>Ga0233425_10000558_pt1 | contig 95220 bp, 95 predicted proteins | sample Watercolumn_Towu_2_FD_181712 | JGI IMG/M metagenome (GOLD analysis project Ga0233425, IMG submission 181712) | Freshwater microbial communities from Lake Towuti, South Sulawesi, Indonesia - Watercolumn_Towuti2014_140_MG | ecosystem: Environmental > Aquatic > Freshwater > Lake | place...
CACCGCTTATGGCGTGTGCGGGATCAAGGTTTGGATCTTCAAGGGCGAGATTCTCGGCCATGATCCGATGGCCCAGGACCGGCTCATGATGGAAGCTCAGACGTCGGGGGTCCGGCCGGCGCGATAAGGGATCTTCCCTTATCAGCGTCGCCTGATCGACCGGACAATCGGTGTCAGAAGGCGATAGAAAATGCTGCAACCAAAGCGCACCAAATTCCGCAAGGCCCACAAGGGCCGCATCCATGGCAACGCTCCGGGTGGCGCGTCGCTGAACTTCGGCGCGTTCGGCCTCAAGGCTCTCGAGCCGGACCGGATCACCGCTCGCCAGATCGAGGCGGCTCGCCGCGCGATCACGCGTCATATCAAGCGTCAGGGACGTTTGTGGATCCGCATCTTCCCGGACGTTCCGGTCTCGTCGAAGCCGGCCGAAGTCCGCATGGGCTCCGGTAAGGGCTCGACCGAGTTCTGGGCCGCCCGCGTCAAGCCCGGCCGCATTCTGTTCGAGCTCGACGGCGTTCCCGGCCCGCTCGCCCGCGTCGCTTTCGAGCGTGCGATGGAAAAGCTGCCGATCAAGACCAAGGTTGTCGCTCGCTTCGGCGAGTCGATCTACGAGGACAAGTAAGATGGCGAAGATTGCCGATCTCACTGCCAAGACCGACGATCAGCTTGCCCAGCAGCTGAGCGAGCTGAAGCGCGAGCAGTTCAACCTGCGCTTCCAGGCGGCCACAAACCAGCTCGAAAAGCCGAGCCGGGTGCGTGAAGTCCGTCGGTCGATTGCGCAGATCAAGACCCTTCAGACGCAGCGCGCCGCTGCGGCTGCCAAGTAAGGAGCGACCAGCCATGCCGAAGCGCGTGCTGACCGGAACGGTGGTCTCCGACAAGACCGACAAGACCGTGGTTGTGAAAGTCGAACGTCGCGTTAAGCACGCGCTGTACGGCAAGATCATCAAGCGGTCTAAGAAGTATCATGCCCACGACGAGACCAATGAGTATCGCGAGGGTGAGACGGTGCGCATCGAAGAGACCGCACCGATTTCGAAGCTCAAGACGTGGAAGGTGATCGAGCGGGTTGATACCCACGCGACGCCGAACCACGCCTGATTAGTGGAAGGGTCTGAACAATGATCCAGATGCAGACGAACCTCGACGTCGCTGACAACAGCGGTGCCAAGAGGGTGCAGTGCATCAAGGTGCTGGGCGGTTCCAAGCGCCGTTTCGCGACCGTTGGCGACGTCATCGTCGTCTCGATCAAGGAAGCGGCTCCGCGCGGCAAGGTGAAGAAGGGTGACGTGCATCGTGCGGTCATCGTGCGTACCGCGAAGGACATTCATCGTCCCGACGGTTCGACGATCCGCTTCGACGGCAACGCCGCCGTTCTGATCAACAAGAACAGCGGTGAGCCGATCGGCACCCGCATCTTCGGCCCGGTGGTTCGCGAGCTCCGTGCCAAGAACCACATGAAGATCATCTCGCTCGCGCCTGAGGTGCTGTGATGTCCGCGCTGAAGATCAAGAAGGGTGACCGCGTCGTCGTTCTGTCCGGCAAGGACAAGGGCAAGACCGGTGAAGTCACCAAGGCCTTCCCGAAGGACGGCAAGGTCATCGTGTCGGGCGTCAACGTCTCGACCCGCCACCGCAAGCCGAGCCAGGTCAACCCGCAGGGTGGCCTGGAGCGCGTCGAGGCTCCGCTGCACGTGTCGAAGGTCGCGATTGCGACCGCCGACGGCAAGCCGAGCCGCGTTCGCTTCGAGGTGAAGGACGGCAAGAAGGTCCGCGTCGCGGTCAAGACCGGGGAGACCATCAATGGCTGATAGCTACGTCCCGCGCTTCAAGAAGCTCTATGACGACAAGATCGTCAAGGCGATGACCGAGAAGTTCGGATACACCAATCCGATGCAGGTCCCGAAGATCACCAAGATCGTCCTGAACATGGGCGTCGGTGAGGCGACCCAGGACAAGAAGAAGGTCGAGCAGGCTGCGGCCGAGATGACCCTGATCGCCGGCCAGAAGGCCGTGATCACCCGGGCCAAGAAGTCGATCGCGCAGTTCAAGCTGCGCGAGGGCATGCCGATCGGCGCGAAGGTTACCCTTCGTCGCGAGCGCATGTACGAGTTCCTCGATCGCTTCGTCACGATCGCGTTGCCGCGCGTCCGCGACTTCCGCGGCCTGAACCCGAAGTCGTTCGACGGCCGTGGCAACTATGCCACCGGCATCAAGGAACAGCTGATCTTTCCGGAGATCAGCTATGACCGGGTCGACAAGATCCGCGGCATGGACGTGATCGTCGCGACGACGGCGAACACCGACGAGGAAGCACGCGAGCTGCTGCGCCTCTTCGGCTTCCCCTTCCCGGCGGAAAATCAGGATCAGAAGCAGGCCGCCTGAGCGGCCTGCTGGATAAGGAAGAACTTAAGTCATGGCGAAACTGAGTTCGATCAACAAGAACGAGCGTCGCAAGAAGCTGGTGAAGGCTTATGCCGGCAAATATGCGCGTTTGAAGGCGATCGCGAACGATGACAGCAAGGAAGAGACGGAGCGTCTGATCGCGCGTCTGAAGCTTGCCGAGATCCCGCGCAACGCGAACCCCACGCGCGTGCGCAACCGCTGCGAAGTGACGGGTCGCCCCCGCGCTTATTATCGCAAGTTCCGGCTTTGCCGCGTGCAGCTCCGGGAGCTGGCCAACAAGGGCCTGATCCCCGGCGTCACCAAGTCGAGCTGGTAAGGAACCGACAAGATGGCTCTGACCGATCCCCTGGGTGATTTGCTCACCCGCATCCGCAACGGGCAGCGCGCCCGCAAGGACAGCGTGGTTTCTCCCGCGTCCAAGCTGCGCGCCCGCGTTCTCGACGTTCTTCAGCGCGAAGGCTACATCCGTGGCTATAGCGAAGAGGAAGTTGCCGGCCACAACGGCCTGCGCATCGAGCTGAAATATTTCGAAGGACAGCCGGCGATCCAGCACGTCGCCCGCGTCTCCAAGCCTGGCCGCCGCGTCTATTCCGGTTCGAAGGAACTGCCGCGCGTCCGCAACGGCCTGGGCATCACCATCGTCTCGACGCCCAAGGGCGTTCTGTCCGACGCGGAAGCGCGCGAGCAGAATGTCGGCGGCGAGGTTCTCGCGGAGGTCTTCTGATGAGCCGCATCGGTAAAAAGCCGGTCGCCGTGCCGGCAGGCGTCACCGCCTCGCTCGAGGGCAAGACGCTCTCGGTCAAGGGCCCGAAGGGCGCGCTTTCCATGTCGCTCGCCGACGAGGTCAGCTATGCTGTCGAGGATGGCCAGATCTCGGTCCAGCCCGTGAACGACTCCAAGCGTTCGCGCTCCTTCTGGGGCATGCAGCGCACGATGGTGCAGAACCTGATCGTCGGTGTGACCGAAGGCTACACCAAGACGCTGCAGATCACCGGCGTCGGCTATCGTGCCAACGTTCAGGGCAAGAATCTGAAGCTGCAGCTCGGCTACAGCCACGATGTCGACTTCGTGATCCCGGAAGGCATCACGATCGCGACGCCGGATCAGACGACTGTCCATATCTCTGGTATCGACAAGCAGAAGGTCGGTCAGGTCGCCGCCGAAATCCGCCGCTGGCGCAAGCCGGAGCCCTACAAGGGCAAGGGCATCAAGTATGCCGGCGAGTATATCTTCCGCAAGGAAGGGAAGAAGAAGTAATGAGCAAGGGTCTCTCTCTCTTCGAACGCCGTCGTCGGCGCGTCCGTACGGCGCTTCGTGCGCGTGGCGGCATGCGTCCGCGTCTGTCGGTGCACCGTTCTGGCCGGCATATCTATGCGCAGGTCATCGACGACGAGGCCGGCCGTACGCTGGCCGCCGCCTCGAGCCTCGACAAGGATCTCAAGGACAAGACCGGCGCGACCACCGACGCAGCAGCGTCGGTAGGCAAGGCGGTTGCCGAGCGTGCCAAGGCGGCGGGCATCACCAAGGTGGTGTTCGATCGCGGAGGCTTCATCTTCCATGGTCGCGTCAAGGCGCTGGCCGATGCGGCCCGCGAAGGCGGATTGGAGTTCTAAATGGCTGACGAAACCGAAATCCAGGCTGTCGCCCCCGAGGCGGAAGCAGCCCAGGGCGAGCGTCGCGGCCGTGGTGGCCGTGGCCGTGGCGGAAATGATCGTGGTGGTGGCCGTGGCCGTGACGGCCGTGGCCGTCGCGACGACCGCAAGGGCTCCGAGGAGCAGGGCGAGGAGCTGATCGAAAAGCTCGTCCACATCAACCGCGTCTCGAAGACCGTTAAGGGCGGTAAGCGCTTTGGCTTCGCGGCACTGGTGGTGGTCGGCGACGGCAAGGGCCGTGCAGGCTTCGGTCATGGCAAGGCGCGCGAAGTGCCGGAAGCCATTTCGAAGGCGACTGCCGCTGCCAAGAAGGCGATGGTCCGCGTTCCGCTCCGCGAAGGTCGTACGCTCCATCATGACGGCAAGGGCCATTTCGGCGCAGGCCGCGTGACGGTTCGCACGGCGCCTCCGGGCACCGGCATCATCGCCGGCGGTCCGATGCGCGCGATCTTCGAGAGCCTCGGCGTCGCCGACGTCGTGACCAAGTCGGTCGGCACCTCGAACCCCTACAACATGATCCGGGCGACCTTCGAGGCGCTCAAGGATCAGACGTCGCCGAAGTCGGTTTCGCAGCGTCGTGGCAAGAAGATCGCAGACCTGCTGGGTCGCAGCGGTATTTCGGCCCCGGTCGCGGAAGCCGACGCGGCTGCGATCACGGAGTAATCGATCATGGCTGGCAAGACCCTCAAGGTTACGCAGATCGGCTCGCCGATCCGCCGCACGGCAGACCAGCGCGCCACGCTGATCGGCCTGGGCCTGAACAAGATGCACCGGTCGCGTGAGCTTCAGGATACGCCTGAAGTTCGCGGCATGATCCGCAAGGTGCAGCATATGGTGAAGGTCGAGGACTGAGTCCGACATCTTCGATGACCGGCTTTCGGGCTGGTCAAACGGGTTGAAGGGGGCTAAGGCCCCCTTCCTCTATTTTCAGCGCGAACATAGCGAAAGCGAGTGCATATCATGAAGCTCAACGATCTCCGCGACAATCCTGGTGCCCGCAAGGGCCGCGTCCGCGTCGGCCGTGGTATCGGTTCGGGCGTCGGCAAGACCGGCGGCCGTGGCCAGAAGGGTCAGAAGAGCCGCTCGGGCGTTTCGATCCATGGGTTCGAAGGCGGCCAGATGCCGCTCCACATGCGTCTGCCGAAGCGTGGCTTCAATAACATCTTCGCCAAGGATTATGCCGAGGTGAACATCGGCGCGATCCAGAAGCTTATCGATGCCAAGCAACTCGATGCGGGCAGCCTGATCGACCATGCCGTGCTGAAGGCGGCGGGCGTCGCGCGCGGCGGCAAGGATGGCGTTCGCATCCTCGGCAAGGGCGAGCTCTCGGCCAAGCTGTCGCTCAAGGTCGCCGGCGTTTCGGCCGGTGCCAAGGCGGCGATCGAGAAGGCCGGCGGTTCGGTCGAGGTGATCGAGGTCGTCCCGGCCGCCGAGAAGGCTGCTGCGAAGAAGGGCACCACGCGGGCCGCCAAGAAGAAGGCCTGATCGCGGCTCAGCCCGTCGTCCTGACGCTTTCGGGCTGACAAGTCCGAAGCACACATTATATGAGACGGCGGCGGGACCAATTCGGTCTGCCGCCGTTTCCATTTCCGGGGTCCGTAAAGCACATGGCATCCGCAGCCGAACAGATGGCCGCCAACATCAATCTTGGCCAGTTCGCCAAGGCCACCGAGCTCAAGAAGCGCCTGTGGTTCACTCTCGGTGCGTTGATCATTTTCCGGTTGCTGAGCCACGTGCCGCTTCCCGGCCTCGATCCGCGCGCCCTGCAGACGCTGTTCGACACGACCCGCGGCGGCGTCCTTGATTTCTTCAACGCCTTTTCGGGTGGCGCGCTTACCCGCATGTCGCTGATCGCGCTCGGTGTGATGCCGTACATCACCGCCTCGATCGTCGTTCAGCTGGCGACTTCGCTTTCGCCCTCGCTCGGAGCGCTGAAGAAGGAAGGCGAGAGCGGACGCAAGAAGCTCAACCAGTTCACGCGCTACGGCACCGTGCTGCTGACGGCGATCCAGGGCTATTTCATCGCCGTCGGGCTCGAGAGCTGGGGAGCCAGCGCCGGAACCGAAGCGGTCGTGATCGATCCCTATCTCTTCCGTGCCACCACCGTGATCTCACTGATCGGTGGTACCATGTTCCTGATGTGGCTCGGTGAGCAGATTACCAGCCGGGGCATCGGCAATGGTATTTCGCTGATCATCATGGCCGGCATCGTTTCGCAGTTGCCGACGGCGCTCGCCAACCTGTTCGAGGGTGGACGTACCGGCTCGTTGTCGCCGATCTTCATTCTGGCGGCCGTCGGCGGGGTAATCCTGCTGGTCGCGGGCATCGTGTTCATGGAGCGTGCTCAACGCCGTGTCCTGATCCAGTATCCGAAGCGCCAGACCCAACGCGGCGTCATGCAGGCGGACAAGAGTCACCTGCCGCTGAAGATCAACACGGCGAACGTGATCCCGCCGATCTTCGCCTCGTCACTGCTGCTCATGCCGCTGACGATCAGCCAGTTCGCGGGCCAGAAGACCGCCGGCGAGAGCATGTGGGGCGATTTCGTCATCGGCCTGAACCAGTATCTCCATCACGGCACGCCGCTCTACATGGCGCTTTATGCTCTGGGCATCATCTTCTTCTGCTTCTTCTACACGGCGGTGGTGTTCAATCCGGAAGAGACGGCGGACAATCTGAAGCGGCATGGCGGCTTCATCCCGGGCATCCGTCCAGGCAAGAACACGGCCGACTATCTCGACTATGTGCTGACCCGCATCACCGTGATCGGCGCTGCCTATCTGACCTTCATCTGTCTGGTGCCCGAATATGTCACCGCGCAATATGGTCTGGGCGTCGCACTGGGCGGTACCAGCCTGCTGATCGTGGTCAACGTGACGATCGATACCGTCACCCAGATCCAAAGCCATCTGCTCGCCCATCAATATGGCGACCTGATCAAGAAAGCCAAACTCAAGGGGGGATACCGCCGTTGAACATCATCCTGTTGGGACCGCCTGGGGCGGGGAAGGGGACGCAGGCGTCCAAGCTGGTCGCCGATCGCGGCATGGTCCAGCTCTCCACCGGCGACATGCTTCGGGCGGCGGTCAAGGCGGGAACGCCGATAGGCCTGAAGGCGAAGGCCGTCATGGAAGCCGGCGAACTCGTCTCCGATGAGATCGTTTCCGGTCTGATCGGAGAGAAGCTGGACTCGATGGGGGCCGATGAAGGCGCCATCTTCGACGGCTATCCTCGTACAGAAGCCCAGGCCCATTCGCTCGACGAAATCCTCGCGAGTCGTGGTCGCAAGCTCGATCGGGTGATCGAACTCGAAGTGAACGAGGACGCGCTGGTCGAGCGCATCACCGGTCGCTTCACCTGCGCCCAGTGCGGTGAGGGCTATCACGACCTGTTCAAGCAGCCGAAAGTTGCGGACATCTGCGACGTCTGCGGCAGCACTGAGTTCAAGCGCCGCCCGGATGACAATGAAGAGACCGTGCGGACGCGCATGGCCGAATATCGCGCCAAGACGGCACCGATCCTGCCGCTCTACGAAGCGCGCGGGCTGGTCCGGCGGGTCGACGGCATGGCGGACATGTCCGCCGTCTCCGCGCAGATCGCGGCCATTTTGGACGACTAAGCCTTGAGGAGGGCGGGGGAGCGATCCCCCGCATCCTGTCTTTCAAGTGCATTAGGCGTGGCCGATCCGATACAGTCGGGTCGGCTTTTTTCGTTACGGAGCCGGCAGGGCAATTCCCGACTATGGCCGGCCGATCAAATGGTGCATGTTCTCGACAGATGGAACAGCAACCCGTCAGGCGCAGAAGAAGGCGACGGCGCTCCACGAGGGCGCGGAACGAGTTCGTCGCATGGCTGACCTATTTTGGCAGCCTGCTCAATCGCGCCTATCACTGGGCGCTTCTGCTGTTCGTTATCTCGGTCATCCTGATCCTGGGGCTCGGCGCGCCCTTCATGCCGTTCGAGAAGCTCATGAGTGTTTGGGGCCATTGGTAGCGCCGCTGGCCGCGCAGTGTTTGCCGAGCATCCTTCCGCAACGGAAAGTCCTTGCCCGCCATCGGGATTCGCGGGATGCCTAGCGCCGCGGGTGCCGAGTCACGAGGGATGCTGCTCGGGCCCGGGGAGCAGGGGAAAATCTTATGGCGGTTTCGGACCATGTCGATCTCTCGACGTTCATCGAGGGTGTGAAGAAGCGCAACCCCGGTCAGCCTGAGTTCGTCCAGGCAGTGACGGAGGTGGCGCAGGACATTTACGAGTTCATCGAGGACAAGGAAGATTACCACAAATATCAGATCCTTCGGCGCATCGCCGAGCCGGATCGGGTGATCAGCTTCCGCGTCTGTTGGGAGGACGACAACGGCAACATCCGCGTCCAGCGCGGTTGGCGGGTCCAGAACAACAACTCCATCGGGCCGTACAAGGGCGGTATCCGTTTCCACCCGTCGGTGACCGAAAGCGTTCTGAAGTTCCTCGCTTTCGAGCAGACCTTCAAGAACGCGCTGACCGGCCTGCCCATGGGCGGCGGCAAGGGCGGCGCGAATTTCAACCCCCGGGGCAAGAGCCCGAACGAGGTGATGCGCTTCTGCCAGAGCTTCATGAACGAGCTTTATCGTCACATTGGCGCGGACGTCGACGTTCCGGCCGGCGATATCGGCGTCGGTGCGCGCGAGATCGGTTACATGTTCGGGCAGTATAAGCGCCTGACCAACGAGTTCACCGGTGTCCTGACAGGCAAGGGACTGGAATATGGCGGTTCGCTGATCCGCACCGAGGCGACCGGCTATGGCGCGGTCTATTTCCTGCACGAGATGCTGAAGACAAAGGGCAAGGACCTGGTCGGCCTGAATGCGGTGATATCCGGCTCGGGCAATGTCGCGACCCACGCCGCCGAGAAGGTCAACCAACTGGGTGGCAAGGTGCTGACCCTGTCCGATTCCGAGGGCTATATCTACGATCCCGAGGGCATTACCCAGGACAAGGTCAACTGGATCAAGGAGCTCAAGAACAAGCGGCGCGGTCGCATCTCCGAATATGTGAAGGAGTTCAAGGGCGCGCAGTTCTTCGGCGACGGTGCGCGGCCGTGGAGCGTCCCCTGCGATGTCGCCATTCCGTGCGCGACGCAGAACGAGCTGAACGAGAAGGAAGCCGAGATGCTGGTGCGCAACGGCTGCTTCGCCGTCTCGGAAGGCGCCAATATGCCGACGACGCTCGAAGGCACGCACGTCTTCAAGAAGGCGCAGACGCTGTTCGCGCCGGGCAAGGCGGCGAATGCCGGCGGCGTCGCGGTGTCCGGCCTCGAGATGAGCCAGAATTCGGCGCGTATTTCGTGGAAGGAAGAAGAGCTGCAGCGGCTGCTGCTCGACATCATGCAGGGCATCCATTCGCGCTGCGTCGAATATGGCGGCACCGCCGGCAGCGACCATATCGACTATGTGAAGGGCGCGAACATCGCGGGCTTCAAGAAGGTTGCGGACGCGATGCTGGCCTACGGCGTCGTCTAAGCGTCGTCGCTGCCAGTTGAGGAGGGCGTCCGCTCGGGACCGAGCGGACGCTCTTCATCTATCAGGGTTTCGCGGCGCGCCCGCCGTCTCCGGCCGAGAAAGGGCCGCTCGACCAGCCACCAGCTGGCGATGCCCGCGGCGAACGACAGCAGCGCTGACGCCAGCACGAAGACGGGGAAGGGCAGCGCCGTGCGCGCGACCAGCATCTGCTGGATGACGAACGCGTAAAGATAGACCCCATAGGAAAAATCGCCGAAGCGGGCGGCCCGGTGCAGGACGATGCCGGGATGATAGGCGAGCCAGAAGAGGCCATAAGCGAGCGACGGCGGGCCGAGCACATGCGCGCCGACAATGCCCCAGGGTTGCCGCCCGCCGATGTGGAAGACGAGGAGGCTGGCAGCGACCAGTCCGATCAGCAGCGCCGTTGAGCGGGGCAGGGCGGCGCGCATATGATAGACGATCATTCCCAACAGGAAATTGGGCAAGGCCATCATCCAGAGATAGGGCCAGCCGATCACCGCGTTCAGTGCGGGCGATCCGCCGGGCTTACGGCCAGTCAGGTCAGCCCAGCACCACAGGATCAGCACTGCGAGATAGAGCAGGAGCAGCGCTGGCTGAAGGCGACGGCGGAAGGTAAGAGTCAGCAGAGTCAGTCCGACGTAGCAGAGCGCCTCGTAGCGGATGCTCCATAGCGATCCGTTGATCGCGCTGACGGGATTGTCGCGGAACAGATCCGGTATGGGGAAATGATTGCCGAGCGTCAGATTGCCTGCGAGCGTTGCGGCAATCTCTCCGGACGTGAGTGAAAAGTCGGGTGGCGCGAACAGGGGCGTGACCACGAACGCGCAGAACGACGTCGCCACCAGATAGCCGGGGAAGATTCGTCGCACCCGGCGCATTGCGAACCGGCCGACGCTCGGCGACATGTCGAAGCTGCGCGCGACCAGAAAGCCGCTGATGATGAAGAAGCCCCATACGCCCGCATTGCCGCTGTTGTAGAAGCCGTTGGTAATCTGCGAGAGCGGTTCCATTGCCTCGCTGCCGAACCGTAGTGCGAAGCAGTGCGAGAACAGGACCAGAAACGCCATGGCGAGCCGGATCGCGTCGAAATTGTTTCGATCGAGCGCCCCCGGTCCGCCGGGTATCAGCATCCTGTCCATCCTTCCGAACGGTCTCCCGCTTACCGGACCTGCCCGCTCTTGCTGCGCCGGGCAAGAGACTGCACCTTGAGGGCGGTTCCTGTGCCCAGAATCGCTTCCGCCCGGTTGACAGGGCGGCGAGTCGTCTTTAGTGACCCTCGCTCCCATACCGTCCCGACCGGTACCGCTACGCGCGCGTGCCGTCCGTGCTGCGTTGTGGGAGGCGGCCCCGGTCCGACGGGGAGAGCGTCGAGATGGGGCGGATTGCCAGCCGCCCCGTGGAGCAGGAGAATAGCACAGTGGCACGTATTGCGGGTGTCAATATCCCGACCAACAAGCGCGTCGAAATCGCGCTGACCTACATTCACGGCATTGGTCCGGCCAAGGCCAAGGAAATCACCACCAAGCTGGGCATCGAGCCGCAGCGTCGCGTGCAGGACCTGAGCGATCAGGAAGTTCTGCAGATCCGCGAGGCGATCGACGCCGGCTACACCGTCGAGGGCGATCTTCGTCGTCAGGTGGCGATGAACATCAAGCGCCTGATGGATCTGGCCTGCTATCGCGGCCTCCGTCACCGCAAGGGTCTTCCGGTCCGCGGCCAGCGCACGCACACCAATGCGCGCACCCGCAAGGGCAAGGCCAAGCCGATCGCTGGCAAGAAGAAGTAATGGGCTTGAGTGCCGGGCCATCGGGTCGCGGCGCTCGCTCCTTCATGTAGGAAACGGATAAGATGGCACGTGAACCTCAGCGCATTCGCCGCCGCGAGCGCAAGAACATCACCGCCGGCGTCGCGCATGTGAACGCCAGCTTCAACAACACCATGATCACCATCACGGACGCGCAGGGCAACGCGATTGCCTGGTCGTCGGCCGGCATGATGGGCTTCAAGGGCAGCCGCAAGTCGACCCCTTATGCCGCGCAGGTTGCGGCCGAGGATGCCGGCAAGAAGGCCGCCGAGCATGGCGTCCGCACCCTCGAGGTCGAGGTCAAGGGCCCTGGCTCGGGTCGTGAATCGGCTCTGCGCGCCCTGCAGGCGGTCGGCTTCCACATCACGTCGATCCGCGACGTGACGCCGATCCCGCACAACGGCGTTCGTCCTTCGAAGCGTCGCCGCGTCTGATCCGGTGCGGAGGCTTCGGCCTCCGCTCTCCGTCTTTTCCGGCAGGCTGCCTTCCGTCGCCTGCCATACCCCGAGGGGAACACAGTGGCTGTCAACGCAAAGAACTGGCAGGAACTCAAGAAGCCGAACGGCCTCGAAAAGAAGTCGGGCGGCGACGGCAAGCGCAAGGCGACCTTCATCGCCGAGCCGCTGGAGCGCGGCTTTGGTCTGACGCTGGGCAACTCGCTGCGTCGCGTGCTGCTGTCCTCGCTGCAGGGCGCAGCGGTGACCTCGATCAAGATCGAGAATGTCCTTCACGAGTTCTCCAGCCTCGCTGGCGTGCGTGAGGACGTGACCGACATCGTTCTCAACGTGAAGCAGATCGCGCTGCGCATGCAGGGCGACGGCGCGCGTCGGCTTCAGCTCTCGGCGACCGGCCCGGCCGAAGTCACCGCGGGCATGATCGCGACCCCGGGCGACATCGAAGTGATGAACCCCGATCTGGTCATCTGCCACCTCGACGATGGCGCGACGCTCAACATGGAGCTGACTGCCGACATCGGTAAGGGCTACGTCACTGCGGCGGCGAACCGTCCGGTCGACGCCCCGATCGGTCTGATCCCGGTCGACGCGCTCTACTCGCCGGTCCGCCAGGTGGCGTACAAGGTCGAGAACACCCGCGTCGGTCAGGAGCTGGACTATGACAAGCTCACGCTGACGATCGAAACCGACGGCACGGTGACCCCGGAAGACGCGCTCGCCTACTCGGCCCGCATCCTCCAGGATCAGCTGCAGCTGTTCGTTCACTTCGACGACGGCATGGCGATCACGGCTCCGGCCGCTGGTGGCTCGACTGCCGGCAGCGCCGCTGGCGAGCCCGAGGGCGACGCCAACCAGCTCAACCGCTACCTTCTCAAGAAGGTGGACGAGCTGGAGCTCAGCGTCCGTTCGGCCAACTGCCTCAAGAACGACAACATCATCTACATCGGCGATCTGGTCCAGAAGACCGAGGCCGAGATGCTGCGCACGCCGAATTTCGGCCGCAAGTCGCTCAACGAGATCAAGGAAGTCCTCGCTTCGATGGGCCTCCGCCTGGGCATGGAAATCCCGGGCTGGCCGCCTGAGAATATCGAGGAAATGGCCAAGAAGCTCGAGCAGGAATTCTGATGCGATGGGGAGGGCGACCTCCCCATTCATCGAGAGGGCAAGGGGCGGCACCCTCCGAAATCGCCGCCTGGCTTGGGGTACCTTGAACGGCCCCCTGACAAACGAAGGAAAGACATATGCGCCATCGCGTTGGCGGTCGTAAGCTTCAGCGGACCGCATCCCACCGTACTGCCCTGTTCCGCAACCAGTCGGCGGCCCTGATCAAGCATGAGCAGATCATGACCACCCTCGCCAAGGCGAAGGAGCTTCGCCCCTATGTCGAGAAGCTGGTCACGCTGGCGAAGAAGGGTGGCCTGGCCAACCGTCGTCTCGCCCATGCCCGTCTCCAGGACGACGCGCAGCTGAAGAAGCTGTTCGAGGTTCTGGCCGAGCGTTATGCGTCGCGCAACGGCGGCTATACTCGCATCATCAAGGCCGGCATCCGCGCTTCGGACGCCGCCCCGATGGCGATCATCGAGTTCGTCGATCGCGACGTCGCCGCCAAGGGCCAGGACTCCGGTCCGGTCGCCGGCGATGAGGATATGGCCGACGCGGCCTGATCCTGGGCGGCTTCCCCCGGGAAGCCGAACTATCGCATTGAAAAGAGAGCCGCGGGCGTTACGCTTGCGGCTCTTTTTCTTTGTGTGCGGAGAGGGCGTTTCCGGATGGTGTCGAGGATCGTGCGAGCGTCGCTGGGTGCAGCGGGGCTCCTTCTCTGCCTGTCCGGACCAGCCCGTCTCGCCGCTGCGGAGCCCAGCGTGACCTATCCCGAAACGCGCCGCCAGCCGATCGTCGAGGAGATGTTCGGCGAACGGATCGCCGACCCCTATCGCTGGCTCGAACGCGACGTCCGCACCGATTCCGAAGTGGCGGACTGGGTGGAGGCGCAGAACGCGACCACGCAGCGCTACCTCGCGTCGCTCAAGGGGCGCGAGGCGCTGCGCGCGCGGCTGAAGCAACTGTGGGACTATGAACGCAGCGGCGTGCCGCGCAAGCGCGGCGGCCGCTATTTTCACACCTATAATAGTGGCCTGCAGAACCAGTCGGTGCTGATGGTCCGCGACGATCTGAAGGCGGGCCCCCGGCTGCTGCTCGATCCCAATGGCTGGTCGAAGGACGGCGCCACCGCGCTCGACGAATGGCGCCCCTCCAATGACGGGCGCTTCGTCCTCTATTCCGTGCAGGACGGCGGCAGCGACTGGCGCACGCTGCGCGTCATCGATGCGACGAGCGGGCAGGTCTTGCCCGACGAGATACGCTGGGTGAAATTCTCGACCCTCGCCTGGGACGGGCGGGCCGAGGGCTTCTTCTACTCGCGCTTTCCCGAGCCCAAGCAGGGCGCGGCCTTTCAGCAGCTCAATCTGCACCACCAGATCTATTATCATCGCCTGGGCACGCCGCAGTCCGAGGACCGGCTGATCTACGCCACGCGGAGCCGCCCGCGCCTGAACCACCATGCCGAGACGACGCAGGACGGTCGCTATCTGCTCGTCACCTCGAGCGAAGGCACCGACGAGCGCTACGAAATCACGCTGTTCGACCTCTCGGATCCGGAGCTCAAGCCCCGCCGTCTGGTGCGTGGCTTCACCAATGAATGGGCGCCGGCGGGCAGCATCGGCGACAGGCTTTATTTCCGCACCAACTTCCAGGCGTCCCGCCAGCGCCTGGTGATGCTCGACGTCTCACAGCCGCGCCCGCGCCCGGTCGAGGTCGTGCCGCAGGGGACGGACACGCTGGTCGGCGCGTCGCTCGTCGGCAGCCGGCTGATCCTCGCTTATCTCGGTGACGCGAAGACCGAAGCGGTGCTGTACGAGCTCGACGGGCGTCCGGTCGGCCCGATCAAGCTGCCCGACATCGGCACCGGCGCGGGCTTCGGGGGCCGGGCAGGGGATCCAGAGACCTTCTTCAGCTTCTCCAGCTTCGCCACCCCCTCGACCATCTACCGCTTCGATACGTCGACCGGAAAGATGGAGCCGTTCATCAAGCCCAGGCTCAGCTTCGATCCCGACGATTTCGACGTCGATCAGAAATTCTTCCGCTCGCGCGACGGCACCGAGGTGCCGATGTTCGTCGCCCGCAAGAAGTCGACCCCGCCGGGCGCACCGGCGCTGCTCTACGGCTATGGCGGGTTCAACGTGGCGATGACGCCGACCTTCTCGCCGGCGGTGCTCGACTGGATGGAGATGGGCGGGGTCTATGCCGTCGCCAATCTTCGTGGCGGGGGCGAATATGGCAAGGCCTGGCACGATGCCGGACGGCTCGACCGCAAGCAGAATGTGTTCGACGACTTCATCGCGGCGGGCGAATATCTGATCGCCAGCGGGATCAGCGCCAAGGGCAGGCTGGCGGCGATGGGTCGCTCCAATGGCGGGCTGCTGGTCGGCGCGGTCGTCAACCAGCGCCCCGACCTGTTCGCGGCCGCCAATCCCGCGGTCGGCGTGATGGACATGCTCCGCTTCACCAAGTTCACCGCCGGCCGCTACTGGATCGACGACTATGGCGATCCGGCCAGGGAAGAGGATTTCCACGTCCTGCGCGGCTATTCGCCCTATCATAACATCCGCGATGGCGTGGACTATCCCGCCATCCTCGTGACCACCGCCGACACCGACGACCGCGTCGTGCCGGGCCACAGCTTCAAATATGCGGCCGCGCTGCAAGCCGCCTCGATCGGCCCCCGTCCCCACCTGATCCGCATCGAAACCCGCGCCGGCCATGGCTCGGGCAAGCCGACCGACAAGGTGATCGACGAATATGCCGACCTGTGGGCGTTCCTCGGTCATTGGACGGGGTTGAAATTGCCGGAGTAGGGTGGAGCTTATGGCGTGTACAGTTTGCGTGCACCAAATGATGATATGCTGATTACGGGCTACTAGCCTGATCAAATTTAGCTGTTTGCAGGCGTGCCCGAATTAGCTGAGGCGTCGCGCGGGCGGAGCAGATTATGGATAATGTCTTTGACCGTGTCCTGAGAGAGTTAGAAGAGGCATTCCGACGCCTCGAGGGGCAAGTCCCGCCGCCTGTTATAAAGGGCTATAAAGGCGGTTTTGTTTTACGTTATGCCGAGCGCACGCCGCAGCAGGCGATGCTGCAGAAGTTTGCTCGACAGATAAGCGGCCTCCACAGCCTCCGATTGCTCCTCGCAAGCGGCTTCTTGCAGGAGATGGGCGTTATTCAGCCCACGCTTGACGACTTCGAGGAGGATATCCTCTTTATTACATTGGCAGTCGTCAATGAGGATATGACAGAACACCACAGGCAATATCTTCAATTTCATTGGATGGAAGATCGAGGAGATGCTGGAGTCAATCGCGGGCTAGTTCCTCGGAAGCATATCAGGGCCTATGTCGCGCAGCATGGCGGAGATGATCCATCTTCAATGATCGCGGTAGGTCGAGAAATATATAAAGGCTACTATGGATTCGTTCATGGTAGCGGCGAAGCCATAATCGATATGTGTGTTGCAGATCCACCACGATATTTATTGAATGGTATGATTGAAAGCCCCCTATATCGGGATCACCAGGATGACCTCTGGAATTATATGTATCGCGGATTAGTTTCTGCGACCTTTATGGCTCGTCTGTTCGGTGATGATGAGTTGTGGGGAAAATGCTCCCGCTCCATGAAGGGTTTTGAGAAAACCTACCACGACAAGATATTCTAAGGAATCACATCTATTTCAGCCACACGATATCTCAATTTCAGGGGTGCGATACCTAATCGTGATCGAAACTCTCAAAAGCCTCAATTGCGGGAACGCAATACCAAATTATTGTCGGGCTTCCCAAATGTGCTTGCTGTGCGTCTGAACTCATTAAGTTGGGTATTGGGTCGCCTAATCTTGCGTTCCCTAATCTTGCGCGGCTCTAGCCGGCACGACGCGGTGACGCGAAGCAGGTTCTACGCATCCATCACGCGCCACCCTTCTGCATCAATCGTCAGCCACGTGGTTCTTTTTACCCAGCCAGCTTTGACACGGTGCTGCCACTTGCATTGGAACTCCGTAGGTTCCTCATACGGAGCAATGCAGCGCACAGCACGAACGTCATCCGGCGATAGTTTCGTCGTCCGATAAGGTACAAATGCCAAAGGCGCCTTGTTGATCGCAGAGGCCAGTTCCTGTGGCGTTACCTGCTCGCGAACAGCCGCAGAAGCAGCGGAGGCCGCGATCAACAGGGCCAAAAGTTTGGCAGTCATTCTCATGAAACGAAGTTACCCGACGGGAAGACGGGGTCAACGGCTGCGTCCCACTCGATTCCAGCTCTGCAATCAGTCGGAGCTTATGCCTGAAAGAAGGTCGGGGTGACCCGGCATCCATTAGTCACGCCTTTGCGGCTTTGGGTGCGGCAGGCTTTGTCTTTCAGGCCTTGTCTCCGCGACGCCAAAGCCACCGCGCGCATCGTGCATCCTCCTTACACATGCCAACCCTACACAAACATGCAGGCATGATTGTTTTTTCTTGCCAGCCTCGCCTGTCCTGCTGTTTCTAGCGGCGCGCGCCTGATGCGATCGAGTCGAACTCGGCGGTCGCGATGCGTGCGGAGGGAGAGGAATGCGGGTGAACAAGCGGAAGATGGCTGCCGTCGGGGCAGCATTGGCGCTGATGGTTGCGGGCGCCGCCAGCGTGACCGGGCAGCCGGTCAGCGAAAGCCAGGCGATGGAAAAGAAGCGGATCCGCTCGCAGGACGAACTGCAGAGCAAGGACCGCAATGCGATCGATCCCGCGACCGCGCCGGGCCGCAAGATCTACGCCGACAATTGCGCCGCCTGCCATGAGGGCGGGGTGCCGCGCGCGCCGTCGCCGACCTTCCTGACGCTTCTGCCGGGCGACGCTATCGTCACCGCGCTGACCAGCGGCGTGATGAAAGCGCAAGGGGCCGCGCTGACCCCGCAGCAGCGCGTCGAGGTTGCCGAGTTCATTACCAAGCGCCGGCTGACCGCCGATGCCAAGCCGGTGCCGCCGCCCGTCTGCAAGGGGCCGAAGCTGGCGCTCGACATGAACGACGCGCCGCGCCCGGTGGGCTGGGGCCAGGACAATCGCCGCTTCATCCCCGCCGACATGGCGAAGCTGTCGCCCGAGGCTGTCGGAAATCTCAAGCTCAAATGGGCCTTCGCCTTCCCGGCCGCGCTGCGCGCCCGGTCGCAGCCGGCCTATGCCTGGGGCACGATGTTCGTCGGCAGCCAGGACGGCACCGTCTATGCCTTCGATCTCGACAGCGGCTGCACCAAGTGGACCCAGCGCGTCTCCGCCGAGGTGCGCACCGCGATCGTCCCCGACGCCGCCAACAAGCGCCTCTATTTCGGCGACCTGCTCGGCCGCGCCTATGCGCTCGATGCGAAGACGGGCAAGATCCTGTGGCAGGAGAAGCTCGACGATCATCCCGATGCGACGATCACCGGCACGCCGACGCTGGGTGGCGGCATGCTCTATGTGCCGGTGTCCTCGCTCGAGGTCGCGCAGGCCGGCGATCCGAAATATCCGTGCTGCACCTTCCGGGGCTCGGTCGTCGCGCTCGACCCGGCGACGGGCAAGCCGCAATGGCGCGCCTATACGGTCGTCGAGGAGCCCGTCGAGCACGGCAAGACCAAGGTCGGCACCCCGGTCATCGGCCCGTCGGGCGCTCCGGTGTGGAACAGCCCGACCTATGATGCGCGCAACAAGCGCATCTATTTCGGATCGGGCGAGAATTACTCGTCGCCCGCCGACGACAACAGCGATGCGGTCTTCGCGGTCGATGCCGTGACCGGCAAGCGGCTGTGGCACACGCAGCTGACCAAGGGCGATGCGTGGAATGTCGGCTGCATGCTCGGCAATGACAGCTGCCCGAAAGAGGACGGCCCCGACCATGACGTCGCCGCTTCGCCGCTGCTGATCCCGATCGACGGGGATCGCAACATCCTGGTCGTCGGCCAGAAGTCGGGCGAGGCCTGGGGCATCGACCCCGACAGCGGCAAGATCGTCTGGCAGGAGCGCCTCGGCCATGGCGGCACCCAGGGCGGCGTCCATTTCGGCATGGCGGCCGAAGGCACCCGCGTCTACGTGCCGATCAACGACATGGCCGATACCGGCGACGCGCGCGTCTATGACGCGTCGATCCGGGGCGCGGGGCTGCATGCGATCGATGCGGCCACGGGAAAGGTCCTGTGGAACGCCAAGGCGGCGACCGACTGCAAGGACCGCAAATTCTGCGATCCCGGCGTATCGGCGGCGGTCACCGCCATTCCGGGCGTCGTCTTCGCAGGGCATCTCGACGGCATGTTCCGCGCCTATGACGGGGCGACCGGCAAGCTGCTCTGGGAGACCGATACGACCAAGTCGGTCAAGACCATCACCGGAGTGGAAGGCCATGGCGGATCAATGAGCGGTTCGGGCGCGCTGGTTGTCGACGGGCATGTCGTGATCAATTCGGGCTATGGCATGTATGCGCACATGCCCGGCAATCTGCTGATGGTGTTCGCGCCGTCTAAGTGATTGGCGTGGGCTAATCCGGCTGCGGCTCGGTCATTCAGCTTGCCGCAATCTCGCCCCGCCTAATCGCAGTGACAGATAGTCACTCGATAGGGCGGGGCGTTTTCATGATCAGGAAGTTCATCGCATCGGCGGCCGCAGCGGCGCTCCTCGCGGGCGTGATCGCACCGGCGGCGCAGGCTCGCCCCTATTGGGGGCCGCGCCATCATCGCGGTGGCGGCGGCGACACCTTCGGCAACATCCTGCTCGGTGCGATCATCGGCGGTGGCATCTTCGCGGTCGCCTCGTCCGCCTCGAAGAAGAACAAGTCGGTGCCTTCGCGCAGCGGCGACGACCAGCGCGACGATTTGCGCCGCGACGGCGACGATGCGCGCGAGGTCTCTTCGATCTGCACCGAGGCGGTCGAGAATATGGCGCGCGGTCCGGTCTCGTCGGTCGACTCGGTCGGCCGTGACGGTCCCGATGGCTGGCGCGTCGACGGCGTGGTGCGCGGCGAGCGTGGCGACCGCGAATTCCTGTGCGACGTCCGCGAGGGCATGGTCGAGAATATCCAGCTGCGCGAGCGCCTCGCCGCCCGCTGATGCGGCCTGCGATCGGTCGATAGGGGGCAGGGCGGTCAAGCCGGCTGGACAGGCGCGCCGCCTGCCATTATCGGCTCCCCATGACAGCCCAGCTTCCCACCGCATCCGCCCATGGCATCGGCTCGCAGCCTTCCGAGTCGATCCTGATCGTCGATTTCGGCAGCCAGGTGACCCAGCTCATCGCACGGCGCGTGCGCGAGGCGGGCGTCTACAGCGAGATCGCTCCCTTCAGCAGCGCCGACGCCGCGTTCGACCGGTTGAAGCCGAAGGGCATCATCCTGTCGGGCGGCCCCGCCTCGGTCGCCGACATGGGCAGCCCGCGCGCGCCGCAGCGCTTCTTCGAGGCAGGCATCCCCATCCTGGGCATCTGCTATGGGCAGCAGACGATGTGCCAGCAGCTCGGCGGGTCGGTCACCCCCAGCCATGACAGCCGCGAATTCGGCCGCGCCTTCATCGAGGTGAAGAGCCGCTCGGCGCTGTTCGACGGCCTGTGGAAGGAAGGCGAGCAGCATCAGGTGTGGATGAGCCATGGCGACAAGGTCGACGCGCTCCCGCCCGGCTTCTCGCCGGTGGCCGTGTCGGAAGGTGCGCCCTTCGCCGTCACTTCGGACGAGAAGCGCCGCTTCTACGGCGTCCAGTTCCACCCCGAAGTCGTTCACACGCCCGACGGCGGCAAGCTGATCGCCAATTTCGCGCGCCATGTCTGCGGCCTTGCCGGCGACTGGACGATGGCCGAGTTCCGCGCCACCAAGATCGCCGAGATCCGCCAGCAGGTGGGCGACGGCAAGGTCATCTGCGGCCTGTCGGGCGGCGTCGACAGCGCGGTGGCGGCGGTTCTGATCCATGAGGCGATCGGCGATCAGCTGACCTGCGTTTTCGTCGACCATGGCCTGATGCGCATGGGCGAGGCCGATCAGGTCGTCAGCCTGTTCCGCGAACATTATGGCATCCCGCTCGTCCATGTGAACGCCGAGACGCTGTTCCTCAACGGTCTGAAGGGCGTCTCCGACCCCGAGGCGAAGCGCAAGTTCATCGGCAAGACCTTCATCGACGTGTTCGAAGCGGAGGCGAAGAAGATCGGCGGCGCTGCCTTCCTCGCACAGGGGACGCTCTATCCCGACGTGATCGAAAGCGTCAGCTTCACCGGCGGCCCGTCGGTGACGATCAAGAGCCACCACAATGTCGGCGGCCTGCCCGAGCGCATGAACATGAAGCTCGTCGAGCCGCTGCGCGAATTGTTCAAGGACGAGGTCCGCGCGCTCGGTCGCGAACTGGGCCTGCCCGAGATTTTCGTCGGGCGGCACCCCTTCCCGGGGCCGGGCCTCGCGATCCGCATCCCGGGCGAAGTCACCAAGGAAAAGTGCGACATCCTGCGCAAGGCCGATGCCGTCTATCTCGATGAGATCCGCCGTGCGGGGCTTTACGACGCGATCTGGCAGGCCTTCGCGGTGCTGCTGCCGGTCCGCACCGTTGGCGTGATGGGCGACGGCCGCACCTATGACTCGGTCTGCGCTCTGCGCGCGGTGACCTCGACCGACGGCATGACCGCCGACGTCTACCCCTTCGATAGCGCCTTCCTCAGCCGCGTCGCCACGCGTATCGTGAACGAGGTCCAGGGCATCAACCGGGTGGTCTACGACTACACCTCTAAACCGCCTGGCACGATCGAGTGGGAATGAGCTAAGCTCCCTCCCATCAAAAGGGGGAGGGCCTTATGCGATTCCTGGGCCGGCGGCAGCTTATCGTAGCGGGGATCATCGGGTCCATTGCCGCATGGTTGGGTTCGACACGCGCGACGGCCCGAACCTTCGGCAGCGTTGGTGAATTGCGCGAGGCCGTGATGGTGGCGGCGCGGGCTGCGCCGGGCGTCACCAAGGTCGTCGCCGATCCGGACAATGCGGCGCAGTTCACCTCCACGATCGGCGAAGACTCGGTCACGTCGGACGTGACCAACCTGTTCGGCTATCTGTCGGCAAACCCGGACGAGAATGCCGACGAAGCGATCGCGCGCTTCGTGCGGTCGATGGCAGAGGGCCTGAGCAGGGCGATCAGCGACGACATCATCGTGCCGGTCGTCCGGACGCGCGACTATGTGGAGGACGCGGCCCGGCGGGGGCAGGAGCTGCTCCACGAGCCGATCGGTGCCGATCTGGTCACCGTCTATATGGCTGACAGGCCCGACTCCATGGTGCCGATCGGCGTCAAGGATCTGCCGGGCAGGGCGTTGGAGGACGTCAGGAAGACCGCTCTGGCCAATCTGCGAAAGTCGCTTCCGAAGCTGGTCGAGGACGACGGCCTCGGATTCGGAATGCTCTATTATGTCGACGACAATCCCATGTTGTCGCCGAGCCTGCTGCTCCTCGACGAGTTCTGGCAATCGATCGCGGCCCGCTTCCCCGGAGACGTGCTTATCGCGCTCCCCCGGAAGGATCAGCTCTTCCTGTTCGTCGACGATCCCAAACATGCGGCCGGCGCGCGCCGCCTGATCGAGCTCACGATCGAAGAGGATTTCAACCTGCTTTCGCCGCAGCTCTATGCGCGGCGCGAGGGGCGGATCGAGGTCGCCACCGAATAATCTTCCAGCCCCAGGCCGCCGGGTCGTATCGCTCGCGCAGCGAAGATCATTTGGCAATAGGCACCGCCCCAGTCGACGAGCGCCATCACGGGCGGTTTCCGTAGCAAAGTTTAGAATGTCCTGCTTTCGGCAGCGGCACTGTCCAGCAAAGCAATGCTGCAAAGGCGGCGGTTTCGAGATTGGGGAACGGTTGAGCCCGGCCAGGGTTTTATTTGTGTGCGCAGTAACGCCGTGTCTCGTTTCTGAATCACGATTGGAACCGGAATGAGGTGGGTGTGCCGAAAGATGCGGCCTAGGGCGAAAGCTGGCCTGTGCATCGGCAGGGGAACCGGAGTGGCTATTTCGTGAATGTGATGAACATCCTCTTCAGCCGCATCAACGAGATGGCGGCGGAATTCATCCGTATGCTGCCCCAGCTTTCCATCGCGTTCGTTGTGCTGCTCGCTACATTCGCGGCCGCGAAATTTGCGCGTGCCATTGCCGAGCGTCTTCTCTCGAAGACCGAATTGCGCGGAACGCTGGTCAATCTGTTCGAAACTCTCGTCGGCGTCCTGATCTGGGCTGTGGGCCTGCTTGTCGTGATGTCGATCGTCTTTCCGGGCGTCACGCCCGCCAATATTCTTGCCGTTCTCGGCTTAGGTTCGGTAGCGATCGGTTTCGCCTTCAAGGACATCTTCGAGAATTTCCTCGCCGGCGTGTTGATCATGCTCCGAAAGCAGATGCGCATCGGCGACGTGATCGAGTGCCAGGATGTGGAAGGGCGCGTCGAAATCATTTCCCTGCGCGACACCCATCTTCGTCATTTGTCGGGTGAACTCGTCGTCGTGCCCAACGCCTATCTGTTCAAAAACCCGGTAAAGGTCGTCACCCAGCAGCCGATCCGGCGCCATAGCGTTGAAGTAGGGGTGGCCTATGATGTGGATCTGGAAGCTGCGAGGGAGGTCATCGCCGCCGCCGTGCAATCGTGCGATTCGATCGAATCCGGCCGAAAGATCGAGATCTATGCAACGGGCTTTGGCGACAGCTCGATTGATTTTCTGGTGAGATGGTGGGCCGGGTCGAAGCCGGTGGAGGCCCATGTGAGCCGCGATCAGGTCGTGCGCGCCATAAAGCGCGCGCTCGATGCGGCCGGGATGGAAATCCCGTTCCCCTACAGAACTCTCACCTTCAAGGATCCGCTCTCGCTGGCACGAACGTCGCATGAGAAGGGCGGGGAGCAGCGGTGATGACACTCGTCGATCTCGTTCTCTGGTCGTAGCGCGCATTTCTTTCGGCGGGAGCGGCGCTGACGAGGCTCTCTTGCCAAATCCGTGAGACCATGGTGCTAAGCTGATGCGCTGAAGATGCAGGATAAACGCCATGCCGCATTGGCTCGTGAAGTCGGAACCGAACAGCTATTCCTTCGCCGATCTTCAGCGCGACGGCCGCACCGTCTGGGACGGCGTCCGCAACAATGCGGCGGCGCTGCACCTCAAGGGGATGCGCGTCGGTGACGAACTGTTCGTCTATCACAGCCAGGAAGGGCTGGCCGTCGTCGGTATCGCGCGGGTTGCGCGCGAAGCCTATCCCGATCCCGGCGACGCTGCCGGCAGGTTTGTCGCGGTCGAGATCGAGCCCGTGCGCGCGCTTGCGCGGCCGGTGACGCTTGCCGAGATGAAGGCCGAGCCTGCCTTGGCTGGCATGGCGATGCTGCGTCAGAGCCGCCTGTCCGTCTCCCCGGTGACCGACGCGGAGTGGACAACGATCCTGCGCCTCGCCGAGGAGCAAGGCTGATCGCGAAGGGTCGAGTGGCAGTCTTCTCGTCGGTGTTTAATAGTAAGCTATCCGGATAAGTATCTTGACGGCGCCTGCCTTGCGCCTATCGTTAGCCATATGGCTAACCTTGATTCGATCTTCCATGGGCTGGCCGACCCGACCCGCCGCGCGGTGATTGCGCAGCTGGCGCGCGGGCCGGCCGCCGTTTCCGAACTGGCCGCCCCGCACCGCATGGCGCTGCCGAGCTTCCTCAAGCATCTCAAGGTGCTCGAGGCGGGCGGTTGGATCGAGTCCGGCAAGGCGGGCCGCATCCGCACCTGCCGCCTCAGGCCCGAGGCGGCGAAGGCCGCCGAGGACTGGCTGGGTCGGCAACGATCGCTGTGGGAGGCCCGCCTCGACCGCCTCGACAGCTTTCTCGGTACACTCGACACTATAGGAGAGACTGATGACGCCTGACCCCAAACTCGATCTTCTGCTCGAACGGGTGGTGCGCGCCAGCCCGGCCCAGCTCTGGCGCGCCTGGACGCAGCCGGACCTGCTTAGGCAATGGTTCGCGCCGAAGCCTTGGACCGTCGCGCGCGTCGCCATCGACCCACGGCCCGGCGGCATCTTCTCCATCGTCATGGCCTCCCCCGAGGGCGCGGAAATGGATGAGACGCCCGGCTGCATCCTGCTGGTCGAACCGCACAAGCGCCTTGTGTGGACCGACGCGCTCGGGCCCGAGTTCCGCCCCAATGCCCAGAGCTTCATGACAGGCGACATAAGCATGGAGGCGGTCGACGGCGGCACCCGTTACCGCGCGCTGGTGCGGCACAAATCGGACGCGGACCGCCGCTCGCACGAAGACATGGGCTTCTTCGACGGCTGGGGCACCTGCCTCAGCCAGCTTGAGGTGCTGGCGGAGCAGCTCTGAGACTTCAGTCGGTCCGCTCGTCCTGACGCACCCGGTCGCGTCCGCCGCCCTTGGCGGCGTAGAGCGCGGCGTCGGCTTTCATGTACATCGAGGAGAAGTCGTCGCCGGCGCCGAAGCTACTGACGCCCAGGCTGGCCGTAATTCGGATTTCGGAGGTACCGAAGGGCGTCACGGCCTCGCGGATCGCGGTCCTGATCGTCTCTGCGCGCTGTGCCGCTTCGTCCGCCGGGCAGTGGGGCAACAGGACGGCGAACTCCTCGCCGCCGATCCGGCCCGCCACGTCGCCCGGCTGCATCTGCCGCAGCAGCAATGCGCCGATGGTGCCCAGCACGGCGTCGCCGCCGGGGTGGCCGACCCGGTCGTTCAGCGCCTTGAACTCGTCGAGATCGATGACGAGGAGACTGAGCGGGATAGCCTCCCGCCGGGCGTTGTCGACATAGTCTTCTGCCACCGCCATGAAGTGCCGGCGATTGGCGCAGCCGGTTAGCGGGTCGGTCATAGCCATCCGCGCGAGACTCTCATTGGCCGCGCTGAGATCGGCGGTTCGGTCGGCGATCTGCCGCTCGAGTGCGATCTGCCGCTTCTGCAGATAGCGGGTGCGCCAGCGGACCGTGAGGCCGAGCAGGCCTATCAAGAGCAGGCCTGCGCCGAGCCGGGCCCACCAGCGCTGATACCAGGTCGGCAGGACGCGGATCGGTAGCGCGATTTCGTGCTCGCTCCACAGGCCCGCACGGTTCGTGCCCCGTATCCGCAGCACGAAGTTGCCCGGCGGCAGGTTGGTGTAGATGGCGAGCCGGCGATCCGCGTCGGTCTCGGTCCAGTGCTGGTCGAAACCTTCAAGCCGATAGGCATAGCGGTTGCGCTCGGGCGCCGAGAAATCGAGCGCCGCGAATTCGACCGCGATGCTGTTCGCATCGGGTGCGATGGTTACTGCGTTCTTCGGTCCTGGCGCGTTCATCCGGGCGATCGGCAATGGTTGTCCGCCCACCCGAAGATCGGTGACGACCAGCGCGGGCTGGAGCATCCAGGGCGGCAGGTTGCCGGGACGGACGATGGTCATTCCGCCCTTTGCACCGAACAGGGCTTCGCCCTGTGGCGTCGTCGCGCCGGAACCGGCGAAATAGTCGATCAGCGCCGATCCGTCCGCCTGGCGCAGCGATCGGGCCGTGAAGTTGCGGGCGTCGATCCGCGCGAGGCCGTCGTCGGTCCCGGCCCAGATGGTGCCGTCCCCATCCATTTGCAGCGTGTCGACGTTGACGTGGGGCAGGCCTTGCGCAACCCCTATCCGACGGAATCGCAGCCGCCCGGACGCGTCGCGCCCGGTGACCTTGGCCAGGCCGCCACCGAAGGTGCCGACCCATAGCTGGCCGTCGCGGTCGGTCAGCAATGTGACGACGAAGCGGGCCGGCAGTCCGCCAGGGTCGGTCGGAGCGGCCATGATATGCTCGATCGCATGGCTGCGGACGTCGATGCGATAGAGGCCGTTGCGCGCGCCGACCCAAAGTGCGGTGCCGGCCCCGCGCAATATGGCATTGATGCCGCCATCGGCCAGGCGCGCAGTGCCGCTGCCACCGAAAACGACGCGACCTTGGGTTCCGCTCGGGTCGGGGACGAAGCCGATCAGGCCGCGTTCGTCGGTACCGATCCACAAAAGGTTTCCGTCGAAGCGAACCGCATTGATCGACAGTTCAGGGCTTTCGCCCGGCACCTGGACATGCCGCACCCTCCAACTGCCCGGCTCGATGAAATAGAGGCCCCGTCGCGTGCCAACATAGATCCGGCCGGTTGCCGCCTCTGCAAGACCGAACACTACATCGGGCGGCAGCATTTCGCGCGAGCCGGAACGGCTGGGGCGGATCGCGGCGACGCGACCGGCGAGCGGATCGATGACGTCCACGCCGCCTTCGACATAGCCCAGCCAGATGCGGCCGTCGCGTGCCGCCATAAGCGCGAAGGCGTCGGGAGCGCTAAGTCCTTTGGGATTCTCGGGCGAACTGACCACCGTCGACACCAAGCCGGCGGTCTGCGGTCGATAGCTGAGCCCGCCCGTGCTCCCGGCCCATAGCGAGCCGGCCTTATCGCGCAGCAGCGCCCAGACGTCATTATGTGCGAGGCTACCGGGCACGGCACGGTCGTGAGTGATCATCCGGGTTCGGCCGGTAACGGTGTCGATGGCCGCGATACCGGTGCCGCGCAGCGCGGCCCAGATTTCGCCCGACGTGGCCGAGATGATCGATGATACCCAACTGGTTCGCAGCACCGGCATGTCGTTCACGCGCCGGGGGGCGACGCTTCCGGCTTTCACCACGAACAGACCATGGCGCGCGGTTCCGATCCAGACCTGCCCTCGCTCATCCTCGAACAGGGCACTGATCGATGGCATCACGCCCGGCAGGGGGACGGGATCGCGGCGGCTCAGATCGGCGGGAGAGCGGGATAGCCCTTCGGTCGTACCGATCCACAGTGCGCCGTCTCTTTGCCGCAACAGCGCTCTTACAGGTCGCCGCTCGACGAGGGGCGGCGGAAAACGGAAACCGTAGCGGCCATAGGGGCTGATGTGATGCAATCCGGTGTCCGTGGCGATCCACAAGCCCGATCGCCCGTCGTCGACGATCGCCGAGATATGCACCCGGCCGGTGGTCGGCTCGACGCGGACGGGAACGAAGCGGTCGTGTGCGGCATCATAATAGGCGAGTCCGCCCGCTCCGCCGCCGACCCAAAGCCTTCCCCGGGAGTCGATATGAAGCGACTCGATCCAGTCGTCCTGCAAGCTCCCGGGCCGCTCCGGATTCGCCCGATAAGTGTGGAATCGATAGCCGTCCCAGCGGGCCAGGCCGCCCTGCGTCCCGATCCAGATGAAACCGTCGCGATCCTGGGCCAGTGCGGTGGGTACTGGGTGTGGCAAGCCGTTGTCGCGGCCGTAATTGTGAAAGATCGTAGTGACCAGTTGCGACCAACGCGCATCATCGGTCCTGGCTGCCGTAACGGAAGGGGCGAACGCCACCAACGCGAAGGCTGCCAGAAGGGTTCGCCAAGCAAGGGACCGCCACCCCGAGATCCGCTTCAAGCTGTTGTCGCCCCGAAATAATTCCGGATACGACCATATCAGATTCCTTCTCCCGTGACAGGGGAGAAGCTGATGCCGGCGCTAGCGATTGTCCCGGAACAGGGCGGGATCTCTCAGTCCTACAGAAAATGCCGCCGACGCTTCACGAGACGAAGCGTCGGCCAATCGCCGCGCTGGATCGACTCTGCCAGATAGAATCCCTGTCGGCGATAGGCCTGGGCCACTGCATCCGCCTGTGTGTCGAGCAGGCCCGCCAGGATCAACGATCCGCCCGGCAGTACGGCGTTGCCGAACACGGGGGCCAACTCGATCAGCGGTCCCGCCAGGATGTTGGCGATCAGCAGGTCATAGGGCAGCCGCGCCTTCAGCCGGCGATGTGCAAGACCTGCAGCGACGACCAGTTCGACCTGACCGCGGCGGCGTCCGACGGGGAGTCCGTTGACGGCGGCATTTTCTGCGGTGACTTCGATCGACACCGGATCGATGTCGGAAGCAATCACCTTTGCTGCAGGCCACAGGGCACGGGCTGCAAAGGCCAGCAGCCCCGTTCCGGTGCCGACATCGGCGATGTCGTCGAAGCGAAGCCCCGATCGCCGCAGCCGATCCAGCATCAGCAGGCAGCCAGTGGTCGTTTCATGATGGCCGGTGCCAAAGGCGCGGCCGGCGTCGATGACGAACCCTTTCATGCCCTCGGGGGCCTTGTCGGCATTATAAGGCGTGTGCACGAAGAAGCGGCCGGCATGGATGGGCTCAAGCCCGGATTGCGACAGGGTTACCCAGTCTTCTTCGGGAATGTGGGTGACGACCGGCTTCACCTTGCGCGCGCTCGGCACCATCGCGACGATCTGCGCCAACAGCGCCTTGCCCGGCTTGGCCTCGACATAGACGTCGAGCTGCCAGTCGTCGGGCCGATCCGGATCAGGTTCGCTCGTCATCACCGTCGGCGGCGGGTCGAGAGCCAGAAGCTCGCCCAGATCCTCGTCCAGAATCTGCCCCTCCTCCTTGGTGCAGGGGAGGGTGATCTTCCAGCTGCCCTGCCGTGCGGCATCGAAGGGAAAGCCGGTTATCCCGTCGCCCTTGGGTTCGGCACGGCGCTTAGCGGACATAGGAGGCTCCGTTGACGTCGAGCACGGCCCCGGTCATCGAGGGCGGCGCGTGGAGGGCGAGGAAGCGAGCGGTTTCGGCGATTTCCTCTGGCTGTGCGACGCGACCGAGCGGTATATCTGCCAGCAGCTTGTCGCCGCCCCTGCTGGCCAGATAATCGTCTGCCATTCCGGTCATGGTGAAGCCGGGGCAGATCGCGAAGGCAAGGACATTCTCGGCGGCATAACCGCGCGCGATCGACTTGGTCATGCCGACCATGCCGGCCTTGGACGCCGCATAATGCCAGTGCGCCGGGCTGTCGCCGCGATAGGCGGCGCGGCTCGCGACGTTGACGATGCGTCCGCCGCCATTGCGGCGAAAGTGGAGTATGGCGAGGCGGCACAGATCTGCGGACGCCTGCAGATTGATTTGCAGCGTGCGCGACCAAGCGTCGCTCCAGGCGGCGTCGGGCGCGTCGATCGAAACGGCTTCGAAGATGCCGGCATTGTTGATGAGCACGTCGATCCGCCCATCCAATGCCTCAAGAGCGGCTTCCCAGGCGCGTCGCGGCGCGCCGCTGTCCGACAGGTCGGCCACGACGCTGTCGTCGCCTTCGACCGCTGCCGATCGATGCCCGATGATCCTGACATCCTCGCCCGAAAAGCGATCGAGGATAGCCTTGCCGATACCCCGGCTGGTGCCGGTCGCGAATATGTGAATGGCCATGCGGCGCGGGATAGGGGGTTTGCGCCCCGGCCTCAAGCGCCGCCGTGCCTCCGACGGGTGCGAGTGGGGCCTCAGGCGGCGATGCGATTGACGAATTCGCCGGTGATCGTCTCGAGCCGCGACAATTCGCTGTCGACGCGGCGGAAGCCGGCCTCGAGATGATCGATCTCGCCGGCGACGTTCTCGGTGTCCGAGCGGATTGCCGAGATGGTGGTGGACATGGAGTCGGCGGCAAGCGCCGTCTCGTCCACGGCGGCGGTGATCATGGTGACCGTCTGGGCCTGCGCTTCCATCGTCGAGCGGATTCGCTCCGCCGAGGTCTGCACCTCTCCGACGATGTCGCGGATCGATCCGTTGGCGTCGACCGTCTGGCGCGTCGCGGCCTGGATTGCGGCGATCTTGGCGGCGATGTCGTCGGTCGCGCGCGCGGTCTGGCTGGCAAGGCTCTTCACCTCTTGCGCGACCACCGCGAAGCCGCGTCCGGCGTCGCCCGCCCGGGCCGCTTCGATCGTGGCGTTGAGCGCGAGGAGATTGGTCTGCCCGGCGATGTCGCGGATCAGGCCCAGGATCGATTCGATCGCCTGCGCATGGTCGGACAGCACTTCGGAAATGGCGACGGCATGGCCCGAGCGCTCGGCGGCGCGGGTAGCGATCTGCGCTGCGACCTCGACCTCGGCCCGGCTTTCCTCGATCGCGCGGATAAGGCCGGCTGCGGTGTGCGCCGCTTCGCGCATCGCCAGCGCCGATTGCTCGGCCGCCGCCGCAACTTCCGAGGTCTTCCCCAGCATGCCACGCGCGGCGTGCGAGGTCTGGCCCGTCTTCTCGCGCAAGCCGCGAGAGTCGTCGAGCGCGCGGGTCAGCGCTTCGGAGATGTTGGTGCGGAAGGCCTGGCTCTTGTTGCTCAGCCCCCGATGCTCGGCCGCGCGGTGCTGCGCGCCGACAATGGTGAAGGTGACGTCGAAATAGATCGCGTTGATCGTCATCAGCGCCTCGCAGCTCTGGCTGGTGAAGGCGCTATCCTCGGGGAACATCCGGATGATCAGACTGCTGAGCGCGGCGATGCCTGCGGCGGTCTGTTCGGCGATCATGCTGTGATCGCCGCCCGCCGCGACATTGGCGAGGGTCGTTTCCGCGAAAGCGCGGATCTCTCCGACACGCGCCCCGTCGCGAAGCAAGTCGCGCCACAACCGAATCCCCTGGTCCATCGTGGATTCGCCCGGTCGCGATTCGCCGTGCACCGGATATTCGACCGCACGCCGCTCGAAACCGGATACATAAACGTCGCGCAGCTTTGTGAGCAGATCTTCTCCGGCGCGGTCCCAGATCGCGCGCAGCCGGCTGTTTAGGTCGCCGCTACGATCGTAGATCGCCAGCTTGCGGCGGATTTCCTGATCCGTGAGGCCGATCGTCTCCACGTCCAGACCGTTCATCTTGGGCTCCTGCACCGTAACGTTTGATTCCGAGATGCGATGAGAAGTACGGGGAGATGGTAAACAGGTCCTTTAGATAGGGCGGATTTCCCAGCGACTTCCCTTCCTTGCACCTTGCACGGCGCGGCGACTCGTCTAAGAACGGCGCCACGACAGCAGGAGGGCTTTAATGTCGCGAAATCCAGGGCGTCCGCTTTCGCCGCACCTGACCATTTGGAGATGGGGACCGCACATGCTTGTGTCGATCCTGCATCGTGCCACTGGCGTGGGCATGGCCTTGGCGGCCGGCATCGGCTTTGTCTGGTGGCTGGTGGCCGCCGCGACCGGCCCCGAAGCTTATGCGACCTTCCTGGCCGTAGCCACTTCGTGGTTCGGCTATCTGGTCGCCATCGGGCTGACCTGGGCCTTCTTCCAGCACATGTTCTCGGGCCTGCGCCATTTCGTGCTCGATATCGGCGCCGGTTATGAACTCAAAGTCAACCGTACGGGTTCGCTCCTGACGATGGCAGGTTCGCTGCTCGTCACCTTCGCGATCTGGGCGCCGATCCTTCTGCGCGCCGCCAGCAAGGGAGCACAATAATGGGTAGCGGAACCGGAATCGGCCGCGTCCGCGGCCTTGGCTCGGCCAAACATGGTTCGATGCACTGGTGGCGTCAGCGCGTCACTGCGGTCAGCAATCTTCTGCTCGCGACCTGGTTCGTCATCTCGATGTTCCGCCTGCCGAGCCTTTCGCACGAGGCCGTCGTGCAGTGGATCGGTTCGCCGCTCGTCGCGGTGCCGCTGGTGCTGCTGACCATTTCGGTCTTCTACCATCTCCGCCTGGGTCTTCAGGTCGTGGTCGAGGACTATGTGCATGAGGAGGCCGGCAAGGTCTTCTTCGTGCTGCTTCTCAACTTCTATGCGATCGGGGGCGCGGCACTCGCGATCTTCTCGATCCTCAAGATCGCCTTCGCGGGAGTGTCTGCCTGATGTCCGAGGCCTATAAGATCGTCGACCATCTGTACGACGCGGTCGTCGTCGGTGCCGGCGGCTCCGGTCTGCGCGCCACGATGGGCGCGGCCGGTGCCGGTCTGAAGACGGCCTGCATCACCAAAGTCTTCCCGACCCGCAGCCATACCGTCGCGGCGCAGGGCGGCATCGCCGCCTCGCTCGGCAATATGGGGCCGGACCACTGGACCTGGCACATGTACGACACCGTCAAGGGGTCGGACTGGCTGGGTGACCAGGACGCCATCGAATATATGGTGCGCGAAGCGCCGGCTGCGGTGATCGAGCTGGAACATGCCGGCGTGCCGTTCAGCCGTACCGAAGAAGGCAAGATTTATCAGCGCCCGTTCGGCGGCCATATGCAGAATATGGGCGCCGGTCCGCCCGTGCAGCGCACCTGCGCGGCGGCCGACCGCACCGGTCACGCCATGCTTCACGCGCTCTATCAGCAGAGCCTGAAGTACGACGCCGACTTCTATATCGAGTATTTCGCGCTCGACTTGATCATGGAGAATGGCGAGTGCAAGGGCGTCATCGCGCTCTGCATGGAAGACGGCTCCATCCACCGCTTCCGCAGCCATGCGGTCGTGCTGGCGACGGGCGGTTCGGGCCGCACCTATTTCTCCGCCACCTCGGCTCATACCTGCACGGGTGACGGCGGCGGCATGGTGCTGCGTGCGGGGCTGCCGCTGCAGGACATGGAGTTCGTGCAGTTCCACCCGACCGGCATTTACGGTGCGGGCGTGCTGATCACCGAGGGCGCCCGCGGCGAGGGCGGTTATCTGACCAACTCGCAGGGCGAGCGCTTCATGGAGCGCTATGCACCGTCGGCCAAGGACCTCGCCAGCCGCGACGTCGTGTCGCGCTCGATGGCGATGGAAATCCGCGAGGGTCGCGGCGTCGGCAAGAATGGCGACTATATCTACCTCCACCTCGATCATATCGATCCGAAGGTGCTGGCGGAGCGCCTGCCCGGCATCACCGAGACCGGCAAGATCTTTGCCGGCGTCGATCTGACGCGCCAGCCGCTGCCGGTTACGCCCACCGTCCACTACAATATGGGTGGCATCCCCTGTAACTATCATGGTGAAGTCGTCACGCTGAAGGATGGCAATCCGGATGCGGTCGTGCCCGGCCTGTTCGCGGTCGGCGAAGCGGCTTGCGTGTCGGTCCATGGCGCCAACCGCCTCGGCTCCAACTCGCTGATCGACCTCGTCGTGTTCGGCCGCGCGACCGGCTTCCGCCTCGCGGAGCTGATCAAGCCGAACAGCAAGCATGGCACGGTCAACAAGGAAGCCGACGACAAGGCGCTCGGCCGTCTCGATCATTATCGCAACGCGAAGGGCGGCACGCCGACGGCGCAGATCCGCCTGAAGATGCAGCGCACGATGCAGAAGCATTGTGCGGTGTTCCGCGACAGCGAACTGCTGAGCGAGGGCCTGACCCTGATCGACGACGTCTACAAGACCATCTCGGACGTCGGCATCACCGACCGGTCGCTGATCTTCAATACCGACCTGATCGAGACGCTGGAGCTGGACAACATGCTCCCGCAGGCCGTCGTGACGATGCACTCGGCGGAAAACCGCAAGGAAAGCCGCGGCGCGCACATGCACGAGGATTTCCCGAACCGCGACGACGAGAATTTCATGAAGCACACCATTTCCTGGTTCGACCAGGGCAAGGTGAGCATCGATTATCGTCCGGTGCACGATTACACGCTCACCGACGAGGTCGAGTATATCAAGCCGAAGGCGCGCGTTTACTGATTGCAGCCGACAGCTTCGAAACGGAAAAAGGGGGCCTCGCAGCCCCCTTTTTTACGTCTGCTGCAATAGCTTGCCGATCAGGCCGCCCGGTCGAGCGGCGTCGCGTCCTCGTGCGGGGCAGGCAGGAAATCGTCGATCGACAGCAACGGGTGCGGATAGCGGAAATCATTGCAATTCATCGGCAGCACGAAGCCTTCGGCCGCGCCGGGCATGAAATAATTGCCCTGGTACATGTTTGGCTGCGTCACCGGGTCATATTCGTCATAGACCGAACCGATCGGCGCATAGCTGAGATCCATGCCGAAGACCGCGTAGAGCGCCAGGTCGACGAAGTTCATATATTTCGCGGTGCCGCGCAGATGGGTGTCCTGCGCTATGATCGCGTGCAGTTGCTCGCGCGCGAAGGAGAGGGCGGCGAGGTCCTTGACCACGATCTCGAAATGATGCGCTCCGTCATGGTGGACAACCGTGCGGCGCGGCGCCTCCGTAAGCATCACGTGGCGGACATAAGCGGGCAGGTCGCCATGGAACAGGCGGATGCGGCCTGCAGCCTCGGGATACATGCGCCGGGCCCGCTCATAGGCGTAGCGCAGATAGTTGGCGCTGAGGTCGACGATGTCGAGGGTGAAGTCGAACCGGTCCATACAACCGGCGAGGATCGAAGTCGCGCCGCCCATATAGCAGCCGACCTCGACGACATGGTCGAACTCACCGTTGAAGTCGCGCAGCGTCTGGACGAGGTCGAAATAGTATTGCGCGGAGCACTGATCTTCGCAGGCGAGCGGCGTGTCGTTCCAGCGCTCCCAGATTTCGTCGAAGATGCGGCTGCGGCCGAGCAGACTCTGACCCGCCTGGATTGCGCGGCCACCCGAAAAGACGGTGCAGCCCAGCTTCTCGTTGGGCTCGGCGAGATCGGCGAGGCTCAGGTCCGGGTCGATGAAGCGCGCTGGAATCATGCTGGGCGTCCGATGCTGGAAATGTCGGCGTCCGGCCTAGACTTATATGGTTAAGGCAAGGCTAACGGCCGCCGGCGCCCTGTCCCAGCGCCTCGATCAGCAGGTTTCTGGCCAGGGCGACACGGGGCTGGCGCAGCGCGCTGGGCGTCCAGGCGAGGTGGAAGCGGTTCTCGGGCGTCGCGATGGGCGGAGGGATGATCACGAGCCCGCCGCGCGCCACGGAGGCGGCGCACAGATAGTCGGGCAGCACCGTCCAGCCGGTGCCGTTGCACAGCATCATCCGCAGTACGCGCAGATCGGGCGCAGTCACGACCGGCATCGTCGGGGGCAGGGGAAGCCGGTTGGCCTGCAGCCATGTCCGCACCACGGGGCGTTCCAGATCATAGGCCAGATGCGGCGTGCCTGCGAGGGCGGCGGCGAGATCGGCGCTGTCCATGATCGCCTGTGCCACGGCTGGAGAGGCACAGGCGTGAAGCCTCTCGGTGCCCAGCGGCTGGAAGGTGAGGCGGGGATCGTCCGGCTTGGACACGATGAAGGCGAGGTCGGTCCGGCCGTTGAGCAGCATGTCGAACAACAGGTCGCGTCCGCCCACATGAAGCCGCAGCTCCAGCCCGACCTTGAGCAGCGGATCGAGCCGGGGGGCCACGCTCTCGGCCATATAGTCGGACGGAGCCGCGATATGGACCACTCCGCCGATCTCCGACGAGCGCGCTCGCATCGATGCAAGGGCAGCCTCGGCACTGTCGAGCGAACTGCCGAGGCTGGCTGACAGGTCATCGGCAATCGTCGTCGGCCGCACCCCGCGCGCATGGCGTTCGAACAGCGGGCGTCCGAGCTGGCTTTCGAGCGAGGCGACATGCTGCGAAACGGCCGGCTGGGTCAGCCCCAGCACCCGGGCCGCCTCGCTGATCGAGCGGCGGCGATAGACTTCGACGAAGGTGCGGAGCTGTTGCAGCTGCATGGTCTATACATAACATATCTTATGGATGACCCGCGAGATGCTTTGAGGCGTTTATGAGGCGCAATGCCTATCTCGGCTCCGTACCGATCATAGCGATCAGGAGATTTTCGTGCCTGCTGCCAAGCTTTTTCAGCCGCTCACCGTCGGCGGCCTGACCCTCGACAACCGCATCGTCATCGCCCCCATGTGCCAATATTCGGCCGAGGACGGCGCGATGACCGATTGGCATATCCAGCATCTGGGCCAGCTCGCCGCCTCGGGCGCCGGCCTGCTGACGATCGAGGCGACTGCGGTCGAGCCCGAGGGGCGGATCAGCTTCGCCGATGTCGGCCTGTGGGACGACCGGACCGAAGCCGCCATGGCGCGCGTCTTGAACGCGGTGCGTCGCTATTCGACGATGCCGATCGCGATCCAGCTGGCCCATGCCGGCCGCAAGGCGTCGACCGACCTGCCGTGGCGAGGCGGGGCGCAGCTGGCACCCGATCATGCCAATGGCTGGCAGACCGTCGCTCCCTCGGCGCTGCCGTTCGAGGCGTCCGAGAACGCGCCGACCGCGCTCGACAGGGCCGGGCTCGACCGCATCCGCGACGCCTTTGCCGATGCGGCCCGCCGTTCCGCCCGGCTCGGCCTCGACGCGATCCAGATCCATGGCGCGCATGGCTATCTGCTTCACGAGTTCCTCTCGCCGCTCTCCAACCGCCGCGAGGATGAATATGGCGGCAGCCTGGAAAACCGGATGCGCTTCCCGCTCGAGGTCTTCGATGCTGTCCGCGCCGCCTTTCCGGCCGACCGTCCGGTCAGCGTCCGTGTCTCCGGCACCGACTGGGTCGAGGGCGGCTGGGACATCGAGCAGACGATCGCCTTCGCCAAGGCGCTAGAGGCGCGCGGCGCGGCGGCGATCCACGTGTCGAGCGGCGGGCTCGACCCGCGCCAGGCGATCCCGGTCGGCCCCAATTATCAGGTGCCGCTGGCGCGTGCCGTCCGTCAGGCGGTGTCGATCCCGGTCGTCGCGGTCGGGCTGATCACCGAATATGAGCAGGCCGAGGCGATCCTGGCGACGGGCGATGCCGACCTGATCGGGCTCGCACGCACCATGCTCTACGATCCGCGCTGGCCGTGGCACGCCGCCGCACATTTCGGTGCGCAGGTGAAGGTGCCCCCGCAATATCTGCGCAGCCAGCCGCGTCGCTTCCGCGATCTGCTGGTCGAGGATCGCTAAGCCGCAGGCGACGGGGCAGGGCGTTCCTGCCCCGACCGCTTCATCATCCTGCCGCATTTGGGCCCTAGGCACGCGCCCCCATGAAGAAAGCCATCATTCTTTCCGCTGGTCAGGGATCGCGCCTGCTGCCGCTGACGGCCGACCAGCCCAAATGCCTGATCGACTTTTCGGGCCGCAGCCTGATCGCCTGGCAGATTTTGGCGCTGGCCGCGAACGGGATCGAGGAGATCGTCGTCGTCACCGGCTTCCGCGACGACAAGCTGGAAGGGGCGCTCGCTGCGCTGGCGGTGCCGGGCGTGTCGATCAGCACGCGCTTTAACCCCTTCTACAAGGTCGCGGACAATCTCGGCTCCTGCTGGATCGCGCGGGAGGCGATGGATCAGGACTTCATCATCCTCAACGGCGACACGCTCGTCTCGCCCGAGATCGTCGGCCGGCTGATCGCAGGCGCCACAGCGCCGATCACCGTGACGATCGACGTCAAGGACAGCTACGACCTCGACGACATGAAGGTGCAGCGCGACGGCGATCGCCTGCTGCAGATCGGCAAGCGGCTGGAACCGGCCGAGACCAATGCGGAATCGATCGGCATGCTCGCCTTCAAGGGTGAGGGCCCTGCCATATTCCGCCGCCAGGTCGAGGCGATGATGCGTACGCCCGAAGGCGTGCTCAATTGGTATCTGAAGGCGATCCACGCGCTGGCGCCGTCGGGCGTGGTCGGCACCGTCTCGATAGAAGGGCTGCGTTGGGCCGAGGTCGACTTCCCCGAAGACCTCCCGATCGCACGGGCGCTCACCGAGGGTTGGACGGCCTAGCGGCTCGGCTCCGGCTGCTCCCGCTTCAGGCGCTGAGCGGTCCCAAGGCGAAATCGGCCCGATCGATGGCGTAGACGACGTGCGGCGCCATGGCTCCGGCCATCGGCACGTCCAGCGTGCGCTCGGTCAGCCGGGCGCCGATCTTCTCCACCGCCCTGCGCGAGCGGACATTGTCCTTTCCGATGACGAAGATCACCCGCTCGAAGAAACGCAGCGCATGGCCGACCATCAGCCGCTTGACCGCGAAATTGACTGGCCCGCCCCATTCAGAGCGCGCCAGGAAGGTCCATCCGATCTCGACTTCGCCCTCACCAGCCCGGACCCGGTCGAAGCGGGAGGAGCCGATGATCTCGCCCGTCGCCGTCCGCGTGATCGCCAAAGCGCCGCCGCTTCGCATCGCGTCGTCGAAGAAGGTACGGAAGACGGGCTCCTGCCATCGGTCATGTGCGGGATGGACCGCCCAGATCAGCGGGTCGGATGCCACCGCATAGAGCGCCGGCCAGTCCCCCGCCCGCAGGGGCCGCAAGCGGATATCGCCATCGGTCAGGGTGGGTTGCAGGTCGATCGCCGCCATCCAGGCTTAGCCTCCCTCAAATCGGCCAGAGCGCCTTCATCCACTGGCTCAGCGCTTCCACCTGCTCGGCGGTCAGCGTCACCGCCTGGCCGAGCGCCGGCTGCCCCGGCCAGCCCGCGTCGGTGACCGATACGCCGGCCCGTTCGCGTTCGCCCTCATAGCGGGGGATGACGTGGAAATGGACGTGGGGGTCGACCATCATCAGCATCAGATAGTTGATCTTCTCGAACGCGACCGCCGCGCGCAGCGCATGTTCGAGGTCGCGGGTCACCGCCGACAGCTCGGCATGGGCCTTTGCCGGCAGGTCGCCGAAGGCGGTTGCGTCGGACTTCGCGGCCACCACCAGCGATCCCAGCGTCGGCTGGGCGGGGCGCAGCAACACCACCCAGTGGCGATATTCGTGGATCAGCGTCGCGGGGAAGCCGAACTTCTCGATCGTCGCGTTCGTCATTCCCGTCCCGTCCTCAGACTTGCAGCCAGCTGCGGATCTTGATCCCCTTCTTGCGGCGGCGCAACGCCTGCACCAGCCGCACCGCGTGGAACACGCAGCTGAGCACCGTCCACACCGCCACCGTGATCAGCCCGATATCGGGGCGGTTGAAGATGGTGGCGACGAACAGGATCACCATGTTCGGGTTGCGCCGCGCGGTGATCAGGCGGAAATCGCTGTCGATCTTTTCCCACACATGGATGTGCATGCCGTTGAAGCGCTGGATGAAAGCGCCCTCGATCAGCCGCTGGACGACATAGCCCGCGACGATCGCGATCATCACCAGCGCGAATTCGAGATGCGTGAAGGCCAGCCCCCAGCTCGCCAGCCCCACGGCCCAGGCCCACCACCAGAAAGGCGGGTGGACCAGGTCTATGCCATGGTCGAAGATGTCGCCCCATTTGCTCGACGTGATCGTGCAGCGCGCCAGCTTCCCGTCGACCGTGTCGAGCACCATGAAGACCAGGCCCAGCGCCATGCCGGTCCAGTACTGGCCATGCCAGAAATAATAGGTCGCCGCGACGCACAGGATCGCGCCGATCGCCGTCACCATGTTCGGCGACATGCCGATCCGCGCCGCGATCCGCGTCAGCACCAGCGCCCATTCGGGCCACAGATATTTGGTGAGGACGTCGGTAACGCCCTTATAGGCGCCGAAATAGGTCGCCCGCTCGATCCGCTTCACGCTGTCGCGCGTCAGCCGCTCGATCACCGGCTCCTCGCGCTTGCGCAACACGACATTGTAGAAGACGCGGTGATCCTCGGCGCGGACCTCCTCCAGCCCCGCGGGGAAGGCATCGCCATTCGCGCCATCCGCACCGCCGGGGACATGCGCGATCACCTCCTCGCCGCACAGGGTCAGCACCTGTCCGGGGCGATCGGCCATGAATTTCAGCCAGGCCGGCTCGAACACATGGCTGGCGGCGACGAGCAGCACCGGCCCCCCGTCGCGCGGCCGGGTCGACAGCTTCTGTGCCCGCGCGATGCGGCGGAGCCGCTCCTCGCTGGTCATTCCCCAGATTTTTGTCGGATTCGTCCCGATCGAGCGGACGCTAAGCGGCGCGTGGCTGGTCATGTCTTCCATAAAACGGAGTGGATGGGTCAGTTCCTTGCCCATCGCTCTCATGGCTGGCAAGGCGGGAACATGACCAAATTGGTATATACCGTAATTCTCCTTGCAGGGCAGCGGCCCGGTGTCGACCCCCTCGCCGAACATTTCGACGAACCGTTCAAGGCGTTGATCGAGATTGCCGGGCAGCCGATGCTCGCCTGGGTGGCGAGCGTGCTGGTGCCGCGCGCCGATGTCGGCCGGGTCGTGATCGTGGCGCAACAGGCCGACGCCCTACTCGATCATCCGGCGACCCGCTGGCTGCGCGACGAGGCGAAGGTGGTGACGCGCGAGGCCGCTGGCTCGATCGCCGAGACGATCACCGCGACGATCGACGCGATGCCGCGCGGCTATCCCTTCCTCGTTACCACCGCCGACAATGTCCTGCTGACCGACGCGATCCTCGACCGCTTCCTGGTGGGCGCGGCGGGCAGCGACATGGCGGTGGGCCTGGTTGAGCGCCGCACGCTGGAGGCCGCCTATCCCGGCAACCGCCGCACCTGGCTCCCCTTTCGGGGCGGCGCCTATTCGGGGACGAACCTGTTCTGGCTGGGCAGCGCCAGGGCGCTGTCGCTCCTTGCGGTGTGGCGGCATGTCGAACAGCAACGCAAGAAAGCCCGCGCCATACTGGGCGCCTTCGGCCCCGGCCTCGCCCTCCTGATCGCTCTGCGCATCCTGACCCTGGGCCAGGCGATCACCCGCGTCGGCAAGCGTTTCGGGTTGAAGGCGACGGCGGTGCTGCTGCCGCAGGCGGAGGCGTGCATCGATGTGGACAAGGTCTCCGACCACGCGATGGCGGAGGGGATATTGCGGGGGCGGTGAGGGGGGAAGCGTGTTGGCGACGCTGAGTGTTGTTGGTGCTGAGCCTTGCGGTACGCAACTTGGAAAAACAGCGTTACGCCTCGCCACCCTTTTTGACACCTTCTATACGCGACTGAGCTGGCGCCATCCCTAACGGGCGCAGGGCGCGCCTCGCAGAATTAACAAAATGCCGTGAGCCCACAGCCTTGTAATGATGCCAAAAAACTCTCCAGAGCAGATGGCTAGCAAGAACTATGCGCATCAGCGGAGTGCCGCTGTAATCCGCAAGTGAGCGCTTGAAAGATTCTCGTCCCTTTTCCGCATCAAGCTCAATGGTCCAGGCGCTTCGAATGATAGCCTCAATCTCACTCTGTGGAGAAAGACTTTCTATTACCGGAGCAAGGACACGAACGCCCGCCGCAGAACTTACGCGCCATAGGACACGACCCATCGGCTCAGCCATGGCATTCAGTTCGAACCCGTGAATAAATAGTTGTAAATCTATCTTTATAGCTTCAAACTGAGTATCATCAGCGCCAAATTCATGAACCATACGCCATATATTTTCGTCAGAGAGGAGGTCATTCCTCATCTTGGAGAAATCAAGACGAAGTCGATTTCGAGTCCAAATATCTGAAAAATGATGTCCCACTCTTAAAACGAGGGCTGCCAAAATTTTCTTTGTTTCCCCGGACAGGCTCTCGCTGCCCGCTCCAACTGCAGTAGATATTATAGACAAGGATCGCGCTAAATCATCGAGAATATCAAATTCGCTCTGGACGTCATCTGGAACATTTTTTGTAGAGCCTACGGAAAGATTATAAGTTTCAGTACGAATATAACGCTTTGCATCAAGAAGTCTCTGCTTCTCAGATCGAACGCTATTATTTTGGTTGTCTTCCATTTTTTCGGCGCGAGCTAATAGGCCGCTTGTTAGTCCCTGAAGCTGACGTGGGCTGGAAAGTGCTGCAAGCTTCTGCGTGGAAGCTAAGTATATATGTTCATCGCTATACATTGCTGTAGCTTTATTCACAGACTCAACGGCGAAAGTGGTAACGTTGTCGATCACTGAATTATGTGGGCCGAGTTCGCAATAAAGGTCAAAGGCGTAGTAATTAAATTTCGAATTTCTCGGATTGAAAAATTTCTCGGCCGATGTTGGGGCCTCACGCAGCGCCTGGGCTAGTAGGTAGCTCTCAAGGTACGGGTGAGTAAAAAATATGGAGCCGTTCGACCTATAGATCAGTCCGATTTCAAAAAACGGAGACAAAAATTCCGTAGCAGAGTTCGGAAACATCCGTTCGCTTATAAAATCGCTGGCGAGCTCAACTAGGCGTGTCTCTTCAAGCTTGAAAGGCGGGTCCATCAATTCAATTGCTAAACGCTTTAAAAATGTTTCACGGGTCGTCCGGCTCAGCGGAGGCCGAGCTTTATCAGATGCGACAACCAGTGAGAGGAGGGAGTCGACAGCAAGTTGAATGAGCTCGGCGCGCTTGTTGGCGTTGATTAAAGCTGCCAGCGTTTCTTCGTGGATTCCTGCGAAATAGGTGGGGTGTGCCTCAAGGCGAAATTTTCTGAAAGTATCATCTAAACGAATTGCGACAGACTCAGCTTCATGAGGTGACATGTCAAAAGATTTTTCGAGAAAAAATGCGGTTTCAGTGAATGAAACTGGCGTAACCTGAAACTCTTTAAAGTCATTATCTTTTACAAACTCATCTACTTCTGCAATAGAGTCTTCAGATTTTGTGATTATTATAACAAGATAATCGTCTTTTTTTATTTCTTTAGAAATAAAACGCGTTCTATTTCTGGCATGAAATGGTGGCTCTTCTATTATAAGAACCTTTTTATAAATCTGTCGATCAGCCTTAATCATGTCTTCGGGTAGAATAAAGTCGAGATCTGATTTCGGCGGATTGAGGGCGTCGCCTGCGATTACGTACGGTAGGACAATTTTTTGATCGATGGTTTGGCGAATTAAGGAATACGCCAGAGACCAACCCAGTGCTTGACTAGGGTAGCTGCGAGGAAGCCGAATAATAATCCGTCGTTCGGCTTCTAGGCAGCTAATGATTTCTGTAGGAGCCTCTAAGTCCTGAGTGGGATCGACGTCATCTGCAAATCCCAGGCGACGGATGCGAGGCATCGGAAGATAGTAGTTATCTGGCTTTGCACGAAAATCTGGCGAGCGCTCTGTAAGCTTGCAACGGATTTCCGTTTCCAAATCGGCGACTATTGATTGTTTTGGTGACGGATCGGGAAATAGCTGAGCTTCCCCACACGATTGTACAAATCTATGCCTTTCGGCAATGCTAATAAAGCGGTCATTTGCAATTTGGCATTTTAAGAGGTCCATTGCCACCCTTGCTGCATAGCGGCGGGCAGCGCCTCCGGTGGCTATCTCCAGTTCAGCCTTTTCGCTATCTGCCAGATCGCTTATGCCGCGGATCGCAATAACAGGAATCTTGGCCAAGCGGAGGCGGCCGAAAATTCCTCCAGACTCGGTTTCGATTGCTGCGACTTTGCGGTGTAGAGCTTGTAGCTTCTCCGTAAATTGAGTGCTCGCGACCACTGGGCCGCACGCTAAGGGGCCTACAACAATATGCGGACCGTCTCTGCGTACATGCCCAGTCAAGTTTTCTGAATTCGCAATGTCTTTTGATCGTTGCAGCCATTCATTATAAGATGGCTTAAGGTCCGGATGCATCTCAAAAAAAGTAAAGCTTGCTACTAGCTCTGCATCTACAGGGTAAAAATCTGGAGCAAATGCGATTTCAGGTTTACCATTTTTTTCAGAAATTTTCGTATTCTGAAGGATATCAATTATCTCATTTGAAATGCAAATATCACCGACTTGTAGGTCTGATGATATCCCTCCTGCAATTCCTATAACAACCACGAGATCGGGATTATAATCTTGTACTGCAGCATTCGCGGACAGCAATGCGCTTTGGGCTCCCATCTGAGAAGCCAAAATTGATATCAGGCGAACATCTTCTCGGCCGCTCTCATGTTCAAATCGAACAGACTCAGCTGTGCTCAGATCCTTTTTAAAAGGAAATACGTTCTGAAACTCAGCGAACTCTTCCTTAAGCGCAATTAGCGCGACGATAGTTTTGATTTCTGCTGCCATGGTGAAAGGTTAAAACATTTCTCAGGCGACACGTCTAGGGGCGTGGAACCTTCAGGGTGCTGCACTACAAAGATTTGCTTTTTAACCCTTGTCTGAGTTTCGGCATTCTCGGGCATTGCCTTGTCACTGACATTGAAGGGAGCGGGTAGGCATTTTTTTGGGCGGCGCTTGTTGGCTTGTGACATTCGAACTCTTCTCACACCAACCTCAACCGCTCCGCCGTCTTCCCCAGCGCCAGCTTGTCCTCGCGCCCCAGCCCGAACCTCCCCGACAGCCATATCCCGCCGGCCAACATCAGCACGCCAACCCCGATCCGCACCAAATGGTGGAACGGCGTCAGGGCCTGCGAGAGGGCCAATATCCCGGTGCCGACCAGGATCGAGACGCCCGCCGTCCGCAGGAAAGGGGGGGCGAAGGGGTGGAGGCGGTCGTGGATCCACAGCTGGGCCATGGGGGCCAGCACCGAGATGGCGATGCCGGTCGACACCGCGATCGCCATGCCGTCCATCCCGCCTTGCGGCAGCAGCAGCGCGCCGACGGCCAGCGCGGCGGCGAGGCCGATCGCGCTGCCGATCAGGGGGTGGTGGTAGCGGCTGATCACCGACTGGATCGCGGCGGCCTGTCCGGCGACGGCCTCGATCAGGCGGGTGAAGGTGAGGAGGGCCAGCGCGAAGAAGGCGGGCTGGGCGGCCGAGCCGAACAGCGCCAGCAGCGCGCGGCCGCCGCCGGCGATGGTGCATACGACCGGGGTCGCCACCGCGATCGTCAGGCGGGTCGCGAAGCCGTAGATTTCGAGGATGTGGCGGCGGTCGTGCCGGGCGGCCTCCGAGGCGAGCGGGGCCATCACATAGGAAAAGGCCTGGCGGATCAGCTGGACGCCGCTCGCCAGCTTGCGCGCGATGGCGAAGAGGCCGGCGGCGCTCGCCCCGCCCGCGCCGGGGATGATCGCGTTGAGGATCAGCGGCGGCGCATCGGCGAACAGGCGGCTGACGATATTGCTGGGCAGCACGGCGAGGCCCGCGAGCAGGGTGCGCAGCGTCATTTCCGGGTCGCGCCGCCCGCCGCCCTTCACGACGAGGTCGAGCCGGTAATAGCGCGCGAGCAGCCGGGTGGAGAAGATGCAGGTCAGCGCCAGCGAGCAGAGATGCGCCATCAGCAGGCCCAGCGTGTCGGCGCCGAGCAGGCTGAGGACGATGGCGGCGACCATCCGCATCACCTGTTCCCACATCACGCGCAGGCGGATTTCCGGGCCGAAGGCCTTTCGCGCGCGCAGGGCCGAAGTGGCGATTTCCAGATAGGCCCAGAGCGGTAGCGCCCAGGCGAACAGGGCGATGCCCGTCGCCAGCTTGTCGCGGTCCTTGGCGGCGACGTTCATCAACTCGGCGATATGATGCGCGCCCAGGCTGGCGCCGAGCGCGATCAGCAGGCAGGGGATTAGCCCCAGCAGCATTGCCTTGCGCAGCAGGCCCGCGCGCTCGGCATCGTCCTTCGCCTGCGGCACGACGCGCTGCAACGCGCTGGTCATGCCGAGGTCGGCGAAATTCTCGACCAGATTCACCGCCGACCACAGCACCATGTAGAGGCCATAGGTGGGCAGGCCGAACAGCCAGACGTAGAGCGGCTGGGAAATGATCTCGACCACGCCGCCCGCGCGGGCGAGCAGGGCGGTGCCGGCGCCCTTGGCGACCTGGCGGGAGCCGGGGGGCAGATCGTCGGGCGCGGCGCTGGTGGACATTGCGGGCTTGTAGCGGTTCGCCATGCCCGTTCAAGGCCGGGTTCGCGGGGCTTTGCCGCCATGCGGCAGGGCCGTGCCGCACCCGGCCCAAGGGGAAGATGGCGGTATTCGGTCATATTTGTTTAGCTTTGGGCGTTGAGCCGCGCGGATCAATTCGCTATCGCGCAACCCAATCAAGGCAGGGGTTTCGAGTCATGGCTGAGTTCTCTCTCCCGAAGAACAGCAAGATCCAGAAGAGCGGTAAGGTCCACAAGGCCGCCCCCGGAGCCAAGGACGTCAAGTCGTTCAAGGTCTATCGCTACGATCCGGACAGCGGCGAGAACCCGCGCTACGACACGTTCGAGATCGATCTGGACGATTGCGGCCCGATGGTCCTCGACGCGCTGATCAAGATGAAGAGCGAGCAGGATCCGTCGCTGACCTTCCGCCGCTCGTGCCGCGAGGGCATTTGCGGTTCCTGTTCGATGAACATGAACGGCAAGAACGGCCTCGCCTGCACGACCGCGATCGAGGATTGCAAGGGCGAGGTCCGCATCACCCCGCTGCCGCACATGGACGTGATCAAGGATCTCGTCCCCGACTTCACCCATTTCTACGCGCAGTACGCGTCGATCCAGCCCTGGCTGAAGACGGTCACGCCGAACCCGTCGGGCAAGGAGCGGCTGCAGTCGCCGGAGGATCGCGCGAAGCTCGATGGCCTCTATGAGTGCATCCTGTGCGCCTGCTGCTCGACCTCGTGCCCCAGCTACTGGTGGAACAGCGACAAGTTCCTGGGCCCGGCGATCCTGCTCCAGGCCTATCGCTGGCTCGCCGACAGCCGCGACGAGATGACCGGCGAGCGCCTCGACGAGCTCGAGGATCCGTTCCGCCTCTATCGCTGCCACACGATCATGAACTGCGCCAATGTCTGCCCCAAGGGCCTGAGCCCGGCCAAGGCGATCGGCGAGATCAAGAAGATGGTCGTCGAGCGCCAGCTCTGACGAAGACGGACGGGATCGCCGCACGCTGATGGTGGACGAAATAAGCGCCTTCAGCGTCCGGCCGCATCCTGAACTCGACGGGTGGTATCTGTGGCGCAGCCATGATGCCATCCGCTTCAACACGCTGCTGGGTGAACTCGCCGTACGCTGCGAAGGCGACGGCCGGGTCCGCCTGCGGATGCAGCCGCAGCAGCAGCTGTCGAACATGATCGGGGGCCTGCATGGCGGCGCGCTCCTCACCTTCATCGACGTCGCGCTGTTCGTCGGGCCGCTGGCCTGCGGCGACGACAAGGCGCTGGGCGGGGTGACCGTCGACCTGTCGACCCAGTTTGCGGGCGGGGCGGACCTGACGCGGCCGATCGACCTGCTGCTCGAAACGGTGCGCGAAACGGGCCGGATGAAGTTCCTGCGCGGGGTCATCGATCAGGAGGGCGACATGATCGCCAGCTTCATCGCGACGGTGCGCAAGCCGCGATGACCTCGGTTCTTGCGCGCTACGAGGAGATGCTGGCGGCGGGCGAATTGCGCGCCGACCCTGACCAGCGCGCGACGATCGTCCGGCTCGACGCGCTCGCCCAGGCGCTGGAGGAACGGCCGAGCAAGGGTAGCCTGTTGTGGCGGATGCTGGGCAAGGCGCCGGCGCCGGTGCGCGGCCTCTACATGTGGGGCGGGGTCGGGCGCGGCAAATCCATGATGATGGACCTGTTTTTCGACTGCGTCCGGGTCGACTCCAAGCGCCGGGTCCATTTCCACGAATTCATGCTCGAAGTGCATGATCGGCTGCGCGCCGAACGCGCCAAGGAGAAGGGCGACCCGATCCCGCCGGTGGTCGAGGCGATCGCGGCCGAGGCAAAGCTGCTCGCCTTCGACGAGATGGTGGTCAACAACATGGCCGACGCGGCGATCCTCAGCCGGCTGTTCACCGGGCTGATCGTCGATGCGGGCGTCACCGTGGTGACCACCTCGAACCGGCCTCCGGTCGACCTCTACAAGGACGGGCTTAACCGGCAGCTGTTCCTGCCCTTCATCGACCTGATCCAGGAGCGGCTCGACATATTGCCGCTCAATGGCCCGACCGATTATCGGCTCGAACGGCTGGGCGGCTTTCCGGTCTGGTATGCGCCGATCGGGCCTGAGGCGACCAAGGCGGTGTCCGACGCCTTCTTCCGCCTCACCGACTATCCGCCCGAGGACAAGGCGCACGTCCCCACCGCCGACATCGCGGTACAGGGCGGGCGGACGCTGCATGTGCCGAAGAGCCTGAAGGGCGTCGCGGTCTTCTCGTTCAAGCGGCTCTGCGCCGAGGCACGCGGGGCGGCCGACTATCTGGCGATCGCGCGCAACTATCATACGGTGATCATCGTCGGCATCCCGCTGATGACGCCGGAGAACCGCAACGAGGCGGCGCGCTTCAAGGTGCTGATCGACGCGCTCTACGAACATAAGGTGAAGCTGCTTGCGACCGCGGCGGCCGAGCCGGAATCGCTCTATCCCGACGGCGACGGCGCGTTCGAGTTCGAACGGACAGTGTCGCGCCTGATGGAGATGCAGAGCGAGGACTATCTCGCCGCGGGCCACGGCCTCGACGAGCAGGCTTCGGCCTAGCGCCCGACGAAGACGAAGGGCGCCCAGTTGACCGGCTGGTCGGCGCCCTCGAACGGCTTGCCATCGATCATCCGCAGCATCGCCTTGCGCAGCGCCCCCGCCGGATCGGCGCCGCGCCCGTAGCGCTTGACCGTCTCGACCGACAGATAGGCCGCCGCATCGTCGCGCACCGCCCAGTGCGAGGCGAGCAGGTTGCGTCCGCCGGCATAGAGAAAGGCGCGGGCGATCCCGGCGAGGCCGCTGTCGTCGCTGCCGCCGCCCGCCGCAGTGTTGCACGCCGACAGGATCACCCAGTCGGCGGCGATGCGCAGGCGCATGATCTCGCTGGCGGTCAGCAGTCCGTCATCGGGTGCTGCGGGGGTCATCACCAGAGCGGGTTCGTCGAGCCCGTCGAAATCGCCCGCCATCAGCCCGTGGGTGGCGAAGGCGAGGACGCTCGCCCGGGTCAGGTCCGCCTCGCGCACCGCCGCCTCGGTCGCCAGCTTGCCGGTCAGGATGGCCTGTTCGGGGGCGGCGAGTGCCTGAGCCACGCGGCGCAGTTCGGGTTCGGTCGCGGGCAGCGAGGGCAGGTCGCGCACTTTGCGCGCCATCTCGGCCGAGCGGAAGGCCAGCGCGGTTCCGCCGGGCGCCAGATCGGGCGCGCCGATCGCCACGAAGCTGCGAAGCGCGCGGTCGGATACCGCCGGACGGGTCGTGGTCAGGCTGAAGACCGACGGCAGCGTGACAAGCACATGGTCGCGGATCAGCCAGCGCGTCCTGGCCTGATCTGGCGCGGCCCGTGCGGGCGCGAGGACGGCGAAGGGCAGGGTGGACAGGCTGGCATTGGTCGCCAGAAGAAGACGTGGCTTCCCGGCGACGACGGTCTGGACCGCGTTCGGAAAGAGCAGGGCATGGAGCCGCGACGACGCGTCATAGTCGAAGCCTGCAGCCGGGCGGGCGTCGGCGAGCGCGGCGCGCATGGCGCCGGTGCCACCGCCGAGGCTGCCGCGAAGTCGGCTTACCAGATCGGAAAGCCCGCGCGTCGTCACAGTGGACATCGTCATCGCGACGTCGCTTCTGCTGAGCGCGAACAGGGTCAGGCCCTGCTCGCCTGCCGCGGCGAGCAACAGGGCCTCGTTCCCGTTCAGGGCGGCGCGGGCCTGATCGAGCGTGAGCGGCACGGCGCTTGGCGGTGCGACGAGTTCGGGAGCCTGTGACGCCAACGCTTCCGTACTGCGGGCCAGCTTCGTGGCGGCATCCTTGCGCTGGAGTGCGACGGCCTCGATCTCGGACGGCGCTGCGCCGCGTCCGGCGAGACGGAGCTGGCGATCGAGGAGGGCTTCCAGTTCGATTGCGGCGTCCTGCCGCTGGCGGATCAGTTCGCCAAGCCGCTCGTCACCGACGGTCGACCGCGCGAGCTCATCCTTCACCGCGCGTCCCGCCGCACTGTCGAGCAGCCGCTGGATCAGCCGGAAGGCCAGCGCCTCGTCGCCTGCCGCCACCGCCGCATCGAGCGCCCAGCCATAGGCGGCGCGGATCTCGAGTTCGATTCCCGAACGGCGCGCCCCGGTCGCCCGCAGGCGCGCCAGCCGCTCGTCGAGCAGCGCCGCTGCGGCCTCCACGCGCTTGAGGCCGGCGGCCCGACCGCCCTCGCGCACCTCGATCGCGGCCAGCCGCGCCTCGCCGGTCAGCGTGGCGACGTCGTCCGCCGGAAAGGTCGCGCTGCGCAGGTCCTGCGCTTCGCGCTGCGTCCGAGCGGCATTCGCCATGTCGCCCTGGCGGAAGAACAAGGTCGCCAGTCGGTCCCTCCCGCTGATCCGGTCGCGGTGATATGGCGGCAGTTTGCGGTCGCGGGCGGCAATGACCTCCCGCTGGATCGCGACCGCACGGCCGAGTTCGCCCGAGGCGGCGATCGCGTCGGCTTCCCCCTCTCGAGCCATCAGGGTCCGCTGCGCATCGGGGCCGAGCGCCTTGGTCAATATCTCGCTTGCCTCGCGCGCGACGGAGATCGCCTCCTGCGTCTTTCCCTGCGCGCTCAGCGACTGCGACACCATCGTCATATAGCTGACGGCCTGCTGGCTCTTGCCGAAGCGGGCGACGGCGATGTCCACCGCGCGCCGCGCAACCGCCTCCGCTTCTGCCGGGCGACCCAGGGTGAGCAGTATCCGGGCCAGCGTGTTGAGATTGCTGCCCAGAAACGGATGATCCTTGGGCAATATCTCTTCGAGCGTCGCCTGGGTGAGGCGGGCCTGTTCGATCGCCTCTTCGAGCCGGCCCGACTGCAGCAGGTAGACAGGCAGATTGGCGAAACGTGTCGCGGCGTTGACGGGGATCTTCTCGTGCCGCCGATCCTCGGCATTGGCCTTGCGGACGAGTTCGATAGCCTTGTCGTAATTGCCGAACTCGAATTCTGCATGGGCATAGTTGGAATAGGCAGCGGCGACATTGCTACTCGGCTTTCCTCCGCTGGTCGCGATCCGCCATTCCAGGACCTCGGCAGCCAGCTTGCGCGCCTTGTCATGCTCGCTCAGGGTCATGAGGATGACGACCTGACCGTTGGTCAGCTCCATCCGGCGGTCGCGATAGGCCGGGCCTCCGGCGTCGAGCAAAGGCGCCAGCCGTTCGGCGCGCGCGAGGGCGCCCTTGATGTCACCCTGAAGATAATCGGCGGTGACGAGCTCTCCTTCGAGCCAGGCGAGCTCGGGGTGGCCCGGCGGGTAAAGCGTGGCGCCATAGGCGATCACCGCTTCCCACGCCTTGCGATAGGCGGCCGGGTCGGCGCCCTCATCGAGGTCGTCGGCCGCCTTCTTCATGCGCTCGAGTTTTGCCTTCTGGGCGACCGTTGGGCCGCCGGTAGAAAGGACGGCGGCTTGCGCCGGCCTGCCAATAGGCCCGAAGCATAGAACCAACATCGTAGCAGCCGCCGTCAGCAGCCCATGCTTCCGCATCGTCCACTCCCCCGTTCCCCAAGGGCTATCTACTTCAAATGGTTCGATGAGTCTTCCCGCTATAATGCCGAGCAGGTGAAGCACCGCTGCGTGCGTCGTAGCCTGCAAGGATCGTGGATATGGCAAATGGGGAAAGGGCAGAGCGGAGCGCCCAAACGCAGCTTTGCCGCTTCGCCAAAAAACTTGTCCGCCATGCCCATGCAATAGTTGCCCCTTCGGGATCGCGGAGCTAAGCGGGCGTCGCACTTCGGGCGTCCGCGTGCGCGTGGCCGCCTCCCTAAACGATCTTCATGTCGGAGGAGTCGGATGGCTCGTACTAAAATTGCGTTGATCGGTGCCGGCAATATCGGCGGTACGCTGGCTCACCTCGCCGCTTCCAAGGAACTCGGCGACGTCGTTCTGTTCGACGTGGTCGAAGGCGTTCCCCAGGGCAAGGCGCTCGATCTGTCGCAGTGCGCCCCGGTCGAAGGCTTCGATGCGAAGCTCAAGGGCACCAACGACTATGCCGACATCGCCGGCGCCGACGTGATCATCGTCACCGCCGGTGTCGCCCGCAAGCCGGGCATGAGCCGCGACGACCTGCTCGGCATCAACCTGAAGGTCATGAAGGCCGTCGGCGAAGGCATCAAGGCCAACGCCCCCGACGCCTTCGTCATCTGCATCACCAACCCGCTCGACGCGATGGTGTGGGCGCTGCGCGAGTTCTCGGGCCTGCCGCACAACAAGGTCGTCGGCATGGCCGGCGTGCTCGACTCGGCGCGCTTCGCGCATTTCCTTGCCGAAGAGTTCGACGTGTCGGTGCAGGACGTCACCACCTTCGTGCTTGGCGGTCATGGCGACACGATGGTCCCGGTCGTCGAATATTCGACCGTCGCGGGCATTCCGATCCCCGACCTCATCAAGATGGGCTGGTCGACCAAGGAGCGCATCGACGCGATCGTGCAGCGCACGCGCAGCGGCGGCGGCGAGATCGTCGCCCTGCTGAAGACCGGTTCGGCCTTCTACGCGCCGGCGACCTCGGCGATCGCGATGGCCGAGAGCTATCTGAAGGACAAGAAGCGCGTCCTGCCGTGCGCCGCCTATCTGACCGGCCAATATGGCGTCGACGATCTCTATGTCGGTGTTCCGGTCATCATCGGTGCCAACGGCGTCGAGAAGATCGTCGAGATCGATCTGTCGGACGAGGCCAAGGCCAATCTGCAGGTGTCGGTCGACGCGGTGAAGGAACTGCTGGTCGCCTGCAAGGGCATCGACAGCTCGCTCGCCTAATCGATTTCAGGGACAAGCCTCCCCAAGGCATAAGGAAGGTTCGACAGGCACATGAGTATCCTGGTCAACAAGAATACCAAGGTCATCACGCAGGGGATGACCGGCAACACCGGCACGTTCCACACCGAGCAGGCGCTGGCCTATGGCACGCAGATGGTCGGCGGCGTGACGCCGGGCAAGGGTGGCACCACCCATATCGGCCTGCCGAACTTCGACACCGTGCATGAAGCGGTCGCGGCCACCGGGGCCGACGCCAGCGTCATCTACGTCCCGCCGCCCTTCGCGGCCGACTCGATCCTGGAGGCGATCGACGCGGAAGTTCCGCTGATCGTCTGCATCACCGAAGGCATTCCCGTGATCGACATGATCCGGGTGAAGCGTGCCCTGCAGGGTTCGAAGTCGCGCCTGATCGGCCCGAACTGCCCCGGCGTCCTGACGCCGGAAGAGTGCAAGATCGGCATCATGCCGGGCTCGATCTTCAAGAAGGGTTCGGTCGGCGTCGTGTCGCGCTCGGGCACGCTGACCTATGAGGCCGTGTTCCAGACTTCGGCGATCGGCCTGGGCCAGACCACCGCAGTCGGCATCGGCGGCGATCCGGTCAACGGCACCAACTTCATCGACGTCCTGGAGCTCTTCCTGGCCGACGACGAAACCAAGTCGATCATCATGATCGGCGAAATCGGCGGTTCCGCCGAAGAAGAAGCCGCGCAGTTCCTGCGCGACGAGGCCAAGCGCGGCCGCAAGAAGCCGATGGCCGGCTTCATTGCGGGGCGCACCGCGCCTCCGGGCCGTCGCATGGGCCATGCCGGTGCGATCGTCTCGGGTGGTCAGGGCGGCGCCGAGGACAAGATCGCGGCGATGGAAGCGGCCGGGATCAAGGTCGCGGCCAGCCCGTCCGAACTCGGCACGACCCTGGCGGAAGTGCTCAAGGGCTAATATAGGCATACCCCCGCCCTCGGGCGGGGGAGGCGTTTCACGCCTCGTTCATTTAACGACAGTATCAACCCACGTTGCTGTGCTTCGGGCCTAAGTTCCGGGGTGGGTGCAGACAAGGATGGTGAGATGGGTATCGAAGGCGTCGGTTTCGACGGACCGGAGGGAGTCAGTGCTTCCTTCGTAGAATCGCTTTATCGGCAGTATCGCGCCGACAAGGCTAGCGTGCAGCCTGACTGGCAGGCCTATTTTTCGACCATGGAAGCCGATGTGTCGGGTCCCAGCTGGGCCCGGTCCAACTGGCCGCCTGCGACGACCGACTCGCTGACTGCAGCGCTCGATCCGACTCAGATGACCGTGCCGCCGAAGCCCGCCAAAGGTGCGCCGGCTGCCGTCGCGGCGCCGGCATCGTCGGGCCTCAGTCAGGCCGAGATCGAGCAGCGCACGCTCGATTCGATCCGCGCCATCATGCTGATCCGTACCTATCGGGTGCGCGGCCATCTGCTGGCCAATCTCGATCCGCTCGGCCTCTCGCAGCGAGAGGAAACCGAGGATCTGAGTCCGGCCTGGCATGGTTTCACGGAAGCCGACATGGACCGCGAGGTCTATATCGCGGGCTTCCTGGGTCTGGAACGCGCGACGGTTCGTGAGATCATCGCCACCCTCCGCAAGAATTACTGCGGTAATGTCGGCATCGAATATATGCACATCAGCGACGTCGAAGAGCGTCGCTTCCTGCAGGCGCGCATCGAGGGCAAGGATGCCGAGATCAGCTTCACGCCCGAGGGCAAGAAGGCGATCCTCAACAAGGTGATCCACGCCGAGCAGTGGGAGAAGTTCCTCGGCCGCAAATATGTCGGCACGAAGCGCTTCGGCCTCGACGGCGGCGAGTCGATGATCCCCGCGCTCGAAGCAGTGATCAAATATGCCGGCGCCTATGGCGTGAACGAAGTCGTGATTGGCATGGCCCATCGTGGCCGCCTCAACGTGCTCTCCAACGTGATGGAGAAGCCCTATCGCGCGATCTTCAACGAGTTTGCGGGTGGTTCGTCCAACCCGGCGGACGTCGGCGGCTCGGGTGACGTCAAATATCACCTCGGCACCTCGACCGACCGCGAGTTCGACGGCAACAAGGTTCACCTGAGCCTGGCGCCGAACCCCTCGCACCTGGAGTGCGTCAATCCGGTCGTGCTCGGCAAGGCGCGCGCCAAGCAGACCAAGGTCGACGATCTGGAGCGGTCGCGCGTCCTGCCGATCCTGCTGCATGGCGATGCCGCCTTCGCGGGCCAGGGCATCATCATGGAGTGCTTCGGCTTCTCCGGCCTGCGCGGCTACAACACCGGCGGCACGATCCATTTCGTGATCAACAACCAGGTGGGCTTCACCACCTCGCCGCAGTTCGCGCGCTCGTCGCCCTATCCGTCGGACATCGCCAAGATGGTTCAGGCGCCGATCCTGCACGTCAATGGCGACGATCCCGAAGCCGTGACCTGGGCGTGCAAGGTCGCGACCGAGTTCCGTCAAACTTTCAAGCGCGACGTCGTGATCGACATGTGGTGCTATCGCCGCTTCGGCCACAATGAAGGCGACGAGCCGGGTTTCACCCAGCCGCTGATGTACGAAGAGATCCGCAAGCATCCGCCGGTCAGCGCGCTCTACAGCGCGCGTCTGGTGGAAGAAGGCGTGATCGATGCCGACTGGACACCGCAGACCGAGGCCGAATTCGTCGCGCAACTCGAATCCGAGTTCGAGGCGGGCAAGTCCTATAAGGTCAACAAGGCCGACTGGTTCGAAGGCGACTGGACCGGCTTTGCGGAACCGCGCGAGGCGATCACCGAACGCCGTGCCGCAGTGACCGGCATCAGCGACGACATGATCGGTGAGTTGGGCAAGCAGCTGACCACGGTCCCGGAAGGTCTGTCGATCCACAAGACGCTTGCGCGTATCCTCGACGCCAAGAAGGAGATGTTCGAGGCCGGCAAGGGTTTCGACTGGGCCACGGCCGAAGCGCTCGCCTTCGGTTCGCTGCTGCGCGACGGCTATGCCGTCCGCCTGTCGGGCCAGGATTCGGGGCGTGGTACGTTCAGCCATCGCCACGCGGTCTGGGTCGACCAGAAGGACGGGCATAAGTACATCCCGCTTTCGGCAATGGACCGCCGTTTCCAGGTGCTTGACAGTCCGCTGTCCGAGTTCGGCGTGCTGGGCTTCGAATATGGCTATGCCTCGGCGGCGCCGAACACGCTGGTCATGTGGGAAGCGCAGTTCGGCGACTTCGCCAACGGCGCGCAGGTCATTATCGACCAGTTCATTTCGTCCGGCGAGGCGAAGTGGCTGCGCGTGAACGGCCTCGTGATGCTGCTCCCGCACGGCTATGAAGGGCAGGGGCCGGAACACAGCTCCGCACGCCTCGAGCGTTATCTGCAGCTGTGCGCGGAAGACAATATGCAGGTCGCGAACTGCACCACGCCGGCCAATTATTTCCACATCCTGCGCCGGCAGATGGTCCGCCAGTTCCGCAAGCCGCTGATCATCATGACGCCGAAGTCGCTGCTCCGCCATAAGTCGGCGGTGTCGACGGCCGAGGAGATGATGGGAGAAAGCCGCTTCCAGCGCGTCTTGCGCGATACGAACCCGCCGGCCGACGCCGACGTGCGCCGCGTCGTGCTGGTGTCGGGCAAGCTCTATTACGAGCTGGCCGAAGCCCGGGATGCGGCAGGCGACAAGAACACGATGATCCTGCGCCTGGAACAGCTCTATCCGTTCCCCGCGGACGCGCTGATCACCATCTTCAGCCGCCTGCCCAACCTCGAAACCGTGGTGTGGGCGCAGGAAGAGCCGAAGAACCAGGGCGCCTGGACCTTCGTCGAACATTATATCGAGAAGGTTCTCATCGAAAATGGGGGCGTACCAAAGCGTCCCGTCTATGCGGGCCGCAAGGCCGCCGCTGCGACGGCGACCGGTCTCGCCCGCAACCATGCCGTCCAGCAGGCGGCACTGATCGCCGACGCGCTCGGCCACGAATCGAAGGGTAAGTAAGATGGCTACCGATGTGGTTGTTCCGACGCTCGGTGAATCGATCACCGAGGCGACGCTGGGCCAGTGGCTCAAGAAGCCGGGCGAGGCGGTAAAGGCCGACGAACCGATTGCAAGCCTCGAGACCGATAAGGTCGCGGTCGAGGTCCCTTCGCCAGTCGCAGGCGTGATGGGCGAGTTGGTCGTCGCCGAGGGCGATACGGTCAATGTCGGCGCGGTGATCGCGCGGGTCGAGGAGGGCGCGAGTGCCGCGACCGCCGCGACGCCGGCGGTTGAGGATCGCACTGCGGTTGGCAAGGCCGAGGCGGCTGCGCCGGCTGAGCCTGCGGCTGCCCCCGCCGATGAGGAAGCGGGCGATCCGGTGACGTTGTCGCCGTCTGTCCGCCGTGCGGTGCTCGAATATGGCGTCGACCCGTCCAAGATCAAAGGCACCGGCAAGGACGGTCGCCTGACCAAGGACGATGTCGTCGCTGCTGCAAAGACCCAGCCGAAGCCCGCGCCGGTTGCGCCGGCATCCGCGCCGGTGGCGGCTGTTCCGGTCGCCTCGGGCGGTGCCCGCAAGGAAGAGCGCGTCCGCATGACCCGCCTCCGCCAGACGGTCGCGAGCCGCCTGAAGGAAGCGCAGAACACCGCCGCGATGCTGACGACGTTCAACGACGTCGACATGACGGCGGTGATCGAAGCGCGGGCCAAGTATAAGGACCTGTTCGAGAAGAAGCATGGCGTCCGTCTGGGTTTCATGGGCTTCTTCGTGAAAGCCGCCTGCATGGCGTTGCGCGACGTGCCTGCGGTCAACGCCTCGATCGAGGGCGACGAGATCGTCTATCGCGATTATGTCGACGTGTCGGTCGCGGTGTCCGCGCCGAATGGCCTGGTCGTTCCGGTCATCCGCGACGCGCAGACGCTGTCGGTGGCCGAGATCGAGAAGACCATCGGCGACTTCGGCACCCGCGCCAAGGCCGGTACGCTGAAGCTCGAAGAGATGAAGGGCGGCACCTTCACCATCTCGAACGGCGGCGTCTTCGGTTCGCTGATGTCGACCCCAATCATAAACCCGCCGCAGTCGGGCGTGCTCGGCCTGCACCGGATCGAAGATCGTCCCGTCGTCCGTGATGGCCAGATCGTCGCGCGTCCGATGATGTATCTCGCGCTCAGCTACGACCATCGCCTGATCGACGGTCGCGAAGCGGTCACCTTCCTCGTTGCGCTCAAGAACGCGATCGAGGATCCGACCCGTCTGCTGATCGACCTCTAAGCGTCAACGTCGTCCCGGCCGGGAGGCCGGGGCCTCGTTCTGCCGGTTGGCGGAACGAGGCGTGCGACGGAGAAGGAAGATACCATGTCCGATTATGATTTCGACGTGATCGTCATTGGCGCCGGTCCCGGCGGCTATGTCGCGGCGATCCGAGCGGCCCAACTTGGCCTAAAGACGGCCTGCGCCGAGAGCCGCGAGACGCTCGGTGGCACCTGCCTCAATGTCGGCTGCATCCCTTCCAAGGCGATGCTGCACGCGTCCGAACTGTACGACGAAGCCGCCAGTGGCAAGCTCGCCAAGCTCGGCGTCAAGACTCAGGTTGAGCTCGACCTCGACACGATGCACGCGCAGCGCCGCGATGCGGTCAAGGGACTGACCGGCGGCATCGAGTATCTGTTCAAGAAGAACAAGGTCGAGTGGCTTAAGGGCCGTGCAGCCTTCACCGGCAAGGACAGCGTCGAGGTCGCGGGCAAGACCTATCGCGCGAAGAATATCGTCATCGCCACCGGTTCCAGCGTCACCCCGCTGCCGGGCGTCGAGATCGACGAGAAGATCGTCGTGTCGTCCACGGGCGCCCTCGAACTGCCGAAGGTTCCGGACCACATGGTCGTGATCGGCGGCGGCGTGATCGGGCTCGAACTTGGTTCGGTCTGGAAGCGCCTCGGTGCCAAGGTGACCGTGGTCGAATATCTCGATCAGCTGCTCCCCGGCATGGATGGCGACGTCCGCAAGGAAGCCGCCAAGATCTTCAAGAAGCAGGGTATGGAGCTCAAGCTGTCCACCAAGGTCACCGGCGTGACCGTCAAGGGCGACAAGGCGACCGTGACGGTCGAACCCGCTGCCGGTGGTGCTGCCGAGACGCTGGAAGCCGATGCGGTTCTGGTGTCGATCGGTCGGCGTCCTAATACCGAAGGTCTGGCGCTCGATCGCGCTGGCCTGGCGGTCAACAAGCGCGGGCAGATCGAGATCGATCATGACTTCGCCACCGGCGTGGCCGGCATCTGGGCGATCGGCGACGTCGTGCCCGGCCCGATGCTCGCCCACAAGGCCGAGGACGAGGGCATTGCCGTCGCCGAGAATATCGCCGGCCTGACGGGTATCGTGAACCACGACGTCATCCCCGGCGTCGTCTATACCATGCCCGAGTTCGCCGGCGTCGGCCTGACCGAGGAAGAAGCGAAGGCCCGCGGCGAGATCAAGGTCGGCAAATTCCCGATGCTCGCCAATTCGCGCGCCAAGACCAACCATGAGCCCGATGGCTTCGTGAAGGTGATCGCCGACGCGCAGACCGACAAGGTGCTGGGCGTGCACATCATCGCCTCGGTCGGCGGCACGATGATCGCGCAGGCCGCGCAGGCGATGGAGTTCGGCGCGACCAGCGAGGACATTGCCTATACCTGCCACGCGCATCCGACCCATTCGGAAGCGCTGAAGGAAGCGGCGATGGCGGTAACGGGCAAGCCGATCCACATCTGATCGTCATCCATCCACGCAAAAGAAAGGGCCATCCCGCCTTGTGCAGGATGGCCCTTTCTTTTGCGCTGTCGGGCGCAGCATTTCGCGTCGGTCAGATCGGCGAGACGCCAAGAAATTTCAGGACGCCGAGTACCAGAAGCAGCAGAGCGATTGCGGCGATGATGCCGCCGATGTTCATGCTGCTCTTCTCAACCACCACGCGCTCGTCGCTGTGAACTTCTGCCATGTTGTCCTCCTGCCTTGGTCGCGGTGAAACGACTGCAGTAGGAACGACGTTCCGGCCGTTACGAGGTCAGAACCATGCACGCAGGCCGAGCACGGCGCGCGTCTCGCGGCGGGAGTCCCCCGAAGCAACGGCTAGCCGGCCGGTTTGGCCGAAGCGGCGTTCGTGGACGACACCGGCATAGGGCGCGAAACGACGACTGAACTCGTAGCGCAGTCGAAGCCCCGCTTCGGTCGTCCCGAGTCCGCGGCCCACCCCGATGCGCTCGTCGCCGGTGAAGGCATATTCGATCTCGATGCGCGGCTGCACGACCAGCCGCTGGGTCAGCCGCTGATCATAATAGGCCTCGATCCGCGCGGACAGGTTGCCCTTGTTCGACAGGAAGAGATTGGCATCGACCTCGAACCAATAGGGCGCGAGCCCTTCGAAGCCGATCACGGCATAGCTGCGGCCCGGACGCGGGCGAATGTCCTGCCGCACGCCCAACTGCAGGTTCCAATAAGCATCTAGCGCGTGGCTCCACAGCGCCTGGACCTCCGCCTGGCCAAGCCGGTCGCTGCCTTCACCCTCGCTCTTGATCGCCAGCCGGTCGATGTCGCCGCCGATCCAGGCCTCGCCATTCCAGGCATAGGCATCGGCACCCTTGCCGGGACGGGCTTCGGCGATGTCGATCATCAGCTGGCTGACGGTCATCCCGCCATGCTCGCGGACAAGGGCCTCGCGCGCGGCCGCCATCGCTGCGGCCGGGAAGAAGCGATCCGCCGCGCGGTCGGGGGGCGGTGGCGGGGCGGGAGCATTGCCGATCTCGACCGAGCCGGGCCGCGCGCCATTGTCCGCATGGGAATCGGATGCCGGCATGCCGTGTCCGGCGTGGGGGTCAGCGGGCATCTGATGCCCTGCGTGCGGATCGGCCGCTGGCATCGAATGGCCAGCATGAGGGTCGGCTGCCGGCACGCTGTGGCCCGCATGCGGATCGGTTGGGGCCAAGTTCTGCGCCTGGGCGGAGCTGGCGAGAAGCAGGCCGGCGAGGATCAAGCGCTTCATGCCGGTCGCACCGTGACAATCTCGAACATGCCCGCGTGCATGTGATAGAGCATGTGGCAGTGGAAGGCCCAGTCGCCTTCGGCATCGGCGGTGAGGTCGAAGGACACCTTTCCACCCGGCGCCACATTGACCGTATGTTTGCGCGGCGCATGGTCGCCATGGCCCGTCACCAGCTCGAAATAATGGCCGTGCAGGTGGATCGGGTGATTCATCATCGTGTCGTTGACCAGCGTGACGCGGACGCGCTCGCCCTTCGTGAAGGGGATCGGCGCCTTGACGTCGCTCATCTTCACCCCATCGAACGACCACATATAGCGTTCCATATTACCGGTTAGATGCAGCTCCAGGCTGCGTGACGGCGTGCGCGTGTCGGGATTGCGATCGGCCGCGATGAGGTCGCGATAGACCAGCACGCGGTGCTCGACATCATCCAGGCCCTGCGGCGGTTCGCTCGTCCGGTCGACCGGCATAGGCGAGATGGTCTGTACGCCCGGCCCCATTTTCACCTGCGGGGCATTGGCGCCGTTACGCATGCTCATGTCCATGTCATGCGCGCCGTGATCCATGCCGCCCATATCCATACCCATATCCCGCATGGTGACGATCGGACGGCGGCGCAGTGGAGGGACGGGGGCGGTCATCCCCATGCGCGGGGCAAGCGTCGCGCGGGCCATGCCCGACCGGTCGATCGCTTCGCCGACCACCGTATAGGCGGCGTCACCCGGGCGAACGATCACGTCGTAGGTTTCCGCCACGGCGATCTGGAACTCGTCGACCGTCACCGGGCGCACGGGCAGCCCGTCCGCTGCGACGATCTCCAGCGGCAGGCCGGGAATGCGGACGTTGAAATTGGTCATTGCCGAGGCGTTAATCATGCGCAGACGCACGCTTTCGCCCGGCTGGAACAGGGCGGTCCAGTTATCGGTCGGCCCGCGACCGTTGATCAGATAGGTGTAGATGTTGCCCGTCGCGTCCGAGACGTCGGTCGGATCCATCCGCATCGCCGCCCACTCGAGACGCTCCTTGAGCGGCTGGTCCTTGCCCGACACCAGCCCGGCCAACGTCTGACGCTGCCGGTTGAACCCGCCGGGGTCGACCTTCAGCCGGCGGAATATCTCGTGCGGGTGGAGCCGGGCGTGATCGGACAGCAAGACCACATGCTCGCGGTCATGCCCCGGCGTCGCTCCGCCGGCGGGGTCGACGACCAAAGGACCATAATGGCCCATCTGTTCCTGCAGATTGCTGTGACTGTGATACCAATAGGTGCCGTTCTGCAGTACCGGGAATTCGTAGACGAATGTCTCGCCGGGCCGGATGCCTGGAAAGCTGATCCCCGGAACGCCGTCCATCTGGAAGGGCAGGAGGATGCCGTGCCAGTGGATCGAGCTGTCCTCGTGCAGCCGGTTGGTGACCGATATGCGCGCGGTCTGCCCTTCGCGCAGACGGATCAATGGGCCGGGGGCGGTGCCGTTCACGCCGATGGCGTGGGTGGTCCGGCCGTCGACCGTCATCGTCAGGTGGTCGATGGTGAGCGCTATGTCAGGCCCGTGCAGAACGGCCTGCCCCTGCGGCGACGGCATCGCAGCCCAGGCCGGGAACCATTGCGCCAAGGCGGCGGCCGATCCCGTGAGGGCAGCGTCCCGCAAGAAACGGCGGCGGTCTTTCTCGATCATGTCGACCATTTAGCGATGATCGGCGAAAGGCCAACCCCGCCATGGGTGAAGCGGGAGCCCTAGCCCCCAGCACCCGGGCTTTTACTGGACGACCAAGCTCGTGAAATAGACATTGTCGATCCCGCCGAAGCCTGTACGCTGCTTGAGAACGGCGTTGATCCCGTCCTTCAATTCCTTCTGTAGCTTCAGCTTCCCGTCGGGGGTGGCGATCGAGAAGCTGTCCTGTTGCGACAGCACCATAAGGATCGCCGACCGGATCGGCATGTCGTTATCCTTCAGATTGTCGAGAACCTTCTGGTCGTAGAAGGTGGAAACGCCGAGCCCGATCTGAGCGAAGCCATCGGAATCGCGCAGATTGGCCGTAAAGGGCTGTTCGAAGGCATAATAGGATGCCTTGTACTTGGTCGGATCGGGCGACTTGTCGGTCTCCAGACCCATCGGCAGCGTCTGTTTGTCGCCGCCATGGCTATCGTCCACGCCCTCTTTCTTGACGAGCTTGGGAGCATTGGGATCCTCGGGATGCTCCTCCTCTTCCTTGTGCTTACCGCCGACCAGGCCGGAGCCGGCAGCGTAAAGCCCCGCGCCGACGCCGATACCGGCGAACAGCAGAGCGACGACGAGCATCATGAGGATGCCCTTCATCTTCCCCTTCTTCTTGGGGGCGGGGGCGTCAGGCGCAGGAGCGGCGGCGGCACTGCTCATCGGTCAAATCCCATCGATCATGCGTACAGGTCGCGGTCGTCACGCTCCGTCGAATCGACGGCTTCGTCACGGACGGCAGACTGATTAGGTGAAAAAGGTTTATTATCTTCTGACGGCTGGCGCGATTGTCCCTGCTGGCCTTGCTGCGCCTGGGCGCCGGTCGACCCGGTGCCTCCGCCACTCTGCTGGTTGTTCAGATCGACATGCGATTCCGCAACGCGCAGACCCTGGGCGCGAACCTCGGCGATGAGGCGCGGCTGGGCGTCGGCAATGATCTGGCGCGCCTGGTCGGTGTCGGCACTCATGCGAATGGCGGTGCCGGCCGCGCTGTTGGCGATCTCGACGGTAAGGGCGCCCAGATGCTCGGGGTTCAGCTGGAATTTGAGATGGCCCTGATGGTCGGCGGCGCGGCTTATGTCGCGGGCGAGGCGATCGAGCCACTGGGTATCGCGCGCGAGGTCGAGATGACGGTCGATGGTCTGCTGCTGTGCTGCGCTGGCATCGGCGACGGTGGCGCCGGTCTGAACCGCGCCGGAATCTGTGGCCGTGCTGCTCGTCGGCGCGGCGGGCGTGGGCACCGGCACAGAAGCCGTCGACGCGCCGCTGCTGTCAGCGGCCGTCGGCTCGACTCCCTGCGCGGAACCATCTGTCGTGACGGGCGCCGGAGCATCGTCAGCAGTTGCAAGGGCGCCATCATCGCTTGACACACCTGAGGTCGGTTCGTTGCCGGCAGCCTGCGGGGCGAGCCGTGTTGGCTGGACGGCCTCCGCCACCTCCTTCTTCGCGGCGCTGGTCGTGCGAACGACCGGGGCGTCGACGGGCTCGCTGCTGTCCGTGATGGTCGGTTCGATGCTCTTGCCCTCTTCGCCCTCGGCTTCGGCAACGATGGGCGAAGGGGAGGTCGCAAGCGGGGCCATGGTTGCGGCGGCGGCTTCCACGACCGTCGTCGGTACGGCTTGGGGCATGGAGACGTTCGGCGTGGTGCCGGCATCGCTCTTGGACGTGCTGCCTGCCGTCGCCTGCGAGGCTGGGGCGAACGCCTGGCGCAGCGATGCGATCAGACTGGCGATATGGGTGAGCTCCGGCGTGGCCTGCTGCTGCAAGGAAGCGGTTCCGGTCGGCGCGGTCGCGGATCCGGTCGGCAGGACGGCAGCGGGCTCGTGCGCCTCCACGGAGCCCCCTGCCTCAGGGGTGCGCCCGCTGGTCGTTTGGACCGGTGCCGTCGGACCGGTCGATGCGGGGAGAGGCGCGCCAATATCAGGGAGGCCCGTCGGCATTCCGGTCGTCTCCGGGGTACCAGTGTCCGTCGCCCGGCTCTCGGTCCCGGTGATTGTCCCGATGATCGCGGTCTGATCGACCGCCGCTGAGGTGGTGGTCGTCGCATCGTTCACCGGGGCGGTCGGGACAGGCTGCGCCACGAGGACGGGTACGATCGGCTGGCTGGTGCCCAATTGTGCCGCTGCGGCAACCATTGCTTCGATATCGGCGAGGAGCGTGTCGGGCTTTTCGCCCGTCTCGCTGTCGGCAGACAGCTCGCTATCGGTCGACGCCGCCGGTTCGTCGGTCGCCCCGACCGTGGGATCGGTGGGAAGCTTGGTTTCCGGCTGCGCCTGTTCGCCGTCCGAAGCATTTTTCTGTTCGGACTGGCGCGACACGAGCTTCGCGAAATTCTGCGCCGATTCCGGAGAAGACCCTGCGGCAGGCGAGGGGCTCGCTGGCTGCGGCGAGACATTTCCCGTCAGGGCAAGCGCGGCATTCGAGAGCGCGGCTACCGCCATGTCAATTGTCCTTCTGCTCGGATGATCGGGTAAAACGGGGACGGAAAGATGCCGACAGGCGGGCTTCGGTCCATTCGGCGAGGGCCTGGGCAGCTCGCTGGTCGAGCTTCGCTGCGCTTTCCTGGCGCTGGCGTGCTTCCAGGCGCTCGGCGCCCTTCGCCTCGACCTGCGCCTTCGCGGCTACGATCGCATCGGCGAGGCCGCTGCGCGCGGAGTCGAGGCGCTGGGCTAGCTGGCCGCGATTCTGGAGCACGGCACCGGTGGTCGTTCCCGCCGGAACGGACAGGCTGTCGCGCAGCATCGCCAGCTTCGCCTGATTGTTCTCAAGCGTGTCGAGCTGGGCCTCCGCCTGCGCGGCGGCCGACGCCGCCAGCAGGTGCTGTACACCCCTCACCCGGGTGATCCTGGCGCGTTTTGCGACGAGCGATTTCATCCGCCGAACGCCTCAATCAGGGCCTGGGCCGACTGCGCATAGTCCACGCGCTCTTTTTGGCCCTGGCTGATGAACCCGAGGATGTCGTCATGACGGGCGATCGCGATATCCACGATCGGATCGCTGCCCTGGCGATAGGCACCCATCAGGATGAGGTCGCGATTCTCTTCATAGACCGCCCACAGGCGGCGGAAGATCTGAGAGGCCTGCAAATGTTCGGGCGAGACGATGTCGCTCATCACGCGGCTCAGCGACTTGCCAATGTCGATCGCGGGAAAAACCCCCTGTTCGGCGAGGCTGCGCGAGAGAATGATATGGCCGTCGACGATCGCCCGCGCGGTATCCACGATGGGATCGTCTGTGTCGTCGCCATCGGCCAGCACGGTGTAGAGCGCGGTGATCGACCCGCCCGAGTGGGCATCGACGCCCGCGCGTTCGATCAGCCGCGGGATCAGGCCGAGCGCCGATGGGGGGTAGCCCTTCATGGTCGGCGGCTCGCCGAGCGAAAGGCCGATCTCGCGCTGCGCATGAGCGACGCGGGTCAGACTGTCGATCAGCAGCAGGACGCGCTTGCCCTGCGCGCGGAAATATTCGGCGATCGCGGTCGCACGCATCGCGGCGCGCAGCCGCAGGACGGGTGGGTGGTCGGCAGGGACGGCGACGACCACGCTCTTCTGGCGCACTGCGCCAGCCAGCTTCGTGGCGAGGAAGTCGGAGACTTCGCGGCTCCGCTCTCCCACCAGCCCGACGACGATCACGTCGGCATCGGCGCCGGCGATCATCTGGCCCATCAGCACCGACTTGCCCACGCCAGAGCCTGCTGCAATCGCGATGCGCTGGCCGACGCCTGCGGTCAGCATCGCGTTGATTGCGCGGACGCCCATGTCGAACGGTTCGGTGACGCGGGCGCGGTCGAGCGGATTGCCCCGGCGGCCGGCGAGCGGCCAGCGTTCGGCGGTCGCGATCGGCCCGAGGCCGTCGATCGGATTTCCAAGCGCGTCCATCACGCGGCCGAGCAGCGTTTCGCCGACGTCGACGGATCCGCCGCGCCGGTCGGGTTCGACCCGGGCACCGGCGCTGTGCGGTGCATCGGCATCGAGCGCCATCAGCAGTGTGCGGTTGCCGCGAAAGCCCACCACTTCGGCCAGTGCGGCATGGCCGTCGGCATCGATGACACGGGCGTTGGAGCCGACCGGCATCGGGAAGCCGGTCGCTTCGAGCATCAGCCCGTCATAGGAGGCGAGCCGGCCGATGCGGCGCGGGCCGCCATGATCGACTTCGACGCGGTCGAGCATCGTGCCGGCCAGAGTTGCGAGGCTCATCGCGGCATCCCCATGGAGTCGAGTTGCGCGCGTAGGCGGGCAAGGCGGACCTGGGGGCCGTCCTCGATCCAGCCTTCGCCGGTCTCCAGAACGATCGTGCCGGAGGCCAGATGGTGGTCGGGCGCGAGCGGAAGGGCGAAGTCGACGCCTTCGAGCATCGCGATGTCGTCGGGGTGCATGCGCAGGCGCGCCGGCCCGCATTCGGCCGTGACGAGTTCGGCGATGGCAGTGGCCCGTTCCTCGAGCAGGGCCGGGTCGATCCTCACTTCGCCGACAATTTGCCGGACCATCCGCGTTACCGCTTCGGCGAGAACCGCAGCCAGCGGCCCATGTGGCTCGGGCTGCAGGGCCCCGGCGGAGGCGATGAGCCGCGCCAGTGCCTCGCGTTCGCGGGCAAATTCGAGGATCGCGCTCTGGCGGCCCTGCTCGAAGCCGGCCGCGAAAGCCTCGTTCCGGATCGCCTCGGCATCCAGCTGCGCGGACTCTGCCGCAGCGTGCGTCTGGTTCGGCTGAGCCTGCTGGCGCGGGGCGAAGTCGCTTGCCCGCCGACGCGGCTGACCATCTCCCCAGGGCGTGAACTGCGGGCTGGAGGCCGGACGCGCCCAGGCATCGACGCGAGTTGCGGTTCCGCCGATCTCGCTGGTCCAGAGCTCAGACAAAGTCGTCGCCCTTTCCGCCAAGGCTGATCGTGCCTTCTGCGGCGAGCTTGCGCGCTATCGCCAGCATCGCCTTCTGCGCCTCCTGCACGTCGGCGAGGCGCATGGGGCCGCGGTCGGCGATCTCGTCCTGCACCGACTGCGCGGCGCGGCTGGACATGCAGCCGAAGATCTTGCCGCGCAGCTTTTCGTCCGCGCCCTTGAGCGACACGACGAGAATGTCGTTGTCGACCGCGCGCAGCAGGGTGCCGAGGTCCTTTTCGGACAGCGCCATGAGATTGTCGAAGATGAACATCTCTTCCTCGACATTGCGGGCGACCGATTTGTCGAGTTTCTGAAGCGCCTTGATGATGCGCTGTTCGGCGGCCTTGCGAGACGAGTTGACGATCTTGGCCGCTTCGCCTGCGCCGCCGCGACGCGTGATCGCTCCGTTGCTCCGCCCGGCAACCGGCCGGTTGAGCAGATCGTCGAGTTCGACGAGCGCGGCCTCGGTAACCGGACCGAGGGTCGCGACGCGATAGACGAGGTCTGCCTGCATCTCCTCCGGCAGAAGCGCGAGGACGTCTGCGGCGCGCTGCGCCTCGAGAAAAGCGAGGACGATGGCTGCGATCTGCGGATGTTCGAACTCGATCAGATTTGCGATCTGGCGCGCGTCCATCCACTTCAGATTTTCGAGCGCAGTGGTGTGCTGTACCGGCGTGATGCGCTGCAGGACCTGGTCGGCCTTCTCCTGGCCGAGCGCCTTGTGCATGATTCCCTTGATCTGGCGCTCGACGCCGAAGCCCAGCGTGGTGCGGGCCTTGGCGCGGTCGACGAACACGTCGAAGACCCCGTCGATCTCCTTCTCGGAAATGTTGGCGACGTTGAACATCGCGCCGCCAAGCTGCTGGACCTCCTCCGGATCGAGGCGGCTGAGCACGGTTGCCGCCTCTTCCTCGCCGAGCAGCATCATCAGGATGGCAGCTGCCTGGCTTCCATCCGGAAGCGGGTTGGCGTCGTCGGTGTCGATGGGGGTCTCGTCAGCCATGGATCATTCGTCCTTCGGCATGTCGGCGCGGAGAAGGTCGCGGACCACAAGGGCGGCGCGATCCGGGTCCTGCCGCACGAAGTTGCGGATCAGTTCCGCCCGGTTCGCATAACCGGGGGTCGCCTCGATCATGTCGAGCGTCACCGGCTTGCTTGGATCCTGAAGCGCTTGCTGGGCGAGCGCGGTGGCGATTTCGGAGCGGATCGCCGGGTTCGTGCCCTCGGGCAGGCGGGCCGAGGGATCGGCCATCGCCATCGAAAGGGTCTGCTTCTCTTCGGCCAGCGTTGCGCGCCGTTTCAGCAGCGGCTTGGCGACGCCGAAGACGAGGAGCGCGACGACCAGCAGGGCCGAGACGTTGCGGGCGAGGGTGGAAACCCAGGCGGCTTCCCACCAGTTCGGCTTGACCTCGGTCTCTTCGGCCATGGCGAAACTGCGGGCGGAGAGGGCGACCACGTCGCCACGATTGGCATCGGCGCCGACGGCTCCGCGGATCAGGGTTTCGATCGAGGCCAGTTCGGCGCGGCTGAACTTGCGGGCCCCTTCCCGCAGCGCCACCGCCACGGAGAGCCGCTTCACCGTGCCGATCGGAGCGCGGGTGACCGAAACCTCACGGCCCAGTTCGTAGGTGCGGTTGTAATTTTCCGAGGTCTTGCCGGCATTGGCCGCGGCGGTCGTGCCGGCAGCCGGCGGAACGGGCAGCGTCTGGTTCGGCGCGGCGGCGACTTGGCTGGCCGCAGGCGGCTGGTTCGACAGCGCACCAGGAATGCCGCCGGCTTCACCGGGTTTGTCGCCGGTCCAACTGCCCTGTTCCTGGCGAACGACGGCCGTATCCTTGGGATAGCTCTCGCGCGTTGCCTGGGTCTCGGTGAAGTCGACGTCGGCATGGACTTCGGCGGTGAAATTGCCGGCGCCTACGATCGGCGTGAGGATCTTGGTCAACGCCTCGAGATAGCGTTGCTCCATCTTGGTCTGAATGTCGACCTGGCGCGTCGACGCCTGGCTGAGCGGGTCGTTGCCCGAGCTCGACAGCAGCCGGCCCGCCTGGTCCACCACCGATACGCCGTCAGGCGACAGGTCGGGTACCGAAGAGGCGACGAGGTGCACGATCGCCTGTACCTGCGAGTCCGACAGGATTCGGCCGGCGCGCAGGCGCAGCATCACTGAAGCCTGCGGCTTGCTCTCGTCCCGGAGGAAGACGCTCGGCTGGCCGACGGCGATGTGAACCTTGGCGGTGTCGACCGCGTCGATTGCCTCGATCGTGCGGGCGAGATCCATCTCGCGGGCGGAACGGAGCTTCTCGCCCTCGACGGCACGGCTCGCGCCGAGCGGGAGTGAGGAGATCATGGCGTCCCCGTCGGGCGCGGCCTTAGGCAGGCTCTGCTGTGCCAGCAGCATCTTGGCCTGATAGAAGGCGGTCTCGGGGACGGTGACGGCGCCGGTGTCGCGGTTGATTTCATAGGGAATGTTGGCGGCTTTGAGCGCATCGGCCACGGCGGCCTTGTCGCCATCGCTCATGCCGGCGAACAGGTCGCGCTGCGGCGCGCCGGACATGGTCGCCCACAGCAGTGCGGCTGCGCCCAGCAGGCCGATGAGGCCCATCATCGGCAGGCTTCGCTGGATGGCGGGCTGGCTCGCGAAATCGCGCATGCGCTCCAGCACCGCCGACGTGCCGACAGATGTCGACGATGTGGCGGCGAGGACCGAAGCGGCGGGCGCGGTGGAAGGGACGATGTCAGCCATGGATTATACCGGCATGCTCATGATGTCCTTGTAGGCGGACAGGAGTTTGTTGCGGACTTGCAAGGTGGCCTGGAAACCGACGCTGGCCTGTTCGCGCTGGAGCATCACGGCAGCGATATCGGTGGTCTCGCCGCGCTCGTAGCTTTCGGTCGCGGCGCTCGCCTTGGCCTGCAGTCCGTTGACCTCGGTCAGTGCTCCGCGCAGCGTCGAGGCGAAGCTGCCTTCCGGCGCGCTGGTCGCGCTGCCAACCTGCTGGACGCCGGCGAGCGGGTTCTGGGCCGGGGCCGCCGCTGCCTTCTGCAATGCGCTGTTCTGCTGCAGGATCGCCTGCCGCATAGCGAGGATGTTGCTGGTGTTGATCGTGGTCATTCAACCCTCCTCAGGCGGCTGCCCGCATATCGGCGAGCCGATAGCGAAGCGTGCGTTCGGAGATGCCCAGTCTTTGGGCGGCGCGAAGCCGATGACCACCAGTCGCGGCAAGGGCCTCCTCGATAGCCCGGGCCTGGCTCAGGCGCTTGGCTTCGGCCAGGCTGAGCGCAGCGTCCTCATGGGGCGCGGCGGCAATTCGCTCCGCGGCCGGCAGGCCGGGCGCGCGGTCGATGATGAGGTCGCCCGTGTCGATGCGGCTGCCGTCGCGCATCAGCATCGCGCGCTGGAGGACGTTTTCGAGCTCGCGCACATTGCCCGGCCAGTCATGCGCCATCAGACGGTCGAGTGCGGCTGCAGTCGGCCAGGGGAGGTCTTCGTTCAAATCGGTATGGCGCAGCAGCAGGGCGGCGGCGATCGCGCGGATATCCTGCCGACGTTCGGCGAGCGGCTTGAGCGCGAGCGGCATGACGTTGAGGCGCCAGTAGAGGTCGGCACGGAAGCGGCCGGCCTCGACTTCGGCGGCGAGGTCGCGATTGCCGGCAGCAAGGATGCGAACGTCGACGGGCACCGGCGTGGTCGCGCCGACCGGGAGCACTTCGCGCTCCTGAAGGGCGCGGAGCAGTTTCGGCTGAAGCGAGAGGGGCAGTTCCGCCACTTCGTCGAGCAGAAGCGTGCCGCCGTCGGCAGCGCGGAATAGCCCTTCGCTCGACATGTTGGCGCCGGTGAAAGCGCCCTTCTGGTGGCCGAACAGCATGGCCTCGAGCATCGTTTCCGGCAGCGCGGCGCAGTTGACGGCGACAAAGGGCCGCTCGGCGCGGCTCGAGGCGGCGTGGATGAAGCGGGCGACGCCCTCCTTGCCGGTGCCCGTCTGACCAAGCAGCAGGACGCTGGCGTCGCTGCGGGCGATGCGCGCGGCCAGCTGGAGGAATTTGGCGCTGTCGGGTTCTCCGCAGGCGGGCATCACCGCCGGGCGGATCAGTTCTGCGATCAGCGCGTGACCGAAGGCCATGTCCTCGAACCCGAAGACCAGCGTGGTGGGGCGGCCGATCTTGGCGCGGCGGAGGACCGGCGGTCCGTCCGCAAAGTCGATGAGAATGTCGTGCTGGCGGGCCAGGCCGATTTCGGTCACGTGCAGGATGCGCTGCGTCTGGCGGATCGTCGCGTCGGCCGGGTCGATCAGCACGCTGTCGATGCCCGCGCCGGCAAGCCACGCCGTCAGCGTCGGATGAGAGCCCTGGGCCTTGTCGGAGATGCCGATATTCATCGTCGCCGTCCTTCGTCGGATCTAGCGTGCCAGCCACACCAGTTCCTTGAGGACGATGATTACCGCTGAATTAACTACGAAAGTCTTAATAGACTGCGCGCACCCGCGTACGGGCCGGCGCGCGCTTGCCCGCACCCGCAAGCGCACATGCGTAGGGAAGCAGACAAGCAACTGGAAAATAATAAGAAAATCTCGAGCTCTGGGCGGCATAAGCCTTTGGTCTAGTGCGGCAGAAAATTGCCGCCCCGCTGCCGCCCGATTTACCCTGCGCCGGTCGGTCTCGCTCGCATCAGATGACAACGGCAGACGGATTAATCGAGAAACCGAGAAAAAAATAGCAAGTTAAATCAATTATATAGGTCGATTTCTGCGTGAAAATCAAGTGTGGTGAACTTTCCTGGTTAAAGTGGGGGTAAGCACGGCCGTTAATGGGATCGAGGCGAGAACGGCCAGCACCGGATCATCGCCCCTTTGACCAGGATAAGGACTGATCCAATGACCGTCATCAACACCAACATCTCTTCGCTTCGTGCTCAGAACGCCGGCCGTATGGCTGCTCAGATGCAGGCTACCGCGATGGAGCGGCTGTCGAGCGGCAAGCGTATCAACTCGGCCAAGGACGACGCAGCCGGTCTCGCCATCGCTTCCTCGATGACTTCTTCGATCCGCGGCATGAGCGTCGCCATCCGCAACGCCAATGACGGCATCTCGCTAGCGCAGACCGCCGAAGGTGCGCTCGGCGAGGTCAACAACATGCTGCAGCGTGTCCGCGAACTGGCAGTGCAGGCTGCCAACGGTACCTACCAGTCGGGCGACCGCGACAACATCCAGACCGAAGTGGCCGCGCTCCAGTCGCAGATCACCGACGTCGTCACCAAGACCAAGTTCAACGGTAACACGCTGTTCTCCGCCACCTCGACGGCGACCAGCTTTGCCATCCAGACCGGTGTGAACTCCGGCGACACCACGTCGATCTCGGTCGGCGGTCTCGACAAGGTTGCTGCGGCCTATGTCAGCACGGTGAAGGTCGACACCGCCGCCAATGCCGGTTCGACGATCACCGCCGCCGATGCTGCCCTGGCGCAGATCAACACGGTCCGGGCCAGCCTCGGTGCGAGCCAGAACCGTCTCGAGGCGAGCGTCAACGTGCTGACCGCGAATGTCAACAACCTGTCGGAAGCCCGCTCGCGGATCGAGGATACCGACTTCTCGGTGGAATCGGCAGCCCTCGCCAAGTCGCAGATCCTCTCGCAGGCTTCCACAGCGATGCTTGCCCAGGCCAATCAGAGCCAGCAGAACGTCCTCAGCTTGCTCAAGTAACAGCTTCACATCAGTTGCTGGCCGAGGCGCCCCCCGTTGCGAAGCAGCGGGGGGCGCTTTGGCATTCAGGCGGTCGCGAGGCTTTTCGGCTCGTCCGATCGACCTCGAACTGGACATGGGCTACGCTGAGCAAGGCTGTACCGGTGCTCTTAGAACCGGTGACTGCCCGCCTTAAGGATAGGCTAACCATGATCCTGTCAGGAGCGGCAGTCCAAACAATCGAAGCTGGCTGGCCCCATTAGAAAGGCAATATGATGCAACCGGACCCCATTATCGCTGCGACGCTGATAGTGCGTGACGAAGCCCGCTGCATTCGTCGTTGCCTTGAGAGCGTGGCACCTTGGGTGGATCTGATGGTCGTGCTCGATACCGGCTCCACGGACGACACTGTCGCAATTGCCCGAAATGCTGGCGCCGAGGTAAGCGAGCTGGTGTGGCCCAACGACTTTTCGCAGGCTCGCAATCATGTTCTGGCGCTGGCCGACGCCGACTGGAATCTGGTGATCGACGCCGATGAATGGATCCTGTCGGGCGGCGCATTGCTACGAGACTGGTGCCGGGGCCCGGCCCGCCTGGGGCAGGTCTGCGTCCATAGCGAGGCCGAGGGAAGCACCGCGCCCGTCCGCAGCTGGATCACACGTCTCCTTCCCCGCGATGCGCGCTATGAAGGCCGCGTCCATGAGCAGGTCGTTTCCCATCTGCCGCGTATGCCGATCGAGGTCCATCTGGGCCATGACGGCTATCTGGATCGGCAACTGGATAGAAAGCGGAATCGCAATCATCCGCTGTTGCTGCGTGATCTGGCTGATCGACCGAACGATCCCTATATCGTGTACCAGCTCGGGAAGGATGCCGAGATGCGTGGCGATATGCTGCACGCCTGCGACAGGTACCTAGAGTCGCTGCAACTCACGCCCCCGACGGCCAACTGGCGCCACGAATTGGTGTTGCAGGCAATCACCGCTCTTTCGAAAGCCAGGCGTCTGGACGAAGCGCTTGCTCTCGCCGACGCGGAAATCAATGCTTGGCCGAATTCGCCCGACTTCTTCTTTGTGCTGGGTGACATGCTTCTGGATCAGGCTCTCGCCGACCCCGTGCACGCGGTCGGCCATTGGCTGCCGCTGGCAAGCGATGCATGGGCGCAATGCCTGGTTATCGGGGAACGTCCAGATCTCCAGGGTAGTGTCGCCGGCCGGGGTAGCCATCTGGCCCAGCACAATCTGGACCTGGTGCGATCGCAACTGGCGCTCTTCTCCGGGCAACCGCCGGCCTCCTGAGCCAGACCGCCAGCATTCCGCCTGCATGAGGTTCATCTCATCCACTGCGCCGGTGCAGCGTTTTACGGTTTCGGCGTCGATCGTTGCTGCCGCGTTATCTTCGGCCCGTGGTACATAGTCGGGCAAACTATTCAATGCCGCTTTTCGCATCAGCACTATCCATCGCATTCTCGACTAACCCCGATTTAATCATTGCCGCCTTCACCAGAAAGCTGCTTTGAAAATGTAGAAAATCAGGCGGATTTTCGGCATATTGTCTTTCGTGCGAGATGTTTCCGTCGCGGTAGATCTGAATAACTGCGGTTTAATCAAAAAAATTAGGGTTAATCGACCTTAACCATCTTTGTTCCTTAAGCATGGTTTGGGTGGGTCGTTACTCCGGTCGTGGCGAGAACGGTGAAGTAAACCGGCACGCCGAGTAGTAGCGGAAGGATTAACTCAATGGCTGTCATCAACACCAACTCTTCGTCTCTGCGGGCGCAGAACGCCGGGCGCCTCGCGCAGCAGCAGCAGGCTACCGCCATGGATCGCCTGTCGAGCGGTAAGCGCATCAACACCGCGCGGGACGATGCTGCCGGCATGGCGATCGCTTCGTCGATGACCTCGACGATTCGCGGCATGTCCGTCGCGATCCGCAACGCCAATGACGGCATCTCTCTCGCGCAGACCGCCGAAGGTGCTCTCGGCGAGGTGAGCAACATGCTGCAGCGTGTCCGCGAACTGTCTGTCCAGGCGTCGAACGGCACCTACCAGTCGAGCGACCGCGATAATCTGCAGACCGAGGTCGCGGCGCTCCAGTCGCAGATCACCGATGTCGTCACCAAGACCAAGTTCAATGGCAACACGCTGTTCTCCGCCACCTCGACGGCGACCAGCTTCTCGATCCAGACCGGCGTCAACTCTGGCGACACCACCTCGATCTCGATCGGCGGTCTCGACAAAGTCGCTGCGGCTTATGTCAGCACGGTCAAGGTCGATACCGCGTCGAACGCATCGTCGGCGATCACCACGGCCGACGCAGCGCTGACGCAGGTCAATACGGTCCGTGCCGGCATTGGTGCGATCCAGAGCCGTCTCGACGCCGCAGTCAATGTGTTGACCGCCAACGTCAACAACATGTCCGAAGCCCGTTCGCGGATCGAGGACACCGACTTCTCGACGGAATCGGCAGCGCTCGCCAAGTCGCAGATCCTGCAGCAGGCATCGACCGCGATGCTCGCCCAGGCGAACCAGAGTGGCCAGAGCGTTCTGAGCCTCCTGCGCTAAGTTCGGGACGGCCTAAACACCTCTGGCCGTCTCAGCGGGCCCCCGGCGCATATTTCCCCGCGCCGGGGGCCTTCTTCTTTGCTTGTCCCGACCCGCACTTCCGACAGGATATCGAACGATGGATGCGACTTCCTCTCCCGGCGACAACGGCTTCGACGCTGCGCTCAAGGCGCTCGAGGATCTCGAAACCAGCATCAGCCAGAATCAGGAAGATGGCGGCACCGGCGCGGCGCCTGCGGATATCGGTGGAATCGATCTGGATCAGCTGGTCGCGGAGAGCATGGCTTCTGCGGCCGCAGCTGCAGAGCCAGCCCCGTCGCGCCCGGCTCCGGTTGCGGCACCCGCTCCTGAGGCTGTGCCGGTACCGAGCTTCGTTGCACCAGCGCTTGCCGTGTCCCCTCTTTCCGAGGAGGAACACAGCGCTCCCGCCATGGCGGTAGATGCCCTGCCGGACATCGATGCGCTGGTCACGCAGCTTCCGCCGATCGCCGATCCTACGCCGTCGGCCGTCCCGGCATCCGCAGAGGCAGAGCCTGCGCGGCCCGTCACGCCGGGCGCGAGGGCAGGGCTCTGGACCAAGGCTGCGATCGGGCTCGGACTCCTTTCGAGCGTCGTGTCGGCTGCCGGCCTCATCATCGCCGAGCGTGTCGTGGTGTCCGCTCAACTGGTAGTGGCGGATGCACGGGAACGGCAGCAGCAGCTTGAGAAGGCGAACAAGTTGATTGCCGACTTGCAGCTCGTCCGCGACAAGCAGATCGAGCTGCTGCAGGCGCAGCAGGCCCAGCTGGCCAGCGCACCGGTAACCAGCGACGAACTGCAGCACCGGATCGAGTCGCTGCAGGCGGGGCTGGTCCAGCGCGATCCGGTGCGCGACTTCGTCGAAGCCGTGCGGGCCAGCCAGACGGCGACGAACAGCCGCTTCCAGGAGGTGGGCATGAAGCTCGAACGCCTCGAAGCACTGGTCGCGCGTCGGGAACATTGACCCGCGGCTGGACGCCCATGAAAGCGAGAGCTATCCGGTCCCGGGAATAAACCCTGACGGAGTTGCCTGATGAGCCGGATCCCCCTCGAAAGCGCCAGCCGGATAATGGCAGGCGCGATGGCGAAGGGCAGGGAACTCGGCCTGAAGCCGCTGAGCATCGCCGTGCTCGATGCCGGCGGGCATCTGATCAGCTTCGCCCGTGCCGATGGTGCCTCGAACATGCGGGCTCAGATCGCGATCGGCAAGGCCGCAGGCGCGCTGGCGTTGGGCGTTTCTTCGCGTGTCGTGGGGACCATGGCTGCCGAACGCCCGACGTTCGTAGCGAGCCTGGCGTCGCTGGCGCCACAAGGGATCGTTCCCGCAGCCGGGGGCGTGATCGTGGTGGACGAGACCGGGCACCCCATCGGTGCCGTGGGTGTCACCGGGGACAGCTCGGACAATGACGAACTCGCCGCGCTGGCAGGAATCGAGGCAGCGGGGCTAATCGCGCAGCCTTGACGGTCAGCGCCAGTCCTTCAACGAGGTTCGCAGCTTGTCGAGCGCGGCCTTTTTGATCTGGCAGACACGTGCCGCGCCGATGCCGAGCGTCTGGCCGATTTCCTCGAGGTTCATCTCCTCGACGAAATAGAGTTGCAGGACGCGTGCCTCGCGCTCGGGCAGCGAAGCGATATGCTCCGCCAGGGCGCCGGCCAGTTCCTCCCGCTCGATCGTCTGGTCGATCCGTTCCTCGACGTCGGCGAACCACATCGACTGGTCTGAATAGACCTCGTCTATCGTCTCATGATAGGTTGCGGCGGTCTCGTCTATCAGCACGCGCAGCGAAGCTCCATCAAGGCCCATCGCCTGTGCCAGTTCGGATTCGCTCGGGCTGCGGCCGTAGGTCTTCTCGAAATCCGACTTGGCCTTCAGCATCTCCCGCCGCTTGACCATCGCCGACCGGCTGAGCGCCGCGTGACGACGAAGATGGTCGATCATCGCGCCCCGCACGCGCATCGATGCATAGGTCGAAAAGGCGTGGCCGCGATCTTCATAGCCATTGGCGGCCTCGACCAGCGCGATCATCCCGATCTGGATCAGGTCTTCGACGTCGATCGCCGAGGAGACCCGCCCATGGACATGCCAGGCGATCTTGCGAACGAGCTGCATGTGAGACCGGACGAGGTCCTCCTGGCTCGCTTTCTTCGGCGTGCGTCCGTAGACGTGCATCTCGTTGCTGGCAGGTTCAACCCCCACGGAGCACGGCCTCCATCCCGAAAAAGCTGTCGCCACCCGCCAGGGCCGGAATGTCGAGCGTGTCGATCGTGCGCGACAGGTGACCGATCGCCTGCGACGCGCGGGCGTGCGGATACTGATCCACGACGAGGCGTCGGCGCGCCGCGGCCGTCAGCACGCGCTCGTCGGTGGGAATACCGCCGAGATAGCTGAGCGTCGTGTGCTTGAGGAAACGGCCCGCAACCTCGCGGAAGCGGCGGAACAGCTCGCGGCCCATCGCTTCGTCGGCGATACGGTTGGTGACGATGGCGATGTCGCGCACATCATGGTCGAGAGCCAGTAGCTTGACGGTGCCATAGGCGTCCATGAAGCGGTCCGAATCCGGCGCAAGCACGACGATCGGCAGATCGGCCGAGGCGATCATGTCGAGCGTGTCGGGGTCGGCGCTTCCCGGCGTGTCGACGATCACGAAGTCGAGCGAGCGGCGGTGCGGGCGGAAGGCGTCGGCGAGCTTCAGGCGCGCCGCAAGGTCGACGCGGCCGGCCTGGTCCGTCGGCCCCGCAGGAACGACGAAGAGCGCCTCCGGGCCATCGACGACGATCTCGTCGATCGTCAACCGGCCGCCGATCACGTCGTTGATCGACTCGCGGGGGTTGAAGCCCATGGTGCGGGTGGCGTCCGTTGGGCCCGGGTCGCAATCGACCAGCATCGCGCGGCGGTGCATCTTCGACAGCGACAATGCGAGGTTGGCGGCGATCGTCGTTTTGCCGACGCCGCTTCGCCCGCAAGCGATGCTGATCACCCGGGCGCTGCGCGCATGCGCGGCGGAACCGGGAAGGTCCGACACTCGGGGCCAGGTGAAGCTCATTCTGCCGTCTCCATGGGCCGGGCGCTGAGGGCGCCGGCGCTGCTGCTATTGCCGGGTCCGCCGCCGACCACTGCGGCCACTTCGACCGCCTTGCCGTCCGGGATTTCCAGGAAGGACATGACGGGCGTCTCCGGCAGGTGGGGTTTGAGGAGCCTCGCCAGCGCGCGCCGCGCGATGGGCGAGGTCACGATGGCGAAGCGGACGGCACCGTTGACGAGGGGCTGCGCGGCATCCGACACCGCGCCGACGATGCGGTTGGCCAGCGCCGGCTCGAACGGATGGGTCGCGCCAGGCGAGGTGCGCACCGCCTGGGCGAGGAGCGATTCCAGTCCGGCATCGAGCGTGATCACCGGCAGCGGCATCTTCACGGGCACGAGCGTCTGGACGATCAGGGCGCCGATCCGCGAGCGGATATTCTCGACCAGCGCGATGCCGTCGTTCGACTGGCCGGCCGCGTCGACCATCGCTTCGGCGATGCGGCGGAAGTCGCGAAGCGGCACGCCTTCGGCGAGGAGCGCGCGGCAGGCGGCGGCGATCTGGGACAAAGTCAGAGGCTGCGGAGTCAGGCCAGCCACCAGCTGCGGTGCCGATTCCTTCAGCGTGTCGAGCAGATGCTGAGCCTCGTCCATGCCGAAAAGGTCGGCACAGGTCGCCATGATCATCTGATTGAGATGGGTGGCGATGACGGTCGCCGGGTCGACGACGGTGTAGCCCGCGACGATCGCCTCGCTGCGCTTGTCGGGCGCGATCCAGACCGCCTCGAGGCCGAAGCTCGGATCGCGGCATTCGCGCCCTTCCACGCGACCGTCGAGGTCGCCGCTGTCGAGCGCGAGCAGCTGGTCGGGATAGCATTCGTCCTCGCCCACGATCACGCCTGCGACGGTGATGCGGTAGGTGTTCGGCGGCAAATTGAGATTGTCACGAACGCGGACGAGCGGCACCACGAAGCCGAGCTCCCGCGACAGCTGGCGGCGGATGCCGGTGATCCGGCTCATCAACGGAGCGCCCTTGCGCTCGTCGACCAGGCTGACCAGGCCATAGCCCATTTCGAGGCCGAGCGCGGAGCCGTCCGAGATCTCGCTCCAGTCGATGCTGTTGGGCGCAAGCGGGGCGGGGGTCTTCGCCGCTTCCGCAACCGCAGTCTCGCGGGCTTCCTGGACCTTCTTCGCCTTGGACAGCTTCCAGGCCACGAAGCCAGCCAGGCCGGCCGCGGCGAGCAGCATGAAATGCGGCATGCCGGGAACGACGCCCAGTATGGCCAGGATCGCCGCGACCGGCGCCCAGGCGCGGGCCGAACCGAATTGGCTGGTGATCTGGCCCGACAGGTCGAGGGGCGAGGACACGCGCGTAACGATGGCGGCGGCAGCGATCGAGAGCAGCAGCGCCGGCACCTGTGCGACCAGCGCGTCGCCGATCGCGAGGATGATATAGGTGGACGCTGCGTCCGACAGCGAGAGCCCGTGGCTCAGCGTGCCGAGGATCAGGCCGCCCAATATATTGATGACGAGGATCAGTACGCCGGCGACGGCATCGCCCTTCACGAACTTGGAGGCACCGTCCATCGAGCCGTAGAAATCCGCCTCGGTGGCGACTTCCTGGCGACGGGCCTTGGCTTCTTCGGGGGTCAGGAGGCCGGCATTGAGATCGGCGTCGATCGCCATCTGCTTGCCGGGCATCGCGTCGAGGGTGAAGCGTGCCGACACTTCGGACACGCGGCCCGCGCCTTTGGTGATGACGACCAGATTGATCACCATCAGGATGCCGAACACGAAGAGGCCGACGGCATAGTCGCCGCCGATCAGAAAATTGCCGAAGCTTTCGATGACATGGCCCGCAGCCGCCGGCCCATTATGCCCGTCGACGAGGACCACGCGGGTGGATGCCACGTTCAGCGACAGGCGGAACAGGGTGGCGAACAGCAGTACGGTCGGAAAAGCCGAGAAGTCGAGAGGCTTCGCTGCGTTCAGCGAGACCATCAGCACTGCAAGCGAGATCATGATGTTGGCGATGAAGCCGACATCGAGCACGAACGCTGGAACCGGGATGACCATCAGCCCGACGAGCATGAGCGTCGCCATGGGCAGAATCGCGTTGCGGCCCGTCATGGCCCACAGCTTTCGGGTCATGGGCGTGGCGGCCGCCATGACTCAGCACCCCAAAGCGCAGAAACTGCGCCCGGTGGGGGGGTAATCGGCGGAATTCCATCTGTTCGCCATCGGACTCTCATTCGCCTTCGCGTGAATGCAGGGCGATCAGTGCGGCCGTTATGGTTAATTTAGCGTTAGGGACGTTTTCGCCCGGTCGCTTTCCGGCCCAGGCAGGTGTTGTCCGCAAGCGTGCGGGCTTCGAATCCGGGATAGTCGGGGCATCGCCCGCCCGTTAACGCAATTACAAAGATTTAGAGCGACAAGGGCCGGGCAAAATCCGAGGACCCGATGTCCGACTCGATCAGACGGAGCGAACCTTCGGTCGTCGCTCTGATACTGCAATGTATTGCGGTCGTGACCGGGGTGGCAGTGCTGGCACTGGCACCCCCGGCGTCCGGCCCGATGCTCGTGGTACCACTGGGCAGTGCGTCGCCCATGATCTGGTTGGCCCGTCGCGACGATATCCGCATTGCCGGCCTTGGTCGGTTTGCTGGATCGATCGTGGTCCTGGGGGAACGGGACAGGCTGCTGCCTGTGGCGTTGCGCCACGGAGCGATATTGCTGCCTGCCCTGCCGGATTTTTGCGAGTCACGCAGATAGTCCGGAAAGAACAGCTCATGTCCACAACCTCGCTCGAGCATCTCCGCCTGATAGGAGCACGGATTTCGGCCATCGGCCTGTCCGTCGCAGCCTGTCTGGTGGCCATCGGCGCAGCGATCTGGTCGCCTGCAGATCTGTGGATCGTACTGGTCTGCGCTGCCGCTGCGGTCCTGTTCCCGGTCGCGATGGCGCTCCAGGGACGCAGCGACGCCGTCACCCGGACCAGCTTCGGCGTAGCCATGCCCGTCCTGCCGGCGCTGATGCTGTTCGTGATGCGCGGGCAGCCGTGGCAGATGGACATGCACATGCTGTTCTTCGCCGGGCTTGCGGCGCTGATGATGCTGACCGATTGGCGCCCCATACTGGCGGCTACGCTTGTCACGGCCGCCCATCACCTGATCCTGTCGGTGCTCGTCCCGCATTTCGTGTTCGACCGTTCAAGCGGGTTCGACCGCGTCATCCTGCATGCGGCTATCCTTCTGGTCGAGTCGGGTGTCCTCCTCGTCTTTTCGTTGCGGCTGACCGCGCTGATCGAGGCGACTGCCGAGCAAACCAGGCAGGTGATCGAAGCGGAAGCTGCGCGTCGGGCGGCGGAAGAGGCTCGCGCCGCTGAGCAGATGGCAACGATCGAATCGCAGCAGCGGATGGCTGCACAGCTTCAGCAAGCGCTTGCGGCGATTGCCGAGGGCGATGTCTCGCGCCGGCTTCACGGACTGCCGGCTGAATATCGGCGTATCGAGGAGGACTTCAATCGCAGCATGGCCAGCCTTGCTCAGACGCTGGGCTCGGTCGTTGCGATCGCCACCGACGTGGAGACCGAGACCGGATCCATTGCAGAAGCCTCCTCGGAGGTGGCATCGCTTGCCGAGCGACAGGCGATGTCCGTCGAGCAGGTGACGAATGCCCTGGAAGGACTGGGGGCGGCCGTTCGTGCGATCGTCGAGCGGGCGCGCGTGTCGGCGCAGCAGATCGGCGGGATGGAACAGGACGCCGCGCGCGGCCGCGACATCGCAGGCTCGATGCGCAGCGCGATGCACGAAGTGGTCGAGTCGACCGACGAGATCGCAACGATCGTTGGCGTGATCGAGCAGATCGCTTTCCAGACCAATCTGCTCGCGCTGAACGCGGGCGTCGAAGCCGCGCGCGCGGGCGACGCGGGACATGGATTCGCGGTTGTGGCGCATGAGGTTCGCGCTCTGTCGGAACGCACGGCCACGGCGGCGCGCGACGTTCGCGCGTTGACCGAAACGGCACAGGGTCGCCTCGCAGTCGGCATGGAGCATGTCGGTGGATCCGCCGCACTCCTCGACCATCTTGCGGGGGCGACGGCGGGAGTTTCCGCGCTGATGAGCGAGATCGTCGAGGCGACCGACAAACAGTCGGGCGATCTGCGGGCAATGACTGCGTCGGTCGAACAGCTTTCGTCGGCTACTCAACGCAATGCCGGCATGGCCGAAGAGTGCGACGCCTCAGTTCGGCGGCTTCGCGAGTCCACGGCGATATTGGCCGACAATGTTGCGCGCTACCGCGTCGGCGATGCTGCGGCCCATGTAGCTGATCCTCGGCCGATTGCGGTGAGGCGAGCGGCCTGATCCCGCTCGATCAGCGCATTCCCAAGCTTGCCAGCAGCCGTTCGATATCCGATCGCAGATAAGGCTTGGTTACGAGCGGTGCGCCGGCGAATCCGTCGGCTATGGCTGACCGCTCGCCGAGGCCGCTGACGATCGCGTACGGAATACGGCGCGCCGACAAGGCGCGGGCAATCGGCTCGCTGGTTTCGCCCTCGCCGAGGTGCACATCGAGCAGGGCGAAGGCCACATCTGCTCGGTCCAGCGCCGCCAGGGCGTCTCCGCTCGACCCACACACATGGACCGCGGAAAAACCCAGATCGAGGAGCAACTGCTCCGCTTCCAGTGCGATGACGACATTATCCTCGACAACCATGGCATGGCCCAGAGGCTGGCCATCGACCGTGCCCTTGGGCCGGAGCGGGGTGACGCTGGAGATCGGCGGAGCAATCTGCGGGTGCGCGAAGCCTGCGATGGCGGATGCGGGAAGCGAGAAGTGCGCCACCAGACCTTCCGGCCGGAAGTCGACGCTGGCCGCCCCGCCGAGCTCATGCGGGACCGTATGGGCGATGATCGTCGATCCGAAACCTGACCGCCGGGGCGGAGCGACGAGGGGGCCGTCAACTTCCGTCCAGCTGATGTTCAGCCCGTCCTCAGCGTCGCGCGACATGGCGATCTCGACGCGGCCGCGAGGATCGCTCAACGCGCCATATTTGGAACTGTTGGTCATCAACTCGTGAATGACCAGGGCGAGCGACGTGAAGGCAGCCGGTGTGAGCATCGCGTCGGGGCCACGCATGAAGACGCGATCCTCCTCGCCCTCGGCATAGGCCCGACATTCGGTTCGGATGAGCGCATAGAGCGACGCCGGCGACCAGTTGGCCTGCGTGACCTGGTCGTGCGCGCGGGCGAGGGCATAGATGCGCTTGCCCACGATTTCGGCGAAATCCTCGATGGACTCGCTTCCCGACGCGCTCTGGCTGACCAGACCGCGCACCAGGTTCAAAATGTTCCTTACACGGTGGTTGAGCTCGGCGATCAGGAATTCCTGGCGCTTGTGTGCTTGCGCCCGGTCGCGATGAGCGGCATCCGCAAGCTGGAGCACGACCTCCAGCAGGGTGACCCGAAGGCTCTGGGCGATCGCGATCTCGTCCTCTTCCCAAGGCCGGGAGTGTCCGCGCCGTTCCTGCTTCCAGAGTTCGAAGCTCTTGCGCGGATGAATCCGGCTATCACCCTCGATGATCTCTGCCGGCTTTTCGGGATTGCCCGCCCAGTTGACCTCATGGACGTGCTCGCGCCGGAACAGAACGATATAGTCGCGTGGTACGCGTGAAACAGGCAAAGCGAGCAGACCGGAGCAGCGATCCATATAGGCGGCTGCAGGTGGGAAAGCGGTCGACAGCTTGTCGGTCGCCCAGATGGCACTCGACGCGGCCGTGTTCAGGAACCGTGAGAGCGGCTCGAACTCTTCGCGCGTCGGGGCTAACCCGACGGTGCGGTATTCGCCGTCGATCCAGGCCGCCATGCCGTCATAGGGGATGACTTCGGCGATAGTCGTGGCAAAATCATTAAGCGTGTCGCCAAGTGAGTTGCCACGTGCGACGCGGGCCATGATCTCGTCGTGCAGCAGGCGCGCGCGCGACTGGCGGGCCAGAGCGGCGTCGCCCTCGCTCTGCTCGAGGATGTAGGAGAAGAACTCGCCGAACAGCTCCGCTGCGGTTCTCACCGAATAGGGCAGGCGCAGCGGCTTATAATGATGGCACGCGAACAGCCCCCACAATTCTCCACGCTTCATGATCGATACCGACATCGACGCCTTCACGCCCATGTTTCTGAGATATTCGATATGGATCGGCGAGACCGCCCTGATGCCGCTCATCGTAAGATCGAGCGGCTGGCCGTTGGGATCGGTGGCAGGCAAGATTGCGGTCGTCGGATCGTCGACGTCGACGATGACGCGCAGCATGTTCTTTGCATAGAGCGCCCTCGCCTGCGACGGGATATCGGTCGCGGGAAAGTGCAGACCCATATAACTGTCGATGCCCGGAGCGCGCGACTCAGCCACCACCTGCCCGCTCTTGTTCTGGTCGAAGCGGTAAACCTTCACCCGGTCGAACCCGGTCAGCGCACGGAGATGGCGTGCACCCGACTGGCAGAGCTCCTGGAGCGAGCGCGACTGGCGCATCCGCGCCACCATCGGCCGTACATAGCTGACGAGATCGCGAAGCCTTCCGGATTCGCTGGGTTCCACCTCCACGACGAACGAACGATCTGAGCGATAGACCGCGATATCGAAAGTCCGTCCATCGCCCACCAGATCGATTTCGAACAGGCGGTCGATCGACTCCGCGGTAGCCAATATCTGCAGCCGCCCGCGAAGGTCATGGAGCGCGTTCGCATCGATATATTCGCTGGCAGGTCGTCCGATCATGTCCTGCGCTTCCGCCCCAGTCAGGACGCGGCAGTTCGCCGACGCATGGGTGATGATCCAGTCGCTGGAGAAGGCAAGGAGCCAGCCGAAGCTCTGGATTCGACCGATATGGTGGATCGGCTCACGGTCGCAATATGCGAGATCCAGATCCTGTGGGGAAATCGCCGTAGCCATTGAGTCAGCCCTTCACGCCTTTGCTCGCGGCGAAGGCGATCCTAAAAAAATCGAAGCAGCGTCGTGCGGCTTCGAGCGTACTGGCAGCTTGTTCAGGCTTCATGCGTTGCTCCGCGAACCATGTCAGAAGTCGCTTCCAGACGGCAATACCCCTATCGTCCTCCATATAGTCGGACGGCCGACCTGCGGTCGCGCCCCAATAGCCACGCCGCCTGATCATGGACATGCCCAATCGTGAGCCGGCCAGCACATAGCTTGCACCGCGCTCGTCCATAGCGTCCATTTCGAGAAGCGGGAGTTGCTCCGTCTTCACGTTCAGCGCGGCGAGATCATCGCCCAGCAGCGCCCGATAGTCCGGCGCGGCCATATCCAGATGCCGCTTCGCAAAGCCGGCCAGAACGGGTTGGAGGGGCGCCACGGCCATATAGTGCGCCGTGAGGAACCTCACATAATCGTCGCGTCGGGTCAGATCGAGCGAACCAAAGGCCGCATCCACCGCCGCATGAGCATCCCGGGTACCGTCCCGCAAATATTCATGCAGCCCCAGCATATGTTTAGGCCCGACGTCGACAGAAGAGGCCTTCACGAATTGACTTTACGGAACATGCTATTGCTACCCTGCGCAGTGTACGAGGCCATTGCCCGAGGCAGCTTGTCTCGGAGAATAGCATAGCATGACCGAAACGTCTGTCTGCCCACAAGTGCACATAGCAGGAACTTTCCGGCGTGGCTGCGGGTTCCAACGGAAATTGGAATCGCGTGCCGTAACGAGGGACTATGCCGGTCGAAGGAAGTAACCTATTGATGAATCTTCAGTCTGCCGACCGGCAGCTGCTTTCCGCTAGCCTCAGCGAGTGCGTTTTGAGCACCGGGCACGTCCTCTACGAACCCGGGGACGTGATTCAGCGCTGCTATTTTCCCTGTGGACCTTCGGTCGCCTCGTTCATGGTGATGCTCGAAGATGGAAATGCGGTGGAAACCGCGATGATCGGCCGGGAAGGTGCGGTGGGCGGCATCGTCAGCAGCGGTCATCTACCGGCGTTCGCGCGCACCGGCGTTCTGCACGGCGGACCGTTTCTCTCGATCTCGACCAGCGATCTCGAGCGAGCCAAGGATCGTTCGCCTTCGATCGCCCAGCTGTTCGCGCGTTACGCAGACTGCCTCTTGGCGCAGGTCTTTCAGTCGGTTGCGTGCAATGCGAACCACACCATTGAGCAACGTGCTGCCAAATGGCTGTGCGCTGCTGTCGCGCGGACCGGAAGCAACGAGATCACCATGAAGCAGGAGCAACTCGCCTCGATCATGGGGGTGGGTCGCAGCTATGTCAGTCGGGTGATCGGGCGATTCAAAGCGCTGGGACTGATTACGGTGCGCCGCGGCGTCATCAAGGTGACCGATGCCGGGCGTCTCGAGCACCTCGCCTGCCTATGCAACGGGTTGGTCGAGCGCCATTTCGACACTGTGCTCGCAGGCACCTATCCGACGATGGCAGACCGCTTCAGGCGCGCGGTTTAGCGCAGGTTACGGCTGTACGTTGCCGGCGTGCAGTCGAAGCGGCCGGCGGCCTCGGCAAGCATGTCGATATGCTGTTGGTTGCGATCCGAGAGATAGCGCAGCCTGAAACGGGCGCCGTCGACGATCTCCAGCGCGGCGTGCAGGCTTTGCTTGAGGCGCGGGGAGGGGGCCCAGGCGCCTCGCGCCTTCATCTCCGCCACGCGAGCGGTGAGATCCGGTAATGTCTTTTCGATGGCATCGATGTCCTGCGCATCGAGCGCCGCAACCAGTGCGGCGCCTGATGCGGCAAGAGCATCGACGATCGTCTGGCTCACGCCACGCCTTTGGGCAGGTCGAGCGCGATCATCTTGGCAGCGATAGCTTTCGCGTCGATCGGATATTGTCCATTGGCAATAGCCTGACGAATAGCCTGAATCTTCTCGCTGTTGATCGGCGGGCCGGCTTCCGCAAGCGCCTTGACCAGCGATGGCGCCATATCCGGCGTGCTGGCAACGGGCGCCGTCGGCTGCGTCGGCGATACCGATGTGACCTTGTCGTCCTTGACCTGACCGATGCGGGTCGGGCTGGCCGGTCCTACCCCATTGATCATGACTTGTCCTTTCACTCAGGGCGCGATGCCCGCGATTTCACCTCTGTCCACTATAACGACAGGTTTCCAAATTATTTAAATCCGAGCAAGCGAACCCGCCCGACGTCGATCACTTCGGCGAACAGGGTAGAGCCCTTGGCTGCCGTCGAAACCCTTACCCTGCCGCCGATATCGGCGTCTTCCATCGCCGTGGCGTCGATGCTGATCGAATAGCTGTCGCCGACCGCCATCAGCTTTACCGGGTCGCCGCGTCGGACGGCGCTGGCGGGAAGCGCGGCGGTCTGGGCGGTCTGCGTATTCGTCCGCGGAGCGATGGCCGTCACCGACCGTGCCAGCGGAACGCGCAACCGCCATCCGAGGGACGGACAACGGACGGTGACTGCTCCAATGCTGGGCGGGTCGATCTGCACAGCCGCGCCGCAATCGGCGAGCCGCATGCGACGATCCAGCGGTGCCATGGGACCGCCGACCTGACCGATGTCTGCACCCAGCGCCGCGACCACCATCCGCTCGAGCGTGTCGAGATTCTGGGCAGGCGGCAGGGCGTTTTGCGCGCAGGCCGCGACAGGCGCAACGGCGAAAGCCAGAGCCAGGCTCAGGCGGCTCATCGATCGGGAAGCGGTGGTTTTCCGGTTCATTGCATGAAGATAAAGCGCCGATCGCAAAGATTTGGTTAACGCCGCATTTGCCTTGTGCAGAGTGCCCGGCTCAGCCCCGGCCAGGCAGCAGGCGAACCGCGATGCGCTGCCCCCGTACTGGTTCGCTTGCGCGTGTCGGGGGAATGGCGATGTCGATCATCGCATCCGGTACGCCGCCACCGCGTATGGCGCGCGCAACGGCCGTGGTTCGCGCAGCCGACAATTCCCAGGCATCAAGCCGGGCGCTGGCCTCGTCGCGACCTTCGCTGGCAACCAGCACACGCTTTCCAGACCGCGCGGCACTGGCCCCGATCCGCTTGAGCCGGTCGGCCTGACCTGCGCGGAAAATGGCTTCGCGGGGTTCGAACAGCACACCCGCGACAAGCGTCGTGCCGAGGTCAGGCCGCTCGGTGCCGGCTGAAGAGGCATCACCGCCAAAGGCCTCTCGCAGGCCGGCTGCAAGCTTCATGCGATCGGCGACCTGCGCCTGCATCAAGACGAAGAAGGAGAGCAGCAACAGAGCGAGGTCGGCGAAGCTCAGCACCCAGCGCTGCGAGACTTCCCGCCTCACGGAACGGTCCGCAGTCGCGGTCTCGCGACCGGGGCAGGGGGCGGCGCGCGATCCAGCTCCTCGCGCGCGAGGAGCTCGAGCTGGCGGCAGGCGCTCGTCTGCCAGCTCAGCTCGGCTTCGGACAGGCTTTCCAAGCGGCCAGCGATCGGCGCCGCAATTCCGGACGAAAGGAGCACGCCATATAAGGTGGTCAGCATTGCGATCGCCATGGCCGGGCCGAGCTGCCCGGGATCGTCCATGCGCGCGAACATCTGGACCAGTCCAATGATGGTGCCGATCATGCCCATCGCCGGCGCTGCTTCCGCAATGCCACGCCAGACTGCGATTGTCGCCTGGTGGCGCTGTCGGCGCGCCTCGATCTCGATCTCCGCCCAGCGCGCGAAGTCGGCAGCGTTGCGCGCGTCGGACAAGGTTCGCGCCGCACGCAGCAGAAATCGCTGTGCCGTCTCGACCCGGTCAGCGCAGGACAGGCTGCGCACTTCGGCCAATTCGCGGATGCGGCTGACGCACAGCCGCGCGGCTGCTGCGTCGGCCGCCGGATCGGCTTTTCCGACCATCGCGATCGCCCGAAAAGCGGCGCCGATGTCCTTGAACGGCGATCGGAAGATCGTGACGAGGAAGGTGCCTCCGATGACGATCAGGAGGGCGACCGGATCGATGTATCGGGCAATGTCTTCGAGCGCGATCATCATGTCCCCTTATCTCCCCGACCGGTCAACGGAGCGTTGCCGGATATGGCTAACGCGCGCGGCAAGGGGGACCGGCAAGATTTTGCCGCCTCCGGCAATATGCTGCCGGTCAACCACCGTTTTGCCGGGATAATCGGGTTGAAGAGCCCGTTAACCACGTTTGGCACGGCAGTTGCATCGGCGGCATCGAAGGCATCCGCGGACCAGTCCCATCAGGGTTAACGACCGGATCGCCAGCACTTTTAGAAGGTAGAGCGAAAAATGGCTGACCCGCTCTTCGGGATCCACGGCAAGGCACTGGAGCTGCGATCGCAGCGTCTGTCCCTGCTTGCCTCGAACATCGCGAACGCCGCCACGCCGAACTACAAGGCGCGCGACATCGACTTTCAGAAGGCGCTTTCGGATGCGACCGGCGGGCTTTCCGCGGGGCAGGCCGCCGATCGCAACCTTGGCTATCGGGTTCCGCTCGAAACCTCGCTCGACGGCAATACGGTCGAGCTGTCCACCGAGCAGAACCAGTTCGCCGAGAACGCCCTGCATTACAAGGCGACGCTGTCCTTCCTCGAAGGCCGCGTCGGCACGATCATGCAAGCGCTGAAGGGCGAGTGACGATGGCCGGAAATCTTTCCGTCTTCGACATCGCGGGTCGCGCCATGTCGGCGCAGATGGTGCGTCTCAACACGTCGGCGTCGAACCTCGCCAATGCCGGCTCGGTCGCGAGCAGCAAGGCCGAGGCGTTCCGCGCCATCAAGCCCGTCTTCTCGTCGGTCACGGATGCACCCGGGGTTGCGACGGTCAAGGTCGACCAGGTGGTGGCCTCGAACATCGAGCCGACCAAGCGCTACGACCCCAACCATCCCAAGGCCGACAAGGACGGCAACGTCTGGGAAGCGGGCGTCGATCAGGCGCAGGAACTGGTCGAGATGATGGAAACGGCGCGCCAGTACCAGAACAACGTCCAGGTCATGCAGACCGCAAAGACGCTCACCCTCGATACGCTGAGGCTCGGCAAATGACGATATCCACCGGTAACAGCTATATCGACAGCTTGGGCAACACGGGCTCGTCCTCGACGAGCACGACCAAAAAGTCGAACTCGACGCTCGATCAGGCCTCCTTCCTGAAACTGCTGACGACGCAGATGCAGACGCAGGATCCGTTCAACCCGGTCGACAACACCCAGATGGTCGCGCAGATGGCGCAATTCTCGTCGACGACCGGCATCGCGGAGATGAACCAGTCGTTGAAGGGCATCGCCGAGACGCTGTCCTCTTCGCGCGTGGGTGACGCCGCCAGTTGGATCGGCAAGGCGGTGCTGGTCGAATCGAAGTCGGCGACCGCTCTGTCGGACGGGGCCTATGCCGGCAATGTGACGATCGAAAAGGACGCTTCGCGCGTCGACATCAGCCTCGTCGATGCGACCGGCAAGGTCGTCTACAACGGCAGCGCGACCGACGTTAAGGCCGGCGATATCCCCTTCTACTGGGACGGCAAGGATGCCGAGGGCAATGCGGTCGAGGGACCGCTCACCATCTCGGTCAACGCCAAGGACACCGCCGCGCAGCAGCTGTCCGCGACGACCAGCAGCTGGACGACCGTATCGGGCGTACGCTCGCCGGCCAGCGGCACCACCAAGCTCGTCACGCCGCTCGGGTCGATCGACCCGGCTGCGGCCCTTCAGATTTCCTGATTTTCGGTAACGGAGCTTTCTAGACCATGTCCTTCTATACCGCTCTCTCCGGCCTCAAGGCTTCGCAGACCGAACTCGCGGTCATTTCCAACAACGTCGCCAACGTCGGCACGACCGGCTTCAAGAAGAGTAATGCCGAGTTCGGCGACATCGTGTCCTCAGCCCCGCTGCAGAGCTCGACGACGGCCGGTCAGGGAACCCGTCTGCGTGGCATCGCGCAGCAGTTCACCCAGGGCGGCTTCGAGAATTCCGAGCGGTCGCTCGACCTCGCCATTTCGGGCCAGGGCTTTTTCGTGACCCGCTCGACCACGTCCAACTCGCAGGTGTCCTACACTCGCAACGGTTCGTTCCGTGTCGACGCGCAGCGTTACGTCGTCGACAGCTCGGGCGCCTATCTGCAGGTGCTACCCACCGACTCGCGCGGCACGCTGACCGCGACCGGCCTCAGCTCGACCCGCTCGCTGCAGCTGCCGCTAACCTCGGGTACGTCGAGCGCCACGCAGACGGTCGATCTGTCGATCACCTTCCCGGCCGACGCCGACGTTCCGGCCAATCGCTCGGTGTACACGACGCAGAATCCCTATGCGTTCGACCGGTTTGACGCGAACAGCTACAACCAGTCGACCACGACGACCGTCTACGACGCGTCGGGCACCGCCTTCCCGATGACGACCTATTACATCCGCGAGAATGTCCCGACCGGTACGACAACGACGACGACCTGGACCGCGCGGACGTTCATCGGCGACCAGGAAATCAGCATGGACGAGACGCAGGACAATCCTGCCGTGCCTGCTACGCTGGTCTTCGACAGCTTCGGCACGCTGAGCACGATCAACGGCGCGTCGCCTGCGACCCTCGTGACCAATCAGGTAAGCCCGTCCGGCGCCACCGGTCCGATCGGTTTCGCCCTGACCTATGGTTCAAACACCCGCCAGGCTTCGGCGCCGTTCACGCTGACCAGCTTCACCCAGGACGGCTATGCCGCCGGACAGCTCGACAACGTGTCGGTGGACGCCCAGGGCCTCGTCGTCGCGACCTTCTCGAACGGAGACAGCCAGGCGCTCGGCAAGATCATCCTCGCCACCTTCTCCAACCCCGAAGGTCTGCGCCAGCTCGGCGACAGCAAATGGGGTTCGACCGGTATCTCGGGCGAACCGATGATCAGCGAGGCGAACACCAACGGCACCGGTCTGATCCAGTCGGGCGCACTCGAGCAGGCCAATGTCGACATCACCGAGGAGCTGGTCGCGCTGATCCAGGCGCAGCGCAACTTCTCGGCGAACGCCAAGGCGATCGAGGCGGCGAACACGATGACCCAGACCATCGTGAACCTGCGCGCCTGATCCTGAGGACGGTTGACGGAGCCCTGCCATGGACAAGCTGATCTACAGCTCCCTGTCGGCGATGCGTTCGGCGATGGCGCGTCAGACGATGACGGCCAACAACCTCGCCAACGCCAACACGGCGGGTTTCCGTGCCGAAATGAGCTCGAGCGCCGCCTTGTGGGTCAAGGGCGAGGGGTTCGACAGCCGTGTCGCCAATTCCGGCGAGGTCAACTCGGCGGATATGACGGCGGGAACGATCAGCGAAACCGGACGGATGTTCGACGTCGCGCTGGACACGAAGGACTCGCTGCTCGCGGTGCAGAGCCGCGAGGGCGACGAGGCCTATACGCGTCGGGGCGATCTGCAGCTTAGCGACAGCGGGCTGCTGACGACGGGCGACGGTCTGCCGGTACTGGGCGATGGCGGCCCAATCACGCTGCCGCCGTTCGACAAGCTGACGATCGCCACCGACGGGACGATCTCGATCGTGCCGCAGGGTGGCGATCCGTCGCAGACGCAGACGATCGATCGGCTGAAGCTGGTGGGCACGAGCGGCATGCAGGTCGCGAAGGGGCTCGATGGCCTGTTCCGCCCGCGCAACGGTGGCACGCTTCCGTCCGATCCCGAGGCGAAGGTGCGGCAGGGCGCGCTCGAGGGATCGAACGTGAACGTGTCGTCGACCCTGATCGACATGATCGAGGCGAGCCGCGGCTGGGACATGCAGGTGAAGATGATGAGCGCGGCGCAGGACATCGACAAGGCGTCCAGCGACCTGATGCGCTTCGACTGAACTAGAACGGAGAAGTCACGATGACCAACGCAGCATTGCACGTCGCCCGAACGGGCCTCGATGCCCAAAATATGCGCATGCAGGTGATCGCCAACAATCTGGCGAACGTGAACACCACCGGCTTCAAGCGCGATCGGGCCAGCTTCGAGACCCTCGCCTATCAGGCGATGACAGCGCCCGGCGCCGCCTCGTCGGAGTCGACCCGATTTGCGACCGGTACCAATCTGGGATCGGGTGTGCAGATCAACGGCACGGCGAAAGTCGACACGCAAGGCTCGCTGCAGACCACCGACAACGCGCTCGACCTTGCGGTCGAAGGGTCGGGTTTCTTCCAGGTGCAGATGCCCGACGGCCGGATCGGCTATACCCGTGACGGCAGCTTTCACATGTCGTCCGACGGCACGGTGGTCAACAGCGACGGCTATCAGCTGCTGCCGCAGATCCAGATACCCGATGGCGCGGCGAACATCACGATCGCTGCGAACGGGGCGGTCAGCGTTACCCTTCAGGGGCAGACCGAGGCGTCGCAGGTCGGAACGATCGAGATCGCCCGCTTCACGAATCCTGCTGGTCTGCAGGCTGAAGGAAACAACCTTCTGACTGAGACCTCGGCATCGGGCCAACCGCAGGTCGGGCCGGGCGCGATCGACGGACGCGGCAGCGTTCGCCAGGGAGCGCTCGAGTCCTCGAACGTCAACATCGTCCAGGAACTGGTGGACATGATCGAGACGCAGCGCGCCTATGAGGTGAACAGCAAGATGATCCAGTCGACCGACCAGATGCTGCAATATGTCAACCAGAACGTCTGATAGCGACATGAAGGCGCTCGGTACCCTCGCCATGGTCGCCATGCTCATCGGCAGCGTTGCGTTCGATCGGGCGGAAGCCAAGCAGAAGTTCCGCGATCCGGATTATATGCCGAGCTTCGCCGTCGAACCGCGGCCGCCGGAGGCCAACGGTGCCATCTTCCAATCGGCCAATGGCTATTCGGCGCTGACCAACGGCGCTCGCGCGGCCATGGTCGGCGATATCGTCACGATCACTCTGGTCGAGCGCACCCAGGCGGTGAAGTCGAACAGCGCCTCGACCGACCGGTCCGGCAATGTCGGGATCACGCCGCCGACGACCGGTCCGCTGTCGCTGTTCGGCGCGACCGACGCCGCCATAAGCGGTGGTGGCACATTCGCGGGCAAGGGCAATGCGGCGCAGTCGAACCAGCTGAACGGCGAGATCAGCGTGACCATCGCCCGCGTCTATCCCAACGGGACGATGATGGTGCGCGGCGAGAAATTCCTGACTCTCAATCGGGGCGACGAGAATATCGGGATCGTCGGCTTCATTCGGGCGGCGGACATCGGTCCGGACAACCGGGTGCCCTCGACGCGCGTGGCGGATGCCAAGATCGTCTATTCGGGCAAGGGCGAGATCGCCCGGGGCTCGAGGCAGGGATGGCTTAACCGTTTCTTTTCCATCTTGAGTCCATTCTGACTTAAGAATTTCGAGGATCTGCCGTTAATGTACCGCTTTCTGCTCATCGCCCTGCTCTGCATCGCCGGACTGGTGCCGGCGCTTCCCGTGCAGGCCGAGCGGATCAAGGACATCGGCGCCTTCGCCGGCCTGCGCGCCAACCAGTTGACCGGCTACGGCATTGTCGTTGGCCTGGCAGGGACGGGTGACGACAGCCTCGATTATGCGACCTTGGGGATGAAGGGCGTCGCCTCGCGCTTCGGGCTGCAGCTGCCCGCCGGGGGCAATCCCGCGCTG
>Ga0233425_10000559_pt1 | contig 95210 bp, 79 predicted proteins | sample Watercolumn_Towu_2_FD_181712 | JGI IMG/M metagenome (GOLD analysis project Ga0233425, IMG submission 181712) | Freshwater microbial communities from Lake Towuti, South Sulawesi, Indonesia - Watercolumn_Towuti2014_140_MG | ecosystem: Environmental > Aquatic > Freshwater > Lake | place...
GCCGCCTTCCATGCCGATCTCATCTCCGTAGTAGATCGCCGGTGCGCCGGGAAATGCCATGGCGAAGAGCAGGGCAAGCTTGAGTTTCTCGGCATCCCCCCCGACCAGGGTCAGGAAGCGTTCCGTGTCATGACTGTCGAGCGGGACATACATCGCGTACAGGTTCTCGCGCCGGTATGCCGAGCGGACTGCCTCGATGCGTCCGCCGAATTCGGCTGCGTTCTGATGGCCGAGCAGGTAGGACAGCAGCGCGTCCTTGACCGGATAGTTCATCAGCCCGTCGAAGTGGGTCTCATTCGCCCAGCGGGGATTGATGTCCCAGATCTCGCCGAGCAGGTAGGCATCCCGGTTCGCGCTGCGTACGACCCGGCGGAAATCCGCCCAGAAGTCATCGTCGTCGATCTCGTTGGGCACATCCAGCCGCCAGCCATCCGCGCCCTGTTCGATCCAGTACCGGGCAACGTTTAGAATGTACCTGCGTACGTCCGGGTTGCGCGTATTGAACTTGGGCAGCGACCTGTGATTCCACCAACCGGCGTAATGTTGCGGACCGCCGTCCCCGTAGGCATCGAGCGGAAGGCTGTTGATGTGGAACCAATCCCTGTATGCCGAGTGCTCGCCGTTTTCGAGCACATCGTTGAAGGCGAAGAAGCCCCGTCCGCAATGGTTGAAGACTCCATCCAAAACGACCTTGACGTTGTTGCGGTGGGCGACCTCGAGCAGGACCCGAAAATCCGAGATCGTTCCCAGCCTGGGGTCGATCTGGAGGTAATCGCTGGTGTTGTAGCGGTGTGTCGACGAAGCGGCAAAGATCGGGTTGAGATACAGGGCATTGACGCCCAGGTCCAGCAGATAATCGAAGTGATGGACGATGCCGCGCAGGTCCCCGCCCTGGAACCCCCAGACGGTCGGGGTGGAACCCCATTTTTGGACATTGGGAGGATTGTTCGCCTTGTCCCCATCCGCGAACCGGTCGGGAAAGATCTGGTAAAAGATAGCGTCCTGGATCCAGTAAGGTGTCGTCATTTTGCATTCTTCGTTGCCGGAATTAGGTGCTCGAGCCGTTGAATTTTACCCCAAATCATTTCGTCCGGCTTTGCTGTTATACTTGCCGGGTTCATTTCGAAAGGAAGCTGACGATGACCGAGTTGCGGATCGATCGCCTGGCGCTGATCACCAGCACCGGGGCGCAAGCCTCGCCTTTGGAGGAGGCATTGAAGAATGCCGGGTTTCAGTTCACGATCATGGATGGGAACCGCCCGCTGGTGGGGGATGGGGACCGGCGCTTGCTGGTTGGCTTTCCGGACGCCCGGAGCCAGGAATTGATCGCGATCGTACGCGAGACCTGCCAGCCCTTTCGGCAGTACATCCCCGCCCAGGCGATCCTGTCTTCTGAGTTGTCCGCAGGACCGATGGTCGAAGCCAGGCTGGGCGGCGCCACGCTTTGCATCCTGGTCGTCGAAGACTTTATCCAGATATAGAGGTGAAGATGAAACTGCTCTTCGTGATCCTGCGCGACATGGACGCTGAGATCGTCTCGCAATCATTGGTGGACCGCGGTTACCGGGTCACGCGGGTTGCCAGCACAGGCGGTTTCCTCCGACGCGGGAATATCACCCTGATGTGCGGTGTCGAGGAAAACGATATTCCCGCGTTGATCGAGATTTTACGGGACAAGTGTTCTCCGGCGGAAAACAGCCAGAAACGTGCCACGGTTTTCGTCGTCGACATGCCCCATTACGAACAGATCTAGCCGATGGCTTTTCCTCGCAATTTCGTGGTCCTGGCGCGCCTTCGCCGAGCGGTGAGGCAGTTCACCTGGGGAGGTCTTTGGGCGATCTCGCTTCCGGTTCCCACCAAACGAAATCTGAGCTGGTTTTTCTTCGACGGCCTGTTCGCCTCGGCCAGCGATAATATTTACTTTACCTATCTGACCCTGTTCCTGCTCACCCTCGGCGCAAGCAAGGCCCAGATCGGGTTGATGAGCTCGCTGTCCAGCCTGAGCGCGGCGTTGCTTCTGCTGCCCGGGGCGTTGTTGGTGGAACGATTCGGTCGCAGGAAGGACGTGACCGTTCTTTTTGGCGGCGTGCTCGCCCGGGTCATGATCCTTGGGCTGGCAGCCATCCCCTTGCTTCCGCTTGGACCGGCAGTTCTGGTGTGGGTTGCCATCGGCCTGTCGGTCCTGCGGGATGCGTTCGGGAATTTTGCCTTCCCGGCATGGATGTCCGTGACCGGGGATATCGTCCCGCTGGAGGGCCGGGGCAGGTATTTCGGCTCCCGTAATTTCGTAATGGGCGTGGCCGGCATGCTGGTGATCTATATTTTTGGCGAATCGATCACGCGCGTTTCCGGTCCGCTGGGGTATCAGATCGCCCTGGGAGCGGCATTCGTTTTCGGCATTCTGTCGACCTATGCGTTTTCCCGGTTGAAGGACCCGCGCGCCCTCCCGGACAAGAGCGCGGTCGAGCAGTTCTCCTTCGGTGCGGCGCTGCGCGACCTGAAATGCCACCCGGCCTTCGTGACCCTGGGGTTCGTAATGGCCTTGTGGAATTTTTCCTTGAACATTTCCGGGCCTTTTTTCAGTGTATTCATGGTCGGCGAATTGAAGTTCACCGCCTCGATGGTGGGGATCACGACGATCACGACGACCATCTCCAGCCTGCTTTTCCAGCGGCGGTTCGGCAGGCTCTCGGATCGGCTCGGCCCGGGACGGCTGCAGTTGATCTGCATGTTCCTCATCCCTGTCCTGCCATTCGCCTGGGTTTTCGTCGACCGTTTATGGCAGGTCATTATGCTCAACGCTTTCGGGGGGGTCATCTGGGGCGCTTTCAATCTGGTGTCCTTCAACTTTTTACTTTCGATGATGCCGGATGCGCTGCGCGCCCGTTATTCGGCGATCTATCAGATCCTGATCACGCTCGCCCTGGCGGCCGGGGCTGCACTCGGGTCGTGGCTCGTGACCGAATGGAGCTACCGGGCTGTCTTCCTGGGTTCGGGAATTGGACGGGTCGTGGCAGCAATGCTCTTTGCCCGGCTGATGCCCTCACAACCAGGAGGAAGCCGTGAAGATCCGGAACCGGTCCGAGTTCGGAGTTGATCCCGAAAACAAAAAGCAGGCGATCGCCTGCTTTTGATTTGGGAAAATCGGATTAGGGCATGCTGTACATTTCAAGCCGGGGAAGATCAGGGGCGGACAGGCCGGATGGATCCGCCTGGCTGGGCTGGTATCCCGAAAGCATGCTTTCCTGGCCTGATTCCAGGCCCTCCGGCCAGAGATAGTCAATGATGCGGGTATGGTTGCTGTCGGCTGGGGCCCCGCCAAACTGCCACTGGCCGCCGTCCACCGAGACCTCGCGCACCCCGTTGAGTCCGTCCGGATCGTATGCCAGGATGAGCGCGGAGTAAGCCCACTGCGACGGATCGCCGGGAAGCGCAGTCAGCGGGATCCTGGCGATGACGAGATTGTTGTCCGGATCGGTGAAGACTGTGACCGGGAAATCGAGCGCTGTCTCCGGGGAGGAGGCTGCGAACACGCCGGAATTCCATCCGGCGATACTGATGGCAAAATCCCATTTATTCCTGTCACTGACTGCCGCATTCCGTGCATTGCGCAGGACCTGGGTTCCGCTGTACAGCCCGTTCACGTCGATATAAATATCGATCAGCTGCAAGGAAAGACCGTTCGGCGAACCCCAGGGGTTTACGACCGGGCCGCTCAGCGTCGCCTGGAAGACCAGGTTGTTCTCATCCGAGCCGACCTTGAAATTGGTCAGGTCGAAGACACCCGGCATGAAAACAGCGTCCGTCGGGTAGGTATAACTGCCCGGGCCGTGATCATCGGACGCTGGGTCGGTGAGGTCCAGAAACCAGATTGTCTGTCCCAGGTCGGGCACCTGGACCCGTCCTGGAGCTGCCGCGGGCAGCGGACTGCCCTGGTCGTTGATGCGGAGCAGGATGCTTTCGCCGGTACTCAGCGATGGAGAAAGATCGGCAAGCGGAATGGACAACTCAAAAATGCCCGTTCCGGCCTTGAAGTTCAAAGCGGAATTGGGAATGCCTTCCCACGCAGCGGATGCCGGATTCCAGGCCTGGAGGTCGGCGGTTAAGGCGGTAGTCCCGGAGCTGACCCGGATCCGGTGCGTGGCATACATGTCCAGGCTGCCCCCATTCGTGGAGAAAGGGGTACCGGTGTTGATGGAAGGCACTTTCAAGTAGATCTCGAGCCCGTCCGGGGGCGAGGCAACCGATCCCCGCAGGGAGAGGTTGTTCTGATCAAACCCGTACTTGATCGCAGTCAGGTTCCCGCCGAGCTGGAATTCCCCGGCGTCTTCCCATTCCGTGCGCGGTGTGACCAGGCCGTCGATCGTCGGGGACAGGGTTCCCAGCGGCCGTAGATCCGCCTCCACCGGGATGGGCTGGATGATGGGTACGTTCAGCTGCGCCGGGGGCTGCAATCCCAGAGCAGTATAGACCTGACCCAAAGTCTCGCGGAATTGGACATCCATGGCGGGATCGCTGCCCGAGTCCTGGTCGGTCCCGTACCACCAGAACCATTCCGAGCCTTCGGCAGCCAGCATGGCCTGGTAGGCCTGTTCGACAGATTCCGCGCTCACGCTTCCCTGCTCCTGCCCGGTCAGGTATTCCTCCAGGACGGCTCGTGTGCTTCCCAGGTACTCCCAGGCACGGTTTTCTTCTTCCTCCCCGATCCAGGCTTCAAGGGAAGCGTTATCCCACGACCCGGCCCACAGATGCGGAATCCTCTCGGGTGTTTGGGCGTAAAGCTCCAGGAACTCGGACGGAGTAACGGTCCTGATGGTGGGATCGTTGGCCAGGTTGTAGTAAAGGATGTTCAGGAAATCCTTTCCATTATTCTCGTAGGATCCCCAGATGTCATCGCCGTCCAGGGCCACGGTGGCAACGTACGGTCCGCCGGTGCGATCCTTCAGCTCGTCGCGCAGCGCGCGCAGGCGGATCAGGAAATCGTCCACGGCGGCTTGCGCGGAGATCCGGCCGTATTCGGACGAGATCCTGTCGGAAAGGGCCGCATCGCGAAAGAAGATCGTGACGGGTAAATTATCCTGTACCACGCGATAAGGCCGATACAGGGCAGTGACGTTCGCTGGCAATCCGTTCTGGCTGCGGGTCAGGTCCAGGTTTTGCGATCGGGCCAGGATGACCTCGTCTGTGAGCATCCACCGAACGCCCGCCTGCGCGACCATATCGATCATCTCCTGGGCCACAGAACCTTCTGCGGGCCACATGCCGCGCGGAGCGCGACCGAACTCCTGCTCATAAAGAGCGATGCCGCGATCCAATTGCTGGACCGCGTCGTCGCTGTGTGCGAAGCGGGTCGGCAGGCTGATTTCCGGGACGGCAGCGGAGGCGAGATCGGTATCGATCAGCAGGGGCAGGATCGGGTTCGCATACGGGGTGAAGGTCACCTCGATCTGTCCGGTATCCTGCAACTGGCTGTGTGCCGGAACGACCTGGCTGACCAGGTCCTCGTAGATGCTCAGGACGGCAAGCTTGTCTTCTTCACTGAAGTCACGGCCTTTTTCGACCAGCCCAAGCAGGGGCTGTTGGGCCAGGTACTCGGCGTCGATCCAGGCCAGATTGAAGAGGGTTTGCAGGTCAAGGAAATCCTGTGCGGACCAGCTGGCGACGGCCGCAGAGATCGCGGCTTCATCGGTGCCGGCCCGTTTTTGTTGCAACTCCAGATAACGCGGGAAACGGGAGAGGCTGGCCCCGTCGATGTCAAAGAATCGTTGAAGGATGAGCGTCTTCTGTTCGTCGGTCAGCTGATCGGCCGGGGTTTCTGTCAACGCCCAGGCGATATCGCGTACCCCGGAGTTGAAATCCTCGATCTGCCTAAGCAGGGAGGGGGTCAGGTTGAAGGTCAGGTGGATGTTGGGATAGCTTTTCAATATTCCGACCATGTCGACGTAGTCCCTTGCGGCATGCAAGCGTACCCAGGGTGCGCTGACCAGGCCCGAGTCCGGATCGACGGCATAGAACGGCTGATGCTGATCCCAGATGATTTGCAGGTATAAATCGGGTGTCACGACCGTGGTTGGCGTTTCCGGCGTATTAAATCGAAATGTGCATGCATTGACAAGCAGAACGATTGTCAGGAGCAGCGAGAGGACGCGAGATGTGAGTTTCATGCGATCCGTTTCTTTATGAGCAAAGGGTCATATCGATTGTACTTACCTGACGTGTCCCGATCCACCCGTAATCGACCATCTGTTCCCGATTTTACCTTAGGAGGGCTGTTCCGTGGAAACTGTCGTTCCAGTCCGTTGGTTGTTTTCATAAATAATCGTACCTGATATACTTTACTGGAAGATCCATTCCCGGTTTTTTGACAGGCCCCGAACGCAAAACGAAACAGAGAGGAAAACATGTCCAATCGTCGCTTAATTACCAATAGTCTGCAGATCCTGGTCTTCCTTGCTTATCTGGTCTCTCCGATCGGTTCCCAGGTAGCGCAGGCCGAAGGTTTTCCTTCGGAGATCATGGTTGGTCTTCCGGGCACACATCAGGACGAACTGGGCTGTTCCGGCGAATGGCAGCCGGACTGTGACAAGACCCTGCTGGCTTACGACGCCGAAGACGATGTTTACCAGGCGACATTCCTCATTGAGCCAGACAACGATGACGATCAAAAAGGTCCTCGCTACAAGGTGGCCTTGAACGGTTCCTGGGCCGAGAATTATGGCAGGAATGCGACCAAGGACGGCCCCGATATCCCGCTGGTCGTTCCCGAGGCAATGGAGGTCAAGTTCTATTATGATCACAAGACCCATTGGATCACGGATAACTTCAACACGCCCATCCTGGTGGCCACAGGTGATTTCCAGGCCCAGCTCGGATGTGCCATCAATGACGATGCCGGCTGTCTGCGTTCCTGGCTCCAGGATCCGGATGGCGACGGGAATTACAGCTTCATTACCGACCTGCTTTCTGCAGGGACGTACTCGATCAGCATCGTGCAGAATGAAGACCCGAACGATGTTGTCGTGGAAAGCCAGACTTTTACCGTTGAATCCGACGGCGACGAGATCTATTTTGGCTTTTCGTCCAGCAACAACAGCCTCACCGTCTCTTCGGGCGGTGCCCCGGTGGGGAGCCTGTCTTCGCGGAAAGCCATCTGGGTCAGCCTCGATACGATCATCTGGGAAGTGTCCGCTTCCCCCAGGTATTCCTATTCCCTGGTGTATTCCAACGCTGGAGATCTGCAACTGGGGGAGAATGGCATTGAGGGCGGGACCGAGATCCCATTAACCTATCGCACAGCCCGCTTGAGCGACGAATTGCGTGCCGCGTACCCGTATTTGAGCACCCTGCCGTCCTTCCAGCTTGACTCACCCGATCCCGAGCTTCTCAAGTCCATCCTCAAGGGCCAGGTCGCCGTGCAGGCTCGTGACACGGACGGGAACGTCATCGATGCGACCGGTGTGCAGATCCCCGGTGTGCTTGACGCCCTCTATGACTATAACGGTCCGCTCGGTGTGTCCTTCGATGGCGATATCCCGACCCTGCGTGTCTGGGCTCCCAGCGCGGTCGCCGTAAACGTAAAAGTATATGAAACCGAGGTCGGCGACGAGGCCGAGACAGTTCCGATGGTATGGGACTCCGCCTCGGGCGTGTGGAGCGTCGTCGGCCAGGCCAACTGGTACGGACAATACTACCTGTACGAGGTCGAGGTCTACGTTCCGTCGACCGGGAGAATCGAAACCAATCTCGTCCAGGACCCATACTCCTTCAGCGTATCCATGAACAGCACCCGCAGCCAGATCATCAACCTGGACGATCCCGAATTGGCGCCGGCTGGCTGGGATACGCTCGAGAAGCCTGCCCTCGAAGCTCCGGAAGACATCGTGGTCTACGAATTGCATGTGCGCGATTTCAGCATTTCGGACCTGAGCGTACCGGAAGAGCTGCGCGGCACCTATCTGGCCTTCACGCAGTCCGACTCGGACGGGATGCAGCATCTGCGTTCCCTTGCCGAAGCCGGGCTCACCCATCTCCACCTGCTGCCCGTCTTTGACATCGCAAGTGTCAACGAGGACAGATCCACCTGGCAGACCGTCAACGAGGCCGACCTGAGGCAACTGCCACCGGACTCGGATCAACAAAAACTGGCCGTGTCGGCGATTGTCGGTTCGGATGGCTTCAACTGGGGTTACGATCCGGTGCTCTACACCGTCCCGGACGGGTCTTTCACCACGCAGCCGAACGGTCCGACCCGGATCGTCGAGTTCCGTCAGATGGTCCAGGCGGTCAACGAGACCGGCTTGCGCGTGGTGATGGATGTCGTCTACAACCATACGAATTCCAGCGGGCAAGACCCCAACTCCATCCTGGATAAGATCGTTCCCGGATATTACTACCGCCTGGACGAGACCGGTCAGGTGACCACGAGCACCTGCTGCCAGAACACAGCCACCGAACACGAATTCATGCGCAAGCTCATGGTGGACTCGGTCGTCACCTGGGCGGTCCACTACAAGGTGGATGGTTTCCGCTTTGACTTGATGGGTCACCATATGCTGGCAGACATGCAGGCGGTCCGGTCTGCGCTGGACGAACTGACGCTCGAAGAGGATGGTGTGGATGGGAAATCCATCTACATCTACGGGGAAGGTTGGGATTTCGGCGAGGTTGCCGGGAACGCGCGCGGTGTCAATGCCTCCCAGCTCAACATTTCGGGGACCGGCATTGGCGTATTCAACGACCGCCTGCGCGACGCTGTCCGGGGCGGCAGCCCGTTCGACGATCCGCGTATCCAGGGTTTCGCGACCGGGCTCTACCTGGCGGCGAACGCAAATGAGTCGCGCAGTCCCGATGCACAGTTGGCCAGGCTGCTTGAGTACTCGGATTGGATCCGCATCGGTCTGGCGGGAAACCTGGCCGATTACCAGCTCGTCCCCTCCGGCGGAGAGCTCGTTTCCGGCGCATCCGTGACCTATAACGGTTCCCCGGCTGGCTATACCGCCGATCCCCAGGAGAACATCATTTATGTCTCTGCGCATGACAATGAGACCATTTTTGATGCCATCCAGGTAAAGGCTTCCGCCGGTACAACCCTTGGGGAGCGAATTCGCATGAACACGCTTGCGCTCAGTATCCCCATGTTCAGCCAGGGTGTCCCGTTCTTCCACGCCGGGGACGATATCCTGCGTTCCAAATCGCTGGATCGCAACTCATACAATTCCGGAGACTGGTTCAATCGGCTGGATTGGACCTATGCCACAGACAACTGGGGAGTCGGTCTGCCGATCGAAGGAGCCAGCTACGATGCGATCTTCCAGCCGCTGCTGGCCGATCCGGCGCTGGCCCCGGCCGCAGCTGATATCCAGTTCTCCCGGACCGAATTCACCGAACTGTTATCGATCCGCAAGAGCTCGCCTCTCTTTCGCTTGCGGACCGCGGCGGAAGTGTCGACTTCGTTGACGTTCCTCAATACCGGTCCGGATCAACTCCCGGGTTTGATCGTGATGCGCCTGTCCGACGTCGCGGGAATCGATCCGAAGTATTCTGAAGTGCTGGTGCTCTTCAACGCCAATCCGGCCGAGGCCGTTTTCGCGGACAGCCTGCTGGCGGACCAAAACTACACTTTGCACCCCGTTCAGAAAAGGTCGATCGATCCGGTCGTCCGCAACGCCTCCTATGAGACCGCCAGCGGCAGTTTCGCCATTCCCGGGTACACCACGGCGGTTTTTGTTGTGAGAGACTCGCCGGACCTGGTCGCACCGACCGTCATCGCTGCCGGGCTGGTGGCGGTCCTTGGAGCGCTTGCGCTTCTCCTGAAAAACCGCCCGGGAAGAAAAGCCCGGTAGATCGAGATCACGCAAGATCCCCCGAACCGGTCGTTCGGGGGATCTTATGTTTCGCAAGGCTGGCTGGCGGGGAGCTCACTCGCCCGATGTCAGGACCAGACCCCCAAAGGGGGGAAGGTCGATCTGCATCCGGCTTGAGGCGGGTTTCGCAGAGATGTCGGAGCTGGTCGCGTACACAAGCGATCGTTCGGGGATGTCCAGGGTCGTGGAGACCGGTCTGGCGCTGAAATTCAGGACGACCGCCAGGCTTTCCCGATCGTTCGAACGGCGGAAGGCAAGGATTGAATCGTCGCAAAAGATCGTGGTCCGCTTCCCCTCGCGCGACGCCGGATGGGCTGCGCGCAGGTGACACAAGCCGGTATAGAATTCGAGCAAGTCCCTGTCCTGGCGCGTGTCCCAGGGCATGGGCAGGCGTCCCTCTTCGTGGAGTGCAAATCCACCCTGGCGCATGTCCTTATTCTGGGATAAACCCACCTCCGTGCCATAATAAATGACCGGCGCCCCGCCGAGTCCGAACTGGCACAGGGCTGCCAGGCGCAGCTTGCGTTTGTCGCCGCCGGCCATCCAGAGAAAGCGGTTCATGTCGTGGTTGTCGAGAAAGGATGGGCGTGAGAAGCTCTCGGGGAAGAAGGTTTCGTGCCGGTCCAGGAAATCATTGAACTTGCGGGCGTTCCATTTCTGCGTGGCAAAAGCAGCCCGAAAGGCCTCCACCAGCATGAAGTCGAGTGACCCATCCATGCCGCCCCAGAAGGTGATCTGGGAATCGGGTGGGTCGATGGCCTCGCCGAAGGTCCAGCAATCGGGTTTCACAGACCGGGTGACACGGCGGAATTCGGCGTAGAAATCGGGGCTGGGGCCGATGCAGTAATCGACGCGGAAACCATCCACGCCGAACTCAAGCCAGTATTTGGCGGCGTCCAGCATGTGGCTGCGCGCTTCCGGGTGGCGCAGGTTGATCTGCGGCAGGTTGCGGACGCCGAAGAAGGTTTGATAGTCGTTCGGCCATTTGCGGAAGGTATACCATTGCCGGTAGGGACTGTCAGGCAGCTCCTGTGCTTCCACGAAAGTGGGATGTTCGTCGGACCAGTGGTTGGGGACGAAATCGAGCAGGATGCGGATCCTGCGGGCATGGGCCTGGTCAAGCAGGACGCGGAAATCCTCCAGCGTGCCGAGGCGCGGATTGATCTCGAAGAAACTGGTGGCATCATAGCCGTGATAGCTGGGGCTGGGGAAGATGGGGGTCAGCCAGATGCAGTTGATCCCCAGATCCGCCAGGTAATCCAGTTTGGAGGTGATGCCGTTCAATGTGCCATTGCATTTCAAGGACGGCTTGCCTTCGATCCGCGGGAAATCGGGTGCGGACGAGTAGAAGCGGTCGGCGAAGATCTGGTAGATGACCGCATCCTTTGCCCAGGCAGGCGGCGGGTCGCTGTCCACGAAGTAGGCATAATAGCTGCCGTTGTCGGCGAAGACCTCGCTCTGTCCGTCGGACGCCGTGATCCGGTAGCGGACCACGCGCCCGCCCTGCGCGGCGGGAATGGATCCGGTGAAGGTGCGGACGTATCCCCAGACGAGGGTGTCCCATTCCACGCCGGAGCATTCCAGCGCAGCGGCTTGACCGTTGCGCGCCTGCCCCAGGGCGCCCTCGGGGTCCGACCCGTCGTCGGTCCAGTAGACCCAGGCCCGGTCGAGAAGATGTTCCGGACCGACGGTCAGGGTCAGGGTGACCGGCATTCCGGGTTCCGGGTCTCGTGGCGTGGGCCGCTGGAGATGGGTCACGCCGCTGCGTGCGGAGCGGATACTGCGGAGACGGGCTTCGTCTGTGGCGAGGGAGCCAAAAATTAAGTCTTCCATGGAGAGTCCTTTATTATATTACTGGTTGTATTGCGAGCCGACCTAAGGTGTGAATTGCAGGATCGTGTAACTCCCGGCCGGGATCTCGACGAAGGGCTGGTAGCTGTCCAGCCCGCCGTTTTCGCCGAGCTGCGGGGCGGTGGCTCCCTCCAGGCCCATCACGGTGTCGACGGTCCAGGTGCCGGGGATCGGCCAGCTGGCGGCGGTGATGCCGTACAGGTCGGTGGTCAACGAGCGGGTGTGCGGGTTGACGAGGACAAGGAAGGCTTCGTTCTCGTCGTAACGCAGGACGGCATACAGCCGCTGGGTGCCGCCATCGAGGACGAGCGTGGAGCCGGTCCGCAGGGCGGCATGCTCGTTGCGCAGGTGGATCAGCTGGCGATATAAATTCAGCAGCGAATCGGGGTCGGCGGTTTCAGAAGCCACGTTCGTTCGGGCATAGTCATCGGCGACAAGACGCCAGGCGCGGCCGGTGGTGAAGCCGGCGTCGCGCGAGTCGCCGTTCCATTGCATCGGGCGGCGGATATCTTCATCGGGTTTGGTGCCGGTCATGCCGATCTCTTCTCCATAATAAATGAATGGGACTCCAGGCGAGGTGAGCATCATCACCGCGGCCAGCCTGGCTTTCTGGACATCCCCGGCGAGCACGCTCATGACGCGGTCCTGGTCGTGATTGGTCAGGAAGATGCCGTATTGACCGGCGGGGTAGCTGTCCAATACCAGCTGTAACTGGGTGCTGGCGCTGCTGGCGATCGGTCCGCCCGCGGTACGCACGTAGGCTTCCGCAAGATCGAACTCGAAGGCGATATCCACCTCGTCGCCCACGTATTCCACGACGCGCGGCGTTTCCGCCCAAGCTTCGCCAACGGTGAAGACTGCCGGGTCGATGGATTTGTAGAACTGGTAATACCCCTGCAGCCAGGCATGGGTCGCCATCGTATCCGCCTGGGCGCTGCCCTGTTCCACGTAGTAGCGGATCGCATCCAGGCGGAAGCCGTCCACATCCATCTCGGTCAACCAGTAGGAGGTGATGTTCTGGATCTCCTGGGTGACGGCGGGGTTGGTCAGGTTCAGATCGGGCATCTGGGACCAAAAAACCGCATAATAATATCCGCTCTGCCGGCGATACCAAACCTGCTGCCCCCATGGGCCGGTATATCCCGGATTGGTTGTTTCCCAGACGTACCAGGGGCGATACAGTGCGTCTCCGGCGTCGGAAGCCAGGAACCACTCGTTTTTCGTGCTGGTATGGTTCAGGACCAGGTCGATGATGACCTTGATGCCGCGTCGGTGAGCCTCGTCCACCATGCGCAGGAAATCCTCGCTGGTTCCGTAGTCACTCGCCACCTGGCGATAATCGACAACATCATAACCGTGATAGCTCTCCGATTCGGTGATGGGCATCAACCAGATGCCGGTAACGCCCAGGTCGGTGGTGGTGGCTGGGTCGCCGTCATTGAGGTAATCCAGCATTTCTGTGATGCCATTAAAATCGCCAATGCCATCTCCATCCGAATCCTTGAAGCTTCGCACGAAGATCTCATAAAAAATCGTGTCATTCCACCATCCGGGTTGCAGACCGGTGACGGTCGGTTCCGGTGTGGGGGTGGTCCGGGACCCACAGGCCGTGAAGATGGTCAGGAGCAGGACGAGCGGGAGGACAATTCGCAGGATTTTCATTTTTAACCTTTATATTTGGTGTGGTGACGATTGTTAATTTCGTCAGAATGCCGGAGCGGGTGCGCAGAAGTTATTTCGTAGATAGGACACGGCAGGATTGGGCGGGCAAGTCGACGGTCAAGGCGCTGCCGTTCATGGTCACGTCCGGACCCTGAGCGGGCCACGCGGACCGGTAGGTTGTGCCGGTGAGTGCGGACGCGTCCACGCGCAGGGTGGACATCTTCCGCCCGGCATTGAAGAGGACGATGGCCTCTTTCCCATCCAGGCGGCGCCGGTATGCCAGTTCGTTTTCATCCGCATGCAGGAAGGTGAAATCGCCCGTCTGCAGGGCCGGGACTGCGTGGCGCAGGGCGATGGCCTGTTTGTAGAAGGCGTGCAAGGGATGTTCGCCCTGTTCGGCGCGCTCCCAGGGGAAGGCTTCCCGGCAGAACGGGTCGCCGCCCGCCGAAAGTCCGACTTCGTCCCCGTAATAGACCACCGGCGCGCCGGGCAGGGTCATCTGGCAGAGCACGGCCAGCTTGAAGGCAGCCTGGTTGTCCTTGAGCAGCCACATGCCGCGCGGCATGTCGTGACTGTCGAGCATGTTCATCTGGGCAAAATGGATCTGCCAGTCATAACGGGCGAACAGGGTTTCGAATGCCTGCTGGAATCCGAGTGCATCGATGGCGCCCAGACTGACATCCGGATGTTTCCACTCCAGGTTCAGATTGTGCTGGCCGAAGAAGTTGTAGATCGGACCGGTGACCTGGTAGTTCATCACCGCGTCGAACATGTCGCCCTGCAGCCAGTGGGCGGCCTCGTGCCAGATCTCGGCCACGAGGTAGGCTTCGGGATTGACGCTCTTGGCCGTCTGACGGAATTCGCGCCAGAAGATGTCGTCCTTGATCTCCTCGGCCACGTCCACGCGCCAGCCGTCGATGCCGAATTCCAGCCAGTAGCGGGTAACCTGCAATAAATACTCGCGCACGCCGGGGTTGTAGACATTCAGCTTGGGCAGGGATTTCTCGCTCCACCAGCAGGCGTAGTTCGGCTTCAGGTCCGCGCTGACCGGGTAAGGGTTGAGCGGGAATTTCTCGATGCTGAACCAGTCGATGTAGGGCGAGTTGCCGCCGTTCTCGAGGACGTGGTGGAAGGCCCAGAAGCCCCGTCCGCAATGGTTGGGAACGAAGTCGAGGACAACATTGATCTCCCGGGAATGGGCTTCGTCGAGAAGAAAGCGCAGCCCCTCATCGCCGCCCAGCAATGGATCGACTTTCAGGTAGTCATAGGCGTTGTAGCGGTGATTGGACGCAGCCGCAAAGATCGGATTGAGATACAGCGTGTTGATCCCCAGGTCCTTGAGGTAGTCCAGTTTTTCGGCGATGCCGTACAGGTCGCCGCCCTGGTAGCCCTGTTCCTCGGGAGGCGTGCCCCAGGCTTTGAACTGGATGCCGCGCGGGTGCCGGACCCGGTCACTGCGGCGGTAACGGTCGGGGAAGATCTGGTAAAAGACGGCGTGCTTGACCCAATTGGGTGTTTGAACGATCACGGAGAGCTCCTTGTTGATGTTGTTCTTTTCTGGACAGAGAATGCAGCGTAGGAATAGAGATAGCCCTGTTGTTTCAACAGGGCTATCCCCATGCGGGCGATCACGGCAAGCGCGAGCGGAAAGCCGCGCTCCATTGGACGTCCTGAAGGGTCATTCTTTCACAGACCCGGCGGTCAGGCCACCGGCGATCTGGTCCTGCAGGGACAGGTAGATGGCCATGATGGGCAGGGCGCCGATCAATGCCCCGGCGGCGAAGACGCCCCATTTCTTATCGAATTGCCCGGCGGTGAAGATCTGCAAGCCGACCATGAGTGTCCACTTGTCCACATCCGTGAGCAGGATGCGGGCGAGCATGAAGTCGCCGTAGGTGCCGATGAAGGACAGGATGGCGATGACGATGAGGATCGGGCGCAGGAGCGGCAGGAGCAGTTGCCAGAAGATCTGGAAATTGGAGGCGCCGTCCACCATGCCCGATTCGTCGATGGCACGCGGGATGGTATCGAGAAAGCCTTTCATCAACCAGATGTTCATGCCCATCGAGCCGCCCAGGTAGGCCATGATCAAGCCTGCGTGCGTATTCAAGCCGAGCACCGGGATGATCTCGCCGAACTGGAAGATGGTCACATAAATTGCCACCATGGCGAGCAGATTGGGAAAAACCTGGATCAGCAGGATGCCTTTCAGCATGGTCACGCGACCCTTAAAGCGCAGCCGGGAGAAGGCGTAGGCAGCCATGGTGGTAAGTGAGAGGCTCAGGATGGTCGAGATCCCGGAGACCTTGACCGAATTCCACAACCAGGTCCAGTAGCTCAGGTTGCTGAACTCAAAGTCGGGATCCTGGTTGAAGAGGCGCTGGTAGTTCTTGATACCCGCCTGGGCCGGGATCAGGTCTTGGGTGGCAAGCGAGTTGGAGTTGTCAAAGGAAGCCGAGATGATCCAGATGACCGGGAAGATCGCGAAGATGATCAGCAGAACGGCCACGACCAGGCGGACCACCCTGCTGAACCGCTTCTGGAATTTCTGGGAGCTCTTGAGCATTTGGTAGGTTTGCGCCAGATTAGACATTTTCGCTTACCTCCTCCCACATGTTGGTGAGTCGGTATTGAAGCAGCGTGATGGTGCTCACGATGACGAACAGGATGAGCGAAATGGCTGAAGCCAGGCCATATTGCACACCCTTGCCTCCGCTGGCAAAGGCCAGGTTGTATACATAGCTGATGAGGATGTCGGTATAACCGGCCTGTGTACTGGCGCCCGGGATCGGGGGGCCGCCTCCGATAAACAGGTAGATCAGACCGAAGTTATTGAAGTTGAAAACGTAAGAAGAGATCAGCAGGGGCCCGACGGCTACGAGCAGCAAGGGCAGGGTGATCTTGGTGAAACGCTTCCAGTTGCCGGCTCCGTCCACGGTGGCGGCCTCGTAAAGATCGCCGGAGATGGATTGCAGAGCGCCGCTGGTGATGAGCATCATGTAGGGGAAGCCGAGCCACAGGTTGATCAGCAGGACACCAACCCGCGCCCAGAAGACATCGGTGGTCCACGGTGGGGCCCAACCGAACCAGGATTCCAGCCAGCGGTTGATCACGCCAAACTCGGGGTTGAGCATGCCGCGCCAGATCAGGATGGTGATGACACTCGGGATTGTGTACGGGATGAGCAGCAGCGTGCGGATGAGTTTCTTGAGCGGGAACCCTTTTTCGTTATACATGATGGCGATCGCCAGGCCCAACGAAAAGGTGGTCAGCACGCTGAAGGCGGGGAATATGAAGTTCCATACCACGATCGTTCCCAGCGGACCGCGCAGCGCCGGGCTGGTGAGGAACTTGACGAAATTATCCGCGCCCACGGTGGCACGGAAGCCCGGCTTGATGGTCTTCCCGTCTACGGTGCTGTAGGTGCCGAAGATATCGTAATAGATGTCACCGTTGGATTGGTCTGTGAAGGTGTCGGTCGCTTCGTCATAAAGGAAACGCTGTTCCAGCGCTGCGGCCGTGGTGGGCGAGGTGATCTGCACGACTGCATCGCCTTCAGCCCCGAAGATGATGTTGGGCAGGTTCTGGTCCGTGGCTGCGGTCAGACCGTTGATGCGTTCATAGCCATCAATGCTGACCGGTATATTCTGTGAGTCGCCTTCACCGATGCCGGGATCTCCGGGGCGAGCTGCGACAATCGCTTCGTTTTGCTTGCCCAGGAAGGTATCCCCGTTCGGGTCAACCAGCCAGAGGGCATACTCTCCGGCGGTGGACTTGTATGCAGTCCACGAGAACGTCGGCGCACCATCCGGCAGGTAGGTGATCTTTTCGATCAGTGGGAGGGCCTGGGCCTTGGTAAGCAAGTGACCGTCGCCATAGTTCGTGAACGCCACATACAGCGTAAAGATGATCGGATAGATCGTAAAGAGGATCATGAAGGATAGCCCGAGGGCCATCCAGCGGAATGGATAGGCCTTGGGCAAAAGGAAGATCACATTGAGCATGATCGTTATGATCGTGATCACCACGGCGAGCTGGCTGAAGCCCAAACTGAAGCCGCGATAGATGAACCAGAGCGCGCCGGCGTCAAAAAAAGCTACCAGCACATACAGAGTAAGCCTGGAGAAGAACGATCCCCGGTTGCCCTGGATGCTTTTGGTATTTCCCGCTGTCTCGGTCATCACAGCCTCCTGCAAAATGGGATGGTCGTGCAAAAATGCTAATGATGATTGCGGCGTGAATGAGTGCCAAAGGAAGAAAGGGGAAGGGAGGCCGGAATTCCGGCCTCCCTTGGATTGTACTGCAAACTACTGGATGGTGGACGTGACCAGCTTGGTGGCGGGATCGTAGACGAATTCGATCGTGCCGTCGGTGGCCAGGGTCACGGAGTAGTTCGGACCATCCTGCATGCCATCGCTGCCGTAGTTGGTGGTCCAGGCGCCGTCGAGGGCGACCTTGAACTCGTACGTGCCAGCGACCAGGTTGAACGGGCCGGAGTGGTACAGGCCATCGTCGCCCAGGGTCATCGCGGTGGTGGCGCAGTCGGGCTGCCAGTCACCCGGGCAGCCGGCGGCGGCCTGGTAGGAACCGGGCACGTTGATCATACCGGTCAGCGGGTTGGCGATCAGGGAGCGGATGCGGGCGGCCGATTCGGTCAGGGCCGTGGTCGGATCCTGTTCACCGTTGCGGACGAGGACGACAGCGCTGTCCCAGTTCGACCAGACGGAGCCCATGGCCGGGATGTTCGGCATCATGGTCGCATTGGCGCCGGCGGCGCTGATGGCGGCCAGATTGGGATTGCTGGAGGATTCAAGCACCGGGATGAACGCGGAAGCGCGCTGTCCGGCATCCTGCAGTTTCTGCATGGTGTCTTCGGTGGCGACGAATTCCAGGAGGAAGGCCTGGGCCAGGAGAGAATTCTCGCTCTGGGCATTGATATAGATGCCCTGGGTGCCAGCGAAGGAGGAACCAACACCAGCGGGTCCAGCCGGGAAGGAAGTGATCGCGAACGGAACACCGGAATCGCCTATGCGCTGGAGAGCCCACGGGCCGGCCATGATGAAGGGCACCTCACCGGTTTCGAATAGGGCGTGGTTGTTGGCCCAGTCCCAGTCGGAGGGCAGGTTGCCGTTTTCCAGGTTGGCCTTCAGCCACTCAACCGCGGCGATCATGCCGGGGGAATCAACGCCCAGGTCCTGATCGTTCCAGGCGCCGGTATCGTCCTTGCCGAAGATGTAGCCGCCGAACGAGGTGTACAGCGGGTACAGATCGTAGGTGGTGCCGGTGACGGCCATGATGTAGGTCACACTGCCTTCAGCCTTGAGGGCCTCGCCCATGCTCACGACCTCATCCCAGGTGGTGGGAGGGGTGGGGACCAGGTCGGTGTTGTAGAAGAAGGCCAGGTTCTCGGTGGCGTAGGGCATGCAGTACAGCACGCCGCCAATGGTGCAGGCGTCAACCGCGACCGGGTTGAAGAGGGAGGCCTTGTCGCCGAGATCGATCGGGGCGAGCAGACCATTGGCAACCATCGTGCCAGCCTGATCATGGGGAACGCCGAAGAGAATATCGGGGCCTTCGCCAACCGGGGCAGCCAGCTGGAAGTCATCGCGCAGGGAGGCCTTGAGTTCGACCACCAGCTCGATGTTGTAGGCAGCCAGCACATCGTCGGCCAGATCCTCGAGGATCGGGGCGCGGGTGTCGTCAGCCCAAATGACCAGCTGACCGGCGGGTTCGACCACCGGGGCAGTGGTGGGGGCTTCGGTGGCAACCTCGGTCGCTTCGGGCTTCGGACCGCAGGCGGTCAGCAGCATGCTGGCGAGAACCAGGATGCCGACCATGACGAAAATCGTACGCTTCATTATCTTCTCTCCTTATTTAGTCGAATGAAATGTGGGCACTTGCAGACGCAAGGCTCCAGGGTACCGCAGGTTATTTCATCGCTTCCAGGCTCCTCTCCGGAGCCGTCCGGGTATGCCTCACCTCCTTTCGGTCTGCCACGTGATGCAAAGCAACGGTTAACGCTTGAATGACAGCACCCATGCTCGAAGAGCGACGACCCAGCATGGCGGTTGTGATGCGAACGACTCTTGTTGCGGCTGGCAGGCTGCGCCGTTGCACGGCCTGCCGCATGGGTTCCAGAAGGATGTCGCCGGTCTGTGCCACCCGGCCCCCGATAATGATCATGCCGGGATTGAACATGTTCACCAGGCCGGCGATGGCGATCCCGATATGGGCGCCAGCCCTGGCAAGGATCTGCTGGGAAACCAAATCACCGCGCCGGGCAGCGGCTGCCACATCGCGGGCGGAGATCTGACTGGTGGGCTGTATCGAGGAGAGCTGGGTCCTCGCGCCTTTGTCAACAGCCTGTTGGGCTTGCTGCGCGATCGCTCTTCCGCCGGCAATGGCCTCCAGGCAGCCGTGATTCCCACATGCGCATAGGGGACCGTTTTCGTCGATCGTTAGATGCCCGATCTCACCAGCCGATCCGGTCAGACCACGATAAATCTGCCCATCGATCAGCAGGCCGGCGCCGATCCCGGTTCCAACCTTGATGTAGACCAGGTTGCGCTCGCCGCGTCCCGCGCCGGAAGCCCATTCACCCAGCACGCCCATTTCGGCATCATTATTGACCGAGATGGGAACCTGCCATTTTTTCTCCAGTGTGTCCCGGATCGGGAAGCGGTCCCAGCCCGGCATGATCGGTGGGGCGACAACCATGCCTGCTTCCGAAACGATCGGCCCCGGGACACCAACGCCGATCGCCAGAATATCCTGCATGGAAATTCCCGCCTTGTTGAGCAGCTCCTGCACGCGTGCGTCCGCAATACCAAGGCACGCTTCCGGACCATCCTGTATATCGATGGTCGTCATTTCGATCTCTTCCAGGATGCGGGCGGAAACATCGGCCAGGAGCAGGCTCAGATGCGTCGCTCCAAAATCGATGCCGATCACATAGCCGCGATCCGGATTCACTTCCAGGACGATGGGCGGGCGGCCGCTGTGAACGCTGCGGCTTTCTGCTTCCCGGATGACACCGGTCCCAAGCAGGTCGTTGACGATCGCGGTAACCGCAGCCCGGCTGAGGTCCATGTGCCGGGCGATCTCCACGCGTGAAATACCGCCTGGAGTGAAGCGAATTAAATCCAGAACGGTATGTTTGTTAATGTTTTTTGCATTCAGGACGGGAGTAGGCCAAGATATGCTGTTCACAACCGGTTTCCGTGATAGGCACCGCGAACAACTTACGTATTTGTTGGTCCAATCATAGCATATCTCGGGACTTTGTCAAGTGAATTAACTAAATCGGTAAAAAAGAGCGCACCTGGAGAGGTGCGCTCAAGATGCGGCCTGAATTTTCCGCTCAACGGTTGATGGCCGCCCAGCCGGCATATTTCCCGGTATCGGCCAGTTCCGCCTCGATCCGCAGCAGCTGGTTGTACTTTGCCACGCGGTCCGAGCGGGCGGGGGCCCCGGTCTTGATCTGGCCCATGTTCAGGGCGACGGCCAGATCGGCGATGGTGGAGTCTTCGGTTTCTCCGGAGCGGTGGGATGTGACTGCACGCCAGCCGGCGCGATGGCAGGTCTCGACTGCTTCGATCGTCTCGGTCAGCGAACCGATCTGGTTCAGCTTGACCAGCAGCGCGTTGGCGGCATTTTCCTTGATCGCCCGGCGAACGCGCTCCGGGTTGGTCACCAGCAGATCGTCGCCAACGATCTGGATCTTGTCGCCGAGTTCCTTGACCATCAGCTTCCAAGACTCCCAGTCGTCCTGGGCCAGGCCGTCCTCGATCGACACGATCGGGTAATCCTTTACCCATTTCGCCCAGAATTCGACCATCTGTGGGCCGGTCAGTTTTTTGCCTTCCTTGCGCAGGTTGTAGGTCTTGGTCTCTTCGTCGTACAACTCGGAGGCTGCCGGGTCGAGGGCGATCGCCACCTGATCGCCGCGACCGGCCTTGAAACCGGCCTTGGCAATGGCTTCCAGGATCACTTCGACAGCCTCATTGTTGGCTTTCAGGGCCGGAGCATATCCGCCTTCATCGCCCACCAGGGTGACGTAACCCTTCTCTTTCAGGACGGATTTGAGCGCGTGGTAGATCTCCGCACCCCAGCGCAACCCCTCGGCGAAGGAGCCGGCGCCGAAGGGCATGACCATGAACTCCTGGGCGTCGGTCGATTGCCAAGCGGTATGCGCGCCGCCGTTGAGGATGTTCATCATCGGAACAGGAAGGACATGGGCATACACGCCGCCGATATAGCGGTAGAGCGGCAGGCCCAGGCCGGCTGCAGCCGCTTTCGCCACCGCCAGGCTGACGCCCAGGATGGCGTTGGCGCCGAACTTGGATTTATTGGCCGTGCCATCCAGGCTCAAAAGCTCCATGTCGATGGCTTTCTGGTCGGTCGCGTCCCAGCCGTACAGGGCATCGGCGATGACGTCGTTGACCGCGGCGACAGCCTTGAGCACGCCCTTCCCGTTGTAGCGCTTTTTGTCTCCGTCGCGCAATTCGAGCGCTTCGTGCACGCCGGTGGAGGCGCCGGAGGGAACCGCGGCGCGCCCCCAGGAGCCGTCGGCGAGGACGACTTCCACCTCGACGGTCGGATTGCCGCGCGAGTCGAGGATTTCCTGTCCGGTAATGAGTTCGATCGTAGTATCCATTTGTGTCTCCATTCTAGATTAACGGACTTTCGTCCGTGGATTTCTGCGCATGCGAGTATAACTCACTTTTTTCGCTTCACGCCGGCTCGTTCCGCGGCTGCCTGTACCAATCCTGAAAAGAGCGGATGCGGCCGCATCGGCCTCGACAGGAACTCGGGGTGAAACTGGCTGCCCAGCATGTAGGGATGGTCCCTGATCTCGGCGATCTCGACCAGCACCCCATCCGGGGAGACGCCGGAGAAGACCATGCCGGCCTGTTCAAATTCCTGCTTGTAGGCATTATTGAACTCCCAGCGATGGCGGTGGCGTTCTTCAACCGTCTTTTCCTTGTACACCTCGGCCGCTTTCGTTTTCGGTTGAATGGCGCATGGATAGAGACCCAGGCGCATGGTGCCGCCCATATCGGTGATGGAGCGCTGCTCGATCATCAGGTCGATCACCGGATGGGTCGTCGACCGGTCGAACTCGGTCGAGTTGGCGTCTTCCAGCCCGAGAACGTTACGGGCGAATTCGATGCACATCAGCTGCATGCCCAGACACAGGCCCAAATAGGGGACCTTGTTCTCGCGGGCATAGCGGGCGGCCTGGATCTTGCCCTCCGTGCCGCGCGACCCAAAACCGCCCGGGACGAGGATCCCGTCCGCGGCCTGGACCACCTCCCAGCCCTTGCCTTTCTCGAGTTCGGCGGAATGGACCCATTCGATCTTCACTTCCAGGCCGCGGGCCATCCCGGCGTGTTTCAAGGCCTCCCGAACCGACATGTAGGCGTCCTTGAGCTCGACATACTTGCCGACCAGTGCGATGGTCACCTCGGGTTTTTCTTTCTTCACTGTGTTCACCAGGCGTTTCCAGGGTTCCCAGTCCGGTCGCTTCGTCGCTTTCAGGCCGAGTTTCTCCACCAGATAATCACCGACCCCGGCCAGTTCGAGCAGCAGCGGCACCTCGTACAACACAGGCGTGGTGACCATCGGGACGACCGCCTTCTTGTCCACGTCGCAGAACAGGGCGATCTTCTCGCACAGGCCGTCCTCCACCGGGAAATCCGAACGGGCGATGATCATGTTCGGCGAGATGCCGATCGACCGCAGGGCGGCCACCGAGTGTTGGGTGGGCTTGGTCTTCAACTCCTGGGTGGCACCGATAAAGGGCAGCCAGGTGACGTGCACGAAGAAGACATTCTCGCGGCCCACTTCGTTGCGCAGCTGGCGCAAGGCTTCCAGGAAGGGCTGGGACTCGATGTCGCCCACCGTCCCGCCGACCTCCAGGATGACCACGTCTGCGCCCGTCTCGCGTGCGACCAGGCCGATCCGGCGCTTGATCTCGTTGGTGATATGCGGGATGACCTGGATCGTGCCGCCAAGATAATCGCCGTGGCGTTCCTTGCCGATCACCTCGGCGTATACCTGGCCGGTGGTGAAGTTCGAGTTGCGCCCGAGACGGATGTCCACGAAGCGCTCGTAATGCCCCAGGTCCAGATCGGTCTCCGCTCCGTCGTCGAGGACGTACACTTCCCCGTGCTGATAGGGAGACATGGTCCCCGGATCGACATTGATGTAGGGATCCAGTTTCTGGACCGTGACCTTGAAGCCGCGCTCCTTAAGCAGCAGGCCGGTCGCCGCGGCGGTCACACCTTTCCCGACCGAAGAAACAACACCACCGGTGAAGAACAAGTATTTGGTCGCCATGGATGCCTCTCTGAACAAAGGGCGTGGGGAGGGCCGCTGGTTGGCGTCCTCCCCACGTGGGATGAACTGCTGTGTTAAGGTTGGATGGACAATGGGCCTGGCTAAACCAGCTTAACCAGATCTTCAGCGGCACGCCGCATCTCCAGAAAGATCAATCCGAGTTTGGCTTCCTGGCGGGCCAGGGCCGTCAGGACCGCGTCCGCGCCGACGGAGGTCAGGACGATGAAACCGGCGTTGCCCTTGATATAGACCTGTTCCAGGCCGCCGCGCCCGAGTTCGCCGGCGATCCTTTCCCCAAGGCTGAGCATGGCTGCTGACATGGCTGAAACGCGATCTTCCTCGACGTCGGCGGGCAGGGCGGAGGCCATGATCAGCCCATCCACGGAAACAACGGCAGAGGCCTCGATATCCGGTGCCGAGGCTTGCATGTTGCGGAGGCGGTTGACCATCTGGTCGCTGCGGCTTTCACTCATCCTGGGTTCTCCATACAAACCCAATTATACGAGACTCTTTGCGTTCTTGCACGGTTTGATTCCACTAATCCTGCGACGATTGATAATTGGGCGCTTCCTTGGTGATGATCACGTCGTGCGGATGGCTTTCGATCAGGCCGGCATTGGTGATGCGGACCAGGCGGGTCGAATCCTGCAGGTCTTTCAGCGTCCGGGCACCGGCATACCCCATGCCTGAGCGCAGACCGCCGACCAGCTGGTAAATGAAATCGTGCAGGACGCCCTTGTACGGGACGCGGCCCTCGATGCCTTCCGGGACCAATTTCCCCGCCCCCTGGCTTTTTCCGGAAGTGCTTTGTCCGGTCCCATACCGGTCGCGGCCGTAGCCCTGCATGGCGCCCAGGCTGCCCATGCCCCGGTATTCCTTGAAACGCCGTCCTTCGGACAGGACCACCTCACCGGGGGATTCCTCCAGGCCGGCCAGCAGGCTGCCCAGCATGACCGCGTCCGCCCCGGCGACCAGCGCCTTGACGATGTCGCCGCTGAACTTGATCCCGCCATCGGCGATGATCGGGATGTTCTTCTTGTGTGCGACCGCCGCGCAGGCATGGATGGCGGTCAGCTGCGGCATGCCGGCGCCGGAGATCACCCGTGTGGTGCAGATCGAACCGGCTCCGACGCCCACCTTGACGGCGGATGCACCCGCTTCGATCAGCGCCTCCGTCCCTTCCGCGGTGACGACGTTCCCGGCGATGACCGGCAGCTCCGGCCATTGTTTTCGGATGCGCTGGATGGTGGTCAGGACGCCCTTGGAATGGCCGTGGGCGGTATCGATCACGACCACATCCAGCCCGGCCTCGCGCATCAGGCCGACGCGAGTCTCCACATCGGCACCTACTCCGACTGCCGCACCGACCAGCAGCCGGCCGCGCTCGTCGTGCGCCGCCATGGGGTAATCGCGTTCCTTCTGGATGTCCTTGACGGTCAGAAGACCCTGCAGGTGACCGGACTCGTCCACCAGGAGCAGTTTCTCGATGCGGTGTTTCTGGAGCAGGGTCTTGGCGTCCTGGCGGGAGATCCCCACCGGCGCGGTGACCAGGGGTTGGGGGGTCATGAACTTCGAGACCGGCTGCTGGAAATCGTCCGGTTCCACGAAGCGGATATCGCGGTTGGTCAGGATGCCCACCAGGGTCTTGTCCTTGTCCACGATCGGCACCCCGCTGATCTTGTACGTGGACATGATGTCTTCTGCCTGCTGGAGCCTGGCATCCGGAGGCAGGGTGATCGGGTCGGTGATCATCCCGGATTGTGAACGTTTGACCTTGTCCACTTCGGTGGCCTGCTGTTCGGGAGAAAGGTTGCGATGGAGGATGCCGATGCCGCCTTCCCGGGCGAGCGCGATGGCCAGCCGGGCTTCGCTCACCGTGTCCATGGCCGCCGAGAGGACCGGAATGTTCAGGCGGATGCTCCCGGCCAGTTTCGTGCCGATGTCGGTCTCCGAGGGCAGGATCTCGCTGAATCCCGGAACGATCAGAACGTCATCGAAGGTCAGTGCTTCGTGAGGCTGGAAGAGGTCCTTGTTGATGTCCATTCAGGCTCCATCTGGTGGGATTGTCTGGACGATTCTACATCATTTGATGGCTTTGGTGGGAAAATTGCTCCATCGGATGGACGGACATGGGTTTTGATTGACCGCAGCCTGCCTTCATGTTAGACTCAACGGTTGTTCTTCCGCCGGTATCCATGAACCCGATCCTGCGTCTCCTCCTGCTTTTTTCCCTTGCCGGGCGACTCCAGAGCGCCGCTCCGGTCATCCTGGCACCGCTGCCCGGTGAGGTCCTGCAGGGGGTAGTCTCCGTGCGCGGCACCAGCCGTATGGATGACTTCGCTTCCGCGGAGATCGCCTTTGCGTACGCGACCGACACGACCGGGACCTGGTTCAGGGTGGTGACCCTGGATCAGCCTGTCGAGCAGGGACTGCTGGCCGTTTGGGATACGAATGCTGTCACGGATGGCGATTACACCCTGCGGCTGCGTGTCTGGTCGGACGACGGCTCCTTCAAGGATTTTCTGGTGGAAGGTCTGCGTGTGCGCAACTACACCCCGGTCGAGACCCCGACCCCGGGGCCCGGGAACAGCACCGCGACGCCCGTTCCGCCGGTCATGGCGACTTCGACTCTCCTGCCGACCCCCACGGAACTGGCTCCCAACCCAGCGGTGATCCAGCCCGGGGACCTGGTGCGCAGTGCCGTCCTGGGCGGTCTGCTGGTGGTCGCGGCTTTGGTGCTGCTTTCGGTCTATCTCTGGTTCCGCTGGAAACGCATATGAACGAAACATATCTGATCGTCGGTCTGGGCAACCCGGGGCGGGAATACCGGGAGAACCGCCACAACATCGGTTTCATGCTGATCGATCGGCTGGCCGTGCGGTTGAACCTGCGCTTCACCCGCCTGCAGTCGCGTGCCCTGGTGGCCAGCGGTGCCTTCCAGGGGAACAAGGCCATCCTTGCCAAGCCGCAGACGTTCATGAACCTGTCCGGACAGGCCGTGCAGGGGCTGGTCCGTTTTTACAAGCTGCCGTTGTCTAACCTGCTCGTCGTCCACGACGACCTCGATCTGCCCACCGGTACGATCCGCATCCGGCCAGATGGCGGTTCCGCCGGGCAGAAGGGGATGACCTCCATCCTGGAGCGGCTGGGCACGGACGAATTCCCACGCCTTCGCCTGGGGATCGGACGGCCGCCGGGTCAGATGCAGGCCCCGGATTACGTCCTGCAGGATTTCTCGGATCCGGAAATGACGATCATTAACGAGAGCCTGGGGCGCGCCGTTGAGGCAGTCGAAGCATGGGTGGCGGATGGTCTGGATGCGGCGATGAACATGTTCAACGGAACAGCCGTGTGAAGCTGCTCGCCGGGACATATCGCCCTGGGTAAGTAATCCGGGTATCCGCTGCGGTGAGTCAGGTTCACCATTGGCCGGTCCCATCACCTTGCCCGTTCCGGGCGGAACATACAAAGCAGGGGTATGAAATTCCTTCTTGAATCCATTCGCAGTGTTTCGCCTTATCGATCCGTGCTGGACGGAGTTCGATCCGGTGCTGCCGCGCCGGGCCTGGCGTTGCCGCGTTCCGCGCGCCTGCCCTTCCTGGCTGCCCTGCAGGAGGACCTGAACGTCCCGCTCCTGCTGGTCACGGACCGGGCGGATCACGCCCTGGCCTTGCACGACGAGCTTGGTTTCTGGCTTTCGGAAGGCAACCGCTATCTGGTCGCAGAACCCAATCCGCTCTTCTACGAGGATGCTGCCTGGGGCAGTGCCACCCGCCGCGAACGCCTGCAGGCGCTGACCGCGCTGGCGGAGTACCATCTTCCCTTTATGCAGAAACCAGAACGCGCCCCGGTCCTGATCGCCTCGGCGCGCGCCTTGATGACGCGTACCCTTTCCCGGCGTGAGTACTTGAAAGCCACCCGGCAGTTGAAGGTCGGCCAGCAGATCGCGCCAGGGAGCCTGCTCCAACAATGGGTCGTCATCGGCTACCAGCCTGCAGACACTGTTCTCGAGACCGGACTGTTCTCCCACCGCGGCGGTCTCCTGGACATCTGGCCTCCGTCCGAGCCGCTGCCGGTCCGCCTGGAATTCTTCGGCGACGAACTGGATACGATCCGCCGCTTCGACCCGGCCTCCCAGCGGACCGTGCAGACGCTTGATGCCGTCCTGATCCCACCGGCGCGTGAGTACCTGCTCCCGACCGCCGGGTCTGGAGGGGCGGGGGACCTGTCCGAGTTCCACATCCCGCGCCTTCATCCCTACGCCGCCTCCGTTCTGGATTACCTCCCGCAGGAGGCTCTGATCCTGGTCGACGACTTGGGCATGCTCGAAAGCATGGTTAACGAGTTCGAAGAGTCGGCGGTCAAGCTGCGCGGTGAATCGATCCAGGAAGGCCTGCTGCCGGAGGACTTCCCGGTGCCCTACCTGAGCTGGTCGGAGCTTGCGGATAACCTCAATTCACGCCGGACCCTGGAACTGGGCCGTTCGACCGCGGACGAAAAGTCTGCCGGCCTGTCGATCCTTTTCGGCCAGATCGAACGGTTCGCCGGGCGTTTGGGCCCGTTCATGGATTACCTGTCCGGTCTGGTGGACAAGGGCCACCGGGTCCTGGTCGTTTCCCGGCAGCAGGCGCGCATGCGCGAAATGTGGGAGCAGCGCACGCTGGAGAGCGCCGCGGACAACCCGGCTTTCGTCGAGGGCAGCCTGTCCGCCGGCTGGACGCTGGGCAACCTGGCGCTGGTGACGGATGCCGAGATCTTTGGCTGGGAACGCCCTCAGCCGCGCCAGCGGCCGCGGCCCGGTGCCGAGACTCCCGAGGCTGCCTACGCCGACCTGAATCCCGGCGATTGGGTCGTGCACGTGGATTACGGGGTCGGCCGCTACGCCGGCCTGGTCCAGCGCTCGCTCGAGGGATTGAGCCGGGAATTCCTTTGCGTCGAGTACAAGAACGGCGACCAGGTCTTCGTCCCCATCCACCAGGCTGACCGGCTGACCCGCTACGTCGGCCCGGACGGCAGCCCGCCGAACCCCGGCAGCCTGGGTACACAGGAATGGCCGGAGGTCAAGCGCCGGGTGCGCGAGGCGGTCCAGGAGGTGGCCCAGGACCTGCTCGACCTGTACTCCCGCCGGCAGGTGGCGGAAGGGTACGCCTTCCAGCCGGACACCGCCTGGCAGGGGGAGCTGGAATCCTCCTTCCCGTACGTCGAAACCGAAGACCAGGTCAAGGCGCTGGCAGCCATCAAGCGCGACATGGAATCCCTGCGTCCGATGGACCGCCTGTTGTGCGGCGACGTCGGTTACGGCAAGACCGAGGTGGCCCTGCGCGCCGCCTTCAAGGCCGTCATGGACGGCAAGCAGGTGGCCCTGCTGGTTCCGACCACGGTCCTGGCCCAGCAGCATTACGACACCTTCCGCCAGCGGCTCTCGGCATTTCCCACCTCCGTCGAAATGCTCTCCCGCTTCCGCACACCGCGCGAACAGAGCCAGATCCTGCACGACCTGGCGATCGGCGCGGTGGACATCGTCATCGGCACGCACCGCCTGATCTCGTCCGATGTGCAGTTCAAGGACCTCGGGCTGGTCATCGTCGACGAGGAGCAGCGCTTCGGCGTGACCCACAAGGAACAGCTCAAACGCCTGCGCACCGAAGTCGACGTGCTGACCCTGACGGCCACGCCCATCCCGCGCACCCTCTACATGGCCCTGACCGGCGTGCGCGACATCTCCAACCTGAACACGCCGCCCGAGGAGCGCCTGCCGATCATCACCCATGTCGGCCCGTACGCGCCCAAGCTGGCCCGCCAGGCGATCCTGCGCGAGCTGGAGCGCGGCGGGCAGGTCTTCTTCGTCCACAACCGGGTCCAGACCATCGCGGCCATGCGCATGCACCTGGAAAAACTGGTCCCGGAGGCGCGCATCGCCATCGGACACGGGCAGATGAACGAGGTGGAACTGGCGGAGGTCATGCACCGCTTTACCGCCGGGGAGATCGACATCCTGCTGGCCACCTCGATCATCGAGTCCGGCCTGGACATTCCGAACGCCAACACCCTGATCGTCGACCGGGCAGACGCCTTCGGCCTTGCGCAGCTCTACCAGCTGCGCGGCCGCGTCGGGCGTGGCGCGGTGCGGGCGTACGCCTATTTCTTCCGCCACCGCAAGCTGGCGCCCACGCCCGAGGGCCAGGAGCGTCTGGAGGTCATCGCCGAGAACACCCAGCTCGGGGCGGGCTATTCGATCGCCATGCGCGACCTGGAGATGCGCGGCGCCGGGGAGCTGCTCGGCACGCGCCAGTCCGGGCACATCGCCGCGGTCGGCTTCCACCTGTACACGCGCCTGCTGGCCGCCGCGGTGCGCGTCCAGCGTCAGTCGCGCGGGCTGCCGGAAGCGGTCCAATCCGCCGCCCTGTTGATGCCCGAGATCGGCCTGCCGGTCAACGTCGACCTGCCGCTGGCGTCCGGGATCCCTGAAGCCTACGTCCCCGACCAGAGCCTGCGCCTGCGTCTCTACCGCCGCCTGGCCGACATGACCGACGAAGCCGCACTGGAGGCGCTGGCAGCCGAGTTCGCCGACCGCTTCGGGCCGCCGCCGGAGATGCTCGGGAACCTGTTCTACCAGATGCGGGTCAAGATGCGCGCCGAAAAGGCCGGGCTGGTCTCGATCGGCAGCGAGTCGGGCCAGATCGTCCTGCACTATCCGCCTCCGCCGGACGTGAACAAGGCCCCGCGTCTCCCGGACCTGGGTCCCGGGGTGCGGGGCGGGAAGAACGCCTACTGGTGCATGTTCGGGAAGGAGCCTGATTGGCAGGAACGCTTGCTGGACGTCCTCGCCCGGCTGGAGAAAAAGGACTAGCCTTCAAAAAAAGAAATTGGATTGTGCCGGTTGAATAGAAAATCTAGCAGGCAAGGTATTAGGAGGGCTTTGGAATGAAAAAAGAGATTTTCTGCCTGGGGCTTTTGACCATGCTGATATCAGCATCATGCAATCCAAAAACGGAGCAAGTTACTGGGTGTCAACCACCCCCGAAAAGTTTTTCTGAGTTATCCCTTGTCGGCACATGGCATTCGATGTCCCCAGCTGCGAGTGATACGCTAATTATTAAGGCTGATAATACATATAAGCAAATCATCCATATGCTGGTAGACGGAATTGCTTTTGATTATGAAAGCGACTGGCAGACTTGGTGGCTGGAAGAACAAGAGAATGAGATTCCTCACTTGCATCTATCAGGATATAGAGTATGTGCTTACTGGCCCGAAATCACCTGCGAAACTGAGGGTGGTGGGGATGGTTACTGGACTGATTTTTGCCAGGAAAAAAGAGTTGAAATGGATGGAGAAGGGATCTTTCTTGTCTTAGGTGCAATAGGGGCCCCCAATTCGGTAGGTCTTTCTCTTCTATCTCGGGGAGAATATGATGTATGGAATTTTTGGATGGTGGCCTCTGATCTTCTGACACCATCTGTCGTTCATCGATGATTTCTTGCCCATAATAGGTAACGCAGACTTGAGAGAAAGGAGCTGCCCCCGGTTGCTTTGACCGGAGGCAGTTTATGATTTTAGAATGTATTTTGCGCAGGCCTTTCGCTGCCCTTGATCTTCCTTCGTGGCCTTTGTGTCCGTCGTGTTTAATTCCTGAATCGTCTAGGGCATGTGCCGGATGCGGACGTCCGTCTCCGGCTGGCCGGCCAGCAGGGCGGTCAACTGGCCCACCTCCGTCTCGCCGAAGTGATAGGGGTAGAGGATGCCGGGCTTGAACGCCCGGGCTGCGTCGGCGACCATCTCCGGCGTCATCGTGTAGGGCAGGTTCATCGGCAGGAAGGCGATATCGATGGCCTTCAGGGCTTTCATTTCGGGAGTGTTCTCCGTATCGCCGCCGATATAGACGCGCAGCCCGGCCAGGGTCAGGATGTATCCATTTCCCACGCCCTTGGGATGGAAGGGCTGGCCGTTCTCACGCAGGTGGACGAGGTTGTACGCCGGCACGGCTTCGACCGGAAAGCCGCACAGCACCTGCCGGTCGCCGTTGCGCAGTATCACGCTGCCGTTCACCTGCTGCCCGGCGGCAGGATTGGCTGCTACCACCGTATCCGCCTTGCAGATGGCGGCCAGGGCATTCTGGTCGAGGTGGTCGAAGTGCTCGTGCGTGATCAGGACCAGATCGGCGTCCGGCAGCAGGGAATAATCGGCCACCTCCCCGAAGGGATCGAGGTGGATGACCTTGCCCGCGGCCTCCAGGTACAGGCTGCCATGCCCGAGGAAGGTGATCTTCAGTTCCCCGGCGAGGCCCGGGATCACATCCGTTTCGAATCGGTCTGCAGGATTCAAAATCGCCTCCAGAGTTTAGGAATGGTTCGCTCCGCGGAAAGTATAGCACAGCGGAAAGGGGAAAGTACCGGTCTTTTCTTTCGCTTTTCCCCCCTATCCTCTATAATAGGGTCTGAGGAGAATTTGTAATGAGGAAATCATCACAATTTGCCTTTGGCCTGTTTCTGATCTGTGCTTTGAGCGCCTGTAATCTGCCGTCCGGGATCTCCGGCGACACCACGGACCCGGTGGCCACCAGTGTGGCGCAGACCCTGGCCGCATTGCCTGCGGGGGAGTCCACGGCCTCCGTGGAGAACGTCCCATCCACGGATACACCCGAACCCTTGCCGACCGAAACGCCGCAGGTCACGGACATCCCCGCACCGGGGACGATCTCCGGGACGATCAGCGGTTACCCGTACGGGTCGCAGCCCCGGCTGGCGATCGTGGCGATCGGCTACAGCACGGGCAACTGGACCTATGTGATCAATGTGGCTGGCGATACCTACTTCTACCTGGTGAGTCAGTACCTGCTGCCCGGCCAGTATTATGTGGTCGCCTACGACAGCTCCGGGAACTCAGGGGGCTGTCCCGGCCTGGTCACGGTGGTGAGCGACGAGACAGCCAGCTGCACGATCTCCGACTGGGTCAGCTGGTACCCGGACCGGCCCAGCGGCGTCCCAGTGCCCTGAACCGGGATTGCCAGGCATGAATACCACCGGATCGGGTGCTGCCACCCGATCCGGTTCTTGATTCCATGCTATAATAGAACGTCCGTTCTTTCCACGATAAGGAAATGGTGATGGAATTCAAACTTCATGCTCCCTTTCAGCCGACCGGCGACCAGCCGGAAGCCATCCGCCAGCTGGTCGACGGCGTCCAGCGCGGTATGCGCAACCAGGTCCTGCTCGGTGCCACCGGCACCGGCAAGACCTACACGATCGCCTCGATCATCGAGCAGCTGCAGAAGCCGGCCCTGATCATGGCGCACAACAAGACCCTGGCCGCCCAGCTCTACGGCGAGTTCCGCGAGTTCTTCCCGGATAACGCCGTCGAGTATTTCGTCTCCTATTACGATTACTACCAGCCGGAGGCCTACGTGCCCCGGCACGACCTGTACATCGAGAAGGAGACCGAGATCAACGAGGAGATCGAGCGTCTGCGTCTGGCTGCCACCACCTCGTTGATGTCGCGCAAGGATGTCATCATCGTCGCCTCGGTCTCGTGCATCTACGGGCTGGGCAGCCCGGACGAATACCTGAAGGGCGTGGTCACGCTCAAGAGCGGCGAACTGTACCGCCGCAACGCCCTGATCCGCCAGCTGGTCGACGGGCAGTACCAGCGCAACGACATCGATCTGAAACCGGGCACCTTCCGGGTGCGCGGTGACACGCTGGAGATCGTCCCGGCTTACGCCAACCGCTCGGGGTTCCGCATCACCTTCTTCGGCGACGAGATCGAGCGAATCATGGAGTTCGACTCGCTGACCGGCGAAGTCCTGTCCGAGCCGGCCCAGGCGGAGGTCTACCCGGCCAAGCATTACCTGGCCCAGGAGGACCGCCTGAAGGAGTCGATCGCCAACATCGAGAAGGAACTCGCCGAGCGCATCGCCTTCTTCAAATCCAACGAAAAACTGCTCGAAGCCCAGCGCATCGAACAGCGCACCAGCTATGACCTGGAGATGCTGCGCGAGGTCGGCTACTGCTCCGGGATCGAGAACTACTCCCGCCAGCTCGACGGCCGCGCCGCCGGCACCCATCCCTGGACGCTGATCGATTTCCTGCCCAGCGACTACCTGCTGATCCTGGACGAGTCGCACATGACCGTCCCGCAGGTGCGCGGTATGTACAACGGCGACCGCTCGCGCAAGGAGACCCTGGTGGAATTCGGCTTCCGCCTGCCCTCCGCGCTCGATAACCGCCCGCTCAAGTTTGCCGAGTTCGAGCAGGTCATGGGGTACACGATCTACACCTCCGCCACGCCCGGACCGTACGAGATGCAGAAGGCGGACCAGGTCGTGGAGCAGATCATCCGCCCGACCGGCCTGGTCGATCCGCAGGTCGAGATCCGCCCGACGCGCGGCCAGGTCGACGACCTGATCAAGGAGATCCGCACCCGGGTCGAGAAGGGCGAGCGTGTCCTGGTGACCACGCTGACCAAGCGCATGGCGGAGGACCTGGCCGATTACCTGCTCGAACTGGGCATCAAGGTCCACTACCTGCACTCGGAGGTCGAGACCATCGAGCGGGTCGGCATCCTGCGTGACCTGCGCCTGGGCGTCTTCGACGTGGTGGTGGGGATCAACCTGCTGCGCGAAGGCCTGGACCTGCCGGAGGTCTCGCTGGTGGCGATCCTGGACGCGGACAAGGAAGGCTTCCTGCGTTCGGACACGGCCCTGATCCAGACCATCGGCCGCGCCGCCCGGCACGTCAACGGGCAGGTGATCATGTACGCCGACAAGCAGACTGACTCGATGAAGCGGGCGATCGAAGAGACGACCCGCCGCCGGGCGAAGCAGGTCAAGTACAACACCGAGCACGGCATCGTCCCGGTCGGCATCCACAAGGCGATCCGCGATCTGACCGACACGTTCTCCGCCAAGGCGGTGGCCGAGAGCCAGTCCGATTACAAGGCCGGCAAGCGCATGGAGGTCACCTCCCGGCGCGAGCTGGAGAAGGTGATCAGCGAGCTCGAACGGCAGATGAAGGAAGCCGCCAAGAACCTGGAGTTCGAACGGGCCGCCGCGCTGCGCGACGAACTCTTCGAGCTGAGAGCCCTGCTGGCTGAGGACAACTCGCTCAAGCCCTGGGAGAAGATCAAATTGCTGGCTGGAGAAGAGTAGGTTGAACAATCCCCGGGATCGCCTTGGCTCCCGGGGACAGCTTTATTTCCTGGCGACAACTTCCAGTCTTCCCAGCATCCCGGCCTGGACATGCCCCGGCATGCTGCATACGATCTGATATATCCCCGGCTCAGTGGGTGACTGGAACTGGACGGTCCTGGTCTCACCGGAACGAACCTCGATCGCCCAGTAGACGTTGCCCTGGTCTTCCTGGTCGTACCGATTCCCCACGTCCACACCCAGCTCCATCACCGTAAAGTCATGCGTGGTCAGGCCCGTATTCGTAACATGCAGGCTGATCTCCGCACCGGCCGGGACGACCAGTCGCTCCGGGCTGATTTGAAAATCGCTCAATTCCAAGTCGATGCTCGTCGAAGGCGAATTCGCCTGACACGCGGATAGGGAGGCGGCGATCAGGATCAGAATCGGGGCAAGATATTTCCTAAGCATGGTTTTTAACGCTCACACGATATGTACATAGATTTTATTAGTGACATCCTGACCGAGGGTGGAGGACGTTCCCCGGGTTTGGATCGTCAGGTTTTGGTCGAAGGGCGAATACTCCAGGATCTCCATCCTGGCACCTGGGACAAGCCCAAGGCTTTCGAGGTGGCGAAGCAGTTCCGGTTCGGCCCCGCGCACCGAGTGCAGCTCGACGGTCTGGTTGGGCCTCAAGCTGGAAAGTGGCGAAGTATCGTCAAGCGGCATGGACAGATCGGCGGACGGAATGAATTCACCGTGCGGGTCCCGGGAGGGATTGCCCATATTGGCGGCGATGCGCCGCTCGAAGTCTTCCGAGATGACGTGTTCGAGCCGTTCGGCATCTTCATGAACGGTGTCCCAGGTGTAGCCGAGCGCTTGAACCAGCCAGGTCTCCAGCAGGCGATGATGGCGGATGATCTCGAGAGCCGCCTTCCTTCCGTCTTCCGTCAGCGTTACGCCCCGGTGCTTGTGGTACTCGACCAGGACAGGATCCGAACCGGCAAGTTTTTGCAGCATGACCGTCACCGAGGCGGGCTTGACCGCCAGCTTCTCCGCCAGCGCGTTGGTGCCTGCGCTGCCTCCGTTCTCTGTGAGTTCGTAAATGCGTTTCAAGTAATCCTGGGCGGATGCGCTGAGGGTGAGGTCCATACGCTCGTCTCTTATTTGATCAGCAAGCCTGTGACCCAGAGCAGCAGCATGCCGGTGAGCACGCCGCTGAACAGGGTCCACGAGTCGGCTCTGCTTTTGGTGTCCTTCAGGATCAATTTGCCAATTTCATATACGACCTCGAAGATCGCTCCGGCTCCGATGGCCAGGAAAAGGACGGCCAGGAACGGGGAGGGCGTGTAGCCACCGATCCAGGCGCCCAGGATCGCCGGCCCACCGCCGACAAGACCCATGACGCCGAGGTGTTTGAGACTCGGTCGGTCGCGCAGCACCGGTGCAATGATGCCGAGTCCCTCGGTGATGTTCTGGAGGATGAATCCGACCACCAGGAAGGTGCCCAGCGCGATCTCCCCGATGCTGAAGGCCGCGCCGATGGCAAGTCCTTCCCCGAGGTTGTGGAAGCCGATCCCGACCGCGATCGTGAACGCCAGGCCAAGCCTGCGGTCCGCTTCGGTGCCGGAGACTTCGGCTTTTTTCCTGGAGATCGAGTCCAGCAGCAGGAAAGTCCCCACGGAGCCGATGCCGAACAAACCGATGCCCTGAAAGGCTGACGGGACCTTGGCGGTAAAATCCAGGGCTTCGGCGACCGTATCCAGGCCGAGGAAGATCAGCAGCCCGGCGGTCGCGGCAAGCAGGAAAGCCATGGCCCGCCGTCCCAGCTGGCGCAGGGCGGGGAACCAGAAGATGCCCAGGAAGACGGGGATGACACCGACGTAGATGCCGATCAGCGTGAATCCCCAGAAGGTGCGGCTCGAAGGCTGCGGCGTCTCGAAGGCGACCGGGATGTCCACGGGAAAGGCAATCGCATTTCCAGAAAACAGGGTGACCGTATACGCTTCACTGTCCGACCAGGGATAGGGGATGTGAACGACTGCCCGTCCCAGGCGGGGAATGGCTGTCTCCGGAGTCACTGTGAATGGGATCACCGCGTCGTTGACGATGACCTGTGCGATGAGGATCTCGTCCGGGCCGGTATTGCGCACCTGCAGTTCGATGCCGTCGCGCACCAGGACATACCGCTCGACGTTGAGGCTCTCGACCGGCGCGGCAGATTGGAGACCGACCCCACTTCCCGTGGAAAGGAACAGGGCGATCACGCCGGCCAGCGCCAGGACCGGGGCCAGGAGCAGGAGCAAGGTCTTCGTGGTGAACGGGGAAGGAGCTGCCGTTTGTTGACTCATGTTAGCCTCCCGGTCATTCCGTCACCGCGAACATCCCGTTCCAGCCGAGTTCTGCGAACTCGGTGACATGGGCATGGAACATGTAGGTGCCGGGATATTTGTACGAGAATTCCAGGATGCCGCGCTGGGCCTGGCCCTGGATGATCGTGTCCGTGAATTCGGCGGGAACCAGCGACGTGCCGGTGGGATAGTAATGGAAGAAATTCGCATGCAGGTGGAAGGAATTGAGCAGGTCGAACTCCAGGATATTGACGAGGTAGATCCGCACGCTCTCGCCGACCTTGATGGGAATGGGGTGGTTCTGGTAATAGAACGGGATCCCATTGACCGCGTAGAAATCATTCACGTTGTCATAGTCCACGTCAAAGCCGCTCATCACCATGACCATCTCGTGATCGGTGCGCGGCCGGCCTGGCCGCGGGTCGACGATGAACGCGCCGTAGAGCCCCTTGGCAATGTGCCGTGCCAGCGGGAAGACATGACAGTGATAGAGGTGGACGCCAAACGGCTCAGCGACGAATTCATAGGTGTAGCTATCACCGGGTTGAACATATCCACCCGGACCCGTTCCCGGCACGCCGTCCATCGATCCTGGGTGAAATCCATGGAAATGCATGCTGTGCGGATGATTGCTCCCATTGATCAACGTGATGCGGATCAGATCGCCTTCTGTGCACCGGAAGGTGGGGCCTGGGATGCGTCCGTTATAGGTCCATGCCTGGAAGAGTATGCCCGGCACGATTTCTACTTCTTTATTGATCACGGTGACCTCGTATTCGCGCAGCATCCCGCCGTCCGGCAGGACGGATACCCGGCCGTAATCGAAATCCGTCAGAAGGGCGCCCGGGTCGAATCCGTTTTTCGCATGATCTACATCCCCTACGCCAGGCAGAACCCCGTCACCGTGTTCAGTGCCCATCTGCATGGCAGGCATAGATATAGGTTGGGGGCGTTTCCCCGTAACCTGCGCGATGGCCGTGGTCCCGGCCGCGCCGAGGATTCCCAGCGCTCCCAGCTTCAGTACATCCCTGCGTGATAGTTTATTGTTCACGTTGTCCTTTGAAATATGATAAATTAGATATAATTAGTCGTATCTAATTATGATTTTAGCCGGTTTGGAGACTCCTGTCAAGCGGGATCACCTTTTTCAAATCTTTACCCAAGCTTGTTGCATTTGTGGCATGTCATATGGAGCCTCCCATGCCGAAGATCCTCCTTGTGGACGACGAACCTGGCATCGTCAATCTGGTGCTGACCTATCTGAAAGCCGAAGGGTATGAGGTCCATACCGCCTCAGATGGACATGCCGCAGTAAAAGCCGTGCATGCCTTCAAGCCGGACCTGCTCATCCTGGATATCATGCTGCCCGGGCTGGACGGGCTCGAAGTCCTGTCCCGGCTGCGGCGCGAATCCCAGGCCTACGTGATCATGTTGACCGCCCGGACCGAGGAAACGGACAAGATCGTCGGCCTGTCCGTCGGAGCGGACGATTATGTGACCAAACCCTTCAGCCCGCGCGAGTTGGTGGCGCGCGTCAAGGCTGCCTTGCGCAGGCAGCAGGCGGGCGCCGCGGCGGGGGAGGATGCCAGGGTGTTGCATTTTCGCCGGGTCAGCATCGATGCCGGGTCCCACACGGTCAGCGTGGGCGATCGGCCAGTCGAGTTGACCGCCACCGAGTTCGACCTGCTGCTTGCTCTGGCGGAGAACCGTCCGCGTGTTCTGACGCGCGAGCAGCTGCTCGAGAAGGTCTGGGGCTATGAGTATTTCGGCGACACGCGCGTCGTCGATGTCCACCTGGGTCACCTGCGCCAGAAGCTCGGCGTGAAAGTCATCGCCACCCTGCGCGGGGTCGGCTATCGTTTTGAGGATGAACCTGCATGAAGGTCAACCTGGCAACCCGATTATTTCTCTCGTTCCTGGCCGTCCTGTTGATCAGCGCGGTCATCCTTGTGCTGGTCGCCCGGTTCGAACTGCCGCGCGCCTATGGCCGTCATCTGGGAATGATGGAAGGCATGATGCCCGGAGGCATGGGTCCCGGTTCCGGACGGAACACGGAAACCGTTGAATCCGGCACGACCCTGTTCGAGGGCTTCCGGTCAAGTTTCAACGACGCCCTGCTGCTGGCGGGTGCCGTCGCACTGGTCACGGCGCTGCTGGCCAGCCTCCTCGTCAGCCGCTGGATGCTGGTCCCGCTGCAGCGCATGACCCTGGCCTCCCAACGCATTGCCGCGGGAAAATACACCGAACGGGTGCCTGGCACCCACGCCGGGGACGAGATCGGGACTCTGGCGGCCAACTTCAACCGCATGGCGGAATCGCTCGAAAAGGTCGAAGGCCGGCGCAAGCGACTCATCGCGGATGTCGCCCATGAGCTGCGCACCCCGTTAACGACCATCAAGGGTTCCATCGAAGGACTTCTGGATGGCATGTTGCCGGCCAGCGAACATACCTTTACCCAGATCAGCCAGGAGGCCGACCGGCTGAACCGCCTGATCGACGATCTGCAGGAGCTATCGCGCGTCGAGTCCGGCACTTTTGTCCTGGATCGGAAGGAAGTCCGGCTGGCCGAGTTATCCATCTCGATGAAGAAGCGCTTCGATCTCCAATAGGAACGCAAGAAGGTGGCGCTGGACTGGGACCTGCCTGCCTCCCTGCCGCCGGTCTGGGCGGATGAAGGCCGAATCGGTCAGGTGTTGACCAACCTGCTTTCCAACGCCTTGCAATACACCCCCACAGGCGGCAGGGTCGCTGTGTCCGCGGTCCGGGACGGCGACCAGGTGCGGATTTCCGTGCTCTATACCGGCGAGGGCATCCCGGCCGGCCAGCTGGAACTGGTCTTCGAGCGCTTTCACCGGGTGGATGGCTCGCGCTTCCCCCAGTCCGGCGGCGGCTCGGGGACTGGCTTGACCATCGCCCGCTCCTTGGTGGATGCGCACGGCGAGGCGATCTAGGTCGAATGTCCGGGCGAGGGTCTGGGCATCACCTGTAGATGAGATCGCCGCTGTCCTCCAGGAAGTCCGGCAGGCTGCCCTGAATGCCGCGGTTGCGGATGGCGTCCTGCCGCAGGCACAGGCGGACTGGATGGCCTCCCGGATGGGCCGCCACATGCAGTCTTATGGCCCCCTGGGGACCTGCCCGATGGGCGGCCGGATCGACGGCGCCCGGATGGGACGCGGTTTCCGCGGCCAGCAAGCCAATCCGTAAATTTCCATCGGGAATCAAGAGCCGGGCGGCTGCCCGGCTCTTTTTCGTTAATGCTGGGAGGATTGGGTTTTGACCAGTTCCACGCCCAGAGCGGTCAATTCCTCCACCGCTTCCGGGATCAACGTCCCGAGCGTGGCCAGATAGATTCCCTTGGGACAGAACAGGACCACCAGCTGGTTGAAGACGTTCTCGCTGGAGAGGGTTTTCAGCGGGTAGCGCTGCGCCCAGTCCGCCAGGGGCGTGATCGCCCAGGGGGAAAGGATCTGCCGAGCCAGGTTCTGGTTGCTGGTGAAGCCGGTGAAATGCGGGTCGAGGCGTGGATCCGGGTTGGCCAGCAGGCCGGCCGATTCCAGCCCCGGTGTGTCCTCGCCGCCGAAACCGTACAGGCTCAGGGTTTGCTTGACCAGCATGCTGCCGATCCCGCCGAACAGGCCGCCGCCGGATTTTTGCCCGGTAACTTTCTGGGCGAGATAGAGGAACCCGTCCGGGAATTTCGCATCCGGGGAGAACCAGCGGGTGACGCCTGTGCCTCCCATCGAGCGGGTCTGCAGATACCAGTGAACCCCATCCTTGACGTTCTCCTGCGCCTGCGATCCGGTCAGGCCTTCCTGCTGTTCCTGGTAGACCTTTTGGGAGATCTGCGCGGCCATCTGCATCAGCCCGCCCTGGCTGGACTGGGTGCTGTCCATGCCGAGCAGGGCGCGGATCTCGTTCGCCTTCTGGTATTTGGGTCCGCTGCCGGAGGAGTAATAGTTCCGCAGGGGGACCGTGCTGCCATCCCGGCAGCGGAAGACGACCCGGTACGTCGGCCGGTTGGATCGGCTCGAACTGCTGTGCGTCGATTCCACGTCCACGGCCAGGATGTCCGCGATCGGGATCTCGACCAGCCTGCCCGGGATCAGTCCGATCGAACGGATCGTCAGCTGGCTGGCGCCGCGGTCCACCGAGACGATCTTGATCCTGGCGGTGGCCAGCAGCAGCACACCGATGGCGCCGGGCATGATCAGCAGGGTCGGCTGGCCCGGTTCCTGCAGGAAGATCCAGGCGGCAATCGCGAGGAAGATCGCGCCGGCAACCCATGTGCCAGTCGGCAGATCGACGACCCGGTCCTTGTCCATTGTGTTCATGCGCAGACTCCTTTCCCACCTGAATTATACAGCCGCGGCAGGGATCGGTACAGCCGGAGGGCAGGCAAATATGTCTGACAACTTGACTAGACAAGCTTGTCTCGGTAGAATCCCGCCATCTTCTCTCCGGACGGTTGCATGCCAGTCTATCGTTTTGTCGTTGCCAGCCATGGGGAAAGGGACCCGCGTGACGCCGGGCTCCTGCTGGATGCCCGCGCACTGGGATTCCTGCGTTTGCAGCGGATCCAGTGCCAGGCTCTGTATTTCGTCGAGGGCCAACTGACAGCGAAAGAGTGCCAGCAGTTGGCCCTCGAGCTTTTAATCGACCCGCTGGTCCAATCCTGTGAATGGACCCGGCTTCCGGCGGCGGCCCGGCAGACGGACGACGGGCGGGTTGCGATCGAAGTTGCCCTGCGTCACGGGGTGACCGACCCCGTGGCCGCGGAGCTCGTCCGGGGGGCGGGCGAGCTTGGGCTCAACGGCCTGCGTCAGGCATCCAGCGGCATGCGCTACCTGCTCGACGGGCTCGACGTGGGCCAGGCCTGTCAGCTGGCGGAACGCCTGCTGGCCAATCCCGTCATCCAGCGTTGGGCGGTTGGCGAGGTGGAGCCCGCGTTCCCCGAGCAGGCCCAGTCGAGCGGGCAGGTGGAGGCGGTCCGCCTGCGCGGATTGGAGGACGAAGCGCTGCTCGCCCTGTCCAACGAACGGCGCGCCGCGCTGGACCTGGCCGAAATGCGCGCCATTCGGACCTACTGCGAACGGGAGGGGCGCGACCTGACGGACGTCGAGTTCGAGGCGATCGCCCAGACCTGGTCCGAGCACTGCGTCCACAAGACCTTCAAGGGCAGGATCGTCGTCAAGCCGGATGCGGGGGAAACGATTGTCGTCGATTCGCTATTCAAGACCTATATCCAGAGCGCCACGCAGGAGATCGCCGCCCCCTGGGTGCTCTCGGCGTTCAGCGACAACGCCGGCATCCTCGATCTGGATGGCGTCAACGAAGTTTCCTTCAAGGTCGAGACGCACAATCATCCTTCGGCGATCGAACCGTTCGGCGGTGCCAACACAGGCGTCGGCGGCGTGATCCGGGACGTGCTCGGGGTCTCGCACAAGCCGGTGGCCAACACGGACGTGCTCTGCTTCGGAACGCAGTCTGCCGGCTTTGACGAGCTGCCGGCCGGCGTGCTGCACCCGCGGCGGATCTTCTCGGGCGTGGTGGCCGGGGTTCAGGACTACGGCAACAAGATGGGCATCCCCACCGTCAACGGGGCGATCCTTTTCGACCCGGGCTATGCCGCCAATCCGCTCGTATTTTGTGGGACGGTCGGCATCTCCCCCCGGGGACTGCATCCGCGCCAGCCGAACGCCGGTGACCGGGTCATCGTCCTCGGTGGGCGCACGGGCCGGGACGGCCTGCGCGGCGCGACCTTCTCATCGATGGCCATGGACGCCCAGACGGGGGAGGTCTCCGGGTCCTCGGTGCAGATCGGCAATCCCATCGTCGAGAAGGGGTTGGTGGACGTGATCCTCCCGGCGCGGGACCGCCGGTTGTACTCGGCGATCACCGATTGCGGCGCGGGCGGGCTTTCCTCGGCGGTCGGCGAGATGTCCGCCGGGATCGGCTGCGACGTGGACCTGGCTTCCGTCCGGCTGAAATATCCCGGCCTGGCTCCCTGGGAGATCTGGCTGTCGGAGGCGCAGGAACGCATGGTGCTGGCCGTGCCGCTGCAGAATGTCCCCGCGATGCAGGAACTGTGCGACACCTTCGATACCGAACTGACCGACATCGGCGCGTTCACCGGGTCGGGGCGCCTGGTCGTGCGTTACGCGGGACGGGTCGTGCTCGATCTGGAGAACGCTTTCCTGCATCATGGCATCCCGCAGCGCCAGTTGAGCGCCCGGATCCACCAACCTGTCAGCAGCCTTTCCGCCAGTCCGGCGGTAACGGCGCCGGCGGAGCTGCTGCTGCGCCTGCTGTCGCACCCGGACATCGCTTCGAAGGAAGCGGTCATCCGTATCTACGATCACGAGGTCCAGGGCGGGACAGTGATCAAGCCGTTGAGCGGCGCCGGGATGGACGGACCCGCCGATGCCTGTGTGCTGCACCCCTCCGGGGCCCAGGGGCTGGCCGGGATCGTCCTCGCCAACGGCATCAACCCGGAGTATGGCAAGCGGGATGCCTACCGCATGGCCTGCGCCGCCGTCGACGAGGCGGTCCGCAACGCAGTGGCCTGCGGGGCGGACCCGGCTCGCATTGCCCTGCTCGACAATTTCTGCTGGGGCGATCCGCGCGACCCCGACACGCTGGGGACGCTGGTCGAGGCGGCGCGCGGCTGCCGGGATGCCGCCCTGCTCTTCCACACGCCTTTCGTCTCCGGCAAGGATTCGTTGAACAACGAATACCTGGGCGTGGATGGCAGGCGGCATGCCATTCCGCCGACCCTGTTGATCTCGGCGATCGGCATCCTGGAGGATGTGACCCGGTCCATGACGATGGAGCTGAAGGCGGCGGGCAGCGATCTTTTCCTGGTCGGGGAATTCCAGCCCGTCTTCGGCGGTTCGCATTTCGACCTGGTGCGGGGGGCCGCTTCGGGAGAGCCGGTCCCGGAGCTCTCTCCGCAGACCCCCGCCGTTTATGCCGCCCTGCATCGCCTGATCCATGCCGGACCGGTTCGCGCCGTGCATGATCTGAGCGAGGGTGGGCTGGGGGTGGCTGCCGCCGAAATGTGCCTCGCCGGCAGGCTGGGGTTGACGCTGGAGCTGCCCGGCGGGGATCCGGTCCGCTCCCTGTTCGCCGAGACGACCGGCTGCCTGCTGGTGGAAGTGCCGCCGCAGGAGCGGAAAGCGTTCCTGGCTAGCTTCGCCGGCCTGCCCGCCCTGCGCCTCGGCACGGTGGAGGCCGCGCCCGTCTTCAGCCTGCGGAGCGGCGGCATCCCGTTCCTGTCCTTGACTTTGGACGACCTGATCCTGGCCTGGAAGGCACCCCTGCAATGACACGATCCCCCTGCGCACTGATCCTGCAAGCGTACGGAACCAACCGGGACCAGGATGCCGCCGAGGCGCTGCGCCTGGCCGGGGCCAGCCCGGAACTGGTCCCGCTTGCCCTCCTGCGCCAGGGCAGGGGCCAGTTTTCTGCATTCGACATCCTGGTCTTGCCGGGCGGCTTTTCTTATGCCGACGCCCTCGGAGCCGGCAGGCTGCTTGCGCTGGATCTGAAGACCTATTTCTCCGATCAGATCCAGGCTTTCGTGGCTGCGGGAAAACCGGTCATCGGCATCTGCAACGGCTTCCAGGCCCTGGTCAAATCCGGGCTCCTGCCTGCCGTAGACGAAGCGGCTTCCCCCCGGCCGGCGCCAGCGGCCACACTGACCTTCAATGCCGGCGGGCATTTCGAGTGCCGCTGGGTGACCCTGCAGCCCGTCTCGCAGCGCTGCCTGTGGACACGCGGCCTGGCGGAACCGGTCGAATGCCCCGTCGCGCACGGCGAGGGCAATTTCCAGGTTGCTGGCGCTACTGTGCTGGCAGCCCTGCAGGCGCAGGATCAGATCGCCCTGACCTACATCCGCACGGACGGAACTCCCGCGCATGGGGAATACCCGTCCAATCCCAACGGCTCCCTGCTCGACATTGCCGGGATCTGCAACCCGGCCGGGAACGTACTGGGTCTGATGCCGCATCCCGAGAATCACATCCGTCCCTGGCAGCACCCGCGCGGGACGCGAGCCGGTATGGGGAGGAACGGTCTGGGGATCTTCCAAAACGCGGTCCGGTACATGAAAGGATTTTGAATACAGTGATGGAATATCCTGACTTGTTGAATTCCGCGCTCATCGAAACCCACCTGCCGCTGCCTGGACGGCAGACCGGCAAGGTACGCGACTGGTATGACCTGCCCGATGGCAGGCGCCTGATCGTCACCACGGACCGGCTCTCGGCCTTCGACCGCGTCCTGGCGGCCGTGCCCTACAAGGGCCAGGTGCTCAACCAGCTTTCCGCCTGGTGGTTCGAGCAGACGGCGGATTTGATCCCGAATCACCAGCTCTCCATCCCGGACCCGAACGCGGCCGTGGTCCGGGTCGTCGAGCCCTTCCCGGTCGAGGTGATCGTGCGCGGTTACATCACCGGCGTGACCTCGACCGCCCTGTGGTACCGCTATTCCCTGGGGGAGCGGGAGATCTACGGACACCGTTTCCCCCAGGGGCTGCGGAAGAACCAGGCGTTGCCTGCGCCGATCCTGACCCCGACGACCAAGGGTGGGGTCACCGGACACGACGAACGCCTGACCTGCGCCGAGGTGGTCACGCAGGGCCACCTGGACGCGGCGACCTGGGAGCGGATCCAGGCTGCTGCCCTGGACATCTTCCGCCGCGGCCAGCAGGTGGCCGCCCGGGCCGGTCTGATCCTGGTGGACACCAAGTATGAATTCGGCCGCGCCGCGGACGGCTCGCTGCTCCTGATCGATGAGGTCCACACGCCGGATTCGTCCCGCTTCTGGAAGGCCGACAGCTACAATGGCTGCTTCGAAACCGGCGCGGAGCCGGAGAACTTCGACAAGGAATTCGTGCGCCTGGCGTACGTCGCGCAGGGCTACCGCGGGGAGGGGGAGCCGCCGCAGATGCCGGCCAGTCTGTGGGAGGCGGCCAGCCAGCGGTATATTGCCATTTATGAACTTCTGACCGGAAAGCGCTTCGTACCCGGCGGGTATCCAATCGAACCGCGGCTGATCGACGCGCTGCGCGTAGCCAATATATTGCCCGAAGGTGGAGTATGAGCCATTCTCTCGTCGTCATTCTGATGGGGTCGAAGACCGACCTGGAGCACGGGCGCCGGATCGCAGAGGCCTGCCAGGGTTTCGGCCTGGACACCGTCCTGCGCATCGGTTCGGCGCACAAGACACCCGGGCACGTGCTGCAGATCCTGGGCGAGTATGAGGCCGATCCCCGGCCGAAGGTCTACATCACCATCGCCGGGCGCAGCAACGCCCTGAGCGGTTTTACCGATGGGGCGGTCGCCGCGCCGGTGATCGCCTGCCCGCCGCCAAGCGAGGCGTACAGCGGAGCGGACCTGTTCTCCTCCCTGCGCATGCCCTCCGGGATCGCCCCGGCGCTGGTGCTCGAGCCGGCGAACGCCGCCCTGCTGGCCGCCAAGATCCTGGCGCTGGCGGATGCGGAGGTACTCGTCCGGGTCAGCCAGGCGCGCAGCGCCGCTGCCGCACAGGTCCTCCAGGATGACCTTTCGCTCACATGACACCATATCAGGAAGACCGGCCCCGGGACGCCTGCGGTATCGTCGGCATCTATGCCCCAAACGAAGAAGTGGCGCGCATGGCCTTCTTTGGCCTGTTCGCCCTGCAGCACCGCGGCCAGGAGGCGGCCGGCATTGCCGTATCGGACGGCAGCGTGGTACGACTGCACAAGGACGTGGGTCTGGTCGCCCAGGTCTTTCACCCCCGCAGCCTGGCCGAACTGCAGGGAAGCTATGCCATCGGCCACACGCGCTATTCCACCACCGGGTCCTCGTCGATCCGCAACGCTCAACCCTTCCTGATCGAGACCGTCAACGGGCCGGTCGCCCTGGCGCACAACGGCAACCTGGTCAACTCGGCCGCACTGCGCGACGATCTGCTCCGCAGCGGGATGGGCTTCTCGTCCTCCTCGGACAGCGAAGTGATGACCATGATGTTGGCGCGCAACGGCGGCAGCACCTGGGTCGAGCGCATCCAGCATGCCATGAGCCGCTGGCAGGGCGCCTATTCACTGGTCGTGCTGACCCGTGACAGCGTTTTTGCGGCGCGCGATCCCTGGGGCTTTCGACCGCTCAGCGTCGGGTTGCTGCCTTCGGGTGGCTATGCCGCCGCTTCCGAGACCGGTGCGCTGCGCACCCTGGGTTGCCAGGCGATCCGGGAGGTCAACCCCGGCGAGATCGTCACCCTGTCCGGCAGGGCGCTGGTTGTCACCCAGGCTGTGCCGGCGGCATCCCTGCTGGCGCGCTGCGTCTTCGAGATGATCTACTTCTCCCGCCCGGATGCGGTCTGGGACGGACGCAGCGTTCACCAGGTGCGGCAGAACCTGGGCCGGGAGCTGGCGCGTGAATGCCCGACAGAGGCGGACGTGGTCATCCCGACGCCGGACTCGGCCATCCCGGCCGCGATCGGTTATGCCTTGCAGTCCGGCATCCCGTACAACGATGGTTTCATCAAGAACCGCTATGTTGGGCGGACGTTCATCGAGCCGACCGATTCGCTGCGCAAGCGCGGCGTGGCGCTCAAGTTCAACGTGATCAACGAGAATGTGCTCAACAAGCGCGTGGTGATGATCGACGATTCGATCGTACGCGGCAACACCACCGGCCCGATCGTCAAGCTGCTCTACGAAGCCGGCGCGGCGGAGGTCCACCTGCGCATCACTTGCCCGCCGATCACCGATCCCTGCTTCATGGGTGTGGACATGGGGACCCACTCCGACCTGATCGCACACCGGCGGACGGTGGCGGAGATCCGGGAGCATATCGGTGCGCATTCGCTGCACTACCTGTCGCTCGAAGGCATGCTGCGGGCGATCGGCCGTACGGAAGGCTACTGCCAGGCATGTTTCACCGGCAGTTACCCGATCCCGGTCGATCTCGGCTCGGCCAAGACCGGCTTCGAGAAGGGGATCCAGTAGGATGAATGTCCTGTTGATCGGCTCCGGCGGAAGGGAACATGCCATCGCCTGGAAAGCGGCCCAATCACCGCTGCTGGACAGGTTCTACGCACTGCCCGGAAATCCCGGGATCGCGGCACACGCCGAGTGCCTGGAGACCCCCGTTCACGAGCATGCTGGGATCGTCGGCGTTTGCCGGGAAAAGGCCATCGACCTGGTGATCGTCGGACCGGAAGCCCCGCTGGCAGCCGGGCTGGCGGACGATCTGCGCGCGGCCGGGATCCGGGTTTTCGGCCCGGGACGGGCGGCAGCCCGGATCGAGTCCTCCAAGGTCTTCGCGAAGCATTTCATGGCCCGGCATGGCATCCCGACCGCACGGTACGCCGTGTTCGGGAAATTTGGGGAAGCTGCCCGGTATCTCGAAGGGTGCGAATTCCCGCTGGTGCTCAAGGCCTCCGGGCTGGCGGCGGGCAAGGGCGTGATCCTACCCGGGACGATTGATGAGGCGCTGGAAGCGCTCGAGTCGATCCTGGTCAAGAAGGAATTCGGCGCAGCCGGCGACGAGGTCGTCATCGAGGAACGTCTGCGCGGAGCGGAGGTTTCCTTGATGGCCTTTTGCGATGGCCGGACGCTGGTCCCGATGCTGCCGGCGCAGGACCACAAGCGCCTGCTGGACGGGGATCGGGGTCCGAACACGGGCGGGATGGGCGCGTATGCACCGGCGCCGGTCTGCCCGCCCGAACTGGTCGGCGAAGTGCTGGAGACGATCCTGCAGCCGGCGGTCAGCGGTTTGCGCTTCGAGGGAACGCCTTTCATCGGTGTGCTGTATGCCGGCCTGATGCTGACCGCAGACGGTCCGCAGGTGCTGGAATTCAACTGCCGTTTCGGCGACCCGGAGACCCAGGTGATCTTGCCCCTGCTGGACTCGGATCTGCTGGAGATCGCCCTGGGGTGTACCGAAGGGCGCCTTGCCGACGTGCCTGTTCACTGGAAGGCCGGGGCGGCTGCCTGCGTGGTGCTGGCTTCCGCCGGATATCCTGGGAAGGTGCGCGACGGCTTCCCGGTCTCCGGGCTGGCGGATGTCGCCGGCGATGCGGTTTGTTTCCAGGCCGGGACCGTTCGATCCGGCGGGCAGATCGTCAGTGCCGGAGGGCGCGTCCTGGGGGTGACCGCCTGGGCGAAGACCTTGTCTCAGGCGGTGGAACGGGCCTATGCGGGTGTCGCCCGGGTGGGGTTCGAAGGCCGGCATTTCCGCACGGATATCGCCTGGCAGGCGGTGGGAGGACAGGGATGACAGAGTCGAAGTATGCGGCTTCCGGCGTGTCGATCGACGCCGGCAACCGGGCGGTCGAAATGATGAAGGAGACGGTGCGTTCCACTTACGGGCCGCAGGTCCTGGGCGGGATCGGGTCGTTCGGCGGCCTGTACGACGCGGCGGCGCTGAAGAGGATGAAATCGCCCGTGCTGGTCGCTTCCACCGACGGGGTCGGCACCAAGGTCAAGCTGGCGGCAGCCACAGGCCGGTACCGAACGATCGGGCAGGACATCGTCAATCACTGCATCGACGACATCCTGGTCCAGGGTGCACGTCCGCTCTTCTTCCTGGATTATTTTGCCACCTCACAGCTCGACCCGGTCATCGTGGCCGAGGTGGTAGCGGGGATCGCGGAGGCCTGCCGGGAAGCCGGCATGGTCCTGCTGGGCGGGGAGACGGCCGAGATGCCGGGCGTTTACCTGCCCGGAGAGTTCGACCTGGCCGGGACGATCCTGGGCATCGTCGAAAAGGACGACCTCCTGCCCCGACCGGACCCAGAAGAGGGGGATGTCTTGATCGGGTTCGCCTCTTCGGGACTGCACACCAATGGCTATTCCCTGGCCCGGCAGGTGTTCGCCGACGTACCGCTGGCAAGCGTCCTCCCGGAGCTGGGCGTGCCGCTGCAGGATGTGCTGCTCGCTCCGCATCGTTCCTATCTCAATGTTCTTTATCCGCGCCTCGCCCAGGTCAAGGCTCTCGCCCACCTGACCGGCGGGGGTTTCCTGGAGAACATCCCGCGCATCCTGCCGGGTCACCTGGACGCGGTGGTCTACTCGGATGGCTGGACAGTGCCTCCCATTTTCCGCATGATCGAGGCGCTTGGCAGAGTGGCCGCAGAAGAAATGTATCGCGTTTTCAATATGGGGATTGGGATGGTGGCAGTCGTGGCAAAAGAAAAAGCGGCGAAGTTCCAGCGGTCCATTCCTGAACAGACCTGGATCGTCGGAGAACTGACCGCCGGCACAAAATCCGTTGTATTGATGTGAGGCGAAATGTCCAAACAGATCGAACTTCGTTACGGGATCAACCCGCAGCAGGCCCCGGCCCGGGTGTTCGTGGAAAAAGGGGAGCTGCCCATCCAGGTCCTGAACAGCGCGCCGGGCTACATCAACCTGCTGGACGCGCTCAACGCCTGGCAGCTCGTGCGGGAATTGCAGGCAGCCCTTGGATTCCCGGCCGCGGCTTCCTTCAAGCACGTCAGCCCATCGGGTGCGGCCGTCGCGGCGGTGCCGCTGACCCCCGAATTGCGTGAGGCGTATGCGGTCGCCGACCTGGACCTGTCCCCGCTGGCGGAAGCGTATGCCCGGGCGCGCGGCGTGGACCGCATGTCCTCCTTCGGGGACTGGGCGGCGCTCTCGGACACCGTCGATCTCCCGACCGCGCGCATCCTGCGGCGCGAGGTCTCCGACGGGGTCATCGCTCCGGGATACGAACCGGAAGCACTCGAAATGCTGCGCAGGAAGAAGGATGGGAAGTATGTCGTCCTGCAGATGGATCCGGGGTACACCCCGCCCGAGCTGGAGAGCCGGGACGTGTTCGGGATCCGATTCGAGCAGCACCGCCATGCGCGCCTGGCGACACGGGACGACCTGAACAAGGTGGTCACGGCTCGGAAGACCCTGCCCGAGTCGGCTGTGCGCGACATGCTCGTCGCCTGGATCACGCTGAAGTATACGCAGTCCAATTCCGTCTGCTTCGCCCGGGACGGGCAGGTGATCGGCGTAGGGGCCGGTCAGCAATCCCGCATCCACTGCACCCGCCTGGCGGGGCTCAAGGCCGACCTGTGGTGGCTACGCCAGCATCCCCGGGTCCTGGCGCTGCCCTTCCGACCGGAGGTCAAGCGCCCGGAGCGCGACAATGCCATCGACCAGCTCCTGCAGCCGGATGTCACGCCGGCGGAAAAGTCGGCCTGGAAGGATATCTTCACCGAAGTACCCGCGCAAATCACAGCGGACGAAAGACGTTCCTGGCTGGAGCGGATGCAGGATGTGGTGCTTGGTTCGGATGCCTTTTTCCCGTTCCGCGATTCGATCGACCGGGCTGCACTGAGCGGCGTACGTTATGTCCTGCAGCCGGGCGGTTCCAACCGGGACGAGGACGTCATCCAGGCCTGCGACGAATACGGGATGGCGATGGTCTTTTCCGGTGTCCGTCTGTTCCATCATTAGGTCCGGAATGAATGCTCGTTTGGTCGTGCTGATCTCCGGAAACGGGTCCAACCTGCAGGCGCTGCTGGATGTCTGCGCCTGTGGAGACATCCCTGCCGGGATCGTGGCGGTCGTTTCCAACAAGGCGGATGCCTACGGTCTGGCGCGCGCCTGCCAGGCGGGCATCCCTGCCGTCGTCCTGGAAAAGGTCCCCGGCCAGGAACGTGGCGACTATGATGCAAAGCTGGCTGAGCTGGTCGCGGCACACCGACCGGATTGGATCGTCCTGGCCGGCTGGATGCGCCTCCTGACCTCCGCCTTTCTGGACCGCTTTCCGGGGCGGGTGGTGAACCTGCACCCGGCGCTTCCGGGGACGTTCCCGGGCACGCATGCTATCGAACGGTCCTACGCGGCCTGGAAAGCGGGGGAGATCGACCGGACCGGGGTGATGGTCCATCTCGTCCCGGATGAGGGGGTCGACTCGGGCCCGGTGCTGGGCGTGCAGGAATTGACCTTCCTGCCGGCGGAGACTTTGGAAGAATTCGAGCAGCGCGTCCATCTTGCCGAGCATGACCTGCTGGTCAGGACGATCCGTGCGCTCGTCAGTTAATAAAAAGGAGATTGATCGCATGCCGAAAGCCATCTTATCTGTCCATGACAAGACCGGGATCGTCGCCTTCGGGCGGGAACTCACCGGGCTGGGCTGGGAACTGCTCGCCTCCGGTGGGACTGCCCGGCACATGCAAGAGAACGGCATCCCGGTGACGGAGGTCGCCGCCTACACTCGATCGCCGGAGGTCCTGGGCGGCCGGGTGAAGACCCTGCATCCGGCGATCCACGCGGGTCTGCTGGCGCGGCCGACGGAAGCGGACCACCGGCAGCTGGTCTCGCTCGGCTGGGATTACATCGACCTGGTCGTGGTCAATCTATATCCCTTCGAGCAGACCGTTGCGACACCGGGTGTCACAGAGGCGGAGATCATCGAGAACATCGACATCGGCGGGGTGACCCTGATCCGGGCGGCGGCGAAGAATCACGAACGGGTCACGCTGGTTTGCGACCCGCAGGATTATGCCGAGGTGCGCAGCGCCCTGCAGGCAGGCGGTGTCCCGCCCGCCCTGCGCAAGCGCTTGGCGGTGAAGGGTTTCCAATGCACATCCCGGTACGATGCGCTGATCGCAAGCGCTTTGGCCCGGTAGCGCCAGGAACGGGATCAAAACCGGAGGCGAACCCGCCTCCGGTTCTTGTTTTCTCTAGACCTCGACCATGGGTTTTTCAAATTGGCTGTTGTACAGCTCTGCGTAGAAACCATTCCTGGCGAGCAGTTTTTCGTGCTTTCCCTGTTCCACGATGTCGCCGTCCTTCATGACCAGGATCCAATCGGCCTCTCGGATGGTCGACAGGCGGTGGGCGATGACAAAACTGGTGCGCCCTTTCATCAAGTCCAGCATGGCCTTTTGGATCAGGACCTCGGTGTGCGTATCGACGGAACTGGTGGCTTCGTCCAGGATCAACAGGTTGGGATCCAGCAGGATGGCGCGTGCGATGGTGAGCAGCTGCATCTGGCCCTGGGAGATGTTGGTGGTCTCCTCGTTGAGCACGAAATCGTACCCGCCCGGCAGGGCGCGGATGAAATGGTCGGCGTGGGCGGCCTTGGCTGCGGCGATGACTTCCTCGTCGGTGGCGTTCGAGCGTCCGTAACGGATATTCTCCATGATGGTGCCGTTGAAAAGCCAGGTATCCTGGAGCACCATGCCGAACATGCAGCGCAGGTCGTTGCGCTTGAAGTCCTTGATGTTATGGCCATCCAGCAGGATGGCGCCGTCGTTGACATCGTAGAAGCGCATCAGCAGTTTGACCATTGTCGTCTTGCCGGCACCGGTGGGCCCGACGATGGCGATCTTTTGGCCGGGTTCGGCATAGAAGGAGAAATCGTTGATGATGATCTTTTCGGGGTTGTAGCCGAAATGAACGTTCTTGAAGTCCACACGGCCTTCCATTTTGTCCATCACCAGCGCCACGTCCGTATCGGCCACTTCCTCGGGTTCTTCCAGGAACTGGAAGACGCGCTCCGCGGCGGCCATGGTCTGCTGCAGGACATTGGAGATGTTGGCCAGCTGACCGATCGGCTGCGTGAAGGAGCGTACGTACTGGATAAAGGCCTGGATGTCGCCAAGCGAGATGGTGCCCTTGATGGCAAGATAGCCACCCAGGATGCAGATGCCCACGTAGCCCAGGTTGCCGACAAAGTTCATGATCGGGAATAACAGGCCGGTCAGGAACTGCGATTTCCAGGCCGAATCGTACAGGACGGTGTTGATCTCGTCGAACTGCGCCACGCTCTTCGCCTCACCGTTGAAGGCCTTGACGACCAGGTGGCTGCCGTACATTTCCTCCACATGGCCGTTGATATGGCCCAGGTAATCCTGCTGGCGCTTGAAGAACACTTGCGATTTTCCAAGGATCACGCCCAGGAAACCGAACGAGAGCGGCAGGACGGCCAGTGCGACCAGGGTCATCGGCCAGCTGATGGTGACCATCATCACCAGCACGCCCAAAACCGTGACGACCGAGGTGATGATCTGGGTCATGCTCTGGTTGAGGGTCTGGCTGACCGTGTCCACATCGTTGGTGATTCGGGAAAGCACCTCGCCGTGATTCGTGCCGTCGAAGTACTTGAAAGGCATGCGGTTGATCTTGGCTGCGATATCCTTGCGGAAGCGGTAGGTGATGTTCATGGCCACGTTGGTCATGATCCAGCCCTGAACGTAGCTGAGCAGGGCCGAGATCGCGTAGAGCAGCAGCACCTGGAGAATGACGTTGCCGATATAGGTGAAGTCGATCGAGCCGCTGCCGGTGATCTGGGCCATCACTCCTTCGAACAACTTGGTGGTGGCTTTTCCGAGGATCTTGGGGCCGACGATGGAAAAGACGGTGGAAGCGATGGCGATCAGCCAGATGAAGAGGATCAGAATCTTGTAGCGACCGAGGTATTGGATGAGCTTCCGCAAGGTGCCTTTAAAGTCGCGCGGTTTTTCGCCTTTGCGCATCATGCCCATCGGTCCGCCACCCATCGGACCCCGGCCTCCGCCCATCATCGGGCCGCCGGATTGTTTGCGAGGTGTCGATTCGCTGCTGTGCATCATGCCAATTCCTCCTTGCTCAACTGCGACAAGGCAATGCCTCGATACACTTCGCAGTTCTCCATGAGTTGCTTGTGGTTGCCTTTCCCGACCACCCGACCCTCGTCGAGAACGATGATCTGTTCGGCGTTCTTGATGGTCGCGATGCGCTGGGTGACGATCAGCAGGGTGCTGCCGCTCGTGTATTGCTTGAGCGCCTTGCGCAGGGCGGCATCGGTTTTGTAATCCAGGGCGGAAAAGCTGTCATCGAAAATATTGATCGGCGCTTTCTTCACCAGGGCGCGGGCGATCGCGATGCGCTGCTTCTGTCCGCCGGAGAGATTCGAACCGCCCTGGGAGACCTCGGACCGCATCCCTTCCGTCATGGCGGCAATGAATTCGCTGGACTGCGAAATATCGGTGGCCAGCTTCAGGTCCTCTGTGCTGGCATCCTCGTCCGCATAGCGCAGGTTGCTTTCGATCGTGCCGGAGAACAGGTTGCTTTTCTGCGGGACGTATCCGATCCGGTCGCGCAGATCGTGTTGGATAACATCGCGGATGTCGATGCCGTCGACATAGATGGCGCCTTCGGTGACATCGTAGAACCGCGGGATCAGGCTGACGATGGTGGATTTACCGGAGCCGGTGGTACCGATAAAGGCGGTGGTTTGACCGGGCTGGGCGGTAAAGCTGACATCGTGCAGGACATCCTCTTCAGCCGCCGGATAGCGGAAGGACACGTTGCGGAACTCGATCGTGCCCTTGAAAGGTGTTGGGAAGGTTTTGGGTTCCTGCGGGTCTTTGATGACCGGTTCGGTCTCCAGGACGGCCGCGATGCGGTCGCCGGAGACGGAGGCGCGCGGCAGGATGATGAACATCATCGCCAGCATCAGGAAGGACATCAGGATCTGCATGGCATACTGGATGAACGCCATCATGTCACCCACCTGCATGCTGGACTCGGCGATCTGATGCGCTCCGACCCAGATGATCGTGAGCATGACGCCATTCATGATGAACATCATCAGCGGCATCATAATGACCATGACCCGGTTGATGAACAGGCTGTTTTGCGTCAGATCCTGATTGGCCTTGTCGAAGCGGGTCTCTTCGAATTCCTGCATGTTGAAGGCCCGGATCACCATCATGCCAGACAGGTTCTCGCGCATGACCAGGTTGAGACGGTCGATCAGGGATTGAATGATCTTGAATTTGGGCAGCGCCACCGCGAAGACGGTCAGGATCAGACCCAGCAGGATGGTCACTGCCAGGGCAATGATCCACCACATGCTGGCGCCCTTGCCGATGATGCGGATCACCCCGCCGATGCCAATGATCGGCGCATAAACGACCATGCGCATCATCATGATGACAACCATCTGGATCTGGGTGATGTCGTTGGTGGAACGGGTGATCAGGGAGGCGGTCGAGAACTTATCAAACTCGGTACCAGAAAAACTCTCGACACGCTGGAAGATACTCCTGCGCAGATCGCGCGCCAAACCGGCGGCAGTCCGCGCGGACAGGTAACCCACTGCGATCGTACACGCACCCGAGAGCAGCGTGACGAGCAGCATCAGGATCCCGGTGTGGATGATGTAGTCGGTCTGGATCTTTTCTGTGTCCATCCCCAGGGCGGCATACTCTGCCTTGACCGGGGCCACGGCAGCCTGGATGACCATTTTCTCCCCCAGGGCTTCGAAGCGCGCGTCGAATGAGCTGCCCAGTCGGGCGATCTGGTCCGCTGGCAGGCGGGAGAGGACCATGAAAAGATCCATTCCGGGAGGTAGCTGGGTCAGGTCAAAGCCCAGGCCGGCACCCATTGCGGCTGCCTTGGCGGGGTCGGTCATGATCTGCTCGATAGCGGATACGATCAGGAAGGCCTTTCCCATGACCGGATTCAGCCAGTCGATCTCGCTGCTGTCGACCTCGTTCAGGATGTAGATCGCGTTTCCGTTGAGGGCTGGGTACAACTCCAGCTTGGCCGCATACTCCGCAGCCGTACTGTCGATCAGTGTGAAATCGGAAAGCACGCGGTCTTTTTCCTCGGGGCTCATGAAGATCGTCAGCCGGTCCATTTCTGTTTGGCGGATCGCCTCGGGCACGGCACCGGAAATGCCGCCCTGCTGGATGCCGATGTTCACGATGTTGGAAAGATAATCCGGCAGAGCCAGGTCTGCATTGGCCTGCACGAAGAGCAAGACAATGGAGATCAGGATCAACAACGTGTAGGGTTTCAGGTACTTGAACAAGCGAAACATTTTGGACACGAACTCCTTTGATGTGATTAAGAACTGCAGGGAAGATGTGTAGTGCCGTTCCCCGGGATCGGTTCAATCTTCCGGTTTTCTGGCTGCTGCGGTCAAGATCGTCAAGGCTTCTGCGATCATTTTCTGCTGGTCCGGGGAGAGCTTTTCGGTGACTTCTGCGACCCAGTGGCTCCTGGCAGCAATACCCTGGTCGATCAGGCTCCGTCCATGAGGGGTCAATTCGAGCCGTTTGGCGCGCCGGTCATCCGGGTCTTCGGTACGGGCGATCAGTCCCATTTGAACAAGCCGGTCGACGGACTGACTGGCGGCGGCGTTGGTGAAGCCCATCTTTTCACCGATCTCGGACACTCCCGCGCTGCCGTGATGAAAAAGGCGCATCAGGATGTTCACCTGGGAGAACGACAGCCCGGTTGTGTCCATGAAGCGCTTGAAATCACGCGCGGAGCGGTGCATGAAAACTTCCGCCCATGCGCGAATGACATCGGTAAGTTGTTTGGTTTCGGACATGATTAATGTTCCTAATTAGTTAAGACGGGTTAATATATTCCCGGAGCGGGCTGGCGTCAAGGGAGGACGGATTAGAGATATATTAGAATTCAAACCAGGATGGATATTTCCATCCTGGTTTGGTAATGACCCGAATACCCAACCGGTTCGCCGGGGGAAAAATCAGGGTACGGAATTTTTAAGCGGGATCAGGAGCAGGGGGACGTTGGTGCGGCGGGCTACCGCGGCTGTGACCGACCGGTTCCAGAATGCGTCCATGCCAATGCGCCCGTGGGTGCCAATAAGGATGACGTCGGTCGACAACCGCTCGGCGGTTTTCACGATGACCTGAGCCGGATCGCCGCGCGCGACTTCTGCGGTCGCAGCGATCCCTTCCCGGTTGAAATCGTTGAGATGCTCCTGGAAGTGTTCCTGGGCTAATTCTTCTGCGATATCGAGGTAGGCCGAAGCAGTCATCGGAAGGAATGAGCCGGCGGCGGCGTGAGCGCCCGAGTCTGTCCCACGGGTTGGGATGACGCAGAGCAGATCGATCTGTGCCTTCCCCAGGCGGGCCAGTTCCATCGCAGTCGGCAGGATTGCATCATGGATCGATTCGTTATCCAACGGGACCAGGATCCGGCGCAATTGGAAGCTTTCCGGTTGATCCGGTTTGATCAGGAGAACCGGTGTCTGCCCGGAGGCGGCCACCTGTTGGGCGATCGAACCGAATACCAAATTGCGCAGACCGCCTTTTCCGTGCGCAGTCAGGATGATCAGGTCCGGATTGAATTCTCCAGAGGCATGTTGTACGATGCTTTTGGCAACATCGGCTACCGGTGCGCTGTGGACGTGAGTCTCCGCCGGCCTTGGAAAACGCATGGCGACCTGTTTCAGGTAGCTATTCGCCTCCCCGGTTTCGGTCAGGTGCCGGTCATGGTGGATCTCGCCTTCTGCTTCCTGTTCGATGACATGCAGCAGGGTGACAGGCGCCGAGAAGATCTTCGCAAAGGTCACCGCTGCCGGAAGTGCGGTTTCGGCAAGTGCCGAGCCATCGAGGGGGAGGAGGATTTGCTTGAACATGGGCTTATTTCCCAAAGAACGTCTGGTAGAGAAGATATAGGTTCAAGGCAACGATCAATGTGGCAGACAGGCTCGCCAGGAGCGATGTCAGGCGCCGGTTGACCATGGCCCCCATGATGCGGGGGTTGCTTGTGAAGATCACAAGTGGGATGATCGCGAAGGGCAATCCGAAGGAAAGCACAACCTGGCTGATGACCAGGGTGCGGGTCGGATCGAGACCGATGAAGATCACCAGCAGTGCCGGCAGGATGGTGACGATTCGGCGCACCCAGGGTGGAATATGATAATTGAGAAACCCCTGCATGATCACCTGTCCGGCCATGGTGCCCACCGAGGAGGACGATAGTCCGGACGCAAGCAATGCCACTCCGAACACGATACCTGCAGCCGGGCCAAGGAGCGGCTGCAGCGTCTGATATGCCTCCTCGATCGACCCTACACTGGTGCCGCTCTTAAAAAAGGCAGCCGCAGAGGTGATCAACATGGCGGCATTCACCGAACTGGCGATGACCATGGCGATGACAACGTCAACGATCTCGTAACGGAACAATTTCCTTTGCAATTCAGGCTTCCTGACCACCACGCGCCCCTGGGTAAGCGCAGAATGTAGAAAGATGGCATGCGGCATGACCGTAGCGCCCAATATCCCTGTTGCCAGCAGGATGCTTTCCGAGTTGGAGAATTGGGGGACGAAGGTGTGGATCGCGATCTGGCCCCAATCCGGTTGGCCGATGAAAAGCTCCACCACATAGCTTGCGGCGATCACAACCAGGAACCCTGTGATGACAGCCTCCAGTGGGCGGAAGCCGAACCGCTCCAGGCTCAAGATGACGAAAGTGATTACCGCTGTCAGCAGACCGGCGATCCAAAGGGGCATCCCGAAAAGCAGATTGAGCGCAACGGCGGCGCCAAGGAACTCGGCCAGGTCGGTGGCCATCGCCACCAGTTCCATCAGCAGCCACATGGTCCAGACCACCGGTTTGGGAAATTGCTCCCGGCAGTGTTCAGCGAGATTCCGCCCGGTGGCGATGCCCAGCTTGGCGGAAAGGGCCTGGAGCAGCATGGCCATCAGATTGCTTCCCAGGATCACCCAGAGAAGTTCGTATCCGAATTGCGCGCCGCCTTGAATATTGGTGGCAAAGTTGCCTGGATCCACATATGCGATGCTGGCGATGAACGCCGGTCCCAGAAAGGGAAGCAGGCGCGCAAGCCAGTTCTTCCGACTCCGCCCGGAGAGGATCGTTTTCGCGTTGCGCGTTACGGCAGCGTTATTCTGGGTTTGAAGCGACTCTTTTTTAGGCATAATCGGCGTGCGTTGCGGAACTGACTGGAATGGAGGCTGCTGTCAGGAACAGGCTGAGACCGTCTCACCAAAGGCTTCATCAAGAGGGGAGGGTACGAACCCGAGGGCGGTTTGCGAAGGCTGCGGGTCGACAAAGGTATTCGCGGTTTGTAAAGGCGCGAAGTGGCGTAGATCCAGCCCGCCTTCGCGTCCTTGCAGGGTTTGCGCCACATGCACCACCCGTAATGCCAGCCGGATCAATCCGGTGGGCAGGGTTTTAACGGTCAGCTGCCGGCCATCGGCCGCGGCAAGACGGGACAACATCTGCGCCCAGCTCAGGTTTTCCTGCCCGATCGGATATGACTCTCCGGATCGGCCATTCTCTGCGGCCCCGAGGATGGCGCGCCCGACGGTGCGTGCGGAGATGCAGGCCGTGCCGCCCTTCATGTAAAATACTATCCTTGAAGAGCGAATATATTTGACAAGCGGTGTCCACAGCGGCTTCCAACCCGGAACCGGCATCCGGCCGAAAATGTACGGCAACTCCAGGATGCAGGTTTCCAGTCCCGGAATGGAAGTCAGCGCTTTCTCCTGTTCCACCCGGCTGCGGATGTACGGGTGGTGGTCGGCCAGATGCAATTCCGGCCATTGGCGGTTGAAATAAGCGAAGTAGGACCCCAGAACGACGGCACGCTTTACCCCGGCCTGGGCAGCCAGTTGGAACAACCGCTGCGGTGCCAAAACGTTTGCCTGGCGAAATTTCGGAAAGGCTGGTTTCGCCGGGGTGGAGCGATCGTCCAGCCCGGCGGCAAAGACGAGCGCCGTGACGCCGTGCAATTGGTAAAGCAGCTCCGCATCCGGGGTGCGGGTGTAGTCCTGCAGCTGGATCTGGACCTCCGGGGGCAGTATCCCGGTGGGCGGTGCCGGCGGCAGGCCGGCGGCGACCACGTCCCAGCCGGCCTTGAGGAATTCCAGCGCGGCGTGATAACCGAGAAAACCCGTTCCACCAACAATGAATACCCGTTTGCTCATCTGATCCATCCCTGTTATGATTACCCTGCCAAGTATAATCGTCCCCGGGTGGATTCGGGAATATTCCGATGAAAATCCTCGTCTCCGGTTACCACCCGGCGGTCGTCGACGCATTCCCTCCCCATCATGGATCGAGCGCCCTGTTGAGCGCTCGATCTTAATTATTTCGTGAACCGATCACTGGCCTGGTCCAGGGCGGCGACTTCATCGCTGGTCAAGTGCCAACCCAGGGCACCCAGGTTCTCCTCGGCTTGCTTCAGGTTTTTTGCTCCAGGAATGGGCAGCGCTCCCTTGCAGATCACCCAATTCAAGGCGACCTGCCCGGGCGTCTTGCCGCCATGAGCCGTCCCCAACTCCTTGAGAAAGCCGACCAGCGTTTCGATCTCCCCCAAAAGGGGCGAGTACTGCCTGCCCCTTGGTCCCGGAGGCGGGTTCCCGGGCTTGTATTTTCCGGTCAGCATGCCTTTTGCCAGTGGAGAGTAGGCGATGAGGCGTACGTTCGTCTCCTTGCACCGGGCGAGGAGACCGTTTTTCTCGATCCTGCGATCGAGCAGGTGATATTCGACCTGATTGGCAGCCAGGGGAATGTTGTATTTGGCCAGCACGGTCATCGCGCGTTGCATTTGGTGTTTGTCATAATTGGACACGCCAACGGAGCCGGTCAGGCCGGCCTGATGCGCCAGGGCCAGGCCTTCGACATAGTTCTCGATCGGGACCACCGGGCTTGGCCAGTGAAGCTGGTAAAGGTCGACGCGCTCCAGATTGAGGCGGCTAAGACTGCGTCGCAGGGCACGGACAATACTCTCCGCCCGCCAGCGGGTCGGGATCGGGAAGAATTTCGTGGCGACGTAGACGCGTCGATCCGTCTGTTGGATAAATTGGCCGAGCAGGTATTCCGAACGGCCGCTTCCATAGATCTCGGCCGTGTCGACCAGGTCGACTCCAGAGGACAGCGTTGCGCTGAACGCCTCGGCGATATCGTTATCTGTGTAGCCCCGGCCATAATTCCAAAAAATGCGATCCCCCCATGCCCATGCCCCCAGCCCCATTTCTTTGCTATGCAGAGAATTCAATTCACGAGCGTTTTCGGCGGTCATACTCTCTCCTCGGGCGGATTTCAAAGGATTCTATCATAGCGCTGGTCAGCCCCCGAGAATCGGGTTACAATCAGTTCGAATATTCCGCAGTAGGAACAAGGCAAGCTCCAGCTGCTTGACTTTGTGAGGCGGCTGGCGCTTCCTGAGTTCCGGGAGAAGCCCATGTCCCAAATCCCGACGCGGGGTCTGGAAGAGACTCCTGGGGGGCTTGCCTGCCGGCTTAACCTGCCTTTTACGGATCTGCTCCTGCTCAGCCGGGCCCTGACTCATCGTTCGTACATCAATGAACATCCTGAGGCGCTCGAGGACAACGAGCGCCTCGAATTCCTTGGCGATGCCGTCCTGGATTTCATTACGGGAGCCTGGCTGTACAACCGCTATCCCGAAATGGCGGAGGGCGAGCTGACCCGTTTGCGCTCCGCCATCGTTCGAACCGAGCAGCTGGCCGAGTTCGCACGTGAGCTCGATCTGGGCCGGGCCATGCGCCTGGGGCGTGGCGAGGTCCATGCGGGTGGGCGACAGCGGGATGTGCTCTTGTGTGCCACCTTCGAAGCGGTGATCGCTGCTTTGTACTTGCAGACCGACGTCCATTTTGTCGAGAAATTCATCGAGCCGCAGCTTTTGAAAGTGACCGCACGGCTGCTTGCCCAGGCGGATCTGCAGGACCCCAAAAGCCGGCTGCAGGAATGGTCGCAGGCGCATCGCCGGGGCATTCCCAGGTATGTGATGACGCAGTCATCCGGTCCGGACCACGACCGGGTCTTCGAAGTCGATGTTTATATTGGGGATGCGGTCCTTGGGCACGGCCAGGGACACAGCAAGCAAGTGGCAGCGCATGCGGCAGCCCAGGACGCATTAACCCAGATCGAAAAATCTCCTCCAGTGACCTAAAGATGCCTCTACGCTTACATTCCCTCGAATTGCACGGATACAAGACATTTGCGGCCAAAACGACCTTCCGCTTCGCGGAAGGGATCACGGCGATCGTCGGACCCAACGGTTCCGGAAAATCGAACATCGCGGATGCCCTGCGCTGGGTGCTCGGTGAACAATCCTACAGTTTGTTGCGCGCCAAGAAGACCGAGGATATGATCTTCGCCGGATCCGAACAGCGGCCGCGGGCAGGCATGGCCTCCGCCGGTGTGACCTTCGACAATTCCAATGGCTGGCTCCCGGTCGATTTTTCCGAAGTATCGCTTGCCCGGCGCGCCTACCGGGACGGTAGGAACGAGTATCTGCTCAACAGCCAGCATGTGCGCCTCAAGGATATCAACGAGCTGCTGGCCCAGTCCGGCTTGTCGGAACGGACCTACACGATTCTTGGCCAGGGTCTGGTGGACGCTTCACTGGCATTGAAAGCCGATGAGCGCCGGCGATTGTTCGAAGAGGCAGCCGGGATCGGGCTGTACCGCAGCCGCAGGGAGGAGGCGCTGCGCCGTCTCGACGCCACCCAGCGAAACCTGGATCGCGTTCTGGATATCCTGGCTGAGCTCGAGCCGCGCCTGAAAAGCCTGGAACGGCAGGCGGCCCGCGCCCAGGAATATGCCCAGGTCCAGGCGGACCTCAAGCTGTTGCTGCGCGAGTGGTATGGCTATCACTGGCATCGGGCGCAGCACGAACTGGCCGATTCCCTGGAACTCTCGCGCTCCCAGGAAGTCAAGTTGCTCGAGGCACGCGAAACCTATCAGGGACTGCGCCAGAATTATGCCTCCTTCCGGGATCGCCTGAATGCATTGCGGGCCCGCCTGAACTCCTGGCATCGTCAATCGGCCCAGTTGCACGAGAACCGGGAATCTGTCAGCCAGGAGCTGGCCACGCAGGAAGAGCGGCAACGCTCACTGCTCGACTCGCGCCAGGCAACCGAGTCGGAGGCGGCGCTCCTGGTGGAGGAACTGAAGAGCGGACGCGGTCAGCATTCCGAAGCTGAGAAGGAGTTCCTCCAGCAGCAGGGCGAGCTGGCAGAAGCCAGCTCCCAGCTAACGTCCGCACGGGCAGAGTTGGAAACATTGGTTGCTGAGAAGCAGGACGCGGAACGTGAGTTGAATGCCGAGCGCAAAAAACTCGAAGCACTGACCACCACCCAAATCCAGCTGGGGACCCGCCTGGAGGAATTGGGCAGCCGGCAGGAAGCCGCCGGGGAAAAACGGGTTGCGCTCGAAGGAGAATTCAGTGCGGCCGATGCTGCGCTGGAGAAGGCCGAAGACGAACTTGAGCAGGCTGCCAATGGCTTGAAGGCCAGCGAGACCGCCGTCAAGAAGGTCGAAGCCGAGCAGACGGTCGTCAAGCGGAACCAGCTTGCGGTCAGCGAGGAATTGAAACAGAAGAACGCCGAACTGACCCAAAAGCTGGCCGAGCAGGACCGGCTGCGAGCCAGGCTCGAGATCCTGGACCAGGCCGAGCAAGCGCTGGAAGGGTACGGAGATGGCGCTCGTCTCCTGCTGGATGCGGCCAGGAAGAAGGGTCTGCGCGGCGTCCGGGACATCGTCTCCCGGATCATGGATGTTCCCGCTGATCTGGAAACGGCCATAACGGCAGCTCTGGGCGAGTATCTGGACGCGGTCATCCTGTTATCAGGGCAGGATGCCGGCGAAGCGCTCAAGATCCTGGACGATGACCGATCCGGGAGGGCTTCCCTGCTGCCGCTGGATTGGTTGAAGTACGCCCAGCCGCTGAAGATCGTCAAGTCCGGGAACTGCCTTGGCGTGGCAGCCGACCTGGTGCAGGTCACCCCGGAGTACCGGCCGGTGGTGGATCTGCTGCTGGGACATGTCTTGGTCGTCAAGGACCGGCAGGCGGCTCGTCCGGCGCTGTCCGGTCAACCGGACCATGCCCGTGCCGTGACCCTGCACGGGGAAGTTTACTTCGCCTCCGGTCAGGTGCTCGCCGGGCAGACGTCCAAGACTGCCAGCCTGGGCCGACCGCGCCAGCGCCGTGAGCTTCAGAAAGCGCTCGAAACCACTGAAACAGCCATTCAAGACCTGCATAAAAGCATTGCCAAAACCAACCGCAGATTGACCGATATCCAGTCTGAGCTGGAGGAGATCGAATCCAAGTTGGCGGAGGCCAGGGCGGCGGTGGAGGCAGCTCTTCGCACTGAGCGTTCCGCTCGCGGCAGCGAAGAGAGCGCCCGCCGACAGCGGGACTGGCTGACTGGTCAGCGCGAAGAACTGGTGGCGCAGTCTGCCCAGGTCGAAGCGGAGCAGGCGAGTATTGCGGTGCGGATCGCCCAGATCGACCAGGAGGTTTCCGCTCTGCAGGAGGCCGTGCGGACCAGGACTGCGGCATTGGCTGGAATTTCGATGGATGAAGTTCAGCAGCAGGTCGCGGCCTGGACAACCCGTTCGGCGGTCGCCGAGAATGCGCTAGGCGCGGCCCGCCGCCGTCTGGACGAGAGACAGGCAGAGATCGGGAGGGTCGAGACCCGGGCACTTCAGCTAAGCCAGAAAAGTGCCGAAATCGAACAGGCGTTGACCAGCCTGGACCAGGAGCGGGAGACCCTCCGCTCCCGGACCTCTTCCATGAATCGCGAACTGGAAGATCTCCGTGGCTTGATCCAGCCTGCCGAGCAGGAATTGGCCAGCACGGAGACGATGGAGGCGGAACTCCAGAAAATGGAATTGGATGGTCAGGGCAGCTTGAGCCGGGTCGAACGCCAGTTCAACCAGATCCAGCTCGATCTTGGCCGCCGCCAGGAGGCACTGGAAAATCTGCGCCAGAAGATCGAGGATGATTTCGGCCTGGTGGCTTTCGATTATGCGACCGACGTTTCTGGGCCGGTCCCGCTGCCTTTCGAGGGGATGGTCGAACAGTTGCCCAGCGTTCCGGAACTGCCGGCCGATCTGGAAGAGAATCTCAATCGCCAGCGTGCTCTGATCCGGCGCATGGGTGCGGTCAACCCCGAGGCCCAGCAGGAATTCAAGTCGGTCAAGGAGCGCCACGTTTTCCTGACGACGCAGCTCGAAGACCTGCGCAAGGCGGAGGCGGATCTACACCAGGTGATCGCCGAACTCGATGAACTCACCCGCAGGGAATTCCAGAAGACGTTCCAGGCGGTCGCGGACGAATTCCATGTCATCTTTCACAGGCTTTTCGGCGGTGGTTCGGCGCGGCTTGTCCTGACCGACCCCGAGAACTTAACCGAAACCGGCATCGATATCGAAGCCCGTCTACCCGGCCGGCGGGAGCAGGGGCTTTCCCTTCTTTCCGGCGGAGAGCGCAGCCTGACCGCGATTGCGCTGGTATTTTCCCTGCTGCGGGTCTCGCCCACGCCCGTGTGTGTCATGGACGAGGTGGACGCCATGCTGGACGAGGCCAATGTCGGCCGTTTCCGCGACCTGCTGGTCGAACTGAGCAAGCAGACCCAGTTCATCATCATCACGCACAACCGGAACACGGTCCAGGCCGCGGATGTGATCTACGGGGTCACGATGGGGCGCGATTCGGCCAGCCAGATCATCAGCCTGAAGCTGGATGAGATCTCTGAGGAGTATTTGAAATAAGTTGTTGTGATGAAAAAAATAGACAGCAGCCAATCGGCTGCTGTCTATTTTTTTAGTTGCCATGGAAACCAGGCTAAGGTTGCTGATCTGACTCGACCTGATAGGTTGCCACAAGGGCCGTTTCGGTTGCAAAGAAATTGTTGAAGGAATCGGTCAGGTCTGGTTTGGTCGGGACATGATCGACCCAGATCTCGTTGATGACGATCTCGGCTGCGGCTTTTTGTTCCGTCAGCCAATCGTTGAAGGCGGTATCCACGGCTGTGGCAACCTCCTCCGCGGTCAAAGGACGGACTTCATGCCCGAGGACCTGGATGATATGCCATCCGAAGGTGGTCTGGACCGGGTGGCTGATCTCGCCGATTCCGAGCGAGAACGCGGCGGATTCGAACTCGGCAACCATCTTCCCCGTTCCGAACCAGCCCAGATCGCCGCCGACATCCTTGTTGCTATCCGTCGAGTAGAGCGCCGCCAGTGTGGCGAAATCTTCTCCGTCGACCAACTGCCGATAGATGTCGTTTGCCAGGGCTTCGTCGCCGACAAGGATATGACGTGCCCAGACCTGATCGGTGGCGTACGGGACGTCCGCGGTGATCACGTCCTTCACTTTCTGCTGATACAGACCATTTTCGAAGAACAGGCGGCGGAAATCCGTTTCGTTCATGCCGATGCCTTGATAAAAGTCCACGGTGTCGGCATATCTTGCCTGAAAACCTTCGAGCGTATACGGCGTGGCGGTCGGGGTAATGCTTGGGATCGGGGTGACGGTGGCGGTCAGGTCCGGAGTCCGCGACGGAGCCAGGGTGCGCGTCGGGGCGGTCGTGGAGGTGACCGTCGGGGTCAGCAGTGCGAACTGGGTCGCCGAAAGGGTCGAGAAAACGACCGGCGTGCCGGTTGGAGCAAGTGTCGGCGTTGCGTCTGGATAGTAACCCAGTGTGTTGCGGATCGCATCCTCGACTTCCTGTTCCGTGACCGTAATGCCGTTCGCGCGCGCATACTGGCGGATCAGAAAGTCGTTGGTGATGTCGGTCAGGACCTGGCTGCCGAGATACGTGGGCGTGGTCAACTGCGTTTCGATCTGGCTGAAGGTCTGGGACAGGCTGTCATCGTTGGTGGGATCGACCCCGAACATCATCGCGAACTGATAGTATTGCATATACTGGTCGATCAAGCGCTGTCGGGCGATCTTGACCCGGATCTGGAATTCGCGCAATGTCGCCGTTTCGCCATTTACGGTCACAGCTGGCTTGCGAACCAGGAGGACGGTGTCGTTCAGGATCCCGTATGTGATCGACAGGAAGACGATGGCGATGACCGCAATCGCAACGCCGGTGATCCAGCGTGTCTGCTGGCGCTCCTTTTCCTGGCGCGCCAGGTGTTTCTTGGTAACGATCTTAGCTTGACTGTTTTTTGCCATAACTGCCTCAATGCGCGGCCATTGGACGGCGTCGCATTAATTGAAATTGGGGCATGCACACATCCATGCCCCATGTTCCAGATTATCGTTCGTATTCGTCCTGACCGGTATAGGGGAGCAAGCCGATGTGGCGGGCTCTCTTGATCGCTCCGGCCAGTTCGCGCTGATGTTTGGCGCATGTACCCGTCTGGCGGCGGGGGCGGATCTTGCCTTCTTCGGTCACAAACCGGCGGAGTACTTCGCCCTGTTTGTAATCGATGGTCATGTGCTTGTCAGCGCAGAACTGGCAGATCTTCGGCTTGGCAAAATAACGGCGCTCGCCGGGCTGCTCCATGTCCGAGTCGTTTCGTTGGTCTCTTTCCATGAAATATCACTCCTGTTCGTTCCGGAGGCTAGAAGGGGAATTCATCCTCTCCGCTCGCATCCGGTAGATCGTTCGCGGAAGGTTCTTCGCTGCCCGAACCGTGGCTGGATTCGCGTCGTTCTCCGAGCATCATCATCTCGGTCGCAACGATCTCCACAGTCGAGTGCTTGACGCCTTCCTTGTCTTCCCACCGACGGGTCTGAAGGCGACCCTCGATGTATACCTGTTGGCCCTTGGCGAGATACTGTTTACAGATCTCGGCCAGGTTTCCCCAGGTGACAACATTGAACCATTCGGTTTCTGTATGCCGCTCGCCGTCCGCCGTATTCCATGAGCGGCTGGTCGCGACCGTAAATGTGGTAACGGGCCGACCGGACGGCGTGTAGCGCATCTCTGGATCCCGGCCAAGATGGCCGATGATCATGACCTTATTCAACCCTCGACTCATGTCCATCCTCCTCGTTCGACGGGATGAAATAAAAACCGAAGCCTTCCTACTCGACTGCCGTGATCATGTAGCGCAGGACCGGCTCAAGGAAACGCAAATTCTGGTCAATGGAAGCTGTCGCTTCAGACGGGATGGTGACATTGAACAGGACGTACTGACCTTCGCGCTGTTTCTTGATCAAGTAAGCCAGCCGGCGACGGCCCCAAACATCAACTTTGTCCACCGAGCCCTTGGCATCGGCGATCCAGCCCTTGACCTTTTCGATGACACCGTTAAATGCGGTCTCATCCAGATCAGGATGGACAATGCAAACCAATTCATACTTACGCATGGGGAAACCTCCTTTCCTTGGGATAAGCTCCCGGTCTTTCACCGTGGGTGCGCCGGGGGCGGAAGGCAGACCTTGTGTGGTCCGAACGGACGCAATTTTACGCCCAAACGGGCGATTTGTGCAGGGTAAATATTGAACCGCTGCCTTTCAGCGCAGGTAGATCGGGTTGCTGAAGATCCACCCGCGTCTCCTGCCGAGGTGCTGCCTGTAGGCTTCGACGCGGTAGACTCCGGGTTCGTCCGTTGTAGCGGTCAACATCTGACCATGAGTATGTTTCCAGGGTCTGCCATCCTTGATCAGGATGACATCGGCTGCGGCCGGGAGCATGACCTGTAAATTGACCGGGCCGCGCGCATTCATTTCGTCCCCCATCTCCAACTTCCCATCCCGGTGCTGGGCAGCGAACCGGAAACCGCGCGTCGGGCAGGACAGGTCATACCCGATGAAGCCGCGGCCATACCGCAGGGCATCGATGATCCGATCCCGGTCCAGATCCAATTCGCCAGATAATGGATGATCAACCAGCAGATGGGTGTTTACTGCTGAAAAATGATATTCATACGGGAAGATGGTCCTGCGCAACGGGCCCATGGACATTTTCCGGGCATGCGCGTCCGAACCGCCAACGGCGACGACCCGCCCATGTTTCTTGATGAGTTCATCCCAGAGGGATAGGGTTGCCGGCAGGGGACCCCTGGCGATCAGGGCAGGCAGGAACGCGTAGAATAATCCATCCAATTTCCTGTTGACGATGCTTTTGAGTTCACTGAAGCCGTTCCATAATTCGATGCCTGTGAATCCCGCGACCTGCCAGTCAACCCAGGAGATGTCGTCTTCTCCGAAGGCCCGCAGTTCCGGATCGATGGGGTGGGCGATGAAGCAAACCCCTTTGTTCAACAGGATCGTGTCGATCAGATTTTGGGGATCCGACGCGAGCGAGGCGAGCTCTTTCCCCGCCCCGAAGACCAGCAGGTGGTTCTTCTGCGGAACGCGCGCCTGGTCATGGATCTCCTCGCAGGCGAGCAGCAGACAACTCTTTCCACCCTCTTTGTGGTATCGATCCTGACCGGAGACGAGGACATTATGGTCGGTTACGAGCAGGACGTCGATGCCGGTTTTCAGCGCTGCCCGGGCAAGGTCCGCGTGGGAACCGGACCCATCCGAGTAGATCGTGTGCATATGCAGGTTGACGGTCAATTCGTGCATTCGCAGATCGCTCCTCATGCGGCCTGAAAAGAGACCAAGTTCATGTAGATCCCAAAGCTGCTTGGTTGACGGTTTTCCAACATCGCAGGTATAATTTCCCGGCTAAACTGATAGGAGGCAATGCGAATGGAAAATATTTTGAATGGTGCGTTGATTTTAACATCAATCGCTTTGGTCACGAGCATCATCCTGCAAAGCAAAGGCGCCGGGCTGGGCGGGTTGACAGGTGGCGATGCGGGCGGTGTTTTCACGGCCCGCCGCGGGATCGAAAAGACGCTTTTCGTTGTGACCATCGTATTCAGTATCCTGTTCTTCGGTCTGGCGATCACAACCGTCATTCTTGCCGCGCGCTAGGCAAAATGACCTTTGGAAAGGTCCGCGACGGCATTTCCTGCCTGAAGCGGCCTTTCTTGTTTTGATGGCATGAAACGATTTCGCTGGCAAATCCTGATCGTCGTTGTGACCCTGGCTGCGGTGGGTGCGCTTTTACTTACCCAGAAGACGCCTTTGAATTCGGTCCTGCCCGAGGCGGCCAGTGGTGGTATTTACACGGAAGCCCTGGTCGGCCGGTTCGGGCGATTCAATCCGTTATTGGATCTTGGGAATGAAGCCGACCGGACCGTGGACCGTCTGATTTTTAGCGGCCTGATCCGCTTTGATTCGGACGGTATTCCCCAGGCAGACCTGGCGGAATCCTGGGGTGTTTCAGCCGATGGTACGATCTACAACTTCACCATCCGGCCGAACGCCACCTGGCATGACGGCCAACCTGTCACAAGCGACGATGTGATCTTCACACTCTCCCTGCTGCGCACGGAATATTCCGCATATTCGGATGACGTTCGGGCGATGTGGGATACGGTTGAGATCGAAAAGCTGGATGAGCGGAACATCAAATTCATCCTGCCAGAGCCCTTCGCACCTTTCCTGGATTACCTGACGTTCGGCGTCCTGCCCAGGCATATTTACGAGATCGTTGCCGCTGACCAGCTGCAGAACACACAATTCAACCTGTCTCCGGTCGGTACGGGGCCGTATCGCTTCGATCACCTGATCGTTGAAAACGGCGAGGTGGCCGGGGTGGCGCTGGCTGTCAATCCTGCATACTTTGGCCGCGTCCCGTATATCGAGGAAATTGTGTTCCGCTATTTCCCGGATTCGGAGTCGGCGCTGCAGGCATATGCCTCCGGAGAAGTCCTGGGAGTCAGCCAGATCTCGTCCTCGACAATTCTGGAAGCGCTGGGATATCCCGAACTGTCCGTGTATTCGAGCCGCATGCCGCGGCTTTCCATCGTGCTCATGAACCTGGGAGACGAGGAACTGCCTTTCTTTCAGGTGAAAGCCATCCGGCGTGCGTTGCTGCTGGCCCTGAATCGCCAGGGAATGGTGGACACCCTGCTGAATGGCCAGGCGCTGGTCGCGGACAGCCCGCTCCTTCCGGGCACCTGGGCATATTTCGACGGGGTGGAGAAGATCGGTTTCGATCCCGAAGCCGCCGTCACCCTGTTGCGGGACGCGGGCTATGTCCTGCCGACTGAAGGAAATGTGCGCGTCAAGGACGGAGTCCCGCTGGAGTTCACCCTCCTGCATCCGGACGACGCCTACCATGCCAGCCTTGCACGAAGCATCCAGGCGAACTGGCTGACGATTGGCGTCGGTGTAACGCTGCAGGCGGTTCCGTATGCCGATCTCGTGGCGGATTATCTCGAACCGAGATCTTACCAGGCTGCGCTTGTGGATCTCGATTTCAGCCGCGCCTACGACCCCGACCCATACCCCTTTTGGCATCAAGCCGCGATCACGGAAGGTCAGAATTATTCCCAATGGGATAATCGCTCGGCGAGCGAATTCCTGGAACAGGCGCGGGTGGTCGCCGACATGGATGTGCGTGCCCGCCTGTACCGGAACTTCCAGGTGATCTTCGCCCGTGAATTGCCAGCACTGCCAGTCCTCTTTCCAACCTATTCCTTTGGAGCCGATGTCCGCGTGCAGGGCATACAGGGATATCCGTCCTTTGAGCCAGCCGACCGCTTCAACATAATTGCCCGTTGGTTCCTGTTGACCAGACGCTCCCTAGAGCAAACGCAACAACCCGAAATCACCCCCTGAGAAACCGAGGCGCAATGTCTGACCAGAGAATGCATGCCCTGCAGTTCGCGTTGGAGCAACGGCAACGAGTCCTGGACGATTTAAAGCAGATCCTATCGATTGCATCCATCTCCACGGAAGGCGGGGAAAACCAATCGCTCAACGACGCCGCCAAATGGGTGGCGGCGAAGCTGACAGCCATCGGAATGCATCAGGTGGAGATTTTCCCGACCGGGAAACATCCCATCGTGTACGGCGAGCGGCTGGGCGTTCAGAACGCCCCGACGATTTTGATCTACGGACATTATGATGTGCAACCGGTTGATCCGCTCGATCTGTGGGAATCGGACCCGTTCACGCCGACGGTGCGCGGGGAGGATATTTATGCGCGCGGCTCGTCGGACATGAAGGGTCAGATGCTGGTCACGATGATGGCAGTTGAAGCCCTGGTCCAGACCGGCGGATTGCCCCTGAACGTCAAGTGGCTGCTGGAAGGGGAGGAAGAGATCGGCTCCCCCAGCCTGGCGAAGTTCATCACGGAAAAGAAGGACTTGCTGGCATGCGATTTCGCCATCAACCCCGATTCGGGCATGATGGGCAGGGACCTTCCGACCATCACGTATGCCCTGCGCGGGTTGGCGTATTTCGAGTTGCGCTTGACCGGTCCCACTCGTGATTTACATTCCGGCATCTACGGCGGCGCCGTGCTCAACCCGGCCAATGCCCTCGCCAAACTGATCGCGGGGATGCACGATGACCTGGGGCGGGTGACCTTGCCGGGCTTTTACGACAGCGTCCGTGCATTGAGCCAGGAGGAACGGCAGGAGCTTGCCCGTCTGCCGATCAAGGATTCCCATCTCATCGAGCAGACCGGCGTCCCCGCGCTGTATGGCGAGGATGGTTATACAGGAAATGAACGCGCCAGCGCCCGGCCGACGCTGGACGTGAACGGGATCCTCTCGGGTTTCACCGGCGAAGGATCGAAAACTGTCATCCCCTCCTGGGCTATGGCGAAGATCTCGACCCGACTGGTCCCCGATCAGGACCCCCAGGAAGTTCACCAGCAACTGATCCAGTATCTGGATAAGAACGTTCCTGCCCAGATCCGCTGGGAACTAAAAATGATGTCCGGGGCGCCTGCGTCGATATCAGACAGGTCTAATCGGGCGGTGCAGGCGATGAGCAAAGCGCTCGAGACCGTCTGGGCGATGCGGCCATTCTTCAAGCGGGAAGGCGGATCGATCCCGGTCGTGGGCGAGATGCAAAAACTGCTTGGAGCCGAATCGGTGATCGTCGGTTTCGGCCTGCCGGATGACAATGTGCATGCGCCCAACGAGAAGCTGCATCTGCCAACCTGGTATCGCGGGATCGACACTTACATCCATTTTCTATGCAACCTTGCAGGCCTGTAGGCAAGTGATCGTTCGTATCCGTGCTGTTGTTCGTGGAGATTTATCGGTATGAAAGATGCTTTGATCAACTATGGCGGTCAGGCGCTCATCGAGGGGGTGATGATGCGTGGCAGACGCAACTGTGCATTGGCCATGCGGGCTCCGGATGGACAGATCGTGACCAAGGTGTTCCCACTGGCCGGTATCTATGCATCCGGTCTGGTCAAGGTGCCTTTCCTGCGTGGCATGGTCATGCTCTGGGATTCGCTTGGTCTCGGGATGCGCGCGCTGACCGATTCCGCCAACCTTCAAGGGAAGGAAGAAGATAAACTTGAGGGACCGGCCCTGGTCCTGACCCTCGGACTGACCTTCCTGGTCGCGATCGGCATCTTCTTCCTGGCCCCGGCCGGTGTCGGCTGGTTGACGGAACATTTCCTGCATTGGAATGCCTGGTGGAGCAATCTGGTCGAAGGAGTGTTGCGCCTGGCCATGTTCATTGGATACATCTGGGGGATCGGTGCCATGCCGGAGATCAAGCGGGTTTTTGCCTACCACGGCGCGGAACATAAGACCATCAATGCGTACGAGGCGGGAGCCGCGCTGACCCCCGAAGCGGTGGCCGGATTTCCTCTTGCCCACGCCCGCTGCGGGACCGCATTCCTGCTGACTCTGCTGCTGGTATCGTTGTTCATTTTTACGGTTCTTGGCCCCTTGCCACTCGAGTGGCGCTTGATCAGCCGGGTCTTGATGCTGCCGGTGCTCGTTGGGGTTGCCTACGAGTATCTTCGCTGGACTGCCTCTCACCTGTCTTCGCCTTTCGTGCGGGCGATCGTCAGGCCCAATCTGGCCCTGCAGGCCTTGACGACACGTGAACCCGACGAGGGGATGCTGGAGGTCGCCATCGCAGCGTTTAAAGCTATGTATGCTGCGGAAAACCCGGAAACGGGATAAAAATGGGCTTGCTGATGCAAGCCCATTTTTGGTTCCGGTACTATTAGATCGTCACGCCGCTTGACCGGTGGAATTCCTCCAGACGACAAGCTTTTCACCCATGCGGGTGACGCCGATGAGCTGTTGTTTTCTGACCTCGGCGGATTCAAGGATGGCATACCATTGGTTCTTGATCATAGGCAGACTCGCGGCAGGCAGGAAAGAAGGGCTATCGCGGTTCGAACCTGGCGGTGAAGTGGCGGAGAAGCTCCGGGGCATAGGTGAAGCGGTAGCCGCGCAGCGAACTTGCCCGCTGGATAATTTTTTGCAGGGTCTCCCCAATGAAATCCATGTGGCTCTGGGTGTACACCCGCCGCGGGATGGCCAGGCGGACCAATTCGAGCTTGGGATGGACCATTTTTCCGGTTTCCGGATCCGGGTGGGCGAACATGACCGATCCGATCTCGCAGCCCCGGATCGCGCCTTCCAGGTAAAGCTCGATGGCCAGGGCCTGACCCGGGAACTCCCCGGCCGGGATGTGGGGGAGGAGATTGCCTGCATCGATATAGACCGCATGGCCGCCGGGGGGTTCGACGATCTTGGCGCCGGCCTGTTTGATCACGGCCGCGAGGTAGGCTGTCTGTTCCAGCCGGTATTTCAAGTATTGCTCGTCCAGTCCCTCGTACAGCCCAACGGACATGGCTTCCAGGTCGCGCCCGGCGAGACCGCCATAAGTCACAAAGCCTTCGCGCAGGATCAGTTCATTCGAAACCTGTTGGAAAAGCTTGTCATCGTTCATGCAGAGCAGGCCGCCGATGTTCACGATGGCGTCCTTCTTGGCCGACATGGTCATCCCGTCTGCGTAAGAGAAGAGTTCCCTGGCGATCTCGAGCGTGGTTTTCGCCGCATAACCGGGCTCGCGCAACTTGATGAAATAGCTGTTTTCAGCGTAGCGCGCCGCGTCGATGAAAAATGGAATTTGATAGCGGTGGTAGATCTGCGATACCTGGCGGATGTTCTCCATCGAAACGGGTTGTCCGCCTCCGGCGTTGTTCGTGATGGTCATCATTCCGAAGGGAATGTTCTCGGGACCGGTCTTCTCGATGAATGCAATCAATTTTTCCAGGTCCATGTTCCCCTTGAACGGGTGGATCTTGGCGGGATCGCTTGCCTCCTGGATGACCAGATTGACGGGCTTTCCTCCGCGGGCGCGGATATTGGCGTCGGTGGTATCGAAATGCATATTCGAGGGGATCATCTGACCAGGCTTGACCAAGACGGCGGAGAGGATGTTCTCGGCCGCGCGACCTTGATGGGTCGGGACGAAATGCCGAAAGCCGAAAACATCCTTGACGGCTTCGGACAGCTTGATATAGGACCGGGCACCTGCGTAGGATTCATCGCCTTCCATGATCGCAGCCCACTGGTGATGGCTCATCGCCCCGGTCCCTGAATCGGTCAATAGGTCGATAAAAATGTCCTCGGCTTTCAGGGCGAAAACATTGTAGCCCGCCTCCCGGATCGCCGCACGCCGTTCTTCAGGCGCGGGAAACCGGATCGGTTCGACGGATTTGATACGGAAGGGTTCGGGGGGATAAGTCGGCATTGGTCTCCTTTTGAGATAGATCGAGTGTAGCACGTTTCATTCCGAAGCGTGATCCTCTATGTCAGCCAGATTCGGATTCTATCGGAAAAAGCAGCCCGCGTGGAGTGGCAAGCGAATCAACTAATTCGGACGGTGTGCAATTCATCTCCCAAAACCTTTATGGTACAATTTGCGCGTCATGGACTTGTAAGACAATTCAATTTGCGGAGATCCAGATGCAAAGTGAGTGGATTTATATTGGAATATTCCTATTGGTAGGCATCATCGTTCCGGTCGTCCCGCTACTGGTAGCGGCAGCGATCGCCCCCCGGAAGTCCAATCCAATTAAATCGAGCACCTATGAATGCGGGATCGAGACCGTCGGGGAGACGTGGGTCCAGTTCAAGGCCCAATACTACATTTTTGCCCTGGTCTTCTTGGTCTTCGATGTGGAGACGGTCTTCTTGTTCCCCTGGGCGCTAACTTTGAATCAATTGCCCCTTTTCGTTGTTTTCGAGGGGATTCTGTTTATCGGTATCCTGGTTTCTGGTCTTGTTTATATCTGGCGGCGCGGCTTGCTGGAATGGGCATGAGCCCTCAGGGCCGACGCTACAGGCTGATAGGACGAAAATCCGATCAGCCTTTTCCTTGTCCAAGGAGCGCTGAATGATGTTCTGGAACGACCCGATCCATTTCATCGAAACATGGTTTGTCGATCTATTCACCACCTGGGGGCTCTCGTTGCAGTTGGCGACCATCCTGGTTTATGCGATCGGCATCATCGTCCTGGTCGTCTTCGCCATGGTGCTCGACATCTTCCTTGTTTGGGTGGAGCGAAAAGTGGTGGCGCGCTTCCAGGATCGGCTGGGGCCCAACCGGATCGGACCGTTCGGTTTGATCCAGCCTTTTGCCGACATCATTAAAATGGTGATCAAGGAAGACATCACGCCGGTTGGCGCGGACAAAGTGCTCTTCAATATCGCGCCGGTATTGGCGGCCATGTCAGTCATTATCTTGTGGGCGATCCTTCCACTGGCCTCCACGATCTACGGTGTCGACCTCAATGTCGCAGTTCTTTACTTGATTGCCGCCGGTTCCCTGGGGACCCTGGCGATCATCATCGCGGGCTGGTCTTCGAATAATAAATATGCCCTGCTTGGCGCATTCCGCATGGTTGCCAACATGGTCTCCTATGAAATCCCGATGGTGATCATCCTCCTGATCCCGACCATTCTGGCGGATACAATGAGCGTGCGCGGGATCACGGATGCACAGAGTGGGATGTGGTTTTTCTTTCTCTCCCCGCTGGCATTTCTGATCTTTCTGGTCAGCGCGATCGCCGAGCTGGGGCGTTCTCCCTTCGATTTGAACGAGGCCGAGTCCGAAATCGTCGCCGGATTTCATATCGAGTATACAGGAATGAAGTTCGGCTGGTTCTACGCCGGTGAATTGTTGCACGCCTTTACCTTCGGCGGATTTATGGCCATCCTCTTTTTCGGGGGTTACGGAGGCTTCTTCGGTCTCGAGGAACTGCCTGCGTTTCAGTGGTTGACGATCCCGTTCATCCAGGCGGCTGTGTTCATCACCAAGGCGATGCTGGGATACTGGGTGATCATGTGGGTGAAGTACTCCATGCCCAGGATCCGCATCGACCATATGCTGGCCTTCAATTGGAAATTCCTGGTTCCGCTCTCGTTGGTGGTACTGGTCAATACGGCTTTCGTGAATCGAATTCTAGCGGGAGCGTCTGACTGGGTCTATGTTCTTATAATGTTTGGATCCAACCTCGTGATCGCGGTCGTTGTTGTCGAGATCTTGCGCGCGGTGGGGCGCAGGGATCGGAAAGCCGTCGCCACAGGCATCCCCGCTGGAAATCCGGAGTAAGTATCATGACCGCCGAACAGATCCTTTTCCTGGTAGCCGGAGTACTGCTGCTTGTATCGGCAGTCTGCGTCGTCACCACACGGAATTTGTTGCACGCCGCGCTCTGGCTGGTCGCGGCCCTTTTCGGTGTGGCGGTGTTATTCGCCCTGCTGCGGGCGAATTTCCTGGTCGTTGTCCAGATCGTCGTTTATATCGGTGCAATTGCCATTCTTTTCATATTCGCTGTCATGCTTACCCGGCGTGAGCTTCGCGATACGGGCAGGCAAACACGGAAGAGCTGGTGGCTGGTCGCTTTGATCGTTGTGTTCATCAGCGTCGGCCTGGTCCTGGTTGCGTTTGGGATCCCGGACGCTGGACGACTGCCGGCGGAGATGCCTCAAGACCTGGATACGGTTTCGAGACTGGGTGAATCCCTGGTGACCGGGCAGGAGTACCTGTTGCCCTTCGAAGTTGCGTCCGTGCTCCTGTTGGCAGCCCTGGTGGGAGCGGTCTATGCCGCATCCACGTCGAGCAAGAAAGACTAGGAAAATCAAATGAGCATTCCGCTTTTGTGGTTTCTCATCCTGGCAGCTCTGCTTTTCTCGATCGGATTGTTTGGCGTGCTGACCCGCAGGAATGCGGTCGCCATCCTGCTCGGAATCGAGTTGATGCTGAACGCGGTCAATATCAATCTGGTGGCATTCTGGCGCTACTCCAACCCGGCCCAGATGGCGGGGCAGGCATTCGCAGTGATCGTCTTTGCAGTCGCCGCAGCCGAGGTGGCAGTCGGGCTTGCGTTGATCATCTCGGTCTATCGCCGGCGCAAAACTGTTGTCGCTGATGAAATCGATCTTATGAGGTGGTAGGAGTCATCATGAACAATATCGTCATCTGGCTGCTTCCCCTGCCACCACTGCTCTCCTTTTTCCTGATCGTTCTATTTGCCAACAAACGGAATGCGCTCAGCCATGGGATCGCCGTCGGGGCTGCGGCCCTGTCCTGGCTTGGCAGCATGGTCGTTTTCGTATCCGCCCTGGGCACCGAAGAGTTCGGCGTGCACGCGTTCGCCTCCGCCATCAACTGGCTCCCGACCGGGACGGATTGGCTCCGCATCGGGGTGCGCATCGATCCCCTGGGCGCGGTCGCCTTGTTCTTTGTTGCCTGGACCGTCCTGGCGATCTTTGTCTACAGCATCGGCTATCATAATTTCGGTCAGCCGAGGGGAGATCACGATCAGCCCGGCCTGCCGCCCCACGGGGCGACATCCACCGAAGGCGGCAAGAAGCACCGGGTCATGTCGATCGAGCCGATGTACGCGCGCTTCTTCGCCTTTATCAGCCTGTTCGCCTTTGGCATGTACACCCTGGTCGTCTCCGATAATCTCCTGACCCTGTTCGTAGGCTGGGAGATCATGGGCTTGTGCTCCTACCTGTTGATCGGATTCTGGTACGGCAAGCCGTCCGCCCGAAATGCCGCCATCAAGGCCTTCATGACCACCCGCATCGGGGATGTGTTCATGCTGCTGGGGATCGCTTTCCTGTACTCCGCCACGGGAACGCTGACCTTTAGCGAAATCTTCACCGAAGAGATGCTGCAGCATCTGGCGGGTATTTCGACGCCGATCCTGGGTCTGTCCGGCGCCGGCTTGATCGCCATCCTGCTTTTCATCGGCACGGTGGGCAAGTCGGCGCAGTGGCCGCTGCATGTCTGGCTTCCCGATGCCATGGAGGGACCCACTCCGGTCTCCGCCATGATCCATGCCGCCACCATGGTCTCAGCCGGCGTCTATGCGGTCATTCGCATGTTCCCCCTGATCACCGCTGATTTCAGCGGGCACGGACTGACGACCGCGATGAGCATCATCGCCTTCATCGGTGCGTTCACGGCAATTTTCGCGGCGACCATCGCGGTGGCCCAAAACGACATCAAGCGCGTCCTGGCGTATTCGACCATCTCCCAGCTCGGGTTCATGATCGCTGCGCTCGGCATCGGCGCGTACGTTGCTGCAGCGTTCCACCTGGTAACGCACGCCTTCTTCAAGGCTCTGCTCTTCCTGGGTTCCGGTTCGGTTATCCATGGCATGGAACACGGGGTTTTGTACACCGGCGAGCACGTCGATCCGCAGGACATGTTCAACATGGGTGGCCTGCGAAAGAAAATGCCGATCACCTTCTGGACGTTTCTGATCGGCGGTTTTGCACTATCCGGATTCCCGGTCCTGACTGCCGGCTTCTGGTCCAAAGATGAGATCCTGGCGGATGCATTCGGCCATGGACATCTGGCGGTCTTCCTGACCCTTGCCGTGGCTGCATTCCTGACCGCATTCTACACGATGCGCCAGATCACGTTGACCTTTTTCGGCGAGGCGCGCACCAAGGCGGCCGAGCACACCCACGAAACACCCTGGACGATGACCGTGCCGCTAATCGTTCTGTCCGTGTTCGCCATCGGGTACGGCTGGGTCGGCATCCCGGAGCACTTCCCGGTGCTGGGCGGCATCCTGCCGAACTGGTTCCATGAATTCGTCGGCAGCAGCCTGGCGGAAGCTCCAGAGGCATTGGAGTTCAATCCGGTGCCCCTTTACACCTCTCTGGGAGTGGCTTTGGGTGGACTGCTGCTGGGCTGGTTGGTGTATCGCAGGGTCAGCTCCGCCGAGAAGGATCCGTTCCAGATCCCGGTGCTGAAGAACAAGTGGTACTTTGATGAAGCCTACCAGTTCGTCTTCATTCGTCCTGCCCAGTGGATCTCCGAACAGTTTTCCTATCTCTTCCTGGACAGAAAGGTGATCGACGGCGCCCTGCACCTCGTCACCCGCTTCTCCCTTTTCCTGGGGAGCGCTTTCCGCAATTACTTCGATAAGCCGGTGGTCAACGAATTCATCGGTGATGGAACCGGCAAGGTGGTCAAAGCATCCGGGGGCGGACTGAAGCACATTCAGGCCGGACGGGTGCAGTATTACATGGTCGTGTCCATGTTTGTCCTGGTCCTTTTTGCGGTGATGTATTACTTCCTGTTCGCCGGGATTTGAAATCGGCGTATCCCATGCTTTCCCTGATGCCTGATCTGCGGAGCAAATGATGGACTTCGTTCTTGACAATATCCTGACGATCATCCTTTTCTTTCCCGCGCTTGCGGCGCTGGTCCTCCTGTGCCTGCCAAAAGACAAGGTCCGCTGGCTGCGTGGAGCGGCCCTGGGTGCCAGCCTGATCCCATTCCTCCTGTCCATCCTGCTCTGGTTGCGCTTTGTACCCGGTCTGGAAGGATACCAGTTCGAACGGCAATACGCCTGGTACCCCGAGATCCAATCCACGTTCCATATCGGCGTGGACGGTCTTTCGCTGACCATGGTGCTGCTGACCACGCTGCTTACCCCGATCGCCATTCTGGCTTCCTTCAGCATCTCCGAGCGGGTCAAAGCCTACATGTTCCTGTTCCTGCTGCTCGAGACCGGCATGCTGGGAGTCTTTCTTGCGCTGGACCTGTTGATCTTCTTTGTCTTCTGGGAGATCGGCCTGGTCCCGATGTACTTCTTGATCAACCAGTGGGGCAGCGAAAAGGGGGAACGCGAGATCTGGAAGGGGATCAAGGTCCAGTCGCGCAATTATGCTTCCCTGAAGTTCATGATCTATACCATGGCCGGGTCGCTTGGATTGCTGCTTGCCATCCAATTGCTTGGTGTTCTCTTCGGTACGTACGATCTGCAGAGCCTGACCTCCCAATGGACCGGTCTCGATCCGGAGGCGGTCCTGCTGCAGCTTCCCCGGATCGCCCTTACGGTGTCCCAGGTCAAGATGGTCGCTTTCTGGGCGTTTGTGATCGCCTTTGCGATCAAGGTCCCGGTCTGGCCGTTCCATACCTGGCTGCCCGATGCGCATACGGAAGCGCCGACGGCCGGTTCGATGATCCTGGCGGGCGTCCTGCTGAAGCTGGGCGCGTATGGCTTCCTGCGTCTGGTCCTGCCTCTCTATCCGCAGGAGTCCTATCGCTATGCCGGAGCCCTGGCCTTCCTGGCCGTCATGGCGATCGTCTTTGGCGCCTTCGCATCCTTCGGGCAAAGGGATTTCAAGCGCCTGGTGGCGTATTCCAGCGTCAACCACATGGGCTTCGTCCTGCTCGGGATCGCGGCTGCCGCCCGGGCGGCGGGCACGCAGGATGCGGTCCTGGCGATGAACGGCGCCATCTTGCAGATGTTCAACCATGGACTTTCAGCCGCCGGGATGTTCTTCCTGGTCGGCGTGATCTACGAACGCACCCACACGCGCAACCTGGACGAGCTGGGCGGACTCTTCCCGCTGGTCCCGGTCTACGGTGGTCTGCTCATCTTTACCAGCATGGCCTCGCTCGGACTGCCCGGATTGAACGGCTTCATCTCCGAATTCCTCGTCGTGCGAGGCGCGTTCGGTGTGGGGGTCAATCTACCCTGGACGGCGATGGTCGTGTACACGTCCATTGCGATGATTGGTTTGTTGTTCACCGGTGCGTATATCTTGAAAGGGATCAAGTCTGTCCTGCATGGACCGGTCAACCCGCACTGGTCGGCGCCTGGACATGCCGTGAGCGAGATCACCTCCAGGGAGATCCTGGTCATGGCGCCCCTGGTCGTGCTCATCCTTGTGATCGGAATTTATCCGGCCTGGATCCTGGACATCATCAATAAAGCGGTCCTGACGCTTTTCGCCTGAGAGGTCCTCATGCATTTTCCGTTCCTGAGTGTCATCGTTTTCACGCCGCTTGCAGCCGGCCTGCTGATCCTGCTCTACCGGCCCGATCAGAAAAAAGCGATCCGTTACACGGCGCTGGCTGCCGGGCTGCTTGCACTTGCCCTCTCCGCCTGGGTGTACTTCGCCTACGATAAAAGCGCCGGCGGTTACCAGTTCCTGGAAAAATATACCTGGATGGAGCAGCTGGGGATCAGCCTGTATTTCGGCGTCGACGGGATGTCGGTACCGCTGGTCCTGCTGACGGGTGTCGTCATGGTGACGGGTGTGATGATCTCCTGGGGCATCGAGGACCGGCCACGCGAGTTCTTCGCCTTCCTTTTCATCCTCGCCTCGGGCGTTTTCGGCGTTTTCGCCTCGCTGGATCTGTTCATGCTGTTCTTCTTTTACGAGATCGCAGTCTTCCCGATGTACCTTCTGATCGCCATCTGGGGCTGGATCAAAACCCGCGAGTACGCGGCCATGAAGCTGACATTGTACCTGTTCGTCGGCTCGGTCATCTCCCTGATCGGCGCCCTGGCGATGTACTGGCAGACAGGCCTGCGCACGTTCGATATGCTTGCCATCTCCCAGGCCCAGCAGGCCGGTGCGTTTGATGGGATGGTCCGGATCTTCGGCGCATCAGTCCCGTTCCAGGTGTTCTGGTTCCTGCCCGTTTTTATGGGCTTTGCCATTTTGGGCGGCATCTTCCCGTTTCACAACTGGTCCCCGGACGGCCACGTGGCCGCGCCGACAGCAGTTTCCATGTTCCATGCTGGCGTTCTGATGAAACTGGGCGCCTTTGCGGCACTGCGGGTCGGGATCATGCTCCTGCCTGAAGGAGCCAAGTTCTGGTCTCCGTTGGTCATGGGGCTGGCGCTGGTCAATATCGTCTACGGCGCATTCATCGCCAGCGTCCAGACAGATTTCAAGTACGTGATCGGCTTCTCCTCGGTCTCCCACATGGGCTTGGTGACGATGGGATTTGCCACGCTGACGCCGGATGGCCTGCTCGGCGCCGGGATGCAGATGTTCTCGCACGGGGTGATGACAGCCCTCTTCTTTGCCGCGGTCGGCATGGTCTATGACCGGGCGCATACGCGCGACATTCCCAGCCTGGGCGGGATGATCAAGCCGCTGCCCCTGGTCGGTCTTGGCGTCATCGTCGGCAGTCTGGTCTCGATGGGCATGCCGGGCTTTTCCGGATTTATTGCGGAGTTTCCCATCTTCCGCGGTATTTGGGCGACCCCGCGCTGGTGGATGGCGATCCTGGCGGCGATCTCCATTGTGGTCACTGCTTCTTACGTGCTCCTGGTCGTACGGAAAGTCTTCTTCGGGAAGATGCCTGCCGAGCTCGAGGGGCATATTCATCCGATCAATACCCTGGACAAGATCGCCCTGATCCTGTTGATGTTGTTGATGATCGGCATCGGTGTGTTCCCGTCCCTGATGGTCCCCTGGATCGATTCTGGGGTCAGACAAATCCTGTCCCTGCTGGGAGGTGTGTGATGACAACATTCCTGGCCATCCTCCCGGAATCCATTCTCCTGCTGCTCGCGGTTTTATTGCTCTGCATCGATCCCTTTCTTAAGAAACAGCAGTCCCAGCGCGCTTTCCTGGGCTGGTACACGGGTGGAGGGCTGCTGCTTGCAGCCATTCTGACCGCCATCTTTGCCCGGCCGGCGGATCCCGTTCTTGTTTTCGGTTCGATGCTGCGGTATGACTGGCTGGGGTATATCTTTAAGCTGGTCGTGCTCGTTGCGGCCGGGATCACGGCGTTCTTTTTCATGGAGAGCGAAACCGTCCAGTCGCGCGGTGAGAGTTATGTTCTGCTGCTGGCGTCTTCGATCGGCATGTGCCTGATGGTCACTTCGGCTGACCTGATCGTGCTTTACCTTGCGATCGAAACCACCTCCATCCCGTTGTACGTCCTGGCGGGATTCCTGAAGGCAGACGACCGGTCCAACGAAGCGGGTTTCAAGTACTTGTTGTACGGGGCGCTGACCTCGGCAGTGCTCCTGTACGGCTTCAGCCTGATCTACGGTTTCTCGGGCACGACCAGCATCTATCAGATGACCGGGTTCTTCGCTTCCGTGAACCTGGCCGTTCTCGGCATCGCCTTCCTTGTCCTGGCCGGGCTGGCATTCAAGATCGCCCTGTTCCCGTTCCACTTTTGGGCTCCGGACGTCTACGAAGGCGCGCCCACGCCTGTGGCAGGCTTCCTTTCGACCGCGTCCAAGGTGGCGGGTTTTGCCGTCCTGCTTCGGCTGCTCACGGCAGCGTTTCCGGCGATCAGCCAGGACTGGAGCTTGATCCTGGCGATCCTGGCCACGCTGACCATGACGGTTGGGAACCTGATCGCACTGACCCAGAAGAGCGTGAAACGCCTGCTGGCATATTCCTCCATTGCCCATGCCGGGTATGTTCTGATCGGCGTCGTGGCTTTCACCCGACTTGGCGTGATCAGCGTGATCTACTACCTGATGGCGTATGTGTTGACCAATCTGACGGCTTTTGGGATCCTGGCGATCGTCGGGCGGGTCACCGGCTCGGACGAGATCGGCGCATACAATGGCCTGAGCCGGCGCAACCCTGGCCTGGCTTTGGCCGCCCTGGCGGCATTTCTCTCCCTGGCAGGTATGCCACCGTTCGCCGGTTTCGTTGCCAAGGTTTTTGTCTTCACGGCGGCTATTGAAGCCGGCTGGGTCTGGCTGGCCGTGGTGGGCGTCTTGAACTCGATCTTCGGCCTCTACTACTATTTGAACGTTCTCAAGGCGATCTACCTGTATCGCATGGAAAACCAGGACGAAGACCAGCATCCGGTTCCAGTCTCCCGGCCGCTCGCTGTGTTGGTCGGGATCCTGGCCGGCGGCATGATCCTGTTTGGCGTGGTCCTGGCTCCCTGGTTCTCAATGGCAGGAAATGCAGCCAGCGCGCTGCTGACGAGTTTCTAGACGCATGCTTAAGCCTCTGATATAATTCCGCCGCCATGATGAAGCCAGAGAACCAGCCCCGCGACGAATTCCGTACTGCGATCACGACCACCGTGGTCTGGGTTGCGGGTCTGACGCTGGTCGTGATCTTCGTGGCGCTTTTTGCCGGGATACTGCTCGATAAATTTCTGAACACGAAACCATTATTCACGATCCTTTTAACGATCGCCGGTATTCCTGTGACCATCTATGCCACATTCCGCGTGGTACGGACGGCCACCAGCCGGATCCAGACGGTGACGAAAAAAGGAAATGTTACGGAGGAACCGCATCGTGGCGAAGACAGCTGAGATGGCGACCAAGAAAAAAGGCTGGCGTTGGGGCACGAACCGCTGGATCGTGCTGGGCTTGATCATTTTGGGCTTTATCGGCGCGAAGTTCTTCCCGCCGCTGCGACCTTTCGTTCAGTTGCCCGCAGAGCATTGGAGCGAGCATCCGCTGTTCACTCTGCCGGTCATCGGCGAGTTTTACCTTACCAATACCATGGTGGCGATGTTGGGCGTGATGGGGATCGTCATCCTCCTGGCCTGGTTCTTCAAACGGGCCGTCAAGAAGGACGGCATGGTCTTGAAGGGCATTCCGGCTGCGCTGGAAGCCCTGCTGGAGATGCTGTTCAATATGACGGAGTCCACGGCGGGCAAGTGGGCCTGGACGATCTTCCCCTGGTTCGCCACCATCACCCTGACGGTTCTGGTCGCCAACTGGATGGAACTCCTGCCTGGCGTGGACAGCATCGGCGTGATCGAGCACGCGGTGCACGGGAGTGGATTTTCGGTGCAGGAATTGACACCTCGGCTAGCTACCATCTCGAAACCAGAAGTGGCGGAAGGTGGCTATCACTTGGTTCCATTCGTACGCGTGCTGACGACGGACCTGAACTTTACCGTGGCGCTGGCGCTGATCGCCGTGATCGCAGTCCAGGTGATGGGCGTCCGCGCCCAGGGGATGAGGTATTTCACCAAATTCTGGAATACCAAGACCTTTTTCAGTAAACCCATTTTCGGTGTGATCGATTGGGGCGTCGGGCTGCTCGAGCTGGTTTCCGAATTCTCAAAAGTTCTCTCGTTTGCCTTCCGTCTTTTTGGCAATATCTTCGCCGGTTCGGTGCTGCTGTTCGTGATGGGCTCGTTGCTGGGCATGATCGCCATCATGCCGTCGATGTTCTATATGCTGGAATTCTTCGTCGGCGCCATCCAGGCGATCGTGTTCGGTTTGCTGACGATGACATTCATGGCCCAGGCTACCCAGGGCCATGGCGAGCACGAGGAAGCACACTGATCGTTTCGGGCAACAGGCCCGGAGGACAGACTCTTTGGAGCGGAACGTCCGCCCGAATACATTTCACGGAGGAATTTCTCATGACAGGTGACATTATCATTGCCGCAAAGTTGATCGGTGCTGGTCTGGCCATGATCGGTGCCATTGGCGCCGGTGCAGGCATCGGGATTGTGACCAGCGGCGCGGTTCAGGCGATGGGCCGCAATCCGGATGCGACCGGCACGATCCAGACCAACATGATCCTTGGCATTGCCTTCGCCGAAGCCGTGGCCATTTACTGCCTGGTTGTCGCGCTGCTCATCCTCTTCGTCGTCGGTTGATCGGTCGAAATCCAGAAGGAGGTCTCTCTTGGAACAACTAGGTCTTAATCTAGGTTACCTGCTGGTACAGATCATCTGCTTTTTCATTATCTTTACGGTAGTGAATGCATGGATCGTGAAGCCGCTGCGTTCGATGCTTGAGAAGCGCCGCATGACCTTTTCCCAGAGTCTCGAAGATGCCGCCAAGGCGGCCGATGCACGCGCCAACGCCGAGAAGGATGCCGCCAAGATCATCGCGGAGGCACAGGCCAAGTCCGCCCAGCTCGTGCGCGAAGCCACCGAACGCGCCGAGAGCGCTTCTCGCGAGGTCCAGGTCGCAGCCGAAGCCGAGGCTGCCAAGGCACGCGAAGGAGCCCTGGCCGAGGTGGAAGTGGAAAAGAACCGCATTCTGGGCGAGATCCGCGGACAGGTTGCCGCGCTGGCGATCGCCGCGACCCAGAAGCTGGTGGGTGAGGTCCTGGACGAAAAGCGCCATCATGCCCTGATCTCGGAATTCTTCTCCGGCGTGAAATCCGGTAAGGTTGTCGTTCTGGAAGGCTCCGAAGTTGCCGGTGAGACCGCGGAAGTGACTTCGGCTCTTCCGCTTTCGGAAACCGAACAGACGACTGTCCGCAAGGAAGTCCTCGGCAAGCTCGGGAAGCAGGCGGAAGTATCCTTCCGTATCGACCCGACCATCCTGGGTGGTTTGGTCATCCGGGTCGGCGATAAGGTCCTGGATGGTTCCGTGGCTGCCCAGGTCGAGGCATTGCGTGCATCGTTGAAATAGGACGTTCGAATTTCATATCCCTTATTGATCGATTTGACGAGAAAAGGGTTTTGGCGGTAAGATGTGCCAAAACCCTTCTTTCTTAGGATGACACACGCATGAACTTGGATGTTACGAAATCTGTGGCCGTGCCATTGCCACGATTATTTGAAGATTTCCCCCTTGACTTTACACCCCGGGAACTGCCGGTAGTAGCCGTTGGAGGCATTGCCATCGACAGCCGAACCGTCAGGCCCGGGGACCTGTTCGTAGCGCGGCGCGGCGCTTCCGTGGATGGACATGCCTATATCGCCTCGGCGATCGAACGTGGGGCGGCGGCGGTGGTAGGGGATCGGGAGATGCGGGACGTAGGCGTTCCATATGTTCGTGTGGAGGATTCCTGCCGCGCCCTGACCTGGCTCGCGGCTGCATTTTACGGGCAGCCTGGCCGGAAATTATCCGTGGTTGGGGTTACCGGCACGGATGGGAAGACCACAACCAGCAATTTGCTGTACCACATCCTGCAGGCGGCCGGGATCAAGGCTGGGCTGATCTCAACCGTCAACGCCGTGATCGGGGACCAGGTCTTGGACACCGGCTTCCATGTCACCACGCCGGATGCCCAGGATGTTCAACATTACCTGGCCTTGATGTTCGACGCGGGTTTGACACACGTCGTGCTGGAGACCACCTCGCATGGCCTGGCACAGTATCGTGTGGATGCGGCCCAGTATGATATTGCGGTCGTGACCAACATCACCCATGAGCATGTCAATGATCACGGCTCCCTGGAGAACTATCGCCGGGCCAAAGCCCGCCTGTTCGAACTGCTCGGCCAAACCATCGCGAAGCCTCAGGGAAATCCCCGCCTGGCTGTCTTGAACCGGGACGATTCCTCCTATGATTATCTTCAGCCGTTTCTTAGCGGCCCGCAGATCTCCTATGGGTTGGATCCGGACTCGGCTGTCCGTGCACGCGGGATCCAATATTCTCCAGAAGGGATTTCGTTCCAGGTGACCGGACCGGACTACACGGTCCAGGTGGAGAGCCCGTTGATCGGCGCATTCAACGTGTCGAACTGCCTGGCGGCATTTTGCGCTGCGGTCCATGGTTTGGCGATCGACCCGGAAACGGCTGCGCGGGGATTGGGCAGCCTGGCGGGTATTCCGGGGCGGATGGAACGGATTCGCCTGGGGCAGTCATTCACCGTGCTGGTGGATTTCGCGCACACGCCAAACGCGCTGCGCGTAGCCATTGAGACCGTGCGACCGATGACGACCGGAAAAGTGATCGCGATCTTTGGCTCTGCCGGACTTCGGGATCGCCAGAAACGACGCATGATGGCCGAGACATCAGCTGACCTGGCGGATGTCACCATCCTGACCGCCGAAGACCCGCGCACCGAATCGCTGGACTCGATCCTTGCAGAGATGGCCGCCGGTGCGAAGTCGCATGGGGCGAGGGAGGGGGAAACGCTATACTGTATTCCCGATCGCGGGGAGGCGATCCGCCATGGAGTACGCATGGCAGCGCCGGGGGACATCGTCATTGCCTGCGGTAAGGGGCATGAACAATCGATGTGCTTTGGTACGATCGAGTATCCCTGGGACGATCGCACTGCCATGAAAGCAGCCCTGTCCGAATATCTGGGAATTCCCGGACCGGCAATGCCGGGCCTGCCGACTTCCTGAACCCAGGCGAACCAGCTGCCGGGCGAAGTTCAGGGAATGACCCGGGTCGAGGCCGGTTGCTCTGCTTCCCTTGTGAATCTTCCGAGGATCACAAGCAGGATTGTGCTGGTCAACCCAAATGCCAGGCCGCCGTACCAGATGGCGACCGGCGCGACCTGGTCATGGAGGAAGCCTCCGATGATCGGAGCCGCGGCGCGCGCCAGGCCCCAGGTCAGCCAGTAGACGCTCATGTAGCGTCCGCGCATGTCCTCGGGGGCGCGGTTGGCCGCGTACGTCGTCCCGGTCGGGATCAGGATCAATTCCCCGAAGGTGATGATGACCATGCTGACCCAGAAACCCCAGAAATTGTGCATCCACGCGACGCTTCCCACGCCTAGCGCATAGACAAGCATGCCGGTCGCGAGCATGCGGATCGGCCGGAACCGTCGGGTGATCAGGGTGACAAAGTACTGCACGAAAACGCACATCAGCGCATTCGTGACCGGCAGCCAGGCATACTTCGCCTCGGTCAGACCGAAATAGGTTTTGGTATAGACGGCATACAGCGTCCACATCATCAGCGGCGCGATCATGCCAAAAGTCACGCTGGCCACAAAGGCGATGTAACTGCGATCCCGGAAGACCTGATTAAATCCTTTGATATTCGTGAACAGGCTTTCGTTGGGGGCAGCTTTGCTGCGGTCCAGTGTTTCGCGGGCCAGGAGCAGCAGGAAGGTCGAGTACACGAGCATGCCAACGGCCGCGGCATAGAAGGCGAGCGTATAGGATCGTGCCACGAGGACCCCGCCAATCGTCGGACCGATCGCGATCCCGGCGTTGTTCATCATTCGTAAAATGGAGAATCCGCTGGTCCGTTTTTCGTTGGGGAGCAGGTCTGCCATCATGGCGTCCGACCCGACTGCATAGAAAGGCATGGCGGCGCCCATGATCGTCATCGGGAGCAGGAATTCCGCATACGTATTGCACCTGCTCATCAGGAAGAAGCCCGTTCCATGGGCAAGGAGAGCCAGGACCATCAGCGGCTTGCGCCCGAAGCGGTCGGCGAGCGATCCCCCGATGAAAGAAACCAGCATGCCGATGCCGGAGCTCAGGCTGATCAGGGTCGCCGCCGTGGCCAGCGGGGCATTCAGCTTCCCGCTGATGTAGATGAGCTGGAACGGCCAGATTACGCTGGAGCCGATCGAACTGAACATGACCCCACTGACGATCAACCAAAACTGATGTGGAAACCCCAGGAATTCCTTGCGCGGCGAAGTCAGCATACTGTTACCAATGGGGGGCGAGTGAGAACGGGGCGGGTTTTTGACCCGCCCCGCTGTTGGTTTCACCTGCGACCGCCGCGATCGTTCCCACGGCCACCACGGTCATTGCCGCGGCCTCCGCGGCGATCTCCGCCACCGCCGGGCCGGCCGCCACCCGGGCGACCTCCGGACGGCTTGTCCTTGGCCTGTGCTTCCTCGAGGGTCCAGCCTTCAAGGACGGCCTGCCGGGACAGGCGGACTTTGCCGGAATCATCGATTCCGGTGACCATGACGGTCAGTTCGTCGCCGAAGTTGCAGACGTCATCGACCTTGTTGACGCGTTCGCTGTCGAGCTGGGAGATGTGGACCAGACCGTCGATTCCCGGGATGATCTCCACGAAGGCTCCGAAATCAGCCACCCGGACGACCTTGCCGGTGTAGATGCGGCCAAGCTGCGGGGTTTCGGTCAGCGCCTCGATCCGTTCGCGGGCAAGTTCGGCACCCGGTCCCTGGGTCGCGGCGATATAGACGGTCCCGTCTTCCTCGATGTCGATCTTGGTCCCGGTCTCTTCCTGCAAGGCGCGGATGTTCTTTCCGCCCGGGCCGATCAGCGCACCAATCTTGTCGACCGGGATCTTGACCGTGGTGATGCGCGGCGCATGCGGTTTGAGTTCGGGGCGCGGAGCCGGGATGGCTTCCAGGATCTTGTCCAGGATGAACAGGCGGGCCTGGCGGGCCTGTTCGAGCGCTTCCTTCATGATGGCGGCGCTCAAGCCGGAGATCTTGATATCCATCTGCAAGGCGGTGATTCCCTTAGCTGTGCCCGCGACCTTGAAATCCATGTCGCCGAGATGGTCTTCGGTCCCCTGGATGTCGGTCAGGATCTGGTAGCGCTTGCCTTCCATGACAAGGCCCATGGCCACGCCTGCAACCGGTGCCTTGATCGGCACGCCGGTATCCATCAGGGCCAGGGTCGAACCACAGACCGATGCCATCGAGGACGAGCCGTTGGAGGCCATGACTTCGGAAACGAGCCGCATGGTATAGGGGAACGACTCCTCGGCCGGAATGACCGGGACCAGGGCGCGTTCCGCCAGGGCGCCGTGACCGATCTCGCGCCGGCTCTGCCCGCGCAGCATCTTGGCCTCACCGGTCGAGAAGGGCGGGAAATTGTAGTGGTGCATGTAGCGCTTCGAGTCGATCGGGGTCAGCGTGTCCAGTTCCTGGGCTTCGGACAGGGTGCCGAGGGTGGCCAGGGTCAGGACCTGGGTTTCCCCGCGGGTGAACAAGCCGGAGCCGTGGGCGCGCGGGCTGAAACCGACCTCGCACCAGATCGGGCGGATCTCGGCCGGCTTGCGGCCGTCGGGGCGTTTGCCCTGTTCCAGGATGCGCTCACGGACGACCTTCTTTTCGGCTTCCGAGAAGGCAGCTTTAACGGCGGACAGGGCCGGGGCTTGCGGATCCTCAACGCCTTCGGTCGGGACAAGCTTGGCGATCAATTCCGCCTGGAGTGCGTCCATGCCGGAATAGAACTCGGCTTTCATCAGGGGCTTGTCGAGCAGTTCGTGCATCGAAGCGCCGACCTGTTCGAGGACCTTCTGCTGAAGGGCCGCATCCGGTAGGGCGAAGGTCGGTTCCCGCTTGGCTTTGCCGACTTCTTCGCGCATGCGCAGCTGCAGGTCGATCAGCGGCTGGATCGACCTGTGGCCGAATTCCAGGGCGGCGACCATGATGTCTTCGGGGATCTCATCCGCGCCGCATTCCACCATCAGGATGGCTTCGCGGGTGCCGGCGATGCGCAGGTCGAGGTCCGACTCGTCCATTTCCGCAAAGGTCGGATTGACGACGAACTGACCTGCGACGCGTCCGATGCGCACGGCCCCGACCGGCCCGTTCCAGGGGATGTCCGAGATCATCACCGCCGCGGAGGCGGCGTTGATCGCCAGGACGTCCAGCGGATTTTCGGCGTCCGCGGACAGAGAGTACATGATGATCTGAACTTCGTTGCGCATCCCTTCCGGGAAGAGCGGGCGCAGTGGGCGGTCGGTCAGGCGGGCGGTCAGGATCGCATCCGTGGACGGTCGTCCCTCGCGGCGGAAGAACGAACCGGGGATCTTCCCGCCGGCGTACATTCGCTCTTCGTATTCGACACTCAATGGGAAAAAGTCGATCCCTTCGCGGACACCGCCCATGGTGGCGGCTGCAAAGATGATCGAGTCGTTCAGGTGGACGGTCACCGCTCCACCGGCCTGCGCGGCCAACTTTCCGGTCTCGATGCTGATCGACCGGGTGCCTACACTGGCTGTGTAGCGCTTTACTTCGGGTTTCATAGATTGTCTCCTATTCCCGCCTGGTCAGGGACTGAGGAGTGGCGGCAACGCGCTGGTTGTAACCACTTTTCAATTCCTGACGGACGGGTACTGTATGGTGCCGCCATCGAATCGCCCCAGGGAAAAAACGGGAACCGGCGGCATATAAAAAGAGTAGATGGGCATCGGCCCATCTACTCGGACGAACCTGTGATTATTTGCGGCGCAGCTTCAACTGCTCGGTCAGCGCCAGATAGCGCTGATAATCATTCTTGCGCAGATAGGCAAGCAGTCTGCGGCGCTGGCCGACCATCTGGAGCAGACCGCGCCGGCTGGACTCGTCGTGCTTGTGGGTCCGCAGGTGTTCGGTCAGCTGCAGGATGCGGGTCGTCAGGACGGCCACCTGCACCTCCGGGGATCCGGTGTCGGTGTCGTGGCGGTGATAGTCCGTGATGACCTTGGTCTTGATTTCCTTGTTAAGAGGCATGACGTGTGCTGTTCCTTTCTCTAGATTTTGAGCAGGTCTCCGCACCAGCAGGGTAGGCCGCGGGTGGGACCAGTCAATGCGGGCTGGATTATACCAGAAATTCGGGCTTGTTAAGTTTCGCTCAGCGCTGACCGGTCTTCGTTTTCCCGGCTGTGGACAAGCGTGTGGTCAGGTCGATGATCTCCTTCTCTTCCCCCTGCTGGCCGGCAAAATAATCGGCCATGAACCGGGAGCGGCGCAGGCGCAGCGCCATCGGAGCCACCTGGCGGAGATCGTCCCTGGTCACTTCCAGCCTGCTGTCCGCGGCGGCGTACGCCCGGGCGGCCTCGAACCAGGTGATCTCGGCGCGCAGGCTGTCGATGCCCATCCGTTGGACGAGCTTGATCGCCGGGCGCGCCACCTTGTCGGACAGAACGACCTTCGTCAGGCGTTCCCGGGCGGTCTGGATCTCGGCTGCCGCAGCGGTCATCGCTTCGGCGTAGGATGCGGTCATTTGATGAGGATTGGCAAGGTAGGCCTGGACGCGCCGGTAGGCTTCCAGGCGTTCCTCGGCGGCCTCCAGCCCGCGAACGATGACCCGCAGGCCAAAGCGATCAAGGATCTGCGGACGGAGCCGCCCTTCCTCCGGGTTCATCGAACCGACCAGAACGAACCTGGCCCGGTAGGTGGCCGAGACCGGGCCCCGGCGGACGGTGTAGGAGCCCTGTGCGGCCGCATCCAGGATGGCGTCCACGATCTCATCGGCCAGGAGATTGATCTCGTCGATGTACAACAGGTTGTGATCTGCCTGGGCAAGGATGCCACGGCGGACACGCAGGCGTTCGTGGAGTGCGGAGCGTTCGTCGATCCCGCCGACCACATCCTCGAGGCGTGCGTTCAACGGCAGCTCGGTCAGGCGGACCCGGTCCGGCGCTGCCAACGGCTGGCCCTCGGCATATTTCCGGGCACAGTCGGGACAGACCGCGTCGATCCCTCCGGCCTCGATATCCTCCGGCTGGCAGCCATAATAGCAAAGCGAGCGTTCCACCTTGGGCAGGATGTCCAGAAGCGCCCGGACCGCCGTCGTTTTGGCGGTGCCGCGTGGACCGACAAGGAGGATGCCACCGACTGCCGGGTTGATCAGCCCAAGCAGCAGGGCGAGCTTCATTTCCTTCTGCCCGACGATGGCCAGGAACGGAAACGGGAGCGGCTCGGCGAAACCGGCTTCCTCTGCCGGAGCCGGGCTGATATTCTTCCCGGACGCATAATCGACGAGCTCGCGCAGGGTGCGGAAAGGATGCGCGAGTCGTTCCTTGGGTTCGGTCTCTTCTGGGATCGATTGGGTGGGCAGTTCG
>Ga0233425_10000560_pt1 | contig 95123 bp, 96 predicted proteins | sample Watercolumn_Towu_2_FD_181712 | JGI IMG/M metagenome (GOLD analysis project Ga0233425, IMG submission 181712) | Freshwater microbial communities from Lake Towuti, South Sulawesi, Indonesia - Watercolumn_Towuti2014_140_MG | ecosystem: Environmental > Aquatic > Freshwater > Lake | place...
CGCCTGGCTGCACCTCATCGCCGAAGCCGGCCGCCTCACGTCCCTGACGGCCTATCCTTGGATCGTGAACTGCGTCAGGAATTAGTGCGATCGGTATAAGCCATTCGATCCCGGACGGCCCGTTGCCATCCTGCAGGGCCTGCTCGACACCGACGTGCCGCCGGCCCACACCCGTAAGCTGATGACGATCCTGACCGGCGGCTGGGCCAGCCTCACCGAGGTGCCCGATGGCGGCCACCGCCTCTCCCGTCCGGAGGATCTGGCCCTGCTCTATGAGTTGATCGAAGGTGTGATGAGGCAGCAGCGGTTGACGGCGCGCTGAGCGGGCGCACCTAAAGGTGCGTTGAAGCCCGTAGGGCGGGTTAGCGAAGCATAACCCGCCACCACGCATCAGGTCCAACGGCTCCGGCGGGTTACGGCGCGAAGGCGCGCCTAACCCGCCCTTGAGCTGTCACGTTTCAAAGAGTTTGCGCGGCAGTCCACTTTGCCGGATGACCGAGGTCAACGTGCCGCGGCGTAATTCGCCATGATCCGGGACAGGCACGGTCGTCGTCGTGCCGGAGCACTGCAATTGCATGATGATGTGGCTGCCCTTCCGGCGAACCTCGACGAACCCGTGTGCGGCCAGAATGGCGCAGACATCGCGGCCGCTCAAAACCCGCAGCTTAGCCAACCGCCACCTCGATCTGGGTGACATAGACCTCACCGCGCAACCGACGCTCGATTTCCGAAGGCGACGCCGTCTCGAGGAACAGTGCGACCGCCTCCTGAAGGTTGGCACGGGCCTCACCGACACTGGCGCCTTGGCTCGCGATATCGAATTCGGGACAGAGGGCGACGAATGCGTCCTCCTCGCGCTCGATGATGGCGGTGAAATTGCGTGTCATGCAGGGATCCGATGCGGATGGACAACTACGGCTGACAATGTAGCTCAAGTCGGGCCGAACGCAAAACAGGGCGGAGCGGAGTAGCGCGGCAGAGGAGCCCGTAGCGGGTTAGCGAAGCATAACCCGCCACCACGCATCAGGTCCAACGGCTCCGGCGGGTTACGGCGCGAAGGCGCAACCCGCTCTGCGATTTCTGCGAGATGCCGTCTTCCGATATGAACGACGCCGGAGTCGACCGGGCGCGCGCGACGTTGGTGGGGTCTTGCGGGACGCATGCCCTCGGCATGACCGCGCGCAAGCAAAGTCAATAGCAGCCCGCCGGCATGAAAACCATGAGTCGAAACTTCGGCGAGCCGGCATGAGCCCGGATGGGAGGGACTCAAGCCCGCACGCGAGGCATCTCGCGCATCACGGCGTCGCGAATGAGATCGGCAATCGCCGGAGAGGCGCCAATGGCGCCGGCATAGACGGCGCGCGCGCCGCACGCGCGGATCGCCTCCGGAACGTCCTCCCCGGCATGAAGGCCCTCGCCGGAGAAGAAACCTGAAACGACCACCGCGCCCCGAGCGGCTGCCAGTTTGCCGAAAAGAAACGGCGGCTCTTCCAAGAGACCGATTGAAACGCGCGCGAACGAGCCTTGGGCTCCGAGCGCCTCGGCGGCGCGCTTTGTAGCGAGCGCCGAAGCGGGACCCGATCGCGAGCCATGACCGGCGATGATCAGCTCTGCCTCGTGCAAGAGGAACCCGGCCCGGGAGGCCGCTGCCGTAGCCTCGGCCAGCATCAGTCGCGGCAGTGACGGATCGTGCCCGAGCGGCGCGAGCAGCCGCGCGTTTGCGCCATGCCCCGCCTTGCCGATCCGGTCCGGCAGCACCGTCTCCGTGAAATGGCCGGCCGCCATGAAGAACGGAAAGACGAGGATCTCTGCCGGCGCGCTCGCCGCGGCGGCCTCGAGGGCCGCCTCGAGCCCCGGCTCACCGTTGAGCACGCCCATGGTCACGCTGCGGAAGCCGCCGGATGCGATCAGTGTGTCACGATGTCGGATCAACCTCGCATTGGGAGCGCTACCCCCCCGGTCGCCATGCGCAGCGATCACGACGGCAACATCGCGCGCCAGCGTGCCCGTCATGGCGACCGCTCCCCGATGCCCGATGGCGCGATGAGAGCACGCGCGAGGAGCGCCGAAAGACGGGGCGCAAGAGAAAGCTCACCCGCTGCCGCGCGGGCCCGGTCGGACATTTTCGACCAGGTCTTGGCCAGAATGCCGGTCACCCTGTCCTCGTCGTGCCTTTCGATGAACTGGGCGGCGTAGTGCTCGAGAAAGACGAGGCAGGCGGCATCCTCGAGGGTTTGGGCCTCGGGATCGGTCTTGAGCCCCTCCTTGCGGATCAGGCTCGCGACGCGCGCGATCTCGGCTTTCTCATAGCCGCAGTCCCTCAGAATTTCGCCCGCCCACTCGGCGTGCAGGCGCTTCAAGTCATTGCGCCAGCGGTGGTAGCCCGCCAAGCCTTCCGGATAGCTCGCGCGTGGCACGGTCCAGCGGCGAAGATGCTGCGCACGGGCAGCGAGCTGCAACGCTTCCGAAGCACATGGCGCGAGGCATCCGAGCGCCGCGCTCATGTGCTCGGCGTAGACGAGCTCTGCGGGACGCCTCGCGCCGGCGGCCTCGACCGTGTTGGGGTCCAGCGCGTTGGCCGCATCGAAGCGGGCGAAAGCGTCATCGAGCCTCGTCACGAGCGTTCACACTCCAACATCCCGCTAAAGCGGGGCCTTGAACACGAAGAAGGCGCCCGCGACGATCAGCGAGAAGCCGACCAGATGGTTCACGGTCACCGGCTCCTTCAGGAACCATATCGAGAAAGCCACAAACACCGTGAGAGTCACGACCTCCTGGATGGTCTTGAGCTCGGCGGTCGAATAGACGCTGCTGCCGACGCGGTTCGCCGGAACGGCGAGACAGTACTCCACGAAAGCGATGCCCCAGCTCACCAGAATGGCAAGCAGAATCGGCGTGCCTTTAAACTTGAGGTGCCCGTACCAGGCGAACGTCATGAACACGTTCGATAGCCCGAGCAGGACGATGGGCACGAGCTGAGTGGCGAGGGGCGTCTCCGACAAGTGGTCCTCCCGAGGTTGGCGGCATCTGCCCCGTATACCCGGATTCTGGCTGGCGGCGTGCCGTCGAGCCGCACCGCCTCGCGGAAACTAACCATTGTTCAATCCGTACCATGCCGTTGACCGCCCTGCGGCTCGACAACGAGGGCGGAAAAAGGCTTTATTGGCGGCGCCCGACGGTCGCCGGGTGGGCTATGCGGTGACCCCGAGAGACCGTGGCTGGATTGAACCCACCTACCCGAAGAGCAGAGGTCGGATGGCGTCGCCCCGCAACCAGCTGGAGCAGCTCCTCAAGGGGGTGGCGGACGGCGACGAGTCCGCCTTTGCCGAGCTTTATCAGGCGACCTCGGCGAAACTCCACGCCGTTGCACTCCGTATTCTCAGAAGCCGTGAAATGGCTGAGGAGGTGCTGCAGGAGAGCTATTTTCGCGTCTGGGAGCGGGCCCGTGACTACAACCCCGCCATCGCCTCGCCGCTGACCTGGCTCGGCGCCATCGTCCGCAACCGGGCCCTCGACGAGGTGAGGCGGCGGACGGCGCGGCCGGCCGGCGACGAAAGCGGGCTCGAGACGATCGAGAGCGATGACGAGCATCCGCTCGACGCTCTCGAGCGACGGGAGGACGTGGAGCGGCTCTTGCGGTGCCTCGAAGGCCTGGAGGCGGAGAAGAAGGAGATCGTGCGTCTCGCCTACCTCGACGGCATGAGCCGCGAGGCGCTGGCTGCGAAGTTCGGTCGCCCCGAAGGAACGATCAAGACGTGGCTGCACCGCAGCCTGGCACAGCTGAAAGGGTGCCTCGAAGCATGACCGAGCTAGGAGACATCGACGCGCTGGCAGGGGAGTACGTCCTCGGCACGCTCGACATCGGCGAGCGGGAAGCCGTCGAGGAGCGCCGTCTCAGTGAGCCGGAGCTGGACCAGGCCATCAAGGCCTGGGAGAGGCGCCTTGCGCCATTGATGGACACGGTAAGGCCCCTTTCGCCGCCTGCCAATCTCTACAACAAGGTCCGCGCCCGCATCGGGCTCTCGGCGCATGTCGTCTCGTTGCGCGCGCGCGAGCAGAGGCTCGTCCAGCGCGCCTCCCTTTGGCGTAACGCGACGGCCGGCATGACCGCGCTCGCCGCCTCGCTCGTGGGTTTCATTGGCTGGCGCGAGGCCTACCATGCCCAAGTACCGACGCAGTATGTCGCCGTGCTCCAGGCCGGCGCAGACAAGCCGGCCTTCCTGCTCACGGTCGACACCAAGACGCAAAATTGTGTCATCAGCGCCATCGCCGCGCCGAAGCAGCCGCAGAAGAGCTATGAGGTGTGGATGGTGAGCGACCAGCTCAAATCGCCGAAGTCGCTCGGCGTGATGGCCGAGGGCGACATGCACGTGATGCCGATGGACGACGGTCCCGAGACCGCCATGTTCATGAATGCGACATTTGCCGTGAGCCTCGAGCCCGAAGGGGGCTCCCCGAGCGGGGCGCCGACAGGCCCCGTGCTCTATCAGGCCAAGCTCTTCAAAGCGACGCCGTGAAGCCGGCTCGTCTGCTTGCTCTGATGAAAAGCGGCGAGCCTATTTTTTGTCCCGCATGAAACCACCCAGCGTCACATTCCGTACAAAGCCATGTGCTTCCACCTCGTGGCACCGGGCGGGTGAGGCGCCGAAAGCAAATGCGGCCCGGGCATTCGTCAACAATTCGGGAAGGACCAAGCTCATGAAACTTTCTGCACGATCCGGCTCCGCCATCGCGGCTGCCGCTGCTAGCCTGCTCGTTGCCGGCGCAGCGGTCGCCCCGAGCTTCGCGGCCGAGGAGGCCAAGGGCCACTGCATGGGTGCCAACGCCTGCAAGGGCAAGAGCGCCTGCAAGACGGCGACCAATGAGTGCGCCGGTCACAATGCCTGCAAGGGCAAGGGCTTCACCGAGACGACGAAGGCCGACTGCGAGGCCATGATGAAGGACAATCCGAATATCAAGTATGAGGAGAAGAAGAGCTGAGGCGCTCACTCTATTAGGGAAACGTGCGGCCGGCCCCGGGGCCGGCCGCATCACGCCGAAGCCACGACCATGATCAAGCCCCCATCCGCACGCCCGCCCTATCTCGGCTTTGGCCTCGGGCTGCGCCCGCAACACTACAAGGACATTCTGGAGGCCGAGCCCCAGGTCGACTGGTTCGAGGCCATCAGCGAGAACTACATGGTCCCGGGCGGTCAGCCGCTCAAAATGCTGGAGCGCATTCGCGCGCGCTATCCCGTCGTGCTTCACGGCGTGTCGATGTCGATCGCCTCCACGCAACCCTTAGATGAAACGTATCTCAACGATCTCCGTGCGCTGGTCGACCGCTTCGAGCCGGTCTTCGTCTCCGATCATCTGTGCTGGACGGGTGTGCACGGCGTCAATCTGCACGACCTCCTGCCGATCCCCTACACGCGCGAGGCGCTCGACCATGTGGCGGCGCGCGTTCACCACGTTGAGGAGCGGCTCGGGCGGGCCCTCGTGCTCGAGAACGTCTCGAGCTACGTGCAATTCGCCCATTCCGAGATGACGGAGTGGGACTTTCTAGCCGAGCTCACGAAGCGCACCGGCTGCTGGCTCCTGCTCGACGTCAACAATGTCTTCGTCTCGGCCTTCAACCACAACTGGAGCGCCGAGGACTTCATCACCAGCATTCCGGCGGATCGCGTCGTGCAGTTCCACCTCGCGGGCCACGAGCACAACATGACCCATATCGTCGACACCCACGACGCCATGGTGTGCGACGAGGTCTGGGAGCTGTACAAGGCCGCCATCCGCCGCTTCGGACCCGTTTCGACGCTGATCGAGCGCGACGACAACATCCCGCCCTATGCAGAGATGGTCGCTGAGCTCGTGAAGGCACGCGAGATCGCCGTCGAGCTCTTACCGCAGCTTGGTGCAGCAGACTTGCCCAAGAGAGGCGCGGCATGAGCCGCAATACGCCTTCGCTCGCCGAGCTGCAGGACATGTTCCAGCGAGCGGTCCTCTCGGGCGACAGCGCAGCGCTTCTTGCCCTCGTACCCGATAACGGCCGCACCACGCGCGAGGCGTTGCTCGGCGTCTACCGGGGGGCCTACATTGCGCGCCTCATCGAGGTGATCGGCAACGATCACGCCCTGCTCAAGGCCTACATCGGTGACGCGGCGTTTCAAACCATGGCGCGCGCCTACATCGGCGCGCATCCTTCCAGCACCCCGAATGCGCGCTGGTTCGCGGACGCCTTGCCCCGGTTCCTCGCTGCAAGCCCGAGCTTTGCCAGCGCCCCGCAACTCGCGGAGCTCGCCCTCCTCGAGCGCGCACTCGAGGATGCCTTTGACAGTGCCGATGCGCCGGTCCTTGCTCTTGCCGATCTCACAGCGCTCGCGCCCGACGACTGGGGCACGCTCGTCTTCGAGGGACATCCGGGCGCGCGACGGCTCGATCTCTCGACCAACGCCTTTGCCATATGGACCGCACTCAAGGCCGAGGAGGCGGCGCCCGCTGCTGCCATCTTGCTGGAGCCGCAGCGCCTTCTGGTCTGGCGCCAGAACATGACCGCTCGCGTGCGCGAGATCGGGGCCGAGGAGGCCATGATGTGGGACGAGGCGGCGAAAGGCGTGCCGTTCGGGCGCCTGTGCGAGCTCATTGCGGTGTTCGACGACCCCGGCACTGCCGCGCTCCGCGCCGCACAGTACCTTCACGGGTGGATCACGTCTGGCGCGCTGTCGGGTGGGCGTCCCGGTTGACCGAGCCCCGTCCTGCGGCGTCCGTGTTCATCATCATTGCCTCCTCGATGCTCGCGACATAGCGCACCATCGGCTTGCGCAAGCCCGCCATGAGCAACGTTCGTCGCACGGGCTTGCGGGCCGTCGTCAAATAGACTTGCGTGCCTGCATGGTGGAGCTTGCGAATGAACCCATGGAGTGATTTGCGGCAGTCGTGTCGACCAGCGGCACATCGGAAAAATCGAGAATGAACGTCTTGGCATGAGCCCAGATGCGATCAAGCACGTTGCTTACGGCAGCGGTCGCGCCAAAGAAAAAGGCGCCAGAGATCCGGTAGATGAGAACGTCGCCATTGATGGCGCCCGGAACGTACGCCGTTCGATTGGACCCCGTGGCATCCGCCGCATCCTCGGGCACGAGCGGCTCGCCGGTCTCGACCTCGACCGCCTCCGCCATACGGTGGAGAAAGAGGAATGCGCCCAGCGCCACTCCGACGGCAATGGCAGTCGTGAGATCCACGAAGATGGTCAAGCAGAATGTGACGAGGAGCACGATTGCGTCCCCTTGCGAGACCCGCAAGAGACCTACGAACTCCTCGCCATCGGCCATTCCCCATGCGACGACGGCAAGTACGGCACCGAGACTTGCGAGCGGGACGTAGGCGGCCAACGGCGCAGCGGCCAGCATGAACATCAGGATGTAGGCAGCATGCATGATTCCGGATATCCGATTGCAATGGCCATCGACAAGGGCAGGGCCACAATCGCGACCGTCAATCCCGCGAGGGCGTCGGCGCGGAAATCGCTTCGGGAATATCCCTCGCGGAGCGGAGCAACGTCACGAGCTTGGGTGTGAACAATTCCGCGAACGTTGGTTCCCGCCGGTCAGGATGCGGTGCCGCCATGTGCACGTCCCTCTCATATTTGGGAGCGACTATCGGACAGATTAGTAGCTCGAGACCCGACAACTCGAAATCGGCCATTGAGGACCCTGCAAACAGCCACGCATTATTCAGTGCAGGGTTCGGAAAATATCAAGGCAATGAAGCTATGCGACATGCTCAGGATCACTCAAGCCGCCGCCCTCCGTTTGCCCAAATCCACCATGGCCCCAAGCCGGCGCGGCATGACTTGTCGGCCGTTCAGCCACGACCGGCTGGGGCTGTGCCGACTCGATTGGATGCAAGCGGGGTCTGCACCCGCTTGTATTTGTTCGCCTTTGGGCCTGCCGCAGCGGCCTCTCCCTATGTCCCGCCGCCCCTTCCGGCCGCCTCCGCCATCCTGTAATGTCCGCCCGCGCCAAGAGGCGCATCCGGTCCCGTAGCTCAGCTGGATAGAGCATCAGTTTCCTAAACTGAGGGTCGCAGGTTCGAGCCCTGCCGGGATCGCCAGCTCTTTCGTGCCGGCTCCTTACGCGCCCTCGAGCAGCTTGCTGGTGGTGCGGCCTTTGGCGATGCGGTCGGGCCCGCGCCTGATCTCGAACGCGCAGGAGATGACGCCGACCGCTTCCGAGACGTGCTCGACCGTCATGACGAGCTCCGCCGCCTCACCCGCGTAGAGCGGCTTCTCGAACTCGATGCTCCAGGCGAGCGACACGCCGTGCCGGCCCGGCAGCAGCGTGCCGAGCATCTCACTCAGCTTCGCCATCATCTGCGCGCCATAGACGATCGGCTCGCGGAAGCCGTTGACCACGGCAAAGGCCGGATCGGTGTGAATGAGGCTCCTGTCGCCCGACGCGGCCGCGAACGCGGCCATGTCCTCGGCCGTAATCGTGAAGGCGAGGCGACGCTGATCACCCTTGGCAAATCGAGCCGTCATGGTCCTTTGGCCCCTCGATGCGAAGACGAGACGGCGAACCCGCTATCGCGTCCCCTCAACCGCTCTTCTTCTTGCGGATGAGATCGACGAGCGCGCCGACATTGGGGAGCTGATCGATCTCGGTTGCCGTGAACGACACGCCGAACGCCTGCTCTGCGCCGACCACGACTTGAATATTGCGCAGACTGTCCCAGCCCTCGACGTCGCGCGCGGTGGTGGCGCGCGTGAGCTTGTGGGTGTTGTCGGGAAACAGCATGTCGAACACCGGCTTGAGGCCCGAAAGGATGTCGTCGTCGGTCATGAGGATCCTCGTCTCTGTTCAGTGCTCAAGCCAGCGGCCGGCGCGCCACCAGCGCGACGGAGATGGTGAGCTTGAGCCGCCGCGCTTCCGCGAGCGTGCTGTTGGTGGCGGGCAGAAAATGATAGCTCTCGATCTCGAACCCGGCGTTGCTCATGAACGCGACGGCAGCCTCGGGCGTCTCGATGAGGAACAGATGGTCGGGCGCCGGACTGTTGACCGGCACGTGGAGAAAGAGACGGCCGCCGGGCTTCAACAGCCGGCAGAGGCTGCCCACGGCCGCGTGCGGGTCCTCCATGTGCTCGAGAACCTCGGCGAACACCAGAAGATCGAACTCGATGCCCTGAGTCGCCGCATCGAGGAAGCTCGCCTCGACGAGCTGCGCCGTGACGCCGAGCCGCTTCAGAGCCTCCGCCGTGTTGACGAGCGAGGCGGGCGAAATATCCCAACCCTCGACGTGAGAGCAGTTCCTGTGCTCGGCCGCATAGGCGAGCAGGAGCCCGTGGCCGGGGCCGATCTCCAAGAGGCGCGAGCCGGGCGCCGCCTTGTCGAGGAAGTCGTCGACGAAGGTGGCGAAGGTGCCCGTGTGGTTCGACCAGTAGAGCTGGGTCATCAGGAGGCCGTTCATGTACCGGCGCATGTAATCGGCGTCCTGATACACGAGCCGGTTCGCCTCCTCGAACGAGCTCAGGCGGTAGCGTCCGTGGCGGCGAAAGAAGAGCTCCTCCTCCAGCACGATCCTGGTGATGAAATCGTAGCCCTCGCAGAACTCGTCGAGCCGCTCGCCGATGAGGCGGTCGATCTTGTCCGCGAGCCCGGCGAGAATGCGCTTCTCCCCGTCCGTCGCACTGACGAAGCGTTTGCCGAGAAACTCCTCGTGCTTCGGATAGAGCTCGATCTGGCGCGTGACGATCCGCGCCAGCGCGGGAGAGATGCTCAGCAATTGGCGATTCATGGCGTGCAAAATCTCTCGAGAGAGCCGGCCTGGAACGGCCCCTTCGTCAAGGCCCTCAACGTTTGCGCGATTCGAAGGCGCGTTGCGAGGCCGCCAAGGGCCCGCTATCACGGGACAGAGGGAGCGATTCGAGGGGGACCCGGAGCACCATGAGCGTCGCACTCGACTGGCTCTTGCCCATGCCGGCCGGCGGTCGCGACCGTTTTCAGGCCGCCGTTCAATCGCTTACCGCCAAGGCTCAGTCGGACGCGGTGGCCGCGCAATTGTGGGCTGCCGGCGCTGCCGACGTCTCGCTCACCGAGGCGCAGGCGTTGCGGAGAAGCTACATCAGCTGGCGCAAGGCGGTTGCGGCCGTACCCTCCGGGTTCCGGGAGGTGCGCCTCACCCTTGTCGCCGATGAAACCCTGAGCTTTGTAGCCGACGCCCTGTTCGCGTGTGGATTGCGTCACGGCCTCCTGATCGGCGCTCACTCGGAGCGCTTCGACGAATGCGTCGCCGCGGCACGGCAGGGCGACTTCGAGCGCGCCGAGAGCGCGGACTTTGCCGTCATCCTGCCGCCAGCGAGCCGGCTCAATGGCTCGGACGAAGTGACCCACACACTCGCCGACGTGGCATTTCTTGCCGGCGCGATGAAGCGGGAGGCGGGCACGACACCCGTGCTGGCGACACTGCCAGCGCGTCTCGGCGAGCCCAAGAACAGCTCCGATCTCGTGATCGACGATTCGCCGCGCGCGCTCCGCGCCCGCCTCAACGCCGGTCTCTTGGCGGAGGCGCGCGCGGGCAATGGCGTGGTGTGGGATCTCGAGGGACTTTCCGGGCGCGTGGGAGCCGGCCTCTGGCACGATCCGCGCCTCATGCATCACGCCAAGATCCCATTCTCGCTCGCCGTCACCATGCGGGTGGCGGACGATCTCGCCTCGGTGATTGCCGGCGCCACGGGGCGAAGCCGCCGCGTCCTCGTGCTCGATCTCGACAATACGCTGTGGGGCGGCGTCATCGGTGACGACGGCCTCTCCGGCATCGTCCTCGGACAGGGCTCGGCGGTCGGAGAAGCTTTTCTCGACGTGCAGCGCGTGGCACTCGAGCTGCGCCGGCGCGGCATTGCGCTGGCCGTCTGCTCGAAGAACGACGAGGCGAACGCCCGCGAGCCGTTCCGCGCGCATCCCGACATGCTGCTCAAGGAGGAGCACATCGCCGTCTTCGCCGCCAACTGGCAGGACAAGGCAACGAACATCCGGTCCATTGCCGGGGAGCTCAATCTCGGACTGCAATCGGTTGCCTTCCTCGACGACAATCCGGCCGAGCGCGAGCGCGTGCGCCAGGTGCTGCCGGAAGTGGCCGTGATCGAGGTGGGCGACGACCCGGCCCAATACGCAACCCGCCTCTTGAACTCGGGCTTCTTCGAGCATCTGCCGCTTTCCGCCGAGGACCGCGCCCGCGCCGCCGACTATCAGGCCAATGCCGGGCGCTCGGCCCTCCTAGCCCGGGCCGAAAGCTATGAGGACTACCTCGCCTCGCTCGGCATGGAGATGCGCATCTCCCGATTCGATTCGGTCGGTCGCGCGCGCATCGCGCAACTCGTCAACCGCTCCAACCAGTTCAATCTCACGACGCGGCGCATGAACGAGGACGACGTGGCGGTGATCGAGGCGTCGGCGCAGCACATGGGCTTCCAGGTCCGCCTCAAGGACCGCTTCGCCGACAACGGCATGATCTCGGTCGTCGTCATCGAAATGGCCGGCCGTGACTGGCTCATCAACACCTGGCTCATGAGCTGCCGCGTTCTGAAGCGCGGGGTGGAGCAGGCGGTTCTCAATGCGCTCGCCGAGCTAGCCCGCAGGGAAGGCGCCCTGGCGCTGATCGGCATCTACCTGCCGACCGCCAAGAACGCCATGGTCGAAAATCACTACGCGAGCCTCGGCTTTGCTCCGCTGGGCGAGATTGCCGGCGGACCCGCGACCGACGATGGGCGGCGCGCCACACGCTGGCGCCTCGAGCTTGCAGGCTACGTCGCCAGCCCCGTGCAAATGAGCGTCAAAACGGAGGGTTAGAGCGGTTTGCGGCGCACTCACGCTCCGCGCCGGCGCGCTCCCCGCCCCAGCCGCAGCGCGTTGGCGATCACGGAGACCGACGACAGGCTCATGGCCGCCGCGGCAATGGCGGGCGACAAAAGGAACCCGAATACGGGATAGAGCACGCCCGCCGCGATCGGCACGCCCAGCATGTTGTACCCGAAGGCAAAGGCGAGGTTCTGTTTGATGTTGACAAGAGTGGCCTCGGCGAGCGCACGAGCCCGCACGATGGCGCGAAGATCGCCCTTGGGCAAGGTCAAGCCTGCGCTTTCGATCGCAACGTCCGCCCCGGTCCCCATGGCGATGCCGGCGTCCGCCGCGGCCAGCGCCGGGGCATCGTTGATTCCGTCACCGGCAAACACCACCTTCCGGCCGCGAGCCTTGAGCTCCGACACGATGCGCGACTTGTCGGCCGGCAATACGCCGGCATGAACAGTCTTTATGCCGAGCTCGCGCGCGACCGCCTCGGCCGTCTCTCGTAGATCGCCCGTGGCCATCACGATCTCCATGCCGCGCGCCCTCAGAGCCTCGAGTGCGGCGTGCGCCGTCGGCTTGATGGGATCGGTGATGCCGAGAAGTCCCGCAGCCCGCCCGTCGACGGCAACGAGAAGGGCCGTTGCGCCATCGCGGGCGAGACGGGCCGCCTCGGCGGCGGGCGCCCTGACCTCGATCCCGAGACTCGACAGAAAACGCGCGCTGCCGATGGCGACGGTTTGTCCTTCGACGATCCCTTTCACTCCAAGGCCCGTCACGGCCTCGAACGACTGCGGTTCCGGCACAGCGGCCTCACGGTCGCTTGCTCCTGCAAGGATGGCCGCCGCCAACGGATGCTCGCTCGCCTTCTCGAGCGCCCCGGCCCGGGAGAGAACGGCCAGCTCGTCGAAGCCCGGGAAAGCCTTGACGAGCGTCAGGCGTGGCTTGCCCTCGGTCAGCGTGCCGGTCTTGTCGACGATCAACGTGTCGGTACGCGCCAGCGCATCGAGCGCCTCGGCCGATTTCACGAGCACGCCCTCGCGTGCTCCCCGCCCCGTTGCCACCATGATGGACATCGGTGTCGCGAGGCCCAGCGCGCACGGGCAGGCGATGATCAGGACCGACACGGCCGCAACCACGGCGTAGGCGAGGCGCGGCTCCGGGCCGACAAGAAACCAGGCGATAAATGACATTACGGAAACGACGACCACCGCGGGGACGAACCAGGCTGCCACCTTGTCGGCGAGGTTCTGCATGGGCGCGCGGCTCCTCTGGGCCTCGGCGACGAGCGCCACGATGCGGGCGAGCATGGTTTCGGCCCCCACCTTCTCGGCCCGCATCACGAACGAGCCCGTGGTATTGAGCGTGCCGCCCGTGACCGCGTCTCCGGGCTCCTTCGCGGCCGGAATGGGCTCGCCGGTCAGGAGCGTCTCGTCGACCGCCGAGCGCCCTTCCAGCACGACGCCGTCCACCGGCACGGCCTCTCCAGGACGCACGCGCAACCGGTCTCCGGCCACGACGGTATCGAGCGCCACCTCCTCTTCGCGGCCATCAGCGCCGATCCTCCGCGCCGTTTTGGGCGCGAGATCGAGGAGAGCGCGGATCGCTCCGCCGGTCTTCTCGCGCGCTCTTATCTCGAGCACCTGGCCCAGGAGAACGAGAACGACGATCACCGCCGCCGCCTCGAAATAGACGCCGACGGTCCCCCCGTGGCCGCGCATGCTCTCCGGAAAGAGGCCGGGCGCCAGCACAGCAATCACGCTTAAAAGGAACGCAGCGCCGACACCGATCGAGATCAGCGTCCACATGTTGGGATTTCGCGTTCTGATCGACGCCAAGCCTCGCTCGAAGAAGGGCAGCCCGCACCACAAGACGACGGGCAGAGCGAGGATCAGCTCGAGAGCCTGCGAGGCGCGCGGGGCCATCCAGGCATGAGCCGGCAGACCCAGATGCGGCCCCATGGCGAGCGCGAGCATCGGCAGCGTGAGCAGGGCTCCGACCCAGAGCCGGCGTGTGAAGTCGACGAGCTCGGGATTGCGCTCTGCCTCTCTGGTCGGAATGCCGGCCGGCTCCAGCGTCATGCCACACTTTGGGCACGTGCCGGGTCCCACTTGCCGGACCTCCGGATGCATGGGGCAGGTGTAGATGGTGCCGGACGGCGCCGGAGTGGCAAGAGCGGGTTTCGGGGCGACATAACGGGCGGGATCCGCAGCGAATTTGTTGCGGCAGCCCTCGCAGCAGAACCAATAGACGATGCCGTCGTGCGTGTGGCTCGGCTTTCCGGCCGAGGGCTCGACGCTCATGCCGCACACGGGATCGGTTGCGCCTTTCTTCAGGCCGCCGCTCTCAGTGGCGCAGCAGTCCTTCTCATCCACCCGGCGTGAGACGCCGCCCACATGCGATTTGAAGAGGTCCGTCATTGTTGCTCTCGCTTGACCCTAGCCATGTTGGGTTATGGCGTTGTCGCGCCTAACCCGACGATCTGTGACACGGCCGGCGCACTCAGGTGCGGCGCGCCAGCCGGAACGAGAGCCAAGGCAGGAGCAGCCACTGCAGGAGCGGGCTCAGGCCGATGCCCGCGAAAGGCAGGATCGGCATCAATGGCGAGTAGGCCCAGGTTGCCCTTGTCACGGCGTTCATCCATTCGCTGTAGACCGTGTAAAGGAAGCCCATCGCAATTGCCAATCCGGCAACGGGCCAATACCCACTCCTCGGCCATGCCGCATCGCCCAGGATCAACAAGCTCGCGACGAGCGCCAAGGTGGCAATGATGATGTCACCCCCCGTGCAGTGCAGGACGGCGAAAGCGATCCCCGACGCCGTCCCCTCGCGCCACAATGTATAGAGCGGAAGCTGGACGACCTCCCACACGAGGTTGAGGACAATCATGAGAGCAAGATAGCGCCGGAACAGCCGATGCCAGGTGAATGCTGCAGGTTCCTCTCGCGCGCGATCAGGCATGACCTTCACCCTTCACAGGAAGGCGCTCGAATTTCAATCCGTTCGGCCAGAACACATGCGCCCGCGCGCTAACGGCGGCAGGATCGCCGGTCGTCAAGAGCGTCAATGAGGCCACCTCGCCCCGCGGCGCAAACTGCGGCTTCCTCGCCAGATAGTCCTCGAGGCTGTCGGCCACGACCTCGGGCTGGGAGAGAATCCGCGTCGCTGGCGGCAGATGCTTTCTGAACAGATGCTCGACCAGCGGAAAATGCGTGCAGCCGAGAATGGCCCGATGCGGCGCGTGACCGCCCGCCTGCGCGAGAGCGCCATCGATACCCTCCTTGACGAGCCGCTCGAGCTCGGTCCCGGGAGCCTCGGCCTCGATGGCCCCCGCCAGCTCCGAGCAGACCTGCTGAATGACCTCCACCTTCGGTGTGCGCTTCCGGATCTCCTCGGGAAAGACGTTCGACTGGATGGTGCGCAGCGTGCCGAACACGGCGATGCGGTCGGTGAGGTTCTTCTGCGGATATTGCGGCGTCGTCACCGACCACGGCGTCTGTGTCGCGGCCTCGACCGTGGGCGCCACGATGCCGATGATATTATGCTCGGGCGCCGGCCAGCGACTCCCGGGCAGCCAGTCGCGCTGGAGACGGCGCAACGCAACGGCGGTTGCCGTATTGCAGCCGAGCAGCACCAGCCGGCAGCCGCGCCCGAACAGCGCCTCCGTCGCGCCCCGCGTCAGCGCAACGACCTCCTCCGACGGCCGGTTGCCGTAGGGCACGTGCGCGTGATCGCCGAGATAGGTGAAGGCAACATGCGGAAAACGCGCGACGAGCGCGTTGAGCACCGTGAGCCCCCCGAGGCCGGAATCAAAGACACCGATCATGGTGTCGCGTGTGTGCGACAGGGGCTCCAGAGTGTCAACAGGACCGTAGGGTGCAATAGGCGCGAGCCCTATTGCACCGAGCCGCGCATGAAGCCACGCGGGAAGCCGGCGCGATACGCCGCTCGGCCTGCCGCAGCGGGTATTCATCCGTCTTCCGGCTCAAGAATCTCGGGGTCCGTGTCGGGAGGACGCTTAACCAAGACCACCAAAGTCGCTATATCCTCAGGCCTTCGAGTGGGAGCCTGCGTGTGTCTGATAAGCCCAAAAACCAGCCGATCCGGTGGCCTTCATCAAGGACTGTGTGGTCAACGGCCGGATATTCTGGACCTATCACCTCAACATGCGGCTCGTCGCTCGCGCCATCACCCGAGGCGCAATCGTTTCCACCACGGACGCTTACGAGTTGATCGAGAGTTATCCCGATGACAAGTATCTCCCAAGCTAACTCGTGCTGACCCGTACGTAGACTGGTGCGCTTCATGTTCTGTTTGCGACCGATGTCGCGGAGAGAAACGTGCGTGTTGTGACTGCCTACCGGCCCGATCCGCGCGAGTGGGAAAGTGACTTGAGAAGGAGAAAAGCGCCATGAGAAGCCACGCGTGAAACCGGTGCAATACGCGGCGCACGTGGAGGGCGCCGCTATTGCACGGAGCGACAACCCTGCCGCGGCCGGCCGTTTACTCCGCAGCTTCGCCCGGGCTGCGGCCTCCGCCGCTCGCGTGCTCCTTGTCTGCCGCCTTCAGCGCGTCGAGGGCTGGCATGGAGACGGTGTTGTAGCCGCAGTCGACGAAATGCACCTCGCCCGTCACCGCGCCCGACAAGGGCGAGAGGAGATAGAGCGCCGAGCCGCCGACCTCGTCCAGGGTCGGCGTGCGCTTCAGGGGCGCATGCTCCTTCTGGAAATTGAAGATCACGCGCGCATCCGACACGCCCGCGCCCGAGAGCGTGCGCATCGGCCCGGCCGAAAGCGCGTTGACGCGGATGCCCTGCGGCCCGAGGTCGGCCGCGAGGTAGCGCACGCTCGCTTCCAAGGCCGCCTTGGCGACACCCATGACGTTGTAGGACGGCACCGAGCGCGTTGCGCCGCCATAGGTGAGGGTCAGCAGCGACCCGCCCCCCGCCATCAGCCGGGCCGCGCGCTTCGCAGTCTCGGTGAAGGAGAAGCAGGAGATCACCATCGTGTTGGTGAAGTTGTCGCGCGACGTGTCGACGTAGCGTCCGGCGAGCTCCTTGGGGTCGGAATAGGCGAGCGCATGCACCACGAAGTCGAGGCCGCCCCACGCCGTCTCGATCTTGTCGAAGGCCTTGTCGATGCTTGCGATGTCGAGCACATTGGCGGGCTCGATGATCTCCGAGCCGATCGACTGGGCGAGCGGCAAGGCGCGGCGTCCGAATGCGCCGTCCTGATAGGTGAAGGCGAGCTTGGCGCCCTGACCCGCCAACACACGGGCGATGCCCCAGGCAATGGAGCGGTCGTTGGCCACGCCCATGATGAGGCCGCGCTTGCCGGCCATCAGGGGTCCGGGTTTGGCAATGTCGATCTCGGCCATTCTAGACCTCGCTCCAATGCTGCGCGCGCGGCGGGCCATATCGAGCCAGCCGGCGCCGTTCCTGTGCACTTTCATTCCGGAGTGCCTCGAGAGCCTTCAAAGAATGAAGCCCTGCGGCGCCACGGAACGTCACTTCGTCAACCATCGTGGCGGCGAAGCACGAGACTGGCATTGGTGCCGCCGAAACCAAAGCTGTTCGACATCACACAGTTAAGGCTGGCGTTGTCGATGCGGCTCCTCACGATCGGCATGTCTGCGAAGGCGGGATCGATCTCCTCGATATGCGCGCTCTCGCAGATGAAGCCGCTGTTCATCATGAGGATGGAGAACACCGCCTCCTGAGCGCCGATCGCGCCGAGCGAGTGTCCGGTGAGCGACTTGGTGGCGGAGATGGGCGGCACGTCCTTGCCGAACAGCTCGCGGATGGCGGCGATCTCCTTTTCGTCGCCAACGGGCGTGCCCGTGCCGTGCGGATTGATGTAGTCGACCTTCGGCACGCCGTTGCCGTCGAGACCTTTCAAAGCCAGCTTCATGCAGCGCACCGCGCCCTCGCCCGAGGGCGCCACCATGTCGAAGCCATCCGAGGTGGCGCCATAGCCTGCCACCTCCGCATAGATGCGCGCGCCCCGCGCCTTCGCGTGCTCCTGCTCCTCAAGCACGAGGACGCCCGCGCCGCCCGCGATCACGAATCCGTCGCGGTTCTTGTCATAGGCGCGGCTCGCGGTCGAGGGGCGATCGTTGTGCCTGGTCGACATGGCGCCCATGGCGTCGAACAGGTTCGAGAGCGTCCAGTCCAGCTCCTCGCAGCCGCCCGCGAAAACGATGTCCTGCTTGCCCCACTGAATGAGCTCGGCGCCGTTGCCGATGCAGTGCGCACTCGTCGCGCAGGCCGAGGAGATCGAATAGTTCGTGCCCTTGATCTGAAACGCGGTCGCGAGCGCCGCGGAGGGGCCCGAGCACATCGCCTTCGGCACCTCGAACGGCCCGATCTTCTTCGGCCCGCCGGACTTGAGAGTCGTCTCGGCCGCCTCGACGATGGCGCGGGTCGAGGGACCGCCCGCACCCATGACGATGCCGGTGCGCTCGTTGACGACGTCCCTTGCGTCGAGCCCGGCATCGCGGATCGCCTGGTCCATGGCGATGTAGTTCCAGCCGACGCCCTGGTTCATGAAGCGCCTCGGCTTCCTCGGCACCATCGCTTCCCAGTCGAGCTTGGGCTCGCCGTGCACCTGGCATTTGAATCCGAGCTCGGCGTACTTCTCGGCGCGCGTGATGCCGGACCTCGCCTCTCGCAGGGACGCGAGCACCTCCTGTGTGGTGTTGCCGATCGAGGAAACGATCCCCATGCCGGTGACGACGACGCGTCTCATCGAGAGTGCCCTTTCCCCAACTCGCCCTCTGCGCCGAGGAGCGCGGTCCTCAGTCTCCGCCTCCGCCGCCGGGAGCGTCCCCGCTCTCGAACAGGCCGACGCGCATGTCGGTCGCGGTGTAGATCACCTGTCCGTCGGCTTTCAACTGGCCGTCGGCGATGGCGAGCTTCAGCTTGCGAAGAATGACCCGCTTCGGGTCGACAACATACTCGACGCGCTTCACGCTGGGCAGGACCATTCCGGTGAACTTCACCTCGCCGACGCCCAGCGCCCGCCCGCGGCCCGGAGCCCCGAGCCAGCCGAGAAAGAAGCCGGTCAGCTGCCAGAGGGCATCGAGGCCGAGACATCCCGGCATGACCGGATCGCCCTGGAAGTGGCAGTCGAAGAACCAGTCGAGGCGTTTGTTGCCCGCGACTGCCAGCTCGGCCACGATCTGCCCTTTACCATGGGCGCCACCCGTTTCCGAGACGGCCGCAATGCGGTCGAACATCAGCATGGGGGGCAAGGGCAACTGGGCGTTGCCCGGACCGAACAGCTCGCCGCGCCCGCAGGCCAGAAGATCCTCGAATTCGTAGCTCGAACGGCGCTCCGCCATGCTCTCCGATTGCCCCCGGCAGTTGCAGTCTTGCCACACGCCCTCGAGGCGCTCCGGCCGCGGCTGTCCTAACACACCCGGCTCGCCCTTCAAAAAGGTAAACCCCGCCCCCGTCAAGGGAGGACGCTCCATGCGCGCGGCCATTCCCGGAGGTTGCGGCGAAAAGAGGCGGTCCCTATAGTGACCGGGTTGGCTAAGCTCACACTTGGGCCGGGATGCTCGAGTGTGTTCATGTATGCATTGATGCATCTGCCGGCGCGACAGAGACGAAGCCCCGACCACCGGAACGACGGAAGTGGCGAACTGCATCACGAACAAGCTTCGCATGGCGGGCCTCAGGCCCACACGACAGCGCATCGCGCTCGGCTCGCTGTTGTTCGCGACCGGCGATCGCCACGTGTCAGCCGAGATGCTGCATGCGGAGGCTCAGGCCGCAGGCGAGCAGATCTCATTGGCGACCGTCTACAATACGCTGCACCAGTTCACCGAGGTGGGGCTCCTGCGTGAGCTCGCGATCGACGGCAACAAGGCTTTCTTCGATACCAACACATCCAACCACAATCATTTCTATATCGAGACCCGCGGCGAGCTCATCGATATTCCGAGCAACGGCGTGCGCGTCGACGGCCTGCCGGAGCCGCCCGAGGGAATGAGAATCAGTCACATCGACGTGGTGGTCCGGCTGGCGCCAGATGGGAAAGCGGACGGCAAGGCGGATTGATGCGCGAGACCGAGGGCACGCGTGACCCGAGGCCTGCCGCGGGCCTCCTCAATTCCTGAACGAAAGCCCCTACTTCACGGCCTCGCCGTCGTACACGCCCCACAGCTTCTTTTGCTCGATGTAGCCGCGGTAGCTGTCGACGCTGATGCGGCACCAGCGGCCGTTGCAGGACAAGATATTCGCGAGCACACCCGCCTCGACCATCGCCACCGTGGGTGATTTAGCGTTTTCGGCACGCCGGATCGCGGCCTGGACGGGTTCACCACCCTTTTTGACCTCCCAGGGCAAGACCAAGGCCGTCCGCCGCCCCGAGAGAAGCGACTGGATGATCCACCCCTGCGTCCCGTCCGCATCCCGCACCTCGCGCCAGATGTCGAACTCCTTGATGACCTCGATCGGGAGTCCGGCTCGCCGGTAGACCCACGTGGTCGGGTAGTCCTTGCCGGGTCCGGAGCGCAGGTTCACCTGGTCCGCCTTGAGGCTGACGAAGCGGGGCACGGGAAGGCCGCTGCCTTGGGGGGCGCCTGGCTGCGCAGCCCCGCCTTCCTCCGCGGCGCCCGCCGCACCGGCGCCAGCGAGCAGCATCGCCAGCGCGAGCCCTGCCCGAACCGCTCGGTCTCGCCAAATTCCCATCACGTCGTACACGCTATCTCCCGAGATCCCGCTCGGTCCCGCCTCTTGAGCCCGCAACGGGCCACAACCGGGCGAGATGGCCCGAGGTTGCCGTGCCGCATGGCTTCAACCGGTGTTTTCCGGCAGAGGAAAGGCCGACTCGGCGGCTCTGTCAAACCGTGCAAGGCTTTGCGCAGCCGGCCGGCCGGTCCGCCGGTCCCATCTCAGAACGCAACTTTGTTTTCCCCAGGGCCTTCTGATAGACACTGCCAATCCCTGACGGGGCCCGGCCTAGGGGCCTCCCAAAACCCGATGCGGATTCCCATGCCTACCACCCCCAAGAAGCCTGTCGTCATCGTCACGCGGAAGCTGCCGGATGTGGTCGAGACCCGGATGCGGGAGCTGTTCGACGCCCGCCTCAATGTCGATGACGAGCCGATGACCCAGGCCGAGTTGGCCGCTGCCGCTAAAGTGGCCGATGTGCTGGTCCCCACCGTCACCGACCGCATCGACCGCGGCGTCATCTCGCAGGCGGGCCCCCAACTGCGGCTCATCGCCAACTTCGGCACCGGCGTCGACAACGTCGACCTCGACACGGCGAGGAACCGGGGCATCACCGTGACCAACACCTCGGGCGTCTTGACCGAGGACACCGCCGACATGACGATGGCGCTGATCCTGGCCGTGCCGCGCCGGATCGCCGAAGGCGCCGCCTACCTCAAGGATGCCAAGAACCACTGGGCCGGCTGGTCGCCGACCTGGATGCTCGGCCACCGCATCTACGGCAAGCGGCTCGGCATCATCGGCATGGGCCGCATCGGACAGGCGGTTGCACACCGCGCCAAGGCCTTCGGCCTGCAGATTCATTACCACAACCGCAAGCGCGTCTCGCCCGACCTCGAGCAGGAGCTCGAGGCCACCTACTGGGAAAGCCTCGACCAGATGCTGATGCGGGTCGACATCGTCTCGATCAACTGTCCGCACACGCCCGCGACCTACCATCTCCTCTCGGCGCGACGGTTGAAGCTCCTGAAGCCCACCGCCTACATCGTCAATACGGCGCGCGGCGAGGTGATCGACGAGAACGAGCTCGCGCGCATGATCGAGGCCGGCTCGATTGCAGGGGCCGGCCTCGACGTGTTCGAGCACGAGCCGGCGGTGAACCCCAAGCTGCTCGCCTCCGACCGCGTGGTTGCGCTGCCGCATATGAGCTCGGCCACCGTCGAAGGCCGCATCGACATGGGCGAGAAGGTCATCATCAACATCAAGGCCTACCTCGACGGCCATGCCCCACCCGACAAAGTTCATCCGGCGATGTTCTAACCCGCTAACTCACACGATTGGAAAGCGGGAAGAGAGGCAGGGCCGAGGCTTGATCTGGCGCGCGAGCGAAACCCGTGCGAGAGAGGCGGACCGGCGTTCGCCGCACTTCACCACTACCAAGCCGCTCTCGAGCATGCGCCACGCCATCGACCAGAGCCCCAGCGCCACCATCCGCAGCATCATAGCCATGCTCGTCGCGCAGGCCGTGTTCACGGCCAACGACACCTGCGTCAAGCTCGTCGCGGAGGGGCTCCCGATCGGCGAGACGATGGCGCTCCGCAACGGCTTCGCGACGCTCTACATCCTCGTCTTCGCCGTCCTCGCAGGTGGCCTCGGCATGCCGCGCGACGTGCCGGTCAAAGCGTTCGGCTGGCGCATCGTGGGTGAGATCGGCTCGACGATTGCCTTCCTCTGGGCGCTCACGCGGATGCCGCTTGCGGATATCACCGCGCTCGGACAGATCACACCCATCGCCATCACCGCGGCCGGCGCCCTGTTTCTCCGAGAGCCTGTCGGCTGGCGCCGCTGGCTGGCAGCGCTGCTCGGACTACTCGGCGTGCTCTTGATCGTTCAGCCGGGCACCAGCGCCTTCACGTGGGCTGCAGTCATCGCGCTCATGGCCAACGCGCTTGGAGTTCTCCGCGATCTCGCTACCCGCGTCATCGGCCCCTCGTTGTCGACGCTGGCCCTCGTCCTGTCGTCAGTCGCGGCAGTGCTCTTGGCCGGCATCGCACTTCTCCCGTTCGAGACCTGGCAGATCCCGTCTGCGCGCGAGCTGTTGCTGGCAATGGCGGCAGGACTGTTTCTGACCCTCGGCTACGCGTTTCTCATCATCTCGCTGCGCACCGGAGACCTGGCGGCGGTGAGCCCGTTTCGCTACTCGGCCATCCTGTGGGCCCTGTTCGCGGGCTATCTGCTCTGGGGAGAGCTGCCGGGCCCGGTTCCAGGCCTCGGCATTGCCATTGTCGTCGCTGCGGGGCTCTACACCGTCCACTGGGAGCGCAACAGCCGCCAAACCAGCCGATGAGCAGTCTCAGCCAAGGACCGTCGCGATCGAGCGGCGGATCTGATCGAGCGTGAACGGCTTCGCAATGACACCGAGACGCGCAGGCGCGAGCCACCGGCCGCGCTCGAGAGACTCCGTGTAGCCCGACATCAAGAGCACCTTGACCCTGCCCGACGCTGCAAGAGCGAGCTTGGCGAGCGCCACGCCGTCGAGCCCCGGCATCTCCACGTCCGTGATGACGAGATCGAAGCCGTCCCCCCGGGCATTGAATGCGCTCTCTGCCTCGGAGCCGTCGGCGGCGAGAACGACGCTGTGGCCGTCCATCTCGAGAGCACGCTTCACGAGATCACGCGTCGCCGCGTCATCGTCCGCCAGCAGAATGTGTGCCATGTGCCCTCCACCCGGGCGCAGCAGCCCCGGTCGCAGTGATACCTACGGTTCCCCGACGACGCGCCCGACGAACGGAAGCTCGCGATAGCGGTGCGCCACGTCCATTCCATAGCCGACAACGAACTCGTTCTCGCACCTGAAGGCGCAGAAATCAGCCCGCACATCCACAGCGCGCGCCACGTTCTTGTCGAGCAGCACGCAGGTCCTGACGGTTCTCGCGCCCCGCGCCGCGATGAGATCCTTGGCGAACGCGAGCGTGCGCCCCGAATCGAGCACATCGTCGATGAGCAGAACATCCCGCCCGTCGACGCCAAGATCGAGGTCGCGCAGTATTTCCACCTTGCCCGACGACACCTTGCTTTTGCGGTAGCTCGAGAGCGCGATGAAATCCACTTCAGGAGCGAGTCCGACTTTGTGCAGAGCCCGGATGAGATCGGCGGCGAATACGAAGCTGCCCTTGAGAACAGCCACCACCAGGAGGTGATCGAGGCCGGCGGCGGCAATCTCGCTGGCGAGTGTGGAGAGCCGCTCCGCGATTGCGTCTGCCGAAAAGATGACCTCGACGTTGCCGGTGCGTGTGGCTTCCCCGTGCATCGGCTGACCGATCGCCTCCCATGACCCAAGCCGGCTCTGATCCTCCGGCCGGAGCAAGGTATCCGGCTTTTGCGCCGTCACTTCAAGCTCCCGAAGCCCTTTCCACCGCCAAACGTGCTGGCATGGAGGTGCGCTCGATATGAAGCGGCATCGAGCCGCTCGGAGTCCTCTCATGAGTGGCCGATCCACAGCGCACACGAGGACGCCACATTCCTGACCGATTGATCGGGATGCGGGTTTCTGCCAATAGACCCCGGCGCGTTGGGACGCCTGCCTCAGGACCGGATCCGATCCGGCAACCGGGCCCGCCGGCGGCAGGCGCAAGGATTGAACGGATTCGCCAGAGTGATCAGGCTTTCGAATATCGCCCTGAGATATGACCGCGGCACGGATGTGCTCGCCGACGTCAATTTTCATCTGCGGCCGGGATCGTTCCACTTCCTGACCGGGCCGTCCGGCGCTGGCAAGACCTCGCTGCTGAGGCTCTTGTTCATGTCCATCCATCCGACGCGCGGCAAGATCGAGATTTTCGGGCAGGATTGCTCGCGCATCTCGACGTCCAAGCGGGCGCAGCTCCGCCGGCGCATCGGCATTGTGTTCCAGGACTTCCGCCTGCTCGACCATCTGACGACCTGGGAGAACGTGGCACTTCCGCTCCGCGTCGTCGGCCGCAAGATCGACGACTATAAGGAGGACGTCACCGATCTCCTGCAGTGGGTCGGGCTCGGCGACCGCATGCATGCGTTTCCCTCCGTGCTCTCGGGCGGCGAGAAGCAACGCGCGGCCATTGCGCGGGCCGTCATCGGCAAGCCGGAGTTGTTGCTTGCCGACGAGCCCACTGGAAACGTCGATCCGCAGATGGCGCGCCGCCTGCTTCGCCTCTTCATCGAGCTCAATCGTCTTGGCACCTCGGTGCTGATCGCCACCCACGACCATCAACTCATGCGCCAGTTCAAGGCGCAGCGACTGGAGCTGCACGACGGCAATGTCCGGATCGTATGATCGCCCCCCGGGCAGGCCGCCGCTTCCTCCGCGCGGCTTACCCGACTACGACCCGTACGAGGATCCGGTGACGGGACCTCATACGGGCACCCATGCCGAAACGCACGGCGGAACGCACGGCGGCACCTTGGGTGGGCCGCCGCCGATGCCGAGAGAGCCGATGACGGTGCCGCACACGGGCGAGCCGCGCACCATGCGCGAAGCCCTGCGGCACGGCGCCATCGAGCCGCCGAGGAGGCCCGTGCTCGAGGCTGATCCGCGCGAGAATCACTTTGCGCCGGCAAGCGACGGGCGCAAAGTGAACGAGCAGACCAACGCCCCGATCGTTCCGGCAGGCTCCGTCACGGGCCGCTCGCTGACGCTCGTCATAGCCATCATGTGCTTTCTTGCCTGTCTGACAGCGGGCACCGTCTATCTCATCCGCCAATCCGCCGACGCCTGGCTCAAGGACATCGCCAGCGAGGTGACGGTGCAGATCGAGCCCCAGGAAGGCACGGACATCGAACGCGCCGTCAAGGATGCGGTTGCCTTCCTGCAGCGCCAGCCCGGCATCGCGAGCGTGCGTCCAATGAGCGTCGAAACCTCGACTGCGCTTCTGGAGCCCTGGCTCGGCAAAGGCAGCGTGCTGAAATCCCTGCCCGTGCCGCGTCTCATCGCGCTCGAGCTGGACCGCTCGGAGCCGCCCGATCTCAAAGGGGTCAAGACGCGGCTCGAGGAGCAGTTCAAAGGCGCCCATCTCGACGACCACCGGCGCTGGCAGAACCAGATCCGCACCGTGACCCGCAGTTTCGCCCTGGGCGGCCTCGCCATACTCCTGCTCATGGCCGCTGCAACCACGGCCATCATCGTCTCGGCCACAAAAAGCTCGATGGCGTCCAACCGCGAGATCGTCGAGGTTTTGCATTTCGTCGGCGCGACTGACCGCTTCATCGCACGTGAGTTCGAGAAGCATTTCCTGCGGCTCGGCATCCGCGCCGGGCTCGTCGGCGCGTCGTGCGCTCTCATCGTTTTCATCACCATGCCGTTGATGATGGAGCTGCTCGGCGGGGGCAGCGTCACGGCGGCCGAGCTCAACCGGCTGATCGGCACGGGCTCGCTCGATATGGCGGGCTATGCGCTTCTCGGCATCGTCGTGGTGGTGATTGCCGCACTCTGCATGCTGACGTCGCGCCTCGGCGTATACCGCATCCTGAACAACAAGGCTTAGCGGCGCAGGCCCCCGAGCGAAACGCCCGACAGATCAAGCCATTGTCCATTTCTTAAACTTATCGGAGATTTCGACCGAGAGGCTGCCCAGGGCCTTTGTCACAATCGCACACAAATGGTTTAGTGTCGGTGTCAAGCGGACCAAGCAAATAGCAAGCGGGGAACCGGCCTCGAGCCGGAATGATGGACCGAGGCCGCAGACGGCTCAACCATGAAAAGGCCCAGGAGAATGCTGATCGGAGTGGCCGGCTTCATGCTGTGGCTGTTCCTGTTTGGATTCGTCATGTTCGCCGTTTCCGTCATGCGAGAGCCGGAGCGCCGCGAGCTAGCGGCCGACGGCATCGTCGTCCTGACGGGAGGCCCGATCCGCATCGCAGAAGGCTCTCGCCTTCTTGCTGAAGGACGGGCCAGGCGCCTGCTCATCTCCGGCGTCAATCCGCAGACGCGGCGGGAGGATCTGATGCGCCTCTCCAAGCTCGACAGGCGGACGTTCGACTGCTGTGTCGACGTCGGCTACGAGGCCCTCGATACCATCGGCAATGCCGCCGAAGCCAGGGCGTGGGCCGCCAAGCATCAGTACACCCGCCTCGTGATCGTGACGTCGAACTACCACATGCCCCGGAGCCTCGCGGAAATGTCCCGGCGTATGCCCGCGGTCGAGCTTCTCGCGCATCCTGTGATGGCCAAATCGGCCGGCCGGCGCCCCTGGTGGGTTCAGCCCCGGGTGGCGCGCGATCTAGCTTCCGAGTATCTGAAGTTTCTGCCGGCCGCAGCACGGCTCGCAGTCTCGCGCATCATGGGCTCCTGGAGATCGAGCGCCCTTGCGGAAGCTCCCGAGCGCAAGCGCGCCTGAGCGACTTTTTTGGCAAACACGACCGCGGAAAGCCCTTCCTCATGCTGCGCTCCCTCGCCTTTGCTCTGCTTTTTTACGTGATTACGGCGGTGTTCCTGGTAGCCGGCTCATGGCTTCTCCTCGCACCGCGCGGCTGGGCGATGGCCGGTCTCAAGGCACACGCCATCACATCGTGCTGGCTCCTGCGCCTTATCGCCGGCACGCGGATGGAGGTGCGCGGTCACAAGAATCTGCCGAGCGGCGCCTGCCTCGTCGTCGCCAAGCATCAGTCGGCGTGGGACACCTTCGCGCTGATCCCGCTCTTTTCCGACCCGGCCATCGTGCTCAAGGACGAGCTCAAGTGGATCCCCCTTTACGGCTGGTTCTGCGTGAAGTTCGCCCACATCCTCGTCGAGCGCGACAAGGCGGGCACGGCTTTGAAGGCCATGATCCGCACCGCCAAGGATCGCGTCGCCGCTGGCCGCCAAGTGCTGATCTTCCCCGAGGGAACACGCCGCGCGCCAGGCGCTGCACCCGACTATAAGCCCGGCTACGTGGCGCTCTACGAGGCACTCGGCGTGCCCTGCGTGCCGCTCGCCTTGAACTCGGGTCTCTACTGGCCGCGGCGAAGTCTCCATCGCCATCCCGGCACCATCATTGTCGAGCTCCTGGACCCCATCCCACCGGGTCTGTCGCGCAAGGCCTTCCGCGCCGAGCTCGAAAGCCGCCTCGAGGCCGCCTGCGACCGCCTCCTGATCGAGGCCGCCAACGCCGATCCCGCCCCGCCGCTACCCGACGAGGCCCGAGAGCGGCTGGCGATTTTGAACAAAATAGAAACTTAACAGGAACATTTATTGACTCTCAACATATATGCGGCTACATTTCCTGTGGCCGCAATGGTGTGAGGCACTGGATGCCGAGAGCCGCAACCTTTTCCGCCCCGATCGCCGAGGAGATCTGGGATTTGAAGTACCGCCTCAAGCGGGCGGACGGGTCGCCCGTGGACGCGACGCTCGATGACTCGTTCTGGCGTGTCGCCCGTGCGCTGGCGGAGCCCGAGAAGGGGGGCAGGCGCACAAAGGACAAATGGGCGGGGCGTTTTTTCGAGGCCATCGCCGATATGGGCTTCCTTCCGGCCGGGCGCATATTGGCGGGCGCCGGCTCGGGCCGCGCGGTCACGCTCTTCAACTGCTTCGTGATGGGGCGCATCGAGGACGATCTCGGCTCCATCTTCGAGAACGTGAAGGAAGCCGCGCTCACCATGCAGCAGGGCGGCGGAGTGGGTATGGATTTCTCGACGCTGCGTCCCGAGGGGGCGCTGGTCAGAAGCATCGGGGCGGATGCGTCGGGTCCGGTGAGCTTCATGGACGTCTGGGACGCCATGTGCCGCACCATCATGTCGGCGGGCGCAAGACGCGGCGCCATGATGGGCACGCTCTCCTGCGACCACCCCGATATCGAGACGTTCATCGATGCGAAGTCGGACCCCGCGCGCCTCAGGAACTTCAATCTCTCGGTTCTGGTGACAGACGCCTTCATGGCCGCCGTCGCGGACGACCGCCCGTGGGACCTCCTGTTCGGCGGCAAGGTCTATCGCACGCTGCCGGCGCGCGCGCTCTGGGAGCGCATCATGCGCGCGACCTACGACTACGCCGAGCCGGGCGTCATCTTCATCGACCGCATCAACGCCCGGAACAACCTCGCCTACTGCGAGGATATTCATGCGACCAATCCGTGCGGCGAGCAGCCCTTGCCGCCCTATGGCGCCTGCCTCTTGGGGTCGATCAATCTCACGCGCTTCATCGGCAAGCCCTTCACGGCCGGCGCCGGGCTCGATCTCGCACGCCTCGAGGAGCGGGTCCGCATCGCCGTCCGCCTGCTCGACAACGCGATCGACGTCTCGGGCTATCCGCTCGCAGAGCAGGGCCACGAGGCAAAAGCCAAGCGGCGGATCGGTCTCGGCGTGACGGGCCTTGCCGACGCGCTGATCTTCATGGGGCTCCGCTACGGCTCCGGGGCGGCGACCGCTCTTGCCGGAAAATGGATGGCCGCGATCCAGCGCGCCGCCTATCTCGCCAGTGCCGAGCTCGCGGCCGAGAAGGGAAGCTTTCCGCTCCTCGAAACCGATCGCTTCCTCGCGGCTCCCAACGTCGCCACGCTTGGCAAGGACGTGCAAGAGGCGGTTCGGCAGCACGGCATACGTAACGGCTGCCTGACGTCGATTGCTCCAACCGGCACCATCTCGCTCCTCGCAGGCAACGTCTCGAGCGGCATCGAGCCGGTGTTCGACACGGTCTATCATCGCCGCGTCCTGCTGCCCGACGGAACCCGCCGCGAGGAGCGCGTCGAGGACTACGCCTATGCGCTCTACCGCAAGACCTTCGGCGCGCGTGCGCCGCTCGCGCCAGCGTTCGTCACGGTCGCCGATCTCACGCCCGCCGACCATCTCACCATCGAGGCGGCGCTGCAGCCGCACGTCGACAGCTCCATCTCCAAAACCATCAATTGCCCCGCGGGCATCAGCTTCAAGGACTTCGAGAGCATCTATGCCGAGGCGCACGCCCTGGGACTCAAGGGCTGCACCACCTATCGGCCGAACGTGGTCACGGGTGCCGTTCTGAAGCCGGCTGAGCCGGTTGCTGCTGCTACCCCGATGTCTCTGCCGGCGTCCGCGCCGCCGCAATCCCTCCCGGAGGCGGTTCCGGCCGCCCTGCCGCTCGCCTCCGATCGCAAGGGAGACATCGTCTACATGGCCAAGCCGCTCGAGCGCGACGGCGTGCTCGCCGGCTACACCTACAAGATCAAGTGGCCGGAGAGCGACCACGCCATCTATGTCACCATCAACGACATCGAGCGCGAGGGACGGCGCCGGCCGTTCGAGATCTTCATCAATACGCGCAATCTCGAGCACTACGCCTGGACGGTCGCGCTGACGCGCATGATCAGCGCCGTGTTCCGCCGCGGCGGCGACGTCTCGTTCGTCGCCGAGGAGTTGAAGGCCGTGTTTGATCCGCAGGGCGGCTGCTGGATGGAGGGGCGCTACGTGCCGAGCCTGCTCGCCGCCATCGGCGATGTCATCGAGGCGCACATGATCCGCATCGGCTTCCTGGCGCCGTGCAAGGCGCCGGAGCATGGCGGCGAAAAGAGAGGCGAGAGAATGGGCGAGAGGATTGCAGCGGGCGACGCCGGCGCTTCGCCACAAAAGCGCCTTGCGGCCGGCGCGCTGGCAGGCCGCGTCCGCTCGTGCCCGCGCTGCGCTGCCCAGGATTTCGTGCGCCAGGAGGGCTGCTGGGTGTGCCGCACATGCGGATTTTCGCGTTGCACGTGAGACTTGGGGAGTGGGTAGAGGCAGTGGAGGGCGTACAGGAGGGCGTCAGCGGCGGGGCCGGAATGACCCCGGAGGGCCGAGCCGATGCGCGGGCCGGACCGGAGCGAGCGTGGATCGGGGCGAATGTGGAAGAGCGCGGCTCATGACCGGCCATCGTTTCGCCGCCGCACGGCCACTAACGGAGCGTTCACCCTGCCCTGAAAACACGCGGATGGAGCCACACTTCAGCTAGAAATTTCCGGCACGTTGCTCTGCAAAGAGTGGATCCGGGAGCTGTCGCACCTCCCGATCCCAAAGACGGCAAGACGGCCATGAGAGCCGGGCAGGGACTAGGCAAGATGGGCGCTGAAATCATTCAACTCGCCGACGTGCGGGCTCAGAGGGCGGTCGGCGGTGAGGAGCCTTCGCCGGCGGAAGCGGCCGACGATCTGGCCGAGCGCTTTCATTTCTGGACCGGCGCGACCGGCCGGCGCTACGTCCACACCGTCTACAGCCTCCTCGAGTGCCCCGCGCTTCCGGCAGGCAACTACATCCTGGTGAAACGCGATGCAACGGGGAGCCGTGCCGTGCTTGCCATCGGCTCAGTCTCGAACGACGCCGCTTCGCTGAACCTCGCCGAGATCCGCCGGCGCGGCGCCGAGCTCGGCGCCAACGAGGTTCATATCCATCTCCTCGCCGGCACATCGAAGCTTGCCAAGCTCGTCGAGTTCGACCTGAGAAGCCGCTTCGGCACCCCGGCCAGCGCGATCTGCCACTGACCTCCTCTCCGCTCCAGCTATCTTGACGTCCGGTGCAGCCCTCACGTGCTCCACGTACGCCGCTCGAGCCTTGCCCGGTGACCGAACCTCGCGCGCTGCTCGGGCCTGAAGCGCCAGGCGCCGGGTCCGGCCGCCAGGCCGCTCTTGTGGGCCGCGCGACGCACCGGCGCGCGCTTTCCGGACGGCTCAGCCTGCTCCCTGTGCCGGCCGGCCAGCGCCGCAATGCGCTCGATCTGGCGCTCGCGTATGCCGAGCTCCTTCAAATGCCGGAGCGTGTTGACGAGATAGGCCATGTTCGATCCCGCACGGCCTCGTGCACTACGGATCCGGCGAACCTGCTCCACGAGCCCGAGCCGGCCTGCATAGCTCGGATGCCGGCGCTCGGCGACAAAGGTGAGCGCCAGCACGCGCAGGCGGCTCCCGCCGACGATCGTCACGGGAACTCGTGTCGCGCGATAGACGCCATAGATGAGCTCGCGTGCTGTCAGATAGGCCCGGACGCTCACCGCCTCGCAGCCCGCGACGCGATAAACCATGCCCTCGCAAACGCCGCCCCGATCGAGCCCCAGCACCAGCCCTGGATGCTCCGGCGCGCCCCGGTAATGGACCGAATAGACGCAGAACGCGCGGTGATATCCATCGAGCCGGGCATGGTACGCCTCCTCGAAGCGAAACCCCGGCTGCCACATGAGCGAGCCATAGGCGAACACCCAAAGATCGTCGCAGGGCAGAGCCATGTTTCGTCCCACGCGCGAAGTGCCGAGCGCCCGCACTTGTGACAGCGGCACTCGGCCAGCCCGAGCCTCACCCCAAGGCCAAGGCGGCCATCATGGCCGCCATCTCAGGAAATTGCCGATGAGCTTCAGACCGAGCACCTGGCTTTTCTCGGGATGGAACTGCGTCCCCGCGATGTTGCCGCGTGCGACCATGGCCGTCACCGCTCGGCCATAGTCCGTCTCGGCGACGACGAAGCTGCGGTCTCTCGCAGCGAGATGAAACGAGTGAACGAAATAGGCGTGGAGCCCATCAGGTCCCGTCGGGATCCCGTCGAGCAGCCGATGCGGATTCACGACATCGAGCGTGTTCCAGCCCATGTGCGGAATTTTGAGTGACGGGTCGGCGGGCTCGATGGCGCGCACCTCTCCGTCGATCCAGCCCAGTCCTTCTGTCGTCTCGAACTCGAGGCCGCGTGTCGCCAAGAGCTGCATGCCGACGCAGATGCCGAGGAACGGGCGGCCCTTGCTCCGCACGGCCTCCTCGAGGGCCCCGCGCATGCCCTCGACTTTCTCGAGCCCGCGCTTGCAGTCGGCAAACGCGCCGACGCCCGGCAAAACGATGCGATCGGCGGCGCGGACCGCTGCGGGATCGCTGGTCACGATGATCTGGGCATTGGCCCCGCTCTCGCGCTGAGCCCGCTCGAAGGCCTTGGCCGCCGAGTGCAGGTTACCCGAGCCGTAATCGATGATGGCGACGCGCTGCATGGATGGCGGGGGTCTCGCACATGGTTGGGCGCAAACGCAGAAAGTAGCCCGGACTGCCCGCTTGATATCAGGCGTGCGCGCCGCGCCACAAGCGGCCCAAGAGCGGCAAACGCGCACTCTCGTCCCTGCCGCGATCCACGCTGATGCCCGAGGAGCCGTCCGGCCCGCCGGAACCGGCAACGGCGGGCACGCCTGCGAGCCAGATGTCGAAGAACCGGCGCTCGCACTCGGCCCGGCTTCGCCCGCTGACCGTGCCCGCCTCATTCCATCCCGCGAGCTCGAGCGCCCAGCGTTGCAGGCCGGACGCCTCGAAGCCGATGAGCACATTCAAGGCGAGCACGGCCAGCGTGATCCATTCGGCATGGACACCCAGAGCCCAGAGCGCGCCCGCCAGGACCGTGGCCGCGGCCAGATAGATGCCGAGCCCGATCCAGCCTCTCTGAGCCGCGAGCCAGAGAGGCGGCAGGAGTGCCGCGCTCCAAGTGAACCCGTCCTTGACGAAGACCATGCCCTCCGCCCGGTCGATGCGGTCTGCGGGCGGATTGGGCGGCTCATAGACTGAGTAAACGGCCACGTACGACCTGTCCCTGGCTCGAAGCACCAATCCGATCATTGAGCGAGCGTTCCCTTGGTCGATGGCACCCGGCCCGCCTGACGCGGGTCGATCGCCACCGCCTGACGCAAGGCGCGCGCCAGTCCCTTATAGCAGGTCTCGGCGATGTGGTGGTTGTTCTCGCCGTAAAGTGTCTCGATATGAAGCGTCATGCCCGCATTCTGGGCAAAGGCCTGGAACCATTCCCGAAACAGCTCGGTGTCCATCTCGCCGAGCTTGTCGCGGCTGAAGGCGACCTTCCAGACGAGATAGGGACGTCCCGAGACGTCGAGCGCCACCCGCGACAGAGTCTCATCCATCGGCAGATGAACGTCCGCGTAGCGCCCGATCCCCTGCTTGTCGCCGAGCGCCTTGGCGATCGCTTGCCCCAGCACGATGCCGGAATCCTCGGTGGTGTGGTGATAATCGATGTGGAGATCGCCTTTTGCGACGAGCTTGATGTCGATCAGCGAATGGCGCGCCAGCTGCTCCAGCATGTGGTCGAGAAAGCCGATGCCGGTCTTGATCTCATAGGCGCCGGTGCCGTCGAGATCGACGGTTGCCGTGATCTCGGTCTCTTTGGTCTTGCGATTGATGGTCGCCTGGCGTTTCACGTCGTGCCCTCGCGGTTCGGCTGAAATGCGTCTAGCAGAAGCTAGGACGCTCGGCAGCGCCGATAACAAAGAACCTAGGAAATCGGGCTGATCCCTGGCCCTCCGTTGCAGCAGCAGCTGGCTGGATTTCCTGGCCTCTCGGATTACATAGATGCAAGCGCATGAAAAACAACACTTTTCCTGGCAGCGACTCTTGACATGCGATTACGGCTTCACTATCTTTGCTCTGAACTTCGAGATAGACCAGTGAGCCAGTCCATTCTAGAGGTCCTGCAGACGTAGGACTTGGAGTGGGCTGGCTCCGTCGTTTCACTCGCGGCTATCTCATGTCCCAAGCCTGCTACGCCATCCTTATCGATGGCGGCTTCCTCACAAAAAAGATTCAGGCGCATCACAGTCGAGCAGCGACGGCGTCGGATATTGAATCTTATTGCCGAAGTCTGAAGTCCTATTCGGAAGTGCAGAATTACGAGCTGCTTCGCATCTACTATTACGACGCACTCCCATCAACAGCGAAGACAAAACTGCCCGTCAGCAAGACACCTCACAGTCTTGCTTCGACCTTACGCTATCGGCAAGCTCAGAGCCTCTTCGACACGCTCGTCATGAAGCCCGGATTCGCACTGCGCATGGGCGACGTCAGATTGGGCCCCTACGCCTGGAAGCTTAAGGATGCCGTTGTCAACGGTCTCATCAGCAAGCCCAGGACCCTCTCGGATAATGACTTCGCTCTGGACCTCAGCCAAAAGGGCGTAGATATGAGGATTGGTCTGGATATGGCCCGGCTTGCTCTGCGCGAGCTCGTTCGTGCGGTCGTCGTGGTAACCGGAGACAGCGACTTTGTCCCAGCATTCAAATTCGTTCGGCGCGAGGGCGTGAAGGTGATACTAGCGACCCTGGGCCACACTGGCGTCCGCCCTGAACTGAGGGCTCATTCGGATTTCGTTATCTCGGACCCCTACACGCCTTAGATGCGCCCCTACACTCACACAGGACGCTCAGACACGCCAGGATCCGGCATGCAATCCAAGGAATTCCCGAGCTGGCACGCCACCACCATTCTGACCGTCCGCAAGAGCGGGCGGGTGGTGATTGCGGGCGACGGGCAGGTGAGCCTCGGGCAGACCGTCATCAAGAGCAATGCGAAGAAGGTGCGCGCCCTCGGCAAGGGCGACGTGATCGGAGGCTTTGCCGGGGCGACCGCCGACGCCTTCACGCTGTTCGAGCGGCTCGAGGCCAAGCTCGAGCAGTACCCGGGACAGCTCACGCGCGCCGCTGTCGAGCTTGCCAAGGACTGGCGCACGGACCGCTACCTGCGCCGGCTCGAGGCCATGATGCTCGTTGCCGACAAGGATGTCACTCTGGTGCTGACCGGAACGGGTGACGTGCTCGAGCCCGAGAACCACGTCATGGGCATAGGCTCGGGCGGGAACTATGCGCTCGCCGCGGCGCGCGCGCTCATCGACCAGCCGCTCGATGCGGAGACGATTGCCCGCAAGGCGATGGCGATCGCGGCTGAAATCTGCGTCTATACGAACGCGAACATCGTGCTCGAGAGCCTCGCTTCGACCCGTTAGAGACCCCCATGACCACATTCTCTCCCCGCGAGATCGTCTCGGAGCTCGACCGCTATATCGTCGGCCAGGGGGACGCCAAGCGCGCGGTCGCGATCGCGCTCAGAAACCGCTGGCGCCGTCAGCAGCTTGTGGGAGAGCTGCGCGAGGAGGTGCTGCCGAAGAACATCCTCATGATCGGCCCCACCGGCGTCGGCAAGACGGAGATCTCGCGTCGCCTCGCCAGGCTCGCGGGCGCGCCGTTCCTCAAGGTCGAGGCGACGAAATTCACCGAGGTCGGCTATGTCGGGCGCGACGTGGACAGCATCGTCCGCGATCTCGTGGAGGTCGGCATCGGACTCATCAAGGAAGCGAAGCGCCGGCAGGTCCGCGCGCAGGCCGAGAAGAATGCCGAGGAGCGCGTGCTCGATGCCCTCGTCGGCGCCACGTCCTCGCCTCTGACCCGCGAGAGCTTCAGGAAGCGGCTCAGAGCCAACGAGCTCAACGACAAGGAGATCGAGATCCAGGTGACCGACACCGGCTCCGTCCCCATGTTCGAGCTGCCGGGCGTTCCGGGCGGATCGGTCGGCGCCATCAATATTTCGGATATGCTCGGCAAGGCCTTCGGCGCCCGCTCGAAGACGCGCAAGATGACGGTTGCGGCGAGTCACGATCTTCTCATCGCCGAGGAGAGCGAGAAGCTCATGGATGCCGAGCAGATCACCGCCGAGGCGATCCGGGCCGTCGAGGAGAACGGCATCGTGTTTCTGGACGAGATCGACAAGATCTGCTCGCGCGCCGATGGCGGACGCGCCGGGGCCGACGTCTCCCGCGAAGGCGTTCAACGCGATCTCCTGCCGCTCATCGAGGGCACGACGGTTGCCACCAAATACGGTCCGGTCAAGACCGACCACGTCCTCTTCATTGCCTCCGGCGCCTTCCACGTGGCAAAGCCATCGGACCTCTTGCCCGAGCTACAGGGACGCCTTCCCATTCGCGTCGAGCTCAAGGCGCTCAACCGCGACGATTTCCGCCGTATCCTGACCGAGCCCGAGGCGAGCCTCATCAAGCAGTATGTCGCGCTCCTGGCGACGGAAGGGGTGACCCTCTCCTTCACCGACGACGCCATCGAGGCGCTCGCCGATACGGCCGTGCTCGTCAACTCGACGGTCGAGAATATCGGCGCGCGCCGCCTGCAGACCGTCATGGAGCGCGTGCTCGACGAAATCTCCTTCGAGGCCTCCGACTGCTCCGGCCAGAGCATCGCCGTCGACGCGGCCTATGTGGCCCAGCGCGTCGGCGAGCTCGCCAAGAATGCCGATCTCTCGAAATTCATTCTCTGATACGTCTGTGCAGATTGACTGGCGGGGTTACTCCGCCCGCCAGCCGTAGAGCCAGTCGTAGCTGGCCATCAGGCGCTCGGCCGGTATGGTCGAGAGCACCTGATTGCGCAACGTCGCGGTGATGCCCTCGAGATGATAGCGCCGCCCGTTGCGCGCCGACGCCAGGGCAACCTGCCGGGCGCGACCGCGCCGCAGACGCTCGTAGGCGGCGAGACCGTCCTCGACGGACACGCCAGGCGCCGCGAGGCAGCGCGCGAGCACGACGGCGTCCTCGAGCGCCAGCACCGCGCCCTGCGCCAGAAACGGCAAAACGGGATGGGCCGCATCACCGAGCAGCGCCACGCGGCCGGCCACCCAGCGCGGAATGCGAGGCGCCGTGTAGAGCGACCACTTGCGCCATGATTTGGGTGCCGCGAGCAGGGCGTGCAACGGCTCCTGAAATTGCGCAACCCGGTGCATCACCCAGCCCGGAAGCACCGGCGCGTTCCAGTCCTCGCTCGCCTCTCCATCGTCGAACACGGCGACAATCGCAATCTCCTTCCCGGCGCGTACGGGATAGTGCACGACGTGCGCATGCGGCGCGAGCCAAATATGGGTGTCGTTTCGCGACAATCCTGCGGGGACGGATTCTGCCGGAATGACGGTTCGTGCGGCACTCTTGCCGGCCGGCAGAGGCAGCGCGGCCGAGATGAGCGAGGTGCGAATGCCGGACCGGATGCCGTCCGCGGCGATCAGCGCCGCCCCTTTGAGCCGGCCCGCGCCGCCGGTATCCACGACGACGCTCTCTCGCCCGCTGTCCACGACCCCGGCCTCGAAACCCATCGACAGGCGGATCCGAGGGTCGTTCCTGACGCGCGCGACGAGCGCGGCATGAAGATCGGCGCGATGCGCCGTCCAGTAGGGTGCTCCGTGCCGCGCCGCCAGCCACCGCCCGAGCGGAAGCCGCGTGATCTCGCGCCCCCGCACCGCGTCCATGACGCGCAAACCTTCGGGCTCGCCCGCATGTGGTTGCAACAACCCCGCAACGCCGAGCTCAGCCAGTATGCGCGTGCCGTTGGGGCCGATCTGAATGCCGGCGCCCTCCTCGGCGAAGGCCTCGCGCCGCTCGAGCACATGGACGGGAATGCCGCGCCGAGAGAGAGCGAGTGCCGCAGCGAGGCCGCCTATTCCAGCCCCCGCGACCAGCACCTCACCAGGCGGCGCCCGTCGCGCGAGCTCGATCGCGGCGTCATGAGACAAGGACTGAGAGGCGGGAGAAGCGCGCGACATGACCGTGCCACAGTAGAAACGAATTAGGCGGCGTCACGCTCGCTTGCGTTGATGAGTGCGCTCTTGGGGTCGGTCTCGGTAGGCTCGAGGCGCGGATCGAACACGAACAGCGTCGAGCAATAGGGGCACAGGATCTGGTTGTCCTGACCCATGTCAAGATACACATGCGGATGATCGAACGGAGGCCGCGCCCCCATGCAATTCAACTCCTTCACCCCGACAAAAATCTTGTCTGCGCCGGCATCGTTGGCGAGGTGGGGCACGAAGCTCGAGGCCATTGGAGATCCCGCTGCTGCTCGGAAGTGACTGTGGCCGCCAGCATAGCCCCGAAGCGGGGAAGATGATAGGGGACCAACGTGCGGCACAAACGGAAGGATCGGCCGTGAAATCGTTCCTTTCCGGCGATGTGCGGATCGCCTACATCGACGAGGGCCCGCCTGTCCCGCGCGCGAGCCCCGTGTTGCTCATCCACGGCTTCGCCTCGCACGTGGATATGAACTGGGTCTCGACCGGCTGGGTCAGGGACCTTACCGGCGCCGGCTATCGTGTGATCGCCTTCGACAACCGCGGACACGGAGAAAGCGAGAAGCTCTACACGCCCGGCGCGTATGGGGCGCCGCTGATGGCCGAGGACGCCCGCCGCCTCCTCGACCACCTCGCTATCCCACGCGCGCACGTCATCGGCTATTCGATGGGATCGCGAATCGCCGCCTTTCTCGCCATTGCGCATCCCAAACGCGTTCTGAGCCTCGTCTTCGGCGGCCTCGGCATCAACATGGTGCGCCCGATGGCCGGCACCGGGCCCATCGCGCGGGCACTCGAGGCTCCGTCGATCGATGACGTCACCAGTCCGACGGCGCGCACGTTTCGCCTGTTCGCGGAGCAGACCCGAAGCGATCTCAAGGCGCTCGCCGCCTGTATCCGCTCGGCACGCGAGCCCGTGACACGAGACCAGCTCGCACACCTCACATGCCCTGTCCTCGTCGCTGCCGGAACACGCGACGTCATCGCAGGATCGCCGCATGATCTCGCCCGTCTCATTCCCGGTGCGCGTGCCGTCGACATTCCGGATCGCGAGCACATGAAGGCCGTCGGCGACCGCGCCTTCAAAGCGGCCGTGCTGGACTTCCTGCGCTCCCTCGGTTGATTCTAGAGCCCTTTCCGCCGGATGTGAATCGCGCGGCCGCAGGTTGGGTCAAGCGCAGCGCGACCCAACATCTCACGGCGGGCACAAAGTCGTTGGGTCGCGGCCCGCTGAAGTAGCGGGCCTTGACCCAACCTACGTGGAAAACACTCTAACCGCCGCGATCCGGCCCGCCTTCGATCATGTCCCAGCTCAATGGCTCTCCGCGCAGGATGGTCCTTGCGGCACGGCGCGTCATGAGCTCCGGCAGAAAGCGCGGGGGAAGCCCGAAGCCCGGACGGATCGAGCGGACGTTCACTTCCGTCAGCGCCGCTCCCGCCGGAATGTCGGCGACGGCATAAAGCGAGCGGCGGAAGCGAAGGTTCTGTACCTCGCTCGGGCGGCGCGTATAGGAGGCGGTGCCGATCGCATTCCGCGCCGCGGTGCAACTCCTGACCAGCTCCGCGAGCTCATCGGGCTCGAGCGAGAAGGCCGCGTCCGGCCCGCCGTCGGCGCGCCGCATGGTGACGTGCTTCTCGATGATGGTCGCACCGAGCGCGACGGCCGCCACAGAGGCCGTGGTCCCGAGCGTATGATCGGAAAGTCCCGCCTCGACGTCGAAGCGGCGGCGCAGATCGGCGATCGTGGCGAGGTTCGCCTCCTCGATCGGCGCCGGATAGGCGCTGATGCAGTGAAGCAGCGCCAAACTCCGGCAGCCTGCACGACGCGCGGCGCGAACGGCCTCCTCGATCTCGGATAGCTCGGCGAGGCCGGTCGACATTATGAGCGGCTTCCCCGTCGCCGCGATGAACTCGATCAACGGAATGTCGACGAGCTCGAACGAGGCGACCTTGAAGGCCGGCACGCCGAGCTCGACGAGCTTCATGACGGCGTCCTTGTCGAAGGCGGAGCTGAAGATCGTAAGCCCCCGGTCGCGCGCCCGCCGGAAGATTGCCTCGTGCCATTCCCAGGGCGTGCTGGCCTGCCGGTAAAGCGCGTGCAGCGTCTGCCCCGCCCACGGGCCCTCGTCGATGCGGAAGTCGGCCCGATCGCTGTCGAGCGTCAGGCTGTCGGCGGTATAGGTCTGCAGCTTGATGGCACTGGCGCCGGCAGCGGCCGCCACGTCGACGATCTCGAACGCGCGATCGAGCCTGTTGTTATGGTTCGCGGACAATTCGGCGATGACGTAGGGCGGCTGATCGAGCCCGATCTTCCGGCCGCCGATTTCGAAGCTGCTCATGCGTCGTGATGGGTCCCTTTTTCCGGCGCCCGGAGCGGGCTCAACGCGAATGTGACGAAGCGCGGATCAACAGGCTCGCGCCCCGTCTCGATATAACCGGCGCTCTTGAAAAGCCCGAGCGATTTCTCGTTGTCCTCCCGCACGCTCGCCGTGAGAACGGCGAACGGCACGAGCCTTCCGGCCGCTCGCAGCGCAGCCCTCCCGATGCTCTGGCCGTCGAAGCCCGGAGCCACGTTGATCGAGACCTCGTAGGTTACATGAGGCCCCTCCGGATCGGAAGCGTCGAGACGCAAGCCGCCGCAGGGCTCTCCACCGGCCTCGATGAGGCTGAGTATCCGCTTGGGATCGGCCAGTGACTTGGCCATCCAGTCCCGATGCCCTTCGCGAGTGGGCGGAGTGGGGTCGCGGGAATAGCGCCGTGTCTCGGGATCAGACTGCCACTCGAGAATGCGCTCCCCGTCCTCGGCACTGGCCCGCCTCAATTCGACTGCCCGGCCGTCTCTGGCCCGCTCCGGCAGCATGGCGAGCGCGACGCGGAAGGCGCCCAATCCGTCGCAGACCGCAAAGGCGGCTCGAGACATCGCGGCGCGCTTCGCGGGATCGGCCGCGAGCGCATCCAACGCCGCAATGATCCCTTCGGCCGCGCCCGGCAACCTGGCATCTCCGCCGTCCACGGCAACGCCGGCTTTGATCAGCGACTGGCTGTTCGGCCGCTGATTGTCGGCCATCAGTGCGAGCACGGTGGGCGCGCCGAGGGCGAGGCGCTCAAAGCTTCCCCCGCCCGCATTGCCGATTACCACGTCTGCCCCGGCGATGGCCGAGGCCATCGCCGCGTCGTCCGCATCCTCGAGTAGCGCGAAACGGCCGGAGCTTGCCGCCACTGCCGCACGAACGTCGGCAATCGTGCCAGCCAAGCTCGAGAGAGCCAAGACGACATCGATCTCCCGCTCTGAAAGTAAGCGAAGAAGCTCCGGCACGAGGCCACAGGCATCCGTCGCTCCGGGAGCGATGAGAACGCGCGAGATCGGCTTCGATCGATCGTTCCTTGCCGCGGCCGGCCGCCTCATCGCGAAGGCCGGGCGCAGAAGCGCATAGTCGGGGCCCACGAGAAACCGCGTGACAAGCCGCGTCCTCGGCGCGCGCTCCTCAGCCGGCACGGCCCCGAGACTCTGGTCGACGATCAGCGACGCGCGCCCGGTGTCCTGCGACGGGCTGTCGACGATGCGAAGCTCGCTACGGCAGAGCGGCCTCAACCGCTCGAGGCAACGCGGATCGGGGCCGTAGTGATCGACGACGAGCCAGTCGAGCCCGGCCGGCAGCCTCTCATCCCAGGCCCCGTCCCCGACAGCGACAACCTCGTCGAAGGCCCCGATCGCGACGTGGAGAGCGGAGATATCGCTTGCCGTGACGAGGCATGTCTGCGCCCGGTGAAGCTCGAGCGCTGTCGCGAGCGCGGACGAGCGGATCAGATGCCCGAGCCCCATTCCGGCACCGAAGTCGAGATAGAACGCGATCCTGGCTCTCTCGCTCATGCCCATCACTCACGAGCCCGCCGGCTTCTTGAGCTGGGAGAGCAGGAGCTCCGCCTCCAGAAGGTCCGCCGGAAAGTCGATGTCGATCGAGCGCTCGCGCGGCATGACATAGGGAATGAGAGGGGGCGAAAGGTACGAGCGCGTGGTCCGGAACCGATCCACGCCGAGCACGTGAATGGCGCCGTTGGGCCGGTAAGCCTTCGGCATCTCCTGCGACTTCAGGCCGAAGTATTCCGGGAAGGCGGGCGCCAGGGCGCCGTCCTCCTGCATGACGAGCGCCGCAAAGGGCGTGTGCGTGAACTCGGAGACGCTCATCACGAAGCTCGGTGCGACGCGCCGGAAAAGTGCGACGGCCGAGGCAACGTCCCCGGCGCTGCGCAAGGGGCAGGTTGGCGCCAGGATGGCAATCTCGTCGAACGTCCGGCCACCGCCCGCGAGCTCCTCGAGGTGATGCAGGGCGACATCGACGATGCCGGCCGGATCGCGCGCGAGCGCGGCCGGGCGCTCGAGAACGAGATCGGCGCCCGAGCTTCGCGCGCACGCCAGAACCTCGGCGCTTTCGCTCGAGACCGCGATGCAATCGATGACGCCCGACTGGCGCGCGCTCTCGATGGTCCAGGCGAGCAGCGGCTTGCCGCCGAGAAGGGCGATGTTCTTTTTCGGAAAGCGTGTCGAGCCACCCTTTGCGGCTATGAACCCGAGCGTCCTCGTCGCCATGGCGCTCATGCCGCAAGCCCCATGTGCCGCCCGGTCACGGTCAGATCAGGATCGACCTCGGAGGGCGTGACGCGCCGCCCGCCGGAAAGATGCGAGGCGACGAGCCCGAACAGGATCCGGTGCTGATCCACGATCTCTTCGAGGCCGAGCCGCGGCTGCGCGCGCCCGCGGACCTGATCACGCAACTCCTCGAACGCGATCGCGCGCCCGCTCCTGAGGCCGTTGTTGCGCTCAAAGCGCCATTGCGAAGGCGGATCGGCGTTGAGGCCCTGCGCGTAGCTCCGCTCCACGCACCACTGCCCGTCCGCCACCACGGAGAGCCCGCCGCTCCTGCCGCCGAGAGAGACGGCAAGCCCCGGCTCGGCCGTGATGACGCCTGTGATGCCGTTGGCGAACATGATCGTCGCCGAGAGCACGGTCGGATCACAGTCGACGAGCCCGCCACGGGCCTCCATCCCCTCTGGAAGCTCGAGCGAGGCCTGCATCCAGGCAACGGGCGCATCGCCGGCGAGCCGGCACAGCAGGTCGACGCTGTGCGAATGCGTCCACAACAGGCCGCCGCGGCCGAAGGCGACCGTGAGGGTCCCGAGCGGTCCCAACCGCTCCGGCGCAAATGCGGCAAGAGCCTCGTCGAATACCGGCATGTAGCGGCGCAGCGCGCCGTAGGTGAAGGACATGCCCATCTCAGCCACGAGACGCGTGAGGCGCTCGACCTCGCGCACCGAGAATCCAAGCGGCTTCTCGCAGTGAAGCCCGCGCACGCCGCCCGCGGCGGCGGCCTCGATCACGCCCGAGCGCACATCGGTGCGGGTGGCGATCGACACGATATCCGGACGCACGTCTTTGAGCAGCTCCGCGTAGTCGGAGTAAGGGCGCACGCCGGGCATGCGATCGCTGATGCGCCGGGCGGCGGCAAGGTCGGCGTCGCAGCACGCCACGAGCTCGATGCCGGGGGTGGCGGCGAGCCCCTCGACATGACTGAGCGGCAGCCATGCGGGGCCGAGGCGAGCGCGCAGATCGTCGCGCGTGAAGCCCCCGATGCGGCCGCAGCCCACGAGTGCCGCTATCAACGCCTCCTCCGCCACGTCATTCTCTCGCTCGGCGTCTCATGTCTCGCCCGTCCGTCAACCCACCCGGAACTTCCTGCTCGGCTGATCGAGCGCCAGCTCACCACGAGGCTCCGGCGGGTTCTTGTCGTTGTAGTAGAGGCAGCGGTTCCCGGGGCTGAATGTGCGGTCGGCGACCTGCTCGACGGCGGCGGCCTTCTCCTCCGGACCCGTCTCATGCTTCCACACCGCATCCTCGGGCGTCCACGCGTTGCCGGCCTTGTTCCAGATTTTGGCATCGCGCATCGGCTCCACCCAGCGGTAGAAGTCGTCGGTCGAGATGCCGAGGAAATCGCAATAGACGGGCAGCGTCGAGGGCGTATTGCTGTCGTAGTCCTTGACCAGCCGGACGCCTTCCTCGCGGCTCATGCGGCCATGACGTATTTCCGTTGTGGCGTCGTCTGTGGCGCGGCCATAGCCGAACTTCAGATACTTCAGGTAGTCGTGCACGTCGTTGGCGTGGTCCTCGATCTTCGAGAACAGATTGAACGTGCGCTCGCGCTTGTAGCTCACCGGGCCGAAATCCCACTCGGCCATCATGATCTCGCCCTGGGCCTTGGCGTTCCACGGGAAGAAATTCGACAGATAGATGCCACGGATGCCGCTGCGGCCGATGTCCTCGTCCGAGGGATAGACGTAGGGCGCGATGTCGTGCTCGGTGACGCCGCCCTTGCCGACGAGGTCGGAGGGCTCGTAGCCGCGCATGTCGTGCTCCTTGCGCGTCCACTTCGTGAACTCGACGAAATCCTCGAGCGTCACGATGCCGGTGAGCTCGGCGAAGCCGTGCTCGCCCCACACGACGAGCGGAATGTTGTACTTGACCGCAACCTGGAACGGAAAGGTGCGGATGCCGGCGTGATAGTGCCAGGTGAGGTCACCCACCTTCTCGAGCATGTAGCGGGAGATGCGGCGCACCGAATCGGGCCCCGCCGTGTAGCGGATGAGGTCGCAGCCGGATTTCTCGACCAAGTTCTCGAGGTTCCGGTTCCCGGCCGGCGTGTTGTAGGCATGATTGAAGGTGACAAGCAGCGGATTGAGCCCGTACTTCTTCTTGAGGAGCCAGACTTGATAGTGGGAATCCTTGCCCCCGCTGACCGGAATGATGCAGTCGTGCGAGTTGCCCCGCTGGCGGGCCATGCGCCGCGCCTCCTCGACGATCTTCTCGAAGATCTCCCGACGCTCGGTCCAGTCGATCTCGAGCGTCTTGCGGCTTTCGTGATACCGGCAGCCGCTGCACACGCCGTCGTCGTCGAAAATGATGGTCGGCTTGGCGTTCTGGGGATAGAGGCAGCGCGCGCAGTACTTCATCAGGGGCTCTTTCCGAAAAAACCAAGCCGTCGGGGTCAGTTACGCACGCCCCCCCGCATTGTCAACCCGACGCGCCGAAGCGCACTCTCCGCCCCTGCCCGCCCGGTGCGGCGGGCCTCCAGACAAGCCTTGCCGGCTGATCGAAATGGCGGAGAGGGAGTCCGCTAAACTTGGCTATCAAGTCGTTGTTTTTATTGCGATGAAACGCTGGATTGAGCCTCTCACCCCAGCACATACCCCAGCATTTTACCGTGTCTCAGAAGCGCCGCGGCGCACCGGGATACACAGGTCAAGCTCATCTGCCGTCCTTCTGATCCTGCTTGCCGCGGGCGCCGTCCCACATGAGATCGATGAAGCCGATCTTCTTCGGTTTGGTCGAAACCGCCTTCACTTGGGCATCGGTCGCCAGCGCGAAGGACTTGATGAGGGTCTTCAGATCCTTCTCGGGGAACGTGTCGAACATTTCGCGGTAGGCGGGAAAGTCCATCCGAGCGGCGGCGATGATCGGATCAGCGGCGGTGACCGCCTCAGGGCCTTTAAACGTCACCGCGAGGCCCAGTGCGTCCACCAGGCGACGGCCGAACGCGGGATTGTTGGCGGCCTCGGCACGGATCACCTCGAAGAGTCGCTCCAGCGCCTCGCTGGGGCTGATTTCGGTTCGATTGGTCATGGTCTCGTCCCTCTGATGATGCGCTGCTCGACGGCTTCGGCGAGTGCCAACACATCCGGCAACGCGATGTCGTACTTCTCGCGGGCTCGACGGAATGCGCCCGGACCAGGATGTGCCTCGGCGCGATGGATCGCGGCCGTGTGCGGGATCGGCCGGGGGAAGGCGTTCACGTCCAAGGCTCCGGTTCTGATGTAGTCTAGAAACCGAACCTGCTCGGGGTTGCTCTGAAGCACGGCGTTCTTGCTTCTATCGTTCGTGATGTTCGCCGCGTTCTACAGAGGCCAGAAAACAAGAATTGATTGTCGATCACTCAGTGCGCGCCCGAGGCGATAGCCAATTGCCTGCGGCCTTTCGGGATGGTGCGGGTCGCGTTCCTTGTAATTTCTGCAGCGGAAGCCATCGCCCGCGTCGCGCTACAATACGCAGCCCATAGCCGGGCTCTGCTACTCGGCCGCCTTGCCGGACAAGGAATCCGGCGGGCGTTGGTCCGCCGCTCCTGGGGCGAGCGAGGCACGCCCAATCGTGAGCTCGTCAAACAGGATCGTGCCGGTCACCATTTGCTCGGAGGCCGAGCGCGCATCGTGCACGAGCACCACCTTCTGTGCTCGGCATTCGGCAGGGGGAACCGAGAACGGAACCACGATTTCTTTCCACCGCGGCTCCGGCCCCAGAAGCATGGGGCTTTCCCCGAGCACCTGCCCTGATGCGGCGCAAGTGATGCGCCAGATCATTCCGCGTCTGCCAACGAGGTGGCCCTTGTATTGAAGCGTAAGCGTGTAGGCGCCGGGCGCCAACAGCGTCATCTGCGTCATCGGCTGGAAGCCGACCCGTCCTTGGCCGAAGTCGATGGCCAACGCTTGCTCGCCCGACTTGTCCGTGCGCCGCATCCGATCGGCCGTAAAGCCCGATCCCTTGGTGATCAGCCAGTCGAACGGCTGGCCCGAGAACGGCTCCTCGAAGCTGCCGTTGAACAGGAAGCCGGCGCGGGCCAGCTGCTCCGGCGGCAGGAACTGCAGCCAAGCGTAATAGGCGAGATCATAGAGTTTGTGACCGATGAGGAAATCCAGGTAGGCCCTGAGCTCGGCAGAGGTCGGGGGATGGGGCGATGGCTTGAGGCCGACCAGGATGCGCAACGGGGTGCGACCATCCCTGACGCTGCCCAGGTATTGATTGAGCAACCCCGGTCGCCAGGGAGGGTTCCGTGCCAAGAGCGCCACCACCGCGCCCCGCGACTGGTCGGCCTCGGCCAAGGCTGCGACGTAGGGAGCGACAAAGGGGGTCGTGCCCGGCCGGCTTCGCATCAGTGCATCGGCATAGGCGAGGGTCTGAGCCGGATCGCCGCGCTCATGGCTCTTCTGCATCAGCCAGTAGACGGCAACGCTTTCCCTCAGCGAGCGGCGTGCGGCCGCCTGCATCAGCCGGCCAGCGGCGGCCTCATCGTTGTCGCCCAAGGCGAGCTGCCCGAGGATGCGGATCGCCCGGGCATTGAGTGGGTCCGTGGCCAGCGTTCGAGCGACAAGGTCGCGGATGGCGCTCCTGTTCTCGCCCGTGATGGCGAGCGTGTCGCGATCCTTCCCCTTGTCCGGTCCGGACGCGTCGGAGCCGGCTCGCATCATCTCGGAGGCCAGCCGGGAGAGAGAGCCTGCGAGACCCGGCCCGACCTCGTCCGAGGCCTCTCCACTCTCGGTTCCGCCCTTGGTTTTTGTCGCCGTGCCGGACGTGCCGCGGTCTCCATCGAGCAAGGGATCGGCCAGTCGCATGAGGGCGAGAGGCTGGCTGGCATCGATCGCCAGCGCAGCCCCGGGATTTGCCGCCGCCAGCCATGACGGCAGGCTCTTCGTGGCGACGAGCCAGGCCAGCACAAGACCGATCAGCGAGACGGCCATATAGGTGGCGCGCTTGGGACGTCCGGGCTCGGACCTGTGCTCTGTCATTCAAACTCTCCGAGGGAGTGCCGGCAGCTACCAGCCTCCCTTGCCCAGCAGATAGGCAAGCGCGCGCTTGATCAGATTGTCACGCTCGCCGCGAATGGGATCGTGGGCGCTGAGCCCGACCAGCGCTTTTCCAGTCGATGGGGCCGGAGCCCGAAACGCTCGCGTGGAGCGACGTCGACGACGCTCGGCCCTTTGTTGGTGCATGGCCTCGGCAGCCACCTTGGCTTCATCATAGCTGAGCCGGCGCTCGGGCGTCTTGAGGTCGTCCCAGGCTCGCGTCACACGGCCTGCAAATATGGACATGTCGCAGCCATTGGCCGTGTCCGGATGCAGCCAGCGCATGAGAAGCCCCATGTTGCGCCTGAGATCGGTCGAGCCGGTGTCCGGCGTCGCGCCGAGCACGCGGTAGCTGTCGGCGTCGGGAGCGAACAGGACCTGCTCGATGAAAAACCGCGCCGCCGCCCGCACGATCTCCTGCGGTCGGCCCGTCATCTCCACCGCGGATGCCAAAGCCGCCTCGTCGCCCGACGCGATCTCGAGTAGCGCGTGGACGCCGCGCGGCAGCGGCGCCGAACGGACGTGATGGATCTGCGATGGCAGGTGAACCAGCTCGAGCGCGATCTTGAGGGCTGTTCCATCGCAGCTCACGCCTTGTTCTCCGGCGGCGCTAGCGAGCCCGGAGACCCTTTGCTGGATGGAACCTTGCCTCCATAGGTGAAGGCATCGTGCCCGTACCCATAGCCGTAACCATACCCATAGCCGTACCCATAGCCGGCGGACCTGGCGTCGTACTTGCACAGCACGGTGCCGAGAAGATGGCTGCGCCCGAGCTGCAGGCGCTTGAGGGCTCCGCGCACCACACCGACTCTGGCCTGTCCGGCCGCCACGACGAAAATGGTGCCGGAGCACGCATTGGCCAGCAGCGGAACGTCGGCCAGGCCCATCACCGGCGGCCCGTCGATGACGATGAAGTCGAATACCTCGAGGCCGACCGACAGCAGCGACATGAGCCGCGGACTGGCAAGAAGATCGGCGGCGTTTGGCGGCAGCGGACCCGAGGCCATGAAGGCGAGGTTGGCAACGCTCGTGGCCTGGAAGGCGTCGGGCGGTGCGCAGGCGCCGGTCAGGTAGTTGCTGAGACCGATCGCGTTGTCCAAACCCATCGTCTTGTGCAGCGAGGCGTTGCGCAGGTCGGCATCGACCAGGAGCACCTTGAGCCCCATGATCGCGAAGTGGCGGGCGATGGCGAGCGCCGTCGTCGACTTGCCCTCGCCCGGGCCGGAGCTGGTCACGAGCAGGGTTTTCGGCAGCCCCTTGTCGATCGAGAACTGAAGCGACGTGCACAGTGACCGGTAGGCTTCGGCGATAGCCGATCTTGGATCGGAGAGCTCCTCATCGAGCGACGCGACCTCCTTGATCCTTGGAATGATGCCGAGCGTCGCCACCTGGGTGATTTGCTCGACCTCCTCGGCCGAATGCACCGTGTCGTCGAGGTGCTCGAGAATGTAGGCAGCACCAACACCAAGGCCGAGACCGAGCATCAGGGCCATCATCAGGGCGCGCGCGAGTTTCGGCGACGATGGTGCCCCCGGGAGCGTGGCCTTGTCGACGATGAACACGTTGTTGGCCTGCACGCCGCCGGCGATGTCGACCTCTTTGAAGCGCTGCAGGAGCCCGTTGTAGAGCTCGCGCGTGGTATCGACCTCGCGCTTCAGGATGTTGTGCTGAACGCTGCGCTTCTGCAGGTCGAGGACATCGGCGCGCAAGGTCTCGATGCGCGCCTTCATCTCGGTCTCCTGGCTCAGCGACGACTCGTAGGCCGCCTTCAGGCTGTCCTTGATGGTCTGCACCTCGGCTGTGAGCTGGCGGTCGATCTCGTTGAGCTTGTTGGTGATCTGCACCATCGCCGGATAGCCGGGCTTGAAGGTCTCAAGCTTCTCCTCGTACTCCGTGGTCAGCTCCTTCTTCTTGGCTCTGAGACCGTCGATGACACTGTTGTTCAGGAGCTGCGGCAGGTTGACCTCGGTCGAGCCCTCGAGCTGCTTCCAGAGCTGCTCGTTCTTGATCCGTTCCGAGATCAGCGTGCCAAGGGCAGCGTTGGCAGCGGCCAGGTTGTTTTCGGCTATCGACGATTTCTCACTGACCGCGACGATCTGCTCCTTCTGGGCAAAATCCAAGAGCTCCTTCTCGCGCTCCTCAAGGCGGAGCTTGAGTTGCTTGATCTGGTCCTCGAGGAAGGTCTTGGCGTAGGCATTGGCCTCGAACCGCTTGTCGAGCGTCGAGGCGATGAAGGCATCGGCATAGGCGCCGGCAATCCGCTGCGCGCGCGCCGGATCGGGATCCGAATACTCGATGTCGACCAGACGGGACCCGGGAACAGGGCGGACGGCGCGGTTGCCGACGAGCACACCCGCTGCCGCGCCCTGCCGCGCCGCCATGTCCGAAACCTGTATTGCGGGTGGCTCTGCTGGACGGAGAAGCCCAAGGACAAGTCCCGGGATCGAAACGCTGCGCGGCCTGAAGAAGTCCGCGTCCTCGCCGAGGTTCAGGGTCGAGGCAACGCGCTCGGCCATCGAGCGGCTCTGCAAGAGCTCATACTGCGTGCGCAGAAACTCTGTGTCGGCGCCCTCGATCGGCGTGACGTTGCCGCCCTCGACCACCTTGACAACGCTGCGATCAATCTGGAGCCGAAGTGAGGAGGTATAAATAGGGGTTTGCATCAACGTATATACTGCCGCGACTGCGAGGACGGTGGCCGCTATGGACAGAATGAGCCACTTCCGCTTGATGAAAAGGCGCCAATACTCGAGCAGCATCGGCCCGAGCCCGGGCTGACCATCGGGACCGGCAGGCCCATATCCGCCGAGTGGCGCATAGGGATCGCGGTTCGCTGGAAGGCCGGTGTCAGCCGGAACAAGACGGCCGACTGACGCCCGGTCTTCGGGAAGGTTGTTGGACAGTTCGGTCATCAGAGAGAACCCGCAACCGGCCGTGCCGGCAATCGCATCAAAGAAGCGCGAACACGCTGGCCACCGGCAACGCCTTGATCACGTTGCCGAACGTTTCCTTGAGCGCCGAGGAGTTAGCGACAATCAAATCGCCTGGCTGAAGGGAAGGATCGTCCGACTCCCCGCGCCGGATGGCGTCGATGTCGAAACGCGCGGCAGCGCGCTTGCCTTCCATCTGGCGGAACACCACCACCGTCGAATCGGCGACGTCGTTGAGACCCTCGGCTTGAGCAATCATTTGCAGCAGCGAGTTCTGGCCGCGGAACGGATAGACGCCCGGCTTTTTCACCGCACCCTCGACCGTCACGCGCTGGCTGTTGAACTCCTTCACGAACACCGTGACCTGCGGATTCTGCAGATAGGAGGCACCGAGCTTCTTTGTGAGGTTGCGCTCAACCTCCTGTGCGGTCAGGCCGGCGGCCCTGATGTCACCGACAAGCGGCATGTTGATGGTGCCGGAATCGGCGACCTGAAGGCTCTTTGAGAGGTCGGGCACCTTGAACACGGAGATGTCGAGCACGTCCTGGGGCCCGATCTTATAGCCAGCGCTGCCGGGCTTTGCGACCGACGTGAACTTGTCGGCAATCTTGGCTGCCTCGGTCTGTTGCGAGCCGTCGACGGCGTCGCCGACCTTTGCGGCGCCCGGCTGCCCAGCGGGTCCGAAAGCGGCGTCGACGTCGGGATTATTCAAAGAGGCGCCGCAACCGCCGGCCAATCCCGCGAGTATGAGGGCCAGCCCCAGCCGCGGCATCCCATGCCTGCGCAGCTTGAGCGGCGCATGCGCCGCTTGGAAGCGGAAGAGCTGAAGGTGCAGCATTAGAAATCACTCCCCTGGGCCTCGTGACCACGAGATGCCCGGCCTCTATCTCTCCGACGCGGGCAGCCGCAATCTCGCGTCCCTTGGCAAGCTCGGGCGGGCGCCGCAAAACATCGTGGGCATCGGTTGCAAGCAACTGAACCCGCCCTTCGTCCAACATGCGCTCGCCCCAGTATTGCGCATTTCGTCCGAACTTGCCAGCCAGTGACCCTGCGGTGACCTGCATCCAGACCCCGGCCTGCGACAGTCGGGCGATGGACTCGTAATTCGTGTTGATCCAGGTCAGCCGTTCGGGGTGCGTCAGGATCGGTACGTAGCCCGCCACGAGCACACCGAAAAAGAACTCCTCGAGCCGCGGCGGTGCAACCCGATGGGGCGGCTCCACCAGCACGTAGCGGCTGTCGGCCAGCGACAAGAGGTGGCCAGAGCGAAGCCCGCCGACAAAATCGGACACGATATGGTTGTCGGCGCCGGTATAAAGCGCGAGCGGCAGCGACCGGCTCTCGAGCTCGGCCCGCAAGCGGCTGACGGCATCGCGGATCTGCAAGCCTGAGTTCTGATAGACGCCCGGCAGAATATGCGGGGTGCAGGCGACACCTGTGACCCCGTCGGCGATGAATGCCGACGCCATCTCCAGAGCCACCTCGAGGCTGGCCGCTCCGTCGTCGATTCCGGGAAGAATGTGACAATGAAGATCGATCATTCAGGAAGCCCGCCTATGTGGCTCGCAATGAAGCTCAACTACTAACCCACGCGTGGCCGGTAGGGATTGACACAAGGTCGCGGCATCGCCGGCCGGCTGTGCATACCTGAAGTCCGCAGTTGAGGCCGCGTCGCATTTTGTATACCCATCGCTCAAGGCGCTATTGCGACGTGAACAGTTAAGGGCGCTTCTTAGGTCGGCTGTCCCGCGTCCCGGCTGAAGTCGTTTTTGTCATCCTGGGCAGTAGGGAATTGAACGCATGACCCGGCCGAACCCTTTTGCAATCGCAATTTTCGCATTGAGTTTGATCGGCGGGCAGGCTGCCGCCGCAACTCTGACCGTGCTCCAGGGTAGCGTGATGGTCAATCGCGGGTCCGGGTACCAGCCGGTCACCGGCTCGACCGAGGTCGCCCCGGGCGATCAGGTGATCGCCGGCCCGGACAGCCAGGCTATGCTCGCCTACCCGGACGGTACCTCGGCGCTCGTTGAGCCCGGAGACGTCGTCTCGGTGGCGGAAGGCGGCGCGGTGCCGGCTGGCGAAGCGGCGGTGTCCGGAGCCCTCGATACCACGACCGTGGTCATCGGCGGCGTTGTCGTCGCGGGCGGGGTGGGACTGGCCCTGGCCGCCTCGGGTGGCGGCGGCAAGGATCAGCCGGCAAGCCCGTAAGGGGGTCCGCGATCCTGGCCGGCGATGGCTGGACGTCGTCGCTACCGCGCGCGAGCCGTCCTCTTCTCCGGGGTTCCAAAAAGAGCCGGTTCTCAGCGGTATTTTTGCCCCGCGATTGGAACCTGATCAGCGTCAACCAGAAAGTGGCGGATTTGCAACGCTTGGATTGGTAACGGCGTCCTGCCACTTGCCGCTTGTGCGGCGCACTGCTATCAGGGTGGCATTCTGGTCTGCGTGCGGAGCAGTAGAGCATGTCCACTTCCGTCAGGTTTCTTGCCGCCGTGGCGGCAATCGCGCTCCTGGGGACGGCTCCAGCAGTCGCAGCCGTCGTTACTCCCGGCTCGGGCCCGGTGTCCGTAAATAGCGGATCTGGCTACAAGCCCATCACCGGCTCGGTCGAGGCTCAGCCTGGCGATTCCGTCATGGTCGGCCCGGGCGGCAGCGCGACCATCACGTATCCCAACGGCTGCATCTTCTCGGTCAAAGTGGACGGGGTTTATGTCGTGCAGGAAACGCCAACTTGCGAAGCGGCCGCTATCGACAACCAGCTCCTGATCGGCGCCGGTGTGGTTGCCGTCGGCGCAGGCGTGGCGATTCTGGCCAGCCAGGGCGGTGACAACGACAAGCCCGCCAGCCCGTGAGCTCGCGCGAGATTATCTGATGCGACAGGTCTGGTGAGCACGGTCCCACTCCTCGTTCTGACAATTGTCAACTTGGTATTATGCCTGCTGCTCGGCGGCGGGACGCGCGCGGGCCACTTGTCCGATTCCGTGCTGCAGGCGCTGTCGATTCCAACGCTGCTGCTCGCCATCACCCACGCCGCCTCTCACGACATGAGCTCGACGTTGCGGCGGGCGCTGCTGCTCGTTCTCGCCGTCATCGCCATTCCGCTGGCGCAGCTCGTGCCTCTGCCGCCGTCCATCTGGGCCGCGTTGCCCGGCCGGGCGCCATTGGTCGAGGCGTTCGGCTTCATCGGCAAGGAGTTGCCCTGGTTGCCGTTGACCGTCTCTGCACACGCGACCTGGTCGAGCCTGCTGTCGCTTGTTCCCGGCCTTGCGGTGTTCCTGTCCACGACCCAGCTTGGCTATCACGACCGGCGGCGGTTGACTTTGGCCCTGCTCGCTGCCGGCCTGGCGAGCGTGTTCCTGGGCCTGCTGCAAGTGGCCCAGGGTCCGCAAAGCCCGCTGCGGTTTTTCGAGATTACGAATCCAAGCGAAGCTGTTGGGTTTTTCGCCAATCGCAATCACTTTTCGGCCCTTCTCTATTGCCTGCTGATGCTCGCGGCAGCATGGGCGGTCGACGCGGTCCACAGCCGCGCCGAGCTTGCGCCCCGGTTCAAGTACAGCGGCGAGGCAATCCTGCCGTTGCTGGCCTCGTTCACGATGCTGGTTGCCGTCATCGCCGGCCAGACGATCGCGCGCTCGCGGGCCGGTCTGCTCTTGACCATCGTCGCCCTCTGCGGCGCTGCATTGCTGGCGAGGCCGCAACAGGGCAGCCAGTCCGGCCAGTCCTCGCGTGCGACGGCGACGAGATTGATCATGGGCGCGGTTGTGGTGGCTGTAGTTTTTGCCGTTCAGTTCTCGTTGTACCGGATCGCGGAGCGCTTCGCCGCCGACCCGCTCGAGGACGCCCGCATCTTCTTTGCCCAGAACACGACCGCTGCAGCCAAGGCCTACATGCCCTGGGGCTCCGGACTCGGCACCTTCGTGCCGGTCTATGGCATGTTCGAGCGACCCGAAACCGCCATGGGGAATACTTACGCCAATCGCGCCCACAACGACCTTCTCGAGCTCTGGCTCGAGGCTGGCGCGCCCGGCCTCATCGTCATGGCGCTGTTCCTGATCTGGCTCATCTCGCGCGCGCTTCAGGTGTGGTGGCTCGCGCCCGGCTGGGGCCACAGGATCGACCGCGATCTGGCCCGTGCCTCGACCGTCATTCTGGCCCTCGTTATCGCCCATTCGTTCGTCGACTATCCTTTGCGCACCTCGGCCATGATGGCCGTCTTCGCGTTCGCCGCCGCCCTGCTCGTTCCTCCGCCAGGCCATCGGGCGCACGGGCCGGAACCCGCCGGCGAGCGCAACGAGCCGCCCGAGCGTGCCGTCGGTCCCGAGGGTGGGAGCGGGCTTTCGCGCGGTGTCGCCTGGCCGCCTGTCTCTGAAGCCGGCGCGGCGCCGGACCAGGACTTGAAGGCCATCGGCGCTCCGACGCCGCCGGGCGCGGGCAAGCGATGGGGAGAGGCGATCGAATGGCCCGAGGCCTGGCGCAAGCCCTCGGACAAGTAGCTGGCTCGTTGCGTCGTCACGCAATGGGTCGGCGAGTGACGAGACGACGAACGATGCTCGCCGCGGGATATTCTCCCGCTCATGAATTCGACGCCTCGCTTGTTGCATTGCGGTCACGGCAATCTGATATGAATCAAAATGGCTTGCTTGCGAAGTCGCAACCGTTCAATATAGTGACGTTATAGCAAAACTTTTTGCGTTGCCGAAAGTCGTGCGCCTGCATTGCGAGGTCGTATGCGTAAAGTTGCATTGCTGATCGCGGATGTCCTGGTCATCCTTTTGGCCACCACAGCTGCCCTCATTCTCCGGGATAACTTTACCGTCTCGGAGGCACGGCTCGCCAGCTTGTGCCCCTATCTGGTGCTGACGGCAGCCACGTCCGTTGTGGTGCTGCCGCTGTTCGGCATCAATCACACCTTCTGGCGCTTCACCTCGCTGGCGGACTACGTCAAGATCGCGCTGGCCTCGTTCGTCATTGCGGCTGTCGCCGTCGCGATGGGCTTCGGCCTCAACCGCATGGAAGGCGTGCCCCGCGCCCTTCCCGTGCTTCAGGCGCTGCTGATGGTTACGGGTCTCGTCGGCATGCGCGTTTTGGCGCGCCTCCACCATGCGCAGCGCTGGCGGCCGACGCAGCTCGTCGCCGAAGCCGCCGAGCCGGGTGAAACGGTTCTCGTCGTCGGCCTCAATCGCATGGCCGAGCTTTACTTGCGCACCTTGGCCGAGTTCGGCGACGGTCGCGTGCGTGTGGCGGGCATTCTCGGACGCCACGCCCGCCATCTTGGGCGCTTCGTGCTGCGTCATCCCGTGCTCGGGCTGCCCGAGGACGTCGAGCAGGTGCTCGCCAGCCTCGAGGTTCACGGCGTGAGCGTGGATCGCATTCTCCTCACCATGCCGCTCGATAAGCTCTCTGCCGAGGCGCGCGAGGCTTTGCTCAGGGTCGAGCGAACGACCGCCATCCGCGTCGAGGAGCTTGCCGACGTGATGCGTCTCAGAAACCCTGGCGGACAGACATCGCCAGGTGAAGCTCGCAATGCGACCGGAGCCGCGTTCGTGCTCGATGAGGACCAACTGGCTGAGATCGCGCGACGCCCGCACTGGCGTGTCAAGCGTGCCATCGACATCGTCCTTGCAGCTATGCTTCTGATCGTCCTCTCTCCCTTGGTCGTGCTGACCGCCGTCGTGGTGGCCGTCGATGTCGGCTTGCCGGTTGGCTTCTGGCAGCAGCGCCCGGGGCTGGGAGGTCATCCGTTCCGGCTCTACAAGCTCAGGACCATGGCCGCTGCCCATGATAGCGCGGGGCGGCGCATCCCCGATGAAAAGCGAACATCGGCCATGGGCCGGTTCATGCGCAAATCGCGCCTCGATGAATTACCGCAGCTGATCAGCATCCTCGTCGGCGACATGTCGTTCGTCGGCCCGCGCCCGCTGCTGCCGATCGACCAGCTGCCGCAATACGCGGCGAGGCTTCTGGTGCGTCCCGGACTCACAGGCTGGGCGCAGGTCGCGGGCGGGCGCGAAATCTCTGCGGATGACAAAGCTGCGCTCGACGTCTGGTACGTCAAGAACGCGGGCTTCCTGCTCGACATCAAGATCATGCTGGCAACCTTCCCGATGATCGTCATTGGCGAGCGCGCCAATCCGATCGCGATCCGGCAGGCGTGGAGCGACCTCTGTGAAGCCGGCATCTGCCGTATCCCTCACTCTTCTCAAGCGCTCCAGGAGCCGTGCCAGGCGGACGAGACGTGGGCCGCCGCGTGATGTCGGCTGACCGTGATCCAGCCTCGTCCGCCCCGGAATATCGAAGCCTCGCAACGTCATGAGACCGCAACAGTGGCAGTGTTCAAGATTGCGCCAAGGGAAGCTGGCTCTTTGCGGCGTTTTGTCGGACAATCGCAGGGCTGCAGCCGACCTCGGACAGTTGATGGCCGCATCGAGCCGCGCATTCCGGATGCGCCAGTCAGGATCAAGGCCGCCCGGTAAGCAGGGGGCTATGGCGGAGCCTGCGTTCCGAGGCTGAGTTGCCCGGAATAGCGGCGGAAGAAATAGACTTCCCCTGCCGACGCCCCTCAGCGTCGCGGAGGTCGCATTGAGCGATGTGCGGGTGACGCGAGTCACCCGAATGGCGGTAGCGTGTCTGCCCCGATGGCTCTGTAACGGTTCGAAGTTTCAAAGATGATCGACCGCAAATCCATACTTGTCACCGGCGGCGCCGGGTTCCTGGGCTCGCATCTCTGCGACCGTCTCCTGGCTGACGGCCACGACGTCATATGCGCCGACAATTTCTTCACCGGCACGAAGCGCAACATCGAGCATCTGATAGGCCATGCCCGGTTCGAGTTGATGCGCCACGACGTGACGTTTCCGCTCTACGTCGAGGTCGACCAGATCTACAACCTCGCCTGCCCGGCTTCGCCCATCCACTACCAGCACGACCCTGTGCAGACGACGAAGACCAGCGTGCATGGGGCCATCAACATGCTGGGGCTTGCCAAGCGCCTCAAATGCAGGATCTTCCAGGCCTCGACCTCGGAGGTCTACGGCGATCCCTCGATCCATCCGCAGACCGAGGACTACTGGGGTAACGTCAATCCGATCGGTCCTCGCTCCTGCTACGATGAGGGCAAGCGCTGCGCCGAGACGCTGTTCTTCGACTACCACCGCCAGCACAGGCTCGAGATCAAGGTCGCACGCATCTTCAATACGTACGGCCCGCGCATGCACCCGAACGATGGCCGCGTGGTCTCGAACTTCGTCGTGCAGGCCCTGAAGGGCGAGCCGATCACCATCTACGGCGACGGACAGCAGACGCGCTCGTTCTGCTACGTCGACGATCTCATTGAGGGCTTCGTGCGCCTGATGGCGTCGCCCACCGACTTGACGGGGCCCGTCAACCTCGGCAATCCGGGCGAGTTCACGATGAAGCAGCTCGCGGAGCTCGCCATCGAGATGACCGGGTCCAAGTCAAAGCTGACATTCCTGCCGCTGCCTCCGGACGATCCCCGGCAGCGTCAGCCGGAAATCACCCTCGCCCGCATGGAGCTCGGCTGGGAGCCGACCGTGCCATTGCGGGATGGCTTGCGCCACACCATCGCGTACTTCGACAAGCTGCTGACGGCGGGGGTGAGTGCCGCGTGAGTGCGCAGAAGGGCAGCGAACGTACTTGCGTGCCCATCGTCGTTTTGGCGTGCAAGTCGGCGTTATCGGGCGTGCTTGATAGCTGCTGAGCACCCGTGGCATCGCTCTTGCCCACTCTGAAATTCATCGCCCAGCACCCGCTCAGCTCTCAGCGGCCGTTCAGCGCCTACTGGCGCTACCTGCGGTGGCAGGTCGAGAGCCGCCTGCGTGACGAGGTGATATTCGACTGGATCGACGGGTCGAAGCTCGCCGCCCGCAACGGCATGACCGGCGCCACCGGCAACATCTACTGCGGGCTCCATGAGTTCGTGGATATGGCCTTCCTCCTCCACCTGCTGCGCCCCGGCGACCTCTTCGTCGATGTGGGCGCGAACATCGGCAGCTACACGGTCCTTGCTTCCGCCGTCTGCGGCGCCCGTTCGATCGCGATCGAGCCGGACCCGGGAGCTGTCCAATCGCTCGAGCGGAACGTTGAAATCAACGGCATCGGCGATCGTATGTCCGTTATCGAGGCCGCCGCGGGAGCCGCACCTGGAACGGTGCGGTTCACCATCGGCCAGGATACGACCAATCGGGTGGCGGCTGACACCGATGCGGCAACACGCGAGGTTCAGGTTCGCACCCTCGACGACATCCTCGCCAAAGAAGATCCGATCTTGATCAAGATGGATGTCGAGGGCTATGAGCCGGAGGTCGTCGCCGGTGCCCTTACAGTCCTCAAGAAGCCCTCGCTGGCAGCGTTGATCACCGAGACGGCCGATCCGTCGATCCGGTCTGTCTTGACGAACAACGGGTTCGTCTGCGCCTCATACGATCCTTTTGAACGCGCGCTCGTTGCCGAAGGCGAGCCTAGGACGCTGGTGTCCTCGAACAACACGCTGTTCGTTCGGCCCAGCCAACTCGGGGAGCGGCTCAAGACCGCCGAGCTGCGCCATGTGGCTGGCGTCTGGATTTGAATTGAACAACTCGCAAACTGCAGATCTGTATTCTTGACGAGGAAGAAGTCTATCCTGGTCACGGGTGGCGCCGGCTACATCGGCTCGCACGCCTGCAAGGCGCTCGCGCAGGCAGGATATTTGCCGGTTACCTACGACAGCCTCATCTACGGCCACGAATGGGCCGTGAAATGGGGCCCGCTGGAGCGCGGCGACGTCCTGGACCGCTGCCGACTCGACGAGGTCATCGCCGCTCACCGGCCTTTGGCTATCATGCACTTCGCAGCCTTCGCCTACGTCGGCGAGTCGGTGACTGATCCTGGCAAGTACTACCGCAACAACGTCATGGGCTCGCTCAATCTGCTCGAGGCGGCCCGCGACCACCGCATAGATCAATTCATCTTCTCGAGCACCTGCGCGACCTATGGGGTGCCGGACCGCCTACCCATTACCGAAGAGACACCACAGCGGCCGATCAACCCCTACGGCGCCTCGAAACTGATGGTCGAGCGCATGCTCGCCGACTTCGGCGCCGCGCACGGCCTGCGCTCGATCGTGCTCCGCTACTTCAACGCCGCGGGCGCCGATCCCGACAACGAGATCGGTGAGGATCACGATCCCGAGACTCACCTCATCCCGCTTGTGCTCGATGCAGCGAGTGGCCGGCGCCCGACTATCCAGGTCTTCGGCACCGATTACGACACGCCCGACGGCACCTGCATCCGCGACTACATTCACGTGAGCGACCTCGCCGACGCGCACGTCAAGGCACTCGACGCACTGGCAGCCGGTGCATTGTCCGACGTCTACAACCTCGGCAATGGGCGCGGGTTCTCGGTGCTGGAGGTCATTCACTCTGTGGAGCGCGCGACCGGTCTGAAGGTGCCGGTCCGACGTGGCGCGCGGCGCGCCGGCGATCCGGCGGCCCTGGTCAGTGTCGCGATGAAAGCCCGAGAAGGGCTCGGCTGGGAGCCGCAGATCGCGGGGCTCGACGAGATCGTGCGCTCCTCGTGGGCTTGGCACCAGAAAGTGCCGAGCGCCCCGCGCAGAATAGAAACAGCCAGCGCCTGACATGTGCGGCATCAACGGCATCTTCGCCTACCACTACGCGGCCAATCCGATCGATCGCGTGGAGCTGGCGCGCACGCGCGATCACATGGCGGCACGGGGCCCCGACGGAAAGGGCGAGTGGATCTCGGGCGACGGCCGTATTGGCTTTGGCCATCGGCGCCTCTCGATCATCGATCTCTCGGACGCGGGCGCACAGCCGATGTCGAACGCCGATGGCACGCTCGTCGTCACCTTCAATGGCGAGATCTACAACTACCGAGAGCTGCGCCGTGGCCTCGAAGCTAAGGGCCACGTGTTCCGAAGCAACTCGGACACCGAGATTCTCCTGCACCTCTACGCCCAAAAAGGCCATGCAATGGTGCATGACCTTCGCGGCATGTTCGCATTCGCGATCTGGGACCAACAGCGCCGGAAACTGTTCCTCGCCCGCGACCCCTACGGCATCAAGCCTCTATACTATGCCGATGACGGGCGCTCCTTCCGTTTCGCCAGTCAGGTCAGGGCACTGATGGCTGGCGGCGGTGCCTGCGACGCGCCGGACCCCGCCGGCTGGGTCGGCTTCTACATGTTTGGCAGCGTGCCCGAGCCGCTGACGATCTATCGTGCCGTCCGGGCACTGCCAGCCGGGCACACGCTGGTCGTCGACTTCGAGGGCACAACTCAGTGTCACCGCTTCCACACCATCGCGGGCGTCTACCGGGCTGCAGAGGATCGCGGGCTGCGGAAGGCAAACGGCTCTGAGCGCCACGATCGCGCGCGCGCTGCTCTGCTCGACAGCATACGCCATCATCTGGTGGCCGATGTGCCAGTTGGCGCGTTCCTCTCTGCCGGCATCGACTCGAGCGCGCTGGTCGGGCTTATGCGCGACGCCTGTCAGGGCGAGATCGAGACCGTGACGCTCTCCTTCGAGGAGTTCCGCGACACCGCCAACGACGAGGCGCCGCTCGCTGAGGAGGTCGCTCGCACCTATCGCACGCGGCACACCACGCGCATCGTCACGCGGGCCGAGTTCGAGGCCGACCTGCCGCGCATCCTTGCCGCCATGGACCAGCCCTCGATCGATGGCATCAACTCCTGGTTCGTCGCCAAGGCGGCACGCGAGCGCGGCCTCAAGGTCGCGATATCAGGCGTTGGCGGCGACGAGCTGTTTGGCGGCTATCCCTCGTTCCGCGACATTCCCCGCTGGGTCGCTTGGCTGAGCCTTCCCGCCTCGATCCCGTTGCTCGGCGGGGCGGTCCGGCGCGCCGCTGTTGTGCTTGGGCCGGAGCGGCTGCGCTTGAGCCCGAAGTCGGCCGGGCTCATCGAGTACGGCGGCGACTACGCCGGCGCTTGGCTCCTTCGCCGCGGCCTCTACATGCCGTGGGAGTTGTCGCACGTGCTCGATCCGGACGTCGTCCGCGAGGGGCTGGCCCAACTCGATCCGCTCACCGTCGTGCGCGCCGTGCTCGAGCCGATGCCGCGCGCGCCGTTCGCGCGCGTCGCCACGATGGAGGCGGCACTCTACATGCGCAACCAGCTGCTGCGCGATACCGACTGGGCCAGCATGGCTCATTCGCTCGAAGTGAGAACACCGCTGGTCGACGCCGTGCTGCTCAAAGAGATAACGGCGCTGGGTGCGCCAGATCAGAGCGTGCCGTCCAAACGCGACCTCGCCGTCGCTCCCACGCGGCCGCTGCCGGCGGCCCTGCTCGCGCGCAAGAAGACCGGTTTCGGCATTCCGGTCGGTGCTTGGCTTGCCACCGGTGGCGGCCGAAGGCCGACCAGCGCCCATGGCTACTCTCGGGACTGGGCGCGCGCCGTTGCCAGTCGTCAGCCGTTCTCGGCGGCGTCGGCCGAGCTGGCGGCATGAGCGCGACCTTGACCGGCGATGGGCTACGCATCCTTGTTCTTGCAACCGACGCCCATGGCGGATTCGGCGGCATCGCCCAATACAATCGCGACGTCATCGAGGCGATGGCTGGCCTCGATCGCATACGTGAGATCACCGTGCTGCCGCGCATTGCGCAGGAGGGGCACCTCGCCCTCCCCGCCAAGATCAGCTATGATCTCGCCGGCACTGGGGGCATTCGGAGCTACCTATCGCGCAGCCTTCAGCACGCCATCAGTCGCGGTCGCCCTGACCTCGTCTACTGCGCCCATATCAATCTGTTTCCTGTCGCCCGTGCCATCAGTGCGGCCCGCCGCGTACCGGTCGTCCTCGCCATCTACGGCATCGATGCCTGGAGCCGGCCGGGCGGCTTCGCCTTCCGCATGCTCGCCCCTGTCGCCGATCTCGTGATCTCGATCAGCCGGATCACGCTCGACCGCTTCGAAGCCTGGAGCAGCAAGGGCCGCGCGCCGACCGCGGTGCTGCCGAATGCGATCCATGCCAGCGACTTCGGTCTCGGCAACGCCGACAACCCGCTCGCCCGCCGTCTCGGCATTGCCGGTCGCAAGGCGATCCTCACCTTTGGCCGCATGTCGGCCGACGAGCGCTACAAGGGCTTCGACGAGGTGATGGAGGTGTTGCCGCGGTTGGCAGCGCGCGTGCCGGGCATCGTCTACGTCGCCGCTGGGGACGGCAGCGACCGCCCCCGCCTCGAGGCGAAGGCGCGCTCGCTCGGCGTCGCCGACCACGTGGTCTTCACCGGCCGCGTGCGCGACGAGGACAAGGTCGATCTCTATCGGCTGGCCGACGCCTACGTGATGCCGAGTTCCGGCGAGGGTTTCGGTTTTGTCGTGTTGGAGGCGCTCGCCTGCGGCGTGCCGGTCGTAGCAAGCAGCGCGGACGGGACCCGCGAGGCTGTGCGCGGCGGCGAGCTGGGCCTCGTCGTCGATCCGAAGGACCCTGGCGCTCTTGAGCGTGCCATCATCGAGGCGCTCGGCAAGCCGAAGGCGATACCGCCGGGCCTCGACTACTTCTCCTTCGCCAACTTCCAGAGGCGGCTTCAGGCCGCACTCGCCCAGATCGTACCGGTCTAGGTGCCGCAGGGACGAGTGGCCCAGCGCGCGCTCATCTGTGGCATCTCCGGCCAGGACGGGGCGTATCTCGCCCGGCTGCTGCTCGCGAATGGCTATCATGTCACCGGTACCTCGCGGGACGCCCAGGTCGCCTCGTTCGCAAACCTCGAAAAGCTCGGCATTCGAGACCGCATTGAGCTGGAATCGATGGTGCTGACGGATTTCCGCAGCACGCTGCAGACGCTGTCGAGGGCGCGGCCTGACGAGGTCTACAACCTCGCCGGCCAGTCCTCCGTCGGCCTCTCCTTCCAGCAACCCGTCGAGACTATGGAAAGCATCTCGGTCGGCGTGCTGAACCTGCTCGAGGCGATCCGCTTCCTCGGCCGCCCGATCCGGCTCTACAACGCCAGCTCCAGCGAGTGCTTCGGCGACACCGGCGGCAAGGCCGCCGACGAGGAGACGCCGTTCCATCCGAGGAGCCCGTACGCGGTCGCCAAGGCTGCCGCGCACTGGCTCGTTGTCAACTACCGCGACGCCTACGGGCTCTACGCCAGCAATGGAATCCTGTTCAACCACGAGAGCCCGCTCAGGCCCGCCCGCTTCGTGACGAGGAAGATCGTCGCCGGTGCCTGTGCCATCAAGGGCGGAGCCGTGGAGCGCTTGAAGCTCGGCAACCTCGATATCGCGCGCGACTGGGGCGCAGCCGAGGAATACGTCGATGCGATGTGGCGGATGATGCAGCTCGATAAGCCCACCGATCTCGTGATCGCAACGGGCCGCACGCACAGGCTGCAGGACTTCGTTGCCGCGGCGTTCGAAGCGGTGGGTTTGGACTGGAGGGCCCACGTCGACATCGACGAGAGCCTCCGCCGCCCGTCCGACATCCCCTACAGCGCCGGGAACTCGTCACGCGCCGAGCGGCTGATCGGCTGGCGCGCGAAGAGCAGCATGCGCGAAATCGTCCGGACGATGGTGGCGGCGGAGATGGCGGGAATGCAAGCGTGATCGGACGGAGGCAACAGGTCTCGTGAGCGATATCCTCATCGCCGCCGGCCTCGACTGCGATGCGGGCGCGCTCGCGCAGCAGTTGAGCTGGACGCCGCAGACCAAGGCGTGGACCGGCCTGGCCGGCGGCCTGACCTGGGTCGTGACGCGCGTCGACGCCCCCGAATTATGGGCACCGGCCTACGATCGGCAGTCGGGCGTGCGCGCGCTGATCGGCGGGCGCATCGCGCCGGAGGAGGCCGAGTGGAAGGCTGCGGAGGCGCTTCCCTACGAGGGAGGGCTCGCCTGCCGCATCGTTATCGACCGCTGGCTGAAGGGCGGCGCGGCAGCCGTCGAGCGGCTCAACGGCGGTGCTCAAATCATCGTCATCGACGAGCGCAAGCGCGAGCTGCACGTCTGGACCGACCGGATGGGCTTTTACCCTGCATTCGCCTGGACAGATGGTGGCTTCCTGCTGTGCTCGCACCCGGATGTCGCAGCTACCGCGCTGGAAGCGGCCGGGCGCCCCTGCGACTTCGATCCCGTGACCATGGCGGAGTTCCTGCGCACCGGCACGTCGGTGCATCCGCACACCTACTGGCACGGCATCCGCCACATGGACGCCGGCACACGGTTCCGTTTCACCTTCGGGGACGCACCTCGGCTGGCGGAGAGCGCCACGTATTGGCGGCCGGCGTATTTGGAGGGCGAGCCCTACCTGACCGACCGGCGCGAGATCGTCGACCGGCTGGCCACTGCGTTGAAGTCGGCGGTGCAGCGGCGCACGCTGCCGCGCCTCGGCAAGGTCGCCGTGCTGCTGAGCGCCGGCGCGGATTCGCGCACGGCGCTGTTCGGCGCGTGCGCCCCCTCCAAGGTCACGTGCTATACACTCTACGACGAACCCAATGCGGAACTGGCCGGGGCAGAGGCATTAGCATCGACGGCCGGCGCGGTACACCGCACTTTGCAAAGGTCGAAAGACTACTACATCCAGCATGCACCAGCGGCAGTGCGAGTGTCCGGTGGGATGTGGTCCGTAGATGCCGCTGCCTTTGGTGGCGTATGCGAGGCAATCAAGCAGGATGAAGCCGGCACCGTTCTCACAGGGTGTTACACTGACTATCTCCTGAAGGGCTTGGCCTACAATCGTCGTCATCGCGAAATCTTCGGCCGCAGCCTGCCAGTCTACGCGCTCGACCGCCCCTCCTATCAATTTTATCAGCCCTTTGCCGCCATAGCTCCGAACTGGGCGACCGTCGTCGAGGCTCGGCTAGAGTCGCACTACGGCAAATTGCCGGGCGGCGCCCACCATCCGGCTTCAGGCGCGGAATTCATCCGGTTAAGTCCGATCGCACGCGAGGCCGACGCGGCGGGTCGTCTTTTCCTTCGTCGTACAGTGCCAGTCGATTACTTCACAGCAGACAACGCCGTGATCGAGTTAGCGGCGGCCATCCACCCAGCCGAAAAAGTGAGTGGCATTGCTTTCGGAATGGCGGTCGAGCAAGTCACGGGGCCACGGGCCAACCATATCCTCAACAACAATTATCACGCTCGTGTGGGCGCGTCGGAGGTCGGCCGCGTCGCTGCATTTGTACTAGCGAGCTTGAAAAGGAAACTTTCACGGCAAGGAGGCGGGCAACCGTTCGAGGATGACCCGCAATCAGTGGCCACAGTTGGCTCGTGGCCGAACCATGGCCGGGTCATCAAGCTGGCTCCAGGGCTCAAGACATGGCGAGAGAGCATCTCAAAAGATCAGAAAGAACTCTTGTTTGGTATGATCGGTCAGGAACGCCGAGATTGGTCCCTGGATCAATGGGGCGACCAGGATCCAAGTCTGTTCTACCGTCTCTACACAGCATCGCTGTGGCTCTCTCAAAACACGCGCGTCCTCGCACGCGGTATCACTCTTTAGCGGTCAGCTCAAAAACTGGCCACGGAGCAGAGGTTGATGGATCAATTTAGCATTCATAATCTGCGTTTCGCGAGGCTCTCTTTTTTCGTCAATCGCTTCGGAACGTTGGGGCGAGCTGACAGATTGTTCGCTGGCGCGCCGGAAGGACTGATGCTCAAGAGGACGCTTTTCGGCTCGAAGATGGCTTGCGACGTATCGAGGGATGGCCCGCAACGGTTAATCTACTTGGAAGGCGAAAGAACAATCGCGGAAGCTGATTTGGTTCTGTCGGCGCTGAAGCCGAACTTCGTTGCGGTGGATGTGGGCGCAAACATCGGTTACTATATGCTGCTGATCAACAAAGGGATAGGAGCCGGAGGGCGCATCATAGCGGTTGAGCCTTCTCCGGAGAATCTTCCCGAGCTTCACCGTACGATCGAGCTCAACTCGCTCGAGCACAAGGTGACCACGATACATGCCGCTGTTGGAGACGCCCCTGGTCAGGTCTACCTGAAACGCGGCATCAACAGCGGCGTGTCGGAGGCTGCCGATGCTGGATATCAGGTGCGTATCGACACTCTCGACAATCTCATCGAGGGACCGGTCGATTTCTTGAAAATGGATATCGAGGGTTATGAAGGGCGAGCCATCAAAGGGGCGGCTCGTATTTTGTCAACGTTCCGGCCGGTACTCTTTCTAGAGATCCATCCGGCGACGATGAAGACACTTGGCGACAGCGTCGAGCAATTGATTACTTCTCTCCAAGGTTTGTACCAATCCGTGAAGTTCTATGAAATTGGAGCGGAGCCGACGCTGACCAGGAAAGTCTTGAGGCGGTATTTCAACGTGGGTGCGATTTCCCCCATCGATGACATCGACCGCCATCTGGAGGCTGCTGCCCAGTCTCCCCCCGAAGCGCCATTTTGGGCACTTTGTCGGAACTGATCGTGGATCTGGACGATTAGCATGGTTCAAGGGCACGCTGCACCCGCTGCACCGCTCGGAGGTCTCGGCGCTTCCGCGCGCGCCTCGATTCTCTGGGGCGGCGGCTTCACGCTCTTGCGCGACGTGGCGCAGTTCGGGGTGATGCTGATCCTCGTCCGGCTGCTGACGCCGGCCGATTATGGCGCCGCCGCGCTGGCGCAGGCGGTCGTCGGCGTGGTGAGCGCGATCTCCTACCAGACGTTCTCGACGCACGCCCTGCAGATCCGAAATCCCGACGACATCGACTGGCAGGCGCATTTTACCGCGGCCGCTGTGCTCAACGTCGTGCTCGCCGGCCTCGTGCTGGTGCTCGCCTTCGGCCTGTCGTTCGCCGAGCGCTGGCGCGAGGCGGCACCGCCGCTCGCCGCGCTGTCGGTCGTGTTCCTGATCGAGATCCCCGGCGCGCTGCGCCACCGCATGCTCGAGGCCAACCACGACTGGAAGCGTTTTCGCGTGCTGCTGATCATCGGCACGTTCCTCGGCCTCGCCGTCGGTCTCGGCCTCGGGCTGATGGGCGCCGGCGTGTGGGCGCTGATCCTGCAGATCCCGATGCTCGGCCTGCCGGCCGCGATCGACCTGTTCTGGACGGCTCGCTTCAAGCCCGACTGGACGTGGAGCTGGGCGCGCTATCGCGACACCACGCTGTTCGGCTTCAACCGGCTGGGCGCCAATCTCGCCGCGCGGCTGCGCCAGCTCGTCGAGAACGGCATGATGGCCGCCGCGTTCGATCTCGCGACGCTCGGCGTCTACTCGCGCGCGATGGGGCTCGCCAACCTGCTCGTCGGGCGCGTCGGCGGCGTCGTAATGTCGTCTCTCTATCCCGTCGTGACGCGGGCCGAGCGCGGCAGCGAGCGCTTCCAGCGCCTCGCCGGCCTCGTGCTGCGTGGCGTCGCCTGGCTCATGGTGCCGGCCGCCGCCTTTCTCGCCATCGCCGCCGCCGATGTGGTGGCGCTCCTCTACGGCGCGCGCTGGTCGCAGGTGACGCCGCTGCTCGCGTTGGCGACGGCCTCGTTCGTCCTCGTCGGCATCGCCTCGACGCTGTCGAGCCTATTGATGGCCAACGACGACGTGCGCGCCAGCTCCGCTCTCGACATCGCGACGGCGCCCGCCGGCATCGGCCTCGCTCTGTGGCTCATGCCGATGGGCGCGCGCACCTACCTTCTCGGCTTGTGCGCGCTGGGCAGCGTCGTCATCGCAGCCTCGATCCTTCTGCTCGTGCAGCACCGCGCCATGTCGGCGCGCGACCTCGTCGCGGCATTCGTGCCGGCGCTCGTCAGCGCTGCCATTGCGCTCGCCGCCGTGCTCGCCGTGCGACACGCGCTCGGTGTCAGTGCGTGGCTTCCCCTCCGCCTCGCTGTCGACGGCGCCTTATTGGGTCTCGCCTATCTGGTCGTACTGCGGATCGCCTTTACGAGCGCGCTGGCCGAGCTTACGGCCGTGCTGCCAGGTGCCTCGCGTGCTCAGCGGCTGCTGAGGTTGCCCGCACCATGAAGATGCGCCTCGCCGCGCTGCGCGCGCTTTATGCGATGCCTCACATCAAGGGGCGTGATCGCTTGATCGGCCAACTCTCGGACGGCTTTGTCGCACGTCCGACGGCGCTGGCGCACGACGGCCTCCGCATGTATCTCGACGCCAGCGAATACGCGCAGCTCGAGATACTCGTGCATGGCTCGAGCGAGCCGCAGACGCTTGCGCTGATCCGAAAGCTCGTGACGCGCGGCGATACGGTCGTCGATGTCGGCGCGCATGTCGGCCATCACGCACTCGTCGCGGCACGACAGGCCGGCGAGACGGGCTGCGTGATCGCGATCGATCCGCAGCCTTACAACGCCGACCGCATCTCGCGGCACGCCGCGCTCAACGGCCTCGCCAACATCACGACGCTGTGCGCGGCAGCCGGCAACGCGGACACGTTCATCAAACTGCCTGTGCAGTCCGAGCGCGACCGCTCGCGACTGTCGCTGCACGAGGGAGGCCCCAACGATCTCGCCATCACCGTCGAGGTGCCGCTGCGCCGCCTCGACACGATCTTCGCGCAGCACGACGTCGGCGATGTGAAGCTCTTGAAAATCGACGTCGAAGGCTACGAGCTCGAGGTACTGCAGGGCCTCGGCGACCGTCTCGGCGCGTGCAGGAACATCGTGTTCGAGCTGCTGCCCGCGACGGGTGCGGCGCGTAACGCGGAGCTGCTTGCCTTTCTCGCTGCGCGCGGCTTCGCAATGACCGATGTCAACGGAGCACCATTGCAGCAAGGCTCTGCGCCGCCCGAGAACAATGTCTGGGCCTTGCGGCATTGAAAGACTGAGGCGACCATGGCGATCTCGACGGCATACTCCGACTGGGGCGAGCAGCATCTGTTGCAGGTGATGCTGGCGGCGCGGCCGCGCGACACACTGTGGCCAGGCGACTACGTGCAGAAGCTGCGGCCCGATGTGCGCGAGCGTCTGCCGTTCCTGGCGACAGGGCGCGCGCAGAGCTTCTGGTTCAAGACCTGACCGAGCCGCCACGCGTGCATCCGCCCGTCGACATCTGCATCATCACGCAGCTGCACCCCTCGCAGAACCCGCGGCTGGTGAAGGACGCGGATGCGTTGACGGCGGCGGGCTACTCGGTCGCCGTGATCGCGCCCGACTTCATGGCCTGGGCGCGTGAGGCTGATCGCGAGTTCGATGAGCGCGCCTGGCGCATCGTCGAGCGGCCGCAGTTCGGGCCGCTGTCGCCTCGATTGACGCGTGTCGGCGAGCTGGGGCGGCGCCTCGCCGCCAATTTCGCCGTTCGCCATCTCGGGATCGAGCATCCCGCCGTCGTGCGCGCCGCTCATCATCCGGTCGCTCCTGCGCTCGTTCGTGCAGCGATCCGCCAGAAGGCGCGTCTCTATTTGGCGCACCTTACGCCCGCGCTGCCCGCTGCCGCGATTGCCGCCGAGCACCATGGTGTTCCCTACGCTTTCGATGCCGAGGATTTTCATCCGGGCGATTTGCCGAACACGCCGGAGCACGCGCACGCGAACATGCTTCTCCGTGAGATCGAGAGCAACTACTTGCATCGGTGCACCTACATTACGGCGGCTTCTCCCGGAATCGCAGACGCGTACGCACGAACATACAACATCACAAAGCCCGTCGTCGTGTTGAACACCTTCCCCCGATCTCGCGCCCCAGCGAATTTCTCACCAGCCGGTTCAGCGCAACCCGGACCATCCCTCTATTGGTTCTCACAGACGATCGGCCCGAACCGTGGAATCGAAGCAGCAATAGCGGCCATCAGCTTGTCGGACGCCAAACCACACCTCTATTTGCGCGGCTCAATATCAAACGGGTTTCGAGATGAATTGATGGATCGGGCACGGGCCCTCAAAGTTCCCGATCGAATTCATTTCCTGATGCCGGAAAATCCAAGCACTATGGAACGCATGGCCGCAGCGTACGATGTCGGCTTCTCGGGCGAGCCCGGTCACACCATCAACAACACAATTGCGCTCGGCAACAAACTGTTCAGCTATCTGCTGGCAGGCATACCTATGCTGTTGTCGTCCACACCAGCCCATACTGCCTTCATCGGGGAGCTAGGTGAGTCTGCAAAGCTTTATGCGGTTGACGACCCCGCCGAGATGGCCGCGGCGCTGGACACGTGGTTGCTCGATGCAGATCGATTGGCAACCGCACGCAGCGCGGCATGGAGCCTCGGTCAGTCGCGCTTCAATTGGGAAACCGAGGCAGGGAAGGTCGTTGCGTCAGTGTCAAATGTGATCGGCTCGCCGAAGGTGTCCGTTGCTAGCCGCACCCACGAGCAGCGGCTGGTGAGTTGATGCGAAACCTCGTCGGATCAATGCTGCGCCTTGTCCCCTGGGGCATGCGCGACCGCATACGCCGCGTGCCGGGCGTGGCAGCCCTGCAGCGCGCAATCGTCGCGCGCACGATCGATGGGCATTCGTTCGATCATACGGTCGACGCGGGGCCTGCGCAGGGCATCACGTTCCATATCGCGATGCCCGAGGACAAGGGCATCTGGACCGGCACCTACGAGATCGAGTTCGCGACCGCGCTTGCAGCGTGCGTAACGCGCGGCGCGCCCGCCTACGACATCGGCAGCTGGCACGGCTTCTTCGCGGGCGTGATGGCAGCCCAGGGTGCCAGCGCCGTGCACGTGTTCGAGCCGCTGCCGGCCAACGCCGACCGTATCCGCCGCCTCGTCACGCTCAATCCGGAGCGGTCGATCACCCTGCACGCCTGCGCCGTCGGTGATCGCGACGCCGAGATGGACCTGATGATCATGCCGGAGACGAGCATGGCCAAGCTCGAGGCTTCGAGCTTCCAGGCCGGCGAGACGTCGGCAGAGCGCGTGCGCGTGAAGCTCGTCAGCCTCGACAGCGTGATCGCGGCCGGCGCCGCGCCGCCGCCCGCGCTGATGAAGATCGACGTCGAGGGCGCGGAGATCATGGTGCTGAACGGCGCCGCCGCAACGATCCGCGCGCACCGCCCCGCGATCTTCGCCGAGGTGCATTCGAGCGACCTGCTGCGGCAGTTCCGCGCGTTCCTGGAGCCGATCGGGTATGCGGTCTCGCACCTCGATACCGACGCGGAAGAGGCGCGCCGCAAAGACGTATTCCAGGTCAAGGCGATCGCATGAGCGCAATTGTCAGATTGGACAATTTCTTCAGGTCGCATCCGCTCACGCAGCGGGCGCCTTCGCGAGCGTGGGCTCGGTTCCTGGTGTGGCAGCTTCGCAGTCGCTTCCAGAGCGAGGTTATCGTGCCTTGGATTGCTGGAACACGGCTGGCCGCGCGGCGTGGCATGACGGGTGCGACGGGGAACATCTACGTCGGCCTCCACGAGTTCGCGGACATGATGCTGCCGTTGCACTTCCTGCGGCCTGGCGACCTGTTCCTCGACGTCGGCGCCAATATCGGCTCCTACAGCGTGCTTGCCTCAGGCGTTTGCGGCGCGCGATCGTGGGCGTTCGAGCCGCATCCGCAGACGGCGAAGTATCTTCAGCGTAACATCGAGATCAACGATCTCGCCGCCTTGGTGACAGTGCACCAATGTGCTCTCGGGCGCCGGCGGGGAACCGTTTCCTTCACCACCGACCAGGACACGACAAATCAGGTGACGAGCCGAAGTACCGGGCTCACCGTGCCAATGGAATCACTCGACAACCTGACGGCGACTGAAAGCCCTGCGATGATCAAGATGGACGTCGAAGGTGGCGAGGAGGAAGCCATCTCAGGTGCCCAGGGCTGCTTGTCGAAAAGCTCCCTGAAGCTGGTCGAGATCGAAACGCTCACGCCGCGCATGCGCGAGATTTTTGCGCAGAGCGGGTTCGAGGAATTCCACTACGAGCCGTTCGCGAGGCGTCTTGAGGCGGGACCTTCGCCAAGGCCCGGTGCGAACGCCGTCTTCGCTCGTGACTTGGACTTCGTGCGGGCGCGCCTCAACGAAGCCCGGCCGGTCTCTGTGCTCGATCGTGAAATCTAGATCGTACGCTTGACCCGCACCTGCATCATCGTCTCGCCGTACTTTCCGCCGTCGACGCTGGCGGGCGTGCACCGTGCGCGGCTGTTGGCGAAGCACCTGCCGGCGGCAGGTTGGACGCCGATTGTCGTTTGCGTAAACGAGGCCTTTCACGAGGAGCGGCTCGATCCGGGCCTTGCCGCACTGGTGCCGTCGTCGGTCGAGGTAGTGAAGGTGGCCGCGCTCGACCAACGCTATTGCAGGCCGCTTGGTTTGGGCGAGATCTCGCTTCGCGCGTGGCGGCCGCTGAAGCAGGCCGTGCTGCGTCTGATCGAGACCCGCAAGATCGACGCCGTGCTCATCACCGGCTCGCCCTATTATCCGATGCTGATGGCGGGCGAGATCAAGCGGCGCGGCGTGCCCGTGGTGCTCGATTTCCAAGACCCGTGGGTGTCGGCGTGGGGTGCGACGCAGCCGCGCTTCTCGAAGGTGGGAGTCGCCCATCGCCTCGCCGTCGCGCTGGAGCCCAGGACGGTCCGTGCCGCTGATTTCATCACGTCGGTCTCTGACACGCAGAACGCGGAGATGGCCGCGCGCTATCCCTGGCTCGACGCCTCGCGCATGGCCGCGGTCCCGATCGGCGGCGATCCGGAGGACTACGTTGCGCTACGTGCGGCGCCACCCATCCAAGGCTCTTTCGGGCTCGATGCCGCGCGGTTCAATCTGAGCTACGTCGGTACGATCTGGCCGCCCGTCATCGACACGGTGCGCACGTTGCTCGCCGCCGTCGCCGAAGTTCGCTCGCGTCGGCCCGACATCTACGCGCGCCTGCGTTTGAATTTCATCGGCACGACAGCGAACCCACATGCATCCGACGGCCGCTGGCTGCGTCCGATTGCCGAGGCGGCGGGCGTCGCCGACGTCGTCCGCGAGGAGCCGCAACGGCTGCCCTATCTGGAGGCCTTGTCGCTCCAGGCCCGTTCGGACGCGATCCTCATGCTCGGCTCAGCCGAACCGCACTACACGGCGTCGAAGATCTACGGCGTGATGATGTCCGGACGGCCGTATCTTTCGCTGTTCCACGCGGCGAGCAGCTCGCACGCGATCTTGTTCAAGGCGGGCGGCGGATTGGCGCTCGGCTTCGAAGACGGCGCGGCGTTGACGATGATGGTGCCGCAGATCGCCGAGATGATCGTGCGCCTCGCGACCGCGACCGCGGCCGACTCGCTCGGCCGCGCCGACCCGGCCTCCTACGCACCCTACACGGCAGCCGCGATCGCGAACCGCTATGCGGTGATCTTCGACGGCCTCTGCGCCGCAAGAGCCGAGGCCGCTGCTTGATGCGCCTCGCCGTCGTCACCTCCCACCCCGTGCAGTATCAGGCGCCGCTGTTCCGTGAACTAAGCCGGCGCTGTGACACGCACGTGCTGTTCGCCCACCGCGCGACGCGCGCCGACCAGGCGGCCGCTGGCTTCGGCGTCGACTTTGACTGGGACGTCGATTTGCTGTCCGGCTATCAGCACACCTTCCTCGAGAATGTCTCGCGCACGCCGAACCTGGAGAGCTTCGCCGGCTGCGACACGCCTGGGATCGACGAGGCCATCGGTCGGCTGGCCCCGGATGCCGTCGTTCTCATGGGCTGGCACCTGAAGTGCTACTGGCAAGCGATCCGCGCCGCCCGCCGGCGCCGTATCCCCGTCATGGTGCGCGGCGACAGCCACCTCAAGACGCCGCGCAGCCGCCTGAAGCGGACGGCGAAGCAGATCGTCTACCCGATCGCGCTGCGCGCCTTCGATGCCGCTCTCTACGTGGGCGAGCACTCGCGCCGCTACTGGGAGCACTACCGTTATCCCGCTGACCGCATGTTCTTCTCGCCGCACTGCGTCGACAACGACTGGTTCGCCGTGCGCGCCACGCCGGAGGCTCGGGCTGAGCTGCGCGCCGCAAACGGTATCGCGCCGGATGCCAAAGTCGCCCTCTTCGCCGGCAAGCTCGTACCCTTCAAGCGACCGCTCGACCTCGTGGCCGCCGCCGGGCAGCTCGCGCGTGCTGGGTACCCCGTGACGGTGATGATCGCTGGCGCGGGGGAACTCGAGCGGGCGACCGTGGCAGCTGCCACCGAAGCCGGGGTGCCGACCGTCATGCTCGGCTTCTGCAACCAATCGCGAATGCCAGCGGTCTATGCTGCGGCGGACGTGCTCGTGCTCGCGTCCGACCACCATGAGACCTGGGGCCTCGTCGCCAATGAGGCGCTGGCCTGCGGACGCCCCATCGTCGTCTCGGATGCCTGCGGGTGTGCGCCGGACCTCGCCGCCGACGGCACGGCGGGGCGGACGTTCCGCTGCGGCGACGTCGCGAGCCTCGCCGATGCCATCGCGGATGTGCGGGTCGCTCCACCCTCACGGGCCGCCATTGTCGAGCGAATAGACCGCTACAGCATCGCGGTCGCCGCAGACGGCGTTCTGGCGGCGGCGCAAGCCCGCGCGCGCACTCTGCGCAAGGGCGTACCGGCGTGACGGAGCAGAAGCCCCGCATCCTCGTATTGTTCGGCAGCGCCGTGATCTTTGGCGCGGAACGCGGCAACCTCGAAGCCTTGATGGCGCTCAAAGCGCAGGGGGCGGAGATCCTGTGCCTCATCCGCGACGAGGCGTGGAGCAACATCGTTCCGCCTGCGCTCGACGCCCGCGGCATCGCCTGGCGCAAGGTCCCCTACGTCGAGCAATGGCGGCACAATCGCGCGCACGTCGTGCTGTTGCGCGGGCCATGGGCATGGCTCGTCGCCAACTGGCGGTTCCTGAAGGCCGTACGCGAATTTCAACCGACGCACATCCACGCCTACAGCCAGTTGTTCGTGCTCAACTTCCTGCCCGGACTGATGCTGGTGAAGACACCACTCGTGTACCGCGCCGGCGACGAACCAACGCTGCACAACTGGTTCTGGCGCTTGACGTGGCGTTATGTCGTCAAGCGGACTGCCAATTTCGTGGCGATCTCGAAGTTCGTAGCTCGCCTATTGAAGGCGAGTTCGGTGGATGCTTCGCGCATCAGCGTGATCTACAATCATCCACCGACACGGATTGCCACGTCGCAGCAGCCACTCGATCTTGCTATTGGTCCCAGTGATTTTGCGATTTGCTACGTAGGGCAGTTGATCGAAGAAAAAGGACCGCATTTGATCGTCGACGCACTGCGCGCCCTGGCGCCGGAGCATCCTTCGCTGAAACTCGTTCTGATAGGGCGCATCTCCGAGTGGAGTGGCGACCAGTGGGCCCGTTCGCTCCGTGAGGAGACTCTGCGTGACGACACCATAAAAAATCGCGTCATGTTCACGGGATACCTGGACGACGCACCTAGTGTCGTCGCTCAGTGCAAGCTGCTCGTGGCCCCGTCGCTTTGCAACGAGGGGCTCGGTAGCGTTGTCATGGAAGCCAAAAACGTCTCACGGCCGTCGATCGTGTTTCCCAACGGTGGACTGCCCGAGATGATCGAGCAGGATGTGGATGGTTTGATTTGTCGCGAGCCAAGCTTGCCAGCTCTCGTGGAGGCGATCCGCGCCTATCTGGACAACCCAGAGCAAGCCGCGGTTCACGGAACCGCGGCTAGAGTATCACTCCAACGCTTCGGCATAGCGGAATTCGGCCAAAAGTGGGCCGACGTATACGCCAAGGCGGCGGGTCCCGTCCCGGCCCAGAGCATGGCGACGGCGAGCTGAGGCATTGAGCGTTCAGTTTACAGGCGTGCCCATGGCGCCCGCGATCCCGGGCTTCGCGGTGCCGCTGGGCGTCGCTTTGTTCCTGATGCTCGGCCTCGGGCCGAACTTCGACCTCTCCCTGCTTGCCTGCGTCGTGCTTGTAGCAGGGCTCATCTTCCTCTGGCGTCCCGGCGAGGCGCCCATTCTCGTGTTCGTATTCCTGTACCAATGGGGGCAGGCCAGCGCTGCCCTCTTCTATGCCAACATGCAGGATCTCCGCATAGACCGACTCTTCCCCAACTCGGGGGAGCACGAGCTGGGAGCGGTCATGGCGTTGCTCGGGCTCCTGACAGTTGCGATCGGCATTCGGATTGGCGCAGGGCTGCCGAGGCCAGAGGCAGTCCGACGCGCGCGCGAGACGATCGGTGCCGCGTCGCAAATCACGTGGGTAAAGATCTTCGTAGTTGCTTGGATCGCCACGGCAGGCTGGCGCTTGCTTGCCACGGCGGTTCCGGGCTTGTCGCAGCTGTTCCTGGGGCTGGCCTCCCTGAAATGGGCGGCTTTCGTGCTCTTGACCTACGCCACCTTCACCCGGCCCGATGGCAGGAAAGCTATCTGGTTCGCCATCTTTGCCTTCGAGTTCGCCATCTCGATCGGTGGTTACTTCTCGAGCTTCAAGGACGTCTTCTTATACACCATCATTGGCCTGGGCGTCTCGCAGGTTCGCCTCACTCTGAAGCGAGTGACCCTTGTTGTGCTCTTCACCGCTGTCCTGCTTTGGTTCGCGGTCATCTGGACTGCCGTGAAGACGGACTACCGCGCCTTCGTTCGAGGCGATGAAACCGCCCAGGTTATCACGGTCGATCGCGGAACGGCCCTGGCCAAGCTTTATGATCTCGTCATGGCCGTCGACAGCGCAGCGATGAGCCACGCCGCCGATCACATGATGCAGCGCATCATGTACACTGAGTACTTCGGCATTGTGCTGAGCTACGTGCCATCTGTCGTGCCGCACGAGAACGGCGCGCTATGGCTCGATGCCCTGACACGGCCCATTACGCCGCGTTTCCTGTTTCCCGGCAAGGCCATCATCGACGAGTCCCTGCTCACAAACAAGTACACCGGACTTGGCGTCAGCGGCATGGACGCCGGCACTCAGATCAGCCTCGGCTACGTTGCCGATACCTACATCGACTTCGGGCTGTTCCTCGTTCTTCCCGGGCTATTGGCTGTCGGTTGGGCCTTGGGACGCCTTTACCGCTGGGTGATGTACAGCAGTCGCACCATTGGCCTGGTCGGGATGGCTCTGGCACCTCCAATGCTGATGCCCGCGGCAGCATTCGAGATCAGCTCGGCCAAGCTCGTCGGGGGCCTCTTTGCCCAGGTATTGGCCGCGTGGCTTGTCTCGCGATACCTCGTTCCGCGGCTCCTCCCATGGATGATTGCACGCCGGTGATGGTGACGTTTTGAAGATTGTCCAGGTCGTGTCAGGGCTCGAGCTGTCGAACGGCGGGCCGTCCTATTCGGTGCCGAGGCTCAATCGCGCGCTGCGGCAGGCGGGTGTCGATGCGCGCGTGTTCGCCGATGTCGTTCCGGGCGAGCCTGCCAATGATGGCGACGACGGCGTCCTGGTGTTTCCCCGCCAGTTCAGCAGCGTTCCCGGCCTGCGCAAGCTCCACGTCTCGACCGCGCTTGCCGCCCGCCTCGACGACCCCGCCGAGCTGATCGACCTGATCCACAGTCACGGGCTGTGGCGCATGCCGAATGTCTATGCCGCCAGGGCGGCGCGACGCCGCGGCATCCCGATCCTGGTCTCGCCGCGCGGCATGCTGAGCCCGGCGGCGCTCGAGTTCTCACGCTGGAGCAAGGACGTTTTCTGGCAGCTCTGCCAGCGCACGGCGCTCGAGGCGCCCGGCTGCTTTCACGCGACGAGTACCGCCGAGCGCGACGATGTCCGCCGATTTGGATGCACGGCTCCGATCGCCGTCATTCCCAACGGCGTTGACCTTCCCGAAGTGCCGGATCGTCGGGCCTCGCGCGGCGCCTCCGGAACTGGCGGGCAGCGGACGCTGCTGTTTCTCGGCCGCATCCACCCGATCAAGGCCGTGGACATGCTTGTGGAGGCATGGCGCCAAGTCGCGCCCGAGTTCCCCGGCTGGCGATTGCGCATTGTCGGGCCTGGCGAGCCGGTGCACATCAAGCTCATCACCGACATTATCGCGGCGCAGTGCGTGCCGCGCGTCGGCATCGAGGGCGCGCTCAACGGCGCCGCCAAGTTCCACGCCTTTGCCGCGGCGGATCTCTTCGTGCAGCCCAGCACGAGCGAGAACTTCGGCCTCACCGTGGCCGAGAGCCTCGCCTGCCGCCGCCCGGTGATCGTCACCAAGGGCGCGCCTTGGGCCGGGGTAGAGACGCACGGCTGCGGCTGGTGGATCGATCTCGGCGAGGCAGCGATGGTCGCGGGCCTGCGGCAGGCCCTCGCAACGCCTGATGCCGTGCTCGACGAGATGGGCCGTCGAGGCGAGGCGTGGGTGCGCTCCGCCTTCTCGTGGGAACGCATCGGCGCCGACATGGCCGATGTCTACCGCTGGCTGTGCGGTCGGGGCGACAAGCCGGGATGCGTCGAGACGTGAGCGCGAACTGAGCCAATGAAAAAGGACATGCCAGCCGTCGCGCCACGCGAGGCGCCGCAGACGATCGCCAAGCAGCGCATCATGCCGATCTCGTATGCGCGGGTGGCGGGTGGTGGTACCGCCGGCGACGAGAGCCGGTTTCTCGAGCGCATCGGCGCGATGTTCGGCCGCGACACGCACGTGATCCCCATCGGCCGCGCGCGCATGGGGATCCACCTGCTGGCGAAGCTGACCGAGTCTGGCGAGCGGCGGCGCTTCCTGATGTCGCCCTTTACGATACCCGATGTCGTGACGATGGTTGTGCTCGCCGGTGCCGAGCCCGTGTTCTACGACTTCGAGCCCGACAGCACCGCGGCCAGCCTCGATAGCTTGTCGGCCCTCATCGACGCCCGGACGGCCGCCGTGCTCGTCACCCACTATCACGTCAACGAACCGCGTCTCGCCGAAATCGCGGCGTTGTGCCGGCGGTACGGTGCGAAGCTCTACGACGACTGCGCCATCTCCTTTGGCGGCGATGTAGGCGGCCGGCCCATTGGCACGCTCACGGACGCCAGTGTGTTCAGTCTCTCCTCCTTCAAGCTCCTCAACTTCTTCTGGGGCGGCCTGATCACGACGCGCGACGCCGAGCTCGCTCGACGCCTGCGGAAGATCGTCGATGCTTGGCCGCGGCTCGACGCACGTGATTACGCGCCGCCAGCAAAGGCCTGCCTGCGTTACGACCTCGCCAGTCGTCCACTGCTCTTCAAGTCGGTTGTCTTCCCTCTGATCCGCAGCCGCATGAGGAAGTCCGCGGCGGGCAAGGGCCTCGAGCACATCCGCGTCGAGACCGACGCCATCAATCCGACGTTGACCTCGCGGCCCTCCCTTGCCGCATTCGCAGAATGGACCGGCAAGCTCGACCATGTGCCGGCCTGGCTTGCTCATCGTCGCCGGATCGCCTCGGTCTACCGCGAGCGTCTTGGCGCGCGCATGGTTGGCGCCGAGACGCCAGAGAACATCGTGGCAGGCTCCTGCTTTACGAACTTCCCGGTTCTGGTGCCCGACGGTCGCGCGGCGGTGATCGCTCGTTCGATGATGCTCGCCGGCTACGATGTAGGACGCAGCCTCTATCCCAACGCGCACCGCCATCCGAAATTCACCGCCGTCGAGGGCCAAAGCGCCAACCTCGACCGCATGGTCACCAATACCATCTATCTGCCGACCCACTTTGGCGTGACTGAAGACTACGCGCGCGCCATCGCCGGCCGCCTCGCAGCGGAGATTGGGGCGTGACGAGAGCGATCGGACGGCCATCGTGCTGATCGACCTCGCAGGCGCCGATGCGCTCCCGGCACCGGGGCGCGCTGACATCGTTGTTATCGGCGCCGGCATCGCGGGACTGGTGCTGGCAGCGCGACTCGCACGGCTCGGTGTGCACACGATCGTGCTCGAGAGCGGTGGCCGCGACAGTCCTCTCGGCGAGCATGATCAGCTCAATCACGCGGTGCTGGCCGGCCAACCCTACCGCGGCGCGACGCACGGCCGCTCGCGCGGGCTCGGTGGCACGTCGCGGCAATGGGGCGGCGCGATGCTGCCTTTCTTGCCCTGCGACATGGCGGATCATACTGCCGGCTGGGGACCTTCCTGGCCCGTATCGTACGAAGAGCTTGCGCCCCACTTCGAACCGATCACGCGGATGTTCAGGCTGCCCGAGGGGCCCTTCGAGATCGGCATGCCGTCGCGCGCACGGTCGACGGTTAACGCGGATTTCATCATGCGCAGCGCCAAGTGGCCGCGCTTCGGGCTGCGTAACCTTTGCCGCACGCTGGCCGCCGACATTGCGCACGACCGCCTGCCGATTTGCCTCGGGGCGACGGTTCACGGATTTCGCCTCGACGCGAATGGTCGCGTTTCACACGTGCTGGCGCGCAGTCGTGCTGGCGCCGAGATTGCGGTTGCCGCGAACGAGGTCGTTATCGCGGCGGGTGCGATAGAGAGCACGCGGCTGCTGTTGCTCCTCGATGCGGCGAACGATGGGCGCATCTTCGCGCCGGATCGCTTGCTCGGGTGCCATTTCTACGATCACCTGTCGACCGCGGCGGCCGTCGTGGTGCCGGCCTCGCCCTCGCGGCTCAACGCAACCTTCGGGCTCAGCATCTCCGCGCGCGGCATGCGCGACTTTCGCATCGAGCCCTCAGCTGAATTGCGCCGGGCTGCCGGCCTGCCCGCGGCTTTTGCGCACTTAGCGGCTGTCTCCGGGGCAGACAGCGGCTTCACCGCCGTGCGTGGTCTCCATCGGCAGCTGCAGAGCAACGCGAGCATCAACTGGCGCAAGGTGGCAGCGCTCACGCGTGACATGCCCTGGTTGGTACGTGCGGCCTGGTGGCGAGCCTGGCATGGCCGCGTCCTCTATGCCCGCGACGCGCGGTTCGAGTTGATGCTGGTGACCGAGCAGATGCCCAATCCTGCGAGCCGGATCTCGCTTTCGCAAACGGTGCGCGATCCACTGGGCGTGCCGCAGGCGGTGATCGACTGGCGGACCAGCGCGGCCGACGTGGAGGCGTTCGCGGCGCTTCAGGAGCGCTTGTTACGCTGGTGGGCTGCCGGGGCTTTCGCGGACGTCGCCCGCCTCGAGCCGGTGCCCCGCGAAATCTGGATTGATCGTCTGGGCTGCGAAGCCGACGTGTTCCATCCGGGCGGGACGACCCGCATGGGCTCGAGCCCGGCGGATGGCGTCGTCGACGGCGATCTGCGCACGTTCCGGGTGCCCAATCTCAGCGTCGTCAGCACCTCCACATTCCCGACCGGCGGCGGCGCCAACCCAACGTTCATGCTGATGGCCTTCGCTCTCAGGGCCGCCGAGCGCCTCGCCGCTGCGGAGGACGGCGACAGGCCGCAAGCGGTCGCCCTCTCGCGATCCGGATCGAGCACGGAAGACCACGCAACATGAGCGAGCCTGGCCGCGCTTATGGCTACAGGGATGCCGAGCCATCGCACTCGCAGCGGTATCTCAATGCACCGCTGTCGCGCATCATCACGGCACGGGCTTGGCCGTCGGGTGCGCGCGCACTCGACTATGGCTGCGGCAACGGCTGGTTCGCGAACGAGCTGGCAGAAAAGGGGTTTCGGGTAACGGGTGTCGATATCTCGGCCTCAGGGGTCGAAGTCGCGCGCCGCAGCTTTCCTCGCGTGCAGTTCTCGGACGACGAGACGCTCGCCGGGATGGAGCCGTTCGATCTCGTGACATTCATCGAGGTGATCGCTCATTGCTTCAGGCCCGCCGCGGAGCTTGGCCGGCTGTTCCGGAGCCTCGTGCCCGGCGGCGTGTTTATCCTCTCGACGCCCTATCACGGCTACTGGAAAAACCTTGCGATGGCGGTCACAGGAAAGCTCGAGGGGCATCTCGACACGTCCTGGGAAGGTGCCTACGTCCATTACTTCCACTCGACCTCTATTGCACGGCTCGTCGAAGAGGCCGGATTCCGAAACATCTCGATCACCCGCGCCGGCCGGATCCCGCAGCTGGCCAAGTCGATGATCGTGACATGCTCGAAGCCGGCATGAGCGCGGCCGATGGCGGGGCTGCCGCAGGGCTCGAGAGCGAGGTAACCGCAATGGTTATTACGTTTAACGAGGAGGACAACATCGCCCGCACGCTCGCCGCAGTCGCCTGGGCGAAGGAGATCCTTGTCATCGACAGCGGCAGCACCGATGCCACGCTCGACATCATCGCGCGCTATCCGAATGCCCGCGTCGTCACCCGCAAGTTCGATACTTTTGCCGAGCAGTGCAATTTCGGCATTCGCCAAGTACGTACGCCTTGGGTGCTCTCTCTGGATGCCGATTACGAACTGACGCCCGAGGTTGCTGCCGAGATCCGCGCCCTCGCCCCCCGACCGCACCAGGGTGGTTACCGCGCCCGCTTCATCTACCGGATGTACGGCCGCCCGCTGCGCGCCGCGCTCTATCCGCCCCGTGTTGTGCTCTACCGGCCCGAACGCGCGAGATATCGCAATGAAGGCCATGGCCACCGCGTCGCCGTCGATGGGACCGTGGCTGATCTCACCGCCGCCATCTGGCACGACGACCGCAAGCCGCTCGCCCGCTGGCTCGGCTCGCAGCAGGGTTACGCGCGGCGTGAGGCCGATTATCTGCTCTCGACGCCGGGCGCCCAGTTGGGGCGCACCGACCGCATCCGCCTTATGGGCTGGCCCGCGCCGGTCGCCGTGTTTCTCTACACGCTTTTCTGGAAGCGCTGCATCCTCGATGGCTGGGCTGGATGGTTCTACGTGCTCCAAAGGACCCTTGCTGAGATAATGATCGGTCTTGAGGTCATAGATCGACGGCTGCGGCGAATGCAGAAGGACAATGGAAATTGACCCTTACCCTCGGCCTCAACGCCTACCATGGCGATTCCGCTGCTTGCCTGGTCCGCGATGGCGAGATCGTCGCCGCGGCCGAAGAGGAGCGCTTCCGGCGTATCAAACACTGGGCGGGTTTTCCGTCACAGGCGATCGGCTATTGTCTAGCCGAGGCTGGCGTCGCTCTCTCGGACGTCGACGTCGTCGCCGTGAACTCGGACCCTTCCGCGAGCTTTCTCAAGAAGATCGAGTTTACGCTGCGCAATCGGCCCGACTTCCGCTTCATCGCGGACCGTCTGCGCAATCAGGTCAAGCGCCAGTCGATCGAGGCCGAGTTCGCAGCAGCCTTTCCCGGAACGCCGTTCAGGGGCAAGGTCCAGCGCGTCGAGCACCATCTGGCGCACCTCGCGTCGGCCTTCCTGGTGTCGCCGTTCCGGGAAGCGTGCGTCGCCTCCGTCGACGGCTTCGGAGACTTCGCCTCTGCTGCCTGGGGCGTCGGGCGCGGCACCTCGATCGACATCGATGGACGCGTGCATTTCCCGCATTCGCTCGGCGTCTTTTACCAGGCGGTGACCCAATACCTCGGCTTCCCGCACTACGGCGACGAGTACAAGGTGATGGGACTCGCGCCCTACGGTAGGCCCGAGCATCTCGCCGAGATGCGCCAGATCGTGAAGCTCAAAGACGGTGGCCGCTTCGCGATCGACACCCGCTTCTTCCGGCATCATCGCGAGAAGATCGACTACGCCTGGGAGGGCGGCAGCCCGCACGTGGGCACGCTGTTTTCGCCCGCGCTCGAGGATCTGCTGGGGCCGGCGCGCAAACAGGATGAACTGCTGAAGCAGAAGCACCGCGATATTGCTCGCTCGGCGCAAGCCATGTACGAAGAGGCCTTCTTTCACCTCGTCAATCACCTCCACGAGACACACCGGCTCGACAGTCTGACGCTCGCCGGCGGCTGCGCCATGAACTCGGTCGCAAACGGGAAGGTGCTGCGCCAGTCGCCATTCAAGCGCCTCTATGTGCAATCGGCGGCCGGCGACGCGGGCGGCGCGATCGGTGCGGCGGTCTATAGCTGGCACCAGACCGAACGAGATTCGTCATCCGGAACAGGGGATGCTCTTAGCTCTTCAGTGCTCGCTGGTGATGCGCTGACCGGTCGCCGCGTGATGGACCATGCCTATCTGGGCCCTGCAGCAAGCGAGAACGACATCGCAGCGCTGCTCGAGAGCAAGGCCGGCGAGATTCGCGACAGCGGATGCCAAGTCATGCACGTCGCCGACGAGGCTCGCCTTTGCCAGACGACGGCCGAGGCCATCGCCCGGGGCGAGGTCGTCGGCTGGTTGCAGGGCCGCATGGAGTGGGGACCGCGTGCGCTCGGCAACCGGTCCATCGTCTGCGATCCCAGGCGCGCCGACATGAAGGACATCCTCAATCTCAAGATAAAGCGGCGCGAAAGCTTCCGGCCGTTCGCGCCCTCGATCCTGCGCGAGCATACGAAGGACTGGTTCGAGGAGGACGACGACGTTCCCTTCATGATGCAGGTGTTCCAGATTCGCGAGGAGAAGCGCAAGCTCATCCCGGCCGTCACCCACGTCGACGGGTCCGGCCGGCTGCAGACCGTCTACCGCGTGACCAATCCGCGCTACTGGCAGCTGATCGAGGCATTCCGCGTGGCGACGGGCGTGCCGATGGTGCTCAACACCTCCTTCAACGAGAACGAGCCGGTGGTCTGCCGTCCCAGGGAGGCACTCGATTGCTTCCTGAGGACCAGGATGGATGTGCTCGTGCTCGGCGACTGGACAGTGCGGCGCATCGCATCGGGAAACAGCCATGCCGCGGGAGCAGCATAGCCGGTTTGCTCAGGAAGTTGACCAGGAATAGGTCCGTGACGCCGCGCGCAAGGCGCACGATCATCGCGACAGCGACGCAGCCAGGCAGCAGAGCCCCGGTCCCGGTCGGCCGCTTTGAAGCTGCCAAGCAGATTTTTCGGCTTCGCCAGCAAACGCTGGTTAGATGCGTTCGTAGATGCAGCTCCTTGTCCGAAACCCGATGGGGGCCACTTTTCGGGAAGCTGCATAGTTGACCGACAGCCCAGCAGTCCTCTTTCTCACCAAGCTCCTCCCGGGTTTCGTGCTGCCGCTCGGGCTGGGGCTTCTGCTGCTGGCGCTCGGCGCCGTCGCCGAGCGGACGAGGTTCCGGCGCTCGGGGACTGCAGCCAAATGCGCTGCGTTCGGCTTGCTCTGGATCACGTCGACGCCGGCGTTTGCCGATTGGGCGTACGCGAGCCTCGAGGGCCAGTATCCGCCGCAAACGATCGCCGGGACGCCTCGTGCCGACGTCGCAATCCTGCTCGGGGGCGCGGTGGCACAGCCGACATCGCCGCGTGTCGCAGCGGATCTCGTTGCAAGCTCGGATCGCGTGCTGCACGCAGCCCGCCTCTGGCGCGCCGGCAAAGTGGAACGCATCCTGGTCACCGGCGGCAACCTGCGCTGGCTGCCGGCGGTGAAGCCCGAGGCAGAGCTCATCCGCGATCTCCTGGTCGAGTGGGGCGTACCGGCCGACGTCATCGACTTTGCCGGTGAGAGTCGCAACACATTCGAGAACGCGCGCGAGATCGTCGCCTTGCGAGACAAGGCTGGGTTCCGGTCGGCCCTGCTCGTCACGTCTGCGGCGCACATGCCGCGCGCACTCGCCGTATTCCGCAAAGCTGGTCTCCCCGTCACGCCCGCAACGACCGATGTCGAGGTCGTCAGCGGCGGCGAGTGGACCATCCAGCGTTGGTTACCCGACGCCGGTGCTCTCGCCGTGACCTCCTCCGCTGCCCGGGAATGGATCGGTTTCTGGGCCTACCGGGCCCGAGGCTATCTGTGAAGCCCGAAGCTATGGTCAGCGTCGCGCAGCCCGTGCGCCTCATCTTCCTCAACCGCTTCTTCCATCCCGATCACTCGGCGACGAGCCAGATGCTGTCGGACCTGGCCTTCGCGCTGGCGGGGCCAGGATGCAAGGTGACCGTCATCACCAGCCGGCTGCGCTATGACGATGCCAACGCGCGGCTCCCTCCGCGCGAGGTCGTCGACGGCGTCGACATCGTGCGCGTGGCCACCTCGCGCTTCGGCCGCCACGTGCTCGCCGGCCGCGCCGTAGACTATGCCACGTTCTACCTGAACGCAGCCTGGGCCCTGCTCCGGACTGCCCGCAAGGGCGACGTCGTCGTCGCCAAGACCGATCCGCCCATGCTCGGCATCATCATGCGCTTCGTCGCGCGCCTCAAGGGTGCGCGCTTCGTCAATTGGCTGCAGGATATATTTCCCGAGGTTGCCCTCGCCCTCGGCATCGACAGCCGGCCAGCAAGAGCCCTGTTCGCGGTCCTGAGACGCTTCCGCGACAACTCGCTCAGAAAGGCGGACCTCAACGTCGCGATCGGCGAGCTGATGGCCGGGCGGCTTGCGGCCCTCGGCGTCGCGCCTGAGTGCGTCCGGGTGATCCCGAACTGGATCGACACGGGCCTCGTCCGCCCTGTCGAGCCGGCTGACAATTCCCTGCGGGCTGAGTGGGGCCTCGATCAGGATTTCGTCGTCGGCTACTCGGGCAACCTCGGCCGCGCCCACGACGTGGAGACGCTGCTCGCCGCCATTGCGTCCACTGAGCACAATACACAGGGCGGGGACGTGCGCTGGCTCTTCATCGGCGGTGGCGCCCAGTACGACGCCCTGCGCGCGGCCGCAGCCATGCGCGGGCTTGGGAGCGTTCTCTTCAGGCCCTATCAGCCGCGCGAGCGGCTGGCGGAAAGCCTGTCGGTGGCGGACTTGCACATCGTCTCGCTCAGGCCCGAGCTCGAAGGGCTCATCGTGCCGAGCAAATTCTATGGTATCGCTGCCGCCGGGCGTGCCACGGTCTTCATCGGGGAAAAGGACGGCGAGATCGCTCGCCTCGTGGCGCTTCACGACTGCGGTATCACGGTGCCCCAAGGCGACGGCGCGGGGCTCGCTGCCAGGGTCGCGGAGCTGGCGCAGGATCGGACGCGGTGCATGGTCATGGGAACAAACGCACGGCGCGCGGCAGAGGCGCAGTTCGACCTCACGAAAGCAATCGAGGCCTGGGAAGCTGCAGTTGCTGCCCTGCCCGAGCCCCGCCCCAGTCAGGTGCCGGAACCGCACTCGGCGAGAAAGGCCTCGTAGGCATCGCGATGCCCCTCGCGCAGACCAAATGCGCGGCCACGAGCCGAGCGCCTTGATGCCGCTCACAGTTCCACTTATCCTGTGGACATGAAAAGCATCACACTTGCCGTCGACGACAAGGTTCTCGCGAAAGTGCGGCGGATCGCGGCCGAGCAGAACACGACCGTGAACGCCATGGTCCGCGCGTACCTGACGCACCTGGCCGGGCGTGACGATCGCGTCTTGCAGGCGATGGCCCGGTTGAGCGAACTCACGCGCAAGTCCAACGTCGAGGTCGGCGAGATCACCTGGAAGCGCGACGACCTCTATGAGCGTTGAGTTCTTCGTCGACACCAACGTGCTCGTCTAGTACCCACGATCACAAGTCCCTGGTACATCTGACGGCCCAAGATGCTGGCCGGGCAGAAGCGAGGTCGCAGGCGATGCCTGGCATCGTCAAGACCTCGCGACGCCCCCGGCCTGCAACTTCGGCCGCCCGGAGGGTCGCAGATTCCGGGCGCGATGCCGGGCATCGCTCTTCGAAGCGCGCCTGCCGGATCGCCTCGGCCTCTGCGATCAGATGTACTAGGGACTTGTGATCGTGGGTACTAGGCCGTCTCGGGCGCAGAGGCTGAGGCGAGAAAGCGGGCGCGCGCTCATGAAATCCTGTCCGCGGGGCGGTTCGGGATCTCCGCTCAGGTCTTGCAGGAGCTCTTCGTCACCGTGACCAGGAAGGCCAAGGTGGCCGCCGATCCACGGGACGCCCTCACCTGGATCGAAACGTTCGAGCACGTTCCTTGCGTGCCGACAGATTTCGATCTCGTCCGCACGGCCATCGCCCACGCGCTCAGTTTTCAGATCCCATATTGGGATGCAGCCATCCTCGCCGCTGCGCAAGAGCTCGGCGCCACCGTCCTCTATACCGAGGATTTGAACGACGGGCAGACCTTCGGATCAGTGCGCGTCGTCAATCCGTTCAAGGGACTTTGACAGGGAGATCGACCGCCGTCGAAGCCCGGCGGGCGGCGCTCGCCGCGCTGCCGGACCTCGGGACGGGTCAGGCTTCCGCACCACGCTCGGCTAGAAAGGCCTCGTAGGCTGAGCGGAGGCCCTCGCGCAGCCCGATGCGCGGGCGCCAGCCGAGGGCCCTCAACTTGTCGCCGCTCATGAGCTTCCTCGGCGTGCCGTCGGGCTTCGTGAGATCGTACGCGATCCCGCCCTCGAAACCGACCACCTCGGCGACGAGCCGCGCCAGATCGGCGATGGTGAGATCCTCGCCCGAGCCGATGTTGATGTGCTCGTCGTCCGAGTAGACCTTTATGATGTGCACGAGCGCGTCGGCGCAATCGTCCGCGTGCAGGAACTCGCGGCGCGGGGTGCCGGTGCCCCAGATCGTGATCTCGCGCGCGCCCGCGACCTTGGCCTCGTGCGCCTTGCGGATCAGCGCCGGAATGACGTGGCTAGTCTTGAGGTCGTAGTTGTCGCCCGGGCCATACAGGTTGGTTGGCATGGCGGAGATGAAGTCGCAGCCGTGCTGGCGCCGGTGGGCCTCAGCCAGCTTGATGCCGGCGATCTTGGCGATCGCATACCATTCGTTGGTCGGCTCGAGCGGACCGGTCAGCAGCGCCGCTTCCGGAATGGGTTGCGGCGCCAGCTTGGGATAGATGCACGATGAGCCGAGGAGCAGCATCTTCTCGACGCCCGACACGAAGGCCGCGCGGGTGACGTTGGCCTCGATCATTAGGTTGTCGTAGAGGAAGTCGGCCGGGTAGGTGTCATTGGCGAGAATGCCGCCCACGGTCGCCGCGGCCATGAACACCGCCTGGGGACGGGCGACCTCGAAATAGCGGCCGACGTCATCCTGGCACCTCAGGTCGACCTCGGCGCGCGAAGCGGTCAAGGTCTCACAGCCCTCGGAAGCCAGCCGGCGAACGATCGCCGAGCCCACCATGCCGCGGTGTCCGGCGACGAACACCCTCTTGCCCACGAGGCTGTAGGGCACCTGAAATGTTGCCGATGCCGCCATCCCTAGCCCGCCGAGCGGTCTTTGCGATCGCGCTCCGAGACGATCGCCTCGAGGTCGCTCGCGACCATCTCCGAGACCAGCTCCTTGAAGCTCGTCTTGTGCCGCCAGCCGAGGCGGGCGTGGGCCTTCGATGGATCGCCCAAAAGCTCCTCCACCTCCGTCGGACGGAAGTAACGCGGATCGATGCGCACCAGCTCCTGTCCGCTCGCCGCGTCGATGCCCGCCTCATCGACGCTGGAGCCCTTCCACGTGATCGTGCGGCCCACGTGCGAGAACGCCAGCTCGACGAACTCGCGCACGGAATGCATCTCGCCGGTGGCGAGCACGAAGTCGTCCGGCGTGTCCTGCTGCAGGATCATCCACATTCCCTCGACGAAGTCGCGCGCATGCCCCCAGTCGCGGCGCGCGTCGAGATTGCCGAGATGCAGCTTGTCCTGCAGGCCGTGTTGGATCGCAGCCACCGCGCGCGTGATCTTGCGCGTCACAAACGTCTCGCCGCGCGTCGGTCCCTCGTGGTTGAACAGGATGCCGTTGGACGCGTGCATGCCGTACGCCTCGCGGTAATTGACCGTGATCCAGTAGGCATAGAGCTTGGCCGCTGCATAGGGTGAGCGCGGGTAGAAGGGAGTCGTCTCCTTCTGGGGAACCTCCTGGACCTTGCCGTAGAGCTCGGACGTGGAGGCCTGATAGAAGCGCACCTTGTCCTCGAGCTTCAGGATGCGAATGGCCTCGAGCAGGCGAAGCGTGCCGAGCGCGTCGGCATTGGCCGTGTACTCTGGCGTCTCGAAGCTCACCTGGACGTGGCTCTGGGCGGCGAGATTGTAGATCTCGCCGGGCTGGTGCTCCTGAATGAGCCGGATGAGGTTGGTGGCGTCCGTGAGGTCGCCGTAGTGCATGAAGAAGCGAGTCTTACCCTCGTGCGGATCGACGTAGAGGTCATCGACGCGGGCCGTGTTGAACGACGACGAGCGCCGCTTGACGCCATGCACGATATAGCCCTTGTCGAGCAGGAGCCGCGCGAGGTAGGCGCCGTCCTGTCCGGTGACGCCGGTGATGAGTGCAACTTTGCCGGGCAATGCTCGACCTCCGAAATCAAATACCGCGCGATGGCGCCTTAACACCTGTCCTGTTTGACACCCTCACGGCAAAATCGGCAGTGCTCAATTGATCGCACGGCCCTCAGCGCGCCTGCCTGGGACAAGCCGCCTCGATTGCGTTTGTCTGCCTTCTGCCGATCCTGTAGCTTGGCCTTTTAGACTGAAGTGAAGGTTACTCGCAACGCCTCTTTCAAGGGCACCGCCATGAGCGCCATCTTTCCCGTCATCCTGTCCGGCGGCTCCGGCACGCGGCTGTGGCCGCTGTCGCGCGCCATGTATCCGAAGCAGTTCATTCGCTTCTTCGACGGGCAGGGCGCGAGCTTCCTCGGCGCGGCCCTGAAGCGGCTGCCGGGCGAAGCCGGCTTCGGCCCTCCGATCCTCCTCTGCAACAACGACCACCGCTTCCTCGTGCGCGAGGAGCTCGAGCGGGCCGGCATCGAGCCCAAGGCGATCGTGCTCGAGCCCGTCGCCAGGAACACGGCGCCCGCCATCGCGGTGGCGGCGCTCGCTGCGCTCGCCGAGGACCCGGACGCCATCCTGGCGGTGATGCCCTCCGACCATGTCATCGAGGACGAGGCGCGCTTCGCGGATACGGTCGCCAAGGCCGCCGAGGTCGCCGCCACCGGCCGCCTCGTGCTGTTCGGCATCGTGCCGGGCGTGCCCCACACCGGCTACGGCTACATCCGCAAGGGGGCGGCGATCGACGGCGGGGGCGCCTTCGCCGTCGACGCCTTCGCCGAAAAGCCCGACCGGGCGACCGCCGAGCGCTACCTTGCCGACGGCGGCTACTACTGGAACAGCGGCGTCTTCGTGCTCCACGCCAAGACCTTCCTCGACGAGCTCGCGCGCCTCGAGCCCAAGATCCTCGAGGCCGTCCGCCAAGCCTGGGCCGGGGCCGAGGAGGACCTGGGCTTTCTGAGGCTCGACCGCGCCGCGTTCGCCCGATCGCCCTCGATCTCGATCGACTACGCGGTGATGGAGAAGACCGCGGCCGCCGCTATGCTGCCGATGGACGTCGGCTGGAACGACGTCGGCTCGTGGTCGTCGTTGTGGGACATCGCGCCCAGGGACGAAGCTGGCAATTACGTGCACGGCGACGCGGTGTTGACCGAGACGCGCGACACCTACGTGCATTCCGAGCGCTCGCTCGTCGCCACCATCGGCGTCAAGGATCTCGTCATCGTCGATACGCCCGACGCCCTCCTCGTCGCCGACAAGTCCAAGGCCCAGGACGTGTCGAGGATCGTCGCCCGCTTAAGGGAGCAGAACCGGCGCGAGCACGAGCAGCACCTGCGCAACGTCCGGCCGTGGGGCTTTTTCGAGACCCTCAACATCGCGCCGCGCTTTCAGGTCAAGCTGCTCCACGTCAAGCCCGGCGGCAAGCTATCCATGCAGATGCACCATCACCGCTCCGAGCACTGGATCGTGGTCCAGGGCACGGCGAAGGTCGTCATCGGCGACAAGGAGCGGCTCGTGCGCGAGAACGAGAGCGTCTACATCGTCGCCACGGAGTGGCACCGCCTCGAGAACCCGGGCAAGGTGCCGCTCGAGCTGATAGAGGTGCAGATCGGCACCTACCTCGGCGAGGACGATATCGTGCGCAGCGACGACGTCTACAAGCGCTCCGCCGAGGAAACGCGGTGATGGGCAACGGCCCGGCCCGGCCGCAAACCGGCCGGCGAAGGCTTCCTCATGACTATGAACGACCGGCGGCGCATCCTCGTCACCGGCGGCGCAGGCTTCATCGGTTCGGCGCTGCGCCGGAGGCTCGTCGGCGAGGGGCATGTCGTCGTCAACGTCGACAAGCTCACCAATGCCGGCAATCTCTCCTCGCTTCGCGAGGTCGAGACGGCGCCCTACTATACCTTTGTCAAAGCCGACATCTGCGCCTCGCGCCTCTGCCAGGTTTCACGCCAGCGCCAGCTGGGACACGTCGGCTTTGACCCTCACACTCTGGCTCAAGAGATCGAGAAGGACGACGACGCGCTCCGTCTCGTCGAACTCGATCACACGTGCAATGAGACCATCGAAAGGACCGGATGAGAGTTTGACGTTCTGATTGATCGCGAACGGCGCCGCCGGACGGGTGATGACGCCATCCTCCTCGCGCGCCTTGAGGCACCTGATGAAGTCGTCGGCGAGATGGCTCGGCCTTTCTCCGCAGCGGACGAGGCTTCTCACGCCGTAGGTCGAAAGGATGCTGCGCCAGATTTCAACCTGCTGGCTGCGGCGCACGAACAGATAGCCGGGAAACAGCGGTCGCAGCACGTCCTGCCAGCGCCGTGCATGGTGCACGCGCCGGCGGACGCGTGGCTGGTAGACTTCGAAGTGCTGATTGCCGAGATTGAGGAGCGCGAGGCGCTCCTTGTGGGGATGTGTCGCGACGACAAGCCAAGGCTTCTCGCCGGGCGACAATTGACTATGATTCATACCGCCCCCGGTCAATGGTGCCACGCAAAACAAACGCGCCACCCCGTTGCCATTCCTGCTAACGAATCTGACGTCCTTTGGCAAGGGGCATCCTGCGTGGGCTCCGGCTGCGGGTGCGATTGTCCGCAGAGGCGCGGGTGAGCTATGCTGACCCCGTGGTTGTGAGCCAAGTGTGGCGCCTCGCTATTGCCGACCAAAATCGAGACAGGCTGGCGGTCGGCAATTGCGAGATAAGCGCCACACTAGCGTCGCATCATTTCGGGATGAGATATCGTCGATGATCCTGTCCAGAGCCAGGAATCTTCTCCGGTCGCGGGCGTCCGTTGTCACGCTCGGCGTTCAGGGTGTCGTTATCGACGAGAGTGGCTGCGTCCTGCTCGTCCGTCACGGCTATCGCGAGGGCTGGCATTTTCCGGGTGGCGGTGTCGAGCACAACGAGGCGATCGAGGCCGCCCTCGCACGCGAGCTTCTCGAGGAAGCCGGCGTCGTGCTCGACGGGCCGCCCAGGCTGTTCGGCATCTACTCGCACTTCGACGTCTTTCCGGGCGATCATATCGTGCTGTTTGTGACCGATCGCTGGTCCCGCCTTTCGGTGCCGGCGCCCAACCGGGAGATTGCCGAGCAGGACTTCTTCCCGCCTCACAGGCTACCCGAGGGCGTGACGCCCGGCACCAGGCGTCGTCTCGCCGAGGTGCTGGGCGGTTCGAGGCAACCAACGGCATGGTGAACGGCAGGGGCCGCCGCAACTCTCGCGGTCGGAGCGACCTAGCCCGATCTATGCATGACAACGCGTCCGCGATCGCACGCCCGTGGCCGCAATGCCCGCAGCGGTTCGCCGCCATCGGCCACAGTTTAGCGAGTTTCGCGATGCGGGACATGAGCCAATCGTTGGTTGGACCGGTCGCGGTTGCGGCCATGAAGAAGGCTCCGGTAAGACCTGTAGCTCCGGCGGTGATGAGCATGTCTATGTTACGCTGATTCGCATTGCCACTTCTAGTTGTGCTTTATCCCCAATGTCTGAGGGACAGCCGCCCCGCCCCAGGGCAATTCCGCCCCACGGCGCGCATTCCGGCTCCCGCCTCGCCGGCGTTCCGACCTCGCTCGGGCTCGAAGGGCTCGTCAACAAGGCCCAACTGCTGAGTTCGCTGTCTTGCGGACGCGCCGGAGGAAAGCCTCGCCCCCGCATCCACGATGCAAACCCCACCCCAGGTGCAGCCGAGATTGCCTTGCCGCAATCGTCGGCACCCGCGCCGTCCAGCAGCCGACTTCAAGCGATCTCGAACTCAGCCGCGATGGTGGCCTAGAGTTTCGCTCAAGACCGTTCATGCGGGAGGTCGTCCATCATGCGCGTGGTGCTGTCGTGGCTTGGTGTCGGCATCGGGCTGGCGCTGATCGCATTATCTGCAAGCATGAACTATCTGCTCTGGTCGGCACATGGGACCACAGCCGAGGAGACTGTACTGCTCGGCTGCGCCAGCATCTGCCTCGACATCCTGAAGGTCATGCTGCCGAGCTTCATCGTGCTTGCCTGCCGGGAGTTCCGCATTCCCTTCGTCACGGTTTCATCAACTCTGTTTCTGCTGCTTCCGGCCGGGAGCTCCACTGCGAGCCTCGGCTTGCAGCGGTGAGCAAGGATGTGGCGGCACGCAAGAGCAAGGATCGGCAGCAACAGCGCGAGCTCATCCATAAAGAACTCACCGAGCTTGCGTCGCGCGAGCAGCGCTTGGCCGTCCCGCGCCCTCTCGCTGTCATCGAGGAGGAGCTGAAGCGCTCCCAGCCCGACGTTCGCTGCGACCGCTCGCGGGGCTGCATGTCGGCATCGAGGAGCGACTGACGCTCCTATTGCCAGTCAGTCGCCGCCTTGCAGGTGGAGCGGGCCAGCAGCATAGAGGCCCGTGCAATCGAGGATCGTCGAGCCCAGCTCAAGTCCAGCCTCGAGCGCGAGGGCGGGTAGAGATCGGCCTAGCGCTGGGACACATGCAACTCGACTGGGAACGCTTCAAGGACGGGACGGATGCCGGGCAGTTTGGCGGCCAGCATCAATCTGTCCACTGTTGTTAGAAGGTGAACACGAGCGCCAGACACAGCATGCCGCGGCACGCCATCGCCGTACATAGATCGCAGCGTCTCGCGGCAGCTCCCGCTACTCCCGATAATGACCGTTTACGGGAGTAGGGCTCGGAAAGGCGATGCAACTACGCCGACGTTTCAGACTGCTTGGTGACAGCGTGACCGATCCAGCATGGGACGATCGCCGCGAAAGGCGGGATACTGGGTGATGCCCGAGGGGCCCAGTTCCGTTTCACGGTCGAGTTGATCAATATTCCCGGCCATCGCCCGCTGTCAACCGACCTCGGGAACTGCCCCCTTTTCGACATTGAGAACTGCCCCCTCCTTCAGGTTGCTGGTTGGCGGTCGGTGCTCGCGGCGGCGGTCTTTTGCGTGATGAGGCCACTCTTGCGTTTGGC
>Ga0233425_10000561_pt1 | contig 95121 bp, 57 predicted proteins | sample Watercolumn_Towu_2_FD_181712 | JGI IMG/M metagenome (GOLD analysis project Ga0233425, IMG submission 181712) | Freshwater microbial communities from Lake Towuti, South Sulawesi, Indonesia - Watercolumn_Towuti2014_140_MG | ecosystem: Environmental > Aquatic > Freshwater > Lake | place...
CATCATCTCCCGCCCGGCCGCGCCGAACAGATAATCGTGCAGGACGCGCGTACCGCGCAGGGAACCCGGCTCCACGTCGGCCAACCGCAGGCTGTGTTCGATGTACTCCTCCAATACATCACAGCCCCGAATTCGTCCGCGCTGTTCGGTTCGGCAGGCAGCACCGGCCCGGTAGAGTTCCTTGATCTTGTCGAGACCGCCCGCCGGACCGATCCCGGCGGCGATCGGTGTCACGGCCGGACCGAGGGCTTTCTGTCCCGTGTCGCCAGCCGGATTGTGCGAAGCGCCGAACATCACGGCCGCCCGGTCGGAGTAGCACATCGCGGCGAAATAGAAATACGACGTCGACGAGACTCCCGAAAGGTGCAGAACGTCCAGTCCAGCACGGAGGTACTCGTCCGTCGCAAGCGACAGATATTGGGGGCCGGTGCTCCGCGCATCGTGCGCGACGAGAACTCCGGAAACACCCAGCACATCGCGGAAGTAGACGGCTTCCGCGGCGGACAGGCGCCGAGCCAGTTCCGGACTGAGCGCCTCGGCCGGAGTGCGGATGTCGTAGGCGCGAAACATGGAGAGATTCAGGTTGTCTTCCATTAGTAACGCTCGCTCCTTCGGTGACGGTCCGAAGATGAACTCCGTTGCCCGCCCGCTGACAAGCCGTGAGGTCCGCTTCCGCGCCCGGCCGCGCTACGGACCGGCATTTGTTCCGAGTTCCTGCCCGCTGACTCTGATCGTGGTGTGGTTCCACGCTCCGGGCGAGGAACCTGTGAAAACGTAGACCTCGCGCCCGGTAGTCCGCGAATACTGATCGGCAATCTCCTGCACGCGTTGGTGGGCGCTGGTGCGGCCCAGGATGGCCACCGTGCCGCCGCTCCCACCTCCGGTGATCTTGGCACCAAAGAGCCCGGCCGCGGGACCCGCAGTGCGCACCATGTCCACCAACTGGTCGGTACCGGCCGACCCGAGGCCGCACGCCGAGTAGCTGGCGTGCGATTGGTACATCAGATCTCCCATTTCCGTCAACACGTCGTCAGTGGGAGCGTGCCCCAAGAGATCCTGGAACCGCCGCACACGCGCGTGTTCGTAGATCGGATGGGCCGCCGGCTGGCGAATGGCATATTGCCGCTGGGCATCCACCCGCGTGACCTGATCCGTGGTGCCACCGAATCGCTGCAGGAACTCGTCACCCCGCATCGACACCGGCAGGTGCGCGGCATAGCGCTGTTCAAACACGGCTGGCGTGACGTTGGCCAGGTATCCGGACCACTGCGTGTCGCGGATCCGCAACACCCCCGGCCGTTCGTCGGCCTGCACGGGCAGGCCCTCCTGCTCCGCCAAAATGCGGTAGCCCATGAAGGCACCGCAGCGCACCGACGTGTAATCGCTGCCGCTCACCGCGTGGCGGATTCCGGAGTCGATTCCCCAGACGGCCACCGTGTCCGGCAGACGCGCAAATCCCTGGACTTCCGCCGGCTGACACAACAATGCCAGAAGCTCACCAGCGCGGCCGACCGCGGACGTCATCTGATCCATAATGCCGCACGGTGCTCCCACCACGTAGTTCTCGGCCATCTGGCAGAGCCGGGCTGCCTCGGCACCATCCAGGGCCGCCGGAAAATACTCGCAGGCCGCACGCAGGGTGGCAACCTCCAAGGCCGCGGAGGAACTGACTCCCTTTGCTTCGGGTACGTGCGACCTCACGGCGATGCGCACGCCCGTGTCGATGCTGACGGCACGCTCCCGGGCCAGCACAAGCAGCACACCGGCGATATAGGCTGCCCACGCTGTCGCAGCATCCTGTCGAAACCAATCCCGCGCATGCGCGTAGTCATTGGCGAGCAGCGAGCGCACCTGGTTCGCGTCGAGCGACACGACGCGCGGCTCCGCGGCCTGCTGCGTGGGTAGACTCGCGATGGCCCACTCCGGAGCGCCGGTCAACTGCATGGCAACGCAGGCCGCCTCGGCGATCGGCAACTGCAGCACGAGCGACCCGGAATAGTCGGCAATGCCGCCCATGACATCCAAGCGACCCGGGGCCCGGCTGACGATCACCGGCTCCGTCGGTGAGAAGAAACCGCGCAGCACATCGTCGGACGTCAAGTCAGTCACAAGTTGATGCAGGTCGTCGGTCATGGCGAGTTGGAATCGGTAACAGAAGCCTGTGCAGATCGGCCGGGCACCGGCGACGAGTCGGGGCTCGCCTTGTAGTGTACAGTCGAAACGGCGTGGAGTTCTGCAGCTTTCAGTTCCGGCGAAGTGTCGCTGAGGAAACTGCCGCCGCCGATCTCGGGACCTGCCAGGTATTTCAGCAGGTTCGGTTTGCGCAGCGGTGGGTGGATCTCGATGTGAAAATGAAACCCGTCATAAGAGCCGCCGTCGGTCGGCGCCTGGTGCAATGCCATGACGTAGGGAAACGGCATTTGCCAGAGGTTGTCGAACCGGACAAGCACATCATGCAGGACGCCGGCCAGATCGGTCGTTTCGGCGGCGCTCAAATCGGCCAGGCTGGCATGCGGCTGCCGGGGAACGACGAAAGTCTCATAGGCATAGCGGGCAAAATACGGAACGAAGGCGATGGCCGAGTCGCGTTCCGCCAGCAGACGCCGACCATCGGACCGCTCGTTAGCCACGATGTCCTCCAAGAGCACGCGCCGCTGCTCCTGCCAGTAGCGGCGGCTAACAGCAACTTCGTTCTCGATCGTCTTGAAGACGAAATTCGTACCGTAGATCTGACAGTGCGGATGAGGATTGGAAACGCCAACCACCTCCCCCTTGTTCTCAAACACCAGTACATGGCGGACTTCCGGGCGACCACCCAGATCCCGGTATTGATGTTGCCACGCGCGCAAGAGTTCCGCTGTCTGGTCAATGGAAAGCTCCGCCAGCGCGACATTGTGCAGTGGGCTGTAACAGACCACGCGCGCCAGGCCGGACGCGGGACGGTTCCGGTAGGGAGCGGGTGGGGACTCCAGCCGGTCTGGAGCCGCAGGTCCCACACACGGATGGTCGTTGTCGAAGACAAAGATGCCTGCATAGGCATCGTTGCGAATGCCGCTGACCCGCACGTTGCCCGGGCAAAGCGGGCAATCCGGAGCATAGGACGGCACCTCGTCGGCGCGTCCGTGCACCGTCTCGCCCACCCAGGGACGGTTGTTGCGGTGCGCCGCGACAATCACCCACTCTTCCCGCAGAGGATGCCAGCGTTGTTCCCAGGTCATAACTCGCGCTCATAAAGTTGGTAGGACCGAACCCCGGCTACCGCTTCTCTGCCGCCACGACGGCGTGCATGCCTTCATCGCGGCGCACCAGACGCACCTCATAAAAGCCCGCTTGTTCCAGGTCTTCGCGGATTTCGGCCAGCGTGTAGGTCCCGCCGCGAGGTGTGCCCACCAGCATGTTGACAGCGAAGAACGCGCCCTGCCGCGGCGCGATGCGCGATTCCTCCATGACCATGTCGCGAATGAGTATCTTCCCATCGGCCACAATGGCTGCGGCAATCCGACGGAAGAGCGCTCGGTTTTGCTCGCGGGAATTCTGATGGATGATCGCACTGACCCAGACCAGGTCCGCCCCGGTCGGCAGCGGGTCAACATCGAAATCACCGCCGATCAGGTCGATGCGGTCGGCGTAGCCCTCGCTCGCCAGCCGCGCTCGCGCTTGCGGCAGAACACTGGGCAGATCGAAGAGAATCGCGCGGGCACTGGGGCAGCGCTTCAGCCACGCCATCGTCCAGGTTCCCGACGCACCTCCGACATCCAAGAGACAGCGGAAGGGACCGGGGTCGACGTCTGCCACCAGTGAGTCGGCAATCCCCGCAGATACCACGTTCATGGCCTCAACGAACGCCGCGTAGTCGGCCTCCGCGCCGCGGACGCTGAGCTCCAGGATCTCGCGTTCGCCGCTCCGGACGACCCATTCGGTACGCGCCCAACGGCGCAAGCAGGTACCCTGGTGGCGAATCATGGCCGCCACGCTTTGCGGCGATGAATCGATCAGGAAAGGTCGCAAACTCGCGGGCAGCGAGTAGCAGCCGTCGTTCTTGTAGAGGACTTCCGCGCTGGCAAGAGCATCCGCCAGGATCCGGGTCGCGCGCAGGTCACCGCCGATTCGCGCGGCCAGTGCGGTGTCGTCCAACGGACCGGCGCTTAACGCATTAAACACATCGAGGTCCGCCGCGGCGGTGATGACGCACGCGAGCTGATATCCGCGCACAGCCTCCAACAAGTCCTCACCGGTCTTCCATCGCATCCGGTAGTTCCCCTGCAGATGGCTCGTCAATCACCAGAACTTCAAAGACCTCGAACGCAGCACCCGCGCGCCACGCATCGGCGGACAGGCCGGCTTTGCGCGCCAAGTGGTTGAGCGTGTCCTCTAGATCCCAACCCTGTTCCACTGCAACCTTGGGCAGGAAGACCGCGGATCGCCCCCCCTTGCGCAACACGATACCGTGAGTACCGATCCGGATGTCGCCGCTTGACCGCACCGCCTTGGGAGGTGTCAGGACGGAGACCTCGATGGTGATCTCCTGTAGTTCTTCCGAACTGACCGGTGAGAAACGGCGGTCGTTCAAGCCGGCATTGACTGCCTGTTCCATGACCGCTTGATAGAGCGGCCGGGTGGGATAGATCTCGCCGATGCATCCTCGCAATTGTCCCTGACGCCGCAAGGTCACAAACGCGCCCGAGCGCGCGGACAAGGCAGCGCTGGGATTGACACCCAAGTCTCCGGCAGTCGGTTTCGAACCGTGCCGAACCGCGTAGGCCAGTGCCTCGCGGGCCAATCGCAGCAACTGCCGCTGTTCGTCGTGGGCCAGCACGGCGTCCGCCGTCGCGCCCGTGCTCCGACAGACTCCACTCCACTTGCCGGTAAAGGCAACCGCCATGTAACTCACGGAACTCGAAAAGTCGCCGCTGGCACGGCCCGAGGTGTCATAATGCAGTCGGTGCGCCTCGGCCTCGGCGGGCAACATCGACAACAGGATGCTGATCGGATAGCGGCCGCAAATGGTGGCTCCAGTGCGGTCGGTGTAGTCGAGAAACCCCTGCACGTCCTTGGCGCGCAGGAAGTCGAATGCTCCCAAGTCCAGCGCCTCGATACGCTCCGGCACCTGATCCTGAAAGGGGACAAATCCAAACCGCCAGCCGTAGTGCGTGAAATCGCTGCTGGCGATAACCAGCGTACGGGCGTCGACCAACCGTTGGAGGATGACGGCGATCGTGGCCACGGTCGCCTTGTCGAGCTGACCGATGACAATCGGGACCAACGAAAACGCACCCAGCACTCGCTGCAGCAGCGGAAGTTCAATCTGTACGCTATGCTCTTCGCGTTGGGTGGGGCGTTGCGTGGCGAAGACCGAAGACTCCCGGAGTGCTCGAATGAACTCCTGATCGAGAGGAATCTCCCCGAGCGGCGTCGCGTAGTGGGTTTCAAGGGGAACGCCGGCCTGGTTCTCCATGGGCAGGTGGTGTGACGGACCCAGCACGACAACACGGTCCCAGCGGCCGGGCGGCAGCAGCTTCACGCCGTGCGCGGCAGTCGGACCAGACCAGTGGTAACCGGCATGCGGGAGGATCAGCCCGCAGATATTCTCCAAGGACCGATCCGGTGCCCGAGCGAGGCACGAGTCAAGCTCCGCCACCAGTGCGTCCTTGTCAGCCGGATACCACGTTCCCGCCAGCGAGGAGTGGTGCACGCAGCGCTCTGGCGATTCCCTGGCTGAGTCCTGAACTCCGTTCATGTTCGACATTGTCAGTACCAGCGAGCGGAATTGCAATCCGACCGGGTCATCAGTGAGATCAAGCTGCTGGTCAACGACATTCACGAAGTGGTTGTGATTCGCTGATCTTACTTCTGCGAAACAACGGTGAACATCACGTGCCAGCCGGATCCGCCGTACGGCGCCTTATCGCGCAGCGTCACGTCGTCGATCGGTCCCATCTCCCCCGCGCAGTAGCAGCCGAACAGTTCGAGGTTCTTTCCCAGAACGTCCTGCATTGCCTGAAGTTCATCCTCGTATTTCTTCAGTTTGCTGCGGCGGCCCGCACAATTGAACGCCAACACCGCTACGGGTTTGCCGGTTGCTTTCTTGATCGCGTCACTGGCTCCGTCGCGCGCGGTGCTGATGACCAGATCGTTGACATTGGCCTGTTTGCCGGTGATGGTGATCGCGAAATCGCCCGACAGCATGAGAGCCACTGCGGAATCGTCGTGGATTTCGCCTTGGTAATAGACAAATGTCTGGCCGGCGTTCTTGTTCGCGCAACCTCCCGTGATCGGGAAGTCCTTGCCCAGAACTTGTTGCAGCCCCTCCACCAGATACTGGTTCTTGGGAGAGTGCGCGTCCGCCAGCAACACGAGCAATCGGTCCCGATCCGTCTTTTTGACGCCGGTCGCCAGCGCCGCGCCGGCTTTGTGAAGGCGTTCGGCAATCGCTTCTTTGTCCGTGTCGACCGTGAGCTTGGCCGTTCCCATGGCCGTGACCAATTGGGCGTCGACTTGCAGTCCGTCTCCGCCAAGTCCCAACAGGCCCACGGCATCGTAGTCGGTGCAGCCGGCCTGCGTGAATGAGCCGTACGTGGCGGCACCGAAGACAATGTCCTTCGGCAGTACTGCGCACAGGCTTTTCAACAGAGCGCTCTTGTTGTCGCGGTCCTCATAGCATTCCGACACGATGACCGCTTTCAACTGCGTCGGCCCCATGGCCGCCAACAACTGCTCGGCGGCTGCCTTTCCTCCGGCGACCGGATCTTCGTTGGTGACCATTACGGCCTTCAGGGTTACCTCGGCGGCACAAGCGTCGTCGGGAAGCGACGGCATACCGAGAAAGCTCGCGATCGTCAGATAGGAAAGCCATGAGAACCGTGTGCTATGCATGAGTGGTCTCCTCTCAATTGAGCGGCAGCGAACATGGCCGGCGGATAGTCAATATTTGGAAGAGCATAATCCCCAACTTGTCTTGTTGTCGAAGGGAGGCTCCGTGGGCCAGGTGGCGCCAAGCCATCGGCTCCAGGCCAGGCGGTTCCTGGCGGCAGGCGGCAGTCCCGCGCCGGTGCCCCAGTCGCGCAGGCCGGTGCCGTCGGGGTCATGAACCAGGACGGACAGACAGAACTCGCGACCCTCGCTGGGAGCAACGGCGTCGCGCATCTTGGCCCAGGGCAGCGCGCATTCGTAATACGTGGTGGTTCCTTCCCGGCGCACGGCCAACTGAGCATCATTGAAGGCCAGCGGTGCCAGTGGCCGGTCGGTTTGCGTCAACTGCAGTTGCTGGCCGGGTTCAGCCAGGCAATATGGTTGGCCTCGGTCTCCTTCGCGCGGCGGCACCAGGAGAAACTCGTAGCGCGTTGTCTGGCCGTTGGGATCCGAACCGGTGACCGATTCCTCCGCGGCAATGGCCAATTGAACGGCGTCGAACGGCGCGCCTGCTGACCCGGGTCGCGTCAGTTGGCTTTCGTCCACGGCCACGAGCAGCGAGAACTGCCGGCGGTTCCAGAACGTCCTCACGGACGTCGTCCGGTTGTCCGTCACCCATGTCACGGGGATGGCGTCGTTCCAATCGTCGGTGCGACCGTCGATTTCCGGCTTGAAATACGGTGCACTGGCGGTGGCAATGGCCTGCGAGTGGACAACCTTGATACCCGAACCGGTGGCGGTCACCGTGATGGGATAACGATTGTCGTCGCGGCTGGTTCCTGCCTTCACCGTATATCGCAATTGCCGCGACTCGCTGGGCGGAAGCGACACGGGTAGCTCGACCGGTTCCAACCTCCATTCCGCGGGGGCTGCAACCGCGACCTGACCGGTGAAGGCTGCGTCACTCGTATTACGCACGACCACGGCAATCGACGGAGTATGGGCCGGCGCGACCGTCAAGCTCCTGATCCACACGGCCAGTGGTTCGCCGGCCGGGATTGCGGCGGCGGGAAACAACGACATCACCGCCACGGCAATGAAGACGCTGGCCAGCACCGGGGAAATGCGGTTGTGATTCATGGCGGCGAGGTACTCCTTTGTTCAGAACAGCCCCGTGATGACTCCGCGGTCATCGATATCAATTTGGAGCGCCGCCGGTTCCTTTGGCAATCCTGGCATGGTCATGATCTGGCCGACGTAGACGACTACGAATCCCGCACCGGCGGACACTTTGGCGTTGGTGACGGTAATCGTGAAATCTTTCGGGCAGCCGGCGACCTTGGGATTGTCAGTCAGCGACATCGGGGTCTTCGCCACGCAAATGGGCAGGTTGCCGTACCCCAGTGTCTCCATCTGGCGGATCTCGCGCTTGGCATCGGTGGTCCATTCCACGCGGCCGGCACCGTAGATCCGCCCAGCGACAGTCTCGATCTTTTCGCTGAGCGGCATGTCGAGCGGGTAGAGGAACCGTAGAGGCCCCGAATCGGTGTTCGCGGCCCGCGCGACGGCCTCGGCCAATTCGAGTCCTCCCTCGCCTCCCGCTTCACGAAAATCACTGATACAGGCCTCGATGCCGTTATCGCGACATTGCAGCTGGATCTGCTGCAGTTGTTGCGGGTCGTCGTCCGCGAACTTGTTGATGGAGACCACGACGGGTACGCCGAAGTTGCGCAGGTTTTCGACGTGCTTGCAGACATTTGCCAGTCCATGACAGTCAAATGCTGCGCGCGGCACCACCAGCACGGCCGCTGCCGGTCGCAGATTGCCGGCGCGGCACTTGATGTGAATGAACTTCTCCGCGCCCAGGTCGGCGCCGAATCCGGCTTCCGTAACAACGAAGTCGGCGAGCTGCAGTGCCATGCGGGTGGCGGAGAGGGTGCTGCAACCGTGGGCGATATTGGCGAACGGGCCGCCGTGTACAAACGCTGCTGTCCCTTCGGTCGTCTGCACCAGGTTGGGGTTCAGCGCATGTTTCAGCAGCACTGCCATGGCGCCGTGGACTCCCACGTCCGCGGCCGTGATGGGACGCCGCAGGGAGTCGTAGCCGACGATGATCCTCCCCAGGCGGTGTTTCAGATCGGGCAGACCATCAGCCAGGCAGAGTATGGCCATCACTTCCGAAGCAGCGGTGATTTCAAAGCCCGCTTCGCGCATGACGCCGTTCAGGCCATCGTCCATTAACCCCACGATGACGTGCCGCAGCGCCCGGTCGTTCATATCCAGGACGCGCTTCCAGACCACCTTGCGGGGGTGAATCTCCGGCGACGAGCGGTGGTGCAGGTGGTTATCGACGACGGCGGCACACAAATTGTGAGCCATCGTTACCGCGTGCAAATCGCCGGTGAAGTGCAGGTTGATGTCCTCCATCGGCAGGACCTGCGAATAGCCGCCCCCTGCCGCGCCGCCTTTCATGCCCATGCAGGGGCCGAGTGACGGTTCGCGTATCGCTGCGACGGTGCGATGTCCGCAACGCACGAGAGCCTGCGATAGGCCAATGGTCGTGGTTGTCTTGCCGGCGCCCTTCGGCGGCGGTGTCATGGCCGTGACCAGAATCAACCGGCCCGTCGGGCGCGCCGCCAGCCGGTCCATGACCGCGAGGGGGACTTTGGCGATGTACCGTCCGTACGGCACCAGCTCCTCGTCCGACAGCCCCAGGCCGGCCGCAATCTCCTGAATCGGGCGCAGCTGCATACTGTGAGCGATTTCAAGATCGGATTTCACGTGTGCACCTCACCCTGCGTACGGAATGCCAAAACTCCCCAGCAGGCCAAGCAGATTGTCGCGTGACAGGACGCGCTGGTTGATACAATCGAGCAGAACCTCCAGATTGAATTCCAGGCGGATCCCGCGACTCTCCGCACAGTCTCTGCTTGTGATCGTCGCCACATCGTCGGGTTGGACTTTCTCCGCGGCCGTGACGTGGGCCAGCACCGCTTCGAAGGCGTGTCCGCCGAGCTGTTCGGCAATCAGCTCACCGCTGATGATGCGGGAATCGTCGTCGGCCTGCAGGTGTGTTCCGTAGACTCGGTCCAGGTCCAGCAGTTTCTGCAAGTACGCTGTCAGGAAATTGCACGCCGTGGAAGCCAACACAATCTTGTAGCCCATGACCTTGAGAGTTTGGACGAGTTCCGTGCTGCCCGCGGTTGGCTTGACGCCCGACAATACGCGGTCCATCACGTCCAAGGGCAGACCTTCCAGCAGTGACGCGGCTTTCCGCAGGGCGGCCAGCAGATCGCCACCGGCGTAGAGCGCGGCTAACTCCTGGCGCGTGATGCCAGTCTGTCGCAGGATCTCGTCCAGGGCGGCTGCCGGAATGAAACTGGAGACGATATGAAACAGAATCAGGCGTTTGCGCTTGATGAAGACCTGCTCTTCCTGGAACCCGGTGCGGATTTGCAGTTGAGCCAGATTCTCGCTCACGGCGCGCTTCAGATTCTCGACCGGAATGACGACGTGGCTGACATCCGTCAGCAACTCCATCAGGAAGACTCCTTCCCGGCCGATTGATCGCGAGAATTCGATGTTGGCGTTGTATTGCCCGAGCAGCTTCGAGGTCGCCGCAATAATCCCGGGTTTGTCGATACCCACGCAGATGATCAATAGATTCTTCTTGTCCGGACTGCGCGGGACGGGCGTATAGCGATCGACGGTAATCTGCAGACCGGTGTCGTCACGGATCTCCTGGATGATGGCCTCAAATGCCTCGAACTCCAGGTTTCCGCCCGACAGGTCGACGACCATGTAGATCGTGAACAGCCCGTGGAGCACGTCCTGCCGCAAGTCCAGAATGTTCCCTCGCGATTGGGCAATCGGGGCCGTGATCCGACCCACGAGCCCCACCGCATCCGGCCCCATACCATGAACCACATATAACCGCTGTTTCGTCATGGTTCCGTTTCACTCCCACGCATGAATGATGCCTGTCGGAATCACCGGGCTTTGCACCCCAACCCATCCGACGCATGGCTGCGCCGGGGCGACCTGACAAGCGCTGCATTAGACCTTCCGCGGCAATTCCGAAAAGGGGATTGGCACAATTTTCCCGGCAAAATACGAAAGACAGGCAACTTCGTTTCCATGCGCGACCTCGCAGGACACCCAACGAAGAGGCCGTCTTCGCAGTTGGCCCAGCCATCCCGGCGAGAGGGAAACCTCTCCATTAGTGCCGCCGACGCACATCGACGTAGACTGCGGCGAGGATAACGAGCCCCTTCACGATGTATTGCAGGGAAAAGTGTACCCCGTATTGGTTGAGGCCTTTGGAGAGTATGCCGATGATGACGGCACCGAGCAGAGTACCGACCATCGTACCGCGGCCTCCCGTGAAACTCGTTCCGCCCACGACGGCGGCGGCAATGGCGTTCAGCTCGAATCCGTCTCCGGATCCCGGTTCCGCCGAGTAGAGTTGTGACGTGTGGATCATGCCGGCGATGCCCGTGAGGACGGAGCAGAAGGCGTAGACGAGGATCTCCACGCGCATCAGAGGAATACCCGTGAACCGGGCCGCTTCGCGGTTGCCTCCCATCGCATAGACGTACTGCCCGAATCGCGTCTGGTGCAGCAGGACGACGGATAGCGCAAACAGACCCAGCATGATGAGGACGGGAACGGGGACAACTTCCCACAATCGTCCGTTGCCGAGGTCCAGGAACAGCGTCTCGTGTTCGGGGATGTGCATTGGGCGGCCCGCGTTGAAACGCAAAGCGCAGCCACGGGCCACCAGCATGGTGGCCAGCGTAATGATAAAGGGAGGCATCCGCGTCGTCGCTGCGCAGACACCGTTGAAGGCACCAAAGGCCAGTGCCACTGCCAGTCCCGTCAGTACCGCCAGCGCCAGCCACGATGGATCCTGCGATTCGCCGCCGCGCACCGACAAAAGGTAGACGGTGGTGGTACCCACGAGCGCGAGCAATGCACCGACCGACAAGTCGATACCGCCAATCAGAATGGCCAGGGTCATCCCGAAGGCCAGGATCGCGTTGACGGAGATCTGCTGGGCCAGGTCCAGCAGGTTCTCCATCTGCAGGAATCCGGGTACCAGCAGGCGAAACAACAGCAGCAGGCCGATCGTCGCGCCCAGCAGCGGAAGCATCTGTCTCGCGATCCTCATGCGGTTGCAGCTCCTGTCAATTGTTGCATGATGCGTTCCAGCGTCGCCGATTCTCCCGCCAGCATGTCAATGATGCGACCGTCACGATAGACGGCAATGCGGTGTGCGATGTGCAGGACCTCCGCCAGGTCGGATGAGATCAACACGATGGCCATGCCGGACTCCACCAGTTCACCGATGATGCGAAACATTTCCTCGCGTGCCCCGACGTCGACGCCCCGCGTCGGTTCATCCAGTATCAGGACCTTGGGTGGATGCTCCATCCAGCGGCCGACGAGCGTCTTCTGTTGGTTGCCTCCCGACAGGCTCGTGATGGGCTGGTCAGGATCCGCGACGCGAATCTGGAAACGCTCAATCGCGCGCAGCACGATCTCCCGGCGCAGGCGGTATCGCGGAATCGCCCGGCGAATCCATCGCTTCACCCAAGGCAGAGCGAGATTGAAGGCCGTGGACTGCTCCATGACGAGTCCTTGCAGTTTGCGGTCTTCCGGGATGAGGACGAGCCCTGCGTCCAGTGCGTGCTGCGGCCGGCGAATCGTCCTCGGCTGCCCATCGACTCGAATGATCCCGCGCGTCAGCGGGTCAACACCGAACAGCGCGCGGGCGAGTTCGCTGCGTCCGGACCCGACCAACCCGGCGATGCCCAGGACTTCCCCGTAATGAACCGCGAAGGACACGTCGTGAACGCGCGCATTTGCCAGATGCTCGACCTGCAGAGCCACGGGGCCCGGAGCGCTCCGGGGGCGGTGGAAGTGATCGACGATTTCCCGACCCACCATCCAACGAACCAGTTCCCGCTGATTCACCCGTTCGGCAGGTTGCGTGCCGATCGAACGGCCATCGCGCAAGACGGTGATGCGGTCCGCCAAACGCACGATTTCTTCCAGGCGATGGGAGATGTAGATGATTCCCACGCCCTGAGTGCGCAGCCGTTTCAAGGTGCAAAACAGCGCCTCCGTCTCTGCGTCCGAAAGCGCGGAAGTTGGTTCGTCGAGCACCAGGATTTGCGTCTGGCAAGACAACGCTCGAGCAATCTCGACGAGTTGCTGCTGGGCAACACTCAGGCTCTCGACAAGTTGCTGCACTTGTCCGATCTCGTGCAGTCCGAGATGCTCCACCAGGCGCTCCGCCTCGGCGTGCAGTTCGCCGCGCAGGAGCCATCCGCAGCAGGAGGGTTCACGGCCCAGGAAGATGTTCTCGGCAATCGACAAGTTCGGAGCCAGTGACAGCTCCTGGTGGATCAACCGGATGCCGAGCCCATTGGCGTCAGCCACGCAACGGATGTTCACCGGCTGGCCACGGATCGAGAGTGAGCCCGCGTCCGGAACGTGGATGCCTCCCAGCGTCTTGATGAGCGTCGATTTGCCGGCGCCGTTCTCTCCCAGCAGCGCGTGGATCTCGCCGGCATGCAGGTCGAAGTCGACACCGTCGAGGGCGCAGACGCCGCCGAATTTCTTCGTCACGCCGCGCAATGCCAGGAGCGGCGGCAGTTGGGCGGCCACCGCCATGGGTTCACTCCCGCTTCAAGAACGCGTCGGCATTGTCCGCCGTGATCAGTTCCACACGTACCGGCACATCCTTGTCCACGGGCTTGCCGGCAATGTGCTCATACATCTTCTCTGCTGCGATACGACCGATTTCCTTCGGAAACTGTGCTGACGTGGAGAGCATCTTGCCCGCCTTGATGGCGCGCACGCCGTCCTGGGAGCCGTCCACGGTGACGACCGTAACCTGGTCGAGTTTTCCTGCGGACTCGAGTGCGGAAATCACGCCGAGCGCACTGGGGTCATTGATAGGAAACACGGCATCCAGGTCGGGGAACCGTCCCAGCAGATCCCGCATGACGGGGCGGGCACCCTCCGTCGTCCCCTCGCCTTCCTGAATGTCGAGCACCTTCATTTCCGGGTATTTCTGCATTTCCTCCTGGAAGCCGGCCACGCGGTCGATACAGGCCTTGTTCACGGACCGGTGCAGAATGACCACTTTGGCCTGCGGCTTGACCTTGGCCAATGCGCGGCAGGCCAATCGTCCGGCCTCCAGATTGTCGGAAGCCACGGTGCAGACCACGAGGTCCTGATCCTTGGCCGGCGCATCCACAATGATGACGGGCACTCCCTCCCGTTGCGCCTGGTTCAAGCTTCCCTTCACTCCCTCCCAGTTGACGGGATTCAAGAAGACGCCGGCCGGGTTCCGCAGGACCAAGTCCGAGACATCGTTTTTCTGCTTGAGGCTGTTGAACTGCGCATCCAGAGTCACCAGTTGATCGCCGTGCGCTTCGATAACTTCGCGCAGGCCGTCGTTGAGATCTACGAAGAAGGGGTTGTTCATGGTCTGAAACGAGACCCCAAACACGCGACCCACGGGCTGAGTACCGGGGGTGGTTGCGGGCCCGCGTGCCGGTTCGCACCCGGCCAAGCCGAGCACCGCGAGGCACAGGATGACCTTAGCCCGGCGCAGCACAACCCGATTGCCCGGCGGGATACGATGCGTGTGATCATCGAGCTTCATGCGATCGCAGGTCCCTTCTAGGTGACGCAGTAACACGGTCCTTCTCCTGGCGGATAGATACGTCGTGCGAGGCCGCAGATATTATGTGTTGCGAGCGGCACCGCGACAACGACTCACCGTCGTCTCCCGGCATGCCCCCGATTGCATCCCGCCGCCGCTGGATTACAGTCAGTACATTCACGTTTGACTTCCCGATCCCCGTCCCCCGAAGGGAACCACCCATGTGGTACAAGACCATTGTCTGCGGTTTGATCGTCTCCTTGTCTGCGGCAGTCTATACGGCTCCAAACGCCTGCGTACAGGCTGCGAATCCCGCGCCCGAGACCAAGGCGCAGCGCGATGAACGCCTGGCCTGGTGGCGCGAAGCCCGCTTCGGAATGTTCATCCATTGGGGGTTGTACGCCATCCCCGCCGGTGAATGGAAGGGCAAGCCGATAGGGAGTATCGGCGAGTGGATCATGAACAACGCAAATATCCCGGTTCAGGAGTATGAGCAACTGGCCGCGCAATTCAATCCCGTGAAATACGATGCCGCGGAATGGGTACGAATCGCCAAGGACGCCGGCATGAAGTACATCGTCATCACCTCCAAACACCACGACGGGTTCTGCCTTTTCGATACGAAGGCTACTAGCTACAACGTCGCCGCGGCCAGTCCCTACGGCAAGGACCTGCTGAAGCCGCTGTCCGAGGAATGCCGCAAGCAACGCCTGCGCTTCTGCGTCTACTACTCGATCATGGACTGGCACCACCCGGCGCAATTCCCGGCCGACAAGGACAAGTACAACCCGACTCAAATCCACGCCGACAAGAAGGCGGAGTACATGGCGTTCATGAAGCAACAGCTGAAGGAACTGCTCGACACCTGCCAGCCCGAAGTGCTCTGGTTTGACGGCGAATGGCCGAAGTGGTACACGCCCGAGGATGGCTGGGAGATCTATAACTTCCTGCGTGCAGCCCAGCCCACGCTGATCATCAACAACCGCGTCGGCACCGGGCGCAGCGGCATGGAAGGGCTGGACAAGTCAGACCGACAGTATGCCGGTGACTTCGGCACCCCCGAACAACAGATCCCCGCCACCGGTCTGCCCGGCGTGGATTGGGAATCCTGCATGACGATGAATGACACCTGGGGCTTCAAACGCAACGATCAAAACTGGAAGAGCAGTGAGAACCTCGTGCGCAACCTGATTGATATTGCCTCGAAAGGTGGCAACTACCTGCTGAACGTCGGACCCACTGCCGAAGGGCAGATCCCCGCACCGTCCGTGGAGCGACTCGCCGCCATGGGCCGCTGGATGAAAGCCAACGGCTCGTCGATTTACGGAACCCAGGCCAGCCCCATCGACAAGACGCCCTGGGGACGTTGCACCCAGAAGGTGTTTCCCGACGGAACCAAACGCGTATTCTTCCATTTCTTCCAGTGGCCGGAGAACGGACGGTTCACGCTCCCGCCGTTGCAGGGAACCCCGACCCGCGCGGTGTTGCTCGAGGGTGAACGCTCCCAGGAAATCCAAAAAGCGGGTGACCAGACCGTGATTCGGCTGCCGCAGGAAATGCCCGACAAGGTCGCAACCGTGCTGGCAGTGGACCTGAAGCCCACGCCACGACCGTAGCGCGGGCTTTGGCCCGCGTGAAGTACAACGGCGGCTCAAGCCACCGCTACGCTGAGATCGATCGAAGCGTACATGCTCCATCGAAGGGCAGGCTCAATCGTAGCGCGGGCTTTAGCCCGCGTGACATGTGACGCGCGCTGAAGCGCACACCACGACCGTAGCGCGGGCTTCAGCCCGCGTGAAGTACAACGGCGGCTAAAGCCACGACTACGTCTGCTCACCGTGTGCGTTACTTCGACCGACCATGCGCGCAATGGCTGAACGGCTGAACCAACCAGCATCAAGCCGAGTCGCGTGAAGGACGTCAGATCTGTGTCGGTCCGACGGTACTGCGCGGTCCGAAGGCCGCCTTGACGCCGGGGTCGTTCAGGACGACGAGCGCCCAGATGCCGAAGGGGAGCCCCAGGAGACAGCAGGGAGACACGAAGGGATCATGGCCAGTGCGGCGGCGGCCACGGCCATACCCCAGGATTCGAGCTTCTTCATTTTCAGCGCGCCCATCACGATCACGACTGCGATGCCGATGGCAATGAAGTTCATCACGATGCCCACGGCGCCGGCACCCTGAACAAACTTCATCATCATTTGCGGATCAAAGCCTTCCACGGGCGGAGCCTGATCGATCGCCTGTGGCGGATTCACCAAGTACATCACGTTCTGCACAATGCCGAAGAGCGAGAGCACCACGTTGATCGCTCCAATGACCAACAGCGCCGTGGCAGGCCCATTCACCTTGCCTGCTGCCATGCTTTGCGGTTCCGGACTCTTCGCGTCGAAGGGACTGCTCATACAAAAGCTCCTGTCTGATGTGCCGCTTGACGATCGGAAAACACCGAGGAAAGAAATCCAGCGCGAATGCGCTCTGACTCGGACACCGCACGCGACCGATCCGCACGTTGCGTGCTGAACGCGGAGCATTGTCTCGAATTCGACGCTATCTGCCCAGCGGTCATGCGAGAAATAAGCCGGATAATGCCCGAAACCAAAAGAGCCACCGCAGAGCCACAGAGAACTCAGAGGGAATCAAGAGAGGCAGAATTCACAGCTTGTCAGATTCAGTCCAGTCAGAATCATTGCGCAACCGCTTGCCCTATTTGCCCTTTCTTCACCCTGTGTGCCTCTGTGGTGAATAGTCCGGGACAATGCCGACGTCCCAGGGAACGCACGGCACATCAGGCCCGACCGGCGACTGTGGATTGGAGTTGATTCCGTGGATCTGTTACCATGGGAACTCGCGCCCATGGGCAACGACTTATAGTGCTGTGGGACAAGCGGTCCCCTGGTCTCGATCATTGCTGCAACTTGGAGAAACTGTCATGAAGCGTCGTGACTTGCTCAAAATGGCCTCTGCCGCGGCCGTCGGATCATTGGCTTTCCCCTGGCGCTGGACGGAAGCGGCCGACAAAGGCAATCAACGCGTGTTGTACTTCACGCGCAGTGCGGGGTTCGAGCATTCGGTCGTGCACCGTGAGGGGGAACAGTTGAGCCATTCCGAAAAGATACTCACGGAACTCGGCAAGTCCCACGGCTTTGAAGTGGAATGCACAAAGGATGGCAGCGTGTTTGACGGGGACCTCGGCAAATACGACGCGATCGCCTTCTACACGTCCGGCGATCTCACCAAGCCGGACGCCTTAAAGACGCCGCCCATGTCGCCGCAAGGCAAGGACAATCTGCTCGCCGCCGTTGCCGCGGGCAAAGGATTCCTCGGCTTCCACGCCGCCACCGACAGCTTCCATTCACCGGGACCGGGCAACGAGAACCAGTCCAACGTGGACCCGTACATTCAAATGCTCGGCGGGGAGTTTGTCAGCCACGGACCACAACAGGAAGCGGCGATCACGCTGACTTCGAAGTTCCCAGGCGCACCCGACATCGAGATCGGTAAGAGCATCAAGCTGCTGGAGGAGTGGTACGCCTCGAAGAATTTTGCACCGGACCTGCATGTGATCCTCGTGCAGGAGACCGCGGGCATGCAGGGAAAGGAATACCAGCGTCCCAACTTCCCGTGCACCTGGGCCCGGATGCAAGGCAAAGGGCGCGTCTTCTACACCTCGTTGGGCCACCGCGAGGACGTCTGGACGAACCCCATCTTCCAGGCGCTGACTCTGGGCGGATTGGCGTGGGCCATGGGCAATATCGAAGCGGACGTGACACCGAACTTCGACAAGGTCACTCCCGAAGCACGCCAGATGCCCAAGTGACATGCCGCGGCCCGCAGCATGGCTTCACGGGTCGGGTGAGTTGAAGATCTCCATCGTCGACAACGTCGGACTCGCCAGGCACTCCTTGAGCACGACGCGCACGCGGTCTGCGCTGACGCGAGGCGTCCGGAGAATGCGGCGCGGTCCGATCGTGGCCCCGGTGAAGATCGTCCGCCATTGGCCGTCGCTGCGCGCTTCGATTTGAAACGCCTTCACTCGCTGACCGAGCCGGATCTCTTCCTGTAACCGGATATGGTCAAACTCAGTCGGCGAGCCCAGGTCGACTTCCACCGAGGCTGATCGCACCGCGTCGTCCGTGGCCCAGTATGTACGCCGGTCGCCGTCGGTCAGGCGATTTGGGGCGAACGCCGACGATGAGCCGCGCACATTGGACGCAACCACCGGCTTGCCGCGCGCCAGATCAGTCTTAAAGGTCGCCCGCAGCACATCGCCGAACTGCTGCAGGCGTTGCGCGTCGACTTCGTGAATCAGGCCACGCTTGTCGGGCGGAACGTTCAGCAGCAGGTTGCAGCCGTAACCGACGCTGGAGTAATAGATATCGAGTAACTGTTCCAGTGACTTGACTTGCGAGTTCTGGGATTCGTGCCAGAACCAGCCCGGGCGAATCGAGACATCCACCTCGGCCGGCACCCAATGACTGCCGCCTTCGTCACCATGTGTCAAGGATTCACGCGGAGCGGTTCCGGGCCATCGTCCCTCGCGCTGGAACGTCGCCCAGTTGAGGTCATCGCCGAAACCGCTTTCGTTTCCCACCCAGCGAATGTCCGGTCCCGCATCGCTGAAGCGGATGCAGTCGGGTTGCAGTTGCCGCACCAATCGCCAGGTATCTTCCCAACCGTAATAGGTCTTGGCATCAATCTGGCGCTTCTCTCGAGCGCCCCCATAGTAGCCATCGCCGCCATTCGCTCCGTCGTACCACGTCTCGAAGATGTCGCCGTATTGCGAGAGCAGCTCGCGCATTTGCTGGCGGTAGTAGTCCACGTAGGCCGGTCGCGCGTAGTCCGCGTGGTTGCGATCCCATGGCGACAGGTAGATACCCAGCTTCAGACCGTTCTTGCGACACGCGACCTCCAGTTCGCGGACGACATCTCCCTGCCCCTGCTTCCAGGGCGAATTCTTCACGCTGTGTGCGGTGTACTGACTCGGCCACAAACAGAAACCGTCATGATGCTTGGCCGTCAAGATCAGTGCCGTCATGCCTGCACGTTTCGCAACGTCCGCCCACTGCTGCGCGTCAAGCTCCGTCGGGTCGAAGACCGAGGGCGATTCGTCACCCCCGCCCCATTCCCGATCGGTGAACGTGTTGACCGTGAAATGGAGGAAGCCGTAATACTCCAGCTCATGCCATTTCAAGTGCTGCTCGGTGGGAATGGCGCCAAACGGAGCTGGAGGTTCCGCCTGACCCCATACATGACTGCGGGACTGCAGTGTCAGCAGGACGACCAGAACTCCACTCATGATGAAGCGCGTCGATGTCATGATCCGTTTCCTCGATGGGCTACGAAGTAATCGCTCAGGGAACGATCCCTTCCTCGACGAAAAGGCATTAGCACGGGCGGCGGCGGATGCCACCGCTACGGTGAGGACTACCCCACGGTCAAGCTCCAAGAACGCGGCCGTCTCAGGCGTCGTGATGTTCCACTACCTCGGCGTGCATCCAGCGGCTCAGCAGCGGCGAGAGCGCGAAGCAGATCAGCGCCGAGATTAGCGCGGCCAGGGCGATCTTACCGAACACGCCGCCGTAGACGTGGACGGTTTCGCTGGGAATGGGAATCACGGTACCCCCTCCGTCAGCTCCCTCGCTGACCCCGGTGAACTGAGCAATGATTGCGGCCAGGAACTGCGAGAAGGCAGTGGCCAGGAACCAAGCGCCCATCACGGTGCTGACCAGGCGAGCGGGCGACAATTTTGTCACCATCGACAGGCCGACCGGCGACAAGCACAACTCGCCGGTGGTGTGGAGCAGGTAGCCGAGAAACAACCAGCCTAGCGCCACCATGCCGCGCTCGTCCGCGTGTTTGGCACCGTACCAGAAGACGGCAAATCCCAATCCCAGCTGCAGCAACCCCATGGCGAACTTGACGGGAGTGCTCGGCTCCATTTCCCGGCGAGCCAGAAAGGACCAGATGGCGGTGAAGACCAGGCCGAAGACTATGATGTAGACCGCATTGACGGCCTGAAACGTGCTAGCCGGAATGTCCTGCGTTCGTTTGGCAATTCCCATTCCGACGTTGCCGGCGCTGACCGTCCAGTCAATTTCAAATTCCGGGTTGTCTTTGTGTTCCTTGCGGAGCGCGTCGAGCGCGTCGAGCGTGAACAGCTTGCCGCCGTTCTCTCGTCCCAGTTGTTCCTGAGTGGGCTGCAGCTTGATCGTCTGGCCGACTTGTTGCGCAGTGATGTGGTCCACCTCGAACACACGGTCCACGTTGCGGTCAGTGAAGTTGTTGAGGGAACTCCCCGCCTGTTCGAAGAACGCCCAGAACAGCATGGAGAAAAAGGTCAGGATCAGCACGACGTACATGCGGTGCCGCGGAATTCTATCCAGCCGGAAGGTCTCCACAATCAGGTAGCCAAAGGCAATCACTCCGCACACCAACAACACCAGACCGGCGGGGCGACTGCTCTCCTTGACGACGACGGACGCTATCTGCACGAGCGGGCTCTCGCTGGCCTGCAGTCGGTCCACCACGCTGTCAGGGACAATCGTGACCGACCGGTTGTGCTCGGTCAGAGGCGCGAAACCGGAGACCAGTAGCACGAATACGGGAATCGCCACCAGCGTTCCCAGATAGACGGCCCATTCCGCTGGCAGGGCTCCTCCCAGCCGGTGCCGGAGTCGCGCCGGGTCCGGTGGCGCGCCGGCTTGCGCAGGCAGTCCACCTCGACCTAGAGCATACACGGCCACGATGCCAGCACTGACCAGAGCCAGGGCCACAAACACGTTGACTGAAATCGAGAAGGGGTTATCCGGCCGGAAGTAGAGCAGCAGTCCCGCGGCACCGAGGGCACCTGACATGATGATCACTGCCGTCACGATTCGGGGAGCGACAAACACTACCAGGCCCGTCAGCATGCCCACCGTGGCCAGACCGAATCCCCAATGCCAGCCGAACGTTTCGCCGATGAAGCCGCAGAGCAGCGGGGACATCGCGGCCCCGAGGTTGATGCCCATATAGAAAATCGTGAAACCTCCATCGCGCCGCGCGCTGCCCAGCGGATACAGCGAACCCACAATCGTGGAGATGTTCGGCTTGAAAAAGCCATTTCCGCAGATCAAGAGGCTCAGCCCGCTGTAAAAGGCAATCGTCCTTGGGCCGATCGACAATTCTGGCCCCCCGAAGTACACAATCGTGTCCGGGACCATTAAGAAGAACTGCCCCAGCGCCATCAGCAAGCCGCCAAAAATCACGGCGCGCCGCGCACCCAGTAACCGGTCGGCCAACATGCCTCCAAAGAACGGCGTCATGTACACCAGCGCGGTGTAAGCGCCATACACGGCATACGCGTCACTGTCACCGTACTGCAAGAACCCCTTGATCATGTAAAGAACCAGGAGGGCTCGCATGCCATAGTAGGAGAACCGCTCCCACATCTCGGCGAAGAAAAGCGTGAACAAACCGGCGGGGTGCCCGAAAAGCGTCTTGGAGTCGGCGGCCGCGACAGTGGACATGGTTGCGCTGCTCCAGAAATGGAATTCAGAACGTCGAACGGATGCGGCAGTATATCAGCGGTGCACGAGTGAATGAAGTGCTCCTACCGCAGGTCACGCAGCCAATCCGGCACTTTCTGAATCTGGCCGGCGCGATCCACGAGTGCCAGCATGACGTGGCCGGTTGCCAGTTTCTCGGAACCGCGCAGGACTAGGTACTCATGTTCGATCTTGGCCGCTGAAATCGACACGAGCGTCGCGCGAATCGTCAACACGTCGTCGTAACGCGCCGGCTTGTGATACTTGCACTCGGCCTTCACCACGACAGCGTACATCCCGGCCTCTTCCATCTGGCGGTAGTTGCCGCCCAACGCCCGCAGCATCTCGGTCCGCGCGATCTCGAAGTACGTGAAGTACTTCGCGTGATGCAGGAATCCCATCGGATCGGCATCATCGTAGCGCACGCGGAGCTGGGTTTCATGGGAGGGACCCTGCGGCTCCCGCATGGCACGTTCCTTTCAATTTACCGTCGTCGTCAACAACGGAGCCGACGACTGCAGTTTCATGTCGGCCCAACACGCCCAATCACCCGCGGAGTTGTCTTGCCGCCCCACGTCGGCGATCAGCTTCAGACGGACCTTCTTGCCGGCCCATCGCGACAGATCCGCGCTCATTGGCGACCACGCATGTTCGATCCAGGACTGCTCCGCGACGAGCGTCTCCTGGCCATTCTCCTCCACCATGGCTATTCGAAAGAGAATGCCGTCTCCGGGATCGCTGCCGTTCTTCTTGCCGATCTGGCAGTGAAAAGTGGCCGGAATCTCGGCCGGCAGTTGCCAGGGACCAAGCAGGGCAAAAGTGTAACCCACGCCGCTCTGATAGGGCGGGTGCATGAACAAACCGTGCTGGACCTTGTCGCCGCAGTCCATGTCCGTCCAGTTCGCCTGCGTGCCGCAGGAACTGTCCACGGCCGTTTCACGACCGCCTCGCAGGCACTGCCCCGTCTGCGCTTCGTCCGACGGTTGTGCGAACATGCGGTGAGCAAGTTTTGTGGTCAGTTGCCAGGAACGCTCGAACTGCAATCCGTCGAGTTGCACTTTCAGCGGGAGCTGACCGGTGGATTCCTTCTCTGGCAGCGGCAGATCGAATTGCAGCGTTACGGGTGCACCAGGTGTCAATCGCGCACGCTGGCTCCGGTCGGCCAATGCCACGACGGCATCGCCTGCCGCCGGCGCGTGGGACTGCAGCGTGAGCGCAAACTTCCCGTCGACCAGGTCTAGCTGGGCATCTACCAGTGGCCGCACCAGGAAATCGATCCACGCGTCCTCGAACTGCTGCCACAGTTGCGAACCAACAACGGCGTCGCCGGGAACAGTGAACTCGTGTGTCTCCCGTCCCGTAACGACTACTTTCTCGCCGGGTACCACTTCGGCGCGACTGCACCGCAGTGCGGCGGTAATCTCGGCGCTATACTCGACGAGATAACTGAACGCGTTCGCCACGGGCTCGACGAACAACATCCCGCGACTCAGACGCGTCGAGGCGGGGCCAATTACCTTGCCGCTTTCGTCCAGCGCGGTGGTTGTGGCTTGACGCGAGTCGGCGGCGACCCCCATGATCGAGCAGCCCTTCAGGGGAATGATCTCGAGCGTCCTGGCGTCGCGTCGATGCGCGATCATTGGGCCGTTGCAGGCCAGCTTCGGAAAGCGCACGAATCGGCCGCGTGGATCGGCGTAATAGTAGGCCGGTGATTCAACGTAGTCGGCGCGCTGGCCGGCCAACACGGCGCTCATGCTCAACAGATCCCCGCGTTGCGCATCGCGGGCGAACCAGCCGAAGGGCGGCAAGTCTCCGTGTGGCGTCTTCCAAGTATCAGCGGCATGTCCGTTGACCCACACTTCCATGCCGTTGTCGTAGTCCGTCACGACCTGTGATCGACGATAGACATCCCGGCCCAGCGCTGCCGACGTCTCGAACAGCTGGCCTTGTTCATCCGCGTAGCGGATGTTCCGAACGGTCGCTTCGGCGTAGCGCGCGTGGATCTGCTGCAGGCTGAAATAGCTGCGCGCGGCGTTCTCCAGGCCTCCTTCCATTACCAGGAATCCGGTGTGCCCGAAGGCCAGAGTCGCTGCCAGGAATTGATCCAGGCGCCGGCGCTGTTCTTCCGGCGTGCTGCCAAACCCTTCATCGCTTCCGAAGAACATGCCCGGGTTGCCCATGCCGAAGCTGCAGCCGAGCGGGTGCAGCTTGCGAAGATCGAAGTCCACCAGCCACGGCCGTTCGCTCAATCGCGCTGCCTGGTCCTGTCCGTAGTTTCCGTCCGTGAGTCCGCAGTAGTACCAATGGTTGTTTCCTTCGCTGTACACGGGTCCGTTCCAGGTCCGCTTCTGCTGGAGCATGATTTCGCCGTAGGCATAGAAGGTCGCGGCAAACGTGCCGGCTCCCGGCACACGAGCGTCGAAGTCGCAATAGTCCCACGGACGCACCGCGGTGTGCACATCGCAGTAGGCCGTGTCGAGCTGGAACTTCTGCTGGATCACGGGGGCCAGCCTGGCCTCATACTCGACAGCGCGCGCCGGTTTGGGGTTGTAGCAGCGGGCCCAGGCGGACCGCCATTCGCCGCTCGAAGTGCGCGTCACCATGTCCTCGTGCCAGTGTTCGTTGACCGGAGCGAAGTCGGTGTAGTTGTTGTAGATTCCGTAGCGAAAGCCGAGCGCACGGATGTTGCGCGCATAGTCAACTTGCCCGGGGTCGCCGCCTCGGCCCGGAGCGGCCCGAGTCCGAAAGGTAAAACTCTCGCCGCCGTCGCGCCAGCCGGTCTCGTGATCGGTCAGGGCGATCTTCGTCATGCCGTACCGCGCGACTCGCTTCCAGAGCGCGTAGTCCTGGTCGCGATTACTGGCGCCGTGTGCCCGCCAGACTCTTTCTCCAGCCACATGCATCCAAGGTGATTTGGGGTTGGGAACGTTGGGCAGCACTTCCTCGAAACGAGGCGACACCGTGAGGAACAGTCGTTCAAAACAATCGTTGCGCTGACCATTCGTCTTGGGGAGGTAACGCGAGCCACCGTTATAGATGGCGCCGTCCGCATGGACCTGGTTGAGGAACCACAACTCGGACGCATTCGACCGCGTGTGATCGACGAGACCCATCAGGAAGAGCGGCCGGTCGGGCGGTCCCGACACGACAACGGCCGGGCGGCTGCTGGCACCGGCCAGGTAGGGCAGCGTTGCGAGACGCGGTTCCTTCAACCCTGTTGCCTTCCCGAATCGGACTTCCGCCACGTGTCCACCCGGGCAGGCGACGTCGATAATTAGTGACTTCTGCCAGAGACGATACGTGCAGGCGACGTCCGCGGTGATGTCGGCCTTTTCGGCTCGCCAGCGAGTAACCACCGCATCGGCTTCCAGAGCGGCGGACACCAGGGTCAGACGGTCTGGAGGGACGGCACCCTGGCTGGTGGATAGCAGAATGCCTCCCTCGGTCAGAGGACGAAAGACGACTTTGCCGACGGAGTCCTCCCATTCGGCCTCGATATCGCTCCAAGTGCCCGTCGTGGGACTTAAGGAATAAGTCAATTGACCGTCGCTTCCTTGGTACCGCAGCAGATACTGCTCACCGCGGCGCGTAACGGACACCTCGAAGTCGGAGGTCAGATTGTCGGGCAGAATCGTCTGTTCGCGTGTCGGAAACGGCAAGCGGTCGGGGCCGACGTTCGTGCCGGTTGACTGGCCAGGGAATGGGTCGATGCCCCGCAGCGGCCGCGGTGCGAACGTCAGGGGCTCGAGTTGTTCCCGGTAGAAGCACAGGTTGTCCAGGAAGAGTTCGCGGTCCTCGCGATTGGTCCCGCCGGTTACCTCGACACCGATCCACTTACCGCCGTCAGTCAGTGCCTGTCGTTGGTCGGGCGTGAAGCGATGATGTACGAGAAACCACTCCTTCCAGCGCACGGTGCCGATGGAGAAGCGGCGTTCTCCAGCAGGAACTTGAAAGACCAGGTTGAGCGTCACGGGAGGCGTCGCGGGATCAGGAGCCCAGGCCCAATTGTTGCCATAGACCCATACGTTGACGCAGTCCCATTCGGCTGCCAGGGGCACCGGCGCGGAGCAGCGCGCGGTCACGGCTGGTTGTTTTCCCTCGCCCCGGTACGTGAGCTTGGCCACGTACTTGCCCCACAGCTGTTGTTCCCGGGTGCGTTCGAACCGTGCTTGCGCGTCCTGGCAGTGCACCTCCCACGGTATTTCTGCTTCGAAGTCCACCTGCGGCGGGCGAGTGTCTTCCGTGCGTCCCACCCAGTCCATTTCATAAGGGCGCTGCCCGACCACTTCGGCGGCAGCGAGCGGGCTCGCACCGAACCACACGAGGACAGCCGCAAGCAGTGCGCACGTCACGTTGCCCTGATTCCACTTACGTGCTGTAATGCTGAACTGCATATTTGACCTCCGCGATGGACCGTGGCTGGAATCACGACGCAACTTCGGGAGATACGACCATGACGCGAGCGCCGACACGCGGCAGTCTGGCAACCGTCCTGTTGTTGGCAGGGCCAGCTCTTGTCGCGGCGTCTCAACTTTCCTCGCCTGACGGCCGAGTCGTCGTATTAATCGAACCGCAAGATACCTCTGCGTCAATCGGACAGTTGGCTTACTCACTTCAGTATCGCCAGCAACCGATACTCGGCGCGTCGCGATTGGGGCTTCAGCTTGACGACGGGCCACTGGGACGCGATCTGGAACTCATCGGAGAGGAAGCCAGCGAACACAACGAGGACTGGCGGCCCGTGTATGGCGAACGGCAACTGATTCCTAACCGATATCGCCGCCTGGTCTGTCATTGGCGGGAGAAGACGGCTCCTCATCGGCGGTTGGACCTGGAGCTGCGCGCGTTTGATGAAGGCATCGCCTTTCGCTACTTGTTGCCGGCGGGCGACGGTCGCACGCGCGTCCGGATCTTGCGCGAGCTGACTGAGTTCCGCTTCCTCGGCGATCACACGACCTGGGCCGTCTATAGCGCGCAAGGGAAGTACGAACGTGTCTCGCTGTCGCAATTGAAGCCGCGCTGTGAGCGGCCCTTGACCGTGGAGGTCACTCCGCACGTCTACGCAGCGGTGGCCGAGGCGCAACTGGTAGACTACGCGCGGATGCGTTTGTCGCCTGTTGAACCAGGCAAGACCGCACTCATGGCGGCGCTCGACGGAGAAGTAACGGCCGACTTGCCGCTGGCCACGCCTTGGCGCGTGGTGCTCCTGGCCCGATCGCCGGGACAGTTGCTCGAGCAGAACTATCTGTTGCTGAATCTCAACGAACCGTGTGCGATCGACGACACGTCGTGGATCAAACCCGGCAAGGTCATTCGCGAAGTGACACTGACGACGGACGGCGGCAAAGCCTGCGTGGACTTCGCCGCGCAGCGCGGCCTGCAGTACGTCGAATTCGACGCCGGTTGGTACGGCCATGAATACTCGGATGAGGCCGATGCCCGCGCGGTCAATGTCGATCCCCAGCGATCACGAGGACCGCTGGACCTGCAGGAAGTCATCCGTTACGCGCGCGAACGGCGGATCGGGGTCATTCTCTATGTGAACCGCCGGGCGTTGGAGCGGCAACTTGACGAACTCCTGCCGCTTTACCGGAAATGGGGAGTGTCCGGAGTCAAGTATGGCTTCGTACAAGTCGGCTCACAGCAGGTCACGGCCTGGCTGCACGAGGCCGTGCGCAAGGCGGCGGAACAGCAATTGATGGTGGACATCCACGACGAATATCGTCCCACGGGCTATTCACGGACGTACCCGAATCTCATGACGCAGGAGGGCATTGCGGGAGATGAAACCAGCCCGACGAACTCACTGACGTTGACGATCCTGTTCACGCGGATGCTTGCCGGTGCTGCCGACAACACGATCTGTTACTATGACTCGCGGGTCGCAAAGAATGCCAGCCACGCCTATCAGTTGGCCAAGTCCGTGTGTCTGTACAGCCCGTGGCAATTTCTCTACTGGTATGATCGACCCGCCAGCGCGCCGCGACGGGTGGGCGGGGCCGGCGGCGAGGAACGCGTCATCGGCGACGAACCGGAGTTGGAGTTCTTTGACCATCTTCCCACCGTGTGGGAGGAGACTCGCGTGATCGAGGGGCGCATTGGTGAGTTCGCCAGCATCGCGCGGCGCGCCGCAGACTGTTGGTATGTCGGCTGCATGAACGGCGAACAACCGCGGTCGTTCACTTTGCCGTTGTCTTTTCTGGATGTGAATCGACGATATGAGGCAGTCATCTACCGGGACGATGCGACGGTGGATTCGCGAACACACGTGCGCGTGGAGCGGCACACCGTTGACGCCCAACAGCAGTTGTCGTTCGAGATCGCGCCCCATGGCGGAACGGCAATGCGGATGACGCCCGTCCCATGAGCGCGCGGGTACCCGCTGGTTCTGACTTGGATTTGGGAGTTTGGCCATGCTGCGAACTGCCAGGGAACACCTGGAACGGCTCGTCCGACAACCGGTCAGTGAGTTGCGGGGTTGGCAGCGATCGCTGCGCTATTTCATCGACCTGGTGCGTCATTGCGCCAAACGGCTATCGGAGGATCGCGCTGAGGAAATGGCCGCGGCGCTTACCTATCGCACGATCTTCAGTCTCATTCCGCTGGTCGTATTGGGGCTGGTCGTCTTCCGAATGTTCGGTGGTATCGACGAGGTAGTGCAGAACCAGGTCCAGCCGCGCCTGTACGAGTTCTTCGGGGTTCCCGACATCACCTACGGGGACGAGGAGGAACCCGTGGCCGAACCGCTCGCCGCCGCGGGCTCGGGGGAAGAGGCCGCGGAGGCGGAAGCGAGGAAGCCGGGCGAGGCCCCGGGAGCGGGAGACCAACGGCACGTGCGGGCCAGCATACAGAAGGCGCTGACGGAATTGGCCTCCAAAGTCGCCAAGGTGGATTTCACGAGCATTGGCTTCATCGGCGCGATTCTGTTCATCTACGCGGGCATGGCACTGGCCGTGTCGGTGGAATACGACTTCAACATCATTTGTGAAAGCCCGCGCGGCCGGCCGTGGCATCTGCGCATCGCGATCTACTGGTCCGTCATCACGCTGGGCACGGGATTGCTGGCTGCCAGCCTCTACTTTGCCGGGGAAGCCGTGCGCCGAGTGGGAGGGCTTAGCGACTTCTCGCTGCTGCAGCCGCTGTTGAGTCGCGCTGTGGCGTTCGCGGCGAGTTGGGTCCTGCTGTTTCTCATGTACGTCGCCATGCCCAACACCAAGGTGCACTGGCGCGTGGCCATGGTCGGCAGTTTCGTAGCGGCGGTCATGTGGGAGACGGGCAAGGCGCTGTTCCAGGTGTATGTCCGGCAAGCGGTGCCGTACTCCGCGCTGTACGGTTCGCTGGGGCTCGTTCCCGTGTTCCTGTTCTGGATCTACACCTCCTGGTGGATCGTGCTCTTCGGTCTGGAACTCGCCTACACGCTGCAGGTCATGCCGGGCCGAGTGCCGACGCGCCCGGACGAGAAGCTCGCGCCGCCCCTGCCGGCCGACTCTGATTGGCTCATTCCCTTCCTGGCGGAGGTCGGGCGTTTCTTTGTCCAAGGGCAGACCGTCGGGCGGCAGCAGCTTGCCGAACGGCTCGGCCTCCCCTCCCGGATCGTCAATGAGTTCGCGGTGCAACTGGAGAAGCACGGCATCATCCACGCAATGGAGTCCGGCTCCAGCGACGTAACGTATTCGCTGGCAATACCCCCGAATCGAATTCGCGTGGCTGATATCCTGGCGTTGGGCCGCCAGTTGTCGCGCAGCGCCAGTAGCGGAGGTGCGGAGAAGGCCGCCCTGACGGATTGGGAGTTCGTGGATCGCTTGTTTCAGGCGCAATGCACCGCCGCGAGCGGTACGACGCTGGAAGACCTCATCGAGCAACTGGAGCGGAAGCACCATCACGTGACCGCGCCGGAGAACCCGCGAACGGAGAAGGCGACTTGAGAGGATTGTGACGCCGGCGCGATGTTGTCTCAAGCGTGTTTCCGCCAGCTGGCTTCGATCTCTTCCAGCGTGCGGCCCTTGGTCTCTGGCACCATGGTCACGACGAAGATCGTGCTCAGGAGACTGCAGGCGGCGTAGATCCAGAACGTCTTGGCCGGGCCGACAGCCGGGGATTCGCGCAGCATTGGAAACGTCTGTGTGACGATGAAGTCCGCCAGCCACAGCATGACGATGGCCACGGACATCGCGCGCCCGCGCAGTTTGGTGGGAAATATCTCCGAATTGACGATCCACGGAATCGGCCCCATCGCCACGGCGAACGCGGCTACGAAGACGAGAATACTGGCCAACAGCAGGGTTCCCTGGGCATTGGTCTGCAGGAGGTAGCCGGTCGCCGATAGCGACACGACCTGCACGAGAGTACCGATAATGAGCAGCGGTCGGCGGCCGGCCTTGTCCACGAAACCGATCGCCACGAAGGTAAATGCCAGGTTGACCAGGCCGACGATCACTGTCTGGAGAAACGCGGAATCCGTCCCTGCCCCGGCGGATTTGAAGATCTCGGGCGCGTAATACATGATCGCGTTGATGCCGCTGAACTGCCCGAAGACCGCCAAGAGGATGCCGATGAGCAAGGCGCGGGAATAGCCCGATGTCAACAGCTCCGACCAGCGTCCCTCTTCCTGCTGGAGCGTTTCCTGAATCTGCTGTACCTCGCGGCGCGCGTTCTCCGCCCCACCCACGCGTGCGAGTATGGCCTGAGCCTGTTCCGTACGTCCGACCTTCATCAACCAGCGGGGGCTCTCCGGTACCATCGCCATCATGACGACAAACAGGAGCGACGGTACGGCCAGCGACGCGAACATCCAGCGCCAGCCGGTCGACGTGTTCCAGGCTTCATCGCCCAGACGCTGGATTTCGAGGTTTACGAAGAAGACAACGAGGATCCCCACGACGATGGCCAATTGATACAGCGCAACAAGGGTGCCACGCACCTTTTCCGGGGAAATCTCGGCAATATAGAGAGGTGACAACATCGATGCGGCCCCGATGGCGACTCCGCCGGCAAAACGAGCCCAGGCGAATTGGCTCAACGTTTCCGGCAGCGCGGATGCCACGGACGAGAGGGCGAACAGGATCCCGCAGCAAACGAGACTGGGCTTGCGGCCCAGGTGATCGCCGAGTGGGCCTCCCAGAATCGCGCCGACCATGCAACCCACCAGCAAACTCGACGCCGCCCAGCCTGTCAGGTCAGCGCTCAACTGGAAGTGGTCCTTCAGGAAGCCAATCGCGCCGGATACGACGGCCGTGTCGTAGCCGAAAAGGAAACCGCCGAGGGCGGCGGTAAGCGACAACAACAACAGGTAGGTACGGCTTCCTGCGGACGGTTCCTGCATTTCGATTCTCCGTTGAAGGGCCAGTGGACTGGCTCCGAATTCTAACGTCTCGTATGCTGACCTGCACCCAGGGGAGGAGTGAACTATGACGGGAGTTGTCCGATTCACCGTGTCGCTCGAAGAGGATCTCCTCGAACGCTTTGACAAGTACTGCGCGCAGGAACAGTTGGCCACGCGGAGCGAAGCCGTGCGGCAGTTGATTCACGAGCGGCTCATTAACCGCTTGTGGCAGTCCGGCACGCGCGAAGTAGCCGGTACGTTGACGCTGTTGTACGACCATCATCGGGCTGATCTGGGCAAGCGCCTGGCCAAAGTGCAGCACGACAACACCGATCTGATCGTGTCCACGACGCACGTGCACCTGACTCACGACGCATGCCTGGAAGTGGTGATCCTGCGCGGTCCGGCTCGCCGACTACAGAAGATTGCCGCGCAACTCAAGGGACTGAAGGGCATCTTCAAAGGCGAACTGGTCGTTGCCAGCGCCGACGCCGCGCACGGGCACGGGCCCGAAACCGCGTCAAACGAATCCTGACAGCCCGCACGACTTACGAATCGTTCATCTCGCACGAGGAGGTAACCATGAGTCTGAGCGACATCCTGTTGCCGGAGTTCGACCACGAAATGGCCAACACGCGCCGCGTGCTGGAGCGCATTCCGGAGGACAAGCTGAATTGGAGGGTCCACGAGAAATCGAACACGATTGGCTGGGTCGGCATGCACCTCGCAGAAATCCCGAGCTGGGCGGACGCAGCGCTGAACCAGGATGCGCTGGATATTGCTCCTCCAGGCCAAGAGCCGTACCGCACGCCTCCGGCCAACTCGCGGCAGGAGATCCTCGACCGTTTCGACAAGAACGTCGCCGCGGCACGCACGGCGATTGCCGCCGCGGATGACTCGCGATTCTCCCTGCCCTGGTCGCTGCTGGCAGGGGGCAAGGTCCTCTTCACGATGCCGCGCATCGCGGTCTTGCGGGCGTTCGTCCTGAACCACAACGTGCATCACCGCGCGCACCTGTGCGTCTATCTGCGACTGCACAACGTGCCCGTTCCCGCGCTGTACGGGCCGTCAGCGGACGAGGAGGGGATGTAGCCGGTGGTCAGGCGTCTAACGTGTAACCGGAGCGGTATTCCGGTTTGATGAGACGTTCGAGACCGGTCACGTTGGTGACCTGCATCTTATCGGCGTCCCATTGGATCTTCTCGCCGCACCAGGCGGAGAGATTCCCCAAGAGCACCAGTTCGGTGAGCGGGGCCGCGTACTCCACGAAATTCGACAGCGCGGGGGCACCGCCGCGGATCGCATTGACCCATTCCTCGAAGTGACCCGGCGATTGCGGATAGGTGACGGGAACCGGCTGAGCGCCGTCGAGCAGCTGCTGATATCCCCACAGTCGGCCTTTATCGCCGATGACCAGCTTCCCTTCTTGAGGCAGACCGTCGCCAGGCGACTCCGCTTGTTTCTTCTTGTTCTTCCGGACGCGCGCTTGCGGTGAGTCGATTCCCTCGAGGAGTTCCGCCGGCGGCTTCTTGCCGCCGTCATACCAGACCATCTTCAGGCCGGGTCGCGCCGGGGTGGCCGCAAACTCGTAGGTAATAATCGACCAGGCCGGCAGGCTGTCCTTATTGTGGCCGGAGGTCTCCGCAGAGACCGAGATCGGATTCCGCAGGTCGAGTCCGCGGAAGACCATGTTGACTTCGTGGCAACCCATGTCGCCCAGGGCACCGGTGCCGAAGTCCCAAAAGCCGCGCCAGGCAAAGGGGTGATATCCCTCGCCGTAGGGCCGCTCCGGAGCAGGGCCCAACCACGCGTCCCAGTTCAACCAACCGGGGCACGGAGCGGACGCCGGGCGATCCACACCTTGAGGCCAGATGGGACGGTTCGTCCAGATGTGCACTTCCTTCACAGTGCCCAACACGCCGGCACGCAGCCACGCAGCCGCCTGACGCAGACCACTGTCGGCACTCCCCTGGTTGCCCATCTGTGTCGCGACCTTCATCTCCTGCGCTACCGTTGCCATGAGGCGCGCTTCGTAAATCGTGCGCGTTAGCGGCTTCTGGCAGAAGCAGTGTTTGCCCATGCGCATGGCCATCAAGGATGCCGGCGCGTGGTTGTGGTCGGCAGTGCTCACCGTCACCGCGTCGATGCGCTTGCCCATCTCATCGAGCATCTTGCGGAAATCGGTGTATCGTTTGGCCTGTGGGAAGCGGCTCTCGCCGGCTTTATTGAGCCGGTTTTCGTCGACGTCGCAGATAGCCACCATGTCGCCGTGCTGCCCCGCATCCGCGGAATCGCTGCGTCCCTTGCCGTCAACGCCGATGCTGGCCATGGCGATGCGTTCGTTGGGTGAGCGGCTTTCCTCCGCGCGGACACCTCCCGCTACCCACCAGCCGACGCTGGAGCCGGCTGCGATCCTCAGAAAGTCACGACGATTCGCCGACGAAGACATGGCTGCATCCTCCGCTAGTGGAAATCACGACCCATTGCCGAAGCACGAGGGCTGGACCGGGTGCCGTTCACACAGCCGCCAACCTACTGTGTCTGGTGCCAGTTCGCAACACTGCGGTGTGGTCGTGGGACGGACGGCCATTTCCAGGCAACATGTCGTCTGGCAGAATGGGGCAGTACTTCGTGAGAAAGGATGAATCATGCCAAGAGACGAACACGGTTCACAACTGCTGACCGTTACTGGGGCTTTGCTGAGTGTCTGCTCGTTGGCCATGGTCTGGACAGGTACGGAGCGGCTGGCGTCCGGCGCGGAGTCAAGCACGCTGCAGAAAGGTGAGGCTATCTTTCGCACTGGTTTTGAAGCCGGCGACGAGAACGCGTCCTGGCGCGGCACGCTCCGCTACGAATCCGGATACCAGAGCCAGCGCGCGTTGAGCGTCGAGTGCCTCGCTGGCCAGTCGGACCGCGGGGCGACCGTGCAGATCCCGTTTCCGGTGGAGCGCGTGCGCGGTTGCACGATCCGCGGCACCGCCATGGTGAAAGCCGCCGCCGTGAGCGACCGGCCGAACCCCTGGAACGGCGTCAAGTTCATGTTGGCCGTCGAGACGCCGAACGGGAAGCAGTGGCCGCAGGCCGATCTGCCGTGCGATGACTTCGACTGGACGCGAGCCGCGTTCACCGTTCGCGTACCACCGGAGACCACCTCCGCTCACCTGCTCCTGGGCTTGGAACAAGTCACGGGCAAGGTCTGGTTTGACAACGTGGCTTTCACCGTGGCCAAGCCGGCGCAGATTGCGAAGCCCACCCCGGCACCGGGGCCCACGTATCGGGGACACGACCTGGCTCGACTGCGAGGCGTGATGGTCAGCCCGCGCATCGATGCGGAAGGATTGCTGACCCTGGGCCGTGACTGGAAGGCGAACCTGATTCGATTCCAATTGATCCGCCACGGAAGACCGGGACAACTCGGCTCGCTCGACGACTATGATTCCTGGTTGGAAGGTGAATTGCAGCGACTTGACGCGGTGTTGCCGCTCTGCGAACAGCAGGGCATTTTCGTCGTCGTCGATCTGCATTCACCTCCGGGTGGCAAGGCTACGACCAGCGGCTACATGGGATCCGACGCGAGTCTGTTTACCGATCGGGCGGTGCAGGACAAGTTCGTGGACGTGTGGCGCCGCATCGCGCGCCGCTATCGTGGAGCGCGCCCGATCTGGGGATTCGACCTCGCCAACGAACCGGTGGAGGAATTCGTCGAAGAAGGCTGCGACGACTGGCACGATTTGGCGGAGCGGGCCGCGCGCGCTGTCCGCGAGATCGATCCGGACCGGACCTTGATCGTCGAAGCGCCGCCGTGGGGATCACCGGAGAGCCTGGCGGACTTCGTGCCTCTGGACGTTCCCCGTGTCGTCTATAGCGCTCACATGTATTTGCCGGGGGCTTTCACGCACCAGGGTGTCTCCGGCCGCAATCCGCAGCCGGTGAAGTACCCGGGAGAAATCGAGGGCAAATTCTGGGACAAGGCCGCCCTGGAAGCCGCCTTGCAACCGGTCGTCGATTTTCAGCGGACCTACAATGTCCACATCTACATTGGTGAGTTCAGCGCCATTCGCTGGGCCCCGGACAATAGCGCTCATCGCTACCTGCGCGACGTGATCGACATCTTCGAACAGCACAACTGGGATTGGAGCTACCACGCGTTTCGTGAGTGGCAGGGATGGAGTGTGGAACACGGCTCGGATCGCGACGACGCACAGCCGTCGGTTCAGCCGACAGACCGCCAGCAATTGCTGCGGCAGTGGTTCGGCAAGAACCAGAAGCCACTGTGGAGTCAGGGCCCGTAGCCGGCGCTGACCCGCTTCAATACTCGCGATCCTTGGTAATGCCCGGTTGCGGCACGGGGTACTTGCCGTCGGGGCCGGGTGGCAGGGGGGAAGGCGAGTCCAGGGTCAGCGTGTCGATGCCGGGCCCGAATTCGTGCGTGTGGTTCAAGATCTGGTCGTAGGTCACGATTTGGCCGGTGTGCGCCGCCATGCGCCCCATCGATGTGACCAGGCTGGCTTCGGCCCCGCGTCGCACTTCGTTGTAGGGTTTGTCCTGCCGAATGGCGTTGATCAGATCCTCCCACTCCAAGTCGTAAGGACTGAGTTCGGGCAGCGTGCGGTGCCACACGCGTTCTGCGGGGTCGAGTTTCTGTCCGCGGTAGATGCTGCTTCTCGAGGGCACGCCCGCACCGATTGAGATGACCGCCAGGCTCTTCGTGCCATGCGCGTAGCTGCCGAAATCGTCATCGCAGCCGGCGATGCAGCGCCCGTAAAGAAACAGCTTGGTGCCGTCGCCGAACGTGTATTCGACGGAGTAGTTGTCGAAGTTCTGGTCCACGGCGCTGCCGCGGTAATGCCGTCCGCCGGTTGCCTGAGCCTGGACAGGCCAGCTCCCCTTCATCCAGCAACATTCGTCGATGTTGTGGATGTAGAAATCACTGTAGCAGCCGCCGCTGGCCCAGAGAAAACTGTGGAACTGCCGGATCTGGTAGAGCAGGTCCGAGATCTCCGGCGGCTTGGGGGGTGAGAGGAACGATCCTATTGGCGGATGCATCCGGTATGCGCGCAGAGTGATCTGATCGCCGATTTCCCCCGACTTGATGCGGTCGAGCAATTCCTGCCTCGCGTGACAATGACGCCACATGAGACCCACGCCTACTTTGAGGTTCTTCTTGACTGATGCCTCCGCCAGTTCGAGCATTCGCCGGGTCGTAGGGCCATCCACGGTTACCGGCTTCTCCATGAAGACGTTGATCCCCTTTTCAATGGCGTAGCTGAAATGCACCCAACGAAAGGCGGGGGGAGTCGCCAGGATGGCCACGTCACCCGGCCGCAGGCAGTCCATAGCCTGGCGATATCCATCGAAGCCGATGAATTGGCGGTCGGGTGCCATGTCCATCTGGTCCTTGACTATTTCCTTGAGGTTCGAATAGCTGGCGCTGAGGCGATCCGCAAACACGTCCGCCATCGCCACCAGTTTGATGGGACCGCTCTTGGTCCCCAGCGCGTTGACCACGGCGCCGGTGCCGCGTCCTCCGCAGCCGATCAGCGCGACTTGAATCGTGTTGTCCTCGCCGGCATGCACTTGCGGGAGCGCGACTCCCGCCAGTGCCGACACGGCCGCAGCCTGGGCTCCGCGTTTCATGAACTGGCGACGTGTTGTGGTGTGCTCCGTGTGTTCGCTCATCGCAAGATGTCTCCCGGAGAATGAGGCTTCTACTTCCGTTTCCACTCGTCACATGGCGAGCCGTCAGTGCGCAGATCAACGCGGGCAGGGGTGGAGCGTTGCACTTGGTACATCGTCTGCCGCACCGGAGCCGCGCGTTCCCATTGTAAACCGGGTCGATGCTCTCGGCCTACTCGGAATCGTGCCTATCTTCCATCGTGCCCACCTCCGTTGCGAATAATCCGAACTGGTAATCTCCGGCGCGCACTGGTTCGCGTGCAGCCGAGCAGGCCGTTACAATTGGGCCAGGCGATTTCGGAATACATCAGGAAAGGACGGTATGGCAATGAGAAGCGGCAACGTCATGCTGGTTGTGGCCATGATGTGTGCAGCGTGCACCGGATGCAATGCTGCCAAGGTGGTGGAACTCACGGCACAGGTGCAGAAGCTCGAGGCCGAACTGCAGGCAGTGAAGGCAAAGAACGCCGCAGTCGAATCCGAACTCGCGGCCGCGAAAGCGCAGCTCGCGCTGATTGAACCGATTCGACAGGGTTACGAAGCGGCACGCGGCAAACTGCAAGCCAGCCTCGGCGCGTTGGCTCCCTTGCTGGGCAATACCGGTTCTCCCTTGCCGGCGTTTGAGGATCTCAAAGATCCCTCCTGGGTTGGCAAGCTGGCGCCGAGTCCGGAGACAGCGGCCGGATTCAAGGAGTTGCAGAGTACGCTCCAGGGACTAATGGCGCCACCGCCGGCACCCGCCCCTGCCGCGCCCCCGCCACCACAGCCTGCGCCGCGGCGTTGAGTCACATGTCTGCGGGGACATCAAGCTGCCACGGGGCGAGCGAACGCGACTCGAATGTGGCCAGCGCCTGCTTGCCGTGTCGGCGTTGTCCCTCCGGCGAGCGCAGGTAAATCTGCATGGCACCGTAGATGACGGCGTGAATCACGACCAGAGCGACGAGACTACCGATCACGTTGCGCAAGATGGAGCCGCGTAGTTGGCGCGCAATGGCGTCGATTGAACCAAGCAAAAGGCGGTTCGGATGGCGACCACGACCCGGCGGCAGGAGTCCCCGCTTCATTTCGTCGTAGATGCCAATCACGCAGACCTCTTCACCTACGTCCACTCTTTTCTCGGTCATCTTGGGGATACCCGCTGTCGAGGCCGCGTCAGGATCGTCGTCCAACTCGTCATCGTACTCCGATTCCTGGTCATCCTCGTCATCGCCGACGTGGGGAGTGGAAACCGCATGAACGGGCTGGGCCTCTGGTTCCCATTGGTTCGGCGTTGCAGTGCTCCGCTGCGCGTCCTCGGGAAACAGCTTCCGCAAGTCAACCTGCCGCAGTTGGAGGTTCTTCTGCACGGAACCGTCGTCGTCCGTCCAGACGTCTCCGAATACCGAGAGCAGGGTGACCATCTTCAACCCAGTCCGATCCTCGAATGAATTCGACTGCAGGAATTCGAGCGCATTCCGGGCAGCACTTGCGCCTGTGCAAACGGACTCGGTGAATCCTTCCAGAATGGGATAACCCAGAATTTTCACTTCGCCGAAACCCGAACGAACGACACAGGGAACCATCAGGAAACCGGCATAGTCCGATCCGGCGCTTTCTTCGCGATCGGTGTTGGCAATGCGGGCTTGATCGCAGAGATCGTATTCGCAAATGACACATTCGGATCTGCTGAACGGCGCGGCGAGCGATTCACGCACGGGGTGAATCGTACCTGCCAGGGCCATAAGTTGGCCATCGGCCGGGTGCGGGTTGTGTTGCGACCTTGTCAGCAGCGACCAGTCGCGCAGCGCAGTGCGGGCGTTGCCCAAACTGCCGAGGCAGAGCCAGACGAGCAGCGCCGCGATACCGGCCCCCATGTAGGTTGCCGGCGGCTCGAACACCGCGCTCAACCAATAGAAGTACGCCACGGCCAACACGGCGTACAGCCCAAGTGCGAGCAGGCAACCACGCAGCATCGTAGTGTTCGCTTCGTAGGGGAAGTGAGCGACGAGCCATCAGCCGCCTCTGGCATTCGGCGGCGTGCGGATCATTCTTGGGGCGGCTTGCTGGCCGCCCCACCGGTCGGGTCGCTGGACATCATGCGCACACCGTCATCCTTAACAAGCTTGCGGGTCTTCTTGTCCCAGATGCGCGTACGAACCTTGAGCCGGTGTTTCTCGCCGTGGCAATCAGTACAGACCTTGTCGGGCTTCGTTTCCTGGAACAGTTTGGCATGTTCCTCCTGGGCGCCGATCAGGTCCTCCTTGTCGTGGCAGTTGAGACAATAGGCGATGATCTCCGGCTTCAAGAACATCCGGTCCGGCGGTGTAATACTATCTTCGTCGCCGCTATGGTCCAGAGACTGGCCGTGGCATTTCTCGCAGCCAACGCCGACGGGTTGGTGGATGTCGGCCAGCTCCTCGCCGTCATAATTCGCATGGCAGACGTAGCAGTACGAGTTGTCGGCCGGCTCCGCGTCAGCTTTCGGCTTCTCGACGGGGCCGGGCTGAGGAGTCGGGCTGACCGGGCGTGCCGGCTCTTCCGCGAGGAGGTACACGACGGTCACAACGCTGACCAGACAAGCAACGGCGGAATAAACGCGATTGCGAATCATACGGGACGGCGGGCGATCCAGCCGGAAGCACAAGGAAAGGAACGGGTCACACGTATTCCCACTCTTTGAGCCACTGGTAATTGGCGGGCAGTCGCGCCCACATATCTGTCCCCCAACGCTGCAATTCCGCCCGCTCCCCCTCATCCAATTCCCGTGGCTGTTGAATGGCGGCCACCATGTTGTCCACCTGCTGCCGGCTGATCAAGCCGGGAATGGGAGCCGTCAGCGCCGGGTTGCCGAGAATGTGGCGGATCGTCACTCGCGCTCGCCGATCATCTTCCTGCACGTGCGGACCGTCCGGCGCACCATCGCCCTGGAAGATGGCGTTGCTGGCGAAAGGCTTGATTCCCAGCAGCCCCACGTCGTGTTTCCGGACGGCGTCGAACAGGCTGTCCACGGGGAGTTCTTTGGAATTGGCTGTGTAGGGCGTGCAGAGCACCTGGGCCACGTCGGGATATGTTTCAATGATCATCTTGGCCCACTTGCGATCATGGGTCGAGAAACCGGTGAATCGGCAGAGTCCTTTGCGGCGGGCCGTGTCCAGCGCCTCGATCATGGCGTCCAGGTCCGCCTGACTGTGCAGGCCACCGCGTTCCAAGGCCATCAACCGCCAGATGTCGGCGTATTCCAGCCGGCACCGCTGCAAACCGGCCTCGAACAACTCGACCAGCTTCTTTGCCGATCGATTCCCCGGTTCACGCAGTTCGCTGGCCGGATGGGAGTAGGCAAGGTACATCTGGTCACGCCGCCCTTCGAGCACCTTGCAGTAGGTCTCTGGTTCGGCATTGCCGGCGAAATCAATGAGGTTGATTCCGACTTCGATGCAACGCTCCACGACCTGTTTCCGGTTCTTCAGGAACGCCGTCATATCCGCGTTGTCTGCCGGACCGGCGTAGGGATCGATGCTGCCGGTGGCACGGATGACCTTGTCGATGCGTTTCCAATGCCCACCCAGGCAGACGGCCGAGACCCATAATCCGGTCTTTCCCAGCCGGCGGTATTCCATGCCCGGACTGTAACTGCGTGTATTGCGCACCTCGGCCGGAGCATCATCGGCTCCTGCCGCCACGATCCGCGGCCAACCGCTGCCGGCCAAGGCGCCGGCGGCGGTTGCCGCCGTGGTACGCACGAATTCCCGCCGATTGACTGGCGATGCAGACATGCTGAACGATCCTTTCTCGATTGGTTTTCTGAGAAGAGTCCCGGCAGTCAAGAAAAGCAGACCGGCGGCGTCAGAAGATACTAGTGGATATCCGCGGTTTCGTCCAGCACCGCGTGGCAGCGGTCTGCGGTTGAGGCAGGGGTTGGGTGATGGTCATGCGACACTCGTCCCGGCCGCAACGCTTGCGTCGGGTGCCGTTCTTGCGTATGGTCGCAGTGATCTGTCCCCCGATTCACGCAGGCCATTCCGATGTCCACAACCGATCATCCAAACCACGGCGCGGTTGTCGATGCGAAACTGCGCTGGCATCGGGAGCAATTGATCCCGCTGAGCAAGGAGGAACTGCTGCGCGCCGTGCTGGGGGCTGAGCTGTTTCGCGGCGAAGCCTGGGCTGCGTTTCAGCGCTGGTGCCAGTTGGTGGAGGCCATCGTTCATCACTGGTACCATCGGCGGCTTCTGCAGTTGAAGACTCTGTACGCTCCGTTCGATCCGGATTCGATTACCATTTCGGCCGCTGACACCAAAGCGGTTGAATCCGACCAGGTGATTCCGCGGTTGTTTGACGAGTTCTCGGAGCTGTTGGGCCGAGCGAACTACCGACGATTGGACCGTCACGATCTCGAATTGGCAGCGCGAGCCGCCAGCGAGTGGGGCGTGCGTCTGCGGGTGGACTTTCGTGCCTTTGAGCGGCTCGAGGTCTTCGTTTGCGGCGATGTCTTGAGTCAGCGGAAACGGCGTACGTGGCGCACGGGTTATCGGACCGAAGACGTGCTGGTTCCCGTCTATCAACGGCTGGTCGTGATGGCCCGCCTGCGCCAGCACCGTTGGCTTGACAGGCGTGTCGATCCCGACGCGGTCTACATCAAGATGTTCAAGAACATCCCGAAGGAGGACGTCGACATGCTGCTTCCGTGCTGCAGGTTCCGCATGACCGTGCTGGACCGAGGCAAGATCCTCCTGCCGACGGTGTCGGGGCTCGTGCTGGCGGCAGTCAAGATCATCAAAGGCGCGGTGGTGCTGGCCTTTGCCGGGATCTACGGGATTCTGATCCTGGTGGGCGGAATGATCGGCTACGGGATCAAGTCGTTTCTCGGTTATCAGCGCACCAAGGACCGATATCACTTGTCGTTGACGCGCAGCCTGTACTACCAGAATCTGGACAACAATGCCGGTGTGCTGTTTCGGGTGCTCAACGAAGCCGAAGAACAGGAGTTCCGCGAAGCAGTGCTGGCCTATGCGCTGCTCTTTGGCCAGGCAGGCTCGACGGGCTGGACGGCGGAAGAGCTGGATGGTGCTGCCGAGCAGTTCCTGCAAAAGGTCCTCGGCTTTCCGGTTGATTTCGAAGTCAGTGATGCGCTCGCGAAGCTGCAGCAACTGGGCTGCGTGGAACGCAACGGGGAATCGCGCTGGTGCGCGGTGCGGCCCGAGCGGGCGTGCGAACGGTTGAGCCGCGCGTGGGACGAGTGCTTCTAGTCGTCTGCGATTTTGTCAGCCGGCTGGGCTACTTCCATCAGCACCCCTGTCGGGTGTAATATCGCGGTACGGTTAGCGGTTCTTATGATCCCGACCCGTGCACGCTTACGAATGGACATTGGAAGTATGGCAGCCATAGTCGTTATCGTTTCCGGAAAGGCCCAGTCGTTCGAGCTCCGCGCCGGGGCGAATCAGATCGGCCGGCATCCGGACTCCGAGATTGCGATCCCGGAGCTGAGCGTGTCCGGCAAGCATGCGGTCATCCACAACGAAGCCGGGCAGTGCTTTCTCGAGGACGTTGGGAGCCGTAATGGGACATTCGTAAATCAGCAGCGTCTCTCCGAGCGCGTGCTGCTGAAGCACAACGATACCATTCAGTTTGGCGACGCGCACGCTCGTTTCGATGACCCGGCGGCGCGCGCGGCGCAGCCGGCGGGGTCCGGCGCTGCGGGTTCCTTGTCCGCTGCGCGTGTCGGCCCGCAACCAGGGGGAAGCCGCTTGAGTCTGGACGACTCTCCGCTGGCCACTATCACCGGTCAGATCGGGGCGGAAGGGCGCTTTGGCGCGTTGGCGACCAACCCGGAGGCGAAGCTCAAGGCGGTGCTGGAGATCAGCAACAGCCTGGCGGGCACCGTGGACTTGGACGCCATTCTGCCCAAGATCCTCGACACGTTGTTCCGCGTGTTCCGCTATGCCGACCGTGGCAGCATCCTGCTGAAGGATGACGCCTCAGGCGAATTGGTGCCCCGCGCCATGCGTCATCGGCGCGAAAGTCAAGACACGACCGTGCGGTTGAGCCGCACGGTGCTCAACAAGGTGCTGGCGGAGAAGACGGGGATCCTCTCGGCAGATGCGGCGGCGGATCAGCAGTTCAGTACCAGCCAGTCGATCGCGGATCTGAATATCCGCTCCATGATGTGTGTCCCGCTCCTGGGATTGCAGGGGGACGTGTTGGGAATTCTGAACATCGACTCGCAGAATCCGCTGGGCCAATTCACGCCGGACGATCTCGAGGTACTGATGGCTGTGGCCGGACAAGCGGCGCTCTCCTACGAGACAGCTCGGCTGGTGGATGTCTACGTGGAGAAACAGAAGCAGGACAACGAACTCGAAATCGCCCGCTCCGTACAGCATGCGCTGCTCCCGACCCGGTTGCCGAAGGCCGACGGTTATGAGTTCTTTGCGTCGTACGATTCGGCGCAAGCGGTCGGCGGCGATTACTACGATTGTTTCCTGTTGCCCGAAGGCAAGATCTGCCTGTCGTTCGGCGACGTCGCGGGAAAAGGTGTGCCGGGCGCGCTCATCATGTCGCGCATCTCCAGTTGCGTGCAGAGTACGATCCGCCACGTGCACGACGTGGTCGCAGCGATCAATGCCATCAACGATCACATGTGCGCGTCGGCGGTGGAGGGACGGTTCGTCACGTACGTACTGTGTTTTGTCGATACTCAAAACCATCAAGTGACGCTGGCGAATGCCGGGCACATCAGTCCTGCCATACGTCATGCCGACGGGACGGTGGAGCGCTTCAACGAGGACCTCGTCGGTCCGCCGATCGGCGTCGTTGATGGGTATCCCTACGAGGCCGAGACGCGCCCCTTGGCTCCCGGAGACCTCGTGGTCATCACGACCGACGGGGTGGACGAGGCGATGGACCCGCAGGGTAACCTTTACGGATCGGAGCGGGTTGTGGAGTTCGTGCGCCAGGGACCGGCCAAAGCTGACGAATTGGGACGCGCGCTGCTGGCTGACGTGCGGCGCCACGCCAACGGGCGCGCGCAGAACGACGATATCACGATCATGACTTTCGGTCGTAATCCGAACCAGGCATGAGAACATGTCCCGGTCCCGACGTGGCTTCTCGCAGATCGAACTGCTGGTGGTGATTTCCATCATCGCGATCCTGATCGCTCTGCTCTTGCCGGCCGTGCAGAGCGCGCGGGAATCGGCGCGGCGAGCGCAATGCAGCAATCACCTCCGGCAACTGGGGCTGGCAGTTCAGAACTACTGCGACGTGCAGAGCGGATTGCCTTCGGCCTTTGTGGGGTCGCCCCAGGATTACTGGCTGCCCAGCTGGTCCTGGTCCACCTTTCTCCTGCCCTATCTGGAACAGCCATCATTGGCGGCCGAGCTCGGCACGACGACGGACCGCTTCGGAGGCGGAAAGGACTTCGCCGAAGTGGCTGAAATCACGACGATCCGCCTGCCGGTCTTCACCTGCCCATCCGATACCGGGCCGCCGCGTAACTACTGCAAGAGCGGTTTCGCGAAGTCGAACTACCGGGCCATCATGGGAAGCGTGACGTCCCTGCGGGTAGGCTACCTGGAGCTGGCCGTTCAACCCAATGGGCTGTTCTTCTTGAATAGCCATATCGCCTACCAGCACATTACCGATGGGTCATCCCAGACGTTGGCCATTGGCGAATGCGAGCTGGATCCGTCCTTGCAGGGACGGCGCGCCGCCATCTGGCCGGGAATGCGCGGCAGGCGAGATGACGTTCTTTACATCAGCGATGCCATGTGGTGGCTCAATCGCGAACCGGAGTACTGCCTCAACGGCACGGCGGTTCAAGCCTTCAGTAGCCGCCACCCGGCAGGGGTCGGCTTTCTTTTTGCCGACGGCTCCGTGCGGTTTCTCGCCCCGTCCACGGATGGGGAGTGCCTGGAACGACTGGTAGCGCGCGCTGACGGCCAGTCTGCTGACGGCGTGTGATCAGGAACTGGGTCCGGCCTACAGCCGCCGATAGAGCCAGCCGGGAATGTGCATGCGGCGTTTGTTCAGAACGGCACCCAGCAGGTTCACCTGTGATTGTTCAAACAGCTGCTTGGCACGTTCTACGACTTGCACGCGCATGCGTTCCGCCTCGAGCACCAGCAGGACTCCATCGAGGCACTCCGCCACGGCCAGCCCAAACACGCTTTCGGTTGCGGGCGGCAGGTCCACGACGATGAAGGGAAAGCGATTGCGGAGCGACTCGAGGAGTTGGTCGAGCCCCGCCAGGTTGGCCATGTGGCGCGTCTTGGCCGTGCCGCGTCCCGCGGGCATGACCCACACGTTCGAGACAGGAGACCGGTGCAAGCAATCATTCCAACGATCGGGTTTCGCCAGTCCCTCAACCAGGCCTGGAGCTACCGGTACGCCGAGTCGTTCGGCTGCCGAAGGGTGGTCGACGTTGGCTTCCAGTAACAAGACCGAACAGCCGACGACATGCGTCGCGTACGCTGCCAGGTTGTGGGCGACCGTGCTGACCCCTTCGGCGCGCGCGCAGCTCGTCACCCCGATCAGACACGACGGTTGATCGGGCCTCTTGAGCGCCGCGTGCAGCCGGCGCGCCAAGGCTTCAAACTGAGTTCCCAAATCATCGTCACGGCGGGAACTGCCTGAGGACGCAAGCTCGGGACCGGAGGGCTGGACACGTGCCGAAATCATGGATCGCTTCCTGAGTAAGAACGAAGTTCGCGCGCCGGCGCCGTCGGTTTCGCCTGGACTGTGAGCACCTGCAGAAACATACGTCGCAATCGGCACGCGGGATTCGTTGCTTGGCCGGTTGTGCCGCCCGTAGCAACTGGCGCGGAGGAACCGCTTGTGAGAGACCTGGTCCCGCCACCTCCAGCCCAGGGCCGGCGGTGCGCGGCAATGCGAAGACAAATGGCATCTGCCGTAGCCTGTCAGTCGTCGCTCCCCCGGCACGGGGCCGGGGGCAACGATCGCCGAGGCATGCGAGAATGCCACCTCCGGCCTTGTGCCGGAGGTGCGCTGACTGAGCGGCTACTCCGAGAAACCATCGAACATGCCCCGCCACCTCCGGCCTATTGCCGGAGGTGCGCTGACTGATGCGCTGGAGGCCCGACACCTCAAGCCGATCCGTCATGCCCCCGCCGACGCGAGGTCGGCGGTGTGCGCCAATGCGAACACGAAGGGTATCGGCCGGTAGCCTGTCAGTCGTCGCTCCCCCGGCACGGGGCCGGGGGCGACGATGGCCGAGGCATGCGAGAATGCCACCTCCGGCCTTGTGCCGGAGGTGCAGTGACTGAGCAGCTACTCCGAGAAACCATCGAACATGCCCCGCCACCTCCGGCCTTGTGCCGGAGGTGCGCTGACTGAGCGGCTACTCCGGGAATACAGCGGACTTTTCCTCCTTCCCTTGCGAGCAGGAGCGCCGCTGGCACCGAGCACGATCAGAAAGGGGAGAAAGCACGGAGTATCCCCCGCGCGGTGTCAGCGCATTCAGGCCACGCGAGTCTGGCTGCTCAGGCGCCGCACAACGGGATCGTCGAAATTCACGAGTTCGCGCACGGCATAGTTCTGTTTGGACTGCATGCCGTAGTAGATGCGGGCGCTGACTTCACCCAGCAGGCCAAGGCTCAAGAACTGCAGGCCGGCCATCAGCAGGAAGACAGTGAGCAACAACAGCGGATTGCCCGTCATATCCACGCGGCCCAGGAATTTCATCGCGACCGTCCCGAATCCAGCCAGGAAGCCGCCCAGGCCGGCCAGCACACCCAACAGTCCAAACAGCTTCATCGGACTGGGAAAATAGTCGAGCACGTATTTGACGGTGATCAAGTCGAGTAGCACGCGTAGCGTCCGCGAGATGCCGTATTTCGACTTCCCGAATTGCCGAGCGTGATGCCGAGTCACGACCTCCAGGCAGCGGGCACCTCGCTGGTGCGCGAGAATCGGAATGAAGCGATGCATTTCGCCGTAGAGCTCCAGCTCTTGCGCGACCTCGCGGCGAATCGCCTTCAGCGTGCAACCGAGATCGTGAATGGGAAACCGCGTGGCGCGGGATATCAACCAGTTGGCCAGCAATGACGGCAGACGCCGGCTCAGGAATGCATCCTGGCGATCCTTGCGCCAACCATGGACCAGGTCATAGCCTTCTTCGATCTTAGCGACGAGCAACGGAATGTCGGCGGGGTCATTCTGCAGATCCCCATCGACGGTGATGACGATGTCGCCGTTGGCCATCTGCAAACCGGCCTGCATGGCGGCTGTTTGTCCGTAGTTGCGGCGGAAGCGCACCACCTTCAGATGATCGTCGGCTTCTGCCAGTGCCCGCAGCTGTTCGAAACTGCCGTCGGTTGATCCATCGTCCACAACCAGGATCTCGTACGTCCTGTTGGTCGCTTCCAGAACGTGATGCAGCTGGCGGTACAGAGCCAATATGTTCTCGCGCTCGTTGAAGATCGGCACCACAACCGAGACGTTCATGCTACGACTCCCCTGCGGCTACGTACGGATTGCGGGGCGGAGTCTAGGCCTTCCCCATGCCAGCGACAACACCAAAAGTCGGTGCCTTTGTGGTGAACAATCCGGGAATGGGGCACAGCTTTGCCAGCGTCAGCTTACCCAGCTTGCCCCAGCTAGCACGCACGATGGCAGCTGGTTCTGTCGACTGGTCGGGCCGAGGACGGAATCAGGCCACCCGGCGCATTGGTCGCTGGGTTTCCGCGGACTCGGTGGAGCACGCGAACAGGAATTGGCCATCCGGCCCGTAGAATTTGACTTCGCATTCCTCGATGAACCACGTGGCCCGGAAGCCGTCGCAGTTGAAACAGCGTCCGCAGTAGAAACCGTCGCGAATCAGGATTTTTTCTTCGATTTCTTCGGCTGGCTCACCGCGCTGCGATGCGAACGTGGCACAAACCATTTGGCGAATGGCGTCCAGTTGCTGGGCGTGATGCATCGGTAGCCTCAGGTGCGGCGGGTCGCGGAGGAAGGAAGAGGAATGCCTATACCATCGAATCGACCACCCGCATGCTGTTTCTTTGCCCGCGAGAGACTGAGCGGCACATCTCCCCCAGTTTGAACCAGCTTCCACGATCGATCGGCGGCCAAGGAATGCCCGCGACCAGCGAATAGTCGGCACTGTTGTGACAGACTTGCGGGGATGTGCTGAATGCTCTAAAAGAAACGCATCCAAGGAGTAGGGGCTCTGCCCCGAGGTGGTGATTTCCCATCCGTTTCACCCATTGAAGGAAACTTGCATGAACGTTGCCTCGATTGTGCCGTTGCGCTGGCTGGCGCTTGCTTTGTTGTTGGTGTCGTCACCCGGTTGGCTCTGCGATCAGGCCCGTGCCGCGGACATCCGCGAGTCGACGTCGCTGAAGTTCGCTCCCGACAACGTGGCGTTTTATGGCATGAAGCTGCGCATGAAGGAGCAGTACGAAGCCTTCGTCAACAGCCAGGCATTTACGACGCTTTCTGAACTGCCGCTGGTGAAGATGGGGTTCGGTTTCCTCACGATGATGTGGAACAATCCGTCCGACGAGCGTATAGCCGCCCTGCAGGCTGCGCTGCAGCAGGAAGAAAACAAGCAAGCCGTGGCCGTGATTCTGGATGCTCTCTCGCAGGAGTTCTTCGTGTTTGGCGGCGAAGGATACGGTGACTTGATTCGGTTCGCCAACGAGCTCAATGCGGCGCAACGTGAAGCCCAGATCGCAGCCCTGCGCGGCGAGGGGAGCAATGAAGAGATCCTGGTGGAGAAACTCCTGGAGAAGGTGACCGCGGCTCTCGACAAGGCGAAGCTTCCCTTCACGGTCTTGGGATTCCGCGTCTCGGATGTGGACCGTGCCCAGACGCAACTGGCGCGGCTGGAAAAGCTGCTCCAACAGGTTCTCGCTCAGCAACCCGAGCTGGCTTCACGATTGACCCGCGAGAACGTGGGTGGCGCGGACTACTTGACGCTGAAGTTGGACGGCACGCTCATTCCGTGGGAACAAGTCTACGATCAGGCGGGAGACAAACGCGAACAGGTCGAGAAGCTGGCGGAAAAGGTCAAGGGTGTGAAGCTCGTGTTGAGCGTGGGCCTGTGGAACGGCTACTTGATCGTGAGTTCGGGAGAGAGTACCGAACACCTGAAGCAACTGGGCAAAGGACCGCTGCTGGTCGACCGCAAGGAGATGAAGCCGTTGGCCGCCCACTTCGGCAAACGCGTCGCCGGAGTCGGGTACGCCAGCGCGGAGTTCCTGCGCACGATCAACAGTATGGAGCAGCAATTGAACGAGCTGGTCAGCTATTCCGAGCAACTGGTCCCCATGGCAGAATTGGACGAGGAAGTCGAGAAGGAAATGCTCAGCGACGTGCGCGAGCTGGCCAATTCGCTGCAGACGCATTTGCCGAAGCCCGGAGCCAGTTCCGGCATCAGTTTTCTGACGGACCGCGGTTTCGAAGGTTTCAGCTACGCGTGGGGTGAGAACCGCACAGTGGACGCATCACAGCCGCTGACGATTCTGCAGCACGCCGGCGGCACGCCCGTGTTTGTCGGCGCGACCCGCGGGAAGTACGATCCGCGCTGCTACGATGCGCTGGCCAAGTACGTCGGCAAAGCGATCTATTACGGGGAGAAGATCGCTCTCAAAGATGCGGACGACGACCAGCGAAAGCAGTACGAACAGGCGCGTGATGCCTTGCTGCCGCTCCTGAAGCGCCTGGGGGACGTCACCCGTGACGTCATGATGCCCGCCCTGAAGGACGGACAGATTGCGTTGACGATGGACACGGAGTCGACGAGCAGCCAGTGGCATATGGCCATGCCCGCGGCGCAGCAGGCGCTGCCTATGCTGGAAATGGCTCTGGTATGCGGCGTAAGTGATGCCGAAGCCGTCAAGAAGGCTACCGGCGAGTACTTCGCGATCGTGCAGGAGATGCTCGACAAGCTCCACGAAATCCGGCCCGATGACGTGCCCGAGATCAAGTTGCCAACGCCGGAATCCAAGCAGTTCGCGGCGGGAAGCGTCTACTACTACCGGCTGCCGCAACAGGCGGGCCTGGACCGGCAGATTGCCCCCAGCGCCGGCTTGTCGGATGAGGTGCTGGCCATGTCGCTGGTTCCTCGCCAATTGCAGCGCGTGCTCGAAACGGCTCCCTTGAAGCTGGATGGTCCGGTCGGCAACCTGGATCGGCCGTTGGCGGCCGCCACGCATCTGGACCTCGCCGCCTTGCTGAGCGCCGTTTCGCCGTGGGTCGATTATGGCTTCACGTTGGCCAGCCAGAGTGAAGGTGGCAACGCAGTCGGCGCGTTCCAACCGCAGGTGCAGACAGTCTTGAAAGTCCTGCAGTGCATCCGCCGCGTCACTGCCGTGACCTATCAGGAAGGCGATGCCTTGGCGACGCACTTCGAGGTGAACGTGCAGGACATGTGAACGTTGGCTGCGCGCGGCGCGGCAGCAAACAAACCGCGACACTGAGTGCGGGACGCGCGACCTGGCGCGTCCCGCTTTTTTTTCGAACCGGGCTACGGTTGCTGTGGTTCCGGAATCGCAGGCCGTTCGGTGTCAGGCAGCGCCTTCATGGTGACGTCGAATGTAATCCGCTGACCGTCGCGCATCACGGTCACCTTCTGTTGGGAACCAATTTCCTTGGTTTCGACGACCTCCTGCAGGCTGCCGGGCGAATGGACCGCCAGTCCCGCAAATTCCACGATGACATCGTCGGTCTTGACTCCGGCCGCAGCGGCGGGTGCGTCCGGAAGCACTTCCACGACCCAGACGCCGGAGCGGGCACCCAGCTTCAGCTTCGCGGCAGCTTCCGCGGTCAGCTCACCGATCTTGATACCCAGGTACGCGCGACGGACGCTGCCGCGTTCGATCAGTTCGCTCATGACCCAAGCGGCCCGCGTGCTGGGGATCGCGAAACCGACCCCCTGGTACGTGCCGCTCACGGTGGCAATGGCCGTATTGATACCGACCACTTCACCGTCGAGGTTCACCAGCGGGCCGCCGGAATTGCCGGGGTTGATCGCGGCGTCGGTCTGCAGCAACTGCCCGCGGCGAATGTTGACAATGCCCCGTCCTTTGCCGCTGATGATCCCGGCGCTCACAGTGGATTCAAGTTCAAACGGGCAGCCAATGGCAATGACCCAATCGCCGATCTCCATTTTCTCAGAATCGCCGAGTTGAGCTGGCGGGAGTTGCGCTTCGGTCTCGATGCGCACGATGGCCAGGTCGCTCATCTGGTCCTGCCGGATCTCTTTGGCTTTCACTTCGGAACCATCAGGCAGGCGAACGATCACATCCCGCGCACCGTCGACGACGTGGTTGTTGGTGAGGATCCAGCCGCTGTTGCCCGTGATGATCCCGGAGCCGACATTGCGGTTGGAGTCGTCCAGCTCGTCATTGTTCCGGCCTTCGTCCTCCTCACCTTGGGGCTGTTCCCCGCCGGGAGGAACGGGACGCGGGCGCGGCGTGCCGCGCGGTACCCGCGGTTCATCGAACAACTCCCGGAACCTCTGCAGGCGCGGGTCGTTTTCCGGATCGTAAAAGGAGATCACCGTGACCACGGCCGGCTGGACCTTCTCTGCCGCGCGGCGGAAAGCGAGTGACAGCTCCTTGGCATGTGCGATGGCGCTGGACTCGCTCTCCTGCGCCCGGGCCGTGTGCGGCGCCGCTCCCAGCACGAGCAACGCCAGGCTCATCACGGGAATCACCGAAGTTAACCTCTTCCGTCGCATCATCGTTTCCTCCTCGCAGTCTGGCAGAACCGGCGATATCGTTCCGGTCTGACGATCGAATTTGTGGTATGGCAATCGCCCCGGATTCGGAGTCATCCGCCTGCGGACGACAGGCACTCGAGTGTACAGGCACAACACGAATAGGGCCAGATGTCCGTTCAGGGTAAGCGCTCACGGGTCGGTGGGGGATTGGCGCATTTTTCGGCGTTGATGGTATGCCATCCGTACCCGACATTCTCCGAAAACATGGGCCGATCCCTGTCTCTTCACCGGCCCGTGTACGCTTACCCGTTCACGTACACCATCGCCACAGAGTGGCGACCAGGAAGGTGAGGGCAAAGCCCAGGGCGAGCGGCATGAACACCGAAAGCGCGGTCCATTTCGCGCTGCCGGTCTCCTTGTAGATCGTGTAGATCGTCGTGCTGCAGGGATTGTGGAGCAGGCTGAAAAGCATCAGGTTGACCGCGGTGAGTAATGTCCAGCCCCCCGCATCAAGCAGCGAACGGAATGTGGACTCCGAGTCGAGTTCAAACATGACGCCGGCTCCCTGTCCCAGGTCGGCGCCGGTTGCCAGAACCGTCAGCATCAGCACAGTAGGAATGACGATCTCGTTGGCCGGGATTGCCACGACATAGGCGAGCAGTATGACGCCGTTGAGTCCGATCAGCACTCCCACGGGATCCAACCAGGCGATCAGGTGTTCCGCGAGGCTCAAGTCGCTGATCTTCACGTTGGCGATCAGCCAGATCACCGCGCCGGCAGGCACGGCGAACACAACGGCTCGCCACAAGACAAACAGGGTCCGATCCAGAAGCGACGTGTACAGCGTCTGCCAGAGGTGGGGCGGCCGGTAAGGAGGCAACTCCAGGCTGAACGTGGAGACTTCGCCTTTGAGCACGGAGCGCGACAGCAGCCACGAGGCGACGAAGGTCAGCACGACGCCCAGCATGGCAATCCCGGTCACCGCGGCGGCGGCCACCAGGCCGGCCAGGTGTGCGGGTACCAGGGCGCCGATGAAGACCGTGGCGATCAGGAACTGGGTGGGCCAGCGCCCGTTGCAGAGCGCGAAGTTGTTGGTCAGGATGGCAATCAGCCGTTCGCGCGGGCTGTCGATGATGCGCGTCGCCACGACCCCGGCCGCGTTGCAGCCAAAGCCCATCATCATGCTCATCGCCTGCTTGCCGTGAGCCCCCGCTTTCCGGAACAAGTTGTCGAGGTTGAACGCCACGCGCGGCAGATAGCCGAGATCCTCCAGGAGCGTGAACATGGGGAAGAAGATCGCCATCGGCGGCAACATCACGCTGACGACCCAGGCGGTTGCCAGGTAGACACCGTCGATCAGCACGCCGCGCAGCCACCAGGGAAACCCCAGGCTGTCTGCGGCCTGGCGCAGCAGCGGGCAGATTCTGTCGATCAACAGGTTCGCGATCCAGCCCGATGGGATGTTGGCCCCCGTAATCGTGATCCAGAACATGACGGCAAACAGGAGCATCATCAGCGGGAAGCCCCAGATGCGGCTGGTCACGATGCGATCGAGCGCGCGGTCGAACGTGGGACGGGCGGTTTCACCCGCACGAGTCACGGCTCGGTCGGCAATCCGAGCGGCGTCGGCGTAGATGGCCTCCACCAGGTGTTCGTGCAGGTCGCCCGAGATACCTTGCCGCAGGCGGTAGGCGGTCAGCAGGATCTCGTCTGCTGGGGAAGGCCGGGTTGCGTTCGTGTCGTCAATTGCCATGGGAGGTTTCGATCCACGTATTCAAGCCGGCGCGGCCGGTGACTCCTGAGTCTCCTGACGGAGCAGATTCTCCAGCTCGCCGGCGCGCAACGCCGCAGCCAGATGGTCATCGCCCCCCAGCAGGCGCATGGCTACCCAGCGCGCGTTCGGCAGTTCCGGATAAGCCGTTTTGATTTTGGCAACCAGTTCATTCAGCGCATTCCTGATGGCGGGCGGTTCGCTCTGCAGTCGATGCGGGCGACAGACGATGTGCCCCGCTGCCACTTCGCTGATGGCCTGCAGCAATTGCGGCAGTCCCTGGCCGAACCTGGCGGAGGCGGCCACCACGGGAACCCCCAGGTCGCGCGCCAGCTGCCGATCATCCACTTGCAGGCCGTGCCGCCGCGCCTCGTCCATCATGTTCAGACACACCACGGCGCGATCCGTGATTTCCAGCACCTGCAGGACGAGATTCAAGTTGCGTTCCAGGCGCGTGGCATCCATCAACACCAGCGTGACATCGGGCTGACCGAACAGAATGAAGTCCCTCGCAATCTCTTCATCGAGACTGGTCGACAGCAGCGAATACGTGCCGGGCAAATCGACCAGCTTGTGGCGCTTGCCGGCATATTCAAATCCTCCCTCCGCACGGCCTACCGTCTTTCCCGGCCAATTGCCCGTGTGTTGGCGCAAGCCGGTGAGGGCATTGAAGACAGTGCTCTTGCCGGTATTCGGATTGCCGGCCAAGGCCACGACGTAGTCCCAGTTCTCCATGTTCACGCCGAGCTTCTTCAGATTGGCGGCGCGGTACAGGTTGCAGCTCGCACAAGCTGCCTGCGGGGCAACCGGGTTCTCAGGAGAATGGCTCATGGCGACGTGTCCTCTGCCGTCGTGATGCGGATCAGGCCCGCCTGTTCGCGGCGCAGGGCAATCAGGGTACCTCGCACTCGATAAGCTGTCGGATCGCCACCAGGGCTGACCATTTCCACTTCCACCGTGCTGCCCGGTACAAAGCCCAGGTCCAGCAATCGGCGCCGCTCGGCGCCGCGGCAGGCCGCCGTGAGCCCCAGCACGGTGCCGCGCTGGCCCATCTGCAGACGCGACAGGTATTCCTCGTCGAACAGGTCTTGAGCTTGGAGATTCGGCAACAACGCGACGGAGATGTTGTTCGCGAGAGTGGGGGCCAGGACATGCTCCCGTCCATCCGCCCAGAAACGAATCCTCTCGGGATTCTTTTCGAACACGTAGGCTTTCATGCCGGGGCGCAGTCCCTGCGCGGACAGCTGCGCGAATACGGCCTCCGGTTCGTCTTCGATGTGCTCGATCACCACGGGAAGGTCAAGGGGCGCGGCATTCAGCGGCTGACCGACATCGGCCTTCAAGTCTTCACCGACGATCGGGATCGTATCGCCGTGCGGGTCCCGCACGGGATGTCCCAACCGCGCGGCTAGCGCGTCCGCATCCGCGGGCGATAGCAGATGCTCCTGACGCTCCGCGCGATGGTGCCATTCGGATTCAGCCACGCCGGTCTGCTCCGCCAGATAGCTCTCCCAGAGGCGGTGCGCGCGGACGACGTGCAAAGCCAGTTCGCGGCCACTTTGGCGCAGGCGCAACCGGCCGCGATCGTGGGACACCAGCCCCCGCCGCTCCATGTCGGCCAGCAACTCGGCCGCCGTGTCGTTGCGGATCTGGAGCGCACCGGCCACGCTGTTCATCGACGGTACTTGCCCATTCACTTCACACTTGAGAATGTGCTTGAGCGCGTCCTCCTGGCGCTCGCGTGCCTCAAGTCGCCGCGCTGCGCGCCAGCGGTCCAACGCCCCCCATCGAGGCCAGAACAGCAGACCCGCAATGATCAGCACCGACGCGGCGAACAGCAGATTACCCATGCGAATCTTGGCACTCCGGATGGACCGCAATCACTCCCCGTGACGGCCCGTCGCTCGGCGACAAACCGGTCCGGCCCCCTGCGAATGCTGCCTGCATCGACTCGATCACAACGTCCTACCTCTCGACTCTGAACGGGTCGCACGCGGTCTTCGGCGGTCTTTCGTGAACTGTCCGGATCAGGACGCGGGTCCGGTTGCGCGCCGAGATATGCTAGTTGACAGCGGTCATTGGATCATACTACTTTACTTTTACGCACGAGAGGAGACGTTGCCAAGATGGCCGATGCCGATATGAATGAAGTGATTGAGCTGGATTCCGAGGTCGCACAACGGGAGAAGCTCGAACGCTGCCAGAGACGTATCGGTTACGAATTCAGTGACCTCTCGATGCTGCTGGCTGCACTGACCCACGCTTCGGGGGCCGAGCACCGGCTGGCGTCCAACGAGCGACTTGAATTCCTCGGCGATGCAATTCTGGGCGCCGTGGTCTGCGAACTGCTCTATCGGCAGTATCCTGAATACCTCGAGGGGGACCTCACCAAGGTCAAGTCCGTCGTCGTCAGCCGGCAGACATGCGCGAAGATCAGCGAAGCGCTCGGGCTGCACGAGTGCTTGATCCTGGGGAAGGGAATGGCACAGTATGCGGGTGTGCCGCCCTCCTTGATGGCTGACGTCTTCGAATCCCTGGTGGCGGCGATCTACCTGGACGGCGGCATGGAAGCATCGCGGCGATTCGTGCTGCAGTACATAGCCCCCGAGATTGAAATGGCCGCCGCAGGGGAATTGGGGGGCAACTACAAGTCGCTCCTGCAGCAGGTCTCGCAGCGCGAATTCGGCGGCACGCCGACGTATCAGCTGCTGGACGAAAAAGGCCCCGACCACGCCAAGTGTTTCAAGGTGGCCGCGCACGTGGGATCGCGCTCGTTTCAAGGCGCATGGGGACGAAACAAGAAGGAGGCCGAACAGCGTGCCGCGTGCAACGCCCTGTCCGAACTGAACAACGAGCCACCACCGTTCCCGTCCGACTGACAGTCGCTCAGGCAGCCGTACCCTCCCGCAACATCCGCCATAGACGGCGCACGGGAGCCACGTTCAGCGGACTACTAGCCTTCCGGCCGTAGGCGAAAAGATTATAGATCTCCGCCAATTGCAGGGCCTCACGCGTCAGCTGCCGCTCGCGGGCCGCAACACCCTGCACAAACTCGCTGGGGGTCTGCTCCGGCAATCGCGGATAACCTCGTTCACGCGCCCAGGCCTCAAATGCCTGAAAGCTGTAGCGCAGAAGTTCGTCCTGCGGCCAACGGTCCGCCTCACCGGTCAGAAATGGGTCCGGATAGTCCGCAAAAGGCCGCGGCGGCAGAGCAACCGCTGCCTCAGCGGACGATTCGTCAACGGCACTCGATCCACCGCCAAAGAGCCGCTGCCACAACTCCTGCAAAGACCGCAGGAAGTTCCGCAACGCAAGGAGGACCTGTTCCCGATAGCGCCACAGCAGATACGCGATGATTGCAATCGCAACCAACCAGTACAGCAGCCGCAGAAGTGCTCCAAAGGATGCGCCGACCTGCGACAGCGCCTTGAGCGGGTTCCACTGTGACGGGCTCTGCTGGGAACCGGGCGAAGAGGCCGGCTTGGCGGGCTCCCGAGTATTGCCTTCGCTCTGCCTTTCTCGTTCAGTGTCCGTAGCCTGCTTCCGATTGTTGGACGCCTCGCGATCCTGCCGCCGAGGTTCCGTTTGCTGCTCTGTCTGCTGATCAGCTTGCTGTCGCGTGGGTTGTTGCGTTTGCCGCTCCGAGCGCTTGTCGGATTCCGATTGGCCCGACTTTTCGCGAGACTTTCGCTGGGCGTTGGAGTCCGTCGAACGGGAATCTGCCTCAGCAGAGTTGCGGCGCTGCGACTTGCCAGACGAGGAGCCTTCTCGCTGTCCTTTTCCTGGGTCTCCCTCTAGTTGATCATTCTTGGCAGCCGAAGTCGGATCGCCTTGGCTGCGGTCGCTTCCGTCGTCCGACGAGCGGTCCGTGCGACTATCGGTGCGGCTGCTGGATGACGACGGGGATTGAGCGCTCTGGCCTGACGGGCTTGATGGGCCTGATTGGCTATCTTGACTGGACTGACCTGATTGGCTCTGCGATTGGGAATCACCGCTGCCCGACGGACCACCGTCTCTACCGTCGGCGCTCGACTGCTGACTTGTGGCCTCGCCCTGTTGTGCTCCGAGGCGATCTGCTCCCTCTTGGTTCGGACCGTCATTACCGAATCCCCAACGGGAAGTCCGCAGGTTATCGGGTGATCCGGCGAAGATGGGCAGTTGCGAAACCGAGTATTCCGGATTGCGGCGAGGCAGCAGCAGGCAGAACAGCAGGATGGCTACGATCATGGCCGATCCAATCACCAGCCAGGTGACGGCCATGTCGCCTGGCATGGCCAGTCGCCGTTGGCGCAAGTAGCGTCTCAAGCCCAGGAAGCTGGTGGTCAGCAACAGTCCCAGTGCTGAGGCGACGTAGATGACGAGCAGGTTGAAGACGTACCGTCGTCCTTCGACGTCGGCAGCGGGCACGCACCATTGGCCGAGCCCGAAAATCGGGAGTGCGGCCAGGGAAAAATAGACCACCCAGACACCCGGCGAATGGGGGCGACGCCGGTGCTCGACGAATCGTTGCCACAGACCCATCGCGGGCGGACCTTCCGCTCGAGCCTGATCCGCTCGCAGCGTTGTTCCGAGAGTATCCGCTTCGCTCGACTGACCGGGGCCTGTCTGCCCGGATGACGGCTCCGCTTCAACCCCGACGGTCTGCAGCAAGCCCTGGCCCGAGGCGTCCTGGGATTCATCAATCACGGTGCAGTCCCACGTCAAGCGGTCGGCACTCCACCAGATCAGGGCAATCAGTCCCACGCTGATAAGCGGACTCAAACCAGCCAGCGGGCCCTGGAACTGCACGAAGCGAAACGTGGCTGCGATGGTGGCGCCGGCGAGGGGGAACGCGAACAGCATGGAGTATTCGCGTCCTTCTTCAATGGAGATGCGGGCGATCAACACGGCGGCCATGACGAACATGGCCATGATGAAATGCAGCCGCGTTTCGAATTGCCCTTGATAAAACACTCCCAACAGGAAGTAGACCAGGCTGCCGACGAGCGTCATGATCAGCACGGGGCTGAGCGCGGTCACCATATAATCGGCAGCAGTAGGACGAGGACGGTTCATGCCTGTCATCTTACCAGAATCTGCCGGCAGACGGCGACGATCGACTCCTCGCTCCGCAAGTGATACGTGGGTATACCCACGGCCAGAAGCGGCCCGGAGGCCTGGGCAAAATCGTATTCTTCGTAGACGCTCACGATGGCGCTCACCGCAAAGCCCTGACGCCGCAATCCGTGGAGCGCGATCGAGACGTCGGGAGTGACCTGGGGCAGAACGGCCAATACCGACGCGTCGCGGGGAATCCGGCCCGTTGTTTCGGTAATCAGTTGCGGCAACGTCAGGCCGTCCGTCAATTCGACTCGTGCCAGGGTCTCCAGGACGCGCAGCAATTGATCGGCGCCGCGCCGCGTTTCGACGATCACGGGCCGCAAGCGCTCGCTGTGATCGAGCATACTCGCCGCCTGCCGCGCCGCGTCGCGCGTCCGCAGATCGCAGTCCCAGCCTTCCTGGCGGATCCGGTCAGCGGCATCGCGGCCGTTGGTGACCAGTCCCACTTGTTGACCCATTTCATAAACCGCGTTGGCGACCGACGCGGCGGCCGTGATCGCCAGCTCGCTGCGGAACGGCTCATTGCGGGGATCATGCGAGGCCTGATGGTAGTCCAGCAGCAGCGTCACGCCCGCGACGGACGACGGTTCGTAGACCTTGCTGTGGAGCACCCCCGTGCGCGCCGTGGCACGCCAGTGCACCCGGTTCAACGAATCGCCGCGCTCGTACTGCCTGACGCCGGCAATGCGCGTCGGGTCCTCATACAGGCGATGCATCATGCGGACTTCGCCAATCGGCCGCCGGGAACTCACATCGTATCCCTCCAGCGGCAACACGCGCGGATACACCAGCAGGAAATGGGGCTTGGTGGCCACGCGATAGCGGCGGTGCAGGCCAAACAGATCGCCGGTCTCGAGCACGAGCGGTCCGATCTGATAGTATCCGCGACGGTTGCACCGCAACTGGTATCGCAGGGACCGTGCCGCCCGCGCCGGCAGCATCGACAGTTGTGTGCGCCGGCCTTCCAGACCCAGCGCCGGCGGATCGTGGACCAAGGCATGGCGGGGCAGCAGATCTTCAATCAAACACCAGGCAATGGGAAGCGAACTGGAGTTCGCGACATTGACGACCACGGCCACCATGTCCCCTACGTCGGCGCTCAACCGATTGCATTCGCGGGTCGCCGTCAGGCTCTCCGCCCACCGCCGCGTGAGATAGCGGCTGAAGAGCAGTACCGCCAGCAACGCGTACATGGCATACATCAGCAGCCCCAGGTCCAGGACCAGAGCCACAAGTAGTATCAGGACTGCAGCGACAAGCCAATTCATGATGCCCCCCACGCATGACATCAATCCAACGTGGGAACAGCGATTTCGTCGATGACGTCCTTGACGACCTGCTCGGCGGTCACCTTGCGCAAGCGGCTTTCGGGCTTGAGTATCAACCGGTGCGTGAGCACGGGGGCCGCGATCCGCTTGACGTCGTCCGGTTGCACGAAATTGCGGCCGCGCACAGCGGCCATCGCTTGCGATGCTCGGAACAAGGCGATCGAAGCCCGCGGACTGCCGCCCAACGCCAGCTCTTCGTTGTCGCGCGTCAAATGCACGATCTGCATCAAGTACTGCCGCACTTTGGGGTCCACGTGGACCGTGCGGATGGCTTGCTGGCAGGCGACCAGTTCGACGCTGGACACGACCGGCTCGAGCTGGTTGACGGGATGGCCAAGTTGCAGAAGGTCCAGCATCTTCAACTCGTCGTCAAACGACGGGTATCCGAGGTTGAACCTCATCAAGAAACGATCCAACTGTGCTTCGGGCAACGGGAACGTGCCTTCGTGGTCGATCGGGTTCTGCGTGGCGATCACCAGAAACGGCGGCGCCAATTCGTGAGTCACACCGTCCACGGTAACTCGGCCTTCCGCCATGGCCTCGAGAAGCGCGGCCTGCGTCCGCGGCGTGGTCCGGTTGATCTCGTCCGCCAGCACGATCTGAGCAAAGATCGGCCCGGGTCGAAATTCGAATTCCGTGGTCTTCTGATTGAAGATGGAGGCACCCGTCACGTCCGTCGGCAAGAGGTCCGGCGTGCATTGGACGCGTTTGAAGGAGCAGCCGACACTCAGCGACATGGCACGTGCCAACATGGTCTTGGCGACCCCCGGCACGTCTTCCAGAAGGATGTGTCCTTCGCAGAACCAAGCCACCAGTGACAGAATCAACTGCTGCCGCTTGCCGACAATCACCTTCTCGACGTTGGCGATGATCTTCTTCGCCGTTCCCTGTACGTCAACCACGGCTTTCCTCGATGATGCTGGAAGACAGGCTGGGACGAACCCTGGACCAATCTTAACTGCCACGCTCGATGACCGCCATTGTCAAGTCCCCAGGTCCGCGGGGTGAATGGCACCGTCGTGCAGTGCCGAAGCGACGAGCACTCCATTGCAGCCGCTGGCCACCAACGACCGCACGTCTGACATGTGCCGCACTCCTCCGCCCGAAATCAGTTCGACATCGGGGAACGCCGCGCGAATCTCGCGGCAGGCAGCCGTCAGTAGGGGGCCTTGAGGAACTCCCACCCCCGCGAGGTCCAGGACGATCAATCGCCGAAAGCCGGCAGTCACGACCCGTTCGGCCACCTGGGCGATGGAGAGGCGACTCCACGGTTCGTGCGGTGTCAGTAGCCTTCCCTGTTGCAGATCGATGCTGAAGAGTGCCCGTTCAGGCCCAACCAGCTTGACCATTTCGTGCAACTCGGATGGGTCGGACAACGACTCGAGGCCAACGATGACCGCGTCGAAACTCGACCGGTCCACGTTGCCGGACAGCAGCGAACTCACGCCCGCGGTACTGCCTGTGCCGGCGTCCAACAGTAGCTGCAAACCCGCTGCCGCGATGTCGCGCAACGCCTCCCAGTTTGGCAGTCGTGCGGTAATGGCGTCCAGGTCGGCGACGTAAGTGCGGCGGAAGCCGAAGACCTTCCGCCAGACGCGGGCGACTTCGCCTGGCGCGGCACTGGCCGCCCATCGGCTCTCCACTCGGCGATATTCGTTGCGGCGGCCGCCGATGCCGCGAACCACCTCCCCGCCTTTCAAATCAATTACCGGAATGACGCTCATCGGAATGCACTTGTTGCTGACCACCAACCAGTCGGACGCTCGGCGGGACCCATGTTACGGGACGGACCCTGATCCTACGTCACGCGATCCCTCGCGGGAATGGGCAAGAACATAAGACGTAACACCTTTGTATATAGATATTTACGACAATAGACCCAGTCTGGCGTCCATACCCGACGGCCGGAAGTCGGGCCAAAGAGCCTCGTTCACATCTCTTTCGACGGAGGCGTACGGTGTGCCGCACGTCGGCGCGTCACGTTTCGTAAGAACCCAAGTTCGATCGTGAACCAGAGGTTTCCGGAGGGACTGGGCGTCTGATATGATGTGTCGCGGTGTGATGAGAATCACGGATTTGATTGATGGTGACCCCGGCGGGTAGAAGTCCTGCCGGCCGACTTTGGAGTGCTTGCATGGCGAAGAACAAGAAGAAGGCAGAGACGGTGTACCTCGTCTGCGAGGAGTCAGGCGAATACAACTACATTCTCCGCCGCAAACCGGGTGGTGAGAAGCTGAAGCTGAAGAAGTATTGTCCGCGGCTCCGCAAACATACGACGCACGTCGAGAAGAAGAAGTAGTCCCCGGTTCTCCTTCCGTCCCTGGTTACGGATGACATGGGCAAGCGCTGGCACATCAAGCCGCATGACACAGACCGTATCCTCGCACTCGAGACCACGGCCCAGCTTTCACCCATCGTTGCGCAGCTGTTGATTTGCCGGGGAGTCTGTGATCCGCAGGGAGCGCGGCGTTTTCTCGACGCCAAGTTGAGCGATCTGCGCGAACCGGAAGAGTTGCCGGGCGCGACCGAGGCCGCCGCGCGCATCTACCGGGCCGTTGGCGCTGGGCGCGACATCGTCGTCTACGGGGACTACGACGCCGATGGCATGACGGGCACGGCCATTTTGTATTTGTGTCTGCGAATGATGGGAGCGAAGGTCTCCTACTACGTGCCGAATCGGCTTGCCGAAGGGTACGGTCTGCATGCGGAGGTGGTCGAGCAATTGGCGCGCCGCGGGGCTTCGTTGGTGATCTCCGTCGACTGCGGTATCGCAAGCCTGGCCGCCGCCGAAACGGCGAAGCAATGCGGCCTCGAGTTGATCGTCACCGATCACCACGAGTTCGCCGACTCCCTGCCGGATGCCGCAGCCATTGTGCACCCTTGCCTGCCCGGGCATCGCGCGACCTTCCCGGGTTTGTGCGGCGCCGGGGTCGCATTCAAATTGGCGTGGGCCATCTGCTGCCATGCCAGCCAATCCAAGAAGGTCAGCGAGGGAATGCGGGGCTTCCTGCTTTCCGCCATTGGGTTGGCGGCTTGGGGAACCGTGGCCGATGTGGTGCCACTGGTCGACGACAACCGCATACTCGTGCGACACGGGCTGGTGAGTTTGCGGGAGCGGCCGAGTGTGGGTGTCCGAGCCTTGCTGCAGGTGATGAAACTGCACGAGAAGCCGACGCTCAGCAGTGAAGATCTGGCGTTCGGTCTGGCTCCCCGTTTGAATGCCGCCGGGCGGTTGGGTCAGGCCCAGTTGGGTGTGGAGCTGCTGACAACGGATTCAGCCGAACGGGGCCAATCACTGGCGGAGTACCTCAACCAGCTCAACAGCAGCCGTGACAGCCTGGAGCGCAGCGCCTACCTCGCGGCTCACAAGCAGATCAAGGAACGTTTCGATCCGGACCACGACCCGGCCTTTGTCCTGTCGGCGCCCGGCTGGCATCCGGGAGTGATCGGCATTGTGGCTGGAAGGTTAGCGGAGAAGTATCAGCGCCCGGTCATTTTGATCGCCGTGGATCAGGCGGGAGTCAAACCGGCCACGGGATCGGGGCGCAGTGCCGGCGGGTTGAACCTCCACCACGCGCTGGGACAGTGCAGCGAACTCCTGATCTCGCACGGAGGGCACGCCGCCGCGGTGGGACTGCACATCGACGAGAAACACGTGGATGGTTTTCGCAGCGCGTTCTGCGAGTATGTAGCGAGCCACAGGGCGACCGAAGACCAGCAGGCAGGCGTCCAGATCGATGCGGAAGCGATACTGAGCCAACTGACATTGAAGACCGTGGAACAGATCGAACGGTTGGCTCCGTTCGGCGCGGGCAATCCGCGGCCAGTGCTGTGTTCCACTCAAGTCCAGCTTGCGGAACCGCCGCGGACGCTGGGCGGCGGCGACCGGCACCTGGCACTGAAGATTTCCCAGCATAACATCAAACTGCGCGCCGTCGCGTTCGGGCAAGGTGACTGGCTCGAGGAACTCAGCCAGGTCAACGGCCCCCTCGACGTGGCCTATCGCCCAGTGATCAACGAGTACGGCGGGCGGCGGTCCGTCGAGATCCACCTCGTGGATTGGCGGATCGCTGAGCGCCCGGCACTGGCGCTCGACCGTTAAACGTCGCTCGAGAAACGAGTGCCTTCATGCACCAGATCGCCGCGTTCCTGATCGTGGGGTGTTCTCTTGCCGACGGGGTACTGGGTGCGGAGCTACCATCGCCCCCCGCCGAAAAATCTGCTGCGGCGCGGCCGAATCTGGTGATCATGCTCGCCGATGACCTGGGATTCGGCGACCTCGGTTGCTACGGGCATCCCGCCGTGCGGACTCCGTACATCGACCGGTTGGCTCGTCAGGGAGTGCGTTTCACTCAGTTCTACGCCAACGGCCCGGAATGTACACCGACGCGCACGGCACTGCTGACAGGCCGTTATCAGCAACGCGTCGGCGGCTTGGAGTGCGCCATTGGCACCGGCAACGTCGGGCGTTACGACGACGCGATTCGATTGGCGGAACAGCACCAACTCGGCTTGCCGGCCTCGGAAGTCACCCTGCCCAGGATGCTCCACGACGCCGGTTACGCGACCGCCATAATCGGCAAATGGCACCTGGGATATGAGGACCATTTTGGCCCCAACCGGCACGGGTTTGACCATGCGTTCTATTGCCTGGGGGGCGGCATGGACTACTTCCGCCATGTCGAAGATCCGCCCGCCTTCGCTCCCGTACTGCGACTCAACGGCCGCCCCGAATCACGGGCTGGCTACTTCACGGATCTCATCGGCGAAGAGGCCATCCAATGGTTGCGGCGACACACGTCGGGGAGCACGCAGCCGTTCTTTCTTTACTTGCCGTTCACTGCACCACACGCGCCGTACCAAGGGCCCGGCGATGAACAGGATGCACCTTTGGCGGCGGACTCCGAGCGCTGGAAACAGAACCGAACGGACCCGCGCGTGTACGCGGCCATGATCGAACGTATGGACTCTGTCGTCGGTCGGGTTCTGGCGACGATCGAGTCCACGGGACACTACCAGAACACGCTGGTCATCTTCACCAGCGACAACGGCGGTACGGTCAATGCCCGGCAAGCCGGACTGCGCGGGAACAAGGGCAGTACCTTGGAAGGAGGAATCCGCGTGCCGGCCGTAGTGCGCTGGCCGGGCGTGATCGAGGAGGCAACCACATTCACCCATCCCGCGGTCACGTTCGATCTGACCGTGTCGCTTCTACGGGCAGCGCGCGTCACGATCCCCACCGGCATAACCTTGGACGGTGTGGACGTGCTGAAGTCGGTTGCCGAGGGCCAGTCGCCTCCGCTGCGCGATCTGTTCTGGCGCCAGCGCCGCGGTGAGCGGACGTGGCGTGCCGTACGCGAGGGGGCACTGAAGTACGTTTCCGACACACGCGGACAACTGGCGACTGGCTACTTGTTTGACATGGCGACCGATCCCACCGAGCAGACAGACCTGTCGCAAAGCCGGCCGGACGACGTCAAGCGACTGCAGGCGAAACTGACGGCCTGGGAACAGGCCGTCCGGCCCGCCCGCTGACCCAAAGTGGACCGGTGAAAAATACAGCCTCACTGCCGCCGATCCATAGCCTGAAAGTCGCGGTTGTGTAGCGCGGCACTTTGGACCAGCTTGCGAGTCCGGACGCCGCGTTCAGAAGGAATCGGCTGCGACGCGCCCGAACGCAAACGGGGAGGGCGAGATGCTATCTCCCCTCCCCGTGTAGTCCGAAGCACCGCTCTCCGGCTGCAAGCTATTGACCGTAGCGCTGTTTGAATTCGTCGGTGCGCTTCTTGCGTTCTGCTTGTTCGGCCGGATCCATCTTGTTCAAGTACCAGCGGTGATTGGGTCCGTTGAGTACCTCGTCGAGCTTCTTCTGCAGCGCATCGGCGGCAGCGGTCTTGGCGGCGTCATTTGACGCTTTGCCTTCCTTCACCAGATGTTCGAGTTCGGGGACCATTTCCGAATAGAAGTGCTTGGCCACTTCGTAGGTGCCGTGCCAGTGCGTGTAGTCCGGTCCCATCATCGAAACGCCGTGCCGGGCGCGCCGTCCTTCGTGGTGCCAGATTTCGTACCAGGTGAAGTCCAGGGAGTTCGTGAATTCGACCGGCTTCATCAGCGGCTTGGCCAGCGTGTACAACTCGAGTCCCGGCTTGGCGAACTTGTCGTGATACAGCGTGATGAGGCTGTCGTATTGCACGTAGAAGTTATCGACCCATTGCTGTTCGTGGCAATTGATGCAGACGGTCTTCATGTTGTTCCGCCGGGTCTCCCAATTGACGGCGGCGCCCGGCAGTTTCATCTTTTCGTCGCTGACTTCCGGCCGTACGGAAATGGCAGGGCGATTGTTCCAGCTGATGCGCATGCCCACATCGTGCGTGACCGGCATGCCCGGTTTGGCGGGTTGGTCTTTCGTGGCCACTTTGGCGGGCGTGGCGCTCATGTGGCAGGTGGCGCAGGTCGGAGCCAGGTGGTAGTCCTCACCGACGATCCACTTCGACGAGTCCATGTTCAGCTCTTCACGGAATGCCCGGAAGGCGATGCCGTGCTTCGACTCGTAGTAGATCTCCATTTGCGGGTGGTCCGGTCCCATGTGGCACTTGCCGCAGTTGTCCGGATGGCGCGCCTGATAGGCGGAGAACGAATGACGGCTGTGGCAGGCGGAGCACGAGCCTTCCGATCCGTCGGGATTGATGCGGCCGATGCCCGTATTGGGCCAGGTGGCGGGATCCAGCTTGCCGCCCGGCAAGACCTTGATTTCGCTGCCGTGGCACTGCCAGCACCCGTTCACGGCCGCGGCGCTGTTGCCGTTCTGAAACGCCGGCGTCACCATGCCGCGGTTGCCTTCCACGACTTCCGCCAGCGTGTTGTCCAGCGAGCCGAGAATCCGAGCGCCCTTGGAGTGATGGGACTTGGCGAACTCCTCGCCTTCGCGAGCGTGGCAGCGCGAGCAGTCCTTCGGAGACACGATCGTGGCGATCCAGTATCCCTCGTGGTTGAACGCATCTACTTCGCCTTCCTGGGCGAGGTGGCATTCGAAGCAACCCACGTTCGCTCGATAGTGTTTGCTGTTTCCCCATTGCTGGTAGAGAGGCCCGTTGAGCGTCTTGTGGCAGTCCACGCACGCCTTCGTCTCCTTCGACATCTCCGGCAGCCCCCAGGCTTGCGCGTGCGCGAAAGCGCCGAGGCTGCACGACCCGAGGAACATTACGGCCGCGGCAAGCCGCTGCCTCGTCAGCAGAACATCACTTCGTTGCATGGTGGTCTTTCTCCCTCGCTGGACTGTATTCACGCTGTGGATGAGCGGGTCAAACCGCGGATTGGCGGAGACGCTTCGCGTACGTCACCTCGCCGGAGAGCACCGGAACGGAAACGCGGACAAACACGGTGTACAAGAGCAGCCCGAAGGCCCAGATGCCGAGGCAAACCAGGATTTCGTGCCAGGTCGGTATGTACTCGACGATTTCCCCCAGCGGCGTGGGGACGAAAGCGGGCACGATCATGCCCATCCCCTTCTCGATCCAGATCCCGATAATCGAGAGCAGGCAGGCCAGATTCAGCGTCTTCAGGCCCCGCGAGGCGGGCAGCATCAGCAGGATCGTCGCCAGCAGGTTCATGCCCATGGCCGTCCAGATCCAGGGCACCAGCGCGTGGCGGCCGTGTTCGCCGAAGTACAGGTACCGCGCCGAAGCCACGTGGGTCGAGTCCGTATAGAATTCGGTGAACACTTCGCAGAGTAAGAGAAACGCGTTGATGATCATCGCGACCTGCACAATCTGCCGCAGCGTCAACAAGGCGTCGTCGCTCACGATGTGGCGCGTGTAATGCCGCACGACCTGCAGTGTCAGGATGATGAACGCCGGCCCGGCGGCGAATGCACTGGCGATGAACCGCGGCGCGATGATGGCGGAGTTCCAGAACGGGCGCCCTCCCAATCCGACATAGAGAAACGCCGTCACCGTGTGGATGCTCACGGCCCACGCAATCGCGATGAACACGAAGGGGACGTAGAACAGCGCCGAGGGCCGGCGGCCGCTGTAGGCGGAATAGATCAGGTAACCGCAGATGTGCAGGTTGAGCAGCAGGTATCCGTTCAGCGCGATCACGTCCCACGTCAGCATGGACATGGGGAAATTGAATCGCCAGAAGATATGCATGAAGCGGTCGGGACGGCCCAGGTCCACCGTGACGAACAACAGGCACATGATGATCACGGCCACGGCCAGCAACTCGCCGAAAATCACCACGTCGTGCAGATGCATGTTCCGATACACGTAGACCGGAATGACCAGCATGGCCGCCGCGGCCGCCAGGCCGACGAGGTAAGTGAAGTTCGCGATGTACAGCCCCCACGAGACCTGGTCGGACATGCCCGTTGTAACCAGGCCGTGCACGAGTTGATGGCAGTACGCATGCAGGCCGGCCAGGGAGATCAGCGTCAGCACGGTCATCCACAGGTGATAGCGCCAGTCGCCGACGAAGCTCAGCCGAAAGCAGTCCCAGAGGAAGGTCGCATATCTTTTCATGCCGCGCCTCCCGCCGCCGGCGCGCCCACGGCGTCCCGATACCGAGTACCCCGTTCATCGAAGTAGTAGAAGAACCGCGGTATCGTCCCGACGTCCTCCTTCAACACATAGACGCGCTTGTGTGCGAGGATGTAAGCCACTTCGCTTTCCGGGTCGAGCACATTGCCGAACTTGCGCGACCCCGTCGGGCAGACTTCCAGACACGCGGGCATGCGCCCCGTGCGGGTGCGGTGCAGGCAGAAAGTGCACTTCTCCATGACGCCCTTTTCGCGCGGGCGGTTGGAGAGATAGCCCATCTGGGGATTCAGTTCCTCCGAGGGAATGTCCGGCGCCGTGAAATTGAATCGCCGCGCCCAGTACGGACAGGCGGCTTCGCAATACCGGCAGCCGATGCACCAGTCGTAATCGATCACCGTGATCCCGTCGGGCTCCTGCCAGGTGGCCTCCACGGGACACACCTTGACGCAGGGCGGCTTGGCGCATTGGTGGCATTGCACGGGCATGTAGTACTTGTCCGGATCGGGCACTTCCGGGCGGTCGTAGTGGTGATCGGAACTCTCCAGGTCGATGCTCCCCTTTTCCATCTCGAGCACGCGGATGTATTGAATCTCGGGAGCACGCGACTGGTTGTTCTCCTGCACGCAGGCGTGCACACAACGGCGGCACCCGATGCAGCGGCTCAGGTTCAGACCATAGACGAACTCCACTTGCTTCTTGGGCGGAGGGTCCGCCACAGTCGCCTTGACGTCGAACCGCCGAGCCACCTCGTCCCGGATTCGCTGCAGGACCTGCTCCTTCTCCGCGGCGGTCATCTCCTTGTAGTGCTTCTGCAGAAACTCCTCGACCGACGGCACGTCCCGGAGATCAAGGTGTCGCAATGGTGAAATCGCGGCGGCCAGGGCCGATGCACCGGCCACGGCTGCCACGCCGTGCGCCAGGAAGCCTCTCCGCGTCAACGCGCCTCCCGCATCGTCCGCGGCCGGCGGCTCGGGCGGCAAGTTGCTGGAATGCGACATCGCTCAGTCTCCCTCGCTGACTGCCGGACGTAGAGTGCTCTTCAGTCGCAGCGGGTCGTGCAATTCCAACTGCGGCCCGTAGTCCTGCTGGCCCATACGCAGCGTGCGCGGGCCGGGAGCAGGCTGCAACGGCTCAAAGGTCGGATGATGTGGATCGTGGCAGTCAATACACCGCAATCGCGTCTGCTCCCCTTGGCCCTTGTCCCAAAACCCATTCGTTCGCCCGTGCGCGCCATGCTGCCAGTCACGATAGACGGGTCCATGGCACTTCGAACAAACGCGCCACGGCTCATTCCAGGGTATCTCGCTGCCCGCGTCATCGACAAACGCGTCACGGTTCGTGGGATGGTGGCAGTTGAGGCAACGCGCATTGATCCCGTGCTCGAGATGGATTTCCCGATGTTGAGTCCGCTCGTGCGGAACTTCCGTAGAAGTCGGGATGATGATGTGGCAGCCGCTGCAACGGTAGGAGTAGACGGCCTGTTGGTACTCCGGGCGATCCTTCGGGCTCCGCACGGGCGTTGCGTCCGTCGCCCAACTGGGTGTTGTCGTGCGGGCCTCCACAGGACTGCGAAACGGCAGCAGATTGAGGAGAAGCAAGAGCGCTGCGGCGAAGAGCACCGCCGCGACCCAGTGCGACGGTAAACCGCGTTTGGTGAATTCCGATTCCGGCGTCAGGCTATCCATACGCACCTCGCCCTGCGTATCGGCTCAAACTCGTGGGCCTTAAGGAAGACACATGATAGCGTGTCCGATAAGGAGTCCAATTGATCTAGATCAATTCCGCGCAGTCGAATCCGTGCCAGCAAATGCGCCCGCCGAACCTGCCGTGCCGTCGCTCACCGCTCGGCTCGAAAACGGCAGTCCACCAAGGCCGACTATCGTAACAAATGGAAACACGACTAGATAGCGCCATTTTATCCAAGCCAGCGGCGACGCAGCGTTGGTTCGGCAATGGGAGCGCGAAAGGGCGAAATCGCGAAACAGACCAGCGCGGAGAAGTTGGGGATCCGTCGGGGGATGGAGTACGGTTCTGTCTCGGCGTCTGCATTTCACGCCTTCTTTCGCGCTTTCGCGTTTTCGCGATTGCCCGTGATGTTCTGCGAACACGGCACAGCACCGCGACGGCGAGGCGGCGCTGGTTCGGCAATAGGAGCGCGACAGCGCGAAAGGGCGAAATCGCGAAACGGACCAGCGCGGAGAGGCAACGGATCCGCCGGGAAATGGAAGCACGCTTTCGTCTCGGCGTCTGCATTTCAGGCCTTCTTTCGCGTTTTCGCGTTTTCGCGATTGCCCGTGATGGTCTGCGAACACGGCACAGCACCGCGACGGCCAGGCGGCGCTGGTTCGGCAATGGGAGCGCGACAACGCGAAAGGGCGAAATCGCGAAATAGACCAGCGCGGAGAAGTTGGGGATCCGTCGGGGGATGGGAGCACGGTTTCGTCTCGGCGTCTGCATTTCAGGCCTTCTTTCGCGCTTTCGCGTTTTCGCGATTGCCCGTGATGGTCTGCGAACACGGCGCAGCACCGCGACGGCGAGGCGGCGCTGGTTCGGCAATGGGAGCGCGACAACGCGAAAGGGCGAAATCGCGAAATAGACCAGCGCGGAGAAGTTGGGGATCCGTCGGGGGATGGGAGTACGGTTCTGTCTCGGCGTCTGCATTTCACGCCTTCTTTCGCGCTTTCGCGTTTTCGCGATTGCCCGTGATGGTCTGCGAACACGGCACAGCACCGCGACGGCCAGGCGGCGCTGGTTCGGCAATGGGAGCGCGACAACGCGAAAGGGCGAAACAGATCCGCGCGGAGAAGCCGAGACGCGGCTTTCCGACCAAGTTCACCGGCGGTCGTCCCAGACACCCCAGACTGCCAATTCAGTTGCGCAAAACGGACTCGTCCCGTTTCACTTGGAGCGGCGCCATTTGCTTGACGGAATTTGCAGTCACACGTACGGTCGGGACAGCATTTGAATGGCGATACTGCGCCTCGACTACTTCGGGCACGTGTGAAGTTGACCGAAGACCGCGGAAAACCGAAAACGCACAAACTTACTGGTGAATCGTTGACATTCGCCAACGGCCATACGTACACTGCCGGTTATCGTGACGAAATCATGCCTTCTTGGCACGCGGTCGTTGCACATGTTAGTTGACTGGCTGCGTTTGTGCTCCTCGAAGGTGCTGAATCAAATGTCCGCGCAGGATGGGCGTGTGCAACTGCGCGGGCTGTTTCATAGATCGTATGCGCGCGGAATGCAACGTGCTCTCATCGAACGGGGAACAGGTCCATGGGTATGCAACCTCGGCAGACACGGGCGAATCGTCTGAGAAAACAACTGAAGAAGAGTTTGCCGGCCAATCGGCGCAGATCGGAGCGCCGTTTGCGCCTGGAATCGCTGGAAGATCGCCGTCTGCTGGCGGGACCAGAACTCTTTGCCATCCGCCCGGACCAAGGGGCGCTGCTGCAGGAAGGCGACACGCTACACATTGCGCCGCGCGAGTTCAACCTGCTTTTCAAGGGAGGCGCCAACATTGATCCGGCGACGATTGCCGGTAATGTGCGATTGGTGCGGGCCAACGAGCCGGATGGTTCGGCCGTATTTGGCAACGGCAATGACGTGATTGTGGATGCAGGCTTCCTGGGATTCGCTGATCCCACGAACCGGAATCAGATCGTGCTGCGGCCCGCGTCGTCGGCGCAACACAATTCCGTTTCCAGCACAACGATGTTTCCCAATGACGTATATCGCATCGAGGTGTTGGGCACATTGATGAGTGCCGCGATCCCGGGACCACCTCCCACGCCGGCCTACCCGTTCAATAACGGCAACGACTATCACCTGGAATTCAACCTCGATTTGGGGACCCAGGTAGTGGCGGTCGTGCCGCAACCCATCTCGCGCACGGGTACCGTTCTCAGCCAGAACCGCCGGGAAATCGGGGTTCATTTCGACGACCAGGACTTGAATGCCGGCCAAGCGGACGATCCGACTTTCTATCGCCTGGTCAACATGGCGTTAACTTCAAACGAGACTGGCGGCACGAGGGACCGGATGATACTGCCCGCCAGCGTCGCGTACAACGCCAGCGCCGATACGGCCACGCTGACGTTCGCCAGTGACATTCCCGAGGGCACATATCGTCTCGAAATCGGGCACTCCGATGAACCGAACAACACCCTGACGGCCGCGATTGGCGTCGGTACGCTGTTCAGCAATTCGCCGCTGAGCTACCTGGGATATCTCGGTGACGACACGGGCACGAGCACAAACACCGCGGACGTGGATACGTACAAGGTGAACCTGCGCGCCGGAACCAACCTCACCGTAACCTCTGCGCCCCGTGAAGCATCCTTGGACACCAGGCTGCGGTTGTTGAATTCCGCGGGAACGGAGATCGTGGCCGTCAACAATGGTGCCGCGGGAGCAATGGATACGTTGAACAGCGCTGTCGCCCTGGCTGGCGACTACTACGTCGAGGTCTCCGGCACGGCCGGGTTCGGTTCGTATCAGCTGAACATCAGCAGTACCACGGCCACTCCCGGCAGCGATGTGAATTCGAGTTTCTCGCAAGCCGCGGCCAATGCCAACGTGGGAATCCTCGGCGCCACGAAACTCACGATCCCGGGCACGATTGCACCGCAGACATTGATGCTGCCGCAGTATCCTGGCAGTCTGGATGAACCGGGACACCGCGTGATTCAGGCGGAGGCTCACGTTGACGGGGACTTTGGCATCCTGCCTGTCGTCCCAGCGTGGATTCCCGAATCCACCTACAGTTTCCCCGCGACGATCGGCACGAATCCCCAGGGCCAGCCGTACCTGAACCTGATTACTCCCAAGGAAAAGCAACTGGTTCGCGAGATCTTCGATGTCTACGCGATCTATGCCGGCATCGTGTTCCGCGAAGTCGACAGCGGCGGATTCTGGATTGCCAAGGGGGACCTGCGCGCGCTGGATCCCGCCGCGATCAATGGTCCCGGTGGTGTCGGCGGCTTGGGCGGCGGCGGCGGTGTTGTACTCGACGCTCTCGAAGGATGGACGAGCGATGTGTGGAACGGAGACTTCTTCCACACGATGTTCCACGAGATCGGCCACGCGATCGGACTCGGTCACGCTTACGATGTGCCAGCTGTCATGAGCGGCAGCATGGTCAATAGCGTCTATCCAGGCGATGCGGACATTGTGCATCTGCAGCGCGTGCACCGGCCAGATGCGACAGACATTGATCTTTATCAATTCACGCTGGAGACCAGCGGTCGTTTCAATGCGGAGATCGTTGCCGAGCGGCGGTCCCTGGCCAGCCAGCAACTCAATTCCGTCCTGACGCTGTTCAATTCCGCTGGGGATGTGATCGCGCGCAACGATGACTACTACGGCAACGATTCCTTCCTGGATCTGCAGTTGGACGCCGGGACGTATTACGTGGGTGTGACGAGCACCGGCAACGCGGATTACGATCCGAGTATCCCGGACACGGGATTCGGCGGGACGACGGATGGCGACTACCAACTGGTGCTCAGCTTTGCCACGGAGGTGGGAGGCGCAGCCCTCACCGATTCCGCTGGTACGGCGATCGATGGCGACGCCGACGGCAGGGCTGGCGGCACGTATCAGTTCTGGTTCGAAAGCAGCGACCGGACGATCTTCGTCGATAAACTGCGCGACACCACGGTAAATGTCGTCGAGGGTACGGGTACAGTCGGTGACCCGTTCGATACGATCAGTGCCGCGTTGGCACACGCGGCCAATCGCATGATCGTGCCGGAAACGGCCAGCGACGCGTTCAGGGATGGCGACACGATCACCATTTCCGACGGTATCAATTCACCATTCACCTTCACCTTCGATTACGCCGCCAAACTGGCAGCACCCCTGGCGATCGGTTCCAACACGCTCACCGTGGACGACCGCGCCCCATTCCCGGCGTTCCCACCGAACTTTGTAATTCACGTCGGTTCTGAAGCCTTCACCGTGACCAATGTCACTGGCAATCAGTTCACCTTGTCGTCCAACGCCACGGCAGCGCACCCCGCTGGCGAGAACGTGGGTAACGGGCCTTCGCAGCCCGCCCGGTCGATTCCGTTCCACAAGAACGACACGCCCACCGACTTGGCGCTAGCCATCCGCAATGAAGTCAACGCGCAGATCGGGGCGATTGCACAGGTGTCGGGGCGCGAGGTGAATCTCACGCCGTTGGCCGGTATGACCTTGACGCTCGACGTCTCCGGCACGCCCGCGCTGTTGCTCACGCCCAACCTGGTGCGCATCGTGGGCAATGGTGGGTTGGACGGAGACCTGAGCACCCTGAACGATAACCGTCCCTACCTGATTGGGTTGAACAACTCCAGCCTGGCGTTGGCGGACGGCAGCGATTTCCAGGTGCCCCAGGGAACCACCGTCATGATCGACGGAGGGGCCTTGTTCAAGATGCGCAAGGCGAATCTCGACTCCGGATCGACCTCCGCCACAATTGACCGCAGCGGCGGCGCCATCCAGGTGCTGGGAACGCCAGTGAATTCCGTGTTTCTGCGGTCATTGCGTGACAATTCCGTCGGCGGTAACAGTGCCGGCGTTGGGCCGACTGCCGCCGCGGGGGACTTTGGCGGCATCGTCTTCCGCGACGACTCGGACATGGAAGACCAGCTGGCCTACCTGAACTTTGTTGGGCATGCCAACATCACGCACGGCGGCGGCAAAGTGTTCGTGGACTCGTTGGAGTCCGTCTACAATCCGGTGCACATTGATGAATCGCGGCCGACCGTTCAGTTCAACGTCATCCAAGGGAATTCGGATGCTGCAATCTCCGCCAGCCCGAACAGCTTTGATGATTCCGACGGGCGCCTGGGGCCAGACGTGCACGGCAACTTCCTGGTGAACAACACGGTCAACGGCCTGTTCGTGCGCATCGAGACGTCCCTGGGCGCGCTGATCGATCGGCTGGATGTAAACGGACGCTGGAACGATACGGATGTCACGCATGTGCTCACGGAGAGCCTGGAAATCTCCGGCAATCCCGGCGGTCAACTGACAACTGGCGGCGTTACCAGCGCACGCAGTGCCGGACGCCTGCTGGTGGACCCCGGCGTTGTGGTAAAACTGGGTGACGCCCGAATCGAAACGGTGCGCGGCCAGTCGAATTTCATTGCCGAGGGAACCGCCGATCGCCCGATTGTGTTCACGTCCATCCGGGACGATCGCTTCGGCGGCAGCGGCACGTTTGACACTTCCGGCAACGGCACTAGCTCGGGTGTGGCGGGCGACTGGGCGGGTATCCTGCTGAATCACGCCTCACACGCCAGCATCGACCACGCCCGCATTGCCTACGCGGGAGGCGACGCGCCAATCGAAGGCGTGGCGGACGACTTCGACGCGATCGAAGTGCATCAGGCCGAACTGCGGCTGGCGAACAGCGTGGTCGAGAACAACGCGTCCGGCGGTTCCGCCACGTCGCGCCTGGGCCGCGGCAGCGTACCCCAGGCTACGATCTACGTCCGCGGCGCTCAGCCCATCATCGTTAACAACGTGTTCCAGAACAACGCCGGGGAAGTGCTCACGATCAATGCCAATGCGCTTCGCTCAGACGTGAACCCGGATCTGGGACGCAGCACCGGCTTCCTCGACGCTTTCGATACGTTTGCGGACAATCATGGTCCACTCGTGCGGCTGAACCGGCTCAGCAACAACGCGATCAACGGCATGGAGGTTCGCGGGGAGACGCTGACCACCGAAACCATCTGGGACGACACCGACATCACGCACGTGCTGCGTGGCACCGTCACGGTCGGCAACCACCATACTTACAGCGGCGTGCGCCTGCAGAGCAGCAACACGGAAAGCCTGATCGTGAAGCTGAGCGGGGGCTCGGCGGGGTTCACGGCCACCGGCAACGGCCTCGAAATCGAGGACCGCATCGGCGGCACCGTGCAGATCATGGGATCGGTAGGGCATCCGGTCCTCCTTACCTCGTTGGCCGACGACACCGTCGGCGCGGGATTCCAGCCGAACGGCGGCGCGATGCTGGACACGAACAACAACGGCACGACAACGAGTCCAGCTGCCGGTAACTGGCGCGGCATCCTGCTGGACCGGTTCAGCAACGACCGCAATGTGGAAGTGGTTCGTGAGACGGAGAACGTGCTCACCAACGCGACCGATGTGAATTGGCTGCCCACGGCGGCGCAGTTCCTGGGAGTGCTGGCGTCGGACAAACGTGATTACACGGATGCCCAGGAAGTCCGCAATCAGAAGGGGGGCGATGAGAACAGCCGGCTCGGCTTTGAGGTACACGGCTTCATCAGTCCAGACGACCCGACCGACGTCGACGTCTACAGCTTTTCCGGCACCGCCGGCACGCGGGTGTGGTTCGACCTGGATCGCACCGATCCCGCGCTCGACCCGATTCTGGAGCTGGTCAATGTTTCCGGGACATTGCTCGCGCGTTCGACGGACATGCCCGAAGCGGTGTCCGGCTCGGGTCCAACGGGTTCCGCGAATCCACAACCACTCAAAGTCGAACCGCTTCTAGGCGACGACTACTACAGTCTCAATCGGCTTGACGCCGGCATGGCGCTGGTGCTGCCGGGAACGGCCGGCACTCAAGGCACGTACTTTGTCCGCGTGCGCAGTACTCCGCCCTCGGGCAACATCAACACACTGAAAGGCGCGAATGCCGGCCAGACCACCGGCAACTACCAGCTGCAGATCCGGCTGCAACAGACCGATGAGAAGCCCGGCTCCACCGTCCGCTACGCGGACATCCGTTACGCCGACGTCGCGATTGACGTACGCGGCCTGCCCGCCCACTCGCCGCTACTCGGGGAGAGTGCCGAGAGCGGCGCCAACAACGACTTCTTCGGAACCTCGCAGCAACTGGGTAACCTCCTGGCCACCGACATCGCCGCGCTGAATGTCGCGGGGATAGTGAACGTGGCATCGAGCGGCGCGGACGTGGATTGGTACACGTTCGATCTGAACCACATTAACATCCAGTCCCTTGCCGGCGTGAACGCGCTCGGTAAGACGGTGTCGCTGGTGTTCGACCTGGATTATGCCGACGGTGCCGTGCGCCCCGACGCGACCATTGCGGTGTTTGACAGCGCTGGAAGTCTGATCTTCGTGGGGCGCGAGTCCAACGTTGCCAACGATCAGCCGTTACCAGGCGAGGGATCGGACACCGACGATCTCAGCCGCAGTTCCTTTGGAACGCGCGACGGGTTCATCGGCCCCGTGCACATTCCGGTTGGCACGCCCGCCGGCGGCAAGGAACAGTATTACGTCGCGATCAGTTCCGACCGCATGCAGCCGACTGTTCTGAACGCCTACATCAACCCCGATGTCGTCGGGTGGGCTGGCGACCTGATTCGCCTGGAACCGGTGAATTCGGTGAAACGCGTCGTCGAGGACCACATGGGGTTTCAGGGCTACCGTTCCCAGGGGAGCCAGGTGAACCCGACGAATTCGACGAGCATGATAGATCTCACCCAGACGAACGCCGCCAATGCCAAGACTGTCCTGGATACGCACGTTATTCCGTTCCAATTGAAGGACGTTGCACTCTACGTAATCACTGACGCCGCTGGCTCGACCGGGGATGTTCTCTACACGGCGAATCCTTTCAGCGGTGGGCCGCTGGTAACACGTGTGACTCCCGCGGGTGGCGAGGTCTCCAGCGGCAACAGCGATGTGCAGGACATCGTAATGCGATCGGACGGTGTGCTCTATGGCTACGCACGAGCCGACAATGACGCTGCGGTAGTCGGTCAGCGAGTGACCGTCAACATGGAGACGGGGCAAGCCACCGGCGCGGCCAACGACAATATACCGGATCGAAGTCCCACACCCAACGTATCGAATACTAACCCCAACAATCCCCAATTCAGGGATGTTGCGACAACGGACGACGTGGATGCCTTGACCTACAAGCGGCTTGGCAGATCGGGCAGCCTCGGTTCAGCACCGAACTACGACTTGTTCTATGCAGTTCGGGAAACCGACAGAGGTAGCGCCGGGCTGCGGAATTCGAAGTTGTATCGAGCCAACGCGGATAGCGGCTCCGCGGCGCGTGCGGCCAAATCGGGCGTAGACAACTATTACGGCGAAAGGGGTGACATCCAGCCGACGGGGGTGTCGTTCGCCGGAGTTTCAGTGACATTTTCCGATACCGGAACCCCTCCCGTCACTGGTACGGTCCGAGTGGAATCCAAGATTCCCGGCACAGCCGGCAACTTCACATTGACTATTCAACGCTCGGACAACTCGAACGCGATTATCGGAATTCCGACGGCGAACAGCCTGACAGTGCGACTCGACACGAATCCAAACGCAGCGCCCCAGGATCTGATCGACCTCATTAACAACGACGCAACCGCTCGTCAGTTTTTCGTCGCTGCTCTCACGGCTGGATCGATATCGGTAGGCGCCTCTGGCGGTCCGAGCGACGGCCAGACGCTGAATGGTACGGGGAATAACGGCAGCACCAATTTGACCAACGGACTCGTTGGTTTGCCTCTCAATGGTCGCGTGACGGGACTCGCCTTTGACCAATTCACCAACGGTACACTGTACGGCGTCACGACGGAAGGCGAGTTGATTCAAATCAACGACACCACAGGGGCAGTCACGAGGCGACTGGACTACAAGGGTCTCCTGGGTGGGTCCCCGTGGGACTTCCAGGGTCTGGCGCTGGGACCGCAGAACATTGATGCTGGCAACGATGGAGTCGGTGACTACAGCCGGACGCTCTTTGCCATCACCTCGAACGGTACTCTCTACGCGATCGACTCTCAACTAGCAGCCACGGTGGATGCAAGCAACGCCTCGCAGGTGGCCAGCACGTTAAGAGCCGTTTTCGCAGACGGCCCGGACCCCGGTACCGCGCTGGACTCCAGCAAACAAATCACGGGTCTGACCAACGCGGTCGGCTTGGCCTTTTCGCCGTTAGATTTCAACCTCTGGCATCCCACGCTGAAACGTGGCACCGACACCGGCCATGGAATCAATACAGCGCCGGATAATAGCCGCAATCCGAGCAACGAAACACGCACCATACCCGACCCCGGACGTGGTACCTCGGCCATACGCGATATGAATGAAGGAGTTGGAGGCGCCAGTTTCTATTTTGGTCTCGAGCAAGTTCAGACCACCATCAATAGCTCAACACAGGCATACGTGCAGTACAAGTCCGGTACAAATGCCCAACTGGGAATCATGGACCAGGAGGTGCAAAGCGACTTGAGCAGTAATGCGGCAATTCGCAACACCTACAACCTGCCCGCGGGAGCGCTCGGTAGGCTGCAAACGAATTCCTTCAGTCTGGCTGGCTACGTTCGCGAGGATAAACCGACGCTGTATTTCAACTACTTCCTGCAAACGGAGAACTATGGCGCGGAGACTGGCGGCTCGACGATAGGCTCTGACGGCAACAATCCCTTCCGGGACAGTGCGCGGGTTTTTATTTCAGCTGACAACGGAGCAACGTGGGAACTGCTGGCCACGAATAATTCACAATTGAGCGCTGGGGACATCAACAACAACAACGGGCAGGCCGAGCTGCCCAGCTTCCTTTCGCACAACAGCGACGCCGCGCTAAACAGCGACGGCGCCAGGGTACGGAAATGGCAGCAGGTACAAGAGCTGTTTGACAACACCGGCCAGTGGCGACAAGCACGCGTGGACCTGTCGGACTACCGCGGGCAAAGCAACCTGCGACTCCGTTTCGATTTCAGTACCGCGGGCTCGATGAATGACGCAACGCTCACGATCGGTGGCACTCGGTCGATTGACGGCCAGGCTGACCCGGCTCATCCGACGAATTCGAGCGCTGAGTTCGGTGAGTACCTCAGTACCGAGAGATCGATTCGTAGCACCAATAACCAGTTCGAGGGTTTCTACATTGACGACATCATCGTGGGGTTCGCGGAACGTGGTGAGATGGTGACCGCGTCGCTGCAGGACCCCAACTTCACAGACCGGCAGGCGTTCCAGGGTACGGGTGGCAGGCGATCCGGCAGTCGCGAGAACGATTCCCTGGTTCTCCCCGAAACGTACACGGGCGAGTACCAGTTCGAGGTGCGACGAGCGGGCGAATACGCCGGTCTGAATGACGACGGCACGATCAACGTGGGCACCACGTTCGATACGAACGACCGACACATCGCCGCGCCGATGACCCTGGTGACATCCTACGATTTTGAAGCTGGAATTCCCGGTGCGTTTAGCACTCCACCGACGCGTTCCGTCACCGTCGCCGGGACCACCATCAACTGGACGCCGCCTCTATTCGAGGCGCCGTGGACGTTCAGCACGGCACAGCCTTACCGTGGCAGCGGCGCTGCGCGAGGTGGTACCGACACAGCATCTGGTCTGGAACTTATCAGAACGTACTCGCAGGCCGGTGCGGTGAGGTTCGCGTACAAAGTCGTGGACAACTCCCCGACCGGCTCGGAGAACGACGGGTTGATCTTCTTCATCGACGGCATGCCGCAGGTCGTGCGTTGGAGTTCGGGCGACTCTTCACGCCCCATTAACCCCTACGTGGCATCCGGTGACGTGGACTACGTTGTAGCGACTTTCGGTGTCAGCAGCGGGCAACATGTATTCACCTGGGCCGCCGCCAACAGCGATGGTACCAACCCGCAAGTCTACATCGATGACGTTCTCATCTACGAAGGCGGGACGGGACTGCAGGGCGACCAGAACAAGACCCGGGCGCAGGGCCAGCTGATCATCGACTCGAACTTCATCACCAACACGCTCGGTGATGCCGTCAACGTGCAAGCGGGAGCGGCCGATGCCTCCGGCAACGTCCCCCACCCCGGCTCGCTCATCAACTTCCACCCGAGGAATCTCACGCAATGGGCACCGGGCGTGGTGATTCAGAATAACGTGATTGCCTGGGCTGGCCTTGGCTCAGGGGGCGGCAGCGGAATTCGCTTCTTCGGGGACACGTCCGGGTCGCCATCGCCACCCATTCCATTCGGCCGCCTTGTCAACAACACGTTCTACGGCGGCAATCGCGTGGGTACAGGGATTACGATCGACGCCTCCACCAGCCCCACCGTGATGAACAATGTGTTCGTCGGGCTTGATATCGGCATCTCCGGGGGCACGGCCAGCGGCGCCGTGGTGCGTTCGAACTTCTTCCAGAACAACAATAACAACGGGACCACGGGCACCGAGGTGTTGTCGGGCGGCAACTCCGGTACGCCGTTCAAGAATCCCACCGCAAGGAACTTCTACCTCACGTCCGGGTCGCTGGCCATCGACAGCTCGTTGAATACCTTGCAGGACCGCAGTAACTTCCTGTCGCTGAAGGACGTGTTGGGCATTCCCGCATCCCACATCGTGGCACCGGACCGAGACGTTTACGGTCAATTGCGCGTGGACGATGTGAATGAAGACCCACTTGGCGGCGGATCGGCCATATTCAAGGACCGTGGGGCCGTGGATAGGTCCGACGTGGAGCAACCCTATGCTCAGCTGATTCTGCCGCTCGACAACGAGCTGGGTGCAGACCTCGACCCCAATGCCACGGTGGTGTATCGACAGAATCTGTTTCTGGATCGGTTCTCGGTCCTGCTCAGCGACGGTTCCGGTCCCAATTCTCCGTTCGAAGGAACGGGTGTTGATCCCACCACGGTCAATGGCAGTACCGTCAAGCTCAGCCGCAACGGCGTCGTATTGACCGAAGGCGTTGATTTCGTCCTGGGATACAGCGCGGCCAACAACATGTTGCTGTTGACGCCACTATCGTCTCTGTGGCAGCCGAACAGCGTCTACGTCATCGACTTCGACAACAAAGTGGAGGCGCTCGATCCCGAGGCCATTTTCGACCTGTCAGGGAATCTGTTGCGATCGAACCAGCCGGACGGCCGGACGACCTTTACGATCATTCTCGGCGAGTTTGGATTCGACTTCGGCGATGCGCCCGATGCCAGTTACGGCACACTCTTGGCATCGGACGGTGCCCGCCACGTGATCCTGCCCGACGCGCCGCTGCGCATGGGTGGTTTTGTCGATGCTGACGAAGATGGCCAGCCGATTGTACGCGCCGATGGTAACGTCCACGGCGACGGCGACGACTCCGACGTCTACTTCGACAAGGCTTCCAGCGCATTTGATGTGTCACCCTGGAGGACTCCGTTCACGTTCCAACTGCCCGTTTTCGGCGGGGCAACGGCCGGCTTGGATGGCCAGTCGCTGGTGATTGACAACACCAACAACATCCAACCGCCCGTGACCTTCACGTTCGATCTGGCAGGCGGCAGCAATCTGGCGCCGCCGGTGGTCTCGATTGACTACCAATCGCTCGACTCCCAGCTGATACTGACACAGCGGCTGGTCAACGCCATCAACAGCCATCCGTCGCTGGCGGGAATTACGGCGCGGCACGTCGGCGGCGGCATTGTGTCCCTCACCGGCAACTATCCCTCGCTCAACCTCTCGGGCGCATCTTCGGTCGTGGCCACGCGGCGCCCACCTTCGGAGATTGTGGTCCACTCGGCGGGCCCCTTGGTCGCCGATGGACAGACTTTCGTGGTCAGCGACGGACACTCGGCGCCTTTGACCTTTGAGTTCGAGGACGCCGAAAGCGCCAATGGTTTGAGTTCGACAACTCACGTGCGCGTGGACTTTGACAGCATTCCTTACACTGCGGCGGACATCGCGGCCAGCATGGTGCAGGCGATCAACGACCAGGTGGCCAGCGGACGTTTGACCGGGTGGTCGGCATCGAGTCTCGGCGACACGGTACAGTTGGATACGTCGGCCGGCTATGACGACGAAGACGGCGTCACCTTCAGCAAGTTGTTCCTACCGGATGTGGCCACAACCAATACCTGGATGTTCAACGTCGCGGCCAACGCCGGCGGCATGCTGGATGCCTGGATCGATCTCAACCGGAACGGCACCTTCGAGCCGGCGGAAAAACTCTGGCTCAATGGCACCAATTCGAATTCCGTACCGGTGGTAGCGGGCACGAATTCCTTCGGTTTTGACATCCGCAGCATGGCACAAGCGGTTGCCGTCCGCGGCGGCCCGGCCTTCGCGCGGTTCCGAGTCAGTGCCACAGGAGGTCTGTTCCCCACGGGGCTCGGGATCGGCGGTGAAGTCGAGGATTATGAAGTCCGGCTGCTGGACAATGCGCAGCCGACCGTGGCCAACGGATTGGGGGCGCTTGTCGATAGCGGCGATCTGCTCAACGGCAAGAAGACACTCGATACGAACGACGACGGCATCCTGGATGTGCCGGACAACATCGTCAACGGAAGACTGGATCTCGACGAGGACGCGCTTTACAACGCCTCGGCCGCCGACTTGAGCATTGACCTGTGGAACGTCAACGGGAAGGCCGTGTTCGCCGACGTGGACATCGCCAACGGTAACGGCGATGCGCTCACGTTCGCGGTCAGCGTGGATCAACCGAGTATCGTCGCTGCGTCCTTCAACCAGGACGATCGGGCACTTCTCGAACTCGACTTCCCCAAAGACGCGAACGGCCAGGCGGTGGTCACCGTCACGGCGACCGACCAGGCGGGTTGGAGCGTCTCGAGTTCGTTGACGATCACGATCAACCCGGTCAACGACATACCGGTCTTCACCAAGGGACCCGATGTGGGCTTGAGCCCTAACCTCGTACTGGAAGATTCCGGACTGAACACGATACCGGGTTGGGCCACCAACATTTCAAAGGGAGCGGCGAACGAGTCGAGCCAGACGTTGGCCTTTGTGGTTACCAGCAATACCAATCCCACGCTGTTCGCCGCGGCGCCCGCGATCACGCCCACGGGAACGCTTACGTTTACCCCGGCGGCCAATCAGAATGGATCCGCGACCATCAAAGTCAAACTCACGGACGACGGCGGTACGGCGAAGGGCGGCAAGGACGAAACCGCCGAGCAGACCTTTACGATCACGGTCACGGCCGTGAATGATCCGCCGACGTTCACATTGAGACGTTCCACCGTGACGGTCAATGAAGGCTCGGGACTATTCTCCGAGGCCGCGTTCGCCTACAACCTGTCGCCGGGACCGGCCGACGAAAGCGGGCAGACATTCACGGGATTCACAGTTTCGAATAACAGCACCGGGCTGTTTGTCACTCAGCCTGCGATCGATGCCAGCGGCCAGTTGACGTTCGAACCCACGGAGAGCGCTCAAGGGGACGTGATCGTCACGGTAACGCTCACCGACAACGGGGGAACTGCCAATGGCGGCCAGCCGACCTCGGCCCAGCAGACGTTCACGATCACGATCACGCCGGTGAACGACCCGCCGAGTTTCACGTTGCCGAGCCCTGCCAGCGACACGGTGCTGGAAGACTCCGGTGCGCGGTCGGTGGCTTTTGCGACGAATATTTCCGCCGGACTGGGAGAGGATAGCCAATCGCCACCACAGGTGCTGACGTTCATCATCGTGAATATCAGCAACACGGCGTTGTTCACCGCCACGGGGCAACCCGCCTTGTCATCGGCCGGCACGCTGACCTATACACCGGCTACGGATGCCAATGGCACGGCCGTGGTACAAGTGAAGTTGAGGGACGACGGCGGGACTCCAGCCGACCTGACGGATGACCTCGAGTCGGGTGTGCAGAACTTCACGATCAATGTGACCGCCGTCAACGACGCGCCGTCCTTTATCCCCGGCGCCAACGTTACGGTCAACGAGGATGCGGGCGCGCAGTCGCTCCCGTGGGCGACGAGTATTCAGCGGGGCCCGGCGACAGCAACGGACGAGATTGGCCAGGGTCTCACGTTCACGATTACCGGGAATTCGAATCCCGCGCTTTTCGCCGCGCCGCCGGCCATTTCCGGGACGCCCGATGCGCCGCCGCTAGGAACGTTGACCTTCACCCCGGCCGCCGACGCCTTTGGCTCCGCCACGATCAAGGTGCAACTGAAGGACACCGGCGGAACCAGCCCCGGGATTGACACGTCGATCGAACGGACGTTCACGATCACGGTCAATTCCATCAACGATGCTCCGTCGTTCAGCGTCCTTCCTTCGCACACGGTGTTGGAAGACGCTGGCTCGCAGTCGGTCAGCAATTTCGTGACCTTGATTGCGCCCGGACCGGCCAACGAGTCAGCCCAGATTGTGAATTTTGAAATCGTGTCGGTCAGCAATCCCGCCTTGTTCTCGACGCCACCAGCGCTGGTCAGGAATGGCACCAACGCCACGCTCACGTATACCCCGGCACCCAATGCCAATGGCACTGCGGCGGTGGTCGTGCAACTCAAGGACGACGGTGGCAACGTTGGCCCCGGCGCCAGAGACACCTCGGATCCGCAGACCTTCACGCTGAATGTCACCCCTGTCAACGACGCTCCGACCTTCACGCGCGGATTGAATCCAGTCGTGTTGGAAGATGCTGCGATTGCCCCGAACGTGACGGTGATCGCAGATTGGGCCACCAATGTTTCGACGGGACCCGCGAACGAAGCGCCGCCGGTGCAGTTCGTCGATCAGTTCATCCTGACCGTACCGAATGCGGAACAGCAGGCGCTGTTTGACTATGGTCCGGAGATCGTGTTCAACCCGGCGACTTCGAAGTGGGACATGCGTTTCCGGACGAGTCCCAACGCAGTGGGGTTTGCCATGGTCGAGGTGCGGCTCAAGGACACCGGCGCCACGGGCACACCCAACGGCGACGAGAACACTTCGCTGACGCAAACCACGGTGATCACAGTCAATCCGGTGAACGATCCGCCCACCTTCACGATGGCGGCTCAACACACGGTGTTGGAGGACGCCGGCCCGCAGATCATTCCCAATTGGGTCACGAACATCGCGCCTGGTCCCGTCAACGAAGTCGGGCAGAACGTCACCTTTTTGATTTCAAACATCGTCAATCCCGGCCTGTTCACCGTGGCCGGCCTGCCGGTCATCGACGTTAACGGCACGCTGACGTACACTCCCGCGCCGCAGGCGAACGGGAATGCCGTTGTGTACATCCGAGCGCGCGACGACGGCGGCACTGCCAACGGGGGCATCGACACGTCGCCGGAGCAGCCCTTCACGATTTCGGTGACGCCGGTCAACGACGCGCCGAGCTTCGTTCCGGGACCGTCGCAGATCGTCCTGGAGGACGCGCCGTTGCAGAACGTCGCCGGCTGGGCCACGAACATCTCGAAGGGACCAGCGAACGAGTCCAGCCAATCCTTGGTCTTCCTGGTGACTAACAACAACAGCGGGTTGTTCGAGACACAACCGGCGGTCGCCGCCAACGGCACGTTGTCCTATAAGCCGAAGGCCAACGCTAACGGTTCGGCCGCGGTGGTCGTCCAACTGGACGATCAGGGAGGCAGCGACAACGGCGGGGCGAATCTGTCGGCGCCCTTCACCGTCACCATTACGGTCACGGCCGTCAACGACATTCCGACGTTTGCTCCGGGAGCCGATCAGGTCCTCAACGAGGATGCCGGGCTCCGCACCATCTCCGGTTGGGCGGGCGCAATCAGCTCGGGTCCCGCCGACGAAGTTGACCAGATTCTGACGTTCCAGACCAACGTGGTGGAGACGACGGGCAATCTGCAATTCAGCGGTGCCCCGACCGTGGACGTCGCCACCGGCAACTTGTCGTTCACATCCGCTCCCCACACCAACGGTACCGCCAAAGTCACCGTGCAGTTGTTTGACAGTGGCGGGACGGCGAACGGTGGCGTTGATCGGTCACTTGTGCACACGCTCACCATCACCGTCAACGCCGTGAACGACGCGCCGTCCTTCACGGCCGGCGCGAATCAGGTGGTACTCGAGGACGCGGGTGCGGTTTCCGTGGCGAACTGGGCCACCGCCATCGCTCCAGGCCCTCCCGCGGCCACCGATGAGGCGAACCAGGTATTGACGTTTATCGTCACGAACTCCCGCAACTCATTGTTCACGACCACCGGGCAGCCTGCGTTGTCCTCCAACGGCACCCTTACCTACACACCGGCGCCGAATCAGAACGGGGTGGCGACCGTGGTGGCAACGCTCAGCGACGGGATTGATGTGTCTCCGTCCCGGACGTTCACGATTACTGTCACTCCCGTCAACGATGCGCCGCTCTTCACGTCCGGTCCGGATCAGAATGTCGTCGAGGATGCGGGGCCGATGCTGGTCGCCGGCTGGGCAACCGGCATGCAACCAGGCCCGGCAACGGCCGTCGATGAAACGGGACAGAGTCTTACGTTTACCGTGGCTGTCGACAGCCTGTCACCCAGTCTGACGTTCTCGAGTTTGCCCACCGTCGATGCGGGAACCGGCAATCTCATCTACCGGGCGGCGCCGAACGCGTACGGCGTGGGGACGTTTGCGGTCACGCTGGCCGACAACGGCGGTGTGCTCAACGGCGGCGTCGATCGTCTGACCCGCATGCTCACCATTACGGTCGCCGCAGTGAACGATGCCCCGGTGCTCCTGTTGCCCTCCGGTCCCCTGAACTACGTGGAAGACCAGCCGCTCAGTCCTCTCGATGGTCTGGCCACCGTTACGGATGTTGACTCGGCGGACTTCAGCACGGGATCACTGACCGTGTCGCTGCAGAATGGAACCGCCGGCGACCAGTTGAATCTCATTGCCGCCGGTGGCATCACCCGCCAGGGCAATACAGTGCTGTTCAACGGCCAGGCCATCGGCACGGTTGCCGGCGGCAACGCGGGGGCCGCGCTGGTTGTCGATCTTGCCTCGGCTTCCGCCACGCCGGCTGCGGTACAGGCTCTCGCGCGAGCAGTAGCCTATGCCAATGATATTGGCGACTCCACGGTATCGCGGATCGCGACGATGACGCTCATCGACGGCGACGGTGGTCAGGACCAGGCGGTCGCATCGGTGACGGTCAATTTCACGGCGGTGAACGATGTGCCGGTCGCGCAATTCGTCAGTATCGATGCGCAGGAAGATGGCCCGCCGGTCAGCGGTTCCTTCGTGGCCGACGATGTCGACCCGGACGACAGCCCCGGCTCGTTAGTTTACGCACTGGTCGACCCGCCCGTCGAGGGAACGCTGACCAACAACGGCAACGGCACGTTCACGTTCGCGCCCGGAACCGGTTTCCAGGATCTGGGAGCCGGTGAAACGCGGCTCGTCACGTTCCAGTACACGGCAACCGACTCGCACGGGGCGGTGAGTGATCCTGCGACGGGCCGCATTTGGGTCCACGGCGTCAACGATACTCCCATTGCCAATGCCGACCAGTATTCCGTTCGGCGCGACGGAACTCTGGCCGTCCCGGCTCCCGGTGTAGTGCAGAACGACGGCGATTTGGACGGCGACGCGCAGACTGTCCGGTTGATCTCCGGACCAAGTCACGGTGTGCTGACGCTGCGTCCGGACGGCTCCTTTACGTACGTGCCGGCACTGAATTTCACCGGCAACGACTCGTTCACCTACCGCACAAACGATGGCGTGGCGGACTCCAACGTCGCCACCGTGACGATCGTCACGAGCTATCCGCCGATCGCGGTCGATGATGTCCTGACGACGGTGCAGGATCGCGAGACGATTATTCCGATCCTGAATAACGACAGCGATCCGAACGGCAGCGGCCCGAGCGATGACGGCAGCCTCAATTTCGGTTCGGTGGTGATCGTCGTGCCCCCGCGCAATGGTTCGGTGGTCGTTAACGGTAACGGTACGGTGACCTATACGCCGGATCCGGGGTACCTGGGTGCTGACGATTTCAGCTACGTCGTCTCCGACAATGACGGCGTGCAGTCGGATCCGGCGCAGGTAGTGCTCCAAGTCAACACGCCGCATCCCTGGCAGAATCCCGACATCAATTACGACGTGGACGACAGCGGGGCTGTCACGCCGCTGGACGTTCTGTTGCTGATCAACCAGATCAACCGCCAGGGAAGTTACCAGTTGCCCAATCCGCCGTCCTCCGACGACACGCCGCCGCCCTATTACGATGTGAACGGCGACGAATGGCTGTCTCCGCAGGACGTGCTCACGGTAATCAACTACCTGAACTCCCAGACGTCGGGTGCCGGGGAAGGCGAGGGCGAATTGGCCGGCGGCGCCGCGGGAACGTCGGTGTTCCTGGTGGGCAGCGGCACGTTGCAGGCCACGGACGCAATGTTGGATGTCGCGGGTGAATCCGGCAGCGCGCTCCAACGTGACGGCGACGGTTCAGGCCTAACGCAGTCCGACGAGGACCGGGTCTTGGTCGAACGACCCGCCGAACGGGCTTCGTGGTCCGCGGGTCTGTCGGCCGATGGCACACGGACCGATGAAGGCTACTCATCGGAACATGACGACCTCCTGGACGATCTCGCCTGGGATGTGCTGCAATCCTCCGACGCGCAGAACGAGCGCGATGCGCTGTTCGGACGAGGGCTTATATAGGCCGGCCACCTGGTTACTTGCCCGTATCGCTCGCCACCAGCAAGTGGGCGAGTGTTTTGGCAAGATTGTCAAGCGCTGCGCGGTTGGGCAGCGTCAAGGTGAGCCGCTGCTTTCCTTCGGAATCTTCGTCCGCACACGCGCTCAGACGTGACTGCAGATTGGCGACGACTTCATCGGATGGGGCCGGTGCCTGGCTTTCGGAGACCAGTTCCCCGAGGAAATTGAACACGGCGCCCAGCAGTTCTCCGCCGGCCTGCGCCACGCGATCGCGGTGCGCGTTGACCTGCTGCACATCCTGTTTCACACGCTCCTGCGACGCGCGATGCACGGGGGCGGGGGCCTTGGCACCGATCAGCACTTCCAGACGTCGCCGCATCTCCTCCATGTTGCTCTGGAAGTCGACCGTGGATACGTCGGAATCCGCATCCAGCACCGCGAGAGCCAGGTTGCGTTTGTCGGCCAGCGTGCCGAGCAGGCGTTCCTCGATGGTCTCCTCCGTCACCAGCAGGTAGACATCCACGGGGCGGCGCTGCCCCATGCGATGAGCGCGCGCGATCCGCTGTTCCAGCACGGCCGGGTTCCAGGGCAAATCCACGTTGATCACCGTATTGGCTGCCTGCAGGTTCAACCCCGTGGAGCCGGCGTTGGTGGTGAGAAAAAGCCGGCACGTGGTTTCCTGCTGGAAGCGGTTGACCAGCGTCTGCCGCTGTTTCTGCGGCACCGACCCGTCCAGCCGCACGAAGTCGAGTCGGTGCTTGACCAGCAACGGCTCAATCAGATCCAGCATGGATGTCCATTCCGAAAACATAACAGCCTTGCGGCTGGGTTCCGCAAACAACTGTTCCAGCATACCGTCGAGGTACTCCAGCTTGCTCGAAATTCCGGGTTTCTCCTTGTTGACCAGGAACGTGCTGTCGGCCGACATCCGGGCCATCAGCAGCGCTTTCTGCAGACGCAACAGGTCCATCTCGGTGATGAACTTCTTGGCGGCAATCTGGGCAGCAATGGAGACGTTGGCATCGCTCAACCGCCTCTGTTCCTCGGTGGCGGGAATGCGCACGATCTCCGTGGTGCGCTCCGGCAGTTCCTCAAGGACAGAATCGCGTGTGCGGCGGAGCATGATGGGCCGCAGGTTGTCGCGCAGCGCGTCCAGGTTCTTGTACGCGATTACCTTGCCGCGGTCATCCACCACGCGGTGCCGGTGAAAGAACCGGAAGGCAGGGGCCAGTCGCCGGTCGTCGATGAACTGCACGACGGAATACAAATCATCGAGCCGATTCTCCAGCGGCGTGCCGGACAATACCAGCGCGAATTTCGACCGCAGCCCCTTGATCACCGCGCTGGTCTTGGCCTCCCAGTTCTTAATCCGCTGTCCCTCGTCCAGAATGATCAAGTCCCACTTCACCTGCTCGATCGCTTGCAGGTCGCGTACCACCTGCTCGTAGTTGCAGATCGTGAAGAAACTGTCGTTGCCGTATTGGGCGACCCGCTCCTCGGCGGAGCCGAGCACGATCTGTACGGAGCGGTCGCAGAAGCGATGGATCTCGCAGCGCCATTGCGACTTGAGCGACGCCGGGCAGATGATGAGTACGCGTCGGACTTCCGCTTCCCGCGCCAACAACTCCGCGACGCCGATTCCCTGAATCGTCTTACCCAGCCCCATGTCGTCGGCCAGAATCGCACGCCCCGCACCAACAGCGAACGCGATGCCATCAAGTTGGTAGGGAAGCAACGGCGTCTTCAACAGTCCGCGGCGCAATGCGTGCCGCGCGGGATCGCGGCGAATGTCGGCTACAAGACTGGCAATGTGATCCTGAAACAGCCGCTGTTGGATCCACTCCTCTGCGTCCGGATAGATGATCGCGCTCCGGCCCAGGCGTTCGAGCTGCGATACCGCCCGCAACAGTCCGTGCACGTCCTCGATCGGGCCATTCGCAAAGCGGCGTACGGCGCGCACCTCTTCGGGCCGCGCGTTGTCGGGCATTTCCAGCCGCAGCGACACCGTGTCGCCATACTGCAAATGGAGTGCGAACTCCTCCGGCCGAAAAGGCTGCTCGCGGACCGCCTGAGGAAACTTGCGGCGGACGCGGTCGATCGCATACATGAGGTGTTTGCACGTACCCAGAGTGTTGACGCGGAAGTCGGGGCAGCTGCAGTAGGACTGTCCGGGCGCCTCGCCCCGCAGCGCCACGCGGTAGGTCTTTCCCGACAGTTCGCTCGTGATGACATAATCCGTCCACGGCGTCTTGTTGTCGGCGGATTCCAGCCGGAATTTCTCTTCGCGGGCGCGCTTCGCACGCTCCGCCCGCGCTCGCTGCACGAGTTCTGTTTCGCTCAGCAACTCCAGCGGTACGCCTTCCTTGGGAATATCGGACAAGCCCAACGCGTACTTATCTTCCAGCACGAGGGAAAAGACGGCGCCCACGTGGACACACAAGCCTTCACAGTGATCGCAATTCCAGTGCAATCGCCCCGGCCGCTCCGACAGGATCGTGAGTGACACGCGCACGTCGCCGCGGTCATCCGCCGCCTCACGCAAGGTCACTCGCAACAAATCGCCTCGCAAACAGACATCGCGCTCGATGTCGATATTGTCGTACTCGCCTCCTCGCGCGAGCAGTTGCTTGCCTTGCTCACCGAGCAGTTTGCAGGCCTGGATGTAGTTCAACCGCGAAAGACGATCGCGCAGCGTAAGCCGATGACTCGGCCGGGTCTTTGTCGTCATGACGGACGTCTCCGTGACGTGCTCCGGGATGGGAATCCTGTTGGCCGCATTCTACCAAACCACTGGCAGGGCGGAAGAGTGTAGGCTGGCAACCCCGGTGCCAGACTGCAACGGCGCCTAATTCACCACGTTCCGCAGCGGCAAGCCGAGCAGGGCGCGACGGCAATTCTCGGCGCTCTTGCGGCGCATTTCGCGCTGGCCATCTTCGCAATACCACGCCAGATGCGGGTTGAGAATCAGCCGGTGATGAGCCGGATGGCTCGGATCGCGCCAGCAGAGCAGCAGCGGATTGCCCGGCGCGGGAGGTTCCGCTTCCAGAACATCAATGCCGGCCCCAGCGAGATGCCCGTCCGTAAGCGCGTCCAGCACTGCGCGGCAATCGACGACGCCGCCGCGCGATGTGTTGAGCAGATACGAACCGCGCGGCATGGCACGGATCGCCGAAGCGTCGATCAGGTGATACGTTTCGTCGTTCAACGGGCAGTGGGGGCTGACGACCAGCCACTGCGCAAGGAGTTCCGCCAACGTGTCCACGCGGCGGATCCCCAAAGCCTTGTCATAGCCGTCCGGCTTATAGGGATCGAAGAACGCCACGTCCATTCCGAGGGCCTTGCCGCGCAGGGCCATGGCGGTGCCAATGCGCCCCAGACCGACAATCCCCAGCGTGCGCCCGCGCAGCCGCACCAGCGGTGCGGCGACCTCGAACGTCCAGGCATCGTTGGCGGCCCGCAGACGTGAATTGGCGCGATGGATGCCGCGGGCCAACGACAAGAGCATCCCGAGCGCGGAATCGGCAACCTCCTCGGAACCGTAATCGGGCACATTGGCCACAGGAATACCGAGTTCCCGCGCCAGTTTGTGGTCGACATTGTCAAAGCCCACTCCCCCGCGAACGATCAGGCGACAACGCTGCAACCGGCGGATTGTCGCGGCCGTGATGTTGACCAGATGATAGACAATCAGAGCATCGGCCTGCTCGACGCGGCCGGCAAACTCCGCCTCGCTCTGCGCCTGCAGGGCGCTCACGTCGGCCAGATCATTGAGCACCTCGCGTTCCGGGGCGAGGTCATCGTTAAGAAGATCGGTGATTATTACTTGATACCGCTGCGTCATGCTGCCGTTCCTCGGTCTGGAAATACGGAAAGTCGTCTCGCCGCGCGGCGCGGCTCCAAGGTCAGGTCTCAAGTGTAACTGATCCGCGCGCGTCATGCTGCGGTGCCGGCTTGTCGCCGGGTACATTGACTTCTGCCGAGCGGCCGAACACATTAGGGTTCGCGTGTTCGCCGCGAATGCGCACGCCACGAACTTGCAGCCGAGGGAGACAATGCCATGCGGGAACAGCAACGAGACAGAACGCCGCGCCGTGAGTTCATCAAGCAGACCGCACAGTTCGCGGCAGCCTCGGCCCTGGCGGGTATCGCCCTCCCGCGAGTGCATGCCGCGGAAGACAACACGATCCAACTGGCCCTGATCGGTTGCGGAGGCCGCGGCAGCGGCGCCGTGGCCAATGCCATGTCCGCCGGCGGACTCGTGCTGGGAGACGAAGCGGGGCGCAAACGAGCTGACGGGCTGGCTCCCGCGGGCCCGATCAAGCTGGTGGCAATGGCCGATCTGTTGCCCGAGCGACTCCAGCAGTCCCACGCGGCGCTGACTGCAGCGTTGGGTGACGCCGTGGACGTCCCCCAGGAACGGCGCTTTCCAGGTTTCGACGCCTACCGAAAAGCGATCGACTGTCTGCGCCCCGGCGACGTGGCCATCCTGGCCACGCACGCTGGTTTCCGCGCAGTGCACCTGGAGTACGCGGTTGAAAAGGGAGTCAACGTCTTCATGGAAAAGAACTTCGCGCCGGACCCGGGCGGTGTGAAGAAAATTCTGCGCGCGGGTGAAGCGGCTGAGAAGAAGAACCTGAAGATCGGCTGCGGGCTGATGTGCCGCCACTCCACCGCGCGGCAAGCGCTGATTCAGCGCATCCGCGACGGTGCCCTGGGAGACACTCTGCTCATCCGCGCCTACCGCATGGATCCCGGTTATGGGATGGGACCCTTCGACCGCAAGGAGAACGAGCTGTTGTGGCAACTACGCCCCGGGCAGCCCTACAAGTTCCTCTGGTCCTCCGGCGGGATCTTCATCGAGCTGATGATCCATCAGATCGACGAGTGTTTCTGGATCAAGGATTCCTGGCCCGTGTCGGCGCATGGCGTGGGTGGGCGATTCGCCACCAGCACGGATTGCAGCCAGAACCTGGACAGCTATTCCCTCGAGTACACGTTTGCCGACGGCACCAAGGCGCTGGTGACGGGCCGCTATATTCCCAACTGTTTCAACGATTTCGTCACCTATGTGCATGGCACGAAGTGCGCTGCTCGGTTCTCGGGCAGCATTCACGCGTCCAACTCCCAGATCTATAAGGATCAGAACATCTCGGAAGACAACGTGGCCTGGAAACCGGAAAAGGAAACGGTGAATCCGTGGCAGGGGGAGTGGGATGTACTGCTGGATGCCATTCGCCACGACCGGCCCCACAACGAAGCTCGCCGCGCGGCGTTGACGAACCTGGGAGCAATTATGGGGCGTGCCGCGGTCCACACGGGCGCCGTCGTCACGTGGGAGGAAGCCATGG